>Ga0116152_10000003_pt1 | contig 229584 bp, 212 predicted proteins | sample AD_UKC119_MetaG_FD_89894 | JGI IMG/M metagenome (GOLD analysis project Ga0116152, IMG submission 89894) | Active sludge microbial communities of municipal wastewater-treating anaerobic digesters from Hong Kong - AD_UKC119_MetaG | ecosystem: Engineered > Bioreactor > Anaerobic > Digestate...
TCATCCTGGGCCAGCTGCACTGCCTGTGCGGGAGAGGCCAGCATGCCGCCGGCCAACACGGCGGACAACGCCAGCGACAGCCGGGTTTTGTGCATAAATTTGAATTTTGACATGAGATTATATCCCCTTACACTTTGTATAAACACATCGCAATATTACTGTTTTTACCTGTGTGCTCACTGAACACAAACAGATAAACAACCTGACAGGGTCACTACCGAAGCAACACTAAAGTCGCCCTACTAGCTTAGAGCAAAAAATCATTTCCTACCAATGCACCTCTTTACTGAGTTATTTGAATTTCAAGCACTTTTTAATTATTAATTGAGAGGATCAATAAACCACCACTCACTATCGGCCCATATCCAGTCTTCATGTAACGTTTTGCTGATCAACCCTAACCCTTCACCGGGTCGCAGACTTTCAGTACCGGGTAATGCCAGCTGGTAAAACAGCTCCAGCGTCACCTTGGCACTAGCACTACCCTGTGCCACCTGTATTGATGTAACCGTGATGGAATCCCAAGCAACAACAGCACCAAAACCGGACGTAAAGACGCTGATTGGATACAACTTGCGGTACCCGGGCGACATATACTGATAGGCTTGGGCAAAATCGCGTTTAATCAGGGCATCCCAACGTCCCTGAACCCGTGAACGCAGCCCTTCTTCCGAAGGCTGCCGTGCCGTGGTTGTGTTTGCTGCTGATGTGACTTTTTCCGCCTGCTGCTGCCCGGATGAGTTACATCCCCCCAAAGCACCCAACACCACAATAAATACCAGCCCTAAATTCCCCTTCAACATTGCCAGATTTTTATCCTTAAATCAAATAACAGAGAAACATGCAAAAGTAAAAATGGTACAATCTGCGCAGATACAAGTCTGTTGTATGATAGCAACACTGTTACTTAACTTCAACAATAAAACGCCAAATTGTAAAAATATTCACCTCTGCTTTGTCAATAACATTTCGATCAGAGCCACAATCCGGGCTGCACGAGCATCAAAACTGTGTGCCTCATGCACTTCCAAAGCACGTCGGTAACGTTGCTGGTGCCGGGAGCGAGTGTGGGCGTCCGGGCCTGATGCTGACAATACGGCATCCCTGAATGCCTCAACCGTATCAGAAGCAAAAACGGTAATACCTGACTCCAATTCCGGCGGTAACCCCACCACGGCATCGGACACCAGCCTCCCGCCACAAGCCAGCACATCAAATATCCGGTTGGAGATAAAGCCTTTCTCACGCATCTCCGGCCAATGGTCATTCAACACCACCTGCGCACTGCGATAATAGCGCCCCAGCTCTCCATTGGGGACATTGTCCCCCCGGATCAGCGTCTCGGGAATGAATTGCTGCCAGCGGGTACCGTAAACTGCCGGCTTCAACCCGGCCTCCAGCGCCAGACGCACGGCATCGCGGTACTGGTTACGGGAATTACCGACAAACAACACCTCATGAGCAACAGCTGCTTCACATTCACCCGGGTAAAAAATGGCAGGGTCCGTACACTGCAGCAAACAGGATATTTTCTCCCTGCCTGCCTCTCCCAACAACGCCTGCAAATGCCCCGCATACAGGGAGGATGCAACAAATACATGATCATAACGTGCGACCTCATCCAGGGTCGCCCGGTCCGGATGACTGATCATCCACATCAGGTTCAACTGATCATTGCGCAGCGGCAGCTCACCACGGCCACGGAGCAGCAGATTCACCTCGTTGGCAGGCGTCTGGCTGCGCATCACCCACTGATCACGCAAATCAATACGGACGCCATAACCCAAGCGCCGCAATGCCGCCCCCAGAGAGCAGGCAAAATGGTAATCCCCCCATTCGGCTTTCTCCCGGTCGTTCGGGCAGGGTACCTTAATGGCAATCAGGGGTTTCTCCCGCTGAGCCTGCCACCCACTCACCAATGGCTGCTGCTGTAACAGGGGTTGCCACTGTGCCAATGTGGCTGGCTCCAACTCGTCCGTCACCCATCCCGTTACCCGAAAACCATCCGCCTGGTAACGGACAAGGTCATCCGCCGGCACCTGACCCTGCCAGCACTGCGCAAAGACTCTGCGGTTCTGGGCCTGGTGCTCTGCACCGGACTGGCGTACCGGCTCATGCAGAATGACCGTTGCTTCCGGCACGTAACGACAACAGTTACCCTCCTCACGTGTCATTCTCAGGGTCAGGTCTTCGGTCTCCCAGCCGTTGATATACAGGGCATGGAAACCGCCCTGCCGGAAAAAATCACCCCGACGCAGCAGAACACACCCTCCAGCCAGTGCCTGTAATGAAAAAGACTGGTTGACACAGGCAGCATACGCCCGCATACCGGTGTAAAGGGGATAAGCCGGCAGGGCCTTTTCGGAAAATACCATGCCGCAATGCCGTACCAGACCATCCTCAGCCAGCACCCGCGGCTGGACAGCAACGGTCCCGGCCTGCGCCAGAGCTGCCAGCAAAGGCGACAACCAGCCCGCCATGACCTCGGCGGCGGGTTGCAGAAACACCAGATATTCAGCAGCGGTCTGGCTCGCGCCCAGATTCCAGCCCAGCGCCAGGGTCTGGCTTCCCGGACAGATGACATGCCGAACAGCCACATGGGCCGTGGCAGCAAAAGCCAGCAGATCCATCATTTCCTGACTACTGCCGTTATCGACCAGCAGAATTTCGTAGCCACCGGAAACGGCCTGCCGGGCAGCCAGCAATGCCTCCAGACAGCGCGTCATCTCTGCAACACTGCCAAATACCGGCACAATAACACTGACCAGGCCGACAGCCAGGGGTGCCTGCTGTGCAGCCTGCCAATCGATGGCATGCTTGTTGGTCACGACAAACCGCCAGGCATTGAATTCATTCGTGGTAATGCGGCTGGTACTTTGCCGATCATCATAATCGGCCCCCACAAAAGGCACATAAGCCACCTGGGTGGCCTGCCGGGTGTAGCGGATAATCAGGTCCCAATCCACTGTGCGGGGCAGATCAGGATCAAACCCGCCCAAACTGTCATAAAAGCGCCGGTGATGAAAAATGGAATTCAGGTCAATAAAATTCTTGAACAACAAATCACCCGGAACAAAGGCATGGTGACGGTAAGCCACCCCCTTGTCCTGTAACAGCCGGATGGCAGAATAGGCAAAGTCGACACCCTGCTGTTCAACATAAGCCAGCATGATCTCCAGAAAACAGGGCACCCAGCGATTATCGCTATCCAGATAGGCTATCCATTCCCCGCCCGCTTTCGCCAGCCCCACATTACGGGCCTGACTGACCCCTGAGGGTGGAATGGATTCAATCCGGACCCGCACATCCGGGTATGTCTGCCGGACAAACTCAAACGTACCATCATCACTGCCATCATCAACGATCAGCAACTCCCAGTGCTGCCAGGTTTGGGCCAATATGCTTTCAATGGCAGAACCGATCTCGGCACAGCGGTTACGTGTTGCCATGACAATGGATACCAGGGGTGCCCCGGCATCCCCCTGCCGCATTTTCTGCCGATGCCTGATACGTTCGATAAATCGGCTTTCCTGCTCACGATCAAAGGCTGCATGCACACTGCGATCGGCAGCCAGAGGGGCAAGGGGCTTTTTTCTGTGGGCCATAAACCGCTTGAGACAGTGTGCAAACGCTGTGTAACCCGCCTGCCCCTCCAGCTCGGGGTACTCGGACAGGTATTGCCCCCGGTCAAACAGGACATGCGCCTCATAGCCAGCCTGCCAGCCAACCTGAACATAATGCTGCAAAGGACTCAGATCACCCAGTGCAACCCCGGAATAACGCTGCATGTAATCACGTCCGGAAAAAAACGGATGCGGCTCACGCCCTTCCCTGAAACCAAGCCGGAGATAATGTACCAGCGGGTTGGCACCCGCCCTGGCAATATCCGGGTAGCTCTTGAGATACCATCCACTGGCGAAAAGTGGATGCGGGTCACGCCGCTCCTCAGCACCGAAATGAAAATAATGCTGCAGCGGATCGACACCTGCCTGCATGACATCCGGGTTGTGTGCCAGGTACCAGTCCGCATCAAACAACCCTGATGCCTGTACCAAAGCCATTTCCGGTGCCAACGTTGCAACCGGCTCTGGCACCACCACAAGCGGCAACGCGGACGGCTCGGGATGATCAGCTGCCTCACAAGGCTCCGGTTCATATGCCGCTCCCTTGCGCTTAAGCCATTGCCCGGACTGTCGTGTCCACTGTCTCAACCTTTGCTCGGCCAGCCAGCCAAAAGACTGCCTGAGCATATCAACCTCAACCTCCAACCGGGAAACTTCCTGCTGCAATACCTTGTCACGGGCTTGCTGCTCCTGTTCCTGCTCCTGCGCACGGGTTGCCAGTAGTGTTTGTTGAAGTTGAAGTTGCTCATTGGCCTTGGCCAGCTGCCCTTTTAACTGCCTGACTGAAGACTGTGACAGTTTTTTGTCTTCATTGAGTGCCCGGATTGTCTTCTCATGCCGCTTCAGCGCCCCCTCCAGACTGCGTAACTGCCCTTCACGCTGCTGCAACGAGCCAAGCACCCCCGTCAGCTTCAAGGACTGCTGTGCCAATGCCTTATCGAGCCGGTTATTTTCCCTGAGCGTTTCCTTGACAGCAGACTCAGCCTGCTGCAAATGACGACTCTTTTCCTTATCGCCGGACGCCAATGCCCCGATTTTCTCGTCGCGGCGCTTGATGGCTGTCTCAAAATCCGCAACACGCCGCTCATAAGCAGACACCTTTTCATCCCGACGCTTGATGGCTGTCTCAAAATCCGTAATACGCTGCTCACAAGCAGATACCTTTTCATCTCGACGCTTGATGGCTGTCTCAAAATCCGCAATACGCTGCTCACAGGCAGACACCTTTTCATCACGGCGTTTAATGGCTGTCTCAAAGTCCGCAAGACGCCGCTCACGGTCAGATAACTGAAGCTCGCACCGATCCAGATAGCTCAGCAGGTCACGCCGGGCAAGCAACCCCGATCGCAATGAAAAAAACACCTCCCTGACACTGGCAGAATCCAGCCTCCATTGATCCATCGCCAGCTTTCTAAAGGCTTCAGAGGCAATAACCATATCACCGGTCAGAATATTAACCTTTTCAAGATCACTATTAGTGTAGTGAGTGTGGCGCAACCTCACATCCAGGTAATCATTGCTATAAACATTCAGTGCTTCAGCCTCTGGTGCCCCCAAGCCCAGATGCTCAGCCACTCGTATCAACTCAGACTCCGGCCGGTCCATTAAAAAGTCATAATCAACTACAACCGCAACATCATCCAGAATGGCTGTTACCGCTGACAGCATATATTCCAGCCATAAATATAAAGACTTTTCGGGGCTGAAATGATTTCTTGCCTGTAAAGAGCGTGCGATGCTCAACGGATGGCGAGTAACAACAACATACTTCACATCCAGATCGGCCTGACTGAAAACATGTTTCCAGAACGGTATCAGCAGGCAGGTACGCGGGTCCTTGAAACCAAAGGCATCCACTTCCTGCACCTTGTTTGCCAATAAATCAGCAGCACGCCAATAAAACGGACTTAACTGCTCAATCAACCGCTCAGGCTCAGGCAGCAGGGACAAAGAATGCCAGTCACGTGCCAAGTGGCGCAACATATCCTGATTCAGTATCTTGATATCCGAATCTTCCCAAAAACCTTTGACATTATCACTTTGGGAATGCAATAACGAAGCCCCCAAACTGACACCCAGTACCGTCAACCCACGTGTAACAGCACTGGTACCGCTGCGGTGCATACCCAGCACAACCACCAGTTTTTGCTTATTGTCCATCAAAAATATCCTGTTCTGATGTTAATGCGGTTTACTCACAACCCCACCGCTCGTGCCGCCACGGCAATCTGGTAGATGATCTGCACAATATCCTTGGTGGCCTGTACGTTTTTGGTATCAATGGCTGGATAAACCACCACCTGATCACCCGGCTCCACATACAGGCTTCCCCCCATCAGCACCTTGCCATTGGGCTTCACCAGTACCAGCCGCTCCCGGTTGGCACGATCCGTGAAGCCGCCCGCCTGGGCAATATAATCCAGCACCCCGGCATTGCGCGCATACACCACCGCCTGTGGGACCTGCACTTCGCCGCTGATGGTGATCACGTCACTTTTCTGCGGAATCACGATCACGTCACCATCTTCCAGGCGTACATTCGCCACCTGCCCGCGTTCGGAGACCACGACCCGCCCTTCCGGCTGTACCTTTTCCGCCCGCTGCACAAACTGCAGCACCAGCTCGGCTTCCCTGGCGCGGATGGTAGCCTCACCGTCGGAGCTGGCCGGGGCTGTCAGCACACTGCGCTCCAGCCGGCGCAGGGCTTCATCAATCTGGCGCTTCTGCTGTTGTGCCACACTTTTGCGCCGGATATAGACATTGGCAATATCAGCCTCATTCGGGTTCACGGCAATGTAATCCAGTATCTCCTGCAGGCGGCTGCCGCGCCGTACCGCATAATAGGCGTTACCAAGGTGGCTGCCCTCCACCCGAATATCCATCACATCCGACGGGGCATCGGTGACAAAGCGTACCACATCGCCATCCAGCAGCCGGGTGCGTAGAAACTGCTCATAACTCAGGTACCGGGAAGTCGGCAGCCCCTCACGCGTCCCCGACAGAGCCACATGGGTCACACTGCTGTCCGGACGGGCATAGCGTACCAGCTGCGACCCCGTCAGCACCGCACTCAGGAACTCGAAGCGATACCCGTTGCGGGCCGCGCCTTCTACATCAACCCTGTTGCCCTGAGGCCGGACCACGATGGTATCGCCATTCTGAAAGCGAATGCGTGGCAGGTTGCCATTATTGATAAAATCATACAGGTCAACGCTGGCAATGCGGGCGTCACCACGCTTAACCATCACATGGCGATAGCTGCCACGTTGCGGGTCCACCCCGCCGGCCTGATTCAGGTAGGCCAGCAGGCTGTCGTCTGGCTGCCCCAGGTACTGCCCCGGCTTCATGACCTGCCCGGTAACAAAGACACTCACGTCCGTCGGTGTCGCAGACAGCAGGCTGGCATAAACATCCACCGCGTCATTATAGACCTTGCCGACTTCGACCTTGATGCGGCTGGACACATCGGCAGAGCGCACCCCGAGCATGCGGATCTCGCCCACGTCCGGCACGAAAATATCGCCATTGGCATCCACGGTCATGACCTCGTTCAGGGTGGTGGCCCCCCAAAGGCGAATGGAAATCCGGTCCCCGGCCTGCACCCGGTAATTCGGGTCCAGCTCGGTGGTCTTTCGCACCGAATAATTACCCTCGAACAAGTTGGCTCCATAAGGCTTGAGTCCGCTGCGGCTGCCTCCCCCTGTCCTCGGCAGCCCCTCATCAAAGGCCTGCACATCGGTAACCACGGCAGCAGAGACCGCATCATCAGCAGCCTTACTGTCACCTGCTGCCAGCATAAGACCGGGGGCCAGCGCCAACAAGCACCACAACAGCAAGCCCGGTAACAGCCACTGGCGCTTTTCTGACTTCCTGATTCTGTTCAGCATCATCATACCCACCCTACATGGTCACGGATGGCCGCCAGTGACAGCGAGCCAATACCCCAGGCCAGAAAACTCAATACCAGTACCGTCAGTACCCCCATGGGCCGATTCGGCTTGGTCGACGCATCCGGCAGGTTCGGCTGTACCGTCACAACCAGATAGCGCTGCTGGCGCTCCACCTCCAGGCGGGTCTGCTCCAGTGTGGCCTGCTTGCTGCGGTAGACCTGCTCCGCAAATGCCAGACGCGACTGCAGCTCGGCATACTCCCCCACCCGTGTTGCTGCCGCCGCATTGCTGGGACCCTGCTGGCGAATCTGCCGGCGGTAACTGTCCAGACTGGCCTGAGCCTTGGCCAGCTCGCCGCGCAAGGCATTCACCTGACGCTGTGCAGCCTTGACCCTGAGTGCATCCGGGCGCATGTAGGCACTGACATCAGCCAGCTCGGCCTCAGCCGTTGCCAGCTGGCCCTGCAACTGGGCAACCAGCCCCTGACGCAGGCTCAGCTCGGTGCTCCGCTCCGCACTGATGCCGGCACTGGCCTCCTGAGTCGGGTCGAGGGCGTTTTCCTCAATCCGGAACCGGGTCAGCTCCCCGCGCAGACGGTCCAGCTCAACCTCTGCACTGCGGGCCTCCTTCCCGGCAATCGCCAGCGCATCATCACGCTGGCGACTGAAAAGCCGGTTCACCAGCTCCTCGCTCTTGAGCAGGGCGATCTCCAGCAGGCTTTTGCTGGTTCCGGGGTCGAAAGCCGTCATCTTCACCGTGCTGACCCCGGAAGTCAGGTCATAATCCAGCTCAATCATCGACTGCCAGTATTTCAGCAGGTCCTCCCGGCTGGCATCCCGGGGCAGGCGCGCCACCCCGTCCAGCTGCACCTGAGAAAAATGGGCCCGTACATCAAATACCGCCTCAATGTCCTGCAGGAAGTCCAGCGACAGCAGGTAATCACGGATGATCATGGCATCCCGCCCTGACCCGGTGGCTGCCGGAATCCCGGTCAGCGCCCCCAGCAGATCACTCTGGGGCGCATTATTGCCCTGAATGATAAAGTGGGCCTCGGATACATACTGATCACTGGCATGTTTGTAGTAATAGGCTATTGCCATGAAGGTCGGCAAGACCACCAGCAGGGCAAACAGCCAGGGCAAACGTGGCCGCCTACGTCGGATCATTTTCATCCCCCCCGGTCAGGCGTTTGTAAGTCCGGATACCCAGCTCAAGGTCCTCATACACCATCAGCCTCTGCTCATGCAGCATGATAATGATATCGGCATATTCACGGATGGTATTCATATTATGGGACACCAGAATCATGTTGGCCCGCTGCCGCCGCTCCTCAAAAGCGGCCCTGCTTTTCTTCCTGAAACTGGGGTCTCCCACGGCCATGACCTCATCAATCAGATAAACATCAAAGTCAATCGCCAGACTCAGGCCGAACGACAGCCGTGCACGCATACCGTTGGAATAGCTCTTGATCGGCTCATTCATGGCCCGGCCCAGCTCGGCAAACTCGCGCACATACTCCGTTACCTGACGCAGGTCGGCATCATAGATACGGGCAATAAAACGCAGGTTTTCCTCACCGGACAGATTGGCATTAAAACCGCCGGAAAAACCCAGAGGCCAGGAAAACTTGCCGGTCCGCCGGATCATACCTTCATCCGGTGGTTCAGACCCGGCAATCATGCGCAACAGTGTGGATTTGCCTGCACCATTGCGCCCCAGAATGCCGATATTCCTGTGCTCGGGAAAGCGGAAAGAAACCCGATCCATAATCACCCGATAGCCACGCTTGAGTGGATAGTATTTGCTGACATCAATAAACTGGATCATACTGGGAATACCTATACCCGCATCAGCTTGTTACGCGACACCCGCTCGGATGCCAGTCCCAGAAACAGCAGCAGCAGAATACAGAACAGTGGATATCCCGGATCAACAAAGCGGCTTTCAAAACCCGGAAAAAACGCACTCCGAAACCCCTCGGTAATATGCAGCATGGGGTTGTACCACAACCATTCCCGCAAGGTTGGTGGCAGGGTATCCGCCAGAAAGAACTTACCGGAAGTAAAGAACATTACCCGTATCAATATCGACTGAAAGGCTCCCCAATTGGAAAAGTAGAGCTTGATGACGCCGCTCACCAACCCACCGCCCACACCCAATAATGCGGCCATGAACAGGTAAACCAGCACCCCGAGCATATTCTCGATACTACTGTTCATGAACCCGGCATAACTGACGCCAATCAGATAGATGACACCCACCAGCAACAAGGTAACAAACTCCAGCACGCTACGGGCAATGACAATATCGATAGACTTGACCTGCGGATAGGTCAACAGTGCCCGATTGGACTCAATCCCCCCGCTGACAGCGCTCAGTATTTTGGAGAACATCAACCAGGGCATCAGCCCGGCAAAAAAGAAAACCAGCAGATGGACACCCGGCAGGGGGGTACCTCGATCCAGCATCCAGAATACACCAATCATGGACAGAATATAGGCCAGTGGCTCAAACAGGGCCCAGAAGTAGCCCAGCTGGCTGCGACCAAAACGGGTGCGGGTCTCACGCAGGATAAAGGCGTTGATCACCCGCATCTGTACCTTCAGTGCTTGCAGAAAATCCGACATCAGGGTTTGACTGTCTGTGTATTGAGCACCGGAGCCGCCAGCTGCCAGCGTCCGTTGACAAAACAGGCCGGCTGCGGCGTTTCCACGGGATTGCGTGTTGAGCGGAAATACTGACAGATATTGCCATTGGCCGAGTAGTAACGGCTGCCACCCAGCTCCACCAGCCCGCTGCGGGGTGGTGGTGCACCGACCAGCCGCTGTTCTGCAGCGCTCAGGGCTTCACGCGCAGGCGCGGCAAACTGAAACTGAGGCCGAAACCGGGCAGAGCGCTGTTCCACAACATCATCCACGCTCTGCTTCTGCATATTTCCCAGCCATGTTGTCAGCCCCGCACAACCTGACAACTGCCACGGCAGAATCCATAAAATCAACATTCTGGCGCACATGGACATGGTAAAAACCTGTTTAAGCCCGAACAACGGCCTGATTCCCGAAATCAAAGCGCGAAGATACCCTGTCTACCCGGTTGAGTGCAAATATCTGCAAGTCGCTATTTTACCCAGGCCATCATCCGTTTTTTCCATACCGGCCACCCGCTCCCCAGTCTTTTCGATACCGGCAAACCACGCTTGGACACAGTATCGCCGGACGATGAGCGGGCCAGCTTCAGGGCCCTGACCCTTTGGAAAGCAGCAGGAGCCAGCGCCGCAAACCCCTGTTGTGCCAGCAGCACCCAGTTCTCACCGGCACAGGCAACCAGACAGAAGGGAGGCTGGCGGGGATTATACAGGTGCATCAGGGCATGGACATCGACCTCGGCCCGGAAGCGGCGTGGCTGTGCCGTTTCCTCCTCACCGGCATCCAGCGCCCGGATCGAAGCCTCAAGCCGGGTTCTGGAATAGCCTTCGGTCAGAAAGAGTTCATAATCAACTTCCCGAGTCACAATCTCAAACGTAAACCAGCAACAGGCCCTTTCCTCATCAAACCCCATCGCCTGAATCTGTGCCTGCATGGCAAAGGGTGGCAGCTGGCGTGGCAATGTGGTTTCATCAACCCCCTTCAAAGCTGCGCTGTACACCGACTGCAGAAAACCGTCATGGCGAAGACCCGCCAACAGTTCATCCTTCCGGGCCAGCACAAACTGGCGCGCCACCGCCAGCTCGGACGCCAAAGTCGACCTCAGGGCATCATACCCCCGGCGATAATCAGCCAGTCTCGACGCATCCACCGACCAGTCCAGCACAAAATCTCCGCCCCACTTCGGTACATACCCGTAACGATTCGATTTCAACCACTCCCGACCACCCACTGCCTGACGACCGTTCAGCAGGCGGGCCAGGTATTCGGCCTGGGAGCGGTACAGCTGGTGACAGATAAACGCAGCATCCACCCTCATGCGTCCGGCACCCAGTAAGGAAGGCTCTTTCCCGCCATCCTCGGGCCGCTGTCCAACGAAGTTACCATCCGGCAGCAGGTGCCGGGCCTGTCGCCCCTGTGTTTCCCCAATAATATGCTTGTGAATTCCAACCTGCCTGACGGCAGCCTTGAGGTTGAGCAGGCTTTTGACATGGCTGCTTTTCTGGTAATGCCCAAGCGCCTGAAAGGGGAAGTCATCCGGGCTGCGCTGATGATCAGGCACATCCAGCAACCATGGAAACAGGCAGCTATCAAAATCCGGCATTGAACGGAGAAAATCCTGGATACTGTGCTGAAAATTGCTGCTCACCCAGTATTCGTCAATATCCAGAAACAGCAGATGAGAGAAATCCTGCGTCAAGGCATTCTGATAAATCCTGTGGTAGGCGTGCGGCTGAAATCCCCGCCCCCGAGCCAGACAGTCCTGCAACTCGGCATCGGCCTCCAAAACCACCAGCCGCGCCCCGTAAAGGGTGCGTAATTTTTCCAGCACGGCCAGGGAATTGTCAGAAGTACCGTTCACCCATATTTCAATGGTATCAAAGCCGAAGGTGAAATGATGATAAACCCACAAAGGCAGGTAAAACGCCTCGTCCTTGGCAACTGCGGCCAGCTTCACCCTGATTTTTTCAGTCTTTTCCGTGATTTTCCCGGTCATTTCCGTTTTACCCCAGAGACCAGACGCTGATACAGCCGCCTCAGTAATTCAGTGTGCGTCCGCCATCCACCACCAGCACCTGCCCGGTCACATAAGCGGCATCCCGCACCAGGTACAGCACTGCCCGCGCAATATCCTCAGGCTCCCCCGGTCGCCCCAGTGCAGTACGCGCCAGAATAGCCTGCTGCTGCTCCGGCTTCAGCGGCTGCTCCGGCCACAGAATCGCACCAGGGGCCACACCATTGACCCGGACCTCCGGCCCCAGGTCCCGTGCCAATACCTGCGTCAGCATCAGCAAGCCGGCCTTGCTGGCGCCATAAACCGCATGCGCCGGCAGGGGGCGCATGCCATGGACATCAATCAGGTTGACAATACAACCCTGCCGCGCCCTGAGTTCCGGCAACGCCGCCCGGACCAGAAACAGGGGCGTGCGCAGATTCACGCTCATCAGCTCATCCCATTGTGCCAGCGTCAGGGTTTCCAGCGGTGTGGGGTAAAAAGCGGAAGCATTGTTCACCAGCACATCAAGCCGTCCGGCCTGCTGCAGGGTAGCACGGACCAGATCATCCGGTGCCGCCGGATCGGAAAATGCCGCAGCGACCAGCAAACAGGAATCCGGACGCACACGGTTCAGCTCCGCCTGTAAAGCCTGCGCTGCGGATTGTGAGCGGTGATAATGCACCACCACACAGGCACCTGCCGCATGCAGCAGGCGAGCCGTCGCTGCCCCGATGCGCCGGGCCGCCCCGGTCAGCAGGACCACTTTGCCTCCCAGCGTTGCTTCCGCCATGAACCGCTTCTCCCTTTGGATCACCGACTGTTTTCCTGCAGCGGCTTATGCCCTATCATGCCCGTCGCCCCGTTATCAGCCAGACCTGCCCATGCACACGCCCGACAGACTGCCACAACCCGATCCGGAAGCCCTGAGCCACAGCCAGGCCCTCAGCACACGCATTCAGGCCCGCATCCGCCAGCAAGGCCCCATTCCCTTTCATGATTTCATGCACATGGCCTTATATGAACCGGGACTGGGTTATTACGTGGCCGGACGCCCCAAACTCGGTCCAGGGGGTGACTTTACCACGGCACCGGAAATCTCGGCCCTGTTTTCACGTTGTCTGGCGCAACAATGTGCGGACATTCTTGCCGGGCTGGCCGGTGCCAGCCTGCTGGAGTTTGGTGCCGGACGCGGGGTCATGGCCGCTGAGCTGCTGCAGGCGCTGGACGGACTGCAGCAGCTGCCACAGCAGTACCTGATTCTGGAGCCCAGCCCCCACCTGCAGCAGGTACAGCATGAAACCCTGCAGCAACAGGCACCGGCCCATCTGCAGCGGGTCCAATGGCTGACACGGCTGCCACAGGGCTTCCGGGGCGTGATGCTGGCCAATGAAGTGCTGGATGCCATGCCAGTAGCGCTGTTTGACATCATGCACGGCCAGCTCCGACAGGTACAGGTCGGCCTGCAGCCAGACCCGGCAAGCCGTTTGGCCCGCCAGCACGATCCATCCCGTCAGCACAAACCGGAACCGGTGCCGGAAACCCTGTGCCGGACCAGCAGCCCGGACTGGCGTGGCACGCACCGGTTCCCCGACGGCATACCCGATTACCTGCACACACTCGCCGCCACGCTGCCCGCCGACTTGCCTTATTGCTCGGAATTCAACCCGCTGCTGCCCGGCTGGCTCAGCAGTGTGGCAGGCAGCCTGGATCAGGGCAGCCTGCTGCTGATTGATTACGGTTATGAGCGGGCCGAGTATTACCATCCTGAACGCCATACCGGCACCTTGCTGTGTCATTACCGTCAGCGCGTGCATGACAATCCGCTGCTCTGGCCCGGCCTGCAGGACATTACCGCCAGTGTCGACTTTACCGCCGTCGCCGAAGCGGGGACGGCGGCCGGGCTGGTGCTGGCCGGTTACACCACCCAGGCACAGTTTCTGATCAATACCGGGCTGGAACAGCAGTTCCTGCATGCCCTGGCAACCGATACCCATCCGCAGCAGCAGTATGCCCTGGCGCAACAGGTACGGCTTCTGACCCTGCCGCAGGAAATGGGTGAGCGTTTCCGGGTCATGGCGTTCAACAAAGGCTTTACCGCTCCCCTGCAGGGATTTAGACTGGGCGACCGCATGCATCGCTTGTAAGCCATGTTGCCGGAATGTCGGGTATTTGGGCGCATTCCGGCAAAAACTGATCAACATTACAACAAGGACATTATGGACATCATTCTGCTGCTGAAAGCCGCCATTATGGGGTTGGTCGAGGGTGCGACCGAATTTCTGCCGATCTCCAGCACCGGCCACCTGATTCTCACCGGTGACCTGCTGAACTTCATGACCCCGGAAAAGCGCGGGGTGTTTGATATTGCCATCCAGCTCGGTGCCATTCTGGCCGTGGTCTGGGAATACCGGGAGCGCTTTGTCAGCACCTTTGCCGGGCTGGGGCGGGACCCGATCGCCAACCGCCTGTTCATCAACCTCGCCATTGCCTTTGTGCCATTAGCCATTCTGGGCCTGCTGTTCGGCAACACCATCAAGGCCTATCTGTTTGCACCGGTACCGGTTGCCATTGCCTTTATTGTTGGTGCCCTGATTATTTTGTGGGCAGAAAAGCGTGAGCACACCGTCACCATTGAGACGGTGGACGACATCGGCCCCAGAGACGCCCTGAAGCTGGGTCTGGCACAGGCAGTGGCCCTGATTCCGGGCATGTCGCGCTCCGGCTCCACCATTATCGGCGGCCTGTTTTTCGGCCTGTCACGCAAGGCAGCGGCTGAATTTTCGTTCTTTCTTGCCGTTCCCACCCTCGGGATTGCCTCCATCTACTCCATGTACAAGGACCGTGCGTTATTGAGCCTGGATGATCTGGGGGCCTGGATTGTCGGTTTTGTCTTCGCCTTCATCAGCGCCATGTTCGCGGTACGCGCCCTGATCCGCTACGTCAGCCATCATGACTTTACCATTTTTGCCTGGTATCGCATTGCCTTCGGCCTGATTGTACTGATCACCGCCTATACCGGACTGGTCAACTGGACCGTGCATTAGGCGCTGGCTGACAACGGGCTGCCAGTCCCTGCCCTGCTGCGGTCAGGGGCCGAATGCTGACAGCCGAATGGCAGCCACTGGCCCGGTCACGTTTCTGCCCGATACGCGCCAGTACAAAGCCGGCCCGCGCCCAGAACGCCTGCATGCCGGGTGTCAGGGCATAGCTGACCCCGAGGTAATCCGCCCCCTGCTGCCGGGCATACTGCTGCAGGTACGCCAGCAGGCGGCAGCCCAGGCCATGACGCTGGTACTCAGGGTGTACCGCAATACGCATGATGCGCTCACAGTGCAACAGGGCGGCCTCCAGCAATCCGGCGTGAAAACACAGGGTCTGCGGCACCGGATGGCCATGGGGACGGCGCTGCCCGGCATGAATCGCCTGCGCCAGTGCCGGATCAAACCCGCCTTCCCGTGACAGCACCGCAACCGCCAGCACCCGTTCATTCTGCAACAGGGTATGTACACTCAGGTCGGGTGCATCCAGCAACTGGCGCAGATCCGAAGGCCGGGTCTGGTAATGGGCCGTTACCAGCAAGCCGAAAACCTGCTGCAACAGGGACTCATCCTGTGCCAGTCGCTCCCGCGCCAGCCGTACCGGAACCATCCCGACACTGGCAGCCTGCACGCCGGCCACGGCCCGGTTCGCCGGTACTGTATCCACCACCTCCACGTCCAGCAGCAGCACCCGGTTCAACCAGCGCTCCAGGGCATCGCCAACGGCCCAGCGCAGCGGCTTTTCCAGCTGCAGCGCCTGCCAGCCGGGAGCCTGTTGTGCCAGCAGGGTCTGGAAGCGCAGCACAAACCCGCGCCCGCTGCCCTCATAGCCATGCACGGTGGTGGCAAACACACTGTGCGGGTAATGCTGCACCATGCGCGCCAGCAAAGGCACCGGAATCGCCGCCGCCTCATCCACCAGCAGGACATCCGCCACCGGCAGGGTTTGCAGTAATTCATCGGGTGCACAGAACGGCAAGGCCGGATCGGCATGCCGGAACACGTTCACAGCCGTCTGGCGTGAAGGCGCACAGAGGATGGGTGTCCGGCCCTGCTGCAGCAGCCGGGTTGCAGCCATACCCAACACCGCTGACTTGCCCCGTCCCCGATCAGCCATCAGGGTCAGGGGAGCCGCAGCCTGCAGAATCGCCTCAACGGCACTCTGCTGGTCAGGCGTGGGACTACCGGTGTTCGCTGCGCCGGCCCAGGGCGCATTTTCACTCCATGCCACAGGCACACCAGGCAGGTCGGCTGATGCGGCATCCAAGCCATCAGCCGGCATCACACCGGACCGGCTCCAAGGTGCCTGTGGCAGCCAGCGCACCAACCGCGCCAGGAACCGCCCCTGCACATCCGCCAGCGTGTACGGCCAGGGCAGAAAACGGCGGTAATCCGGATCGGGAAATCCCGCCCATTCCGCCCAGGGGGGCGACAGCAGGATCAAGGTACCGCCCCCCACCAGTGTTCCGGACACAGCGGCAAAGGCGTTCACATCAAAACCGCTGAAAGCATCAAAAACCAGCAGGCCGCAATCCTGACCCAGCAGGGTCGGTGCCTTGCGTGCCGGCAGCACATGCAGGGCCAGGGTGGCAGACGGGAGGGGAATCAGGGCCTGAATCGCAGCAGGCTCCTGATCCGTGAGCCAGAACACCGGCACACCCGGTGAAACCTGACGGGCAGCGGCACGCAGACAGAGCGCCTGTGTACCGCATAAAGGCAGAAAGTGACGGGGCTGCAAGCCGCCCGGATCAATACTCAAGCCAACAGGGTATCAGGGCACATCAGACGGCGTTATTGCCTTCCTCACCGGTACGGATACGAATGGCCTGTTCCACCGGCAGCACAAAAATCTTGCCATCACCGATTTTACCGGTTTTCGCGGCATTGCTGACGGCCTCGATCACGGCATCTACCTGCTCATCCGTCACCACGATTTCCAGCTTGATCTTGGGCAGAAAGTCGACCACGTATTCGGCACCGCGGTACAGCTCGGTATGGCCCTTCTGGCGTCCGAATCCCTTGACCTCAATGGCGGTCATCCCGGTCACGCCGATTTCAGTCAGCGCCTCACGCACATCATCCAGTTTGAACGGCTTGACAATTGCCTGTACCAGTTTCATTCAGCTCTCCTTGAAAGGTAAAAACTTCCGCCACCGCGAGGTGACGGGATAACGCCAGTCCCGCCCGAAGGCCCGCGCGGTGATGCGTGTACCCGGCGGAGCCTGACGCCGTTTGTATTCATTCAATAGTACCAGATTCACCACCCGCTGCACGGTAGCCCGATCAAACCCGGCGGCCACAATCGCCTCCAGCGCCATGTCCCGCTCGATAAAGCACTCAAGAATGGCATCCAGCACTTCATAGGAGGGCAGGGAATCCTGATCCAGCTGACCGGGAGCCAGCTCGGCGGATGGCGGGCGCTCAATGACGCGCACGGGAACCACCTCCGATCCCAGGCTGTTGCGGTAACGGGCCAGCCGGTAAACCAGGGTTTTATAGACATCCTTCAGGGGTGCATAAGCCCCGCACATGTCACCATAGAGCGTGGTATAACCGACGGCTGACTCGCTCTTGTTGCTGGTGGACAGCAGCAGCTTGCCGAACTTGTTGGACATGGACATGAGCAGCATGCCCCGGATACGGGCCTGCAGGTTTTCCTCGGTCACATCGGCGGCCAGCCCGGTGAATACCGGTTCCAGGGCCTGGGTGAATCCCGCAAACACCGGTTCGATCGGGATAATGTCAAAGCGCACCCCCAGTACTTCCGCCTGCTGACGCGCATCCTCCACACTCATCTGCGCGGTATAGCGAAACGGCATCATCACGGCATGCACGTTCTCCGCGCCCAGCGCATCCACGGCGATGGTCAGGGTCAGGGCCGAATCAATGCCGCCGGACAGCCCGAGCAGCACGCCCCGGAAACCGTTTTTATGCACATAATCACGGGTTCCCAGCACCAGTGCCTGATACACATGCTGCTCCCGTGTCACTGCCGCCGCCGGGTGATGTTCCGTCTGCTGTGCCACCGGCACCGGATCGGGAGACAGCTCACCGATAAACACGCCGGCTTCCAGCAGTGGGGCAGAAAACACCCGCACGCCCTCACGGCTTACCAGCATGGAATCGCCATCAAACACCAGCTCATCCTGCCCACCGACCAGATTGGTATAGGCAATCGGGCAGCAGTTACGCCGCGCCTGTTCCACCAGCAGCTTGTGGCGCTCTTCCGGTTTGTCGCTGCGGTAGGGCGAGGCATTCGGTACCAGCAGCAGCTCGGCCCCGGCTTCCACGCAACGGCGGGCCGGCGCTTCATGCCAGATGTCCTCGCAGACCACGACCCCGCAGCGCACCCCGGCAATCTCCACCACCAGACTATCCTGCCCGGCCACAAACCAGCGCTTTTCATCGAATACGCGGTAATTGGGCAGTTCCTGCTTGGCATAGGTGCCGACGCAGCCCCCGTCCTGCAGTACACAGGCAGCATTATGCACGGCCCCATTCCCTGCAGGCAGTGGCAGACCGACCACGGCGGTAATGCCGGTCGCCTGTTCCGCCAGCGCCCTGAGGCCGGCCTGCATCTGTGCCAGGAAGTCCGGACGAAAAACAAGGTCTTCCGGCGCATAGGAGGACAGGGTAAGCTCCGGAAACAGGATGACATCCGCCTGTCCGGAACGGGCTTCCTGCAGGGCCTCACGGGCTTTCTGCAGGTTGCCGGCCACATCCCCGACACACAGGTTCAACTGGGCCAATGCAACACGCAGGGTTCGATTGTGCTTCTTTGCCATGTCACGGAACGGTAATATTTACAGGATTCGTGACTATACCTTAAATACTCTGGAAACATCATGTCCCGCATCCTTTTTATTATCGTTCTGCTGGTAGTTGGTTATCTCCTGCTACAATCCTGGCAGAGAAAAAAAACCGTTAATCAGAACCGGCCTCCCCGGCCAATTACCAATGACAAGCACATGGTGCGTTGCGCAAAGTGCGGACTGTATGTACCGGAGGAACAGGCGGTGGGCTATGAGGGCAAGCACTTTTGCAGTCTGGAACACGCACAGCTGACCCGCTCGGGTCAGGACAGCTGAATGTACAGCACCAACTGGACCCGTTTTTCCTGCACGAAGATCCGTGGAACCTGCTGAGGCTTTACCACGTTTACCGGCTGGCGCTTGCGGGCGCACTGCTGCTGGCGCTGGTCAGCGATTTCAACCTGATTCCGCTGGGCAGGGACGACCCGCTACTGTTTCGCTGGATTACTGCTGCCTACCTCCTGATTGCCATTATCAGCAACCTGTCCTCCTACTTTGAATGGCCGGAGCTGGCTGTTCAGGGTGTCGGCTATGTGCTGCTGGACATTGCCGTGCTGTTCGGGCTGCTGTACTGCAGCGGGGGCGTCGGCAGCGGGGTGGGGATTCTGCTGATTGTGCCGGTCCTGATACCCTACATCTGCGCGCCGCGTTACCTTTCCATTGTCCTGGCCTCACTGGTCGGGCTGGGCCTGATCGGGCTGGAGCTGTGGCTGGGCCTGCAGGAAAACGACAGCATCCCCATCACCCTCACCCACAGCGGCATTCTGGCGCTGGTCATCATGCTGTTCAGCTGGCTCGGTGAACGCTGGATTCACAAGGCCAGCGAAATGACCAAACTCGCCAACCGGCGCGGTATTGATCTGGCCAACATGTCGCAGCTGAACCAGTCCATCCTCGACCGGCTCGAATCCGGCATCCTGGTGGTGGAAGCCAGTGGTGCCATCCGACACATGAATGCAGCAGCCTGGCACATGCTCGGCAATCCCGGCAACTGGCGCAGCAAGCCCCTGCGGGCTTTCGCCCCGGAGCTGGATGCCCACTACCAGCACTGGATCGACAAAATCAGCCCCCGTGCCGCCGGCTTTGACATTCAGCACCAGCAGACCACCGAACTGCGGGTACGCTTCAGCCAGCTCGGCACCCAGACCCGGCTCAATACCCTGATCAGCCTGGAAGACACCAGCGACCAGCGCGAGAAAGTCCAGGGCATCAAGCTCGCCTCGCTCGGGCAGCTGACTGCCAGTATCGCCCATGAAATCCGCAACCCGCTCGGGGCCATCAGTCATGCGGCCCAGCTCATGAGCGAGTCCCGAAATCTGGACAAGGCCGATGCCCGCCTGCTGCAGATCATCCAGTCCAATGCCCGGCGCATGAACCTCACCATCGAAAGCGTGCTCAACCTCTCGCGCAAGAAGCATCCCAAGCGCGAGCGCCTGCCGCTGAAAGGCTGGCTCTACAGTTTCCTGCGTGATTTCATCGCCCAGCACAAGCTGCGTGAAAAACAGGTGACACTGTTCATTGAGCCGGCGGACTTGATGGTCGAATTTGACCCGGCCCATCTGCACCAGATCATGTGGAACCTGTGCCGCAATGCCGTCAAATATGCCCATGCGGACCAGAACCGGCTGCAGCTCGACATCCAGGGCGGTACCCCGTCCCATACCCGCGATGCCATCCTGAACATCATTGACAATGGCTCGGGTATCCCGGAGGATTCAAGGCAGCGTTTGTTTGAGCCCTTTTTCACCACCAGCACCAAAGGGACCGGGCTGGGCCTGTTCATGGCGCGCGAATTGTGTCTGGCCAACGGGTCATCACTGGATTACATCAACCTGCCGACCGGCGGCAGCTGTTTCAGAATCGTTTTTTCCGGTGCACCGCACTGACCGAAGGCCTACTCCTGCAAGCGCATCACCAACAATAAAGCAGCACAAAGATCATGACAGAACAATGCGTACTTATCATCGACGACGAACCGGACATCCGCGAACTGCTGGAGATCACCCTGTTGCGTATGGGGCTGGACACCCTGACCGCCGGCAATGTCGAAGAAGCCATGGCACAGATACGCGAGCATCAGCCGGACCTGTGCCTGACCGACATGAAGCTGCCGGATGGCAACGGCATCGATATTGTGCGCTTCCTGCAGCAGGACTACCCGCAGATTCCGGTCGCGGTCATCACCGCTTACGGCAGCATGGATACCGCCGTGGAAGCCCTCAAGGCCGGTGCCTATGATTTTGTCTCCAAACCGGTGGACCTGCCCAAGCTGCGTGATCTGGTGCATACGGCTTTGCAGCTCGGCAACAATGGTGGCAGCACCGCCGGCACTAGGCTGGAGTCCACCCCGGATGAGGGTAGCGAGCGCATTCTCGGAGCCTCCGAGGCCATGCAGATACTGAAAAACACCATTGGCAAGCTGGCACGCAGCCAGGCACCGGTCTACATCCACGGAGAATCCGGCAGCGGCAAGGAGCTGGTGGCGCATGAAATCCACCTGCAAAGCCCGCGTCACAAAGGCCCCTTCATTCCGGTCAACTGCGGCGCGATTCCGGAGAACCTGATGGAAAGCGAGTTCTTCGGTCACAAGAAAGGCAGTTTTACCGGTGCCGTGAGCGATAAGGAGGGCCTGTTTCAGGCCGCCAGTAAAGGGACCCTGTTTCTGGATGAGGTCGCCGACCTGCCCCTGACCATGCAGGTCAAGCTGCTGCGGGCCATTCAGGAGCGCGCCGTCAAACCGGTCGGCGGACTGGAGGAAATGCCGGTGGATGTACGCATTCTCAGTGCCACCCACAAAAGCCTGGAGCATGAAGTGGCTGCCGGTCATTTCCGGCAGGACCTGTATTACCGCCTGAATGTCATCAAGCTCAAGGTACCGCCCCTGCGCGAGCGGCACGAAGATGTCATGCCGCTGGCCGATTTCTTTCTCAAACGCATCGCCAAACGCTGGGCCATGGCCCCGATCCGGCTGGCCCGTGAAGCCCGGCAGGCACTGGCAGAATACCCTTTTCCCGGTAATGTGCGTGAACTGGAAAACATTCTGGAACGGGCCTGTACCCTGTGTGAAAACGACACCATTCAGGCCGAAGACCTGCAGCTGCCACGCCTGCCGGATGCCGGCCAGCCGGGCACACCCTTCCCGCTGCCGGCAGCCCCTGTCCCCCAGCACCAGCCACCGCTTGCCACGCCGTCACCTTATCCCGCTGCAGCCCAGTCCCCGGAGTCCTGGAGCCCGCGTACCGATGCCCAGGATGAGCGCAACATGATTCTCGAAGCCCTGGAACAGACACGCTGGAACCGAACCAAAGCAGCGGAGCTGCTGGGCATGAGCTTCCGCCAGCTGCGCTACCGCATCCAGAAATACGAACTGGACAATATGTAAACCGCCTGTTCACCTGCCAGGCGGCGAGGTGACATCGCCTGCTGCCTGATCTGACAAAGCCTGCCGAAACTGTCACATTCTGACAAATCCCTCCCGGCCAAGTACCCCGCCCTTCACGCCCAAATATCAAAAAGATTCATAAAAACAACAGATTGAATAAATTCGCCCTGATTGGCACGTTCCCTGCATCATGAAACCTGCCGGAGGAACACAACCTGACGGTGACAAAATCAAACAACAAAATACGAAAATACAAAAGAAGGAAAGGAACAACACGATGAAACTGACAAACATGAAGAAGAAGGCCCAGGCCGGTTTCACCCTGATCGAACTGATGATTGTGGTCGCCATTATCGGCATTCTGGCAGCTATTGCGTTGCCTGCTTACCAGGATTACACCAAGCGTTCACATGTCTCTGAGGGCTTGAGTCTGGCGGGTGCAGCCAAGCTGGGCGTTACTGAATATTATGCCGACCGTGGTGGTTGGCCTAGCAGTAACACTGATGTTGGTTTGGCTACCAGTATTACCGGCAATGCAGTAACCGGAGTTGCAGTAGGTGCTAACGGTTTAATTACTATTACTTTTAATGAAAAAGTTGAAAGCGGAAAAAAACTTGTCATCAGACCTACCGATGCAGGTGGCTCTGTCAAGTGGACCTGTGGTGCATCTTCTGACACTGATGTTAACCAAAAATATCTGCCAGCCACTTGCCGTGGCAACACTAGTAGTTAATTAATATCTACCAATAGCCCAAGCCCATGCAATAAGCATGGGCTTTTTTCTAAAGGCTACATTCATGAAGAAAGAACAACAAAACGGTTTCACATTGATTGAGCTCATGATTGTGGTTACCATCATCGGCATTCTGGCCTCCATCGCCTTACCCGCCTACCAGGATTATACCAAACGCACCCATGTCGCCGAAGGACTGGCACTGGCCAATGATGCCAAAATTGCAATCACTGACTACTATGCAACCTTTGGAGCTTACCCCGCTGACAACATCGCAGTAGGGATGCCAGCTGAAGAATACATCACTGGCAATGCAGTCAAAGGCATCAAAGTGGAAGCAAACAAAATCACCATCACCTATAATGAAAAAGTCCAGACAGATGGGACTGTCGAGATAGTCGGCAGTATTTCCGATGCAAGCATTACCTGGACCTGTACTGGTGGTAATGTACCGGATATCTACAGACCCAGTACCTGCCGGAACCCTGGCACATGATAACCACACAGAACAATAACAAACAGGTCATAGTAACAGGGGCGCTTTTGCTTGTTTTATCAATAGCCCCTTTTCTGATGCAGGGAGCTTATCATGACTCGCAAAGATTACTCTCTGTCTTCATCACAAGCTCACTGATTGCCTGTCATATCTTTACCAGCAATGCCTGGTCTAAAACATCCCTGAGCACTATAGCCATCATAGCTGTATGGGGAGCACTAGGCAGCGCGGAGTCCCCAAATACCTTATGGAGCCATGTAGAAGTTGCCCTTTTCGTCTCCATAGCCATCAGCACTATTATAATCTTCAAAGATATCAGTGATTCCGCCCTGTTAAAATTAGCCATCTTTATGGCATTGGCACAATTAACCTACATCACAAGAGACTACCTGATCTATTTCTTTTACCTGATGGATAGCAGGGCACCGGACCCTGTTGAAATAATCGATGGCTTTTCCAACAGAAGGTTCTATGGACAATTCCTTTCATGGACCCTGCCATTCCTGATTGCGATTCTGGCCATAAAGAAAGAATTGCCTTTCAGAAAAACCTTGCTGTCCATAGCCATATTGAGCTGCACACTGGTCTATGTCAGTGGTACCCGAGCATTCCTGCTGGGCATGATATTCAGCGTATTGTGTGTTGCATGGGTAAACCCGAACACCTGGAAAAGCTATTTCAGACAAGTCATCATAATCAGTATCGGGGGGCTGGCAGGCTATCTGCTTTTAACCTTTCTTATCCCGCATCTAGCTGGCGTGGATACATCACTGCTGACCAGATATACGATAGAAAGGGACTTTACCAACTCAAGCGGAAGGGTCGCCATCTGGGGGAAAACACTTGACATTGCCCTCGCCAACCCTGTTACCGGCATCGGCCCCATGATGCTTGCAGATGAAAGCATCATTGCATCCGTGGGAGTGGCGCATCCCCATAACCTGTTGCTGCAGATCATGGCAGAATGGGGAATTCCTTTTGCCATGATGTTTTCAGGCCTCATCCTCTACATCACCCTGAAATGGAGAGGTCTGATCAGGCAAAGTCCTGACAGTCGTGAAAAGCTATCGCTACCGATCACCGCATCTGTCAGCTCGGCTGCTGCTGTCAGCCTGGTTGATGGCATTGCCGTCATGCCTGTCAGCCTGACTTATATGGCGGTTATTCTGGGGTGTGGAGCAGCCCTCTGGAGAGAGTGGACCCCCGAAGTCAGGCGCTTCAAACTGCCGATCTGGGTAGCAGGTATTTTTCTGCTGTTTGTGAGCCTTCCACCCGCCTTTTCGGCAAGACACTGGTTAACGGCACCACCAACAGAGTCAATGGAAATGACAACTCGTCAACAAACCCCAAGGTTCTGGGCTGACGGCAGAATTCCTTCTGCAGCTACAGCAAATGAGGAGCAGATTGCATTGCAGAAAGATATTGCTGCCAGATAGTACCGCCCCCAGCCAGTGTGTTTTCCAACCCTGTACCAGGAAAGCACCAAGCCCTGCAGTGGAAACAAAGTCCACAGAAGCTGCCTGGAGCCTGGGTTCTGAAGCGGCTTGCTCTCCCGAATTCACAAGGACAAGCAGCCGGTCTGTCTAATTTTTCACGCTTCCCGGTTATTGTTAAGCTCAGACTTTGATTGATGATTTATCATTGTCCTTCGACATCCTGACAGCACAACAACATAATAATCCATGGGATCACCAACAGTACAACTACCCGGCCACATCAGACAGCTTGTCCTCGCGGGCGCTGTCGAGCAGTCGGCGGCAGAGCGCTCGGTCAAGCAGGCACAGGCCGACAAGGTGCCGGTACTGGAATGGATGTTCCGCAACCGGGTGGCCTCGGCAAAAGACCTGGCCAAAGCCACCGGAGAAGAATACGGGCTGATCACGCTTGATCTGGAAGCCGTCGATGTCCGCCCGGATGTGGCCGACCTGATTTCGGATGAACAGAAAAACCGCCTGAACCTGACACCACTGTACCGTTATGGCAACAACCTGATGGTTGCCCTGGCCGACCCGGTTTACCTGCCCAATCTCGATGATGTCAAGTTCGCCACCGGCCTGCGTCCGACTGCCGTGATTGTCGAGTTTGACAAACTGCACACGTTCCTGAGCGTGGGCAGCGGTTTCAGCGGCAATGCCAGTGCCATCGGCATGTCTGTTTCCAGCGAAGCCATCAACCAGAATATTGCCCTTGACACCAAGGAACTGAAAAAAAACGAGGAAGACGGTGAGGAAGTCGAGATCATTTCCTTCGTCGACAAGCTGCTGTCCCACGCCATTACTGCCAAAGTCTCGGACATCCATATCGAACCTTATGAAAAAAATCTGCGCATCCGCTACCGGGTAGACGGCATGCTCAAGGTCATTGCGACCCCGCCCACCGGCATCGCCAACCGGCTGGTGTCCCGCATCAAGGTACTTGCCCGCATGGACATCTCGGAGCGGCGCGTCCCACAGGATGGTCGTATCCGTTTCCAGCTCAACGAAAAGAAAAACATCGACTTCCGTGTCAATACCTTACCCACCATTTATGGCGAAAAGGTGGTCATGCGGATTCTGGACTCGGATAACGCCACCCTCGGGGTGGAGAAACTCGGTTTTGATCCCAAACAGAAGCAGGATTTTCTCGATGCCCTGTCCAAACCGGATGGCATGGTACTGGTCACGGGACCGACCGGCAGCGGTAAAACCGTCACCCTGTACACCGGTCTCGGCATCCTCAATACCTCGGAAAAAAACATTTCCACAGCAGAAGACCCGGCGGAAATCAACATGCCCGGCGTCAATCAGGTGAATGTGAATCCCAAGGTCGGCCTGACCTTTGCCGAAGCCCTGCGCGCCTTTCTGCGTCAGGACCCGGACATTATCATGGTGGGGGAGATACGCGACCTGGAGACAGCGGAAATCGCCATCAAGGCAGCCCAGACCGGACACCTGGTTCTCTCCACCCTGCACACCAACAGTGCACCGGAAACCCTGACCCGCCTGCTGAACATGGGTATCCCAAGCTTCAATATCGCCTCCTCAGTACACCTGATCATTGCCCAGCGTCTGGCACGCCGTCTGTGTGAAAAGTGCAAACAGCCCTCAAGCGGCATTCCGGAAGACACACTGGTCAGCCTCGGATTTCGGGCCGAAGAGCTGCCCAAACTGAAAATCTACGAAGCCAAAGGCTGCTCCGCCTGCTCCCAGGGTTACAAGGGACGGGTTGGTATTTATCAGGTCATGCCCATTTCCCAGACCATGGCACGCATGGTCATGGACGGTGCCAACTCACTGGATATCGCCACCCAGGCACAACGGGAGCATATTCTCGACCTGCGCCAGTCAGCCTTGCAGAAAGTCCGACAGGGCATCATCTCCATCGCGGAAATGGAGCGGGTAACCAAAGATTGATCCCGTTCTGGTCCGACTGTCCGGCCAGGCTGGCATACTGCTCAGGAAGCGTTAAACTGGCTTGAAGCCTTAAAATCAATAATAAATACAGCACGGTCATGGCAAAGAAACAAGCAAACCAAACCTCTTCCAGCCAGACAATGGAAACCTATGTCTGGGAAGGGATCAACCGCAACGGCGTCAAGATGCGGGGCGAAACCCAGGCGACCAATGCCAACTGGCTCCGGGCAACACTGCGCAAACAGGGCATCAATCCCGGCAAGGTAGTCAAAAAACCCAAACCGCTGATCAAGCCCAGTATCAAGCCGGCAGACATTGCCCACTTTGCCCGTCAGATGACAACCATGATGCGCTCGGGTGTCCCCATGGTACAATCACTGCAGATGGTCGCCAGCGGTGGCAGCAATCCTGCCATGAGCGACCTGATCAAAAAAATTGCCGAATCCATTGAAGGCGGCTCCAGCTTCGGACGCGCTCTGGAACAACACCCAAAATACTTTGATGCACTATTCGTCAACCTGATCAAGGCCGGTGAACAGGCCGGTACCCTGGAAACCATGCTTGACAAGGTAGCCACCTACAAAGAAAAAAGTGAACACCTGAAAAGCAAGATCAAAAAGGCCATGATGTACCCGGTCATCGTCATTCTGGCTGCCATTGTGGTCTCTGCCATCATGCTGATTTTCGTTATTCCGCAGTTCAAGGACGTATTCAGCAGCTTCGGAGCCGAACTGCCCGCCTTCACACTGATGGTGATCAGCCTGTCCGAGTGGTTACAGGCTTACTGGTGGATGCCGTTGCTGGGCATGATCGCGACCGGTTATGCCTTTATTGCGGCACGCAGAAACTCGAAAGCCTTCGAGCGCTTCGTGGACCGCATGGTGCTCAAAATACCTGTCATGGGCAATATCATCAACATGTCAGCCGTGGCCCGCTTCTGCCGCACTCTGTCGACCATGTCCGCGGCCGGGGTACCCGTTGTGGAAGCCATGGACTCGGTCGCCGGCAGTACCGGCAATCTGGTTTACCAGGAAGCCACCATGCGCATGAAGGACGATACCTCCCAAGGGCTGCAGCTGAATGTTTCCATGCAGACCACCCAGCTGTTTCCCAGTATGGTAGTACAAATGACCCGTATCGGCGAAGAGTCCGGCAGGCTGGAAGAAATGCTGGGACGCTCTGCCGAATATTATGAGAACCAGGTGGACGAACTGGTCGACACGCTATCCAAGCAGATTGAACCCCTGATCATGGCCGTCCTGGGGGTACTGGTTGGCGGTCTGGTCGTGGCCATGTACCTGCCGATCTTCCAGCTGGGTTCCGTGGTCTGATACCGGGAGCATGGCCTGTTTTTACCGTTTTACAGGGGCTTGAATGGAACTGTTACAATTGCTGAATACCAGCAGCCTGTCGCTGCTGATCACCACCGGACTGGTCTCACTGCTGATCGGCAGTTTCCTGAATGTGGTTATCAACCGCCTGCCGGTCATGATGGAACGCGAATGGAAACAGGAATGCAATGAACTGCTCGGCCATGCCGAACCGGCCATGAGTGACACGCATGCCTTCAATCTGGTGCTTCCCCGCTCCCAGTGTCCCAACTGTGGCCACGCCATCACGGCACTGGAAAACATCCCGCTGATCAGCTACCTGGTCCTGGGGGGCAAATGCCGGGGCTGCAAGACACCCATTTCCATTCAGTACCCGCTGGTTGAACTGGGTACTGCCCTGCTCTCCATGCTGGTGGCTTATCAGTATGGCTTCAGCCTCACCACACTGGCACTGCTGGGTCTGACCTGGACCCTGATCGCCCTGTTCATGATCGATGCCAAAACCATGCTGCTGCCGGACAGCCTGACCCTGCCCCTGATGTGGGCCGGCATTCTGGTCAGCATGCAGGGGCTGACTAATCTGCCCCTGCATGACAGCGTTATCGGTGCCGTGGCCGGCTATCTGTTTCTCTGGCTCATCTACCATGCTTTCCGGCTCCTGACCGGCAAGGAAGGCATGGGGCATGGTGATTTCAAACTGCTGGCCGCCATTGGTGCCTGGGGTGGCTGGCAGATTCTGCCGTTCGTGATTTTTGCATCCTCTGCATTGGGAGCCGTATTCGGCATTGCCTGGATGCTCATCAGACGCCAGCGTGAAAGTCTGCCCATGCCATTCGGCCCCTGGCTGGCCCTGGCCGGTTTTATTGCCGTGATCTGGCGTCCACAGGTCACGGATTTCATGGGCAGGCTGCTGTTTCCCTGATGGCAACAGCAGCCCGACCCCGTACCGTTAATGCCGGTAATACCGGATTACTGCTGCACGCCGGGAAAAATCAGCCTTGGCCGGATAGCGTCCAGGCTTGGGGCGGGCCACGGGCGGAGACGGTGTACCTCCCCGACAGGCAGACAGTGTGGCACGACTGTCTGCCGGGGATACCGGCTGGCCATTGAAACACCACTGCGGTGGCGACTCAGCCTGTAGCGGGGTACATCCCTGCAGCAACAGTGCAGAAAGCCAGAGTACGGGTGTAAGATAACGGATTTTCATGGTAGCCCTCTTGTTATTGAAGTGATCACTTCATCAGGGATACCACAAACCAGTCACTTTTTCCGCGTCAGCAGACAACCGTCCAAACTGCCGGAACTACTGCTTCCATCCGCGCCATATCACGCCGAGATGGGCTGTGAAATCAGCAGTAACGGTCACAATAGTTGCCGCTGGCTACCTTGCTGGTGTTCACACTCGCACCCCGCTGCCAGCCGGATGCTGCCGGCTGGGGCCGGGGAGCCACCTGCCCGACCATCTGGCTGTGCGGTGCCGGCTGGGCGGCACTCCAGCCCGGGCTGATTACCGGTGCAGGTTGCTGGATCACGATGTTCTGCGGCTCGGGCTGATAATACGATACCTGACGTTGCTGCTGTACCACGACACGCTGCGGCTGGGGAGCAGGACGATGCTGCACTGCCGGACGCTGCGGCTGAACACGCACAACCTGATTGCAATTATAGGCAGCCTGTTGCTGCTGACGCTGAATCTGCTGGCGCTTCAGGGCAGCGGCACGCTGCTGCTGCAACAGCTGCTGGCGCTTGCGGGCCTCAATCTGGAGCTGCTGCTGACGCTGTTGTTGCAGGCGCTGGGCAGCCAGGCGTTTCTGCTGCTGCAACTGTTGCTGTTTCAGGGCAGCCTGACGCCGCATCTGCGCCACCTGCTGACGCTTCCGGGCTTCCAGACGTGCGGCACGCTGATGCTGGGCCTGCAGCAAAGCCTGTTTGCGCTGTTGGGCCTGACGCTGCAATACCAGCTGCTGCTGAGTGGCCGCTGCATTACTGCCGCATCCACCGCTCACCCGGACCATCTGCTGCGGGTGCGTGGGCCGACAATGCAGACCGGGACGCTCCAGCACCCGCCAGCCATCGTCACAGACACCGGCGGCATTGCAGTTCCGTGCCGGACCGTGGTAACGACTCCCGTTCCAGCCATCCACCCGGACATTCGTGACCCGGACAATCGGTCCCTGCTCATTGGCCTGCATGGCACGCATGTCTTCAATACCACCGGACCAGGCCTGTGCCTGGGAAGCTGCGACCAGCCCGAGACCGACTCCGACAATGACTTTTTTCATGATTCTGTCTCCAAATAAACCTGTTGCACTTTGTGTATTCGTTGTTGCGCGTTCTGTGTCAACAGAGCGTGACACCTGCTAGACTAGGGCGAACGTTGAAACAGGAATCCATCATGGACAAGGAGCAAACGACACACTTCGGATACCAGGAGATTCCTGTTTCCGAGAAAGCTAGTCGAGTTGCAGCGGTATTTCATTCCGTAGCCGACAAATACGACGTTATGAACGACATAATGTCATTCGGCATTCACCGGCTCTGGAAAAGACAGACCATTCAGGCCGCCGGTGCCAGACGCGGGAACCGGATTCTGGACCTGGCTGGTGGCACGGGCGATCTGGCCGCAAAATTTGCCCGCATTGTGGGCGAGCAGGGTCAGGTGATTCTCTCGGATATCAACGGCTCCATGCTGGAAAATGGCCGGCGGCGCCTGGTGGACAAGGGGATTGCCGGCAATGTGGATTATGTGCAGGCCAATGCGGAATGCCTGCCGTTTGCCGACAACCACTTCGACATTGTGACCATGGCCTTCGGGCTGCGCAATGTCACTGACAAGGACAAGGCACTGGCATCCATTTTCCGGGTACTCAAGCCGGGAGGCCGTCTGCTGGTGCTGGAATTTTCCAAACCGGTACTGCCGGGGCTGGCACCGTTTTATGATCAGTACTCCTTCCGGTTGCTCCCCCTGATGGGACGTATTGTTGCCAATGATCCCGACAGCTACCGCTATCTGGCCGAGTCCATCCGCATGCATCCGGATCAGGAAACCCTGCGCACCATGATGGAAACAGTCGGCTTCGAGCGCGTGGACTATACCAATATGAGCGGAGGTATCGTGGCCCTGCACAAGGGGTACAAGCTTTAACAGCCTGCCCGGCTTTCCCCCGGCACAGTGACCGGCTGTACCGATGAAACCGCTACTCCCCTTGATTACTGACCACCTTGACCCGCCGGTCTGAGCAGGAGTGGGCTCCCTCCCCGGACCGGACTTTCAGGCCCCCGCACAACTTGGGGGCGAATAACCATTCGGCACGGTTTCAAGCACGTTAATTAGTTTTTTTTATTGACTGTCATTACTTTTAAACCGCTAACCCGATCCGGAATGGCACTGAACTTTCCCCCTGTCTACAGTTGTCCAAACTGAAGTAAACCCCGAATACTCAATAGACCCTACATACCGGATACAACATGAAACGGATTACGACTGGAATCATTGCAGCCAGCCTGCTGTCAATCCTCTCAGGCACCAGTGTCATTGCCAATACGGTAGACCCCCTGAATCTGGACGAGTTGCAGGAAGCCACCCGGCTGGCCACTCCGGCCACGACCGGCAGTACACAGCGCGCCTCACGCTCCCGGAGCAATACCGCCGGCACCACTGCCAGTGTCGAGCTGCTGCTGGTCGAGCGTCGCCCGACGGATAAAGAGCAGCCGGAACTGCGCCAGGCCGATGTCTATTATTACGACTACGGGACCGATGAAACCATTCACAGCATTATTGACCTGCCATCCCAGGCTGTCATCAGCACCGAGCGTGAACAATACGTCCAGCTTCCGCTGACCGAGAACGAAATCATCCGTACCAAAGCGCTGCTGTTCAACGACGACGAGCAGATGAACCTGCTGCAGGCTGAATACCAGCGCATCACCGGTCAGTACCTGACCGGTCCGGAACAGCTGAATGTCAAGGCATTCACCTTCAGCGCCGATACCCTGCCCGGCCCCGGCCAGCTGAATGCCGCATCGGAACAGTGCGGCCTGCACCGCTGTGCCCAGGTACTGCTTTACACCCACGACTCCACCGTGTTCGAGATCAGCCCGATCGTGAACCTGTCTGCTGGAATCGTCACCCAGAACATTGGCTTTTAATCAAAGGCGAAGCGCATGAAACTGTTCATCAAACCGTTCATCCCCCTCCTTGCCATCCTCCTGCTGGCCGGTCTCCATGGCAACGCCCATGCCACGTCCGACAACAGCTGTCAGGGGCAGGTTCTGCAGAAAACCTTTTCATCCGGAGCCAACTGGCGTTTCTGCTGGGACATCCGGGATCAGGAAGGGCTGGTGCTGTCTCAGGTTTACTATCAGGCCCCCGGCAATATCCAGCGCCGGGTACTGGGAGAAGCCGCCCTGTCCCAGATCGAAGCCGAATTTGATGACGGTGCCATTGACCCGGTTTTCATCACAACCACCCTGGGACTGGGCGGCGACAGGCTCCAGACCCGAAATGCCGAAGACTGCCCCGGTGGCCAGATTCAAAATCACAACGGCAGGCCGGTTTTGTGCACCCTTACCCGTGCTGCCGGCTATCTGTACAAATACACGACCCAGCGCCAGACCGAAGCATTTGAAATCAGCACCCTGTCCAGTGTCGGGCCGCGTACCTATATCCAGCGCTGGCGCTTTCTGGAAAACGGGACCATGGAACCGGCCATCGGCCTGAGTGGCGTATTACCGGCGGTCAACGAGAGTTCGATCGACTATGGCTGGCCGGTCACTGCCAGTGGTGCAATCGCCACCGGACTGACAGATCATTACCTGTGGCGGCTTGATTTTGACCTGGATGAAAATGCGGCCAATGATGTCATTGAAGAAATCACCAGCACACCATCCTATAACCGCCTGACGAAGATCAAGGCCATCAATACCATCCAGACCGAAACCGGGCGCAGCCTTGACCCGGAAACCAAACGCTTCTGGCGCATCCGGGATAGCAGTATCCGCAATGGCCACGGCAACTACATCTCCTACGAGCTGGTTCCGACCCACTATGACCAGAGCCGGGCCAACAGCCGTGATGAAAGCTGGCTCAGTGAGGATGTGTATTTCAGCCGCTACCAGGCCTGTGAGCGTTTTGCAGCGGATAATGACAGGACCTGCGGCAGAAATGTCACCGCATTCATCAACAATAACCAGAACCTGAATCAGGAAGACGTCGTGGTCTGGTACAAGATCAACAATCACATCCTGCCACGCAGCGAAGACAGCAACCGCATGGCGGTACGCTGGAGCAGCTTCAAACTGCTGCCACGTGACTGGCACACCCAGAATCCGTTCTAGCCCGGGGACACTTTCATGAAATCATGCAATATCACAGCGCTGAAATCAGCGCTGCAGGCGGGCTTTTGCCTGCTCCTGCTGCAAAACGGCACTGCCCTGGCGGCAGAATTCTGTTCCGATGACTACTACATTGATGTCACCCTGCCCAATCAGGCACGCTGGGATATGTGCTGGGAGCACCGCAAGCGTGAAGGCATCGTGCTGCACAAGATTCACTACACGCCGGCCAATGGCACCCGCCACCTGATCCTGAACGAGGCGACGGTGGCCCAGATTCATGTGCCCTATGATGACAATGGGGCACGCTATCATGATGTTTCCGATTACGGACTCGGCAGCAATTACATGAGTGCACTCACCCGTGGCGACTGTCCCGGCGGGAAGCTGCTGCAGTTCGGCAGCAAACCGGTGCTGTGCCAGCAGACCGAAGCACGCGGAACCGCCCATGCCTACGGGACTGAGCGGCTGCAGGGTGATGCCCTGAGTCTGTTCAGTGTGTCCAAAGTGGGTGCCTATCATTACATCCCCACCTGGCGCTTTCTGGATGATGGCAGCATGGAGCCCACCATGGGGGCGACCGGTGCCCTGCAGCGTTTCGGTAAAAGCAGCCTGAGCCAGCACGGCTGGCTGATCAGCAATGACAAGGTCGGGCTGGCCCATCTGCACAACTTTTTCTGGAAACTGGACTTCGACCTGGGCGGCACCAGCAATGACGACTATGTGGAAGAGATCGGTTACACTGCACAAAATGGCCGTACCACACGCTATAACACCCGCTTCCACAGTGAGGCAGCACGGCGCGTCGACCCGGCCCGGATGCGCAGCTGGGTCGTGGCTGATGGAAACCTGCTCAATGGCAACGGCCAGCCCATGGGCTATGAAATCCGCCTGCCACAGGCCGATCATCAGGATACCGGCCCGGCTACCGAACCGTTCACCCACAACGACATCTACTTCACGCGCCAGAACAACTGCGAACTGTACGCCTCCCACAACCCGGTTGCCGGCGGCTGTGCCGACAATCTTGCCGATTTCGTCAATGGCGACAGCCTGGATGGTCAGGATATTGTGGTCTGGCCCAGCACCACCTTCTACCACATGCCGCGCACCGAAGATGCGCCGCTGATGGATGCACACTGGTCCCATATCAGCATTGTTCCGCGTGACTGGCACGATCAGAATCCGCTCAGTAATGCGCCCCCGACCTCAGGCTCCAATCCGGTCAATACCGACCCGGACACCAGCCAGCATCCGGCTGAAACCCTGGTGTATGCCGAGGATTTCGAGCAGGCATCCGGCTGGCTGGCCAACCCCTACAGCACCGATACTGCCTACGCCGGCCTGTGGGAACGCGGCCAATTGCAGCAGACCCGTTACCAGAACACGGTCCTGCAGCTTGCAGATGCCGCCCACGGCAGCCAGGCACTGGCCACTGGTGTACAGGCCGGCAATCTGGTCGGCTCCCATGACCTGGACGGTGGCACCAGTTCCCTGATTTCGCCCGGCATCCCGCTGCCACAGGGTAAACTGAAGCTGGCTTTTGCCTGGTATTTCGCTCACCTGCAGAATACCAGCGCAGACGACTACCTGAGTGTGAGCCTGATCAGCAGCACCGGCCAGCGTCAGTTACTGCTGGAACAGCGCGGTACCCGTGCCGTGCGCCCGGCAGTGTGGGCAGAGTCCGCACAGGATATCAGCGCTTTTGCCGGCCAGACCATCCAGCTGCTGGTTGAAGCGGCCGATGCCGGCTCCGGCAGCCTGATTGAAGCCGCCATCGACCATATCCGGATTACCGCCACAAGCCCGGACTCCGGCAGCACCGGCACCACTGACAATGCCCCGACAGTCATTTACCAGACCGGCTTTGAAACCGATAGTGGCTGGACCCTGAACCCTCTGGGCACGGATAATGCCTACGCCGGGCAGTGGCAACAGGGCCGTCCCGAACATACCGGCTATCAGGGCACCACCCTGCAACCCGGTGTGGCCGCAGCCGGTAATGCTGCGCTGGTAACGGGAGCCGCCGCCGGGAATGCGGTTGGTGCCAATGACCTTGATGGTGGCATCAGCTCCGTGCGTTCACCGGCAATCCGGCTCGACAGCGGCCATCGCTACCGCCTTGAGCTGGACTATTATCTGGGGCACCTGTGGAACAGCAATGCCGCCGACTATCTGCGTATCAGTGTGGAAACCGGGGCCGGTACACTTGCACCGATCCTGCAGGAAAGTGCTGACCAAACCAGCCGCAGCGCCAGCTGGACCCGTACCGGTATCGACCTGAGTCCGTATGCCGGGCAGACCATTTACCTGCAGGTCGAGGCCAGTGATGGTGACAATGGCAGCCTGGTCGAAGCCGGTATCGACAATGTTGTGATTACCCAAGACTGAATATAAAACCCATTGACGGAGAAACAGCATGAAATCCAGACTCCTGCTCCCCATGACACTGCTGCTTGGCAGCCTGTTGACAGGCTGTTATGCGGAATCCGCCCCACCCCGGTGGGAACTGTCCGGAACCAGTGAACAGGGCAGTTACCAGCTGACCCTGTCCTGCAAGACCCCGCCCGGTACCGATGGCTTTCAGGATTGCCACATTCAGGTACAGGACCGCGCTGGTGCACCGGCAAACCCGGACAATATTCTGGTGGATGGCGGCATGCCGATGCATGGCCATGGCCTGCCGACCAGCCCGGTAGCTACCCGGATGGACCAGACAGGCTACTACCGTATTGAGGGCCTGCGCTATAACATGCCGGGTGCCTGGGTACTCGGCTTCCTGATCCAGACCGAGGAACACCAGGAAAAGGTTCTGTTTGAATTTGTGATCTGAGTGTGGCCTGAACAGCGATGAACAGACGAAAAAGCCTGCTTCCTGCCATTCTGCTGCCAGTCCTGCTGCTGGCAGGCCAGCCCGGCATGACGCAGGAAATGTCACAGGATCAGCAACCGATACACTGGAGTCCGGCAGAACAGGCACTGATCCAGTCCCTGTCCCTGAGCCGGCTGCCGTCCGGACCGGTGGACCCCGGCAATCACCTGCCGGGCCATCCGGAGGCGGAGGCCATGGGACAGAAACTGTTCTTTGATCCACGCCTGAGCAGGAATCAGCGTATTTCCTGTGCCAGCTGCCATCAGCCGGCACAGGCCTTTACCGATCAGCTGCCCGTGGCACAGGGTCTGGATACCGGATTACGCAATACCCCCTCGCTGTCAGGTGTCGCCTGGCAGCACTGGTTTTTCTGGGACGGGCGCAAGGACAGTCTGTGGTCACAGGCACTGGCTCCTCTGGAAACGCCGGAGGAGCATGGGCTGACGCGCACGGAAGTCGTGTCCTTTCTGCTGCAGGACCCGGATTACCGCCCGGCACTGGATGCTCTGGCCGATGAAGCTCACAAGGTCGGCACAGACAGCCCCTTTCCGACCTTACCCGCAGCCATGCCCGATGGCACGGTTGAGCAGATCAGAAACTGGAAAGCACTGGACAACGATCAGCGTCAGCAGGTGGATTATTATTTTGCACTGGTCGGCAAGGTCATTGCAGCCTTTGTCAGCACCCTGAAACCGGCTCACAGCCGCTTTGACACCTACGCTGACGCACTGGCTGACAACAAGCCGACTGACGGCCTGTTATCAGACACGGAACTGCAGGGCCTGCGCCTGTTCATCGGCCCCAAAGCCCAGTGCCTCAACTGTCACTCCGGTCCCCTGCTCACCAACCAGGATTTCCACAATATCGGTACCGGCCTGCCCAATGATGCCGAGGGACGTGCTGCGGCGCTGAACCGGGTGCGCTTTGACCGCTTCAACTGCCTGGGTCCATTCAGCGATGCCGGACCGGACGACTGCCGGGAGCTTCAGTACATGCGTCAGGATCGCTCCCACCTGCGTGGCAGTTTCAAGACCCCCAGTCTGCGCAATGTCAGCAATACCGCCCCCTATTTTCACCATGGACAGGCAACAACCCTGGAAGCGGTGCTGGCGCATTACCACCAGCTCGGCAAGAACCCGGATGCACCGCCCACCCATGCTCCCGGCATTGACCTGACCACAACGGAAATGGCCCACTTGGTCGCCTTCCTCAAGACACTGGCCGCCGATTCCCCCACCAGCACGGCAGGGCTTGACCCCGTTCCCTGAGACGCGTTTAATGCCCCCGGATCACCGATGCAAGGAACCGGGACATGACCAAGACCCTACAACAGCTGCTGTATCCGCAGGGTATCGCACTGGCTCTCTACCGTTATCTGACGGCATTTCTGCTGCTGCTGGGGCTGGCAGTGGCACTCGCACCCGCCGACTACATGGAAGAGCTGGGCTTTGATCTGGCAGACAAGCTCATGCACCTGACCGCTTTTTTCGGCTTCGGCTTTCTGCTCGGGCGGGCAACGGAACAGGATTTCTGGCGCTGGCAGTTCCCGGTTCTGCTGGCTTATGGTGCACTGATTGAAATTCTGCAGTCTTTTACCCCCTGGCGCAGCTTTTCCGTGGCGGATTTTCTGGCTGACGGGCTTGGCGTCCTGCTGTACTGGGGATTACTGGGATACTGGCTCAGGCAACGGAAACAATACTGATCAACACCCGGCAAAACACAGGCTACCAGCTGTTCTTGAACGCATCCAGTTTGCGCCGTTCGCGCTTGTCCGGCTTGCGTACCCGGACATTGACACCATGCAGACGCCGCATCTCGATCTCCGCTTCGCGCTGTTCGCGCTGGTACTCATCTTCCTGATACAGCAGGGCAGCCTCTCTGGCCGGGCGGCGCTTGTCATTCAGGGCCAGCACTGTCACCTTCCAGGTATCGGCCCCCTTGCGGATACGCACCTCATCCCCGATCCGGATATTGCGCGAAGGTTTGACACGCTCCTCATTCACCTGCACATGGCCACCATTGACGGCTTCCACCGCCAGGGCGCGGGTTTTGAAAAAGCGTGCCGCCCACAGCCACTTATCCAGCCGCAGGGCATCAAGCTGATTCCCGTTCAATCCGGTATTTTCAGAGGCCATTCCACAATCCGCTCCTGCCAGTCTTCCTCCGCCACCTCGCGGCTGTACACAAAACGTCCGGCGACCGACTCACCCTGCTCATGAATGCTGGTCATGCTGCCGGATACCAGATGGTGCCAAGGCGGCAGGTCTTTACCCTCCTGCAACAGGCGATAGGCACAGCCGGGCGGCATCCAGTACAGCTGATCCAGATTTTCCGGTGTCAGGCGCAGGCAATCTGGCACCAGCACTTCCCGGTTGGCGTAATCCGAGCAGTGACAGGTTCCCGCCGCCAGCAGGTCACAGGCCACATCGGTGTAGTACACCGTGCCATCCTCCTCATCTTCCAGCTTGTTGAGACAGCACTTGGCACAATGATCACACAGGCTTTCCCACTCCGTGCGATTCATGTCCTTCAGTGCTTTCTGCTTCCACCAGGGTTGGCTCATGGCGTCACACCCCCACCCCGTTGCAGGCGGGCGGTCAGTGCCGGCCACTCCTGTCGTGACGAATAGTACAAAACGTCCTTTCCCGCAGCATTCATTTCGATTGCCAGTCCCCGATCCGGATAAAACCAGAAGGCTTTATCATCCACACCACCCGCTGCCGCCTGTATCGACGCCGGCTCACCAAAACGTTCACGTACCACTTCCGGCTGGTAATCCACCACCGGCAGATAAATCAGGTAGCGCACCCCGAGATCACTGCTGTGCGTGATGTCCTGTTCCCGCAGGGTATAGCGCCAGTTACCGGAAGGCTGGGCCTTGCGCTCGTGGCTCTGGCTGACAAGCTGCTGCAGCCAGTCCGGGTCCGCCTTGAGCTCGGCAATCACCCGCGCCTCAAACAAGCCCAGCTGCAGCTTCCCGAAATACCCCTCCAGCCGGGCCTCATGACCCGCCTGCCCGTCGGCAAATACCGCCAGCTCCGGGTAGGCCCTCAGCGTCTCGCTGACCTCGCGCAGGTTCATCTCGCCAATACACAGGCCGAACACCGCCACACTGCCATCAGCCTGCAGCTGTGCCTGCCAAGGCAGGTTCTGCATCAGCATCCGCTGGCCGGCATCACGACCGGACCACCATAAAGGTCCCAGCAACACCATAACAAGCAGCACCAGCAATACCGCTCCCCCCAGCAACCAATAGCCGGTCTTCATGGACCCGCCCGTTTTCATTCCGATTTCCCTTGCCACATTCCTTCCCTGTTCAGGCATACCAGTTCTCACTTTCGCCGTATTCCAGTAATAATTCAACCAGCTCGGCCAGATAGGTTTTCATGTACTTGTGCTTGGTCCAGCCGATCAGGGTGGTGGACACCGGAAACAGGTGCGACAGGTCACGCAGCATCAGGTCGTCATCATGCACATGTAAATAAGCCATTTTGGCGATAATACCGGCCCCGAACCCCAGACGCACATAACTCAGGATCACGTCGGTATCCGTGGCTGCGAAGGACACATCCATCTCCAGCCCGGCCTGCCTGAAGGTATTGTGCAGCTTGGAGCGCCCGGTAAAACCGAACACATAGGTCAGCACCGGATGGGATGCCATGCGCTCCAGCGTCAGCTCACCCTCACACAGCGAATGCCCGACCGGTGCAATCAGGGCATGGTTCCAGTCATAACACTTCTGGCTCACGATACCGGGCGCATTGCCGATTTCCTCGGTACAGATCGCAATATCGGCCTTGCCTTCACGCAACATGTCCACCAGCTGGGCCGGTGTGCCCTGCAGCAGGTGAATGGAAATACTGGGGTAACGCTGACGAAACTCCAGCAGAACCTCCGGCAGGAAATACCTGGCCTGGGTATGGGTGGTGGCAATCCGGATTTCACCCGAAGTTTCCATGCGATAATCATCCGCCACTGCCCGGATGTTTTCCAGTGCCTGCTCGATCAGGTTGATTTCCTTTTCCAGCGCCTGGCAGACCGGGGTCGGCTCCACCAGCCGCTTGCCTTTGCGCTCGAACAGGGGCAAACCCAGTTCCTCTTCCAGCAGGCTGAGCTGGCGACTGACAGCTGACTGGACCACAAAGTGCTGCCCGGCGGCACGGGACACATTCATGCCGTTGCTGAGCAGGGTCTTCAGCAGACGCAACTGGAACAGCTTCATTATCTTTTTTCCTGATAAAGTTATCTGATTATATCGTTTTTATTCCATAAGGTCTTGCCCTACCATCCACTCATCCCCTGATAAACACAGTGATGCCCAAGGACTCCCACAATGGAATACGGTAAACACAAACTCTGCCTCCTGCTGGAAGAAAACAAGACAGAAGAACGCCACGACACCCTGCCGACCCGGAACGAAGAAGCGGAAGAAGAACAGGAAATATGGCCATTTGAACCCGCTATCTGTGGTTGAATCCAACTTTCCGGGCAACAGGCTTTCCTGCAGCTTAACAGCGTGTCAGCCTGACAAACCATCTGTCCTGTCCATCTCAGGATATTGACATTCGATCACCAGTTTCCTCTCAGCGACACCGGCGGGGCTTCGGCTCCGCCAACTTGACCTGTCGCGCTGTCACAGCACGCTGCGTGCTTCCAGCCAACTCTCAGCCAAGCTTCATGACATTTTTTCACCCCGGTCTTTACCCCGGATCAATATAAGCATATCATTATTTACTGACATACAATACCACTCCGGCCATTTGAGAGGAAATTCCATGAGTATCGATCGTATGGTAATGGTGCTGGCTGGCAGCATGATTCTGGTCAGCCTGCTGCTGGCTGTCTATCACAGCCAGAACTGGCTCTGGCTCACCGCCTTCGTGGGTGCAAACCTGCTGCAATCCGCCTTCACCGGTTTCTGTCCGGCAGCCATCATCCTGAAAAAACTGGGTTTCAGGGCCGGCAACCAATTCGTCTGAAGCTGACGCACCGGACCGGCTCAGGTACACTGTGACCATGAGCCGGTTACTGATCATTGCCAACACCCCCTCACCCAACACCCTGCAACTGCGGCAGGCCGTTGTCGCCGGTGTTGCCACAACCGGCATTGATTTTCTGGAACTGGACCCGCTGGCTGCCAATGCCGATCATGTTCTCCACTGCCAAGGCATCATTCTCGGCACCACGGAAAACTTCGGTTACATGAGCGGTGTCATCAAGGACTTCTTCGAACGCATCTATTACCCCTGCCTGGAACAGACTCAGGGTCTTTCAGTAGCCACCTACATCCGCGCCGGACTGGATGGCACCGGTACCATCAACAGCATGGAACGCATTCTGGGCGGTCTGCGCTGGAACCCGGTTCAGGAACCGCTGCTGCTCAAGGGTGAATACCAGCCTGCATTTCTTGAGCGTTGCCGGGAGCTGGGGGAAGCCATGGGGGAAGGGCTGAAGCTGGGCATATTCTGACATGCCAACAGCAACCGGCAAAACCGTCATTCACCTTCAACACAGTTTCTTCATGGCTGCCGTCAGGGTGCGCAAATCAGCCTCTGCCATCAGGTAGGCCGGCATCACATATACCAGCCTGCCAAATGGCCTGATCCAGACCCCGGCATCCACCAGCGTCTTCTGGGTTGCTGCCACATCCACCGGCTCCTGCATTTCAAGCACACCGATGGCTCCCAGCACGCGTACATCCGCGACCCTGGGGCTGTCCAGCAACGGCAGCAGCTCCTGCTTCAGAATCGCCTCAATCCGTGCCACCCGCGCCTCCCAAGGCGAAGCCAGCAGCAGCTCGATACTGGTACAGGCCACTGCACAGGCCAGCGGATTACCCATGAAGGTCGGGCCATGCATGAGCAGCGGGGCCTTGCCCTGTGAAATCCCCATGGCCACCTGCGAGGTCGCCAGTGTGGCCGCCAAGGTCAAGTAGCCCCCCGTCAGCGCCTTGCCGACACACAGGATATCCGGCGTCACCCCGGCATGTTCGGCGGCAAATAGCTTGCCGGTACGCCCGAAACCGGTGGCAATCTCATCAAGAATCAGCAGCAGGCCATGTGCATCACACAAATCCCGCACCCCGCGCAGGTAGTCAGGGGAATAAAAGCGCATGCCCCCCGCACCCTGCACGATCGGCTCCAGAATCACCCCGGCCAGCTCATGCTGATGCTGTGCCAGCAGGTGCCGGAAGGCATCCAGGTCCGCCTCATCCCACGGGGCATCGAACCGGGTCTGCGGGGCGGGAGCAAACACCTGCTGCGGCAGAATGCCCTGAAAAATATGATGCATGCCATTGACCGGATCACACACACTCATGCAGGCAAACGGATCACCGTGATAGCCGCCCCGCACGGTCAGGAAGCGCTGGCGTTGTGGCTGGCCCCGAGAGTACCAGTACTGCAGCGCCATTTTGAGCGCCACTTCCACGGCAATGGAGCCGGAATCGGCCAGAAACACATGCTGCAGTGCTGCCGGTGTGAGTTCAACCAGATGCCTGCCCAGGGTGGCCGCCGGTTCATGGGCAATGCCACCGAACATGACATGGCTCATCTTCTCGCTCTGCTCACGCAGCGCCCGGTTCAGCTCGGGGTGGTTATAGCCGTGAATGGCACACCACCACGAGCCCATGCCATCAATCAGTTCACGCCCGTCTGCAAGCCGGAAACGCACACCGCTGGCCGATTCGACCGGATAGCAGGGCAAAGGATCCTGCATGGACGTATAGGGATGCCACAGGTGTGCACGGTCAAAGGCCAGCCATTCCGCTGCCGAGGCAAACAGGGGTTTCATGAGCGATCAAATCCTTTCAGAATCCAGATAATGGCCCAGAACAGCGCATTCGGCACAACGGCCAGCAAAGCCCAGGCAATCCAGGCATTGCTGTCAATGTCGGCAAACTGCCAGCGCTCCTTGGCAAACATCAGCAGCAGCGGAATACCGATCCAGAACGCCGAGATCATCCAGGCCAGCCGCCGGATACCAGGACCGGGATGACGGACCAGAAGCAGCTGTGCCCCCTTGTACATGGCAAACAGGGCAGCCATGAGGGCCAGAAATGCAACAACCCGGATCATATTGACCTCCTGACAATCCAGAAACAACCGAACCGGCACCATTGTACAGGAACCGGTTCTGCTGCCTGAATGCCGGCAAGCGGCATCAGGGGAATGACTCTAATGGCGGTCAGCGGGCAGCTGCCATCAGTCGCGTGACAGCTCGATCTCTGCGCTCACCGTCACGGTCAGGGTCTGCTTGCCGGAATCCAGGGTCGGTGCCGGTACCGGGCGCGGGCCTGCATCAGCGACCATCGCCATCATGCGCGGCTGGAATCCGCCGCCATCATTCGGGGTATTGATCGACAGATTGACGACCCGATACTCGCCACGTTCCATATTGGCCTGAACCTGGGCCGCCCGGCGTTTGAAGGCCGCCAGTGCCTCGGTGATCAGCTCTTCCTCCACGCCCCGGCGCACGTCGGTGGAAACACTGTATTCAATCCCCTGAATCCGCAGATTCTCCTGCAGCACACCCAGCAGACCGCTCAGCACTTCACTGTCGCGGCTTTTCAGCTCGATACTCTGGCGCACCTGCCAGCCGTCCACCTTGCCGTCCCGGTAGACCGGGCTGGTGGTATAGGCCAGGGTACGGCTTTCCACCGCATCCTGTTTTTTGGCCTGTTCCATGGCCCAGCTGATGGCCTCATTCACGACGCCAGCCATTGCAGCCGTATCCTGCCCGCTCTGCTCGGCAAACAGGGTCGCGGTGAGCTCATCATTTTCCACCGCCTTTTCCGCACTGACCACAAACGAAACCCGATCGTATGGCAAGGTATCCTCCGCCTGTATCCCGCTCGACAACAGGGCCAGAAACCCCATGAGCAGCCACTGCTGCCGCCAGCTGCCGACTGATTTCATCACTGATTCCATCATTGTGTTCTCCTGCCCTGATCCGGGCCGGGCCAGCCTCAAAAATTATCGGTGGAAGTAAACAGACCTACGCGCAAATCCTGAGCAGTGTATATTTCCCGGCCATCCACTTCCAGACTGCCATCCGCAATACCCATCACCAGCTTGCGGGTGATCACGCGTTTGAGACTGAGGCGATAGGTCACAAGTTTCGCTTTGGGCAGCACCTGACCAAAAAAGCGCACTTCACCAACCCCCAGGGCCCGTCCGTGGCCCGGATTGCCCAGCCAGGCCAGATAAAAACCCACCATCTGCCACATGGCATCCAGCCCCAGACAGCCGGGCATGACCGGATCGCCGGGGAAATGACAGTCAAAAAACCACAGGTCCGGCTTCACGTCCAGTTCTGCCCGGATTTCCCCCTTGCCGTAGGTCCCTCCTTCCTCACTGATATGAACAATGCGGTCCATCATCAGCATATTGGGAACCGGCAGCTGGGCATTACCGGGGCCGAACATTTCTCCGCGCCCGCACTGGAGCAATTCTTCTAGGCTAAAACTGGATTGTCGGGACATGATTGATACAGAAACCTGAATGAAATAAAAAGAATCCGGATTGTAGCCGAAAACAAACGCTGCTTCACATTAAACCAGGCCGGTCCGGCTCACTCCCAGCCTGCTTTCGGGCCGACTTTACAGCTTGTCCAGCGCAATACCGAGAAACACCATCATGCCGACCCAGTTATTATTCAGGAAAGCCTTCAGGCTCAGCCAGCGGTCACGGTCACGGATCAGGTAATGCTGGTAAACAAAGAAACCGGAGGCCGCCAGCAGCCCGAGCCAGTACCAGACCCCCATGCCATCCAGTACCCCGACCCAGCCCAGCAGCAGCAAAGTCAACCCCTGGGTCAACCCCACTATCAGGCGGTCATGATCACCAAACAGAATGGCAGTGGACTTTACCCCGATCTTCAGGTCATCCTCACGGTCACACATGGCATACATAGTGTCATAGCCGGTGGTCCAGATGACATTGGCCAACAGCAGCAGCCAGGCCATCAGCGGCGGCCATTCCCCGGTCACGGCAGTGAATGCCATCGGGATACCCCAGGAAAATGCCACACCCAGATAAACCTGTGGCAGGGAATGCAGACGCTTCATGAGCGGATAGGTCAGGGTCAGCACCAGCGCACCGACGGACAGCAGCAGGGTGCGCGCATTCAGCTGCAGCACCAGCAGCACGGCCACCACCAGCAGCACCAGCATCACCCCGAGCGCCTCCTGCACCGAAATGGCCCCCGCCGGCAGGGGCCGCTCACGGGTACGCGCCACATGCCCGTCCACCTTGCGGTCCAGCACATCGTTCACCGCACAGCCTGCCGAGCGCATGATAAAGGTGCCAAGGGTAAAAATCAGCAGCAGTTTCCAGCCCGGAAAGCCATCCGCCGCAATCCACAAGGCCCAGAACGTCGGCCACAGTAGCAGATAGGTGCCAATCGGGCGCTCAAAACGGATCAGCCGGCCATAATGCGGTAAATTTTCAAGAACCAGCATGGCATCACTCCAGCATCAGGCGCTTGACCGGCTCACCCTTGAGCAGGTGGCTGTCGATGATTTCGTCGATATCTTCACGCTGCTCCCAGCGATACCAGACGCCTTCCGGATACACCACCACCACCGGGCCACGGGCACAGCGATTCAGGCACCCGGCGCTATTGATCCGCACCTGGTTATCCTTGTGCAGACGCAATGCCTTGCAGCGCTGCTTGGCATAATCGCGCATGGCCTGCGCGTCATGATCCTGGCAGCAGGCTTCCCCATTGCTGCGCTGGTTGGTACAGAAAAAAACGTGGTACTGATAAAATGACATAGACAAGGCTTCCATCCTGATGATTACGGTCCATTATGCCAGAAAGGAATCCACTGCAGGGGCTGAAGAGCCTGAGCCTGCGTGTGCCCGTGCATGTGGAAAATGCCGGGCAGCGGCTCCGATGGCTGGGCCAACAGGACAGGGCCGGGTTAACTCTCCGGGTCTGTCACCACCTCCTCACCATGCGCTGGCACTGCAACTCCGATACTTATTGTAAAAGCTGGCGTTTTCCTGTTTGCGGAGATACTGTTGTATTTCTTCCGGGTTAAACGGAAACTTTCACTTTCACCACTACACTTAACATCCGATACTCCATTGGCCTTTTCTGGTTTGATAACTACTTTATGAGCAATCCCTTTTTCGATCAGCCCATTCTGAACTCACCCTATAATCACCCGGCCCGGCACTGGGAGCTGGATAAAAACGGGCAGCCCACCCAAAATATCATTAAACACCGTCGCCGGGCTGATTTCATCACGCCCATTCCCAAACCAAAAAAGCGCAAGGAAAGCAATGTCCAGCAGGATTTGAGCTTTGATCTCAAGGAGATGGCGGATGGTGACCAGAAATATGATCCGACTCCTCTGATCAATGAATTGCGCAAGCATATCGACGACTGGCGCAAGCTGCCGCCCGGCGAATGGAAGGTGACGCCCGAAACCGCCCGCCTGCTCCAGCACTGGCGGCAGCATGAGTACAGCGGCATCCGCCCCTTTTTCTGTCAGGTCGAGGCTGTGGAAACCGCCATCTGGCTGACCGAAGTCGCGCCCAAAATTCCGAAGATGAAAAGCCGTTTCCTGCAACATCTGGAAAATGCCAACAACGAAGCCAACCCCGAACTGATGCGGCTGGCGCTGAAACTGGCGACCGGGGCGGGCAAGACCACCGTGATGGCGATGCTGATTGCGTGGCAGACCATCAATGCAGTGCGTTTCAAGGACAGCGACCGTTTTACCCGAGGCTTCCTGATCGTCGCGCCCGGCCTGACCATCAAGGATCGGCTGCGGGTGCTGCAACCCAATGATCCGGACAGCTATTACCAAAGCCGCGAACTGGTTCCCCCCGACCTGTTGCCTGATCTCGAAAAAGCCAAGATCGTCATCACCAACTACCATGCCTTCAAGCTGCGTGAACGGCTGGACGTGTCCAAAGGCGGGCGTTCGCTGCTGCAAGGCCGGGGTGCGCCGCTGCAAACACTGGAAACCGAAGGGCAGATGTTGCAACGGGTCATGCCTGACCTGATGGGCATGAAGCACATCATGGTGCTGAATGATGAAGCCCACCACTGCTACCGCGAGAAACCGGGCGAAGATGATGTGGCCACCCTGAAAGGCGAGGACAAGAACGAAGCCAAAAAGAATAACGAAGCCGCCCGCCTGTGGATTTCCGGCCTGGAAATCGTCAAGCGTAAATCGGGCATAAACCGGGTCATCGACCTTTCCGCTACACCATTTTTCCTGCGCGGCTCCGGCTACGCGGAAGGTACCTTGTTCCCGTGGACAATGAGCGATTTCTCGCTGATGGATGCGATTGAATGCGGCATCGTCAAATTGCCGCGCGTGCCGGTGGCGGACAATATTCCGGGGCAGGAAATGCCGATGTACCGCAACCTGTGGGAACACATCCGCACCGCGATGCCGAAGAAAGGCCGGGGCAAGGCCAGGGAACTTGACCCGCTGAGTTTGCCTGTGAAGCTGCAAACCGCGCTGGAAGCCCTGTACGGGCACTATGAGAAAACCTTTCAGGCATGGCAGGAGCAGCACATTCCGGTGCCGCCCTGTTTCATCGTGGTGTGCAACAACACCTCGACCTCCAAGCTGGTGTATGACTACATTTCCGGTTTTGTGCGGGAAAATGAGGATGGTTCTTCCCAGATCGTGAATGGGCGGCTGGCCCTGTTCCGCAATTTCGACGCGTATGACAATCCGCTGGCGCGTCCGCGTACCCTGCTGATCGACAGTGAGCAACTGGAATCCGGCGAGGCGCTGGACAAGAATTTCCGCGACATGGCCGGACCGGAACTGGAACGTTTTCGCTATGAAATGCGCGAGCGTGGCGACCACAAGGGTGCGGAAAACATCAGCGATCAGGACATCCTGCGCGAAGTCATGAACACGGTCGGCAAACAGGGGCGACTGGGCGAATCCATCCGCTGCGTGGTGTCGGTGTCGATGCTGACCGAGGGCTGGGATGCCAACACCGTCACGCATGTGCTGGGCGTGCGCGCTTTCGGCACGCAATTGCTGTGCGAACAGGTAATGGGGCGGGCGTTACGGCGACAATCCTATGAACTGAATGAAGACGGTCTGTTTGATGTGGAATATGCCGATGTGCTGGGCATCCCGTTTGATTTTACTGCCGAACCGGTGGTGGTCAAACCGCAGCCGCCGCGCAAGACCACGCACATCAAGGCGGTCAGCCCGGAACGCGATCATCTGGCGATCCAGTTTCCACGGGTGGCAGGCTACCGGGTGGAATTGCCGGAAGAACGTTTGCTGGCCGAATTCAACGAGGATTCCACCCTCAAACTGACGCCGGAAATCGTCGGTGCGTCCCAGGTGCAGAACTCCGGCATTGTCGGCGAAGTGGCGGATTTGAGTCTGCAACACCTCGACGACATGCGCCGTTCCACCTTGTTGATGCACCTGACCAAACGCTTGCTGTACACCAAGTGGCGCGATCCCGGCGAGGAACCCAGGCTGCACCTGTTCGGCCAGCTCAAGCGCATCACCAAACAATGGCTGGATAACCATCTGGTGTGCGTCGGCGGCACTTTTCCGGCACAACTGATGTATCAGGAACTGGCGGACATGGCCTGCGAGCGCATCACTGCGGGCATTACCCGCGCGTTTGCAGGCGAGCGCCCGGTCAAGGTGATGCTGGACGCCTATAACCCCACCGGCTCCACGCAACACGTTGGTTTCCACACGGCCAAGGCGGAACTGTGGACAACCTCCGCTGCCCATTGCCACATCAATTTTGCGGTGCTGGACAGCGACTGGGAGGCAGAGTTCTGCCGCGTGGCGGAAGCGCACCCCATGGTCAAAGCCTATGCGAAGAACCACAACCTGGGGCTGGAAGTGCCGTACCAGTTCGGTTCCGAACAGCGCACCTATATCCCCGATTTCATTGTGCTGGTGGATGACGGGCAGGCTGACCCGCTGCACCTGATCGTCGAGATCAAAGGCTACCGCCGCGAAGACGCCAAGGACAAACGTGCCACCATGGAAAACTACTGGATTCCGGGCGTGAACAATCTCAAGCAGTACGGGCGTTGGGCGTTTGCCGAATTTGGCGATGTGTGGGAAATGCAGGACAAGTTTGCCGAGAAGATCAAGCAGCAGTTTGAGAACATGATTGAAAAGGCGATGCTGTGAAGAAACCCCTGCTGCAAACAATACTGAATGGATGAAACATGGCTGATAGCACGAAAAAAACCGTCACCACCCTGACCCACTCTGACGCCAAGCGCAAAAACATCCCCACCGCCGAATACCAGTCGGTGCTGCGGCAGGATGAGTCCGACCCGATCCGGGTGGCGTATGAACGGCGCAACCGTGATCTTGATCCGCAACTGGTGTGGCGCGGCAAGGATGAGCAGGACTGGTCGGATCTGGTGGTGAATGCGCCGCCACTGTACATCCAGGAAAAAGTGCATCCGAAGGTGCTGATTGATGACCTGCGCCGCCAGACAGAGGCCAAGGAGCAGACGCAAGCGGTGCAGGCGGATTTGTTCGCCGATTTCAACGGCGTGCCGAGTGAGGAAGCGCGCACCGAGTTTTACCAGCATGATGCGCACTGGACCAACCGCATGATCCTCGGCGACAGCTTGCAGGTGATGGCGTCGCTGGCGGAGCGAGAAGGCTTGCGCGGCAAGGTGCAGTGCATTTACCTCGATCCGCCGTATGGGATCAAATTCAACTCCAATTTCCAGTGGTCGACCACCAGCCGCGACGTGAAGGATGGCAATACCGCGCATATCACCCGCGAGCCGGAACAGGTGAAGGCGTTCCGCGATACGTGGCGCGACGGCATCCACTCCTACCTGACCTATTTGCGAGATCGGCTGACGGTAGCCCGCGACCTGCTGACCGAATCCGGCTCCATCTTCGTCCAGATCGGCGACGAAAACGTCCACCGCGTCCGCGCCCTCCTCGACGAAGTTTTCGGCGATGGGAACTTCGTTTCTATGATTACATTTAGGACACATAGTGCGCTCGGCGTTAAGTACATAGCAACACCATATGACTACATCCTCTGGTTTTGCAAAGACATTGAAACGATCAAATATCACGAACTTCTGACCGAAAAACTTCACGGAGCTGGTACTCAATATCAATATGTTCAGGAGCATGATGGCCGCCGTCGTAGTATGACCAAGCGTGAAAAATCTGGTGATGATCAGATTGAGATGAAAAATCGAGTTTTCAGACTAATTAATCTACCTTCTTCTGGATATACGCCCAGTTGTACATTTCATTTTGAATTTGAAGGTAAGAATTACCCCCCTTCCAATGGGCGGAGTTGGAAGACTACTAGGGCTGGAATGGAAAAGCTGGTTAAGGCATCTCGTGTTCATTCAAGTGGAAGTTATCTCAATTTCGTTTTGTACCACGATGATTTTGCTGCGATGAAACTAACGGGAGCTTGGGATAATACGTATGCTGAGCTTAATCGTAGTTACGTTGTACAAACTAGTCTGTTGCCAATTCAGCGGTGTATTTTGATGGCGACTGATCCGGGCGATCTGGTGCTTGACCCGACTTGCGGCAGCGGCACAACGGCGTATGTGGCTGAGCAGTGGGGACGGCGCTGGATCACGGTGGACACCTCTCGCGTGGCACTGGCGCTTGCCCGCGCCCGCATCATGGGCGCACGCTACCCCTACTACCTGCTCGCCGACTCCCCCGAAGGCCAGCACAAGGAAGCCGAAATCACCCGCAGCGTCCCCTCATCCCGCCCCACCAGCGGCAAACTCAGCCAGGGCTTCGTCTACGAGCGCGTCCCCCACATCACCCTCAAATCCATCGCCAACAACGCCGAAATCGACGTAATCTGGGAAGACTACCAGCAAAAACTCGAACCCCTGCGCCAGCAACTCAACGCAACATTGGGCGAAAACTGGGAAGAGTGGGAAATCCCGCGTGAGGCTGACGAAGACTGGCCAAAAGCCGCTAAACAACTGCACGCCGACTGGTGGCAACTGCGCATCGCCCGCCAGCAGGAGATTGACGCCTCCATCGCCGCCAAGGCCGACCACGAACACCTCTACGACAAACCCTATGAAGACAAGAGCAAAGTGCGCGTCGCCGGGCCATTCACCGTGGAAAGCCTCTCCCCGCACCGCGTGCTGGGCGTGGACGAAAACGACGAACTGATCGACGAAGTACGCGACAACGAAGCCCAATACGGCGAAGGCCAGGACTTCGCCAGCATGATCCTCGACAACCTGCGCACCGCAGGCGTGCAACAGGCGCACAAGGACGGCAAGATCGACTTCACCACCCTGCAACCGTGGCCGGGTGAAATGATCTGCGCCGAAGGTCGCTACTGGGAAGGCGACGCCGACAACGGCCAGGAACGTCGCGCCGGAATCTTCATCGGCCCCGAATTTGGCACCGTCGCCCGCCCCGACCTGGTGCAGGCCGCCCGCGAAGCCGGGGACACCGGGTTTGACGTGCTCATCACCTGCGCCTTCAACTACGACGCGCACTCCACCGATTTCCAGAAACTCGGGCGCATCCCGGTGCTCAAGGCGCGCATGAACGCCGACCTGCACATGGCCGACGACCTCAAGAACACCGGCAAGGGCAACCTGTTCGTGATCTTCGGCGAACCCGACATCGACATTCTCGACACACAAGGCGGCCAGCTACAGGTCAAGGTCAACGGCGTCGACGTGTTCAAACCGCAAACCGGCGAAGTCATCAGCGACAGCGCGGACGGCATCGCCTGCTGGTTCATCGACACCGACTACAACGAAGAAAGCTTCTTCGTCCGCCACGCTTACTTCCTCGGCGCGAATGACCCGTACAAGGCGCTGAAAACCACGCTGAAGGCAGAGATAGACGCAGATGCCTGGGCAACGCTGAACAGCGATGTTTCGCGTCCGTTCGACAAGCCGGCGTCAGGAAGGATTGCGGTCAAGGTGATCAATCATCTGGGAGATGAGGTGATGAAGGTGTTTCGGGTTTAAATCCCCTCTGTCTCCCCTTTTCCAAAGGGGAGTACCCTTCGACAAGGTATCGGGGTTTCTGCTGGAGAATCTCCCCCTTTAAAAAAGGGGGAACAAGGGAGATTTAGTTATATCCCATGTCCAGCTTCTGGGATTCACTCACCAGTTCACGTAGGGTTTCCAGACGGTCTTTATATTTGTACTTGAATACATTTAGTTCAAATTCAGCGTCTGCAAAAGCCGTGAAATTTTCCGGCCACGGTGATTCAAGCCTGCATAGCAACCGATATTGCAAAGGTGCAACCAGATTAACCTTGCCGACTGTCAGGCGCACATCCACTGCTGGCAGGATTTTCAGTAATCTATTGATGTCTTGAGTAAAGAAACTGGGGCAGTAGCCAATGATTTCCGGTGGATCATCTGTCCTGATCGCCAATGCCAGAGCATCTGCCCGGTTTTGCACATCCTTCATCAGGAACAACCCGTCGCCGCTTTTCAGCGCACTAATCCTGTCCATTTGGCGGGCTGGCACATAGCGGATGCCATGCACAAAAAATTCCACAATGTATTTGCCATCCTGCTCTTCCGGGTAAGGGAATAATTGCAGGTTGTCAGTTGCCCGGATGCCCCCTGATTTGGAAAGCTCATCCATATCACTGGCCGATTCCCTGTCCAGGTTCAGCCAATCCATGTATTCCGCGAATTCCGGGCGATTCTTCGCCAGCAGCCGGTTCTTGAAGATCGGGAACAACTCCCGTGCCTCATAGGTTTTGCTGAGGTCGTTCATGACGCCAAACGGGATAAATTCGGGTGTTTTTTGAGCCGACAGGCTATAATGGAACGTATAGACATCTTCACGCTTTTCCAGCAAGCCCAACGTCATCCAGCGCCGACTTTGCGGGTTCTGCCAGAATAACAACAGCCTTTTGTTCATAGCGTCACATCCAAAATCAAGTTCCTGTTTGCTTGCAGGTATCGCAGCGTAAATTCAACCGTAATCTCATCCATCCCGAATTCAGCAGGAATCTGCTCAAGGATACCTGCAATACTCTCCTGCCCGACTGCTGCAAGCCTGTCCATCCATTGCCTCACCCGTGCCTGTTTCTTGCTGAGTATGGCAGCATGGCGGAAACATTCCAGACTCTTTAAGCGCTGCGAGCCATCATGGTTGAAAAAAGGTGTTTTGGCTTTGCGGGCAAAGGCTTCCACAGAGTACCCCGCATCTCTGGTCGTTAACCGCATTTTCTTTTCTTCCGCTGCCAAACGGCAGGCCAGACTGGATGCATGGTCGAACGATGGCGCAAGAAAACCTTTCCCGACTTTTTCCGTATAGTCCAGAACCACACCCCAGTTCTGGTCATGTCGATCCTGATTGCCAATCCAGCAGTCAAACATCAAGTATGCGACAAACAACCCCGACACATCATGAAGACCTTCATCAATTGTGGGTTCATAACCAATTGGTAATCGTACAATTTCTTTGGTTTGCCAATGCCGCAACAATGCCATGACGGTATCGAGCCGGTACTGACGCAACTGGAACGCCTGATTTTCATCATAACCTTGTGCGACTTTGGCCAGAATTTCATTGCCGTGCACCAGTCGCCCATTTTCCGGAACAAATGATGCTGACACCACCGCCTGTTGGTTTTGCCATGTAGCCAGCTCATAACCTGCGCTGGGCAGCCCGATCAGTCTGGCCAGTTCAAAAGCAACTTTTTCTGCCCAGTTTTCGCCTGTTCCGCTACGGCCTGCCTTGCACAAGGTCTGGATATCCGATGTTTCATCATGAAACCAGAACTTCGGTTTACTGCCAAGCTGTTCCAGCTGGTGGCGCTCCGTAACTTTAACAACCAGGTACATCGGCATCATCCTGTTTGAGTGGTTTTTATTCCGGTTAATGGTAAAGTCTGATGTCAGGCTGAAAACCTCCACAAGGTAACACATGAACTTCCTGATCGCCGACACTTTCACCGACAGCCTCGCAAAACTCACGGGTGACGAACAGAAATCCGTGAAAACCACTGCCTTTGATCTGCAAATGAATCGGACCAATCCCGGTCTGCGCCTCCACAAGCTGGATCGTGCCAAAGATCCGAACTTCTGGTCAGTCAGCGCCAACATGGACATCCGCCTGATTGTCCATCGCACGGAAAGCAGCCTGCTGCTGTGTTACGTCGATCATCATGACAAGGCTTACCAATGGGCAGAACGGCGCAAGCTGCAAACCCATCCCAAAACCGGTGCAGCACAACTGGTGGAACTGCGCGAAACCATTCAGGAAATCATTAACCCGGTCTACATCGAACAAGTGCAGACCAAACCGGCATTGTTTTCACATTACCGTGATGAAGAACTGCTGGCTTATGGCGTTCCGCAGGAATGGCTGGATGAAATCCGTCAGGCCAACGAGGATTCGATCCTGGAACTGGCCGACCATCTGCCCGCCGAGGCTGCTGAAGCCCTGCTGGATCTGGCGACTGGCGTAACGCCGGAAAAGACCGTTGTTTCCCCGGCCATCACTGACCCATTTACCCACCCGGACGCCCAGCGCCGTTTCCGCCTGCTGAACAATGTCGAGGAACTTGAGCAGGCCTTGAATTATCCGTGGGAAAAATGGACCATATTCCTGCATCCCAAACAACGCAGGTTCGCCGAACAGTCCTACAGCGGGCCAGCCCGGGTATCCGGTTCTGCCGGTACGGGGAAAACCATTGTCGCCCTGCATCGGGCAGTCAATCTGGCACGAGCCAATCCGGATGCACGCGTATTACTGGCCACATTCTCTGATGCACTTGCCAATGCGCTGCACGTTAAACTGAAACGCCTGATCAGCAACGAGCCCCGTCTGGGTGAACGGCTGGAAGTCCACGCCATGCAGGCCATTGGCAAACGCCTGTATGAACGCAATTGTGGTCAAGTGAAACTTGCCCAGCGCGAAGAGATCAGCAGCTTGTTGTCAGAAGCAGTCCGACAACAGGGTGAGCAGTCTTTCAACCCCAACTTCCTGATCTCCGAATGGGAGGATGTGGTTGATGCCTGGCGGCTGGATAGTTGGGAAGCCTACCGCGACGTCAAACGGCTGGGGCGTAAAACCCGCTTGCCAGAAGCCGTGCGCGCCCGTTACTGGCAACTGGTCGAAACGGTTCGGGGCAAACTGACCGAACAAGGCATGATTACGTGGTCAGCCCTGTTCCATCAATTGGCTGATACTTTGGGCAATAGCAAAAACCCTCCCTTTGATTTTGTAGTTATTGATGAAGCTCAGGACATCAGTGTTGCCCAATTACGTTTTGTCGCAGCCATTGCCGGCAGTAAACCCGATGGCCTGTTCTTTGCCGGAGACCTGGGGCAACGTATTTTTCAGCAGCCGTTTTCCTGGAAAGCGCTGGGTGTCGAGATTCGAGGGCGTTCCCGCACCCTGAAAATCAACTACCGCACCTCTCACCAGATCAGGATGCAGGCCGATCGTCTGTTAACCAGCACAATTACTGATGTGGACGGTAATAGCGAAGACCGCAGCGGTACGGTTTCTGTCTTCAACAGCGACAAACCCGAGGTACGGATTTTCAACACCCGAGAGCAGGAAGCACAACACGTTGCCGCATGGCTGCAAAAACGTCGTTCTGAACATCTGGAAGCCCACGAAATCGGAATTTTTGTACGCTCCAAAGTTGAACTGGAGCGAGCGATCCATGCAGCCAATCTCGCTGAATGTCCATACAAGGTTCTGGATGAGAACTTTGAGCTGGCACACGGCAACATCCTCATCAGTACCATGCATCTGGCCAAGGGGCTGGAGTTTCGTGCCGTCACAGTCATGGCTTGTGACGATGAAGTGATTCCCCTTCAATCCCGTGTCGAAGCCATCACGGATGAAACTGATCTGGATGAGGTGTACCACACTGAACGACACCTGCTGTATGTGGCATGTACACGGGCACGGGATTTTCTGCTTGTGACCAGCGTTGATCCCGCCTCGGAGTTTCTGGATGACTTGGGCGGGAAATAGTACCAACACATCGGCAGGAATCGAAAAAGTCCCTGCTACCCGCCCCCTTTACGGAAGTAAAGATCAAACTGCTGCAGAAAAGTCCGGAACTCCGGCTCCGGAATGGCTCCATAATCGAAAGTCACCGGCAGCCAGGGCAAAGACAACAGGGCAATGCGGCGCTGCTGCTGCTCACCCAGGGTGATATGCAACTCCCCCGAGGGCAGCTGCACCCGGATCAGCCCATCTTCAATGGTATGAGGGTAGCCATGCAGGGCCGCCGGCAGGGTCCGCATGAACTCTGCCTGTTGGTATCCCATTTCCCGTGCCAGCAGTGCCACTCAGCCTCCGGCCACGGGTGGCCAGACAGCCAGCACATCCCCGGCCTGGATCAGGCCGGGCTGGCCACGTTTGTCGGCATCCAGAAACACGCCATTGAGCAGCACCAGATGTGCCAGCGGGGGCGGAATCTGAAAACGGGCAAGAATATCCGCCACACGCACAGTCGCATCAACCTCGATCTCAATCCGGTTGTCACGCGCCTGAGGCGGCAGCAGGTCACTCAGGGTGGCATACAGTTTCAGGGTGATTTTCATGCTTGATACTCAGGGCACATGATGCGCCAGATAAGCCTCCATCACTCGGGTCGGGTCCTCCATCAGCCGGTTTTTCCAGCGCCCCAGACGGGTACGGCTCTGAATCAGGCCGCGCAGGACACCGACATGCTGAGTCAGCCCCAGGGTATTGGCCCCCACCAGAACATCCGCCTCAAACTGCAGATTCATATAGCGGTAGCCGGCCGGATTGTTCAGGGTCACGGAATCCCCGCCATCAGCGCCCTGCCACAGGCCGAAAGAGCCGGAAATCAGCCCCATGGTATCGAGCACGTTCATATTGATACTGCCACGATGAATCGCCTGCTGCGCCCCGCTCATATTGGCGGCGGCGAGGGCACCATGCTGCACGGCGGTGGGCTGGATTGCCTGCACACTGTAACCACCGGTGGAAAAATCCCGGCCCTCGGCCACATCGCCGGCCGCATAGATATCCGCATGACTGGTCTGCAGGTGCTCGTTTACCACAATGCCCTGTCGACACTCCAGCACCCCTTTAGCCAGGTCAATGGCAGGCCGTACACCGGTAGCGCTGATCAGCAGGTTGACCGGAATCGGGTCACGCCCGTCCAGATGCACCCGCAACCGTCCGTTTTCCTGTGTCACGCCGGTAACACGGGTGGAGGTCAACACCCGGACTCCCTTCGCTTCGCACCACTGTTTCAGCAATGTGCCGGAGTTCCCGTCCATCATGCGCGGCACCATGCGGTTTTCCATTTCCACCACGGTCAGGTTGATACCGCGCCGGGCCAGTGCCTCCAGAATAATGCAGCCGATAAAGCCCGCTCCCATCAGCACGACATCATCACCAGGCCGGGAACCGGCAATGATCTGTCGCGCATCGGCCAGGGTCCAGCAGTTCACCACCCCCGGCAGATCCATACCCTCGACCGGTGGCTTAACCGGGTATGAGCCGGTCGCCAGCAGCAACCGGTCGAAACTGACCGTATTGCCGTTATCCAGCATCAGCTGCTTCTGTGCCGGATTCAGGTTCGTGACCCGGCGCTGCAGCAGCTCGATACCCAACTGTTCATAATAGCCTTCCGTCTTGCGCAGGTAGGTACCCGACTCACCGATATTGCCGATCAGGTGGTAAGGAAGCGCCATACGGGAGTATGGCGGCTCCGGTTCATCCCCAATCAACACGATATCGGCCTGCGGCATGCGCTTGTGCAGGGTCTCGGCAGCGATCACCCCTGCCGGCCCGGCTCCGATAATCACATGTCTCATGGCAGCCTCATGCAGGCAGGTTGAATTGACTGCGCACCTCATCGGTCAGGCGGCCGTCCGGGGTCCAGCCGCGCAGCTCGTAATATTTCGGCAGCATCTGATCCAGACCGGCCACCTTACCGGCAGCAGGGCCGACATTGGCCGCATCCTTGAGCAGGCGTTTGGGCAGGGTATCATCTGCACCGGTCAGGCCCGCCTTCATGTTGAAATCACGCTCCAGTTGCCAGATACGCGCCCCGACCTCGGCCACCCGCTCCACCGACCAGTCCCCCTCACAGGCAGCATCAATCTGTGGTGCAATATTTTCCAGTGACCAGGCAAAGGTGGTAAAAATGCACAACCCGGAGGAATCCACTGCCGCCGTGGCATCCTGGAAGGCGATGACCAGTTCCGGTTTGCCATCGGTTTCCAGCGGGTCGGTCTTGACCGGAATACCCAGCACTTCGGAGGAAACGGTATAGCTGCGCAGGTGGCAGGCACCACGGTTGGAAGTGGCATAGGTCAGGCCCATCCCCTGAATCCCGCGCGGATCATAAGCCGGGAACTCCTGGCTTTTGACCGTCATGGACAGCTCCGGACGGCCATACTTTTCACACAGCCGTCGGGAACCCAGCCCCAGCACCTTACCGAAACCCTCGCCACGCGCCGTCAGCTCGGTCACTGCAACCAGCGCCTCTGCCGAACCGAAGCGCAACTCGATACCGCCGGTATCTGCCGTGGTAATGGCACCCTCCTCAAACAACTCCATGGCCGCCGCCACGGTGGAACCAAAGGAAATCGGGTCCATGCCATCTTCGTTGCAGAGAAAGTTCACATAAGTCAGTGCATCCAGATCATCCACGCCGGTATCGGGTCCCAGCGCCCAGGCCGCTTCGTACTCCAGTCCGCCGGAGTTGCCCCAGTATTCGGGCTTGTTGGCTACCGAGAAATGGCCCCGGTCGATGGTGGAAATACGCCCGCAGGCAATGGTGCAGCCAAAGCAGCCGGCATTGGTGGTGAGGTTGGGCTTGCCGTCGGAGCGACGCGGCTCGTGCATGGCCTCGGCAGAAACCTTGCCCGCCCCCTCAAAGCGCACTTCCCGCATATTGCGTGTCGGCAGGGCACCGATTTCATTGATGACATTCATCAGCACCTGGGTGCCGTAGGCAGGCAGACCCTGACCGGTCACGGCATTATCAGCAAGCACTTTTTTCTGTTCCCGGGTCACATTCATGAAGCGGATCGGGTCCTTGATATTACCAACCCCCTGCGTGCCACGGATTGCCACGGCCTTGAGGTTTTTCGAGGCCATCACGGTACCGACCCCGGAGCGCCCGGCGGCCCGGTGCAGATCATTGATGATGCCGGAATACAGACAGCCGGTCTCGGCAGCACGGCCCACGGTGGCAACACGCAGCTGGGGATCCTGATGCTTCTTGTGCAGCAGCTCATCCGCTTCCCATACCGACTTGCCCCACAGGTCATCTGCCGGGTGCAGCTCGGCCTTGTCGTTTTCCACATAAAGGTAAACCGGCGTCGGCGACTTTCCCTCAAAAATAATCATGTCCCAACCGGCATTCTTCATTTCCGCACCCAGAAAACCACCGGAGTTGGAACAGGCGATCGCCCCGGTCAGCGGGCTTTTGCAGATAACGGAGTAGCGTCCGCCGGTAGACGCCATGGTTCCGGTCAGCGGACCGGTCGCCATGATCATCTTGTTATCCGGCCCCAGGGCATCCACCCCAGGGTCCACTTCCGCCACAAAGTAACGGGTCGCCAGACCACGCTGTCCAAGGTACTCCTGCGCCCATTCCCGGTTGAGCGGCTCGGACTTGACGGTACCCTCAGTCAGGTTGATGCGCAGAATTTTTTGTGTCCATCCCATCTTGCTATCCTCCTCAGGCTGCTGCCCGCTGGGTATCGGTTTTGCCGGCCCACTGGCGCATGCGCTCCAGGCCGGTGGCATCGGCATCGATATAGGTAATGGCCCCGGTCGGGCAGGCTTCGGCACACTGCGGGTTGCCACCGCACAGGTCGCACTTGATGACCTTGCCGGAGGCGGAGTTGTAATTCACGGTCCCGAACGGACAGGCAATGGTACAGACCTTGCAGCCCACACAGCGGTCATTGACAATATCCTTGGAGCCGGTCACGGCATTCAGCACAATGGCATCCACCGGACAGGCCTGCATGCACCAAGCTTCATCACACTGGGTGCAGGTATACGGTACAAAACGCCCTTCTTCGTGGAAAGTGAAAACCTTGATCCGGGATTTTGACGGATTGAATACGCCTTCGTTCTCGAAAGAACAGGCCATTTCACACTGCAGGCACCCGGTACACTTGCCCGGATCGATATAGAGCGATTTCTGCATCTCCAACCCTCCTTCAGAAAATCTTGCAGCTCAAAGCAATATGATGCTGGCTGCGGGGTTGGTGAAAGGTAGGTGCGACCCCGGCACACAGCAAGCTCGCGACTTTCCATGCTATGCTTCCGCCATGGATGACCAATCCACAGCATGATAAAGGTTGGGACAATGAAACGGTATTCGGATCAGGAGCTTGTCGACTTGCTGGATTCACCGGAATCCGACCGGGTGGAACGCAAGGCATCCTTTAAAGGTGATGTGCCCAGAAAAGCACGCCAGGCTGTCTGTGCCTTTGCCAATGACCTGCCCAATCATAACGAGCCGGGCGTCCTGTTCATTGGTGCAGAAGATACCGGCGAGCCCAGCAGGCTGGCAGTGACCGACCAACTTCTGCTTGCACTGGCTGACATGAAAACCGATGGCAATATCCTGCCCCTGCCGGTCATGACTGTGGAGAAACGTTCATTAAAGGGGGCGGAAATGGCCGTAGTCACGGTCATGCCATCGGATATGCCACCCGTCAAGTATGACGGGCGCATCTGGGTACGTACCGGTCCACGCCGCTCCATTGCCAATGAGCAGGATGAGCGCATCCTCAATGAAAGACGACGTTACAAGCATCTGCCTTTTGACCTTTATCCCATACCGACAGCCCGACTTTCTGACCTGTCACGTGTCATTTTCGAGAATGAATATCTGCCTGCTGCTTTTGCGCCTGACGTGCTGGAAGAAAACGGGCGCAGCTACGAGCAGCGTCTTGCTTCCTGCAAGATGATTGTTTCTCCCGATGACACGACACCGACAGTCACAGGACTGCTTGCTCTCGGTAAAAGCCTGCAGGATTTTCTGCCGGGTGCTTTTATCCAGTTTCTGCGCATTGACGGTACGGAACTGGCTGATCCGGTGATTGATGAAGCCGACCTCGGCGGGGCCTGTGTCGAAATGCTGAGGCGTACCAAAGAAAAACTGCGGGCACACAATCACATAACCATCGACATCACTTCTGCACCGACACATCAGAAAGCGATGCCCTACCCGCCTGCTGCCATCCAGCAAATCCTGTACAACGCCGTGCTGCACCGCAGCTATGAAAGTACCAATGCCCCCGTGCGGGTATACTGGTTTAATGACCGTATTGAAATCAACAGCCCCGGTGGCCCTTATGGCAATGTAACCCGTGAAAACTTCGGCCAGCCCGGAATCACTGACTACCGCAATCCCAATATCGGTGATATGCTGAAAACTTTCGGCTTTATTCAGGCTTTCGGGCGTGGCATCGCGGTCGCCAGACGGGAAATGGCACGCAACGGCAACCCGGAACCGAAATTTGAAACCAGCCAAAGTGCTGTTGTTTGCATCTTGCGGAGCAAAACATGAATCCACCGATCCTGACCTTCTTCAATAACAAAGGCGGCGTGGGGAAAACCTCCCTGATTTACCATCTGGCCTGGATGTTCGCCAGTTTACGCAAACGGGTTGTTGTGATTGATCTTGATCCGCAGGCCAACTTGACAGCCGCCTTTCTGGATGAGGACCGGATTGAAAGTATCTGGGATACCCCGTCTCCCGGCTCAACCATTTATGAATGCGTCAAACCATTGACAGGTGTCGGTGACATCGCTGATCCGGATATGCAATCCATTGCCACCGACCTTTATCTGCTGCCTGGTGATGTCAGCCTCTCCGGTTATGAAGACCCGCTTTCCGGCGAGTGGCCCAACAGCATGGGGGATAATCATCTCTACCGTCCCATGCGTATTCTCAGTTCCTTTTGGCAGGTGATGCAAATGGCTGCCGACAAAGTTCAGGCTGACCTCATTCTGGTGGATGTCGGCCCCAACCTGGGGGCAATCAACCGCGCAGCCCTGATCGCAACTGATTATGTCGTTATTCCACTGGGGGCAGACCTGTTCTCGCTGCAGGGCCTGCAAAACCTGGGGCCGACCCTGAAAAGCTGGAAAAACCTGTGGCAAAAACGGCTGGAGAACTGGCGGGATAGCAGGGAGTCGTCCCAATACCCTGATTTTCGTTTACCCGCAGGAAAAATGCAGGTCATTGGTTATCTCTGCCAGCAACACAGCGTCCGTCTTGACCGGCCTGTCAAAGCCTATGACAAGTGGGTCAACCGCATTCCCGGTGTATATCGGGAGGCCGTACTGGATAAACAGGAAGCACAGGCCCTGCCCCGGAAACAGACAGATGACCCGTATTGCCTGGCCACCATCAAGCACTATCGCAGCCTGATGCCCATGGCGCAGGAGCATCGCAAACCCATTTTCAACCTGACCTCAGCCGATGGTGCCATCGGCAGTCATGCCAGTGCGGTCTCTGATGCGCGCAAGGACTTTAAACAACTGGCCGAAAAGATAGCCGGGCTGCTCGGGGTGAGTCTGTGAGGTGATCCGGCAATGCCCCCTCAACGCTGCGGAACGCCCCTGGCCACCGATTTCACCACCAGATATACCCCCAGGATCGTCAGCCCGATACCGCCAACAGCCAGCAGCGGCAGGTGCTCATCAAACAGGAGCCAGGCCTCGACGCTGGTCACCGCCGGTACCAGATAGAAATAACTCGCCACCTTGGCGGCCTCACCCTCACGAATCATGTACATCAGCAGCAGAATCGCCGTTACCGAAAGCCCGAACACCAGCCAGGCCAATGCCAGAACCAGCTGCGGGTTCCAGGTGACTTCACGGGTTTCAAAGCCCCAGGCCAGCAGTCCCATCATCAGCGCCGTGCTGACGTATTGCCAGAATGATCCGGCCAGCAGGTTGACACCGGCCCCGAAGTGTTTCTGGTACAGGGTACCGATGGAAATCCCCACCAGCGCAATCAGGGCCGCCACCACCGCCGGCCAGTGCAGCCCCTCAACCCCGGCATCGCGGGTACTGAGCACAACAACCAGCACGCCCAGCAGCCCGAGCAGCAGGCCCAGCCATTGCCGCCGGTTCAGCCGTTCACCCAGCAGACGCCAGCTCAGCAGGGCTGTCAACAAAGGCTGAACCCCGACAATAATGGAAGCAATGCCGGCAGGCATGCCGAGCTTGATAGCGGCAAACACCCCGCCCAGATAGGAACCGTGCACCAGTACCCCCGTGACCATCTGGTGCCCGGCCTGGGTCAGGGTCGGCCAGCGCACCCGGAAAATCAGGCACAACAGCACAAACACGCCGATAGTCAGCAGCATGCGGATAAACAGCAGGTAAAACGGCTCAATAAACGGCAGGGCATACTTGGCCCCGATAAAGCCGGTGCTCCACAACAGGACGAAAATCAACGGAATAATACGGATCAGGAACGGGTGGTGACGAGTCATGTCTTGGCCTTGCTGTTGACTGCCGGGTTGGTGGACCGGCATTGTGTACCGGGAAAGGGCAGAAATCAAAACCCTCATATTGACGTTAACACCAGTGAAATCTATGCTCAAGACTCGTCAGCACCACAGAGCCAGCATGAGCCTGCTACCCACCCATATCCATACCCGCAGCCCCGAGTTCCAGGCCAACACGGCCCGTATGCAGACATTGGTGGATGACCTGTGTGCCAGGACGGCCCGCATCGCACAAGGAGGCAGCGAGAAAGCGCGCCAGAAGCACCTGGCGCGTGGCAGGCTCCTGGTACGTGAACGTATCCAGGCCCTGCTGGACCGGGGCACACCGTTTCTGGAACTGTCGCAGTTTGCCGCCTATAACATGTACGGCGGCGAGGTGCCAGCCGCCGGCATCATCACCGGTATCGGGCGCGTCAGTGGCCAGGAATGCGTGATTGTGGCCAATGACGCCACGGTCAAGGGTGGAACCTACTTTCCCATGACCGTGAAAAAGCACCTTCGCGCCCAGACCATTGCCAGGGAGAATCACCTGCCCTGCCTGTACCTGGTCGACTCCGGTGGCGCCTACCTGCCTGAACAGGATGCCGTTTTTCCGGACCATGACCATTTTGGGCGCATTTTTTTTAATCAGGCCAATCTGTCCGCCATGGGCATCCCGCAGATCGCCGTGGTTATGGGGTCCTGTACCGCTGGCGGTGCCTATGTCCCGGCCATGAGTGACCAGAGCATCATTGTCAGGGAACAGGGCACCCTCTTTCTCGGCGGTCCACCCTTGGTGCGTGCAGCCACCGGTGAAGTGATCAGCGCCGAAGAACTGGGTGGTGCAGATGTGCATACCCGCATTTCCGGGGTGGCCGACTATTACGCCCTCAATGAGAGACATGCGCTGGAAACGGCGCGCGGAATCGTGGCCAATCTCAACCGCTCCAAACCGGCTGCACTCAAGCTGCGTGAACCCCGTGAGCCGTGCTATCCGGCGCAGGAGCTTTACGGCATCATTCCCGAGGATGCACGCAAGCCGTTTGACATCTGCGAAATCATCGCCCGCCTGGTCGATGGCAGCGAGTTTGACGAATTCAAGCAGCGCTACGGTACCACTCTGGTGTGTGGCTTTGCCCATATTCACGGTTATCCGGTCGGGATTGTGGCCAATAACGGTATCCTGTTTTCCGAGTCCGCCCTCAAGGGGGCGCACTTTATCGAACTCTGTGCCCAGCGCAGTATTCCATTGATATTCCTGCAGAATATCACCGGCTTCATGGTGGGTAAAAAATACGAACAGGGCGGCATTGCCCGTGATGGAGCCAAGATGGTAACAGCGGTTGCCTGTGCCAGGGTACCGAAATTCACCGTGGTCATCGGGGGCAGCTTCGGGGCCGGTAATTACGCCATGTGCGGGCGTGCCTATGGCGGGCGTTTTCTGTGGATGTGGCCGAATGCCCGTATTTCCGTCATGGGCGGCGAACAGGCAGCACGGGTATTGAGCCAGGTGCGGCGTGACACCCTCGCGGCTCAGGGACAAGCGTGGTCTCAAGCAGATCAGGAAGCCTTCGAGCATCCGATCCGGGAACAATACGAAACCCAGGGCCACCCGTACTATGCCAGCGCCCGGCTCTGGGATGATGGCATTATTGATCCGGCAGATACGCGGCGGGTACTGGCACTGGGGCTGTCGGCAGCACTGAATGCACCTGTCGAGCCCAGCCGTTTCGGAGTTTTCAGGATGTGAATATGCATAGCGCCACCTTGCTGCTGGAGCAGGATGAGCGGGGTGTCGCTACCCTGACCCTGAACCGGCCTGAAGTCCACAATGCGTTTGATGATGCACTGATTGCCGACCTGATTGCCCGACTGGGACAGCTGGAAGCCGCTCCCGGTATCCGGGTTCTGGTTTTACGCGCCAGAGGCAGGAGCTTTTCCGCCGGGGCGGACCTGAACTGGATGCGGCGCATGGCAGCTTATGACACCGAGCAGAACCGGGCTGATGCCCGCCAGCTGGGACAGCTGATGCAGCAGCTTGATACCCTGAGCAAACCGGTCATTGCCGTGGTACAGGGTGCTGTCTTCGGGGGTGGTGTCGGACTGGTGGCCTGTTGTGACATGGTGCTGGCCACACCGGCTGTACGCTTTGCCCTGTCGGAAGTACGGCTGGGCCTGATTCCGGCGGTCATTTCACCCTATGTGATCAAAGCCATCGGTGAACGGGCCGCACGGCGCTATTTCCTCAGTGCAGAAGCTTTTGATGCGCAGGAAGCCCGACGCCTCGGGCTGGTGAGTGAAGTGGTGGCAGAGGAGGCACTGGAAACACGCCTGCAGGCGTGGCTGAAGGCTCTGCTCCGTGGCAGCCCCCAAGCCCAGCGGGCGGCCAAAAACCTGATCCGGGCCGTTGTCGGGCAGCCTGTCACACCGACGTTGATTCAGCATACCGTGCATCAGATTGCCGCTATCCGGGCCTCGGCGGAAGGCCGCGAGGGGCTGGAAGCTTTTCTGGAAAAACGTGAACCCGCCTGGTGCAAAAAGGAAAGCCGCTGAAAACAGTGGCTTTCCGAGTCAGTGCAGCAGACTGCACTTATGCACTTGCCGCTACCGGTGACTTTGTCAGCTACAACCGGAAACGGTAATCCGACACTGCATGGCCAGTTTTAGCGTGAACCGAACCAGACGTCTTCGGTCATGACTTCATGGCCATTGATCACTGCCGAAGAACGCATCAGGTCTTCACCACGGGCATTCTGCTGATTCTGCATCCCGACCTTCATGCTGGTCAACCCCAAATCGGCCACATCAACCAGTTCGGCAGCTTCAGCCATCCCGTCACCGTTGTCGATCCAGGCCTGCAGTCCCTGCAGCTCGGCACCGGCCAGCTGGCCATCCTGATCGGCATCAAGCCCGGCCAGTTTTTCATAGCCATTATTGAACTTTCCGCCTTCATCACCAAACAGGCGGGTACCGTCGATCCCTTGCGCCAGTGCCTGGCCATCACGATTGTCAACCAGCATGGCATCACCATCACCCTTCAGCCACTCGGTCTGTTCGGCTGTGCCATCCGCATCCAGATCCATGGCCACGGTATTACCCAGACCGGTACGCTGACCCTCCCTGGCCGTGGTTTCACCGGTCACACCGATCCCCCCGTCACCATTCAGATCCAACGCCACCGGAGAGGTGATCTTCAGCAGGTCACCCAGAATCGGCACATTGCCAAACAGGCGTGAACTGGTGCCGCCAACCGGTCCCAGCAGGTTTTCCAACAGCCCTTTGGGTTGTTGCTCCTGCTGGACTTGCTGAACCTGCTGGCTCTGTTGCGGCTGCTGAAAGGTTTGCTGCTGGAGCTGCTGTAGCAACTGTTGGGGTATCTGCTGTTGTGGAGCCTGAGTCGGCTGTTGCGGAGCCTGAAACTGAGGTGCCTGCCTGTGTGAATACTGTGCACCAGAAAAATTCAGATTTGCATTGAGATTAAACTGGCTGTTGAACTGGTTATTGATGGTTGTTACACCACTGTCCAGCCGCCCTGGCATGCCGCCGCTACCGAAAGTCCCGTGAGTGGTACCCTGACCGGCTGAAAAAGTCTGGCCACCACCCGGCAGACCATGGGAATGGGAAGAAACACCATGATTGTGTCCCCAACCACCAGACGTACCCGTACTGGTACTGCCCCCTCCACCGCCGGTACTGTAACCCTGGCCACTGTTCAAGCTTTGCAACAGCTGGGTGAACAGGTTGTTCATGGAGGCTGTCGGGCCTGCCCCGGTGGTTGATATACCACCCTGGAAACCCTGACCACCACTCATGATGGTATTGAACTGCTGCATCTGCAGCGGGGATACGCTTCCCTGCATCGGGGCATGCAGGTACTGGATATTGTTGATGGGGGCTGCCGAGCCGTTTGAGGCCAGCCCCGGAAGACCAAATGTCATATTAACTGTCCTTGTGTTTATCTGTCTGGATAACCCACCGGTATCCGGGTACACAGAAGATCACCAGATCACTGAATTACCGGGGGAGCACGTCCTGTTGCATCAGTCTGAAGTGAAACCTGAGGAAGCTGCCATGCTCCATTGAAACGAAAGCTGGAACCTGCATCCTTATCTTGCAGTATTCAGGTGCTTTCTCAGGGTAGCTATATCGCAAGACCCGGCAGGATTAATGGCAATTCAGCCTGATCTGCAGGATTTACAGGACAGGTGGCGTGGTGTCGCGAAGAAAATGGCAGGGGAATCAGCATCATCGAAGCCGGTCAGCAGCTTGGGCGGTAGCGGTACCGTGAGGTTTTCAGGAAACAGGGGTATCCAGAACGGCCTGGGCACTCTGGCAGACTCGCTCAATTTCTGCCAGCGTCAGATCAATGTCACGACGTTGCTCCAGCAGCTTGTCCCGGCGTGCATGCAGCTTCTCCAGCAGGCGGTGCAGTTGATGCTCCTGATCCTGCGGATGACTGTACATATCGATCAAATCACGCGCCTCTGCCAGACTCATACCCAGCCGCCTGACACGCAGGGTCAGATGCAGGCGCACCCGGTCACGCTCGGAATAGATGCGCCGCTTACCCTCACGCTGCGGATTCAGTATCCCCCGCTCTTCGTACAGACGCACCGTGCGCGGTGTGATGCCGTACGCCTTCGCCAGCTCGGAAATGGTGTAAGAGGTATTCTTCATGTTTATTGATGCTTACGTTAACATTGATCATTTTATGCCCTTGCCTGTTGCAATGCAAAGCCTGAATTTACCGGAATAAACGGCCCCCCGACCGGCTTGCCAGCTGACATCCGTGCTCCATCATGGCCTTAACCGTCGTTCAGGCCATGATCGTAAACCCGGTAGGGTCCGTAGCCCGCAAGCCCTGTACACCGGGCAATCCGGAGAGCTGCCGACTACCAATTTACTTAAAAAATCGTCAGGCTGCCCGACTGCGTGCCGCCACCAGTTCAATCGCGGGACGGAAGCTGGTGGTCTGTGCCGCTGCCCACCAGTCGGCATACAGCGTATCTTCGGGTGCATCCAGCAGAATCCCCGGCGGCAGGAACGTGTGGATACGATCCAGCGACATGGCTTTTTCCGGCCCGGTGCGGTGCATAATGTGATGCGGCTGCAAATCCTTGGGATGCTTGAAACCTGCTGCAGCCACAATATCGGCCAGTGCCTCCAGTGTCTTGGCGTGGAAACGGGCGGCACGCTCACCCTGTACTTCGGGAACCAGCCCACGCTGGCGACCCGGCTCCTGACTGGTGACACCGGTTGGACAGGTACCCAGATGGCAGCGCTGCGCCTGGATGCAGCCGACCGACATCATGAAGGCACGTGCGGCATTGCACCAGTCTGCACCCAGCGCCAGATTCAGCGCCAGCCCCATGCCGGAGTACACCTTGCCGCCAACTGCCAGCTGCACCTTATCCTTCAGGTTGGCCCCTACCAGCGCATTGCGCATCAGCACCAGTCCTTCCGTCAGCGGCATTCCCACCCAGTCACTCAGCTCCAGTGGTGCAGCACCGGTACCGCCTTCGCTACCATCAACCACGATAAAGTCAGGATAAATGCCGGTTTCCAGCATCGCCTTGACAATGGCAAACGGTTCGTGCGGCTGGCCGACGCAGAGTTTCAGTCCCACCGGTTTGCCACCGGACAGCTCCCGCAGCAGGGCCGCAAATTTGAGCATTTCAACGGGAGTGGAAAAGGCGGAGTGCCCACGCGGTGACAGGCAGTCCTGGTGTACGGGCACATTGCGGATACGGGCGATTTCCGCCGTGACCTTGGCAGCAGGCAGCATGCCGCCATGGCCCGGTTTGGCCCCCTGACTGAGCTTGATCTCGGTCATTTTCACTGCGTCATGTGCCGCATTGTCACGGAACCGTTCCGGATCGAAATGACCCTGCCGATCGCGGGCACCGAAATAGCCCGAACCCAGCTCCCACACCAGATCACCGCCATGCTCAAGGTGATAATCCGACAGGCCGCCCTCACCGGTGTCATGGTAAAAGCCGCCCTGCTTCGCCCCCAGATTCAGTGCCCGCACCGCATTGGCCGACAAGGCCCCGAAACTCATGGCCGAGATATTGAAGATGGAAGCCGAATAGGGTTTTGCGCACTGTTCATTGCCGACCAGCACCCGCGGGCGGGTATCCGGCTCCGGCTCGGGTGCGATGGAATGACAAACCCAGTGGTATTCCGCACCTTCGACATCGCGTTCCGTGCCGAAGGGGTGGGTATCGGTGTCACCGCGGGCCCGTGACTGAATCAGGTTGCGGGCCTCAAACGAATAGGGCCTGCCGCCAAGATCATCTTCCACGATATAGGTGTGCAGATAGGGGCGCAACTTGTAGAACAGCCAGCGAATGCGTCCTGCCACCGGGAAATTCCGGGTGATGCTCCAGTCACGCTGAACCCAGTCATACAGGCCGAGCGCCACAATGGCGAACAGCAACAGCGCCAGCCAGTACCAAGCATTCGCCAGCGCAACGAGAGCCAGCAGGGCAGCAGTGACAGGAATAATGGCGCGTTTGAGCAGATCAAGCATGAAGGGCCTCCGTGCCGTGTTTTAATGGCACGCCACAAACGTACCAAGTGAGACAAATGGCGGATACATGACCACCCGAAGCGGCTGTACTATAGTCACGCCGAAGCGGGATGTCGAGTACCGCTCACAGCACCCATACCACTTTCAGCTGCAGGCTGCGCTGCCCGCGAAACGCGTTCACATCCAGCTGATACACCAGCTGCACCCGTTCCCCCACACCCGGCCAGCGCTCAAGGTCGGCAAAGAAATCAATCGCATCCACCGGCGTCACCGGCAACCCGTCGGCAAAAACCGGCATCAGTTCAGCCTTCAGGTGCAACTCCTTCAGCACCCGCCGGCTCACGATCTCGAACTCGCCCATGAACTGCGGCTCCGGAAACCACTGCCCCCAAGGTGCCAGCAGACGCAGGGTATCTGCACTTTCCAGACAGAACTCCGTCGGCTCCAGTTCGCCATCGGTATAAATCACCTCATGAAAGGTATCGGCCCGCACATGACGTGCCACCACTGCCGTCATCACCTCGGCAAACTCATCCAGGCGCTCCTCCTTCAGGGTCAGTCCCGCTGCCATGGCATGCCCGCCAAAACGCAGGATCAGCCCCGGACAGCTGGAGGCCACCTCATCCAGCAGATCGCGGATATGCAGCCCCGTCACCGAACGCGCCGAGCCTTTAACCACCCCGCCATCACCACTGGCAAACGTGATCACCGGGCGATAATGGCGCTCCCGTACCCTGGCGGCCAGAATGCCGATCACGCCCTCATGCCAGTCAGGCTGGTGCAGAATCATGATGGGCGGTAATTCAGACTGAGGCTGATCAAACACGGCGGCCTGAATAATCGCTTCGGCCTCCTGCTTCATGTCTGCCTCAATGCGCTTGCGCTCCCCGTTGAGCCGGTCCAGCGCCTGTGCCAGCTGGCGCGCTTCCTGCTCATCATCGGTCAGCAGGCAGCGAATACCGATTGACATGTCATCCAGCCGCCCGGCCGCATTCAGGCGCGGACCGCAATGAAAGCCCAGATCACTGCTGGCCACCTGCCCCAATGGCCGCCCGGCCAGCTGCAGCAAGGCAGTAATCCCCGGCTGGGCCGCGCCGGCACGCATGCGCCGCAGCCCCTGCTCCACCAGAATGCGGTTGTTACCATCCAGCGGCACCACATCCGCCACCGTCCCCAGCGCCACCAGATCCAGCAACTGTGTCAGATTCGGCTCCTCCCGCCCCCGGCGGGCAAAGTATCCACGTGCACCCAGCTCCTTTTTCAGCGCCAGCATCAGGTAAAACACGACCCCGACTCCCGCCAGCGCTTTGGAGGGAAAACCATCGCCATGCAGGTTGGGATTGACCATGACATCACAATCCGGCAGCTGATCACCCGGCAAGTGATGATCGGTAATCAGGGTGCGATACCCCAGCGCCCTGGCTGCTGCCACCCCCTCGATACTGGATACCCCGTTATCCACGGTCATCAGCAGCCAGGGCGACCTTTCCTGCGCCAGTTCCACAATCGCTGGCGTGAGGCCATAACCGTATTTGAAGCGGTCCGGGACCAGAAAATCCACATCGGCATGCCCCATCAGCTGCAGGGCACGCAGCGTCAATGCCGTGGCGGTGGCACCATCCGCATCATAATCACCCACCACCAGAATGCGCCGCTCCCCTTCTACGGCCTCGGCCAGCAGGGATGCCCCCGCATTGACACTGCCGAGCTGCTGCACGGCATGCAGCTGATGCAGCTTGAAAGCCAGTTCGTCGACATGATCAATCCCGCGCCCGGCCAGTACCCGGCGTGCCAATGGCGAGAGTTGCGGGCTGGTATCGGAGAGAATATTGCCGGAACGGGGGCGGGTGAGTATCTGCATGCCTGTCACACGGGTAGTCAAAAAAACAGGCTGATTCATGTGATTCATGATCCAGCCGTGAAAGTCCAGACCCGCCAGTATAACAAGCCGGGGAAGGGTTTCAGCAGTGATTTATAACAGACATCCTGCAGCAGGCTGGAACCGGGCACGCCACAGCCACTCAGCCGCATCCCCTATCCCGAAGGAGCGGGTACTTCGGGCAAGCTGGCACTTTACGCTGTCGAATCAGCAGAGTATAACAAGTCAGGAGAGAGGCTTTTCCAACAACCAGCGATACTTTTCCGGCCTGCGCAGGGCATGCCATCCGGATTTGTCCCTGTGTGCGCATCCATAACCTATCGAGGAGAGACAACATGAAAAATGATCCCCCTGCAACCCCCTCACAAACTGCCACAGAACAGAACAACTCCCGACGCCGCTTCATCCGGGCCGCAGCACTCGCCGGTGGAGCCACCATGCTGGGTGCTCCCCATATCCGCAATGCCGAAGCCGCTGACGGCCAGACCTGGAAAGTCCAGACCACCTGGGATGCCGGTACCACCGGCTATACCCTGTTTGAGGAGTGGTGCAACAGTTTTCAGGAAGTCAGCGGTGGTGAGCTGATCCTGAAACCCTTTCCGGCCAAGGCGGTCGCTGCTGACAACAATGCCCTGTTCGAAGCGGTCAAGACCGGCGTGCTGCAGGCCATGAATCCGTTCACCCTGTACTGGGCCGGCAAGATTCCGGCTACCGTCTTCCTGTCCTCCTACCCGGTCGGTCCGGATCAGCCCGCACAATGGGATACCCTGTTCTATGGCCTCGGGATGCTGGAAATGGCGCGGGAAATCTTTGCCAAACAGGGCATGCACTATGTCGGCCCGATCCAGCATGATGCCAATATCATCCACTCCAAAAAACCGGTCACCAGTCTGGCAGACTTCAACGGCCTGAAACTGCGCGTTCCCGGCGGCATGGTATCCGAAGTGTTTCAGGCGTTCGGGGCCAGTACCGTTGCCATGCCCGGCTCCGACATTTTCCCGGCCCTGGAAAAAGGGACGATTGACGCTGCTGATTATGTCGGGCCGGCGGTCAACTGGGACCTCGGTTTCGGGCAGGTCACCAAGTACATTCTGTTCGGCCCGCCCGGCATGATGTCACTGTATCAGCCGGTTGACCTCATGGACCTGACTGTCAATATGGGAGCCTGGAAACGCCTGTCACCCAAACTGCAGCAGTTTGTCGAGGAACAGGTCAAGGCCTACTCCATCAAGCACTATGTCACCATTCAGCGCAGGAATATTGAGGCACTGCAGAAGTTCAGGGAAGACGGCAGCGAGGTCAGCCGCCTGTCCTGGGACGATGTGGCCGAATTCCGGCGCAAGGCGGTACCGATCTGGTTCAACTGGGCCAGGAAGGATGAGGATGCCAAGCGCGTGTTCAAGCTCCAGCTGGACTACATGATGAGTGATCTGCTGGGCTATGTTACCGCCGGGGACATTGAAGGCCAGTCACTGGACGGATAATGGCGTCACCCGACCCACAAGCACCCAGGTACCGGGACAGCCTGCGCAGGCTGTCCCGTATCCGCCCTGCCCGTCAATCCCGACAAGGACCCGCCCATGAATGAGTTGCAAGGTTTCGGTTTTGTGCTCCCGCACTGGCTTTACTGGGGCTGGCTTGCGATCATGCCCCTGATCCTGATGACACTGACCGGTGGTACCCGTGCAGCTGCCAATGCCGGTGATGAGGAACGGCCTCCCGGTACTCATGAGACCGGCACGCTCCTGCCCCATGAAGGCAATGCCTTCACCCGTGCCATCGACTGGCTCAGCAATGCCTCCGGTATTTTTGTGGCATTCTGGACCATCAATGCCGTGGTGTTCTATTTTTATGAAGTCATCATGCGCTACTTCTTCAACATGCCCACCATCTGGGTGCATGAATCCTCCTATCTGCTGTTCGGCATGCAGTACCTGCTGACCGGAGCCTTCGCCCTGCTGCACGGGGCACATGTGCGCGTCGACATTCTTTACGTCAAGCTGCCTGCGCGGGGACAGGCGGGCATGGACATTCTGACCTCGGTGATCTTTTTCGTGTTTGCCCTGGCCATGGTGTGGACTTCCTGGACCTTCATGCTCAGCTCGATCGGGATGAAGGAGGTCAGCCTGGAGACCTGGCAGATTCAGTACTGGCCGGTCAAGGTGGTCATGTTTACCGGCTCGGTGCTGATCCTGCTGGCCGGCCTCTCCAAGCTGGTAAAGGACATTCTGCTGTTCCGCGACCTGGGCACAAGGGAGGTGGCAGCATGAATACGGCAGTACCTTCCCGCTCCATGGCATCGCGGCTCTGGGGCACGCTCTGGACCTGGCTCATGATCGCCGCTTCTGTCAGTCTGGCGGTCGTGGTACTGGTGGAAGTCATCAATATCACCTTTTACGATCCCTACGGGGATGACTACTTCCTGTTCCGCACTGCCGGCAGTCTGGCCAGTGTCGATATTGCCGACCTGACCTGGATCATGTTCGGCTCACTGCTGGTGGTCCTGCTCATGGGGCTGCCGCTGGCGTTTGTCACCGGGGGGCTGGGTGTGGTGTTCATCTACCTGATCGGCGATCAGAACATGCTCAACATCATACCGGGGCGTATCTTCCCGATGATGACCAACCCGGACCTGGCTGCCATTCCGCTGTTTATTTTTATGGCATCCATGCTGGAGCGTGCCGGACTGATCGAGGAAATGTTTGATGTGGTCTACAAATGGATGGGAGGACTCAATGGCGGTCTGGCTGCTGCCACCATCCTGGCCTCCACCATTCTGGCCGCCATGGTCGGTGTGATCGGGGCAGCGGTCGTGACCATGGGCATTATCGCCCTGCCTGCCATGCTCAAGCGCAAATATGATCACCAGATTGCCCTGGGTTCGATCATGGCCGGCGGTACACTCGGCATCCTGATTCCTCCTTCGATTCTGGCCATCCTGTATGCCGTGGTGGCGCAGCAGTCAGTGGGTGAACTATACCTGGGCTCCATCGTCCCCGGTCTGCTGCTGTCCGGCATGTACATTGCCTACGTGTTGTTCCGTTCCTGGAAAAATCCGGCCATGGGACCGGCCATTGCCGAAAGTGAACGCGCCGGCTTCAGCGAGAAACTGGCCATGCTGCGCAACCTGATTGCGCCTCTGCTGCTGGTGTTTCTGGTGCTCGGACTGCTGTTTGCCGGGGTGGCGACACCGGTGGAGGCCGCCGGGATCGGCTCTTTCGGTGCCATTATCGTGGCGCTGCTGCACCGGCGCTTTTCCCTGCAGGCACTGCGCGAAGCTTCCATTTCCACCGCCAAAGCCTCGGCCATGGTGCTGTGGATTATTTTCGGTGCCTCGATTTTCGTCGGCTTTTACATCCTGCAGGGTGGGCAGGCTTTTATCACGGAAATGCTACTCGGCACCGGCCTGTCCTCCTACGGCATCCTGTTTCTGATGATGATACTGCTGGTGATTCTCGGCATGTTCCTGGACTGGGTTGGCATCCTGCTGCTGGCGGTGCCCATTTTTGTTCCCATTATCAAGAGCCTGAGCTTTGACGGCCTGCTGGGGCTGCCGGCGGTACCGGGTGACAAGGTGGCGCTGTGGTTTGGCGTACTGTATCTGGTCAACATGCAGATGTCCTTTATCAGCCCGCCGTTTGGCTATGCCCTGTTTTACCTGCGTGGTGTCTGCCCGCCGGAAATCAGCATGGCAACCATCTTCCGCTCCTCGCTGATCTTCCTGCTGCTGCAGACGGTGGGGCTGGCCCTGTGCATCCTGCTGCCAGGACTGATCACCTTCCTGCCATCACTGGCCTACGGCTGATCGCTGATGGGTTGATGGCTGACGGATAATCACCTGCCACAGGTTCCGGGAAGGGTATGCCTGTACTCCTCCCGGAACCACTGCGGTCTGATAACACCGGAATGCACAGTGTACAGTCTGCCAGCGCCAGTACGGGCCACTTTTCATGCTGCAACCGACTGCCTGTTTCTACTGTACAAGGCCCTGAACTGTGTTAGCATCCATGAATCAAGAATAATTATACCCAAATAATAAGATATTGTGCCGGTCACATTAATGAATCGAAAAGATGCCGCCACAGACCAGATTTATGACCCCCTTGATCGTTTCCAGCCTGCGCTCATTATTCTGGGTATTACCCTCGGTCATTCGATTGTCGCGTTACTGATCAGTAACAATCTGGTACGGGAAACCTGGTGGCAGTTTTTCAGCAGCATCCTGCTGTGCGGCATCCTGCTGGGCGGCATGAGCTGGCTGTTTTGTCAGGGTAAAAATGCCTGGCCGCACTGGGATCAGGAATTTGTCCATATTCCCGCCATCAACCTCTCCCTGATCATCAGCTACTGGCTCTACCTGCTGCCTGAAATCCGTGAGGGAGTGCTGCTGACCTGGCTCGGGCTTTATCCCTGCCTGCACGGACGCATCACACTGCGCCAGTGCATGCTCTACTCCGGCAACATCATCGCCATTTACCTGTGGTTCTGCGCTCCCGGCTGGGCTGATGATCAGGCCCGCTTCACCACCAGCTTCGCCTTTGCCCTGAGCAGCCTGGCGCTGTGCTTTTATCTGGGGCTGATTTCACTGCAGGAGCGGGCGCGGGACCGGAAATACCTGGCCGCCGAACAGCGGCTGGCCACCATCCAGAAACAGCTGAAACACATTTCCGAACATGATGCACTGACCGGACTGCTGAACCGGCGCGGGCTGTCTGTGCGCCGCCACCTCCAGTATGAAAGCATTGCCCTGCTGGTGGTCGATATTGATCATTTCAAGCTGTATAACGATCATTACGGGCATCTGCAGGGTGATAACTGCCTGAAACAGGTTGCACGGATACTCCTCGCCACCACAGAGGAACTGGGTTATGTCTCGCGCTATGGCGGCGAGGAGTTCGTGATTCTGGTTTACGATTTCCACCCGCACCAAGTCATTCATCTGGCACGCCAGTGTTGTGATGCCATCCATCAGGCCCGGATTCCGCATCCCGGCTCACGGGTCGCCGACACCCTCACCATCAGTCTGGGTGGCTGGTACGGCAAACGCCGGTCGATAACACTGGAATACCTGTGGGGTCAGGCTGACAAGGCGCTGTACCAAGCCAAACAGCAGGGGCGTGACCGTTTCAATATCGTCTTTGACGACACGCCCCGGACCGGAACGGAAAGGCCCGACCCGGAGCCATGCCCGCTGACGCAGGAGCTGTTGTCCTGAGCCGGGTGCAAGTTAATTACCGTTTCCCGGCGTCAGTTTCCAGATGTCACGGTTATATTCCTGCATGGTGCGATCAGTGGAAAAGAAACCGCTGGCAGCGGTATTGAGAATACTCATGCGGGTCCAGCGTTCCTGATCCAGCCATGCGGCTGCCACCTGCTCCTGAGCCGCCACATAAGCAGCAAAATCCGCCAGCGTCATCCAGGGATCATGCGGACTGAGCATCGCGTTGAGGATATTGTCAAAAATGCCTTTTTCACAGGCATTGAAATGGCCCGACTTGAGCAGCCGGATTACCGCACCAAGGTCGGGGTCACGCTCCACAAACGCCCAGGGACGGTAGTCATCGCGCATGTGCTGCACATCATCCGCATGCAGACCGAACAGGAAGAAGTTTTCCTCACCCACCGCCTCCAGTATCTCGATATTGGCACCATCGTAAGTCCCGATTGTCAGGGCACCATTCATCATGAACTTCATGTTGCCGGTTCCGGACGCCTCCTTGCCTGCGGTTGAAATCTGTTCGGACAGATCCGCCGCCGGTGCAATCACCTCCATGCTGGAAACGCGGTAATTGGGCAGGAACACCATGTGCAGGTGCTCACTGACCTCCGGATCGCTGTTGATGACTTCTGCCAGGGCATTGGCAAGTTTGATAATGTCCTTGGCCATGCGATAACCCGGTGCCGCCTTGCCGCCGATCAGGACACAACGATCCACCCAGTTGTCCAGCCGTCCCTGCTTGACCCGGATATAAAGGTGGATCACATGCAGCAGGTTAAGCAGCTGACGCTTGTATTCATGAATGCGCTTGACCTGAATATCAAACAGGAAAGCGGTATCAAAGGTCACACCGCATTCTTCCTGCACCAGTGCCGCCAGCCGTTCCTTGTTGCCGCGCTTCACGGTACGCCACTGCTGACGGAATGCCGCATCGTCCGCCAGCTGGCGCAGCTGCGCCAGCTGTTCCAGCCGGGAAACCCAGTCGGTGCCGATCTGCCCGGAAATCAGTGTCGCCAGTTCCGGGTTACAGTTGGCCAGCCAGCGCCGGGGTGTCACGCCATTGGTCTTGTTGTTGAACTTCTCCGGCCACAGCGTATAAAAGTCGTGGAACAGGCCCTGAATCAGCAGCTCTGAGTGCAGCGCGGCCACCCCATTGACCGAGAAGCTGCCCACAATGGCCAGCCAAGCCATGCGCACCTGCCGTACCGGACCTTCCTCAATGATGGACATGCGCTGCTGACGCTCGGTATCCCCCGGCCAGCGTCGCGCCACCTCACGCAGAAAGCGTGCATTGATCTCATAGATAATATCCAGCAGGCGTGGCAGCAGGCGCTCAAACAGGTGTACCGGCCAACGCTCCAGTGCTTCCGGCAGCAGGGTATGATTGGTATAGGCCATGCATCGGGTGGTCACATCCCAGGCATCCTCCCAGCCCAGCCCCTTGTCATCCATCAGGATACGCATCAGCTCGGCCACGGCAATGGTCGGGTGCGTGTCATTCATCTGGAACACATTATCTCGGGCAAAGTGGCGGAAATCGGTATGCTCGTCCCGTTCCCAGATACGCACGGCATCCTTGAGACTGGCTGATGCCAGGAAGTACTGCTGGCGCAGGCGCAGCTCCTTGCCGTTCTCGCTGCTGTCATTCGGATACAGCACCATGGAAATGTGTTCGGCGCTGTTTTTTTCCTTCACCGACTCGGTGTAGTCACCGGCATTGAACTCAGCCAGATTGAATTCATCCGTGGCCGTGGCTTTCCACAAACGCAGGGTGTTCACGGTATTGTTGCGATAACCGACAATCGGCATGTCAAAGGGAATCGCCAGCACATCGGTGGTATCAACCCAGCGCACCTGCATATTGCCCCGGGCATCACGCACGTATTCGGTACGCCCCCCGAACTGAATGCGCTGAACATACTCCATGCGCTCGACTTCCCAGGGATTGCCATCCCGCAGCCAGTGATCCGGTGCCTCATTCTGGTAGCCGTTTTCGATCACCTGCCGGAACATGCCGTATTCATAGCGGATACCGTAACCGACAACCGGCAGCTTCAGGGTGGCACAGCTGTCCATAAAGCAGGCGGCCAGTCGCCCCAGGCCGCCATTGCCAAGACCGGCATCCGGTTCGGTGGCCTCAATGATTTCCAGGTCGGCGCAGTAGTTATACAGCGCCTTGCGCACGCTGTCTTCCAGGTCGAGGTTCAGCAGGTTGTTGCCCAGCGAGCGCCCGATCAGAAACTCCAGCGACATGTAATAGGCCCGCCGCCGCCCCGGTTGCAGGTAATCCGCCCAGGTCTTGCGCCAGGCCGGCATCATGCGGTCACGCAGGGTGTAGGACAGGGCTGTGTACAGGTAGATATCGTGGCTCCCCTGAAAACGCCCCAGATGGTAGGACAGATAACGCTGGTAATCCTCGCCCAGCGCTTCTGCATCATTCGGCAACGGTTCCAGCATAACCGGAATGACGGATGACTCCGCCGGTGGTTCGTTGAGCATGCCGCTCTCCTGTTTGTCTTATTGATACAGCTCCAGATAACGGCTTGCACTCTGTTCCCAGCTGAAATCGTGCTGCATGCCGTTCAGTTGCAACTGCCGCCATAAGGGCTTGTTGTCATACAGTTGCAAAGCCCACAGCAGGGTTCCCTGCAGGGACTGGGTATCCGGAGAATAAAATACAAATCCGTTCGCCGTTCCGGCACGGACATTTTCCGCCGTAGCATTCACCACGGTATCGGCGAGTCCACCGGTATGATAAACCACCGGCAGGGTACCGTAATTGAGGCTGAACATCTGGTTCAGGCCACAAGGCTCAAAACGGGACGGCATCAGAAACAGATCCGAGCCAGCCTCCAGCAGGTGTGCCAGCCGTTCATCATAACCAATGAACCCCAGTACCCGCCCCGGATAACGCTGTGTCAGCTCGCGGATGGCATGTTCAAAATGGTGCTGCCCGCTGCCGACCAGTACAAAACGGGCCTGACTGTGCTCCAGCAGGAAGGGAATGGCTGCCAGCACCATATCAATGCCCTTCTGCTCCACCAGCCGTCCGACCGCTCCCAGCAACGGCTGCTCCAGCATGGCCTGATCCGGCTTCAGGCCGAAATGTACCAGCAGGGCCTGCTTGTTGGCCTGCTTGCCAGGCTCAATCTGGCTGGCGGAGTAATGCATCGGCAGGCAAGTATCCAGCGCCGGATTCCAGGTCCCGACATCAATGCCGTTCAGGATGCCATGCAATTTGTACTGGCGTGACTGCAGCAGGTTTTCCATGCCGTAGCCAAAAGCCGGGGTACATATTTCGCGGGCATAGGTGGGACTGACCGTGGTGATGATGTCGGAGTAGACAATACCCGCCTTGAGCATGGAAAAGCCGCCGTAGAACTCCACTCCTTCCGGATGCCACCACTCACCGGGCAAACCCAGCAGGTAGTAAAGGTGCCGGGAAAAATGTCCCCCGTAGGCCAGATTGTGAATGGTGAAAATCCGCCTGGGCCGCTGTGCAGCGTCCTCCAGCAACGGTGCCACCAGCCCGGCCTGCCAGTCATTCAGGTGCACGGCATCGGCGTGCCAGCCCTGTCCGAACACATCGGTCGCCATGGCAGCCGCCGCCCGTGCAAATACCGTGAAGCGTTCACCATTATCCGGCCAGTCCAGCCCGTCCGGCCCCAGATAAGGATTACCGGGACGATCAAACAGCGCCGGGCAATCGACAATCCAGAGTGGAAACGGATACGCGCCATGCCGGGCTTCCAGCACGCGTACCGTATGCCGGTGGCCCGCGCCCCACAGCTCCAGCCAGCCCAGAATCCGGCTGGATTCCAGCTTCAGCAGCAGATCGCGGTAGCCTGGCAGCAACATGCGCACATCCAGCGTCTGTTCATGCAGGGCCAGCGGCAGGCCATGCGCCACATCGCCCAGCCCGCCCGTTTTCATCAGGGGATAGGCCTCACTGGTGACAAACAGAAGCTTCATGCACGCACCTCTCCCGGTACGGGAGCCACCTCCCCGGCAGCCGGCTCCTGCTCCGTATCGACTGCCACGACCAATGCCTCATGTTCAGATTCAGCCCCGGAATCAGCATTTTCCAGTGCAACAGGCCCTTCCACTTCCTCCGGCAGGGCCTGTAAAACCGGCTCTTCATGCACCGCCTGCAGGAAGACACAACCGAGTGGCGGCAGCGTCAGTTCAATGGACTGATCAAAACCCATCCAGGGGCTGGCCTGAGCGGGCAACTGGCCCTGATTGCCACAGTTGCTGCCACCATAGTATTCGCTATCCGAATTCAGGACCTCCCGATAAGCCCTTGCCGGCGGTACACCGATGCGATAGCCGTGGCGGGGCACCGGTGTGAAGTTAAAGACCGCAACCAGCTCATCCTCCTGTGCCGGCCCCATACGCAGCAGGCTGACCACCGACTGCTCGTAGTCATGGCAATCAATCCAGCGGAACCCTCGCCCGTCAAAATCATAATGATTCAGGGCTGGTTGTGTGCGGTACAGGCGGTTCAGGTCCCGTACCAGTGCCCGCAGCCCGTCATGAGCCGGAAACTGCAACAGGTTCCAGTCCAGCTCACGGGTCTCGCTCCACTCCTGCCACTGGCCGAACTCCCCACCCATGAACAGCAGTTTCTTGCCCGGATGGGCATACTGCCAGCCATAGAACAGGCGCAGATTGGCAAACTTCTGCCAGTAATCACCCGGCATCTTGTCCAGCATGCTTTTCTTCATGTGCACCACTTCGTCATGCGACAGCGGCAGTACGAAGTTTTCGGTAAAGGCATACATGAATCCGAAGGTGAGCTTGTTGTGGTGGTACTTGCGATAAACCGGGTCTTCCTCGATATAGGTCAGGTTGTCATTCATCCAGCCCATGTTCCATTTCATGGAAAAACCCAGCCCGCCGATATCCACCGGACGCGACACCGCCGGCCAGGCGGTGGACTCCTCGGCAATGGTCAACACGCCCTGAAACCGCCCGTGCACCACCCGGTTCAGTTCATGCAGAAACTCGATCGCCTCCAGATTCTCACGCCCGCCATGGCGGTTCGGCACCCACTGCCCGGCCTGACGCGAGTAGTCCAGATACAACATGGAAGCCACCGCATCCACACGCAGACCGTCGATATGAAACTCCTGCAGCCAGTACAGCGCATTGGCCAGCAGGAAGTTGCGCACCTCATTGCGCCCGTAGTCAAAAATCAGCGTACCCCAGTCCTGATGCTCCCCCTTGCGCGGGTCGGCATGCTCATACAGTGGCTCATCGATAAAACGTGCCAGGGCAAAATCATCCTTGGGAAAATGGGCCGGTACCCAGTCCAGCAATACACCGATACCGTTCCGGTGACATTGATCAACAAAATGGCGGAAATCATCCGGACTGCCCAGACGGGCTGTCGGCGCGTAATACCCGGACACCTGATAACCCCAGGAAGCATCCAGCGGATGCTCCGACACCGGCAGCAGTTCAATATGGGTATAACCCAGGTCTTTCACATACGGAATCAGGCTGTCGACCAGTTCATTCCAGCTGTAGAAACTGTCATCCGGATGACGACGCCAGGAAGCCGCATGCAACTCATAGATGCTGACCGGCGCGTGCAGCCAGTCAAACTGCTCGCGGGCATCCATCCAGCCCCCGTCCTGCCAGCCATGTGTCGATGGTGCCGGAATACAGGAAGTGGTTTCCGGGCGCAGAAACATCTGGCGCGCATAGGGGTCCGTCTTCCGGACAATCCCGCCATGACGGGTCAGAATTTCAAACTTGTAAGACTCCCCGGCTGGCAGTCCGGGAATGAAAAGCTCCCAGATACCACTCTCGCCCCGTGAACGCATCGGATAACAGCGCCCGTCCCAGGCATTGAAATTGCCGACCACGCTGACCCGCTGCACCCCCGGTGCCCACACGGCAAACTGGCAGCCCGCCACCCCGTCAACCGTCATGAGGTGTGCGCCCAGCACCGTCCAGATGTCATGGTGCCGCCCCTGCCCGAACAGGTGCAGGTCCAGATCACCAATCAGGGCCTCAAAAGTATAAGGACAAACCGTTTCCAGCCATTCACCGCCAGCCTTGTCCTTGTATTGCAACACCGGATGCTGACCCAGCTTTTCACGCGTGATGCCGGCCTGGGACAGGCTCAGTTCAAAGCAGTCGGTTCCCTCAATGCGCTCAAAGCGCTGTCCGCCACTGCGCACCCGCTCGGCAGCCGGAAGAAAAGTACGCAATACCCAGCCCTGTTGGTCAGGATGCCAGCCCAGCACGGAAAATGGATCATGAAAACTGCCTGACTGCAGTCGTTGGATCGCCTCAATCATAAATCACCTCTCCACAGCAGTTAATCCGGATCGGGTCGTCACTGCTGCAGGATCATGATTTTTTATGGATAACAGCATCTGCAACGCTCCATTTCCGCCAAAACAGCCCACAGGGTAACATCGCCGAAATACCCCGGACAGCAAATCCTGCAGTCTCACCTGATACCATGCAGGTCTGCGCTACACACGCCGGCGGGTGGTTCAGGTATTACTGCGCATGGTGCCGGCATTTTCAGCCGCCCCGCCCCCGCTGGAAACGGGCTGACTCAGTGCAGCCGGAACCGTCTGCCCGAGCAGGGAATACAGGCGGCCAAGCTGACGCCGGTACAACCCTTCAAAATCACGCACGCTGTCAGCCGGGTTGTAATCACCGAACCACCAGAACCAGTCCGAACCCTCACACACCCCGAGCTGGCGCAGAATTTTTTCATGCTGCTCCGGTTTCAGCTGCCCATCAGCAAGCACCCGATCCAGGCAATGCTTGGCTTCCACCAGCAAATCCCAGCCCCGATTCTTGTCCGGACTGCCGATCCAGGTTGAAAATGAGCCATAAACCCAGCTGCCGGCACATATCTTCGGCAAGTGCTGGCCGGGCAACTGCGCTGCCATGGTGCGGAAATGTGTCGGTGCCAGCAGTGGCGACTGACTCAGGCGTTCATACAGGGCAGACAGAAAATGACTGCCATTATCGGGGTAATATTCCCAGGCATTTTCCCCATCCAGAATAATGGGCACCACCCGCTGCGAGGCCTCATCCCCCATAAATCGGGTAATACTCTCCAGATGATGGACAAAATCACCGGCAGCATCGCTGGCACCCCAGTCACTGTATTTGAATCCGATCAGGTCCGAGAGGCCGTCATCCCGGAAGAACAGCCTGACACCTTCCGGCTCCAGCTGGTAAGGCCGGAACAGATCACGTTTGGAACGAATGCCCTCATCATCCAGACCGGACAGATGGCAGCTGCTGCGCCAGACCCCCTCACCCGATGCGGTCCAGCGAATATCCGATGCCTGCAACAGCCTCAAAGCGCTTTCACTGACAGCGCCTTCAGACAACCAGACCCCCTCGGGCCGAAAGCCAAAGAAGCGCTCAAATACTGCAATTCCCTGCTGCAGGTGCCAGACAGCCCGTTCAGAGCCACCGGGATAAAGCCCCGTTTCCGGCAGCGGATCATCCGGCTGCGAGCAGCGCATCTGCCCGAAATCCTGCAGCAGCGGCACAATGGGATGCATATAGGGACTCATGGACAGCTCGACCTGACCGGACTCGGCCAGGGCACGGTAACGCGGTACCAGCCCCTCCATACAGGCCTGCATCACTTTCAGCAAATCATGGCGGTCCTGCTGCGAGTACGCCCGCCCTTTCTCAAACAGGCGTACCACTTCCGGCAACTGGCGCAGTGACTGCCCCAGCCAGACCAGATGGTACCAGACCAGCAGATCGATGAAATACTGCTCACTCAGGTAGACAGGCTCCAGCAGCAGCGATCCGGACTTGTTCTTGGCGATCTCCGGTGCACCACTGGCTGCCAGCAGCTGGCGAAAAGCCGGATAGGGATCAATCATGCGCGGGCCATTGCAACGCTGGCACTCCACCATCAGCTGGCGACGCCCCTCGTCAGTCGCCGGAATCGGCTCAATCCCGGCCAGCTGGTTCAACAGGTGATCCTGCATCGGCATCCCGTGTGTCAGGTAATCCCTGATCTGGCGAGCGTAGTCTTCCAGCTGCTCCAGCAATACAGGTGCAAAATTAACCACAGCATTCATGCTCCGGTGCTGCTCCAGATGGGCAGCCATGTCGCTGTAATCCTTGATGGCATGCAGATAAACCCAGGGAAGAATGTATTCACCTTCCAGCCCTTCCCGATACCAGGGTTGGTGCATATGCCAGCAAAGCACTACATTCAGTTTGCCGTGTTCCATACCTTGAATCCTTCAATTCATGAGCCCTTCACCTCCCCGACAGTCCTCGGTGTGCAAGTGCTCCGATGGGCAGATGAAAGCCCGCTTGTGACTATAAAACGATCAAATTATAACCCAAGCGGTTTAATTCTAATGTCAGACACGACACTATCCTTGATCACAAGCCACCTTTCAACTATTGAACAAAAAAAGAACAACACAAATCCGTTTTCACCAGGGAAAGCACGAAAAACCGACACTCCGACATACACTACTCAATGACAGACCAGACAAGCTGACCAGCCAGTCACTCAGTCACAGGCCGAGCCGAAACAGGTTTTCGCCCGTCCTGTCATGCTGATGGATATTTTGCTCAGCAAGGTACTTGTATCTGCCGAAGCTTTCCGGACCTCAAAACTGGTCATGAGATTCGCCCTGCCATTAGCCCCGAAACTGATTGATCGCCGACTGGCGACCCGATCGGCCAGCGTCAGATTACCCTTGATCCCTTCGACCACCTGCAGGATTTCCTCCGGTGACTCATTGACACCATCATCATCCATATCCCCCAGCAGATTACCGGGTGCATCCACCTGTTTATTGTCATTGTAATCAGTAAACACAATCCAGCCATTGGTATAGCCACTCGCACTGGTATCACAGGCCGTTCCAAGGGCATTACTGGCACAAACGACTACGGGATAACGCCGCTTGGCGGCTTCACTGCGGGCCAGATACAGGCTGGAGACAAAATTGTTGGTTACAGTGCGGACCTTGTTGTTCTCGATCATGGACTGCAGTCCCGGCATGGCCATGGTAGCAATCACGGCAGCAACGGCAACGGTCACAAGCAGTTCAACCAGCGTGAGACCGTCCTGTCTGGATGGATACATGTACTGACACCCTGAATTTTTGTTATTTGGCCTGCAGATTTTATCAAAATATCCCGGCAAACGGGACCGGAGCATGACAGGCGGATGGAAAACTCTGCATGAGCAACGAATTTGCAGGCTCAGGGTGAAAAAAACCGCCAGTCGCCCGGCTGTAAAGCCGGGTCCAGCATCCAGTTGCCAATCCGCTCACGATGCAGTTCCAGCACCCGATTACCCACGGCGGCAAACATGCGCTTGACCTGATGATATCTTCCCTCGTGGATAGTCAGGCAAACCTGTCGCTCACCCACATACTCCAGCCATGCCGGAAGGGTCGGATGCGCCTCCCCGTTCAGCATCAGCCCTGCGCACAACTGTCGGGCGGCCTGCGCTGGCAGCGGCTCAGCCAGTGTCACGCGGTAGGTCTTGGCCACATGGTGCCGGGGCGAGGTCAGACGATGAGTCCAGTCACCGTCATTGCTCAGCAACAACAGCCCGGTGGCATCCTTGTCCAGCCGTCCGGCCACATGCAGCCGGGTACGGCAAGGGTGATCAATCAGGTCAAGCACGGTACGCTCGGCATTATCCACCGTGGCACTCACGACACCGGCAGGTTTATGCAACATGATGTAGATCGGCCCCGGCGGTGCCAGCAGTACCCCATCCAGCCGGATTGGTTCCTGTCCGCCAACATGCTGCCCGGCTTTAACTGCCACTGAGCCATTAATGCTTACCTGTCCTGCGCGGATACAGGCACCGGCCTGCCGGCGTGACATTCCGGTGGACTGACTGACGAACTGATCTAACCGCATGCCGGTTTGCTGCTATAATATTTTAAAAAATGGCTTGAACCATCAGGCTGATATGAATACAACATCATCACCAAACTAACCATTTAAATAACAATAAAGGACCCAAGATGGAAATCCATGACTACCTGCGCATCCTGGCCGGCCGTGACGGCTCCGATCTTTACCTGACAGCGGATGCCCCTCCGGCAGCCAAATTCCAGGGTTCCCTCAAGGCACTCGCACGCGACAAACTCACCCCGGAACAGGTACATGCCATCGCCCAGAACCTGATGAACACGGAACAACGCCAGCAGTTTGAGCAGAAACCGGAAATGAATCTGGCGCTGGATGTTGCAGGAATCGGTCGTTTTCGTGTCAATATATTCAAACAGCGCCACAAGGTAGCACTGGTAATCCGTAATATCAAAACCGAAATTCCCAATGCCGATGCCCTGGGTCTGCCGGATATCCTGAAAGAAACCATCATGGCCAAACGCGGGCTGATCCTGTTCGTCGGCGGCACCGGCTCCGGCAAATCCACCTCGCTGGCGGCCCTGATTGATCACCGTAACCGCAATGCAGATGGTCATATCATCACGATAGAAGACCCGATCGAGTACATCCACCCGCACCGGCGCAGCATTGTCAACCAGCGCGAAGTCGGTGTCGATACCGACAGCTACGAAGATGCCCTGAAAAACACCCTGCGTCAGGCTCCGGATGTCATCCTGATCGGTGAAATCAGAAGTCGGGAAACCATGGAGCATGCGCTGGCCTTTGCCGAAACCGGACACCTGTGCCTGTCTACCCTGCACGCCAACAATGCCAATCAGGCACTGGACCGTATCATCAATTTTTTCCCGGAAGAACGCCGTCACCAGTTGCTGATGGACTTGTCCATGAACCTGCGTGCATTTGTCTCACAACGCCTGGTTCCCACTCTGGACGGCAAACGTACTGCAGCCATTGAAATCCTGCTGGGTACTGCCATGGTCAGTGACCTGATCCAGAAAGGTGAAATCCATGCCATCAAGGAAATCATGGAAAAATCCCAAGAGATTGGCATGCAGACCTTCGACAGTCACCTGTACCGGCTCTACAGGGAAAAGCGCATCTCACTGGCTGAAGCCCTGCGTAATGCCGACTCACCGAACAACCTGAAACTGCGCATCAACCTGTCTGCCAGTGAGCGTCCGGAAGCACCATCACCGGATAAAGCTGATGCCCCCCGCCCGAAAACAACAGCGACAGGTCTTGAACTGGCCCTGGAACCCAAGCCCAGCGAGGAAGAAGAGGAGCTGGTCTGAAGACAGCATCAAGCACTATGCCCTGAGCCGGGTGACAGCCCGGATTCAGGGAATATAAAGAAAAACACCCCACCGAAGAAGGCATCAGACAACGGCACGCTCCATGCGCAGCGCCTTGACCATATGCTGCTGGAATTCAAACTCAAATTCGTCCACTTCGGAAAAGCCAAGCCCCCGGTAACAGGCCATGGCAATCCGGTTCGACTTGACGATGGTAATTGTCGCCTTGCCGCCCAACTCACTGATAACATGTGTAATCAGGCGTTTGCCGATTTTTTGCCCCCGATGATCGGGGTGTACATAAAGCCAGATGATATGGTCTTCAATGTAGCCAACAAATCCCTTGATCAGCCCCTTTTCCTCAAATACATACATGACCGAATGATCAAACAACACTCCCAGCTTCGGGTTCTCACAAATGGGTCTGGGGCTGAACTGCCCATCCTCACCGGAATATTCATCGAGGTGGGCAGCCAGGTAAATGGCATGCACATCCTTAATATCATCAGGCTGCATCAAGTGAATCATTGGATAATCCCCCTTACCGGTCAACCACCCTTCAGTTGGGCAGGAATCATGACTACCGACACCTTGTCATAGCTCAACCCTTCGATACTTTTTTCAACAATCAGTTTGATTTCAGACTTCATGCTTTCAAGATCATAGGCAGGATGGTATTTGATAAAAACTGATGCTGATGAAGGCTGAGGCCTGGTACCGGAAGAGTCCGTCTCGGGTACTACGATATGTACCCTGGCAACCAGAACGCCATCAATCTGCGTCAGGGTCTCCTGAACACTTTGAGACAAGGCATAAATGAAACGAACACGCTCTTCCAGTGGCGATGATATCAGCCCATCCTTCTGAAACATCTGGTCCATCGTGGTAACTTTTTCACGAGGATAACCGTGCTCCCGCAAAATCCTTATGGCCTGGGGAATTTTGGAATCATCAATATTCAGTGCATAGGTGCCTGCTTTTGCGTTAGATATTTTTTCAGCATCAATACGGTTATCCAGCATGATAGCCAGCATATTATTGGCATCATTTTCATTCAGGCCACTGAAAAGCTCAGTTTTACAACCAGAGAGCAGAACTGCCAGCATTAAAAAGATGAGACGGACCATACCATTTATTGTTTTCATATTAATCGACCCCTGGAGACCGGCACTAGCCACTGGCACGGAATAAAGTCTGGAATCCCTGTGATATTTTACTTGCTGCAGCAGAAATGACTTCCACACCGGTAGACCACATGCGGAAAGACATGGACCACTGATTGAGATCATTCTGATAGGCAAGTGCTGCATTATTGCTGGCATTCATCCTGTCTACGATGCCGTCATAAGATGACGCCAGACTATCACCTCCTCCCGTGGCAGGGACGTTCGGATAGGTTCTGATCCGGTCGGGCTGAACCCCTGTCCCCGAAGGAGAAGACAGATAATTTTCCAGTGATGGCCTGTTGGCCATCTGGTCAACCAGACCATGATAACTGGCATCAATTTTGGAGGCCCGCTCAATAAGAGCCTCAGCCAGGCCACCCGAACTTGCAGCTTTTTCACCGTCAACAAATTGCAACACCGGCTCGGAACGACCGATGTCCGTACTGGCATCAACTCCTCCAGGGGCGCTTTTGAGAACATCCTGAAATCTGCCCGCATCAGCAGACTGGGCCAATGAAAGGGGTTGCTGCTGTTGGGGAGACTGGAAAACACTGCTGGCAACCTGTCCCGCCACCAAACCTGGATCAACCATTTCCTGTTACCTCCACCCGATTAGTTTGCCAGATAAACATTGGCAATACTTTGCTCATCCGGATTGCCATGTTTCGCCACTTCCTGAAACAGGGCCATGGCACCCGCCTTGTCACCCTGCTGATTCATGGCAATCCCCAAAAAGCATTTGGCACTCATGTGATTCGGCTCACGAGCCAGCACATCATCCCGCAAAATCGCAATAGCCCGATCAATGTCACCGGCATAAATCTTGGCAATTGCTACCCCCATCTTGATGGGAGTCTGCTCTCTCCCAACGGCTTCAACACCTTCCATGATGACCTGTGAACGGCGTGCATCACCACGAAAACAGGCCATATAACCGACCTCAGAAAGGAGTTGTAACAGTTCACTGCTTACATTCATTATTTTTTCTTCACATTATCTGTTTGCAAGACCCTGCCCCACAAAGGGGCAGGGCATTTGGCAGTAACCAATCAATTACTGAATGGTCTGCGCCATACCGGAAACGAGACTGGCAACCTTGGAAGAGATTGCATTTTCCATTTCCAGGCCGGCACTTTGAGCATCAAAATCACGCTTGGCTTCATTCAGACCTTGCTGAAGCTGAATGCCTTCCTGCTGGGCCTGAGTCACACTGTTCAACAGGTTGGTGAAAGCACCTGTATTACCTGCTGCTGCTTCTGCTGCCATAACGTATCTCCTTTATATGAAAAAAATAATTTTAAAAATTCCCGATGTCATCCATCAAACGCAGGGAATTTCCATATTCACTGCGGCACTGCGTTTCGTGCCAGAACGGACGCTTTGTTATTTTTGCGCCCAAACTTCTTCAACAACTTCCACACCAGATTCAATCGCCTTGAGAAACCGGTTGAGCTTGTCATACTGATCAGGATCAACACCCTGACTCAACTCAAATCTAACCTCGGAAGCTGTCTGATTCAGCTTATCAAGCACTTCGTTTTTGTAAATTCCAGAGACATCATTTTTCAGATTTTGTTCTAATTGTAGCATCATTACCTGTTAATCCTCTGCTCCGTAGAAAATGGGTATTTCTACACCACCATTGGAAAGAAGCACATGATCCGGCGTAATCTTCCTGATAAAATAATTATTACCAAGTGTTGCCCCTTCCATGTATTTCTTCCCATCCTTGGAGACCAGAAATGGTGTCTTGCCGACACTGACACTCCTGATCACCAGCTTGATACGCTTTCTTGCATCAAACAGATTTTCAATAATTGCAGGGCCATCGCCATTCAGTACCAGAAACTCCTTGTAAAGGTCACTCCAGCGACTGAGTTCACTCTGTGTCAACTCTCCATCTACTTTAATGCGATCCTGCTCGATAGTAACCCTGATACGGCTGGAAAGACCTTTTTTCTCGATGAACTGCTCCAAAGCCTCCTTGCGCTTGCGCAGAGTCTGCACTTCGGAGTCATCAATGGAGCGGATACCACTGACATCGCCCATGATATTGGTCTTGATCCGGGCCCAGTCCTCTTCATTACTGACATAGCCATGGGCAGACAAGCGCCCCTCTCCCAGGCTTTTAAAGCCCAAGTCCGCCTGTCCCAGTGCATGAGCGACTGACTTCGCACTTTCCACCAGCTCCGTCATGACCCAGATACGGTAATTCACGCCAACCTGGGAGGCGCCCGTTCGGCTCATGAGGTTACGTTTTTCCTCTACGGTATCCACATAGCCGGTAATGAGGACATTATTGCCGGCCTCCATCACCTGCAGCTTGTCACTCTTCATGTCGGCCACAATCGCATCCGCCCGCTGGCGTGTCGATTCCCGCAAACCGACCTGCTCGGCCATGTTCATCAGACTGGGCATGAAATAAAGCAGATTGGCCCCCAGCAACAGGGCACCGCCCAGCCAAAGGTATTTTTTACTCCCGGTACGTGCCTGCCGCGCTGCCAGCGCATTACGGCCAGAATCTGCACGCCGGGTGGCAACCGGTACCGGATGCGATACCTGCCCGGTATCAACGGCCTCATGTCCGACTGTGACCTCATCCTCCAGTCGGCCGGGTCTGCGCACATCCGCAATGAAGAAATCCACACTGCCGATAGTCACGACCTGATAGGGACGCAACAGCTTTTCGCTGGCCTCCACTTCCTGGTTGTCAATGAGAACAGGATTTGCCAGAACTTCCAGCAGAATCGAGTCCAGGGATATTTTCAGCCTGAGGTGTGAATCGGCGATGTTTTCATCATGCAGGATAATGTCACTCGACATTGACTTGCCGATCAATATCTCGCCAACCTTCAGCCGGACCAGTGCACCGGCATTGCTGCCACTCAGCACTTTCAGCAGAAAAGGGGTTTGTTGCGTTACCATACTGACTATCTTCGGTTTTTATCTTTCAATTTGTTGTAAGGCCTGGCCTGTTCACAGCCAGAAACCGGCGAGCTGTCGGGCAATCTCATCGTTTAATGACATCCACCACATCAAATCCGGGGAAACGCTCCTGCGTTGTGATATCCGTCCCGGCCTGCAGTGTCTGCACAGGCTTTTCATTGCTGTAGTTGACCCTTCCCTTCGCATCGACCCATTTGTAAATCTGGGTACGCTGGGGCGACTGGTTCTCCATCAGCTTGGCCATGTCAAGAACCGCCGAGACAAAACGCTCGGGGCCATTGAAGTAGATCATGTTGTCAATCTCTGATACTTCCCAGTGGAACTGGCCATCCAGAATCCCCAGACGCTCAAGCGCAGTCGTGAACTCCCTGGGCTTCATTTTTTCCAGACTGATCGACCCCCTCTGAGCCTCATCCTCCTTGTAGACATAAAGAGTCTCGCCATCGTAGTACCAGATCAGGCCGTAGGTTTTGGCAAGGTCATCAAAAATGAAACGGGGCGTCTGGTCCCGGTAGTGCATACTCACAATGTCCTTGACCATCGGACTGACAACAATCGGTGTCTCCTCGTTGGCGGCCAGTGTCTTCAGCATTTCACCCAGTGGCTCCTCATCGGAAAAATGTGAATACTTGCTGTCACTCCAGTTCAGCGGGGCAGACAGGCAGGCTTGGGATGACAACAGAATAGCCAGGGAGAGAGCCCGGAGAAGCATAGGAATACCACCTTCAAAAAATTATTTTATACCCCCATGATCCGCTGACTGTGCATGAAAGTCGAGCCACCTCAGGACGAGCGCACCCAAAAACCGGAAAACTGCAGCAGATCATCAGCCACAACCTTCCACTTATCTTGTTTCAGCAACACCACCCATCGGCAGAATTTTAGAATGATCACAAAGCTTGACTGAGAGACAAGGCTACAGCTCCTATCCTTATATTTTGTTGTGTGTAGCAACAGGGAAGCAAAATGTCTATTTGGAATCCGTACACCAGTATCGGCCAGAACAACTTTTTCACACCATCACAAAATTTTTATTATCCGGGTGAAGGGTACGCCTCCGGCAATCTGTCATCCGTCATGATGATGTTTTATGAAAGTGCCCTGCAGCTGTACATCAACCAGCTGGTGATGCAACTGCTGGAGGAGCTTCTGACCAGCCTGCTTAATGATGATGGCAGCGCCCTTCAGGAGCAGCAGGGCGACGAAACTCTGGCCACTGACAGCACTGATGGAAATGCCGCAGGGACGGAAACCCCTCAGCAATCCGCCGATCCGACCAGCGACTGATACCCCCGAAAACCTGCCCTGGTGGCTCAGGACGCTTATCCACTGATCCGGTTTTTTTGCAACACAAGTGACTTGCCGATAGTTTTTGTTTCTGTGCTGTTCATGCTTGCTGATGTAATCTAGGACATGACGCCTTAACCAGGACCAAGCCCGGTACAGTGACTTCCATGCCCGTATCTGGTGTCACCAACAGAACAACTACAATGAACAATCGCCGCCAAATCAAGATACGACCGTTACAGCTGCAAGCCTGGACCCCTTCGGGGATGCGCCTGAATAATATGGCGCTGAACAAATCACAGGCTTTCACCTTCAGTCTGGATGAAAACCGGATGTTCCGGTTACGTCTTTTTCCGGGAGACAAAAGCCGGCAGCCGCTGTATGCCATCAACATGACACTCGGCATCGGAGATACCACCGCAGGACTCTGGCTGTCCGACTGGCCACTGCTGGACAATATCCGTGAATACATTCCGGAGGCCATGTTGCCACGCCTGCCGGAAAATCTGGGAATCGCCCTGGCAGAAAATGCGCTGGAACCGCTGATCAATATTGCAGAGCACGGGCTTGCCAGCAAAATCAAGCTGCAATCCCTGTCCGCCCAGCAGAACAGCCCGGTTTACACCCTGCCACTGGGTTTTGAGCTGCTGGAAGCAAACCGCAACAAGCCGGATCCGAACAGCACACATGCCGTCCATGGCCTGCTGATGCTGGAGGAGCAGCTGTATCCAATGCTGCAACAGCGCTTGCGTCTCTGGCCTTCGGACCTGAATGAGGCGTGGGAAAGCCTGGAAACCAGTGTTTTTCTCGAAATCGGACAAATTGCCCTGACCATCCCGGAAATCAACAGTCTGGGCAGTTCTGATGTCCTTCTGCTGGAAAACAGCCGTTTCCGGGAGGAAGGAGCCATCAGGCTGCGGGTTAACCACAACCTGTATTGTGAGGCAGAAATCAGCAGCGGTGATTCCAATAAAATTTTAACCATAGCGACAGGATGGACCACCATGGCAGACCATGATGCACCCAACAGTATCGACCAGCTCAACAAGCTGCCGGTCAAACTTTCCTTCGACCTGGGGCAGAAAACCATTTCATTCAGTGAAATCAAACAACTACGCCCCGGCTATGTAATTGACCTGCCACACAGCCTGCCGGAAGTCGTACAGATTCACGCCCAGAACAAGCAGATCGGCACCGGTGAACTGGTGGAGATCAGCGGCAGAATCGGCATCCGCATCATCAGCCTGTTTGGCGCACGCCCCAGCAACTGATCTTCCTACAACCTGCAGATTACCGGCATTTAAAAATAATGGATTCGTTTCCCAATCCCATACTCCTGATGGGGCTGCTGCTGCTGCTTGGACTGGCACCGTTTGTTGCCATCCTGGTCAGCTCCTTCATCAAGATAACTGTGGTCATGCACCTGACCCGCAGCGCGCTCGGGCTGCAACAGGAGCCGCCCAACATGGCCATCAGCGGCATTGCCATCATCCTGAGCATTTACATCATGGCCCCGGTGGGCATGGAGACCTATGAAATATTCAATGGCTACGGCATTGAGGTCACGGACATCAAGCACCCCGAGTTTCCACAGGCGCTGCGGGAAAGTTCACGTCCGTTACAGGACTTCCTGACCAGGCACTCCTCACCCGCAGAGCGCAACTTCTTTATCCAGACCACCCAGAAAATCTGGCCGGAGAAATACGCCCGTGACGTGGATGAAAGCAATCTGCTGGTGCTCATCCCGGCCTTTCTGGTCAGTGAGCTGACCGTTGCCTTTCAGCTCGGTTTCCTGATCTACCTGCCTTTCATCATCATCGACCTGATCGTTTCCAACATCCTGCTGTCACTGGGCATGATAATGGTATCGCCCGTCATCATTTCCTTGCCTTTCAAGCTGCTGCTGTTTGTACTGGTTGATGGCTGGTCACGCCTTATCCACGGCCTCCTGCTGAGTTACTCCTGACCATGAACGAAAATTCATTACTTCATTTCACCTCACAGGCCATGCAACTGGTACTGTACCTGTCACTGCCATCCATTGCGGCAGCCACTCTGGTTGGCTTGCTGATCGGCCTGTTTCAGGCGCTGACCTCCATACAGGAGCAGACCCTGCCCCATGGTTTCAAGCTGGTTGCGGTGATTTTCGCCATCGCCGCCACCATACGCTGGTTCGGACCGGAACTTTACAGTTACACCATCCAGGTTTTTGATCAGGTCACTCAGCTGAAAGGCAGTGGCTAGTGGAAGAAATTTCGGCGATCCAGCCATGGTTCCTGGCTCTGGTCCTGACAACGCCCAGAATACTGGTGGCGTTTTCGATTCTGCCCATGTTTACGCAGCCCATTTTTCCGGCCCTGATCCGCAATGGCGTCATGGTGGTCATGTCACTGGCCTTGTTGCCGCTGACTCACGAACAGCTGCTGGACATGGAACTGAACATCGCCAGCATCGCCCTGCTGCTGGTCAAGGAAAGTGTCATCGGGCTGGCCATGGGCTATGCCATGAGCATTCCATTCTGGGCTTTGCGGGGGGCCGGCTTCCTGATGGACCTGCAGCGCGGGGCCATGAGCGCCCTGTTTTTCTCCCCGACCGTTGCGGGTATGGTATCGCCTCTGGGCAATCTGATGGCACAGCTGGCCACGACCATGCTGTTCACCAGCGGCGGCTTCCTGATGCTGTTGCAGACCCTGATGATGAGCTATCAGCTGTGGCCACTGGATACCTTCTTTCCTTCCTTCAATGCCGGTACCGCCAAATTTTTTCTGCAGCAGATGGACAGTCTGATGTACACGCTGGTGCTGATTGCCGGTCCTTTTCTGGCGCTGATGTTTCTGATTGACTTCGGCACCGGTCTGGTTGGACGTTACCTGCCACAGCTGAACATTTTTCTGGTTGCCATGCCGATCAAGAGTGCACTGGTGTTTTTTGTTCTGATTTTCTACGTCAGCATTGTCGGGCATTACCTGCATGATATTTTCATCAACTTCGGCTCCAACCTCCACATACTGGATCAATTAATCAATGAGTCAGGACAGTAGCAGCGAAAAAACCGAAGAGGCCACCCCCAAAAAACTGCGGGATGCCCGCAAAAAGGGACAGGTGGCCAGCAGCAAGGACGTGCCCTCGGCCTTCATTCTTGCGGTCGGAGTGGTTTACTTCGCCATACTGGGTCCCTGGTTCCTGCAGAAGCTGATGGAAATATTTCTGCTCGCTGCCCAGCTGTACGGCTTTGATTTTGGACAGGCGCTCAGCGGCATCATCCGGATCACCCTGGAACTGGCGGTCATGACCCTGCTCCTGCCCTTCATACTGATCACTACACTGGCAGCGATTCTGAGCTTTATTGTCCAGTTCGGGTTGGTATTCTCCTTCGATCCGGTAATGCCCCGGATGGAGAAAATCAATCCTGCCAGTGGCTTCAAACGCATTTTCTCCACCAAACAGCTCGTGACCACCCTGCTGTCACTGGTCAAGACCATCCTGATTGGCACCGTACTGTTCTTTGTGGTGCGCAACGGCGTTTATCAGCTGATGAATGAAATCAACCAGTGCAATATCCTGTGCCTGGGACAGCTGTCAGCGGAACTGTTCGGTGACATGATGCTGTTCATCCTGCCGCTGATCATCACCCTCGCCATTATCGACTATCTGTTCCAGCGTACCCAGTTCATGAAGGAACAGCGCATGACCAAGGAAGAGGTCAAGCGTGAAATGAAAGAGATGTTCGGCGACCCGCATGTCCGGGGGGCGCGCAATGAGATGCGCCGGGAACTGAGCGAACAGGACATTCAGTCCCGAATCAAGACAGCTCGTCTATTGTTGATCGATATCGGGATTGCAGTCGCATTACACTATGAGCAGGATGTCACGCCCCTGCCGATCATCGTTGCCATTGGCAAATCGACCATGGCGCGCAAAATGGTGGAAATTGCCCAGGTTGAACGGGTTCCGGTCCTGACAGATGGCCGGCTGGTGCAGGATTTGCTCGAAGACGGGAAACTGGATCAATACATTCCAACCTCAACCATCGACCGGGTTGCCTACGCCATGCGCAAGACGAGCAAACAGCAGTAACACTGAAAATCAACAATTATTAATCAATTATTCGCGAGTGGGACCATTATGGCAGCAACAGATCAGCAACAACCCCAACAGGCCGAAGGTCTGGGACGCATCGGCAAGGCTTTATCCGATCTGGGTGAACGGGCACGCTCCGGCGAGCTGAAAGCCAGACTGCAGTATTTTCTGTTCCGGCAAAGCCAGCAGGCCCGGCGCTCCGATAGTCTGCTGTCGAAGTATAAACGCCGCCTGCAGGAAGACTGGGCCAAATGGCTGGGGATCGCCGCCGGCCTGACCGCCCTTGTGATGTTCCTGAGCCCGGACAGCTTCTGGTTCTGGCAGATACCCTTGGTCCTGCTGCTGACCATTCTGGCTCCCTTCTTTTTTGAACTGCCGAATACCCTGAATGCCCTGTTCGGCAATACGGAGCAGCAACATCTGGTCGGCTCCATCATCACCCTGACCCATCCGGTTGTGGACGGCCAGGGACAGACACAGCTGGAAGGCAGGGACTGGCAGGTGTCAGGGCCTGACTGTGTGGCCGGTTCATCAGTAAAAATTGTCACACTGGATGCCCGTACTCTGTACGTCACCCTGGCCGGCCAGGATGCCCACAACTTCGGGAGTCACTGATGGAAGGCAGTATCCGGCTGACACGACAGGATGACCAGACCACAGCCATTACCCTGCAGGGACCGCTGGATCATGACATGGCCCAGAACCTGGGTGCGCTTGCCATCCGGAACCAGACTGCCGTGATCCTGAACTGCCGGCAGATTCCCTATATTACCGCCGCCGGATCACTGGCACTGCTGAAGCTTTATCAAACCACCCGGAAAAAACCGGTACTGCAGGAAGCCGGCCCCGAGCTCATCAGTACCCTGCAACTGACCGGTACGGCAGGATACGTGATCCTCAACCCGGACGCCGATCCGACAACAGTCAGCTGAACAGAAAAATGTCAAATAAAAATTCACAAAGCCTGATAGCCCGTCTGATCCAGCGCAGCGATGTTGCCGTTGCCATCCTGCTGGTCCTGATCATCTTCATGATGATCCTGCCGCTGCCGACCCTGCTGATCGACACCCTCATCGCCCTGAACATGGGGCTGGCCATTATCCTGCTGATGCTGGCGGTCTACCTCCCCTCACCGCTGGCCTTCTCGGCCTTTCCATCAGTACTGCTGCTCACCACGCTGTTCCGGCTTGCGCTGTCCATATCCACCACCCGCCTGATCCTGACTGAAGCAGATGCCGGCGAGATCATCCAGACTTTCGGGGAATTTGTGGTTGCCGGCAACCTGATTGTCGGTCTGGTCGTGTTTCTGATCATCACCATTGTACAGTTTGTGGTCATCACCAAAGGTTCGGAACGGATTGCCGAAGTCAGTGCCCGCTTCTCCCTGGACGCCATGCCCGGCAAGCAGATGAGTATCGACAGCGACCTGCGTGCCGGTGTCATCACCATGCAGGACGCACGCACCCGCCGCAACAACCTCGAAAAGGAAAGCCAGCTGTTCGGCTCCATGGATGGCGCCATGAAATTCGTCAAAGGGGATGCAATTGCCGGCCTGATCATCATCATTGTCAATATTATCGGCGGCATCTCCATCGGCAGTTTCCAGCGCGGCATGGATATCGGTGAAGCCATGAATATCTACTCCGTGCTGACCATCGGGGACGGACTGGTCTCCCAGATTCCCGCCCTGTTTGTCTCCATCACGGCCGGCATCATCGTCTCCCGCGTCACGGTTGATGATGAAAGCAACCTGGGTGAAGACATTGGCCGCCAGCTGCTGTCCCAGCCCAATGCCCTGCTCATCGGCTCTGCCGTCGTCACCCTCATGGGGCTGATCCCGGGCTTTCCAACCCTGGTATTTTTCATACTGGGCGGACTGCTGGGCTTTACCGGCATGATGCTGCGCCGGGTACAGAACCGCTATGAGTTCGCCGACACCGAAGAGGTGACTGTAGTCGGGCATGAGCGTGCCGCCGGAAAAGGCGGTGGTAGTGCACTGGGCCAGGATACTGCCGCAGCACTGGAAGAAATGCAGCCGCTGTCATCGGTACACGTTGAACTGCCGGAAAATGCACGTCAGCTCATGTCACTCCCGGACCTCAATACCAGCTTCACCACGGTGCGACAGGAATTCTTCAAGGACCTGGGGGTACCGCTGGACGGCATCAGCATCAGCATTTCCAATCACCAGCCATCCGACAACTACCAGATATCCATTCATGGCATTCCGGTCGGCAAAGGTCAGCTGAACAGCAATGCAACACAGCGACAGAATCCGGAACAGGATGCCATTCAGACAGACAGCAACTCCCTGCTGGTAACACCGGCCCGTAACCAGGACCTGCCCCCGATTCAGATACTGACACGCCACATCAACTATATCCTGCACCGGCATGCCAGTGAATTCATCGGCATTCAGGAAGTACACTCCCTGATGGGCAAGCTGGAAGGAGCCGGTTACGCCACACTGGTTCAGGAAGCCCAGCGTGCCGCCCCCAACCCCCGCATTGCCGATATTCTCAAACGCCTGCTGAATGAAGGAGTCTCCATCCGCGACCTGCGGCGCATTCTCGGTACCATCGTGGAATTTGGCGAGGCGGAAAAAGATAACGGCATGCTCACGGAGCGGGTACGCATCAGCATGAAACGCCAGCTTTCCTATGCCTTTACCAACGGCACGGGCAAACTGCCGGTCTACATGCTGGATCCGGAGAGTGAAAAACTGCTCCAGACCAGTATCCGTCAGACACAGGCAGGCATCCACATGGCCCTGCCTCCGGATGTCAGCCGACGCCTGTCAGAAAGCCTCCGCAACCTGGAAGAACAGCATGCCCGGAATCTGGCTGCCGGTGCACCACGCCCGGTGGTATTGACCAGCCTCGACCTGCGCCGTCATATCCGCAGTCATCTGGCCGCCGAATTTCCACAGCTGCCGATTCTGTCCCTGCCCGAACTGACGCCGAATGTAGCAGTGCAGCCGGTAGGGGAAATCCGGCTGATGGTACCACCAACCACAGGGCAAACAGGTTAAATACATGTCACTGGAATACGTGCCGGAACGCCTGCGGGCAGCCATCAAGGCCACGACCACACTGGTACTGCACGGACGCATTGTGCAGGTCACCGGGACCGTTGTGCGCGCCATCATTCCCAAGGTCCGACTGGGGGAGCTGTGCATTCTGCGCAATGCCGGAGAAGAGGGTTACATCCCGGCAGAGGTCATCGGCTTTGAACAGAACATTGCCCTGCTGGCTCCGATTGGCGACATGCAGGGGGTTTCCATTCATACCCAGGTCACAGCTACCGGTGAAACCCTGCGGGTTGCCGTGGGCGAAAGCCTCAAGGGCTGTGTTCTCGATGGCGTGGGACGCATCCAGAGCAATACCTTCAATCATGCCCTTAACCTGCAGGAATCCTATCCACTCTACGCCTCACCACCCGACCCCCTGCAACGACAGATGGTGCACCAGCCCCTGTCGCTGGGTATCCGGGCGCTGGATGGGCTCGTCACCTGCGGTATCGGTCAGCGTATCGGCATCTTTGCCGGAGCCGGGGTGGGTAAAAGCTCCCTGTTGAGCATGCTGATCAAACACGCGGCCTCGGATGTGAATGTCGTGGCCCTGATCGGTGAGCGGGGGCGTGAAGTGCGCGAGTTCATTGAAGACTCACTCGGCAATGAAGGCATGAAAAAGACCATTCTGGTGGTCGCCACTTCGGATCGGCCACCGATTGAGCGCCTCAAGGCCGCCTATGTGGCAACCGCTGTCGCGGAATACTTTCGTGACAAGAATCAGAAAGTGCTGCTGCTGATGGACTCACTCACACGCTTTGCCCGTGCACAGCGTGAAATCGGACTGGCTGCCGGTGAAGCACCGGCCCGGCGCGGCTATCCACCTTCAGTTTTCTCCGAATTACCCAAGCTGGTTGAGCGGGCCGGCAGTGGTGCCAACGGCTCCATTACCGCCTTCTACACCGTTCTGATCGAGGGGGATGACATGTCCGATCCCGTCGGTGATGAGGTTCGCTCCCTGCTGGATGGACATATCATTCTTTCCCGTGAGCTGGCCGCTGCCAACCATTATCCCGCTATTGATACCCTGGGCAGCCTGAGCCGCCTGATGGCCAGACTGGCAACACCGGCCCAACGCGAAGCCGCTGCCCATATCCGGGGATTATTGTCCAAGCACAAGGAAATCGAATTTCTGGTTCGTGTGGGCGAATACCAGCGGGGTGCCGATCCCCAGGCTGATGAAGCACTGGACAAGATTGAAGCCATTCGTGCCTTTCTGAAGCAGAAGCCGGATGAACACAGCAATTATGAACAGACACTGGGCCAACTGGTCCAGCTGGCCGGGTTCCAGCAATGAGCCTGGAAAAACTGCAGAAAATCCGTGCCCGACGGCTGGACAAACAGTTATCGCTGGTACAGGAGCGTAAAAGCCAGATGCTGGCCGCCGAGCAACATCTGCATCAGGCCCGTCAGGAACTGGAGCAGTTTCATCACTGGCGCATCAACCATCAGGAAAGCCTGTTCAAGGGTTTGCAGGGGCAGACCTTCGGCCCGGAAGCCATCTTTGAGTATCGCAATACACTGGAGTCACTGGGACAAAAGGAAGAAATGCTGCATGCAGCCATCCAGCAGTCCAATGAACAGCTGAAACGGGCGCAGGAAGCCTATGCCAACGAGCGACAGGTCGCCAATGCGTTGGCAATGAAGAATGAAAAAACCAAGGAAATTGTCGAAATAATGAATAAGGAAGATGCCCAGATCGCCCTGAGCAAGGAAAACACCCCTGAAAACTGACCGGCTCTGGCTGTACACCGGTCATGCCGTTCTATCGGCAATCCCGGTACTCTGCAGCATCAGCCCACTTCAGTTCACTTTGGAAAAGCCTTGCGGATAGTCTTCACCAGAACATCGACCTGCTGCTCAACGCTGGCATTGACAATACCGACATCAGACTCCAGAACACACTCATCCAGCTTGAGGTGTGCATCACCGATCACTTCAATATGGTTGAAGCTCTGGTGCACTTCACGCAGTTGCTCATTGACAGCCTCCAGCATCTGGGGGTGAGCACGGACCGTCAGCTTGTTGCCATTGCGGATCAGCTCCAGTCCGTTATGTACGGCACTTTTCACCAGTGTTTCATTATCAAACCCGTTGATGACTTCTTTGATGGTATCCACCACCATATCAACCATGGACTGCTCGACCTGCTGCAGCTTCTGGTGCATGCGCAGGGAATAGCCAAACAATTCTTCTGCCTGCTTCTGGCTGGCCTGCTCCATGCCATCGGCAAAGCCCTGGCGGATAGCCCCGACCCTGGCCTGATCCAGCTCCAGAGCACGCTGCTTTTCACGCTGGGCCAGCTTCTGCATCAGCTCCTCATAACCCAGCAGCTGCTTGTAGTCTCTGGATTTGAGAATGGTCTGTCCCGGCTGAAGCTGGGTCTCCAACGGCCTAACTGAAACGAATTTGTCCATCTATTCCAACCCCCATGCGAATCTCTATGGCTGTTTTTTGTATCAATGCCGAACATTCTTTCTGCTGCAACCCTTGCACCATGGTATGAGCCCGGAAACGCCGGTGCAACTCATACCAGTCCTGCGGTAATTTCAGCAACAGACGCTTGCGCAGGGCCGGTGGATAATCCTGCAGGGCGGTCATGAAGCAGGCCATGCCTGCCAGCACCAGCCACTTGCGTGGCGGCAGCTTGCGCGGCAGGTCCAGCTCCAGGTCCATCTTGCCACGCAGGTGGTTGGCACTGCGCTGCATGAACATGAAAATGTCTTCCCCCACCAGCTCACGGATTTTCTGTACATCTTCACGCACGATAATATGCTGAATTTTAGGATAATACAGGACAGAGCCGGTATGGAGCACCAGTTTTTCCAGGTCCTTGCCGGACCACAGGGCAATGCGGGTCAGGGAATTGGAGAAGTGGAAAAATACCTGGTTTTCCAGCCCGAAACGCTGGAACAGATGCTGGACAATACGCTCGGCACTGCGATGCTTGCCCACCAGCTTCCGGATCAGGGGCCCGTCAGGCATTTTTTCAAGCCAGCTGTCATGAATGTAATGATCCGGACGGAAATTAAATTCCCATACCAGACTGGACAGCTTCTTATTGCTCCGTATTGTATCAGCTTGTTCGTTACTCATTGTTTGCCATGAAACCCAGATTCAACCATTATCAGTCCATTTCAGCGTCAGATCGAGCACCAGAATGATGGCCGGAAGGTTGAGCTGAATAAGCGCTCCGTGATTTTACGCTCCAGAAACCGCTGGCTGGACGGGCTTCCCGGCAAAACCGGCGGTTCCCTGTCCAGAGCCAGACCGCTAGAATAGTCACTTTTTCAGGCCACAAAAGCTACCAATGGAAGACATAGGGTTATCTTTAAGGGACAAGCTCAATCTGGAGACAGCACCGGTCAGCTGGCATGAACTGGCGCTGTTTTTTGCCCGTGGGCAAATTATCGAGGTCAGCAGTGAGCTGGACCTGATTGAAGCAGCGACTGCCCTGACCGAAGACAATACGACACTGTTCAGTTGCTGGATCGAAAGCAGCAGGATCCAGCATCTGCCGGATGAAACAGCCAGGGCATGGGCACAGGATGACAGCGGCCTGTGGGCAATCGTGGTTGCACCCTGGGTACTGGTGCAGGACCGACGCTGACAAAAAAATGGCGGCAGAGAATCCTCATGCCGCCAGACAGACCCTTGCGGGTTATTCCTCCGATCCTCAGGTATTCTTGCGCTCGGCAATCAGCCCCTCGACAACACCCGGATCGGCCAGAGTCGAAGTATCACCCAGACTGTCCAGCTCATTGGCTGCAATCTTGCGCAGAATACGGCGCATGATCTTGCCGGAGCGGGTCTTGGGCAGACCGGGAGACCACTGGATGAGGTTGATTTTGGCAATCGGCCCGATTTCCTTGCGTACCAGATTGACCAGCTCTTTCTCCAGCTCGGGCGTACCCTTGACACCGGTCATCAGCGTGATGTAGGCATAAATGCCCTGGCCTGTCAGCTCGTGCGGATAGCCAACCACGGCAGCCTCGGCCACCTGTTCGTGCAGCACCAGTGCCGACTCGATTTCCGCAGTCCCCAGACGATGCCCGGAAATATTAAGCACATCATCCACCCGGCCCGTGATCCAGTAATAGCCGTCTTCATCACGGCGCGCACCGTCACCGGTGAAATAATAACCGGGATACATGGCAAAATAGGTTTCATAGAAACGCTTGTGGTCGCCGTACACACTCCGCATCATGGACGGCCACGGGAACCGGATGGCCAGATTGCCTTCAGCCGGGCTGGTGGTTATTTCATTGCCCTGATCATCCAGCAGCACGGGCTGGACACCGAAGAACGGATTGGTGGCGGAACCCGGCTTGAGCGGTGTGGCCCCCGGCAGTGGCGTAAGCATGTGGGCACCGGTTTCAGTCTGCCACCAGGTGTCAACGATCGGGCAGCGTCCCTTGCCAACCACGCGGTGATACCACTCCCAAGCTTCCGGGTTGATCGGCTCGCCGACCGAACCCAGCAGCCGCAGTTTATCCAGACGGGCACTTTCCACAAACTGGTTGCCCGCCCCCATCAGCATGCGGATGGCGGTCGGTGCGGTATAGAAAATGGTGACATCATGCTTGTCACAGACATCCCAGAACCGGCTGGCACTCGGATAGGTCGGGATACCTTCAAACATCAGGGAGGTCGCCCCATTGGTCAGCGGCCCGTAGACGATATAGGAGTGGCCCGTGACCCAGCCCACATCGGCAGTACACCAGTAGACATCGCCATCCTTGTAATCAAACACGGTCTTGTGGGTCATGGCCACCTGCAGCAGATAGCCTGCCGTGGTATGCAGTACCCCTTTGGGCTTGCCGGTGGAACCGGAGGTATAGAGGATAAACAGCGGGTCATCGGCTTCCATGGGTTCTGCAGGACAGTCTGCGGAAGCGTCCGCCATCAGATCATGGTACCAGACATCCACATCATGCCACTCAACCGGATCACCGCCACGCTTGACCACGATACAGGTATGTACGTTGGGACAGGTTTTGAGGGCAACGTCGGCATTGGTTTTCAGGGGAACGCGCCTGCCGCCGCGCATGGACTGGTCGGAGGTGATAACCACGGTACATTCGGAGTCCTGAATCCGGCTTGCCAGCGCATCCGGAGAGAATCCCCCGAAAACAATGGAGTGCACGGCCCCGATCCGGGTACAGGCCAGCATCGCCACTGCGGCTTCCGGAATCATCGGCAGGTAAATGGAAACCCGGTCACCCTTTTTGACGCCCCGGCTTTTCAGGACATTGGCAAACTTGCAGACTTCCTCATGCAGTTCACGATAAGTGATTTTGCGATCTTCATCCGGACTGTCACCTTCCCAGATGATCGCGACCTGATCACCCCGGGTGGCCAGATGACGGTCCAGGCAATTCTCCGATACATTCAGCTGCCCGCCCTTGAACCAGTTGATGTGCAGATCCTCCTGCTCAAAACTCCAGTCCAGAACGGTGTCCCATTTCTTGCGCCAGGTGAGGTAATTATCGGCCTGCGCACCCCAGAAGGCAGCAGGGTCATCGACAGACTGTTGGTACATGGACTGGTATTGCTCAGCCGTGACATTGGCCTGGGCAGCAAAACCGGCAGGTACGGGATAGGTCTTTGAATCAGACATAAATGTGACTCCTCACTACATGAATGTTGCAGAATTCGGGGCACCTTTATTATAAGTTCTTCTCAGCCGTCCGTATGGTTATACAATCCGATTAAAAAGTCCAGAAAAACAGCAAAAAATGCTTAAAAAGAAGTAGAATTGTCGACAATCACACCTGATCCAGCCCATCCCGCATCAGGGGACGCATAGCTGTTGCCAGACTTTTAAAGACATTGGGGTTGGCAAGCTCTTCACGCCGCAGCAGCTGCTTCATGTGCTCACGTTGCGTCGGCATGTCAAAACAGGCCGGGCAATTCTCCCTGATCACCGGCAAGCCGGCAGTAGCGGCAAAATCAGCCGTCTGGCGTTCACGCACATGCACCAGAGGGCGGATAACGCGCAGATCACCGGCATCAATACGATAATGGGCTTTCATGGTTTTGAGCCTGCCGCCATGGAAAGCCGACATCAGGAAGCTCTCCGCCAGATCATCCAGATGCTGTGCCAGGGCCAGTACGTTATAACCATGCTCGCGGGCGGTGCGATACATCAGGCCGCGCTTCATGCGCGAACAGAAGGCACAATAGGAATTATTGTCCATGTGCGTTTCCGCCAGTTCCAGAAGCGGCTCACGCACATAGTGATAGGTCACACCCAGGCTTTCCAGATAGGGAATCAGGGGGGAGGGATCAAATGCTCCCGACTGCGGATCAATCGTGACGGCGGCAAACTCGAAACGTACCGGTGCCTGACGCCGGAAATGGTGCAAAAGGTGCAGCAGCGAGAGCGAATCCTTGCCCCCGGACAGGCCAAGCAGTATCCGGTCACCTTCCCGGATCAGGTCAAATTCACCGATAGCCCGCCCGACGGCGCGTATCAGGGTTTTGGGGGGACGGACAAAGATGCCGGCACTGCTTTGCGTCACTTTCGTATTACCATCAATCATCGGGGACAATATTGCATTCATGTCCTGAACATAACCGATTTCAGGCTGACTTCTCAATGAGAAAATCAGGCGAAAATACGGATGATGCCGTGTTACAGAACGCTACGGCTTCCACCCGTCAGACGGATAAAGGTCTCAAGGTCAACATTCCCGCCAGACAACACCACGACAACCGTTTTTCCCTGACAATCGGTCTGCCCGTCCAGCAAGGCAGCCAGCCCCGCCACGCCCCCCGGTTCGACCACCAGTTTGAGGTGGGCAAAGGCCAGCCGCATGGCTTCACAGACCGAAGCCTCAGATACCGCCACCGCACCCGCCAGGGTCCGGCGGTTGATGGCGAAAGTCAGCTCACCCGGTGTGGGCGTTACAATCGAGTCACAGATCGAACGCTGTGCCGGATCATTGGCAAGCCGCTCGCCGGCCAGCAACGAGCGTCGGGTATCATCAAAATGCTGCGGCTCTGCAGCAAATACCGCAAGCGTCGGCATCAGCTGCTGAAAAACCAGCGAAACCCCGGCAACCAGCCCGCCACCACCACAGGGGCAGAACAGGGCATCCGGCCTCACCCCCAGTTGCGCCAGCGCCTCAGCCAGCTCCAGGGCCACGGTTCCCTGCCCGGCAATCACATCCGCATCATCATAAGGCGGTACCAGAATACGGCCTTCGGTACGGGCGATTTCCTCTCCGATGGCCTCCCGGCTTTCCGTATGGCGATCGTACAGGATCACCCTGGCCCCATAACGGCGGGTATGGTCAATCTTGAGCGCCGGGGCATCACGCGGAATCACGATGGTGGCACTGACCCCCAACGCCTGTGACGCCGCAGCCACGCCCTGGGCATGATTCCCGGAAGAATAGGCCACAACCCCGCAGGCACGCGCTTCCGGGTTCAGGCGGCTGATGCGGTTACAGGCACCACGGAACTTGAATGAACCGGTACGCTGCAGGCATTCGGCCTTGACCAGCACCCGGCAGCCCAGCGCCTGATTCAACAAGGCACTTTCCAGCACCGGTGTGTTGACAATCTCACCGGCAAGCCGCCCGGCAGCCTGCCGGATGTCATCCACAGTCGGGAGCTCCATCACCATACTGACCACACTCCTGTTACATTCCAGTGAAAACCCGACACCAGCATAATGGAAAACCAGCCGGAGACAAACCGTGCTTTCACACCACTTGAGTCCGCCTGATCATGATCCCATAATGAAACCTGTTCACGCAGGCTGTCCCCAGGAGGCAATACCGGCCATGCACTATCCCGCATCCAAACTCCCCCATATCGGCACCACCATTTTCACCGTAATGTCACGCATGGCCAATGAATATGGTGCCATCAACCTGTCCCAGGGATTCCCCGACTTCAATGGTCCCCAAGCCTTGCTGGAACGGGTCGGCCATCATATTGCCCGGGGAGCCAACCAGTACCCGCCCATGACCGGTGTGCCGCCCCTGCTGCAGGCCATTGCTGCCAAGGTGGAGCGCCATTACGGGCGCAGCCTTAATCCGGAAACTGAAATCACGGTCACCTCCGGTGCCACCGAAGCCCTGTTCGATGCCATCAGCAGCGTGGTGTTTCCGGGAGATGAGGTGATCCTTTTTGACCCCGCCTATGACAGCTATGTCCCGGCCATTGCAATGAACGGTGGCAAGCCGGTATCCATTCAGCTCAGCCCGCCGCTGTTCCGCATGGACTGGGCCAGAGTGGGCAACGCCATCACACCGCGAACACGGCTGATCATCCTGAACTCGCCCCACAATCCGACCGGTGCCGTTCTGGATGCCGATGATATTGAGCAGCTGATCCGCCTGGTAGCGGGTACCGACATTCTGCTGCTGGCGGACGACGTGTATGAGCATATCCTGTTTGACGGGCGGCAGCATCACAGCTTTGTCAGTCATGATGCACTGTTTGAGCGCAGCTTTGTGGTGTCTTCCTTCGGCAAGACCTACCATACCACCGGCTGGAAAGTCGGCTATTGTGTGGCCCCCGCAGCCCTGAGTGCTGAATTCCGCAAAATCCACCAGTACGTCACCTTCACCACCCCGACACCGCTGCAACTGGCACTGGCGGATTACATGCAGCAGGACCCGCAGCACTGTTTTGATCTGCCGGGCTTCTACCAGCAGAAACGTGACCGCTTCTGTGAAGCGATGCAGGCCAGCCGCTTCCGTTTCACCCCGTCAGCCGGTACCTATTTCCAGCTCATGGATTACAGCGCCATCAGTGACCTGCCGGATGTGGCTTTCTGTGAGCACCTGACCAAAACCGTGGGAGTGGCCGCCATTCCGGTATCGGTGTTCTGCCAAAAACCACCCGCCATGCAGCTGGTCCGGTTCTGCTTTGCCAAAAGCGACCAGACCCTGCTGCAGGCAGCAGAAAAGTTGTGCGCCATCTGAAATCCCCAGAAAACAGGAAGTCATCATGCAACAGACAAACACCTCCCGGAATGATCTGCGGGTCAGCCTGATCCAGAGCGAACTGGTCTGGCATGATCCCGAAGCCAACCGCCGTCATTTCGCTGCCACGCTTGCACCGCTGCAGGGCCGAACGGACCTGGTGGTACTCCCGGAAGTTTTCACCAGCGGTTTCAGCATGGAACCGGAACGGATTGCCGAACCCTGTACCCGCACTCCGGACGGTCTCAGCGCCCCTACCATCACCTGGATGCAGGCACAGGCTGCCCGACTCAATGCCGCCCTGTGTGGCAGTGTGGCCATGCGTATTGATGAAGACGGTGTCCGGGGCTGCGTGAACCGGCTGCTGTTTGTCACGCCGGACAGGCAGGTACAATATTATGACAAACGCCATCTGTTCCGCATGGCCGGTGAACACGAGCACTTTCTGGCCGGACAGCAGCGCCTGCTGGTGCACTTCCGGGGTTGGGACATCCTGCCGCAGGTATGCTATGACCTGCGCTTTCCGGTGTTTTCACGCAACCGGAATGATTACCATCTGGCCCTGTATGTGGCCAACTGGCCGGCCCCGCGCCGTCATCCCTGGCGGACCCTGCTGCAGGCCCGTGCCATCGAGAACCTGAGCTATGTGGTCGGTGTCAACCGGGTCGGCAGCGACAGTGCCGGACAAAGCTACAGCGGTGACTCCATGGCGGTGGACTTCAAGGGGGAGCTGCTGGTGGATCAGGCGGCCGGGACAACCTTCACCGAAACTGCCACCTTCAGCATGATACAGCTGCTGGCATTTCGGGAAAAATTCCCGGCCTGGCAGGATGCCGACACGTTTACCATTCACCCCCCAAGCCCCTGAAAACGTCAGCAGCACCGGAATTGCATCAGATACTGGTTTTTCTGCGCCGGAATCGGTTATGGTCTGCAGTTCCACAACCAGAACCAAAGGAGAGAAGCGTATGGCCACCGTAACCTGGCGCATGGCGGACGGGAGTGAAATTACCGCAGATGCCATCAACGGCAACAGCCTGATGGAAGCAGCCCTTGACAATGACGTACCCCGTATTTTCGGCGACTGCGGCGGCAGTCTGGCCTGCGCCACCTGTCATGTCGTGGTCGACGATGCCTGGATCGGCAAATGCGGCTCACCGGGTGAAGAGGAAAACGACCTGCTGGAAATGACGGATGCCCCCCGTCAGCCGAACAGCCGCCTGAGCTGCCAGATTGTGGTCAGCGAAGACCTGGAAGGACTGGTGGTCAACGTACCGGAGCCCTGAACCGGACGCCTGGAAAACAGACTACAGACTTCCAAAAAACCGGCCGGCACAGCACCGTGACTGGCCGGTTTTTTTATCTGTTCACACCGCACCTGACCGGTTTCTTCTTTGCCGGTGCCTGCCGCACACCTACAGCAGAACCAGGGTCGCCAGCCCGAGAAAACTCATGAACCCGACCACATCCGTCACCGTGGTCAGAATCACCGAGCCGGACAGCGCCGGGTCAATCCCCATTTTATCCAGCACCAGCGGCACCGACAGGCCGGAAACGGCAGCAGCAAACTGGTTGATCACCATGGCCGAACCCAGCACGGTGGCAATTTTCACATCCTGAAACCAGAACCAGGCAATCACTCCCACCACCAGCGCCCACACCAGTCCGTTGATACCGGCAATCGCCACCTCCTTGATGGCCAGCCAGCGCGTATTGGCCGCATTGATCTGCCCCAGTGCCAGCCCGCGAATGGCCAGCGTCAGGGTCTGGCTGCCGGCAATACCCCCCATGCTGGCCACGATCGGCATCAGTACCGCCAGTGCCACCACCTTCTGCAGCGTGGCCTCAAACAGCCCGATCACCCAGGCCGCCATAAAGGCCGTGATCAAATTAATCCCGAGCCAGAACAGACGGCGTTTGGCAGAAGGAATAATGGGGGCGAATAAATCCTCGTCATCTTCCAGGCCCGCCATCTGCATGACCTGATGATCCGCCTGCTCCCGGATGATGTCGAGCGCATCCCCGACCGTAATGCGTCCAACCAGTTTGTGCTCCGGATCAACAACCGCAATCGACTCGGATTCATATTGTTCAAACAGCGGCGCAAAATCAGCCGAGTCCATCGTGACCTGCACATACTGATCCTGTGCATCCATCACCTCGCTCACCAGTGTCTCGTCCCTGCCGGTCAGCAGGCGGCTGATGGGCAGCTTGCCCTGGTAAACCCCCTGACGATCCACCACCATCAGGCCGTCGGTATGCGGCGGCAACTCATCCAGACGCTTGAGGTAGCGGGTCACGGTTTCCAGCGTGACATCAGCCCGCACCGCAATCCACTCTTCACTCATGTAACGTCCGGCTGACTCCTCCGGATAGCTCATGCGCACCTCAATCGCGCTGCGCTCATCCTCGCTCAGGGACTGCAGAATCGCAGCGGCCAGCTCATCCGAAACCGATTCCAGCACATCGACCAGCTCGGACTGATCCATCTCGCAGGCGGCCTGTACCACCGACTCCGGCGTCATGCCCTCCAGCAGGCTGTTGCGCACGCTGTCATCCAGCTCGTCCAGTACCTCGGCCTGCAACCCGACCGGAACATGGGTCCAGATTTCCTGTCGCACCGGTGCCGGCAGCGCCGCCAGTTCATGTGCAATGAGCACACCATCCTGGGCAGCAAGCAGCGCATCCAGTGCCTGCACATCTTCTTCCTCCACCAGCGCCATGAGGCGGGCGATGGTATCGGAATCCAGCTCCAGTTGTGGTTGTGGTTGTGGTTGTGGTTGCTGATTATTTTCACTCATTGCCTGCTGCTCCTGCTTCTCCTGATGATCCTGAATCGCCACTCTCTGCATCCGCCTGCCACTGCGGGCTTTCGATCAGGGCACGCTCGACCCGGTGGCTGCGGGTTTCCAGCACTTCCATGCGAAAACCGCCGACACGGATCACATCGCCGACTTTGGGCATGCGCTGCAATTCCAGCATGAACAGGCCGGACAGGGTATTGGCATCAGTATCGTCCGGCACATCAATATCGGTAATGCGCTCCAGGTCGCTCAGGGAATACAGTCCGTGTGCTTCCCAGCGCCCCGGCTCCAGCCCGACAATCGGATATTCGCTGACCATCAGGTCGGTTTCATCGGCAATTTCCCCCACAATCTCCTCCAGCAGGTCCTCCATGGTCACCAGCCCGGCAAAGGAACCGTACTCATCCACCACAAACGCCATGTGCTGCTGCTGGGTCCGCATGCTTTCAAACAGGCGGGCCACCGGCAGGGTCTCAGGCACGACCAGTGCCTCACGCACATAACGGGTCAGGTGCTCCCACGGACGCTCCACCCCCTCCACCATGGCCAGAAACAGGTCCTTGGTCAGCACAAAACCCAGCAAGCGGTCCGGCTCGCCATCCACCACCGGAAAGCGTGAATGGGAGGTGCCGTGAATCATCTGGATATTCACGTCCGGTGGACGCTGGACATCCAGCACATCCACCTCCTTGCGTGCCACCATCACCTCTTCCACCGTGCGTTCGTCAAAATCAAACAGGTTATGCAGCATTACGGCCCGGTCCGCTTCCAGCTCGCCATGCTCACCCGAAACATCAATCATGTCGCGCAGTTCCGCACCGGTCATGACATCGGCGTGTGACGCCTCCTCCACCCCGAAAAAACCCAGAATGGCCGAAGTCGACCAGCTCAACAGGCGGTTGAGCGGCCAGGCCAGCAGATAAAACCAGTAAAGGGGGTAGGCCACCCAGATCGAAACCGGTTCCGGCTTGCGGATGGCAAAAGTCTTGGGCACCTGCTCGCCCACCACAATATGCAGGGAGGAAAAAATCAGGAATCCCAGCAGAAAGGCGGTGGTGGACAACATTTCCTGCGGCATGCCGAACTGGTGAAACAAAGGCTCCAGCAAGGCCGCCACCGCCGGCTCCCCGACCCAGCCCAACCCCAGTGAAGCCATGGTAATTCCGAGCTGGCAGGCGGCCAGATAGGACTCCAGATTCTGATGGATACTGCGGGTCAGCCGGGCCGCACGCGACCCCTGACTGGCCATCTGCTCCAGACGCACCACCTTGAGCTTGACAAGCGCAAACTCGGCAGCCACGAAAAAGCCGTTAATGAACAACAACAATACAACCGCAACCAGACTGAGAGCGATGTTATCCATGAAAACTCCCTGGAGCTCATCTATTCGGATTGATTTCAGAGGCAGCCGGTTTCGGGGACGGCAGCCCGGTCGGGCGGTTGTTTTGCAAATTTCCTTCCACAACCCGCTTCAGCCGGACAAATTTTCCAGTACCATTGGGCCTCTACTGAGGAGCAATATACCATGATGGACGTTTTACGCATCCGGGGCTTCAGCGCCTTTATCCTTGTCGCCTTCCTGAATGCCTTCTTGGACCTGGGTCACAAGATCATGATCCAGAATACCATCTTCAAGATTTATGATGGCCAGACCCAGATCATCCTGACCGCGATTGTCAATGCACTGATCCTGCTGCCCTTCATCATGGTGTTCACACCGGCCGGGTTCCTGTCCGACAAATATCCCAAAAACCGCATCATGCGGCTCAGCGCCCTGGCCGCCTTTGTACTGGTCCTGCTGATTGTCCTGAGCTACTACATGGGCTGGTTCTGGTTCGGTTTTTCCATGACCTTCCTGCTTGCACTGCAGAGTGCCATCTACGGACCGGCCAAACTGGGCTATATCCGCGAGCTGGTGGGTGAAATGCACCTGTCCCAGGGTAACGCCCTGGCCCAATCCGTGGTCATGGTCTCCATCCTGCTCAGCACCTTCGTATTCTCCCTGCTGTTTGAGAGCCGGCTGGCCGACATGGTCTATGCCGGCAAGGCCGACATCCTGCAGCTCATCGCCCCGCTGGGCTGGCTGCTGCTGCTGATCTCCGCCCTGGAAGTCTTTTTTGCCTACCGCCTGCCCGACACCGGTCAGAGCAACCCGGAACTGGTTTTTGACCGGCACGAATACCTGCATGGCCGCACCGGGCGCGAGAATGTACTCATGGTCTGGAACAACCAGACCATCTGGCTCAGCATCATCGGGGTCTCGATCTTCTGGGCCCTGTCCCAGGTGGTGCTGGCCACCTATCCGGCCTACAGCAAGGAACACCTCGGCATCACCAATACCGCCCAGCTGCAGGGCATTATGGCCTTTGCCGGGATCGGCATCATGGCCGGCTCACTGCTGGCGGGGAAACTGTCACGTTCCCATATTGAAACCGGTCTGGTTCCGATCGGCGCCATCGGTATCCTGATCAATATCACCCTGATCACCTGGTTTGAAAGCCCGCTGCTGCAAATACTGAACTTCATGCTGCTCGGCACCATGGGCGGCCTGTTCATCATTCCGCTCAATGCCCTGATGCAATACCACGCCCCCAAGGCCCAGCTGGGACGCGTACTGGCCACCTACAACCTGATCAGCAACCTGATGATGCTGGGATTCCTGATCCTGACCATCCTGCTGGCACAGGCCGGTGTCAACAGCCTGCACCTGTTCGGCTTTCTGACCCTGGTGGCGCTGGGAACAGCGGTCTATACCGTGTACAAACTGCCCCAGTCCCTGCTGCGCTTCATCATCAGCCGCCTGTTTCAGGCCCGCTACCGCCTGAGCGTACTGGGGTTTGAACACCTGCCACCGGGCGGAGGGGTGCTGCTGGTCGGCAACCATATCAGCTGGATCGACTGGGCCATTGTACAGATGGTGCTCCCGCGTCAGGTCCATTTCGTGCTGGAGCAGGGCTATTATGAACAATGGTCACTGAAACTGGCGCTGAAACTGTTTGATATCAATCCGATTCTGGATGACAATCGGCCCGCCTCACTGGAGAAGATCAACCAGCTGCTGCGTCAGGGTGAAGTCGTCTGCCTGTTTCCGGAAGGGCACCTGAGCCGTACCGGGCAGCTGACCCGGTTCCGCGACAACTACCGCAGTGCCATCGAGGATACCGATGCCTGCCTGATTCCGTTCTACCTGCACGGGCTGTGGGGCAGCCGCTTCTCCCATTCCAGCGGCTTTTTGCGCCAGATCCGTCAGTCCGGCTTCACCACCGATGTCATGGTTGCCTTCGGCCCCGCCCTTCCAGCCAACATCAGCCCGGCCCAGCTCAAGCAGAAAGTCTTCGAGCTGTCCTGTACTGCGTGGGAAGCCTGGTCCTGGCACATGCCGCTGGTACCGCTCAACTGGCTGCGGGTCGCCAAGCGCAGGGGCTTTCACATGGGCGTGACCGATGCCCTGGGAGACCCCTTGAGCAACAACCGCTTTATCACTGCCGTGATCCGCTTTTCAGCCCTGATGCGCCAGCTGAATCCCGAACAGCATGTCGGTCTGCTGCTGCCCACCAGTACCGCCAGCGCCATTACCAATATGGCCGCCCTGTGCCTGGGCAAGACCGTGGTCAACCTCAACTACACCGCCAGTGACGATGCCATCCGCAGTGCCGTGCAGCAGTCCGGGCTCAGACGCCTGTTCACCTCGCGCCTGTTTCTGAAGCGCCTGCAGGAGCGTGGTGTGGACATACCGGCCATCCTGCCGGACATCCAGCTGATCTATCTGGAAGACCTGCGCAGGGAGATCAGTCAGGTGCAGATGGTCATCACCCTGATTCTGGTGGTGGTCCTGCCGGCCCGGCTGCTGCAGCTGCTGTTCGTCAGGACACCGCAGCATGATGCCGTGGCAGCCATCCTGTTTTCCAGCGGCAGTGAGGGTGCCCCCAAGGGTGTGCTGCTGACCCATCGCAATCTGGCGGCCAATGTGCGCCAGGTCGCCGATGTGCTCAACACGCTGGAGAATGATGTACTGATGGGAACCCTGCCGGCCTTTCATGCCTTCGGACTGACAGCCGGCATGCTGTTGCCGCTGACGGAAGGCATTCCCGTGGTGTATCACCCTGACCCGACAGACGGCGAAAACATTGCCAAAGGAGTGGCGAAATATGAAGCCACAGTACTGTTTGGTACGGCGACCTTCCTGCGCCTGTATGCCCGCAACCGCCGTATTACCCCGATGATGCTGCAGAGCCTGCGTTACGTGGTGGCCGGGGCAGAGAAATTGCCGCAGGAAGTACGGGAACTGTTCCTGCAACGTTTCCATAAAAGCATTCTGGAAGGGTTCGGCACCACCGAAACCTCACCGGTCGCCAGTGTCAATGTCCCCGACCGGCTGGAAACCTCGGACTGGTCAATCCAGCCGGGCAGCCATGCCGGCAGCGTCGGCCTGCCCCTGCCCGGGACCAGCTTCCGCATTGTCGACCCGGAAACCCTGGAAGAGCTGCCAGCCGGTACGGACGGCCTGCTGCTGATCAGGGGGCCACAGGTCATGCAGGGCTACCTGGACCAGCCGGAAAAAACAGCCGAAACCCTGGTCGATCTGGATAATCAGCGCTGGTACAAGACCGGCGACAAGGCCCACGTGGATGAAGACGGCTTCCTGACCATCGTGGACCGCTTCTCGCGCTTTGCCAAGCTGGGCGGGGAAATGGTCAGCCTGAGTGCCGTGGAGCGGGAAATCTGTCAACTGCTGCAGGAACCCGAGCTGGAGCTGGTGGCTGTCAATCTGCCGGATGAAAAGAAGGGGGAAAAGGTTGTACTGCTGCTGGCCGGCGAGCATGATGCCAAAAGCATACGCCGCCAGCTGATTGAAGGAGGGATGAGTCCGCTCATGATTCCGGCCAGCATCCACGTGCTGCCGGAAATCCCGAAGCTGGGCAGCGGCAAGACTGATTTCGGCACGGCACGCAAGCGTGCGCTGGCACTGGAAGCGGCATGACGGGGACAATCCGGTGCTGCCATCCCGGTAACTTGCCCCTGATCCGGTATTGGCCGGTATAATGCCGCCCTCTTTCAAGCGGTTGGGAATTTGCCATGAGAACTGCAACAAAACGGTTGCTGATGTTTTTTGTGCTGCTGCTGATCATTGGTCTGGCAGCCTTTCTGATCCAGGTCAACTACCTGAGCCGGGACAGTAAACTGAATCTGATCCCGATTGAGGGCAAGCAGTTTGGTGGCGACTTTTCCCTGAGCAGTGACGGTCAAACCGTTAATCTGCAGGATTTTCGGGGCAAAGTGGTGGCGATGTATTTCGGCTATACCTCCTGCCCGGATGTCTGCCCCACCACACTGGGATTATTGGGGGCCGCCGTCAAAGCGTTGAAGCCGGAAGAGGCAGCACAGGTGCAGGGGCTGTTCATCAGCGTCGACCCGGAACGGGATCAGGGCGAAAAGCTCACAAGCTATGCCCGGCATTTCTATCCGGATTTTGTCGGTGCCACCGGAACGGAAGACCAGGTGCGTCAGGTTACACGCCAGTACGGGGTATTTTTTGAGAAGCAGTCCAGCAATTCAGCCCTGGGCTATCTGGTGGATCACAGCTCCCAGATTTACATCATCGACAAACAGGGGCAATTCAAAACCGTGCTGCCGCATGACATGAGCCGGGACGACATCCTGAATGCCCTGCGGGCAAACCTGTAGTCCACGGCAAACTCCCTTTATACAAAAAGCCCCGGATAACCAGGGCTTTGTTGATACTGAAACCTGAACAGTCAATCAGTACGGTGACTCACAGGACATATCAAAGCCGTAGGGACTCTCCCGATTCGGCGGGTCGGACTCACAACTTGCTGTGTCACCGGCAGCAACCCCCAGCACAAACTTCGTGCTTTCCATGAACTCCGTTCCTTCCACTGTCGTGGTGGCCGTCAGTCTGACCTCATTCCACCAGCCATGGCTTTGCGGGTAGGTGACCGGCACCGTCAGTTTGCCTTCAGTATCGGTCAGGCCGGAGCCCGTTACCGTTGCGGCATGGGTTGGGTCCAGTGTCTGGTTGTTATTATAATCCTCACCCGCATCCATCCAGCCATTGACATTGGTATCTTCCGATTCACACCAGACACCGGCATCCAGATGCCAGCTGCTGATCGTGGTGCCATCACTGTGTGTATCACCACAGGAAAGCTCACCTTTCAGGTAACGGGTCGGTGTGATGGCAAACTTGACCTCCTGATTGGCCACCGGATTACCGGCACTGTCCGTCACAATCACGCCGAAAGACTGGCGATAATACACATCACTCACTTCCACCTTGGCATTGGTTCCCATGACAATGCGCATGGACCGCTCACCAACAGTCAGACTGAGCGTATCAGACATTGCTGCATTGGTCTGCAGGGCCGCCCTGATCCGGACACCATCCAGTGCACTGCTGCCATCACCGGCGGTATAAACCACACTGGCACGCCCGAGGGAATCGGTAATGGCGGAAGGTGAACTGAGCCGGCCATTAACGGTATCGGCCTCAATCACGAAATTGACGCGCTGATTCTTGACCGGGTTGTGATCAGCATCGTGCACAATGGCAAACAGCGTGACCTGTCCGTTCGGTGCCAGCATGGTACGTTCGGTCTGCAGGCTCAGGTCATTCGGTGTAATGGCAATGAACTCCCGCACCATGCTGGTCGTCAGGCTGGTGCTGTTGTCAACCGCCGTGATGACCGTACCGCCTGCCGTGGAAGAGCTGAAACTGAAGCTGGCCCTGCCCTGCGAATCCGTAATCACCTGATGCGGCACGGTACCGCGGGTAGTGGCCAGATAAATGGTTCTGTTGGCCTGCGGGATACCGTCACGGGTCCAGAGCAGACTGACGGTCCCGGTGGTATTGACGATGATTTCCTCACGCGGGCTGCTCAGGGAAAAGTTGTCACCTGAAATGTCTACTGAATGTGAAAAATCCGCCCCCAGCGCGCTGACCCGGATGGTATCGGAGCCACTGACAGAAGCGGTATAGTCGAACTGGACCTCACCATCACTGTCGGTGTAATAATCATCAACAGGTGTGATCAGGTTAGCGCTGTCTGAACTGACTGTCACCAGCTGGTTGGACAGCCCCTTGGAGGCGGCATCCTTGAGCTTGATCGTGAAGCGGGTGGGAGACTGGCTCACAATCCGCTCCGGACCGTCAATCAGCAGGGTGGTACCCACCACATCCACTTCCAGTGTCCGGGTCAGGTTGCCGGCAGTCACCGTCACCGTCAGGGTCCGGTTCTCCGGGCGGTTCAGTCCCGGCGTCAGTTGCGCTGTTTTGAGCGCACTCAGTACTACGGCGGTACCCTCTTCATTCACAACAACCTGCTCCGGCTCAATGGTTGCACCGTTATCCACCGCAAACAGGATGTCCGTATCATTGATGGTGTTATTGTTTTCATCCTTGGCGATAGCCGAAATGATGACCGGATTACTGCCATCAGAAGCCAGCTGGAAGGAGCTGGCCGTGATCTCAAGCTCTTTCACCCGGCCATCAACCGTTGTGCCGGTATCCGTACCGGATCCGTTATCTGTCCCGCTACCTGTCGTATCGGTGCCATGATTGCCACCGATGAAAGTATCGCCTCCACCGCCACATGCTGTCAGAAACAGCACCAGCAGGGTGATGGCCCCGTACCTGAAGAAACCCGCCATACCTGTGATCTCCCTGTTATTATAATTATTTAATAAGACAACTTGATCTTATAAATAAGCAGGATCAATCACAAGCAGCAGCCGACGAATTACCCGGAGCCGAAAACCTAAAACCAGTTGATGGGGTATTCCCTGACCGGTTTATCGCCCCGACGGTCACGGGTAAAGGAATCACTGTCGGACAATCCGCCTCCCTTTGCTGGAGCAGCAGCGGCTTCCTGTGAGGCCGCCGCTGGAGTCGTGGATGCGGCCTGTGGTTCCTTCTGCTCAGGCCGGGCCTGCTGTTTCGGTTCTGAAGCAGAAAACAACCCAAACAGGTTAAAGGGGTGTTCCCGTACCTCATCACGCTTGTTGGCCGGGGGCGGGAAGGCGCTCAAACCGGTGCCGGAAGAAGCAGAAGTGCCGGCAGCAGTACCAGGCTGCCGGGATGCAGCTGCCGTTTCCGGTGCCGCTGACCGGGAGCCCAGCATACTGTCAAACAGACGCAGGGGATGCTCACGTGCCTGATCACGCTTGTTGACCGGCGTGAACGATGAGCTGCTGGCCAACGGACTGTCTTCATTCACACTGGTCCAGGGGTACTCGCGTCCATCCTCAGTGACAACCACGCCCCTGTCGGCTGCCGGAGCGGTAACAGGCAGCGGCTCAACCGCTCCCCCGCCAGTCGGCCCACCCTGTACAAAAAACGGATGCAGGTCATTGTCTGCGGCAAAGACGATACCCGAGTGCATCAATACCAGCAGGCAGACAGCCCGTGGCAGGATCAGGCGGGACAGTTTCATGCAGAACCTCGCACAGATAACTTGAATTGAGTGCAGATTAACACTGCCCTTCCAACTTCACAAAACTTTACCCAAAGACCGTAATCAGGCAATACGGCAGCGGCATGATAAGCCCATGTCAGCCAGACACCGGCAGCAGGCAAAAGCCGAAAAGCCAGTGACTGACGACAATCTGTTCACCCCATAATGGAGTCATTATCATGACAGACAATACCGTAACCAATAACCCCGACCTGGAAAAACAGACCACAGCCTCCCCGGAAAACCATTCGGGAAACAATGCCGACACTGCAGCCCAAACCGAAACGGCACAAGCGGAAACACCCCGGCAGGAAAACGGTCAGGGTTCAAAGCCGCCCTGTCAGTCCCGTTGCAGCCGGCATGACGATCCCGACCGGCAGCGGCGCTGGAAACGCATTGGTGCAGTCATTCTGCTGCTATTTGTGGGCTTTTTCTTCGGTCGCATGAGTGCACACCACGCTGGTGATCACGGCGGCTGGAAGCATGGCCGATACGAGCGCGGCGGATATGCAACCGAGCTGCGCTCAGGCTACCCCAACTCCATGAGCCGGATTCTGGACGGGATTGGAGCCACTCCGGAACAGCGTGAGAAAGCCGTGAACCTGTTCCGCTGAGACAGCCAGCGGGCACTCAGGGTGCCAGCCCCACCAGAATGTGGCAAAGTAGAACGCTTTCAGGGCCATCATGCATGGCCCTTTTCCCTTTGACAGGATCACGCCGATGCAGGAACCGCTGCTGCTGATTGACGATGATGTACGCCTCAGTGCCATGCTGGAGCAATACCTGGGTGATGCCGGCTATCCGGTCAGCAGTGCCCATACCGGTCGGGAGGGTCTGGCCATGGCCCAACAGAGTGGATGGTCACTGATTATTCTCGACTTGATGCTGCCGGATGCTGACGGCCTGGACCTGTGCCGTCAACTGCGCAGTACCCCGAGCACGGCAGCCATCCCCATCCTGATGCTCACTGCACGTGGTGATGCCACCGACCGCATTATCGGGCTGGAAATCGGTGCCGATGATTACCTGCCCAAACCGTTTGAGCCGCGTGAACTGCGTGCCCGGATACGGGCCATCCTGCGCCGGGGGCTGCATGGTTCGCAGTCACAGGCCTTGCTGCGTTTCGGACGCCTGGAAATCGATCGGGACGCACGGGAAGTCCGGGTTGATGGCGAGGTTCGCGAGATGACCGGCTATCAGTTTGATCTGCTGCTCACCCTGGCTGAACATGCCGGGCGGGTGCTGAGCCGTGAACAACTGCTGGATCTGGTCAAGGGCGAAACACTGGAAGCTTTTGACCGCTCGATTGATGTGCATATTTCACGCCTGCGGGCCGCCATTGAGGACAACCCCAGAAAGCCCCGGCGCATACTCACCCTGCGCGGTGCCGGCTACGTCTTTGCCCGGCATCAGGACAGCGGAGACATGGCATGAAATCAGGGCGACGCACCTGTCCGTTCCGCCGCCATCCCCATACTGCGGAACGACCCTGTGGTCAGGGTCAGCATAAACGCCCCGGCCGCCTGCGTCGCCAGCTGTTCTGGCAAATCTACCTGGTGGTGGTCGGCTGCGTCATGGTGGTATCCCTGCTGGTGGGTGCCGGCCTGCATTTCCGCGACAAATACCAGAACGATCAGAACCCGTTCCGATATGGTCCTCCAGCGGATGTTCAGGAATCATCATGGCGCGAAAACCGCCGTCCCTTCCCGCTGCTTCCACTGTTGGGCATCACCGCCCTGATCGTATCAGTGGCCGCCTATCCGGTCTCACGCCGACTCACCCGTCGGCTGGAGCAGCTCAAAGTCGGCGTCGATGCTTTCGGTGCCGGTGATCTGTCGGTCCGCATCCACACCCGTGGTTGTGATGAGGTGGCGGCATTGGCTGAAAGCTTCAACCGCTCCGCCACCCGGATACAAAACCTGCTCAATGGCCACCGTCAACTGCTGGCCAATGCGTCACATGAACTGCGCTCCCCGCTGGCACGCATGCAGATGGGACTGGCCATGCTGGCTGAGCAGTCTCCCGCCCCCGATAGTGTGCGACTGCAGAATCTGCAGCAGGATATGCGCGAACTGAATCAGCTGGTGGAAGAAATCCTGCTGGCCAGCCGGCTGGATACACCGGACCTGCCACTGGAGTTGAAACCGGTGGACATGGCGGCCCTGCTGGCGGAGGAATGTGCCCGTCTGGATGCCGACTGTGAAGCAGCACCGCAGCTGATCACTCCGGGTGACGAACGCCTGCTGCGGCGACTGGTACGCAACCTGCTGGAAAATGCCCGACGCCATGGAGGCGGTCAGGTGGAGGCCCGCCTGAGTGCTCGGGGGGATGCATTGCACCTTGAGGTCATGGACCGGGGCCAGGGGATTCCCGAGTCTGAACTGACACGCATTTTTGAACCGTTCTACCGCCCCCGTGGCCATGGTGAAGGCCAGGGGGGCTGGGGGCTGGGCCTGAGCCTGGTACGCCAGATCGCCGAACGTCATCAGGGCCGTGTCACCTGCCGGCAGCGTGAAGGGGGCGGTTCACACTTTGAAGTTTTGCTGCCACGTCAGGGCTGACACCATCTCAATCTCAGTCTGCACCGACAAAATGTAGATAGGCCCTGCCTTCCTGATTCAGGATCACGCCCAGCGCCTGCAGGCGCTTCTGCTCCAGCACCGACAGGGGGCGGGTAGCCGAAAGTTCGGCCAGCATCCCGCCCTCCAGCCGGTGACTGACAACCCGGATATCCAGGGCAGCCACATCAGCAGTCAATGTACCAGGAGCTGAATGGCCTGTACCTCATGCAATTTCAGGGCATGAAGGAGCGGGCAAAATCCAGCATGCGCCGGGTTGAGCGCAGGGCCTTGACCCTCACCGACTCATCCACATGAATCTCGTTATGCCCCTGCTCCAGCACGGCCAGCAGGTTATGCAGGCTGTTCATGGCCATCCACGGACAGTGGGCACAGCTCTTGCAGGTCGCACCCTCGCCCATGGTCGGTGCTTCAATAAACTCTTTGTCCGGGGCCAGCTGCTTCATCTTGTAGAAAATACCGTGGTCAGTCGCGACGATGAAGCGCTGATTGGGCAGGGTCCGGGCCGCCTTGATCAACTGGGAGGTGGAACCGACAACATCCGCCAGCTTCACCACCTCCTCCGGTGATTCGGGATGGACCAGCACCGCTGCATCCGGATACTTTTCCACCAGATCACCCAGAGCACGGAACTTGAATTCGTCATGCACGATACAGGCTCCCTGCCAACGCAGCATTTCCACCCCGCTGACACGCTCAATATAGCTGCCCAAGTGCCGGTCCGGCGCCCAGATCACCTTCTTGCCTTGTTCATGCAGCCAGCTGACCAGCGGCAGGGCAATACTGGATGTGACCACATAATCAGCACGCGCCTTGACTTCGGCACTGGTATTGGCATAAACCACCACCACATGATCCGGGTGGGCATCACAAAAGGCGCTGAACTCATCCGCAGGGCAACTCAGGTCCAGCGAGCATTCCGCCTCCAGCGTCGGCATCAGCACGCGCTTTTCCGGGTTGAGAATCTTGGCGGTCTCGCCCATGAAACGGACCCCGGCGACTACCAAGGTACTGGCCGGGTGCTCGTTGCCGAAACGGGCCATGTCGAGCGAGTCCGACACATAACCGCCCGATTCCTCCGCCAGTGCCTGAATATCGGCATCCACATAATAGTGGGCCACCAGAACGGCGTCCTTCTCCCGGAGTTTTTGTTGGATTTTCTCCTTCAGCTCCTGCTTCTTTTCCGGGGTCAGGTAAGGACGCAGGGCTTCAACCTGGGCGGTCAGGGGCGCTTTGATACGGGGAATCAGGGGCAACTGGGTGGTCATGACATTTACCTTGTTCACTGCTGCTTGCGATCAGCAACCATGATACTACACTGTCCCCGACAACAAACCATTTCGGTACACCACCTGACCATATCCGTATCCGTCCGCCCATGCACCGAGATACCCGGCGAGGTGCCAGGCAAAGCGCATTTCGTCGGTTGTTATTGAACAGGATTTCCTTGCTGAGTTAAGGTTTCAGGACGCCTCCTAAAGTAAAATAACAACAAAAAATGGACGCAAAATGAACAATATGAAACTTGTATTTTTTCTGGCATTCACGGGCCTTGGCCTGACCGCCTGCAGCCAGACGCCAACCTCAACACCCGACGAACCGGATACTGTTGCCAAGGCACTGGAGCTGGAACAGGCCAAACCGCAGCCGGCCATTCCACAGGCACTGCCATTGCAACAGGCGCAGATTGCCCGCATACCGCATTACAACCAGCCACCGGCCATGGTACAACTGCCACATTATCCGCTGCCTTCTGCACCGGTCTATCCCGCTCAACAGCAACGGCCCCGCATCATCCCTGCGGTGGTAAGCCAGCCAAGCCAGCGCGGTCCCAACCTGTCCCACAATGAACTGCAGGCAATCGGCCACCAGATTTTCGTCAACGAAGGCGGTGGTAACCCCCTGCGACTGGTGCACTGGAATGATGGTGAAGATTTTGCCTCCATGGGAATCGGTCACTTTACCTGGTATCCGTCCGGGCGCACCCAGCGCTTCGGCAGTACGTTTCCGGGCCTGCTGAGCTACATGGAGCAGGAAGGCGTGCAGCTTTCGCCCTGGCTGCAGCAGGCCAAACAGACCGGAGCCCCCTGGCGCAGTCGCAGTGAGCTGCTGAATGCACGCAGCTCATCCCGTGTCCAGGAGCTGATCCGGCTGCTGAACAGCACCAAGCACCTGCAGGCCAAGTACATTGTGGAACGGGCACAACGCGCCATGCCCAATCTGGTCAAGGCCTCCTCCGGCAATATGCAGCCACGGGTTGCCCAGAACCTGAATGCCGTTGCCAATACACCGGGTGGCTGGTATGCCCTGATTGACTACGTGAACTTCAAAGGCGAAGGACTCAGCAACCGGGGCGGTTATCGTGGCCAGAACTGGGGACTGCGTCAGGTACTGGAGGAAATGCAGCCCTCAGCACCCGGACGCCAGGCACTGCACGAATTTTCCGATGCCGCTTTCCGCGTGCTCCAGCGCCGGGTACAGAACTCGGACCCGAGCCGAAACGAGGCCCGCTGGCTGCGGGGCTGGAAAAACCGGGTGGATACCTATCGCAACCCGATTGTCTGATCGCCACCACAGAGTGCCTGTAAATCCCACAATTTTTTGTGGGATTTTTATTTTACAGCCGGCCCTGTTGCCGATAAAAGACAATCATTCTTTTTTTTCAGCTTTTCTGGTAGCGTTAGGGAACTTCATACTGGAGGAGCAACAATTATGAAAAAACAACTGGCCCGGACCGGGCTGGCAACCATCATCAGCGGTGCGTTACTGGCAGGTACGGCACACGCAGCCGGTTTTGCCCTGATTGAGAACTCCGCATCCGGCATGGGCAATGCCTTTGCCGGTGCAGCCGCCATCGCTGAAGATCCCTCAACCACCTGGTTCAATCCCGCCGGCATGCTGGAGCTGGGTCCGGGCACCCGCACCTCGGTCGCCGGGCACATCATCATCCCTTCAGCCGATTACACCGACAAGGGCTCCTGGGTCAACCCGACCCTGACCGGAGGCAATATCAGTCAGGCCCAGACCGCCATGAACGGCAGCAATGATGACGGTGGCAAAGTCGCCGTTGTCCCCAACAGCTATCTGGTCCATCAGGTCAGTGACGAGTTCAGCCTCGGCCTTGCCATCAACGCCCCCTTCGGGCTGGAAACCAATTACGATAATGACTGGATCGGGCGTTATCACGCGCTGGAATCCGCCATGATGACACTCAATGTCAACCCTTCATTCGCCTACAAAGTGAATGACCGCTTCAGCATTGGTGCCGGTCTCAATGCCCAGTACATTGATGTCAAACTCAGCTCCGCCGTTGATTCCGCTGCAGCCTGCCGCAGCATCGCCAGTGCCGCCAACAATGGCGACCTGCTACTGGCCTGCCTCAAAAACCTGCCCAAACTGGCTGATGCCGCTACCGACACCAAAGCCACCATCAGCGGTGATGACCTTTCCTGGGGCTACAATATCGGTGCCATCTACAAGATAACACCGGATACCCGGATCGGGCTCAGCTACCGCTCCGCCATCGACCATCAGCTGACCGGTGATGCCGACTACAGCGTCAATGCCGCCCTGCAGTCGATCCTGACCGCCACCGGCGTGACACGCTTCAACGACACCGATGTCACGGCTGCCGCCAATCTGCCGGAAACCGCTTCGCTTTCGATCGCCCACAGGGTTAATGACCGCCTGGAGCTTCTGGGTGATTTTACCCGTACCGGCTGGAGCAGTTTTGAACGCCTGACGGTTGTCAACGCCAATGATGGCAGCATCGTCACCGACGTTAACGAGAGCTGGAAGGATGTCAACCGCTATTCCATCGGGGGCAACTACCAGTATAACGACCGTACCAAACTCCGTTTTGGCGTGGCCTACGATGAAACGCCGGTGCCGAACGCACAGCTGCTCACACCACGCACACCCGATACGGACCGCACTTGGGTGGCACTGGGAGCCAACTACCGCATCAACAAGCAGATGTCGCTGGATCTGGGCTATGCCCACCTGTTCATGGACCAGACCGCCATTGACCATACCAGCGAGGACAATGGCTATGCCCTGCGTGGCCTGTATGACTCCAGGGTGGATATTGTCAGCGCCCAGTTCAACTGGTCATTCTGAGTAAGGGGACAAGCATGCAAAACCTGATGAAACGTCACTGGCCGGCCCTGTTGATGGCTGCCAGCCTGCTGGGTCTTTCTGCCTGCAGTGATGACAGCAATTATGACTTCGACGCCAGCGCGGATGCCGCCCAGACCGCCGCGAACGAAAGTGCCACCCTGGCTCCGCTGTTCGATCCGGCCAACGGCATCATTCCGCAAACCAACGACCTGCTGTTTCAGGGCAGTACCGACGGCACCCTGAACATTCCCACCACCGGTGCCAGTGGCGGTACACTGGCACTTTACAACACCCTCAATACCCTGGACGGCTTCGGCCTGACGACCCCGATCACGGCCGGCTTCAGCACCGGCATGGACCCCGACTCGGTCAGGATCGGCAAAAGCGTCTACCTGTTTGAAATCACCAAAGATGCCGGTACCGGGGCGGTCACCGCCGTGAAAAGTTCACTGGGTTCCGCCCGCATCCATGCCGGGACCAATGCCACCGCCGATACCGTGGTGCTGATGCCGCTCAAACCGCTCAGGGAAAGCACCAGCTACATGGTGGTGCTCACCAACAGCATCCTGGATACCGACGGTGCAGCCGCCGCCAGCCCGTCTGCCTACCTGCTGGCCAAGGCCGGCACCAGCCTGACCGGTACCGCCTACGCTGCCCTGGAGCCGCTGCGCCAGCTGATTGCCACCCAGGAAGCAGCAGCCGCCGCCGCCGGTGTTGCCAGACAGCGCATCATCCTGAGCTGGACCTTCACCACGCAATCGGTAACACCGGTCATGACCGCAACCCGCGAACTGGCCAAAGCCGGCAGTACCCTCCAGCTATCACAGGCCGTTGCCACCACTGCCGATATCAATGCCAGCCTGTCCGGCCATGCCAATATCCATGCCGGCGTGCTGCAGGTTCCTTACTACCTGGATGCCGTGGCCCCCCTGTCTGGCTACTGGCAGGGTGCGGGCGGCTCCTTCCTGACCCGCTACAATCCGACCCCGGTTGCAACCGGCACCCAGACCATTCCGGTGCTGATGACGGTCCCGAATGCCAATGCCCTTGCCGGTGGCACGGCGCCGGAAGGTGGCTGGCCAGTGGTTATTTTCCAGCATGGTATCACCCGCAACCGTACCGACCTGCTGGCCATTGCCGATACACTGGCTGACGCCGGCAAGGCCGTGATTGCCATCGACCTGCCCCTGCACGGCGTCACTGACACCGGCAACCCGTTCTATGCCGGCACCGGTGAACGCACGTTTGATCTGGACCTGCAGAACAACGCAACCGGTGCCACCGGTGCCGATGGTGTCATTGATGACTCGGGGGCCTACTTCATCAACCTCGGCAGTCTGCTGACCACTCGTGACAACGCCCGTCAGGCCATTTCCGACCTGCTGATCCTGCGGCGCTCTCTGGGCAGCGTCAGCACCGTGAGCCTGAATGACAACAGCGTCGGCTTTGTCGGTCTGTCGCTCGGTGCCATGGTGGGCACCAGCTATCTGAGCCAGGAAAACCGCGTCACGCCTGCCTCACTGGCAGCACCCGGTGGTGGTGTGGCCCGCCTGCTGGATGCCTCACCGACCTTTGGCCCGGTCATTCATGCCGGACTGGCCGCCAATGGCGTCACTCAGGGCAGCAGCGCCTATGACAGCTTCATGGCCGCCTTCCAGATGGTCGTCGACCCGATCGATCCGGTCGTACTGGGCGCAAAAGCAGCTGCCCGGCACCCGGTTCACCTGATGGAAATCGTGGGTGTGAACGGGCTGGGTGCCGATGACGTGGTGGTCAACAGCGTGGATGGCTGGCCGCTGTCGGGTACCGAGCCGCTGATCCGGGTCATGGGCCTGCCCGCCATTACCGAAACCACACCCAATACCAGCGGTGCCGTGCGTTTCAGTGAAGGCTGTCACGGCTCCCTGCTGAGTCCGGAATGCTCACCGGCGGCAACGGTGGAAATGCAGACCGAAACCGCTTTCTTCCAGGCCAGCGGCGGCAATGCCATCGTTATCAGCAACCCGGCGGTCATTGCCACAGAGTAAACCTCCGGGAAGAATCACCTGAAACAAAAACGGGGAAATAAAAGGCGGATGTGCTTTTCATCCGCCTTTTGCTATGTTGTAGGGCCATCAATCGTTGCCGGACGGCAGAAAACAGCATGAGCAACTCACCGGAACCCAGCCGCCTCATCTCCCCTGCAAGTGCTCAGGATGAAGCCCACGTCGATGATCACCTGCGTCCGCGCCGCCTGCAGGACTATATCGGCCAGCCGGTCGTGCGCGAGCAGATGGAGATTTTCATCCATGCCGCCCGCGCACGGGGCGATGCACTGGACCATACCCTGATTTTCGGCCCACCGGGTCTGGGTAAAACCACCCTGTCCCACATTATTGCTCAGGAAATGGGGGCCAATCTGCGCCAGACTTCCGGCCCCGTGCTGGAAAAGGCGGGGGATCTGGCGGCCCTGCTGACCAATCTGGAACCGCATGATGTGCTGTTCATTGACGAGATTCACCGCCTCAGTCCGGTCGTTGAGGAAATCCTGTATCCGGCCATGGAAGATTTTCAACTCGACATCATGATCGGTGAAGGCCCGGCAGCCCGCTCCATCAAACTGGACCTGCCACCGTTCACACTGGTGGGGGCAACCACACGCGCCGGCCTGCTCACCTCCCCGCTGCGGGACCGCTTCGGGATTGTACAGCGTCTGGAGTTCTATTCCGTGTCCGATCTGGCCTATATTGTGCGCCGGGCTGCCGGCATTTTGGGCGTACCCGTTGACGAAGAAGGTGCGCATGAAATCGCACGCCGCTCACGCGGCACCCCGCGGATTGCCAACCGCCTGCTGCGTCGGGTACGGGATTATGCCCAGGTCAAGGGTGACGGACATATTTCCCGGGTCATGGCTGATCGCGCCCTGAACATGCTCAATGTGGATGAGCAGGGCTTTGACCACATGGATCGCCGCCTGCTGCTGGCCATTCTGGAGAAATTTGATGGCGGGCCGGTCGGTGTCGACAGTCTGGCTGCGGCCATCGGTGAAGAACGTGGCACTATCGAGGACGTACTGGAACCCTACCTGATTCAGCAGGGTTTCATGATGCGCACCCCGCGTGGCCGGGTGGCAACCCGGCATACCTGGCAGTATTTCGGCCTCAACCTGCCGGCTGACCGCCCGCAGCCGGGGGAAACCCTGAACCTGTTCGGACAGGCAGAAGGTGACTGAACCATGGACCGGTATCCTCCACAAATTCGCCACAATTTCCTGCTGCCAGTCCGGGTATATTATGAAGACACCGATGCCGGGGGCGTGGTCTATCACAGCAAGTACCTGAACTACATGGAACGGGCGCGTACCGAGTGGCTGAGCGCACTCGGGTTCGAGCAGGACTGGCTTGCCAGTGAGCTGGGCGTGCTGTTTGTGGTACACAGCCTGCAGCTGTCCTATCTGAAGCCGGCCCGTTTCAATGACCGGCTGCAGGTTGAAACCCGTATTCGGCAACGGCGTGCCGGCAGTCTGGTGTTTGCCCAGGATATCTGGCGTGTGGCACGGAAAGCACAACAAACTGTTGCAGAAAAGGAACATCTGGTCAGTGCCGAGGTCAGAGTAGCCTGTATCAGACAGCAGGATTTCCGCCCAACCGCTATCCCCACCCTAATCAAGGATGCTTTTCGTGACGACTGACTTATCCATTATCCAACTGATTCTCGATGCCTCACTGGTGGTCAAAATCGTCATGGGACTGCTGGCACTGGCTTCGCTGCTGTCCTGGACCCTGATCATCATCAAGGCCGGCAAACTCAAGGCCACACGCCAGGCAGCAGAAGAGTTCGAGGAGCGCTTCTGGAGCGGCATCTCGCTGAACACCCTGTATGACGGGCTGGCCCAGAAACCGGCACGCAGCGGGCTGGAGCGTATTTTCTACGATGGCTTTCATGAATATAAACGGGTGGCCGCCCTGAACACGTCAGCACACCTGTCGGTCAGTGATGCGGTACAGCGTGCCATGCGGGTGGCAACATCCAGGGAAATGGATGGACTGGAGCAGAATCTGGCCTTTCTGGCCACGGTCGGCTCCACCAGCCCTTATGTCGGCCTGTTCGGTACCGTATGGGGCATCATGAACTCCTTTATTTCACTGGGGAAAATGCAGCAGGCCACCCTGGCAGTCGTCGCACCGGGTATTGCCGAAGCCCTGATCGCCACCGCCATCGGCCTGTTTGCCGCCATTCCGGCCGTCATCGCCTACAACCGTTTCAGTGACCAGATCGAGCGCCTGAATGTCACTTACGACAACTTCCGCGAGGAATTCACCGCCATGCTGGAGCGCCATGCGGCCACAAAGCGGGATGAAGCATGAGCAGCCGCTCCCGCCGCAAGCCCATGGCCCAGATGAACGTGGTACCGTATATCGATGTCATGCTGGTACTGCTGGTCATTTTCATGGTGACAGCCCCGATGATGCAGGCCGGGGTGGAAATTGACGCGCCCCGGGCTGATGCAGCCCCGCTGACAACCGATAACCAGCAGGAACCTTTGATTATTTCTGTTGATCAAATGGGGAATTATTATCTGCCGGATGGCTCCGGCATACAGGAACCGGACATCGGGTCCTGGGTCACCGAGCACACTCAGGCGGGCAATGCACCCGTTTATGTTCGTGCCGACGCGGGGGTCGAATATCGGTATGTCATGGCTGCCATGGTAGCCATCCAGAAGGCCGGGGCACGAAAAATCGGCCTGATGGCCGATCCCCCTGCTGATGACACATTACGCTGACATGGCTGCCATAACAGCCACACGGATACAACAGACAGAATCGGAATCAGCCAGATGCTGAAAGAACTTTTGAAAAATCCGGTCGCCCTGTTCTGGGCCATCGCCTTGCACCTGCTGCTGATCATCCTGCTGATCTTGGGGTTTCAGGCCAACCGGGAAGCCCGAACGCCGGAGTCCACAGTCGGTCAGGTGGAAATCCTGGATTCAGCGCTGCAGCCCATTGCTGCCGATGATGCCGGTATGCCGCCGGATCAGCACATACCGGACGCTGAAACGCAGGCTGCCGCCGAACGGGTCCGGGAAGCCAGTCAGGCCGAAGCGGAAATCCGGCAGGCGCAGCAGCAGCAAAAGCAGGCACAGGCGGCCCGTGAACAGCAGCAGCGTGAAGCCGAACAACAGGCGGAAGCCGAAAGGCAGCGTGCCGAACGGGAGCAGCAACAGGCGGAAGCCGAAGCCGGACGCCTGCAGGAAGAACTGGAACAACAGCGACGCGAAGCCGAACGCCTGGCTCAGGAAGCCCGGAAAGAACAGGCTGAAGCCGAGCGCAAAAAACAGGCCGAACTGGAGCAGCAGCTGGCCGAGGAAAAACGCAAGGCCGAAGCAGCACGCCAGAAGCTGGAACAGGCACGCCAGCGCCGTGAAGAAGAGCAGCGCAAACTGGAAGCGGAACAGAAGGCCGAGGAACAGCGCCAGCGCGAACTGGAAGAAAAGCGCAAGCAGGCCGAAGCCAGGCGGCTGGTGGAAGAGCAGCGTCAGCAAGCGCTGGAAGCCGAACGTGAAGCCGAAGAGCGTCGTCAGAAAGCCCTGGCGGAAGCCCGCAGAAAACTGGAGGCACAGCGCCGGGCCGATGAAAAGGCACAGCAGGAAAAAGAGGAAGCCGCGCGTCAGGAGCGTATCCGCTTTGCCGAGGAACGCCGTCAGAAAGCGCTGGCAGAAGAGCGTGCCCGACAGGAAAAGGAAGCGGCAGAAAAACTGGAGCGTGAGCTGGAAGCCGCACGACAGGCCCGTCTGGAGCGCGAACGGCGTGAAGCTGCCGAGCGCCGCAAGGCTGAAGAAGAACAGAAACGGGCTGAATACCAGAAAAAATGGGAAGAAGAACAGGCACGCAAAAAACGGGAGGCCGAAGAAGCCCGTCAGCGTGCTGAAGAAGAGAAAAAGCGTCAGGAAGCCGAGGCTGCACGCAAAAAACAGGAAGAACTGGACCGCAAGCGGGCCGAATATCAGCAGAAATGGCACGAAGAACAGGAGCGCAAAAAACAGGAGGCCGAAACAGCTCGCCTGAAAGCCGAGGCAGACAAAAAACGTCAGGAAGAGGCATTGGCACGCCAAAAGGCCGAAGAAGAACGCAAAAAACAGGAAGCACTGGACCGCAAGCGGGCAGAATATCAGCAGAAATGGCAGGAAGAGCAGGATCGTAAAAAGCAGGAGGCCGAAACAGCTCGCCTGAAAGCCGGGCGGGACAGGCAGCGTGCCCGTGATCTGGCGGAATGGCAGCAGGCCGAGGAAAAACGGCTGGCCCAACAACAGGCAGCAGCCGACCGTGCCCGTGCTGCACGGGAACGCCAACGCCAGCAGGCGCTCCAGTCATCAGGCCAGTCATCAGCTGCTGACTCACGGGCCCTGGAACGGGCGGCCCTGGCCTGGGGCGAGAATATCAAGGCACGGGTCAGTGCCAACTGGATCGAGCCGGCAGATACTTTCGGCATGCGCGCCATCGTGACCCTGAAGGTACGCCCACCCGGCATGATTGAACGCCTGCGGGTCTCGGACTGCAACGGCACACCCCAGTTCTGTGACTCCCTGATTGCGGCCCTGCGTAAATCCGAGCCTTATCCGCGACCGGATACGGCGGAACTGTACAACCAGACCCTTAGGTTAATATTTGAGCCATAGCCATGCACAAGAAGTCATTCGCAACAACCATACTGCTCCTGTTCAGCCTGCTGCTGTCCCTGACAGTCCGGGCCGAACTGGTCATCAGGATCACCGATGGCGTCAAGGATGGCGTTCCGGTCATTATCGCGCCGTTTGAGGGAGGTGATCTGGCCAGTATTGTTGAAGCCGATCTGGCCCGCAGCGGGCGTTTTACCCTGATTGACTCCCTGCGTGCCGGCCCACTGCAAATGGGGCAGGTCATTCCACGCGAAATTCTGCGCGATACCGGTGCTGAATACATCGTCACCGGACGTGAAGCCGGCGGGCTGGAGTTCGAGATCATCACGGTCGCCACCGGCCAGCGGGCAGCCAGCTTCCGTATCCCGCCCCACCCCAGTCCCCGCCGCATGGCACACAAGGCCGCCGACCTGATTTTTGAACGCCTGACCGGTATCAAGGGAGCTTTTGACACCCGTATTGCCTATATTGCCAGCTTCGGCCCGCCCCAGGGGCAAACCTACCAACTCGTGGTGGCCGATGCCGATGGCTTCAATCCGCGCACCGTACTCAGCTCCGGCAAACCCATTATGTCCCCAAGCTGGTCTCCGGACGGACGCCAGCTGGCCTATGTTTCGTTTGAAACCGGCCAGTCCGCCATCTACATCCAGGACCTGGTGAGTGGCTCAAAACGGGTACTGACCCAGGAGCCGGGCATGAATGGCGCACCGGCCTGGTCTCCGGACGGCAGCCGGATCGCCCTGAGCCTGTCCGAGGGCGGCAATGCCGATATTTACGTGATCAATACCAGCGGCACCGGTCTGCGCCAGATCACCAACTCACGCGCCATTGAGACCGAGCCAGCCTGGGCCAATGCCAACACCATCGTCTATACCTCGGATCAGGGTGGCAGCCCCCAGCTGTACCGCACCAGCGTGGCCGGCGGCAACGGTAACCGCATGACCTTCTCCGGCCGCTACAACTCGGCTCCCAGCATAGTCGGCAATACAGTGGCCATGGTCAGTGGTGACGGAAACCGTTTCCATATTGCCCTCATGAACGCCTCCTCCCGACAGGTCAACGCCATCTCCCGTGGCGGCGTGGATGAATCACCCGTACTGGCCCCCAACGGTGCCATGGTGCTTTACGCCACCCGCACCGGCGGCCGGGAAATTCTGGTGGTTGCCAGTGCCAACGGCAAGGCACGCCAGACCCTGACCGCCCCTGTCGGTGATGTGCGTGACCCGGCCTGGTCTCCTTACCTGAACTAACACCCTAATCCTTGAGCATTGCAGGAAATCCTTCTATGAATACGTGTGTCAGATTTAATGTTGAGCTGATGAAACCGGGCCGGCTGCTGGCGGGTCTGGTGCTGGCATCCTCTCTGGCAGCCACCGGCTGCACCCCGCAGGTGGCCCCCATGAACCCCGGAGCAGGCATCGGCAACGATACAGGTTGTGGTGGTGCAGGCTGCAGTCCCGCCAATGGCGGTGCCGGTGCGGGAGATACAAGCCAAAATGGTGGCAACAATGGCGGCTCCGGATCGGGTGGTTATGGTTCCGGCCGGGGGGGCACTGGCAGCGGTAATGCCAGTAACGGCGGTGGCTCCGGTTATGGCAGCGGCAACAACGGTGGCAGCCAGGGCGGTTACGGTGGCAACAACGATGGCGGCGGCCAGGGCGGTTATGGCGGTAACAACTACGGGGGCGGCAGCGGTAATAATTACGGCGGGGGCAGCGGTAACAACAACTACGGGGGCGGTCAGGGCAACTATGCCAACAATAATTACGGGGGTGGCAGCGACAATTACGGCGGGGGCTACACCGGTGGCAAGGGTGGCAGCTACGCGCCCTCCGACCTGCGCAATCCAGGCTCCATCCTGTCCCAGCGCACCATTTACTTTGATTACGACCAGTCCGGTATCCGGGCTGAATTCTATCCGGTACTGGACGCCCACGCCGCCCTGCTGTCAGCCTACCCCAACTTGACCATTCGTCTGGAAGGGCATGCAGACGAACGTGGGTCACGCGAGTATAATGTGGCCCTTTCAGAGAAACGCGGCTATTCAGTCCTTGATTACCTGAAAATCAAGGGGGTTGGCGCCAACCAGGCCGATGTGGTCGGTTATGGCGAGGAAATCCCGGCTGCGCAGGGGCACACTGAAAACTCCTGGAGCAGAAACCGCCGGGTGGAAATCATCTACGCAGGGGAATAAACCCATGTCAAAACAATTAAAATCGGGCTTGCTGTTTTCAATACTTGTCGGGGCGACGATCGGGCCGCCCGCTCATGCCGTATCCGAAGAAGTGGCGGTCCAGCTGCTGGAGCGCCTCAACCAGCTGGAGCAACAGGTCAACAACCTCCAGGGTGAAAATGAAGTCCTGAAACACCAGCTCAACGAAATCCAGACTGACCAGCCTGCCGGTACCGGGGTGGCAGAACCCGCCGGCAGCGTCATTATGACGCCCGAGGAACCTGCCATCGAAGGGGTCAACACCCTGACCGAACCGCTGGACCTGGATACGCCGGATTTACCGGTCATGCCGTCTGCTGCAGGACAGCCGGAACCGGACCTGTCCAGTGACGCCATGGGTGTGGACGACATACCGGCGCTGGAAACCGCCCCCGGTACCGGGAGCCATCTCAATCCCCCGACAGCAGGTAATGCCGAACCGGTCACGGTGGTCCCGCCTCCGGTTGCACCGCTGGACAGTACCGGGACAGATGCAGCGACACTGGTCCCGGACAGCCCGGATAGTACAGTGACGCCTCCTCCTGCCGGACTGAGTGAAAACCCTGCTCCACAACCGGATGTCACGGTCAATCTGGAACAGCCATCCCCCGAGAAAGTTGATCCGCAAAGTCCGGACAGCTATTACTACTACGGTACCGTCGAAAAACAGGCTGAAAATCAGGCCACGGCAGACACCGCAACACCTGCAACGCCACAGCCGATTCTGGCCAGCAGGGTCGACCCCAATCAGGCCAAGTCCGAGTACAACGACGCCTACCGCCTGCTGGTTAACGATCCGGCACAGGCCATCCCGGCTTTCCGGGCCTTTCTGAGCCGGTATCCCGCCCACGAACTGGCCGCCAATGCCCAGTACTGGCTGGGAGAGGCCCTGTATGCCCAGAAAGACTTTGCCGCCGCCTCGGACGAGTTCATGCAGGTGCTCAAACTGCACAAGGACAGCCCCAAGGCTCCGGGAGCAGCCCTGAAACTGGGTTACTCCTTCTATGAACTGGAAAACTGGGAGTTTGCCCGCCGTACCCTGGAAGACACGATCCGCTTCTTCCCGGACAGCAACTCGGCGACTCTGGCACGGGAGCGCCTGCAGATGATGGAGAGTGCGGGCCGTTGAGTCATGAACCGGTTGCCGAGGCAGTCTATCACACCCTGATGCAGGATGGTGAGCTGCCCTCCTGCCATGTGGTGGCACTGGGGCAGGCAGCCGGGGCCATGTATGCCGGGGTCCGGCGCTATCTGGAAAACGAACTGAAATCAGCCCTGTTGATCAGCCAGCAGGGGCAGTTTGAAGCCGGACTCATGGGCAACCCGCATCTGGTACTGCGCGAGGTGGGGCAACCGGCCCCCAGCGCTTCGGCCCGGCAGGCCGCCGCCACCCTGCTGCGCTATCTGGAAGCCATTCCAGCCAACGCGGCCTGCCTGTTCCTGCTGTCTGCCGGGGCCTCACGGCTGTGCGAAACCACGCAGGCACTGCTGACCACCTTACACGCCCGGCTGGATCAGCTTCACTGTCACGGGCTGAAACTGCAGGATGATAACTGGGACCAGCCGGCTCCGGATGCCGGCGACTGGGCGGTACTTGATGAGCAACTGCACTGGTCCCCCATCCAGTCTATCGAGACAACCGGGCTGCCAGCCTTCAGCTTCCAGCGCGGAAGGCCTGCCTCATGAGTAACCCATGAACAGTCTTTTCCCGCTGGCTTACCAGTGCCTGATGCAGACCGACCCGGAACGCAAGTTGCAGCAGGCCGGTGCGCTCTGGCAGCAATGGCAACAGGGCATGCTGAACTGTGACCCGAGCGGGCAGCCACCCCCCGAAACCATCCCGGTCCCCGGACGCCCGCCCCGTCCCGTGCTGGTACATTCACGTGCCGTGAAACAGCGTAAACTCACGACCACCGCCGGGCGTATTGCCCTGCTGCACGCCGTGGCACACATCGAATTCAATGCCATCAATCTGGCCCTGGATGCGGCTTACCGCTTCCGGGATATGCCGGCAGACTACTACGGGGACTGGCTGCAGGTGGCTGCGGAAGAAGCCCTGCATTTCAGTCTGGTCCGCCAGCGCCTGCGGAAACTGGGAGCGGATTATGGTGATCTGCCGGCCCATAACGGCCTCTGGGAGCAGGCCTGCAAGACAGATCATGATCCCATGGTGCGCATGGCACTGGTCCCGCGGGTACTGGAGGCACGCGGGCTGGATGTCACGCCCGGCATGATGGAGCGGCTGCGTTCAGTGAATGATACTGACAGTGTGGAGGTACTGGCGGTGATCCTGCGTGATGAAATCGGCCATGTACGCATCGGTTCACACTGGTTCCGCTACCTGTGCCGGCAGCGCGGTCTGGAGCCGGAAAGCACATTCCGTCAGTTGCTGCGGGAAGTGATGCAGGCCCCGGTACGGGGTCCCTTTTATACCGAAGGCCGACTGCAGGCCGGCTTCAGCCCCGAAGAACTGGAGCAGCTGTTATTGCTGGAGCGCCACTGGCAGGCAGAAATCCGCTCCTGAAAGTAGCCGGCCATGGCAGTCAATCACCGTGCACACGCGTCCGGGAACGCCACCGGCTCGTTAACTCAGGAAGCGGTTCACCAGCGCAGCAAAAGGCTCCGGCACCTCGACGTGCGGCAGGTGCCCGGCTTCGTCCAGCCGCTCCCGACGCGCCTTGGGGAAATAATACCGGGCGGCTGCCCAGCCATCATCCTGCATGTAATTTGACTGCCCGCCGTAAATGAACAATGTCTCCCCCTGAAACTGCTGCTGACCGGCGGGGAAAGCCGTGATATTGAGATAATGGCGGGCAATTTCCGTCAGGTTACAGCGCCAGACAAAGCGCTTATTGTCGCCCCACATCAGGTTTTTGAGCAGAAAAGCCCGCTCCAGTGGCTGTGACACGGTCGGCTCCAGCCACTGGTCGGCCTCACGCCGGTTGCTGAAACTGGCCAGCGGCATGGTCAGCATGGCCTGCAACAGCGCCTGGTGCCGTGGCGGGTAACTGACCGGTGCAATGTCCACAACCAGCAGCTGGCGCAGCACCTCCGGCTGGTTCAGCGCCAGCGTCATGGCCACCTTGCCGCCCATGGAATGCCCCATCAGGTCGACCCGCTCCAGCTCCAGATGCCGGATCACCTCCACCACATCCTGTGCCATCAGGCGGTAGGACATGCCACTCACATGGGGTGAATCCCCATGATTGCGCAGGTCCATGGCAATAATCGGTCGATGGTCCATGGCCTGCTTGCGGGCAAAAGCATTCCAGTTGTCCAGTGACCCCAGCAAGCCGTGCAAGACCACCAACGGTGTTGCGATCCGGTGCTCGATCTGGCCAAAAATACGGTAATTCAGCATAACGTTCCCCCTCAGTGAATGGTGCGACTGCCCGGCTCCACGGGAACACGGGTAAACAGACCGGCCACATCCACCGGGTCCAGGCGGTATTGGCAGTTACAAAACTCGCAGGTTACTTCAATCATGCCCTGCTCGGTCAGAATTGACTGCGCTTCGTCCTCACCCAGCGACCGCACCATGTCACTGACTTTCTGCAGGCTGCAGCCACAGTGAAACCGGACTGACCGGCCTTCAAACAAACGTGGCTCGTCTTCATGAAACAGGCGGAAAACCAAGGAAGCGGCATCCAGCTCCCGCAGTTCCTGCTCACTCAGGGTCTCCAGCAGCAGCGAACAACGCTGCCAATCCTCATCCAGAGCCACCGGCCCGGCTGCCGGAGGCCGGGTACCCGGCAAACGCTGCAGCAACACACCGGCAGCGACCTGCGCATCACTGAACAGGTGCAGCCGGGTCGGCAGCTGTTCGGAGCGGGCAAAATAGCCTTCCAGTGCCTGAGCCAGATTTCCACCCTCCAGGGCAATAATGCCCTGATAGCGCTCCTGATCCGCTGAGGCTGCTTCCATGGTAATGGCAATGTGTCCCTGCCCGAAAATACCGGCCAGATCCTGCTGCTCCGGCACCCGACTCCAGCGCGCCAGCCCCCGCACGGTACCTTCCGGCGTTGCCTGTACCACCAGCAGATGTACCGGCCCGTCTCCCCGTATCTGTAAAATCAGGGACCCCCGGTGCTTGACCGTAGCCGACAGCAGCACCACCGCTGCCAACGCCTGCCCCAGCACCTCACACACCGGAGGCGGATAATCCGCACGGGACTGTAACTGCTGCCAGACCTCATCCAGATGTACCCACTCACCACGAATATCGAGCTGATCGAGGAGGAAACGGTGCAGGCTGTCCTTTTGCATCATCTTGTCAAGTACTTCCATCACAAATCGGTCAGAATCGACCAGACTGCACAGTTTAAAGCAAAAAGCCCGCACAAGGCGGGCTAATTCCATACGTCATCAATACTTCCGGATTGAACACCCCTGCTGCCTTATCCCCAGGTGTCGCGGGTAATGCTGTCATACCATGCCCTGGCAAAAGTGGCCTCTGCAGGGCGGATGCTCAGGTCATTAATATCGCTGACCCCGCCGGCACCTTCAACCTCGGCAATCCTGTCATCCCTGATTTCATAGACAGCAGCCACCGAAATGCCATAATCCTCGCCCACCAGACTGTAGCAGGTGTTGACCCAGGAGGGACTGACAGCCTCCTGTTCACGCAGCATGGCAACAATATGGGCGGCACAAACCTTGGCCTGAGAGTTGGCAGCATAACCGGATTTGGGCATGGCTCCCTGAATTGAAGCATCCCCGATGACATGAATGTAGGGGTGAAAAGTCGACTCACTGGTTGCCGGATTCACCGGGCACCAGCCACTGTCATCCGTCAATCCGGCTTTCTGGGCAATGATACCGGCTTTCTGGGCCGGAATGATATTGATGACCTGACCGACATGTTTTTCCTCAAAATCCCCGGCAATTACGCTCATGTCAGCCACATCCAGCCGCAGAACCCTGCCACCTTCCGCAGCCGGAACCCATTCGATCATGCTGTTTTCAGTACCATAACCGTATAAAGCCTCCCAACCCTGCTCAAACAGCCCTTTCTTGGAAAAAGAGTCCTTGGCATCCAGCGCCAGAATCTTGGACCGGGGTTTGTTCTGCTTGAGGTAGGCGGCAATCATGCTGATTCGTTCGGGAGGGCCGGGCGGGCAACGGAACGGATTTGGTGGACAGGCGATAATGATGGTACCGCCATCCTCCATGGCCACGATCTGGTCCCGCAGCAGGGTAGTCTGTGGCCCGGCTTTCCAGGCGTGTGGCACCTTGTCATAAACGGATGCGTCATAACCCTCCACGTTATCCTGCAGGGCAATACCGGGTGACACGATCAAACGGTCGTAGCTCAGGGTACTGCCACCTTCCAGTTTCACGGACTTGCCGATGGCATCAATATCCGTCACGGTGTCATGAATGACCTCGACCCCCCAGTCCTTTCCGAGTCTGTCATAACGCTGGGTCAGACTGGACAGCTCGCGCATCCCGGCCAGTACCCAGTTACTGCCGGGGCAGGTGACATAGGTTTTGCCCGGTTCGATCAATGTAACCTTGATACCCGCATCAAACTTGCGAATGTATTTGGCAGCAGTAGCCCCGCCAAACCCCCCGCCGACGATAACGACATGCCCGCCGCCTTGAGTTCCGGCAGCTGCTGCCTTGTGACTGGCCCCCAATATCCCCAGCCCTGCCGGTGCAGCAGCGGCCAGCCCGAGAAACCGTCGTCTGTTGAATGTGTGTTTGTTCATGATTTTCTCCTTCGCGATACACGGATCAGTCTTGCAGACTGGCAAAATAGGCGGCAACGGCCTTGATGTCAGCCGCTGAATAGCCTTTGGCAATCCGCGGCATGACCGAGCCGGTCCGCTCTCCGGCCTTGTATTCCGTCAGGAGTGCTTCCAGTGACGCGGCATCCTTTCCTTTCAAGGTGGGAATCATATCGCTGCCAACCCCGTCAGTACCGTGACAACCGGCACAGGTAACACCGATCGTCCGGCCCCTCAGCGCTTCATCAGCATCCGCCACCGACGCAACAGACCAGCATCCCAGCCAAATGACTGATAACATGATCTTTTTCATTTTCAATACTCCTTTGGTGGTAATAACCCTCTGCCACTATACCCCATCACACTTCACCACTTTTAAAAGCCATTTATTGACTCAGGATTTATTGACTTTATTATCATGCACTTAAACACCATTTTCACTCACCGGAGATGGCATCAGGGCAATCCGGCGTCCCGGCCCTGGAAAAGTAGTTTAACACTCGGCGGAATACTCAGGGATCAAGCTTCCCGCAACCGCCCGGACAGGCTCTGGCAAGGTGGATCAAAGAAAGCATTTCATCGGGTCAAGCACAATTTTTCCTCTGCCACGAATAGCCATCCACAAGCCTCCTGTGATAATCTTGCAAAAAAAACAACACTTCAGGGCTGCTTGACATGAGTAACAATCAGAAACCGGACAATATCCCGTCCCGCGGGAGAATGGCTACTTGCCCTCAATCAACACGGTTGTTAAATTTAGCACTCTTGAAATTCCCCCCAGCCTTGCCGGCATGGAAGAAGCCGAATCACACAGGATGTTCTCTGCGATTCAATCATGATTTTTATTTAACTACCGGACGTTAACAGCAATGTTCAAAGCCATTTCTGGTTTGTTTTCCAACGACATCTCTGTCGATCTTGGAACGGCAAATACCCTTATTTACATGCGCGGCAAGGGGATTGTGCTGGATGAGCCTTCCGTTGTCGCCATCCGCCAGGATCGTGGCCCGGGCGGCCCGAAATCTATTGAAGCTGTCGGTATCGAAGCCAAGAAAATGCTGGGACGAACTCCGGAAAACATTACTGCCATCCGTCCGATGAAAGACGGGGTCATTGCCGATTTCACCTACACGGAGAAAATGCTCCAGCACTTTATCCGCAAGGTGGATTCCGGCCGTATTCTGCGTCCCAGTCCCCGTGTACTGATCTGCGTACCCTGTGGTGCCACCCAGGTTGAACGTCGCGCCATCAAGGACTCCGCCCTCGGGGCCGGTGCACGCAAGGTTTACCTGATTGAAGAGCCCATGGCGGCAGCCATCGGAGCCGGCATTCCGGTGGATGAGGCCATCGGCTCCATGGTGCTGGATATTGGCGGCGGCACTTCCGAAGTGGCCATCATGTCCCTGCGCGGCATTGTTTACTCGGCATCCGTGCGTATCGGTGGCGACCGGCTGGATGAAGCCATCATCAGCTATGTGCGCCGCAACTACGGCATGCTGATCGGTGAGGCCACTGCCGAGCGCATCAAGTGCGAGATCGGCTCGGCCTATCCGGGCAAGGAACTGCTGGAAATCGAAGTCAAGGGCCGCAACCTGTCTGAAGGTGTGCCACGCAGCTTCACGCTGACCAGCAACGAGATTCTCGAAGCCCTGCAGGAACCGCTGTTCGGCATTGTCAGCGCCGTCAAGACCGCACTGGAACAGACACCGCCGGAACTGGGAGCCGATGTGGCTGACCGGGGTATCGTGCTGACCGGTGGAGGCGCACTGCTGCGTGACCTGGACCGCCTGCTGATGGAAGAAACCGGCATTCCGGTCGTGATCGCCGATGACCCGCTGACCTGTGTGGCACGCGGTGGCGGCAAGATACTGGAAATGCTGGAAGCAGAGGGCGATGCCTTTCTTGCAACGGACTGATCACTGACCAGCCCGAAATAATCCGGTCACCGAATAAAAGACTTCTTTCCAAAGCACAGGCGGATTGGCATCCAGCTCATGCTGGAGAGTGGAGGCTACCATTAACGACATTGATCACCATTCAACACCGGGACTTTCGTTCCAGTTTGTTGTCTTTTCCCTGATCGCGCTGACGTTGATGGCGTTTGACTACTTTGACCGCACTTCCGCTCCGGCACAGCGCTCAAACATTGTCCCTGCCGTCAGGACCGGCTTCAATATGGTGTCCTACCCGCTGCAGGTCATGGTTGACTCCCCCTTCAAGATGTATGACTACACCACGGCCTTTTTTGCCGATCACTCCCTGATGCTGGCGGAAAATGATGAGCTGCGCAGACAGCTGCTGCGGTATTCGGTCAAGTACCGGGACATGGAGATACTGGAGCAACAGAACGAGCGCCTGCGTGCCCTGCTGAAAGCCGAAAAGCGCCCCGGCTATACCTTTACCATGGCAGAAATCCTCAGTGCTGCCGAAAACCGTGGCCGTCAGGTTGTCACCCTGAACAAGGGTACCCGTGATGGCGTGTTTGAAAAACAGGTTGTCGTGGGTCAGGGCGGCAATATCTTCGGTCAGGTCATCGAGGTGACACCCTTCAGTTCCAATGTCCTGCTGCTGACCGACCGCCTGCACACCATACCGGTACGGCACCAGCGCACCGGCATGAAGGCACTGGCCAACGGCACCGGCAAGCCGACCATTCTGGACCTCAAAAGTGTTGAAGCCACCACGGATGTACGGGAAGGGGATCTGTTCGTCAGTTCCGGACTCGACAAGCTGTTCCCGCCGGATTTTCCGGTGGCACGGGTACTTCCCAACGGGGTGCAGTATGTGCCGGGCAGCCAGTTTGCCAATATCCGGGCCGAGCCGCTGCTGAATTTCGATGATACCCGCGAGGTTCTGCTGCTGTGGCGCGTGGACCCGATACCGCAGCAGACACCCGTTGCCACGCTGCCGCAGCAACCGGCCAATATACCGCCGGAAAGGCCGCAGAACAGCACAACACCGGGTACCCTGGCCCCGGCCAACACATCACCTCAGGAGCCTGTTGGCAATGACGGATAACATTCCGCGCTTCACCGGTGCCGTATGGCTTTCCCTGCTGATTTCGGTCGGCCTCAACAACCTGCCGCTGTCCGGTACCTGGGAAGTCTGGCTGCCGGACTGGGTGGTACTGGCCCTGGTTCACTGGGCACTGGTGATCCGCCAGAAAACCAGCCTGTTCATGGCCTTTGTCATCGGGCTGATGACAGACGCCATGTCCAGCTCGCTGATGGGGCAGCATGCCTTCAGCTATGTGATGGTGGCCTATTTTTCCATACGGCTGGGCCTGCGCATGAGTCCGGAAGCCTACCTGCAGCAGTTTGCCCTGCTGTTCATCGTGGTGGGTATTTTCATGCTGGTCAACCTGTGGATACGCAGCATGACCAGCTACACCGGACAGGGTTTCAACTACTGGGCCCCGCTGGTGGGCAGTCTGGTACTGTGGCCGTTCTATCACTGGCTTCTGGGATTTTTCCACAGTCCGCGCAAGCTGTCCTGAGCCGGTTTTTCCGGCAGACAGCCACAGCCAGCAAGGCAGCTCCTCCCCCGACAGCCCGCCATCAGCCATCCCCGCAGAACCACTCCCGTGCGGACAATGTGCCATACCCGGCAGGTAAATTATCACCGTGCCTTGTGTTCTGATACTGTCGGCACCATGATAACCCTGTTTTCCCCATTTCACAGTCTCAGGAGCTTTACATGAGCGCAACCAATGCCTGTCAGGAACTGCCATGCAACGTCATGCCTGACGTCGCCAATCAGCCACACGCAGGTCCCAAGGGCACCCTGAACTGGGTGGGCATGAGTGACATTGAGCTGCCGGTTTTTCTCACCGGTCCGGATGGCGGACAGATTCAGACCCTCGCCAAAGTACAGGCCTATGTCAATCTGGCCGACCCGGACAGCAAGGGCATTCACATGTCACGCCTGTATCTGGCTCTGGACAAGGTGCTGGCCATGAACACACTGGAACCGGAGCTGCTGCGTCAGGTCATCAGCCAGTTTGTCGGCTCGCACCAGGGCCTGAGTGATGCCGCCTATCTGGAATGCCGCTTCAACTACTATGAAAAGCGCGAATCGCTCAAAAGCGGGAATTCAGGCTGGAAAAACTACCCGGTACGCCTTGTTGCCACCCTGCGCCATAACCAGTTTGAAACCGAAGTTCAGGTGGAAGTCCCCTATTCCTCAACCTGCCCCTGCTCCGCCGCGCTGGCACGCCAGCTGATTCAGGAAGGCTTCCGCGACACCTTCGGCAGCAACGGCAAGGTCAGCACGCATGAAGTACACGAGTGGCTCGGTACCACGCAGGGTATCAGCGCTACCCCGCACAGCCAGCGCAGTATCGCCCAGGTCCGGGTCAAACTGTCCGAGAAACTGCGCAAACTGCCACTGACCAGCCTGATAGACCGGATCGAGAATGCCCTGCAGACCCCGGTGCAGGCCGCCGTCAAGCGCGAGGACGAGCAGGAGTTTGCCCGCCTCAATGCCGCCAACCTCATGTTCTGCGAAGATGCCGCCCGCCGCCTGAAACTGGCACTGTCAGAGGATATTGCCGTGCGCGACTTCTGGATCCGGGTCAACCATCTGGAAAGCCTGCATGCCCATGATGCCGTGGCTGTTGCGGTCAAGGGAGTGGAGGGTGGTTATCGGGATGATCCGCGTGATCTGCATTGCTGAAAAGGGTAAAGTGCCTGCTGAGACAGACCGGGTCAGACAGTCTGCGCCAGACACGCTGACAGCTGCGCCAGCCGCTCGGGAGTGCCGATGTCCATCCACGTCCCCCGGTACAGCTCGCCACTGACCTGCCCACGGGCAATCGCCGCCTGCCACAACGGCAGCATCGGGCGCTTGCCCGGCCCGGTCCCGGCAAAGAAAGCCGGGTGGTAGCAGGAGATGCCGCTGTAGGTGTAACGCGGCTCCTCGTTCAGGGCAACGCGACCATCCTGCAGGCTGAAATCGCCCTCGGGGTGCTGCACCGGGTTGGGCACCATGACCAGATGGGCCAGAAAACCGTCCGGCGGGGCCTGGGGCAGGCAGGGATAATCACACCAGACATCCCCGTTGACAATCAAACGGCGCATCACCCAGTAACGGCAGTGCCTTGATGATGCCACCAGCCGTTTCCAGCGCCCCCTCAGCCTGCTCATCGGAGTAATGCAGCTGCACCCCCCAGCGTGCCCCATCGCCAAGCGCTTCCGGAATCATCCAGCCCAGCCAGGCAATATTGATGACAATCTCCCGAAACCCGGCTTGGGCCAGTTTCTCGATATGCCAGACGATCAGGGGTTTGCCACCGGCTTCCAGCAGCGGTTTGGGGGTGTGATCCGTCAGGGGACGCATGCGCACGCCATGCCCGGCAGCCAGGATCATTGCCTTCATGTCATTCCTTTATGCAGCCGCAGCGGCAGCAACCGGAGCCAGTTCGGTAATACGCTCGGTCAGCTGTTCCTGACGCATCCATTCGGCCAGGGTCACGGTCTCCGGATGCTGCAATCCCACACTGATCACATAATCCAGCACCCGTGGCAGGTCCTTCAGGTAACCGGGCTTGCCATCCCGATGAAACAGGCGGCAGAAGATGCCCAGTACCTTGATATGACGCTGCAGACCGGTCAGGTCAAACCAGCGCAGAAAGGAAGTTTCGTCCACGGGCGGCAGGGTACCTGCTGCGATGGCTTCCTTGTGAAACGTCAATGCCCAGCGCGTCATCCGCTGCTCCGGCCAGGTGATATAGCAATCGCGCAGCAACGATACCAGGTCATAAGTGACCGGCCCGTAAACAGCGCCCTGATAATCAATAACCGCCAGCGAATCATCATCCTGCACCATGAGATTGCGGGAATGAAAATCACGGTGCATGAAAACATAAGGCTGAGCGGTCACGGCACTGACGAGGTTGTCGATGGTACGTTGAATCAGTTCCATCGGCAGCGCAGCCTCGGCAAACGCCAGGTGCCGCTGCAGAAACCACACCGGCATCAGGTGCATTTCCATACTCAGCTGGGCAGCACCGTAATGTGGCAGATGGGTGGTATCAGCGCGCTGCAGTTGCAGCAGGACATTCATGGCTTCCCGATAAAGATTATCGGCATTATCCGGCATCAGGGCATCCAGCAGCAGGGTATCCCCCAGGTCTTCCAGCAGCAGAAAGCCATCCAGCAGGTTCCGGGCCAGAATCGTCGGGGCATGGATGTTCAGGTCCAGCAGACGCTGGGTGATATCGACAAACGGAAGCGGGTCCTCCCGGTCCGGCGGGGAATCCATGACAATGGCCGTGCGTCCATTCTGACTGGCGCGGAAATAACGCCGGAAACTGGCATCAACGGACGCGGGTTGCAGCCGGGCGGCTTCCCAGTCCGGCAGACCCTGCACCCAGCGGGTCAACTGCTCGAAACGCAAATCCTGTATCATAACTTACCTGGAAACATCCTTGTGGGCGGGTTGCAAGTAGTCTGCACAAGTGGAAAGCCCTGGCAGTCCGGTGATCACGTCAACATTTTTATCATAGCATTCCCGGCTTTCTGGAAATTGAACAATGTCTTGCCAAAACGATGCGAATACGGCTGACCCGGCAGAAACCGACAACGGACTCTGGCCTGCCGCAGATTATTTCACAGCCCTGCAGAAACTGCAGGCAGTGGTTGGCCAGCCGGTATTTGTGGCTGAAATCAACATGACGGACATTAATGCCGGAATAAAAATTTCCGGCACACCCCTGATCCTGCTGGCCATTGTCGACTTTCCCCGACCCGACCCGTACCGTCAGCTCGCCCCGCACCTGCTGATCTTTGATGATGGTCGGGGCATCAACCTGGGACGTATCGCCAGAATCAGCCGGGAATCGGCCTTCGATCCGGGCACCGAACAGATCCTGTACCTCAACCGCCCGTTCACACAGGCACAGTTATTCGCCCCGCGCACCCTGAGCCGGGAGCAGCTGGGTCAGACTTCACGTGCCCTGCTGGCGGAAATGTTCGGTCCCGAACCGGGGCGGCTGCTGGCCAGCCTGGATCAGACACCGGTGACCCCGCCGGCAGCGGATGCCCCCGTGCTGCGTCATGAATATGACGACAGCTGACAAGTTGTGATAAAAATGATGCCATAACGGATAAACAACAGCTAAACCTCTGGAGGAATCATGGAAAAAGTCTGGCTGCAACACTATCCCGCTACGGTGCCTCAGACCATTGATACCGCCCCTTACCCTTCCCTGCTGAACATCTTTCATACCAGTGTGCAGCAGTATCGGGACAAGCCGGCCTACAGCAATATGGGCAAGGTACTGACCTATCGGGAGCTTGACCGGCTGACCCGTGATTTTGCCGCCTACCTGCGCCATGAGGCCGGCCTTCAGCACGGAGACCGGATCGCCATCATGATGCCCAACCTGCTGCAGTATCCGGTCGCCCTGTTTGCGGCCTTCCGTGCCGGGCTGATTGTAGTGAATACCAACCCACTGTATACCGAACGTGAGCTGCGACACCAGTTGCAGGATTCCGGTGCCAAAGCCATCGTTATTATGGACAACTTTGCCTATGTACTGGAAAAAGTGCTGCCGGATACCGAAGTCAGGACAGTCATCCTCACCGGCGCCGGGGATCTGGTCGGTGGCCTCAAGGGCTGGCTGGTCAATTTTGTAGTCCACCATGTCAAAAAAATGGTACCGGCCTACACCCTGCCGACGGCAGTCAGTTACCGGCAGGCACTGCAGCAGGGCGCTGCCCGCAAGCTTGAAGATGCCTCCCTGACCCATCAGGACATTGCCTTCCTGCAGTACACCGGCGGCACCACCGGTATGGCCAAGGGAGCAGCTCTGACCCACCGCAACATGATTGCCAACCTGCTGCAGGCCGAAGCCTGGACCGCACATGACCTGAAACCGGGACAAGAGGTCTTCATCACTGCACTGCCGCTGTATCATGTGTTTGCCCTGACCGCCAATGCCCTGTTTGCCCTCAAGATCGGAGCCAAGAATATCCTGATCACCAACCCGCGTGATCTGCCTGTTTTCATCAAGACCCTGAAACAGGAAAAATTTTCCTTCATCACCGGAGTCAACACCCTGTTCAATGCCCTGCTGCATACGCCCGGTTTTGACAGTGTGGATTTCTCGGACCTCAAGATTGCCCTGGGTGGCGGCATGGCCGTACAACGCGCGGTGGCGGAACAATGGCGCAAGATCACGGGCACTACCCTGCTGGAGGCTTATGGCCTGACGGAAACTTCGCCGGCAGCCTGCATCAATCCCCCGGACCTTCCTGAATACAATGGCATGATCGGCCTGCCACTGCCCTCAACCGAAGTCAGCATCCGCAATGCAAACGGTCAGGAGCTGGGTTTTCATGAAACCGGTGAGCTCTGGATTCGCGGCCCGCAGGTGATGCAGGGCTACTGGCAACGCCCGGAGGAAACCGCCAAGGTGCTGGGAAGCGACGGCTGGCTGCGCACCGGCGATCTGGCGGTCATCAATGAGCAGGGCTATGTAAAGCTGGTGGATCGGCTCAAGGACATGGTGCTGGTCTCGGGTTTCAATGTTTATCCCAACGAAGTGGAGGACGTGCTGACCCTGAATGACAAGGTGCTGGAGGCGGGTGTAATCGGTGTGCCGGATGAACACTCGGGCGAAGCGGTCAAAGCCTTTATCGTCCGACAGGACTCCGACCAGAGCGAGGATGAGCTGGAAGATGCGCTGAAAGCCTGGTGCAAGCAGAACCTGACCGGTTACAAGCGTCCCAAATACTACGCTTTCGTGGATGAGCTGCCCAAAAGCAATGTCGGCAAAATACTGCGCCGGGAACTGCGGGAATCCAGCCCTGACTGAACTGCTGCCACCTCTGCAGGATATCCGACCCTTACCAGCCAGCCGTACAGGATGGCCGGGATCACAAGGCAGCATCATACCCCTGCTGTGGTTGCTGCTGCTGATTTCGGCCATCACCCTGCTGACCGCCTTCTATCTGGCGCAGACCAGTGCGGTGGCAAGCCTCAAAACCACAGCCAGCCATCACATGGCCCGCCTGACCAGTGCCGTGGATGCCTACCTTGCCAAACATGAATACCTGCCGCCCCTGCTGGCCGATAACCCGGCCATCCGTGATTTTCTCGAATACGGGCGTCCGGATGAGCACAACCTGATCAACAAATACCTGGCCCGCATCAATCGCATTGCCGGGACGCTGGATGTCTACCTGCTTGACAATCAGGCCAGGACTCTGGCCAGTAGCAACTGGGACCAGCCCACAAGCTTTATCGGCATGAATTACGACTTCCGCCCCTATTATGATCAGGCCATGGCCGGCAAACCCGGCCATTACTATGCCCTCGGCACCTCATCCAATGAGCGCGGCTATTACTTCTCCCATGCGGTCACCGGCAGTTTCGGGGAGCAGGTCGGCATTGTCGTGGTCAAGGCTAGTGTCGAGGCCATCGAGGCCGAATGGCGACGCGAGCCGTTCGAATTCCTGATCACCGACCCGGAGGGTGTCATTTTTATCGCCAGCCACCCCGAATGGGTCATGCAGACACTGATGCCCCTGTCCGACAGGACGCTGGAGACCCTGAAGCACAACCGCCGCTACTCGGATACCACACTCGCGGCACTGGACAACTTCGCCACCCTGCAGCTGGATCAGGACTTCTACAAGGCGGAACTGGCCGATCACACCTACCTGCTCACCAACCGCCTGATGCCCAAACAAAACTGGTATGTGCACCTGCTGCTGGATTGGGGTGAGGTCAACCGTACCACCCGGCTGGTCATGATTATCACGAGCCTGCTATTGGGGCTGAGCAGCCTGCTGATAATGGTCCTGTTTCACAACCACCGCAACCGCCGCCGCTATGAGCAGCAGGCCATGGAGCAGCTGGAAACCAAGGTCGAGGCACGTACTCTGGAATTGCGCCGCACCCAGGAAGAACTGGTGCAGGCCGCCAAAATGGCTGCACTGGGTCAGCTTTCCGCTGCCATCAACCATGAACTCAATAACCCGCTCGGGGCCATCAGGAGCTATGCCGACAATGCGCGCCAGCTGCTTGCACTCGGGCACACCGACATGACCGCCGCCAATCTGCAGGAAATTACCGCCCTGACCGAACGCATGGCTGCCATCACGCACCAGCTCAAGGCTTTTGCCCGCAAAAGCCAGGGCCAGCTGGAACCCTGTCAGCCGGATCAGGCGCTGGATGCCGCCCTGCTGATCATGCAGCCACGTCTTTCACGCTCATCCGTGACACTGGTTCAGGAGCGTCTGCCCGACCCGCCGCAGGTACTGGCTGACCGGGTCTGGCTGGAACAGATTCTGGTCAACCTGCTCAGCAATGCCCTGGAAGCGGTGGGCGAAATGCCGGCGGGCCTTATCCGGCTGTCCACAACCCGTCAGGGCAATACGCTGACTTTTCTGATCGGGGACAATGGCCCCGGTATCCAGGCCGAAGACATGCAGCACCTGTTTGAAGCCTTCTTCACCACCAAGGCCAGTGGCAAAGGGCTGGGACTGGGGCTGTCGATTTCCTACCGATTGGCACGTGATATGCGGGGCAATCTGGTGGCCGCCAACTGCCCGCAGGGTGGTGCCTGCTTTACCCTTGAGCTGCAGGTGGCAGCACATGACGGATGACGGCCTGGTGCAATAACCGCTTTCATCCGGACCCGGCAGCACCTTCATCAACGGCCAGCGGCGGCAGGCTCATCAGCAGCTCCCGCCATAACAGGGACTCCGGTTGACCACAGCCACGATTATCGATCCTGAGTCGGCTTTATTTCATCGCTCAGCACTTTTCAGCAGAGTGAGCTGCACCGTTCGGCTCCACAATTGCCAACACCTCACCGGTAACAAACCATCAGCGAGCGGGGTTCCGCCCGACCTTTTCACATGAAGCCATCTCCAGTCAGGTGCACCGGTCTTCCGGCCACCCGCCACTGGATCAGGCTACTTTGAAAGCGGTGGCAGGCTGGTCATTCGTCCCTGCCATTCGCAATGCCCAGAACATTGCCTCACTGGTACAGGTTCCCTGTGGACTTCACTATCCACTGATAATGCAAGGTTCACAGATTATCGATTGTCAGGAAGAATTATTTGCTTTTTCAAATGAAAATAATTATCATTAACATATTATTCTGATAATGATCACCAGCCAGATAATGCGCCATTGACACAACCCGAATGGTCTTATCAGCCACAATCTGATTGTTCCGTAATCGAACCAGAACAAGGTACTGTAAGCTTGTGCTTCATGTGCCGAGGAGTATTAAAAGTGAATACAGCGGACTCAAAGCCCGAACTGGATGTACTGCTGGCTGCCACCAGCTATCTCATGACTCGCTATAGCCTGCAATCTGCAAAAAATCCGATGACTTACGACACCGGTAAACTGGCGGAAAGCATTTGTCAGCACCTTGCCCTGCTGCTGAAGCAACCGGAGGTCCAGGGATCCCGGGTTTTTCGCACCGCCTACCACAGTCTGGCTTATGAGTGGGAGCATATTCTGGTCCAGCACCGACTGAATGCGACCGGCAGCCACGAACAGCCGGCCAAAGAAAGCACCAGCAGCGCAATCAACCAGACCAGCCTGATGGCCCCGGCCAGCCAGCGCCTTCATTAAGGTCTGATCTGCCGCGTCCGGTTGTGGTGGCTGTGCTCCGCCTGACGACAACCGGTTCTGGACTGCCCAGCCATCCCGGATTCTCTCACTCCTGATCTATCGGGTAGCCAACAGTCCATTATTCATCGGCCATCTCGGTCAGCCTGTGCTCAAGCAATGCCTGCACCGGGTTCAACGGCATCAGATTGAATTCCTGAATCACCCGATGCGCCATCCACAACGAATGGGCTGCCGACTTCCTGGCTCCCGTATGTATCTGGTTTCTGGCCTGATCATGGTGGCCTGTTGCCACATTCCGGGCCAGATAACGGACTTGGCGATTTGACGGGTCAATGCGTCGCAGCAGGCGAATGAAATAGATTGCGCCCTGGCCCGGATACTCACCCAGTTGTCCCTGGCGAATGGCCGCATTGGCCCTGCGAATCAGCTGATCACGATTCATCCCGGCAGCTTTTAATCGGTCGGCATCCCCTGCTGGCTTTGCTGCTGCCGTCGCCACCGGTGCGACTTCCTGTGATGGTGCAGCTGCTGATTCCGGTGGTGCTTCAGGTTTGGCTGGCTCCGATGATCGGGAAGGCATTACAACCGGTGGCCTGACCGGTACTCCGGCCCCAGCCACTGTAGCTGATGGCTTCTCAACCACCGCAGGACGCACCGGCACCTTGTCCTGATCTTCCAGCGCCACACCGGCCAGCTCCGGCACCGCTGTCGCACCCGTTCTGTCAGCCGGTACTGATCCCTGCAACTGCGGTGCTGCCGATAACGGATCCAGGCTGTGGGCGGATTCTGGCATGGGGTCGAACTCCTCGCGCACCGGAAGCATCCGGTCCCGTAAAAATGCCGAGCCGAACTGCCCGACTGACAACCGGGAGTCCGCCACATCGCTGGCATCAGTATCATGGGAAGCCTGCGCAGCCGGCACCCTGCGCCTTGAGTCCAGCGGTGGATCAGCCACCCTGGCAGAGGGTGGGGCCGGAAGCAGCAAAGGCCCCAACCGTCCGTCAAACCGGTACAAAACCCAGCCAACAACCATGGCCATAGCCCCCAGACTTGCCAACAGGACCAGGAGCGATACCCCATGCAGATGGCGCAGCAGAGGTGGAGAACGTGGCCGGGGTTCCGGCAGTACCTCACCAGCCAGAGCCGTCAGCTCCGACAACAGCACAGTTCCCGGCACCCGCAACTCACCTTCAGCCGTCACCAGGAACCAGTTCGGATGCAGGTCTGCCACCGGTATCAGGTTCTGTTCATGCAAGCGTTTCCCGATCAGCAGCGCCTGCTGATGCAGACGCGACCCGGCATGATCGCGCCCGTTCAGCAGGCTGAAAGACCAGGCTCGCGGCTTCTGCAGCACAAAACAGGCGCAACCCTCCAGCCAACCACAGTCCAGCACCGGCAGCAGCCCCTGCTCCTCAAGCCTGCCCCCCTGCTGGCGAAGCATGCGACAACGGCTGGCAAGCCGGGTATCATCCAGCACACCCGGCGGTATGCTGTGTACCAGAACTTCAGTATTGATGCTCCGGTCCGCAGCACGCACAACCCGCGCCAGATGAATCTGGCCGACAGGGCCGCTGAACAGACATTTTGTCAGCACATAGCGGTTATTAAGCAGCCGGTAACCGGCCCTGTCTTTTGGTATTACACTCTCCATGCCTTATATATAGTTCGTGGGTAAGGTATTGATCCGCGTATTCCGGGAAATTTCCAGAACATGAAAGCAGATCGTATTTTTGATGGTATAAGTGAACGGTTCAGACGGCAAATTTATGCCAATGACAACCCGAAAGGAAAAATCCGCCTGCATATCCTGCAACGTGACCTGTCGGCACTTGTCTGCCAGGCATCACCACTGCATGTTCTTGATGCCGGAGCAGGTATGGGGCAAATGTCCGTCTGGCTGGCAGGCTGCGGGCATCAGGTTACTACGCTGGAACCTGCCCAGGAAATGCTTGACCATGCGGTGGCCAATATACAGTTGCATGGCCTGCAGGATCGGGTTTCCATACAGAAAAACACCATTCAGGAATGGGTGGCACAAGCACCCGGCACCTATGACCTGATCATCTGCCATGCAGTGCTGGAATGGCTGGCCGAGCCACTGGCCACCCTGCAGCGCCTGCTGTCCCTGCTGAAAGACGGTGGCAGGCTGTCCCTGATGTTCTTCAACCAGCACTCCCGGACCATGCGCCACCTGCAGGCCGGGCAGCTGAAAACCGTTCTGGAACCCCGCAGCATCACCCCTGACACCCTGACAAGCCTGAGCCTGTCGCCCATTTCCCCCCTGCTGCCACAGCAGGTGCTGGACTGGCTGAAGCAGGCCGGGCTGGCGCTGGAATTGTGGAGCGGGGTCCGCTGCTTTTACGACTACACCTACCCTCAGCTCCGCAAACAGCTGGACCTGCAGCAGGTACTGGCTCTGGAAGCACGCTACTCGCAGCAGGAACCCTGGCGCAGTCTGGCGCGCTATCAGCACATGCTGTGCAGGCGTCCGGGCTGATCCCCGGAACCGGCCAGCTGCCAACCTGCCACCCTCCCTACTCGGCCAAACGGTGTTTAAGCAGCTCCTGCACCGGGTTCAGTTGTACCAGATTGAACTCATTGATCAGGCGATGTGCCACCCAGAGCGAAAGCCCGGCCTGTCTTGCGTCTCCGGTTTGCATCTCCCTTCTGGCCTGGTCGTGGTAGCGGATGGTGACATCCCGAGCCAGATGCCGGACCTCGGCGCTGGCCGGTTCAATACGCCGTAACAGACGGATAAAATAGACGGCCCCCCGGCCCGGATGCTCATCCAGCCGCCCCTGTTGAATCGCACGCTGCGCATTACGGACCAACTGCTCACGGTCCATACCCGCAGCCTGCAGGCGACTCCCTTTCAGATTCTCCTTTGCCTGTTGCCCGGTAGTGGCCGGCTGTCCGGTATCGGCTATTAACGGCATGGGCACATCATCCCTGGCCTGCACCGCTCTGGCGGGTGTACCGCCAGCCGATACGCTCCCGACCGGTGCCCCCCTTGAGGCCAGGACCCGTAACGGGGCTGGAGCCTGGATCGCAGTCGGCACAGCCACCTCATCCGTTGCCAATGCTGCTACCGATGCAACAACCGGCGGGGCCAGGTTGCCGGTTTCTGATGCAATCGCGGCAGGCAGTACAGCCCCTGCCGTCCCGGCCTCGACCCCTGCCGTCCAGCCCGGCCTTTCCACTGATGTGACTGCATCGGTAATCGGTGCTGTCTCCAGCGCTGCGGTGGTAGCCACCCCGGAATCAGCCGCCGTCTCATCCGTGATACCGGGACCTGGAGCGGTGGCAACCGGTGAAGTCGGTAACGGCAGACTTTCCATGACGGTATCACCATCAGCAATCAACGGCATCACAGATGGCATCATGGACAGTGTCAGGTCGGTTCCGGACCGTACCGGAATGGCATGCGACGGATGCAACGGGTTTTCCGAAAACGGCAGGGGTATCCGGTCAGCAGCCAGTGCCGGGGAAACCGCCGGTATGGCATCATTCTGCATGGCACTGTCAGCAATGCTGCCTGTGGATAGCGCCCCCCTGGTCATGACCGCATCCACCGTAGCGGCATCCGCCGATGACAGGACACTTGGCCACCCCCTGTCAGACAAACCGTTAAAATGCTGCAAACTCCAGCCGGTAGCCATGGTCAGGGCAGCCAGGCTGCCAAATGCCGTCATCAATGGTATCCAGCACAAACGTCGCCGCCAGCCTGTGTGTAACTCAGGCATTTTCGGTGCCACCGGATCAGCCACGGCCAGTCGCGCCAAGGCCGGGAATAATACAGTACCCAATACCCGCAATGCGCCCTCATCCGTGACCAGAAACCAGTTTTGCGACAGGTCTGCAGTCGGAATCAGGTGCTGCCGGTGCAAATGGGCGCTGATCTGCCTGGCCTGCCGGTGCAGGCGCGCCCCGGTATGACTCTGCCCCGTCAGTGCGCTGACAGACCAGACATCCGGTACCTGCATGACAAAGCATGCCATACCGTTCAGCCAGCCATGGTCAAGAACGGGCAATACCCTGAGATCATGACAGGCATGTTTCTGATAACCAGGGGCATGAAGATGGCTGGTCAGCTGATGATAATCCAGCACATCTTTTGGCACACTATGCATCAAGACATCACCACTGATGCCCAAATCCGTGGCCCGGATGGCTCGGGCCAGATGCACCTGACCAATCTGACTGGAAAATAGACACTTTATAATGGCATACCGGTTATTGATTAACCGGGGCATAGCCCTATCCTTTGGCATTGTTGTCTCCTGAGGTAACGAAATATACAAACGGGGAACCAGGGCCGGTTACCAGGATAAACGCCAACATCTGCAATAAAATGCTTCAAGGCCGCCCATAAGACCCTGAACACAAGAACATGCCAATGACACTTTCCCCAAAGAAATAACTTACCGTTTTTCGCGCAACATTGCCTGTCAGTTCACAGCCGGGATCACCGCCATTTTTACCGTAAAAATGACGAAGAACAGTGTATGACATAAAAAGTCACACAGCTGATAACCTGATTACCCACCATGCTGAATAAATGGCCAACCCGGCTATTGAACCGCTTATTCCCCTATTGAAAATGGATGTTGTTTAGCCCGTACCCCAAAGAAATACTTACCCTTGCCAGACCCGATAGTGAAATATGCCCAAACAAAATATCGCCAGTCTGGAACCCACGGCACTACCCTCTGAGTCCCGCTGCAAGTCGGGCACAGACAGTGCATGGGCATCCGTTTTAGTGGCGCAAAAGGTATCATATTGTACGAACTTTGTGCAATGCTGGTCTGTTATTCGTTTTGGATAAAATTTAATTATTTATAAAGTTAAATTTGTTATAACATAAGTATGTCGCAATGCCCAAAGCGCACCACCTCCACCTGTCCCGGACAGGGCGCTTTCCACACTGCAGACCCCAAAACAGATGAATAAAAAATCAAAATTCAGGTACGAGGTTCCCCATGTACATTATTCCCATGCGCAAACTGGCACTGGCGGTTTCCATTGCCTGCCTGATGGGCATCACCCAGGTCCAGGCAGCCCCCACGCATTCCCAGGGACGCAGTTACGGTGCGGATCACCCCTTCACACTCGGTGAACTGCCACCCGGCCTGTTGCGCAAACAGCTGGAAAGCCTGCCGGCCAACACCCGCAGTAATGCCCTGAAATGGCTGCACAGCTTCAACTTCCACACCAATGACATTCCACACATGCAGGCCGATAAAAACGGCGGCATTTTCTTTGTCGATGAAGGCATGCCGGAAGCAGCAGGCAGTACTACCGGAACCAGTGACCCCGCCGCCACCACCACGCCGGTGGATGTATTCCGGCTGCACAGCAAACCGGGTGCCGCGAACGTGATCTACCTCGACTTTGATGGCCACGTCATCAGCAATACCGCCTGGAACAGTAATGGCAACACCCTGTATGCCGCACCGTATGATCTTGACGGGAATCCAGCCGGCTTCAGCACCACGGAAACCAGTGCCATTAACGAAATCTGGCGTCGTATCGCTGAAGACTATGCCCCGTTCAATGTCGATGTGACCACGGAACCACCTGCCCGGTTCGGCCCCACCACAGGCCGGATACTGATCACCCGCAATACTGATGAAACCGGGCAGAGCATGCCGGCACCCACGGCGGGCGGTGTGGCCTATGTCGGTGTCTGGGGCCGCTCCGATTATGTCAGCACTTACTCACCGGCTCTGGTTTACTACAATAATCTCGGTGCCGGTCGGGCCGACTATGTTTCCGAGGCCGCCTCTCATGAAATGGGACACAATCTCGGTCTGGCTCATGACGGGACCTCCACCAGCAGCTACTATGGCGGGCTTGGCAGCGGTTACATCAGTTGGGGACCGATCATGGGCACCGGCTATAGTCGCAACGTAAGCCAGTGGAGCAAGGGCGAATACCCGGATGCCAACCAGTATCAGGATGACATCGCCCTCATCAGCAGCAGGATCAGCCTGCGTCCGGATGACCATGGCAACCAGACCAGTCAGGCCACCCCGCTGCTGCTGGATGCCAGCGGCAATCTGCTGTCCACCACACTGCTGGATGATCCGGGTAATCTGGCCCCGCAAAACAAGGGCATTATCGGCTCACGGGATGACATTGATACCTTCAGCTTCAATACTGCAGGCGGTCTGGTGACCATCCAGGCCACGCCGGCACTGGAACCCCTGCATACCAGGGGCGGCAATCTGGATATCAGTCTTGCCCTGTATGACGGCTATGGCAATCCGCTTGTCAGCAGCAATCCGGATACCGATACCGTTGCCGGTGTCAGCCTGGAGCTGGCCCCCGGCACCTATTACCTGACCGTCACTGGCAGCGGCAGCATCAATTACACCGATTACGGCAGCCTCGGGCGCTATACCCTGTCCGGCAATATCCCGGTCATGGTCGACAATACACCACCGAATCCCGATCCCATGGGTTGGGCCACGGTTCCCGCTGCACTGGATCATCAAAGCATTCGCATGACTGCCCTGACAGCCCAGGATGACCTGTCCACACGGGTCGAGTACTACTTTGCCTGTACGGCCGGCGGCAATGGCTGCCAGGACAGTGGCTGGGTAGTCGGTACCGGCTGGACCGCTGCCGGACTGGATGCCGACACCAGCTACAGCTTCAGGGTCAAGGCCCGTGACGGAGCCGGTAATGAAACCGCCTTTTCGGATGCGGCCTCAGCCCTGACAGGCTCTGCACCCGTGATCAATCTGGCACCCATCGCCAATCCGGATTCAGCCACCGTGGCCACGGGCGGCACTGTCGTCATTCCGGTGCTGGACAATGACAGCGACCCGGAAGGCGACCCCCTGACCATTACGGCGGTCTCGCGCCCCGGCAAGGGCAGTGTTACAACGGACGGCACCGTGATCACCTATACGGCAGGCAACAAACGCGGTGGTGACACCTTCACCTATACCATTGATGACGGACAGGGCCACACCAGCACCACCAGTGTGAGCATCAGTCTGTCAAGCTCCGGCAGCGGCGGTTCCGGTGGCGGTAAAGGCGGCGGTAGAAACAAGTAGTCCCTTTCCCGTTCCAGATTCCCCGGACCACCCCTGAGTCCGGGGCTCTCCCGGCCTGCCCGGCTTTCCCGATGCAGCCTCATCGGCGATAACACAACATTCATCCCTCCCGCACTCCATCTTCACAATCGCTTCCAACATCATGGAATCTAGACATTTTCCGGATCTTCATTGGGGTATAGGGAAAGACCAGATGTTAACACCGATAGAACACGGGCGAATCAGTTCTACAGGCGACGTAAACGGTGTGGCCCGCACACTGGAAAACAGGGATGCCAGAGACTTCCAACGCTGGGAAAAGTCCCGCCAGATGCCGCACGAAAAGCATAAATCCCTGTACCGGAATTTCCTGCGGCTGATTGAGAACTTTCTGTACCAGATCACCGGCAAAGCCCCGACCGGCAATATCGGGACTGTTGACACCAACGCCCAACAGGCCACAGACCAGCCTCGTGTGGTACGGGGCATCGCCGACCGTTCCCCCCAGCTGGTGGGCTCAGGCTATCCACCCTCCAATCGGGATACCGTGTTTCTGGGGGATGTGCAGGATTACCCCGATACGATCATTGCCCTGCAGTATGGTGAAGAAGTGAAACCGGTTTATTACGAAGGCAACCAGATTGTGGCACGTTTCCTGACGCTGGACACCAGCCGGGAATCCATTGCCGGCTCACTGATTCTGACCGACGGGCAGCACATTCCGGTTGACATCATGGTACTGACTGCCGTCTGAACTTTCAGGACCGACAAAGCCGACCAGCCGGACAACAACCAACTGTAAACCCCGTTTATGACCGGCTCTCCCCTTCCGCCAGCTCAAACCAGACTCCCTGACTGAACACGCCCCACGCCGACCCCCGACGCTGTGCCATTTCCCCCAGCTGATAGAATACGCTGCGTGTCAGGCGGCCCGGCATCCCGTAGCGCACCATGATGCCGGGTAACGGCTCCCCATCCGGCTCATCCACCCAAAGCCGATGCAGCGGACCGGCGACCAGCACATCACCATAACTGCCGGTAAATACCAGCTGCTGCGCCGGGGTACCGGCATCCACGACCTCCAGCCCGGTGATGAAAAACGCCGTATCCTCAACGCTGATCTGCATCTGCTCCTGCGGGGTCCGCAGATAATACCTGCCATGCTCCTGCCACAGTGCGGAAGCAAACAGGCGTACCAGCGCTGTACGCTCGATCACGCGCCCCTCATGCCACCAGCTGCCATCACGCCGGATCACGATATCCACCTTGCCAAACTGCTGTGGCTTCCAGCGCTCCAGTGGTGCATGTCCGGTGACGGAGACAGCATTCAGGCTGGCAGCCAGTGCCTCCAGCCCCTTGTCTGATGTTGGTTGTGAATTCATGCGCCAATCTCCTTGCCCAGCTGGATCAGGGCACGTTCCAGGGTTTCCGACCAGGGTTGCGCACAGTTGAGGCGCAGACAATGCGGGTATTTCTGATTGGCCGAGAACAAGCGTCCCGGTGCAATGCTGACCCGATGCTGCAGCATGCGATGGGTCAGCCTCAGGGTATCGATCGCCGGCTCCAGTTCCACCCACAGTACGAACCCGCCAACCGGCTGACTGATTCGGGTACTGGCCGGAAAGTGTTTGCGGATGGTAAAGGAAAAACGTTCGACCTGGGTAAAGTAACGCCTCTGAACCTGACGCAGATAACGTTCATGTCCACCCTGCAGCAGATAATCGGCCAGTGCCAGCTGTGACAGGGTGGGTGCTCCCAGATTGGTGACGTATTTGTGGTATTCCGCTGCCGCCCGGTATCGCTGCGGCAACACCATCCAGCCCACCCGCAGACCCTGAGCCACAGTTTTTGATGCAGAACTGCAATAAATCACCTGCCCATCCTGATCAAAACTGTGCAGGGTGCGTGGGCGCTCGCCGCTGAAACCAAGCTCACCGTAAATATCATCCTCAATCAGGGTGAAACCGTGTTTGCGTGCCAGTTGCACCAGAGCCTGCTTGGCGGTATCACTGAGCAGACAGCCGAGCGGATTGTGAAAATTGGGGATCAGCACACAGGCTTTTACCGGCCACTGCTCCAGCGCCAGTTTCAGCGCGGGCAGACTGATCCCCTGTTCAGGATCAGTCGGAATTTCCAGCGCCTTCATCCCGAGCGACTCAATCACCTGCAGCAGACCATAAAAAGTGGGTGACTCAATGGCAATCACATCCCCGGCCCTGGCCACCGTGCGCAAGGCCAGCATCAGCGACTCATGCCCGCCATTGGTGATCAGGATATCCTCCGCTGCCACCCGCCCCCCCCCCATCAATAGGCGGCGGGCCAGCTGCTGCTGCAAAACCGGCAGACCGGGCGGAAAAGCGTAGTTGGCCGCCTCATGATCATAATGGCGTACCACCTTGCCCAGACTGCGCTGCAAGGCACGCAGTGGCAGAAAATCGGTGTGTGGCACGGCGGCTCCCAGCTGGACAAAATCTGCCTGAGACACCATACGCGCCAGATGCAGGGTCAGCTCCTGCCCCGTGACCGGCATCGGTTTCTGCTCCGGGCTGGACGGGGTTGGCAGCGCCGGTTTATCCCAGCTGCGCTGGCAGATGTAATACCCGGAACGCGGACGTGCCTCGATCAGGGTCTGATTCTCCAGCAGACGCTGGGCCTGCGTAATGGTGGAAATACTGACACCGAACTGCCGGCTCAGGCGACGCACACCCGGCAGACGCTCCCCCGGCAGATACAGCCCGGACTCAATCTGTCGGGTCAGACGGGTGGCAACTTCCTGATACAACATAAAACCTGATTTCCCAAACTGCCTGGCGCAGCACAGTCTGCCACTGAAAACCCGGCACAGTTTTTTTATATCACAAACTGTACCGCCCAATTAAAAAAATTCTAAGTCTGTACTGCTTTTTCTGCAAGGCTTATGCTGCATACCTTGCATTAAAACATGATAAGGACACATTCATGGATACGCCATTGCTGCTGGGCATGCTCAGCTTCGCCTTTGTCACCTCGGTCACACCCGGCCCCAACAACCTGATGCTGCTGGCCTCCGGAGCCAACTTCGGCTTTCGGCGTACCATTCCGCACATGCTGGGTATCACCTGCGGCATGATCCTGTTATTGCTGCTGGCCCTGGCCGGACTGGGCAGCCTGTTCCTGCAGTTTCCCCTGACCCAGGCCATACTCAAGGCAGCCGGTATCGGCTACCTGCTATGGCTGGCCTGGAAAATTGCCACCGCACCGGTACAAACCCCGCTCCCGGACGGGCAGCACCGTGATACTCCCCCAACTGCAGGACAGCCAATGCGCTGGTGGCAGGCGACCCTGTTTCAGTTCGTCAACCCCAAAGCCTGGATGATGGCCGTCGGTGCAGTCAGCAGTTTCACCCTGGCCGGTGACCAGTACCTGCCATCCGGCCTGGCACTGATGCTGATCTTTCTGCTGGTCGCCCTGCCCGCTATCTCCCTGTGGGCCGGATTTGGTGCCGGCATCCAGCATCTGCTTTCGAGACCCGCACATAAACGCATTTTTAATTTATGCATGGCGGTGTTGACGGCGGCCACCGTTTTCATGATTCTTGGCATCCACTAAATCAGGAGTAAATCCCCATGTTTGAACACGCCACCTGCTGGATTGACGGCGAACTGGTTCCGGCAGAAAAAGCCGGCATTTCCGTTTTTGACCACGGATTTCTGTATGGTGACGGCATTTTTGAGGGTGTGCGCTTTTACAACCGCAAGCCTTTCCGCCTTGCACGCCATCTCAAACGCCTGAGCCAGTCTGCTGCGGCCCTGCAGCTCGGCATGCCGCTCAGCCTTACAGAACTGGAACAGGCAGTGGCACAAACCATCGCGGCCTCAACACTGAACGACGGTTATCTGCGCATACTGGTCACCCGCGGGGTCGGTGCCCTGGGGATCAACCCTATTTCCTGCACCAGAGGCAGCGTGATCGTGATTGCCGACAAACTCCAGATGATCAGTGAAGAACAACGCGCCCAAGGTGCCCGCACCATTATTGCAGCGACCCGCCGCTCCACCCCGGACCGGCTTGACCCGCGGATCAAGAGCCTCAATTACCTCAACAATATTCTGGCACGCATGGAGGCCAATTTTGCCAGGGTGGATGAAGCCATTCTGCTCAATGAGCGTGGTTGTGTGGCCGAAGGGTCAGCAGAAAACCTGTTTGTGGTCAAGGATGGGGCCATCGTTACCCCGGCAGTGACCGAAGGCGCACTCGCCGGTGTAACGCGCGGTACCACGCTGGAGCTGGCACAAGTACTCGGCATTCCGGCGCGTGAAGGTGTACTGACCCCGTATGACCTTTATTGTGCGGATGAGTGTATTCTGACCGGAACCGGAGCCAAGCTGATTCCGGTGCGCGAAGTGGATGGCCGCCCCATTCCCTGTCCGGGGCCGGTTTACCAGCAGCTGGCAACCGCCTTCAGCGAGCTGGTGGCACGCGAGACAGCCTGAAACACGCCCTCTGTCGCCGCACCCGTCACATTCGCCTTCATCAGGGCGCATGGGTGCGGGTCGGCAATGGCTCTGCCAGCGCCTGTTGATATTCGTCCGGTGTAATCAGGCGCTGCTCCCGTGCCCACTGCAGACGCTGGTCACGCAGGACCCTGATCCGGTCCGGAAACTGTACCGGGTCAAAATACTTCGGGGCACGCACCTGTACCGACAACAGCGCCACCGCTGCCGGGGACAGGTTTTCCGGTCGCCGGTTAAAATAAAACTGGCTGGCGGCTTTCAGGCCATAAATGCTGCAGCCCGGTCGCGCCTCTCCCATAAACACATGATTGATGAATAGCTCCAGTCGCCGATACTGACTGTATTGCAGCTGCAGGGCCATTTCCCGCCAGCGGAAACGCCCATCACCCGGTATTTCAGACTCAGACTCTGCCGGGGTCAACAAAAACCGGCGTACCAGCTGGACATCCACGGTCTCGCCTTCCATATGCTGCAGCAGACGCGCCAGCAGTGGCGGGTACTCTCCCAGCGAACTCGGCACCTGCCAGCGCCCGTTCCGGTCCGGTTGACAAGCCGATACCGGCAGCTGCTCCATGGCCGCAAAGCGGGTGTTGAAAGTGGAGCGGTACCCGTAGGCCAGTGCACCCAGTAACAGGGTCAACAGCAGCAGGCCACCAAGGGCATATTTCAGCGTGCGCCAGCGACCCGGCTGTTCTGGCTTCATCTCTGCTCCTCTGTGCTATCGGGGTTGATCAGTGTATGACATGTATGATAATGGCCTGATCACGCCAAGAAAACCTTCCGGTAACAGTGGCCGACTGACGGATATTATCGGGCGAGTTCCCGTGCGCCCTACTCGTTGACATGCACGGGATGGGCACGCCCCCCCCCCGTTCAGGCCGAAAATGAAAAAGCCTGCTGACCGGGATACATAATGAGTTGCTCCCATCCCCCAGGGGGGGATGGAATATGCTTCATGTCAGAAACACCACAACATGCAAGCCACCCCGATCTGGTCAAGCGGCTGAAACGCGCCGAAGGGCATCTTCGCCATGTCATCGGCATGATCGAGAGCGGCCAGCCCTGCCTTGAAATCGCGCGCCAGATGGCGGCGGTGGAAAGCGCCGTGACGGCGGCGAAGAAGCGGGTTCTGATTCACGATCACATCGACCATTGCCTTGACCACGACGCCAGCGAGGTGCTGGCCGAGATGAAGGCGCTGACCAAACTGCTATGAGGCCCCGATGCCTGGCGTTTTGAAGAACCGCACCTATCGCCATCTGTTCACCGCGCAGGTCATCGCGCTGATCGGCACCGGGCTGATGACGGTGGCGCTTGGCCTGCTGGCCTATGATCTGGCCGGGGCGAATGCCGGGGCCGTTTTGGGCACGGCGCTGGCAATCAAGATGATCGCCTATGTCGGCATCGCGCCGGTGGCACAGGCGCTGACCGACCGGCTGCCGCGCCGGGTGGTGCTGGTGAGCCTGGACCTGGTGCGCGCGGCGGTCGCGCTGTTCCTGCCCTTTGTCACCGACATCTGGCAGATTTACCTGCTGATCTTCGTGCTGCAAGCGGCCTCGGCGGGCTTCACCCCGACCTTTCAGGCGGTGATCCCCGATATCCTGCCCGAGGAGGATGACTATACCCGCGCCCTGTCGCTCTCGCGTCTGGCCTATGATCTGGAAAGCCTGATCTCGCCGATGCTGGCGGCGGCGCTGCTGACGGTCATCAACTTCCATAACCTGTTCGCGGGGACGGTGGTGGGGTTTCTGGTCTCGGCGGTGCTGGTGGTCAGCGTGACCCTGCCCACCCCCGAACCCGGCCCGAAACGTGGCATCTGGGACCGAACCACCCGTGGCATCCGTCTTTATCTGGCCACGCCGCGGCTACGCGGGCTGCTGGCGATCAACTTCGCCGTCGCGGCGGCGGGAGCAATGGTGATCGTCAATACGGTGGTGATCGTGAAATCGGGTTTTGGTCTGGGTGAGGCGCAGGTCGCCTGGGCGCTGGCGGCTTTCGGCGGCGGCTCGATGATCGCCGCGCTGAGCTTGCCAAAGCTGCTGGAGCAGGTGCCCGACCGCCCGGTGATGATCACCGGCGCGGCGGCTCTGGTGGCGGGCACGGCCATTGGCGCGCTGATTCCGTCCTTCACGATGCTGCTGCCGCTGTGGTTCGTGATCGGCTTTGGCTATTCCGTGGCGCAAACGCCTTCAGGGCGGCTCTTGCGCCGTTCCGCCCATGCTGGGGATCGCCCCGCCATCTTCGCCGCGCAATTCGCGCTGAGCCATGCCTGCTGGCTGATCGCCTATCCGCTGGCCGGGCGGTTCGGCGCCGGGATGGGCCTGCCGGCGACCTTTGTGCTGATGTCGCTGATCGGGCTTGGCGGGGTGCAGCTGGCTTTGCGGCTGTGGCCTGCCGGAGACCCAAGCGACATCGCCCATGACCACCCCGACCTGCCCCCCGATCACCCGCATCTGCGCGAACACGGCACGACCGACCATCACCATGCGCTGGTCATTGATGACCTGCACCGCCATTGGCCGATACGTGCCTGATGTGATCACTGCAGCCTGATTCCTGTCAAAACGCATGATTGCAACACACATTGGAATGGTTTGGTGTATCAGAACCGCTCAACCTTGCCGGCAGGAATCACATCATCAGCACGGGCACGCAGGTACTCATACAGGTTATCCATATTCTTCATGACATTCGGATTTTCCTTCCAGGGCGGCATGACACCGATCTGGCCCTGATAACCGTTTTCAACCCGCTCCCAGAATTTTTCCCTGCTCAGCTCCCTGACCTTGAGCATCAGGCTCGGTGCAATGGTGCTGCCATTACCGTCAATACCATGACAGACCTGACACTGGCCAAAAGTCCGGAATCCGACATTCAGGAACTTGTCAATCCTGCAGTTTTTACCGTCGGCATCACATTGAACATGCGCAGCATATGATTTGGCATCAGCGGCAGGTGCGGCAGCCGCTGGCTGAGTCCCGGCTGTCGCTGGCGCTGCTGCCGTGTCAGCTGGTGGCGTGTCAGCAGCCGACCGGGCTTCGGCAGTGGCTGGAGCTGCGGCTGTATCAGCTGCCGGGGTCTCGGCTGCAGGAGCTGTTGCTGTATCAGCTGCCGGGGTCTCGGCTGCAGAAGCTGCTGCCGTATCAGTTGCCGGCGTCTCGGTGCCGGCCACAGCCGGAGCAACCGCCTCAACCGGCTCACCATCCACAACCAGTGCTACCGCAGTTGTGGAAGTAGTTTCCGCTGTGGGCGCACCGGATTCACTTTCCAGATGGGACTTCAGTGTTGCCAGTCCGATTTGATAAAGTCCCTTGATGGCAAAAATCGCATCGTCATCCCCAAGACCATCCGGGGCGGGCGGGTCAAATGACCAGACCGGATAAAACTTGCCTGACCAGCTGACCTTGCTGCTGCTGGCATCATTGGCCGTCACCTTGATAATACTGGTATAGGTATCAACCGGAAGCGAAGTGCGTTCAACCTTCTTCCCGTTGAAATCCAGTGTTTCAAGCACCTGCATGCCGGTAATCCGATAACGCAGGGTTTTGCTTTCATCATCCCTGCCATTGAGCTGTTCGGTAATGGTGTGGTCATCCTGCAGGGTCAGTACCCGGACATTATCACCCTGCATCGCCACACTTTTCACCGGCGGTACCCACTCGCCTATCTTGCTGAAATCGCTCACCAGCGCCCAGACCTTGTCAGCAGGTGCCCCGATCGTCACGGTTCCTTCCACGGAATGCCGGGTGGGTCCAAAGCTTTGGGCGAACACAGTACCTGCAAGCAGCAGGCCCGCAGCAGCCAGAATATTCAATTTTTTCATCAGAAAAACCTTAATATCTTATAACATGCAATAGTAAAACGCAGGCAATCAACCCCTCTGCATCCTCAGCCCTCGATGGGTAACAGCGGGATGCCATACTCCTCCAGAATCGCCCTGATCTGATCGGCGTTCTCGCTCAGCAGCTGATTAATCTGCGCCTTCCAGTCATCCTCGCCAAAACGCACCGCCATGGAGATTTCATAGTCCAGCTGAACACCAGGCTCGGTTTTCATCGGCAACATGCGCAGTTTGTCCTCTCCCTGGCGGACAAAGTTGGCGGCTATCGGTCCCCAGACAATCGCGGCATCCAGCCTGCCTGCCAGCAGATCCTGCAGCTGCAGCTGACCGGGATACTCCTCCGGATCGGCAGACTGGGCCACATAAGGAGCCAGCAGGTCAAACAGGTCATGCCGGGCCAGCCACAGGGCACCCGGACTGCTTTCCGTCACCCCCACCGTGACCGGCTGGCGGGCTTCCGGACTCATTTTCAGCAGGGCAGTGGCATCCTCCAGCTGCCCCAGACGGCCATCCTTTGTCACCACCATGGCATAGGTCGAATGCATATAGGGTTGGGAGGCCACACCCAGTTCAAACTGTTTCGGTACCCCGATCACCAAATCGCACAGATAACCGTCACCATCGGGGTTTTTCTTGCGCAGGGTATTGCGGATGAAGCCCATGCGTTGCGGGAACCAGGCATATTCCACCGGAATACCAAGCTTGCTGCCGATCAGTTCAGCCAGACGATTTTCATAACCGTTCAGCTCGCGGGTGGAAAAAGGCTGGTAATTGGGATCGGCACAGACCTTGAGCGCTTTGCGGGGGGCAGTATCATCATCAGCCCAGGCAGGCATCAGGGACATGAACAGCGCTGACCCGGCCAGCAGGAACAGCGCACAGTGTTTGGTAAATTTCATGATTTTCCTTACTTTGACAAAATGCCCACCCCGAAGGGCGGGCATAATCTGGAGGAGGAAAAATCAGTTGGTGCTGACTTTGACAGGCTCCACAGTGGCGGCTGACTTGACAGCACTGTCCGGCAGGCTGAATACGGTCAGCACACCGCCAAGCTGGGTGTAGGCACTCAGTGTTTTGTAGGCACCGACCGCACCCAGACCTTCGGTATCACCCTCCAGTCCTGCTGCCATGCCGATACCGGCCCAGCCACCAATACCGGACAGAATGCCGACATACTGTTTGCCTTCATAGAACCAGGTATTGACGTTGCCGATAATGCCGGATGGTGTCTTGAAGCGGTAAAGCTCTTCACCGGTATTGGCATCAATGGCCTTCAGGTAGCCTTCCAGCGTGCCGTAGAACACCACATCACCCGCAGTGGCCAGTGCCCCGGACCAGACCGAGAACGGCTCGGGGATGGACCACTTGATCTCACCCTTGTCGGCATCCCAGGCAATGAAGTTGCCGAGGTTGTGGGAGCCGTCACCCGTGACTTTGCCACCGGGGAACATGCTCAGTGTGGCACCGACATAGGGCTGACCGGCGACATACTCAACCTGGAACGGCTCATAGTCCATGCACACGTGGTTGGTGGGGACATAGAACAGGCCGGTACGCGGGGAGAAAGCGGTAGGCTGCTGATCCTTGGTACCCAGTGCTGCCGGACAGATATTCTGGGTATTGACATCTTCACCGTTCTGGCCGGTGGAGTATTTAGCCACAACCTCGGGACGACCGGTATTCATGTCAACATGGGTTGCCCAGTTGACTGCCGGATCAAATTTTTCCGCCACCAGCACTTCACCAGTCACACGGTCCAGCGTGTAGGCAAAGCCATTACGGTCAAAGTGTATCAGTGCCTTGACATCCTTGCCCTTGACCTGAATGTCGGCCAGCTGCATTTCATTGACACCGTCATAATCCCACTCATCGTGCGGCGTCATCTGGTAAATCCACTTGGCCTGCCCGGTATCCGCATCACGAGCCACGATGGACATGGACCACTTGTTGTCACCCGGACGCACCACCGGATTCCAGGTACTGGGGTTACCGGTACCGTAATAGACCAGGTTGAGCGCAGGGTCATAGGAGAACCAGCCCCAGGTGGTACCACCACCGATCTTCCACTGGTCCCCCTTCCAGGTGTTCAGGCTTGAATCCTTGCCCACCGGCTGCATGCCCTTCTCGGTGCCCATCCAGCTCATGGTCTTTTCCGGATCAAAGCACATCTCGTCATCCGGCCCGGTGCTGAAGCATTTCCAGGCCAGACTGCCATCATTGATGTTGTAGGCCGACACAAAGCCGCGTACCCCGTACTCACCACCGGAAATCCCGGTAATGATCTTGTCCTTGATTACAATGGGAGCATTGGTGTTGGTTTCCCCTTTTTTGGGATCGCCGTTCTTGATGCTCCACAGCACGGAACCGTCTGTTGCATTCAGGGCCACCAGTGTGGTGTCGGCCTGCTGCAGGAAGATTTTATCATCCGCATAGGCCAGACCCCGGTTGACGGTATCACAGCACATGACCGGAATGACATCGGTACTCTGCTTCGGTTCATGCATCCACTTGATGGACTGGTCCTTCAGGTCAATGGCGAAAACCTTGTTCGGAAACGGCGTATGAACATACATGGTGTCGCCGATCACCAGCGGACCACCCTCATGCCCACGCAGAACCCCGGTTGAAAACGTCCAGGCCGGCTGCAGCTGGCCGGCATTTTCCTTATTGATCTGATTCAGTTCGCTATAGCGGTTACCGGCATAATTACCGCCCCAGATGGCCCAGTTATTGGCATCCGCCATTGCGGCGGTGACAGATTCATTGGCGCTGGCTGCCAAAGGTACGGCTAATGTGGCAACCACGAAGGCCGACAGCATTTTTTTTGAAAACTTCATCCTCTTCTCCTCAAAATTCAAATAACTAGACAAACGCTGAGATACCCGAACCCTCCAGAGGAAAACAATGACTCGTCAGGGATAAACACTGTGAATTTGAAATGACATTACTGACAACAACCCGAATAGGCTGCCTGTCATACGCACATGTACCGGTCATGCAGTAATTACTGTCTGCCCCAAAGCCGACAGACTTCACACCCGGCACTGGCAGAATCCGTTATCCTCCAAAAAGCCTTTGCAACATCCAGTGGATTTTGCTTGTCAGACCCGTCCCCTCAACGGTTCATGATATAAAGATTGATTTCGAAGCCGTACCGCATTTCCCGGAAAGCAGGCTTTGACCACTTCTTCATTCTTTTCCTCCTCATGTTGATCGATTCACAACACCCCATATCCTATGTTCCAAACGTTGGAAAAAGGTTGGAACCCGTTTATTTGTCTGCACCGGACAACTATGTCATATTGAAGCACAGTCCTTCAGGATCACGCCAGCACCCTTCCTGATCCTCGTCATCAACAGGAAAAGGCTTTACGGGCTGTCGGGTGATTTTCTGCATGGATCAAGGAGGTACCATGAACCGTCCAGCATTGTTTCTATGCTGTCTGTGCTGCCTGCAACCCGTGCTGGCAGCAGACTGTCAGCCGGTGGAAGCGATCCAGCCCGGTTTTTACGCCCGTCAGGGGCAGGATGGAGCGGTTTTCAGCGCCCGGAATATCGCCAATACCGGCTTCATCATCGGCACCCGGGCCGTCGCCGTCATCGATACCGGTGGCAGCCCGGAAGAAGGCGCTGCCCTGCTGTGTGCCATCCGCAAGCTGACGGAACTGCCGGTCAGATACGTGATCAATACCCATGTACACCCGGACCATCTGTTCGGCAACAGTGCCTTCCGGACAGACGGTGTCAGCTTCATCGGCCACAAAAACCTGCCGCGTGCACTGGCACTGCTGGGTGAAACCTATGTGCAGCGGGCACAGGAAGCAGGACTGGCAGTCACCCCGGCAGACCTTGTGCCCCCGGACCAGACCGTCGGAGATACCCCATTGACTCTGGACCTGGGCGAACGCCGTATCCGGATCGAGGCTGTCGGCCAGTCCCATACCGACAATGACCTGACCGTACTGGATGAAAGCACCAATACCCGCTGGCTGGGTGATCTGCTGTTCCACCATCACATTCCGGTTCTGGGCGGCAGCGGCAGTGTGAATGGCTGGCTTGATACCATCCGGATACTGGAGAGACAGGATGCCGGTGAACGGCTGATTCCCGGCCATGGCCCGCTGCAGACCGAAGCCCTGCCCGCCCTGGAAGCCGAGCGCGGCTATCTTGAACACATGCGCGCAGCAGTGCGTGCCTGGCTGCAGGAAGACAAACCGCTGGCCGAAGGCGTAGACAGCATCGGTCAGCAGGAAGCAGCAACCTGGCCGATGGCACAGGAATACCACAAGCGCAATATTTCCTATCTTTATTCGGAGCTGGAGTGGGAATGAATCCCTGCAGTCCCGGCTCCAAGGAGACAAGCACCCATGAAACGCCTGATAATCCTGAGTGGCCTGCCGGGCCTGTGGCTCGGAGTCGTTCTGTTGCTGCTGGCACCGGCCGGAGCCATGGCAGAGGAAGATGCCTGGAATGCACGCCTGAAGCCGTTTTATTTCCAGGATCAGCCGATAGAAGACGGCAAGGACGTGATCGGGCTGGAGACGCCGGTCCGGGCAGAAGACGGGGCCATGGTACCGACCCGCATCCTGTCCCATATCCCCCAGACCCCGGAGCATTACATCAGTGACCTCTGGCTCATTATTGACAAGAACCCCAGCCCCCTGGCCGGCCACTTCCAGCTCACCCCCCGCAGCGGCAAGGCGGATATGGAACTGCGTATCCGGGTTGATGCCTACAGCCCGGTCCGGGTAGTCGCCAGAACCAATGATGGCAGGCTTTACATGACCGAACGTTTCGTCAAGGCTTCCGGTGGCTGTTCAGCCCCTGCCGGTACCGACCTCGAAAGTGCCATGAAACGGCTGGGCAAGATTCGCATGAGAACCCGGCTGGAAGATACCCTGCTGAATCCGGTTGCCACGACCTTGGCCATCAGCCACCCGAATATCACCGGCCTGCAGAAAGACCAGGTTACAACCCTGTTCATTCCGCCGCACTACGTCAAATCCATCAAAGTCGAGTTTGAAGGTGAAACCATTTTCAACGCCGAAACGGATATTTCCATCAGTGAAAACCCGAACTTCCGCTTTTACTTCGTACCCGGCAAGGCCGGCACCCTGACCGCAACGGTCACGGACACGGAAGGCAAGGTCTTCGTTCAGGAACAGGAGCTGACCGGGGAAGCACCAGCCTCATCCTGAGCTTCCCGGCAGTGTTGGGCATATTGGGCAGGAGTATCCCTGATATCCTTGGGCTGCAGTCAGATTCGATGCCGCTCAGCCATCTTTCCGGGCAGTCCTGACATGCAACCCGCAGGACGCCTCGGCATCGCGGAGGGTCTGCTGGAAAGCCCTGACGGCCTTGCGCCCTCCCGTGGCATCACGGAAAACACCGCTTCTTTCGCCGGGGGTATCAATCATGGCTGCCAGTGTGGTGCTGGAGATATACGTATCATGTGACATCAGGGCGGCAATCTTGTCAATCGCACAGGCACAATGGTACATATTGTCGTAATTTTCGCCGCCATACTGACTCATACAGCCCAATACATACTCGACCCGTGTCTGGGTTGAAAAGTCATTCACAGGGCGTTCCTCTGCTGCCATGACAGGCAGGGTCAGCAGCATGCCCCCCAGCAGCAAAACTGATTTCATGTTCACAAGCAATCCTCCAACTTGATCAGGTTTTTCAGGGTTAGCCGGCAGTGCCTGCCTACAGCACCCCCTCATTAACGATATCACGCAGCAAGGCATTGACCTCGGCAGCCAGCGCATCCAGTGCAGCCTCCCCATCAGCCTCAGGCAGCAGCAGGGTTTCAATCTGCACCTTTCCGTCCGCCGTTTCACGCACACTGATGCGACAGGGCATGCGCAGGGAAAAAGACGGCTTCAGCGCCAGCAGACGCCGGGCCAGCTCCAGATTGCAGAAATGCAGCACTGTCACCCGCAGAAAAGGCCTGCCCTCGCGCTCGGCAATGGCATCACCAATCCGGGCCTGCTCCGTCAGCCGGAAATTATGCCCGCCAATGGACACCTGCAGGTCTTCAACAATATCATCAAATGCCTTGTCCACCACCACAGCGTAAACCGGGGCCGTGAAATCGTCCACCCCATCTGCGGCAATAACCAGATTCTGCCCCAAAACCAGCCCCGCCAACACCAGCCCGAACAACCCGCTACGCCAGCCTGTCATCTCCCCGCCTCCTCCGACTGTATCACCGTTGCAATAAAGAAAGACCCCGCCAGCCCTGTCCGGAGTGACCTCCCCTTTCCGGAGAGGTCGGAGGAACATTACCGGTTTGCACAGCGATCCCTATTTGGCGGTGAAGTAAATATCACCATAGGCAGCACTGGCACTGCGCCGACTGTTGTCCGAATCGGTCATAATGGCGACCGCATCAATAAACTTGAGGTCCTTGCCAAAGGCACGCCTGAAATCAGCCCGTACATTGCGACGCTCGCGCACCCAGCGCCCAACCGGATCAGCCTTGCCACGCGCTGCAATCATCTTGGCATTCCGGGGCATCAGGGCATTATCCCAGCTCTGTCCGCGACCGGCATTACTGGACCAGACATAATTGAGCGCCAGTGAATTCCAGGGCATCAGGCCGCCATCCAGTATCAGGTAGATGCGGGCCGCATAATCATCACCATTCTTGGTACGCTCATCCAAGCCTTCCAGCTTGCCATCAATGCGCCAGCTCCAGTTCAGGATCGGGGTCTGGGTCAGATCGACCTTAATCTTGCGGATCAGGCCGGAAGCCGTGCCGTTGCTTTTGGCCATCAGCACGGTGGTTCTGCCATCCTTGCCCAGATTATAGTCGGTGTTGCCGCTGAATACCTTGACTTCCCAGCCATTACCCCCCCTGGCCATCTGCCCCTTGGAAAATTCGCCCACCATGACATCGGCATGTACAAAAGTGCTGCAGCATAACGCTGCTACCAAAGCGATCATTTTTTTCATAATCAATAAATTCCCTTGGTTACCTGAATTGAGGAATCATCAGCAATTTGTAGCAATTGCTGTTTGTTATTTTAACGGAAATCCGGCCAGAGCGGTTGCAAAAATCAGACTTGACCTGACAGGATGACAAACCCCCTTGGCACAAATTCTGTTTCCCCCCAAAGGCATCATGTTAAAATCAGGGTAATCAACCATTAGTTTCTGCAGGAGTATCAACCTTGGGCAATCCAATGCCAACCTTCCCGATACGTGCCCCCAGATCAAAGGCGGTTGCCTGTCAGAACTGCAGCCTTAACGCCTTCTGTCTGCCCAAGGGGCTGAATCGGGATGAACTGGAGCAGCTGGAAGCCAGCATCCAGAAAAACGTCAGACTGGGCAAGAAAGACTACCTGTTTCGCCGTGCCGACCCGCAGAATCACATCTACGCAGTCAAGTCCGGTGCCATCAAGACCTCACTGTCCACCCCCGAAGGGGAGGAGCAGATCCTCGGCTTTTTTCTCCCCGGTGACTTGCTCGGCTTCGATGCCTTTGCCAACGAAGCCCATACCTGTGATGCACGCGCACTGGATGACACCCTGCTGTGCAAGCTCAACGTGGACGACTTCAATACCCTGGTGGGGCAGCTGCCCAATCTGCGCGGGCAGATGATGCGCAAGTTCGGCGGCGAGATCGAGCGCGAACAGACCCTGTCCCTGATTCTGGGCCAGATGAATACCCAGGCACGGCTGGCCACTTTTCTGGTCAGCATGTCCAGGCGCAACCAGCTACGCGGCTTCGCACCCAGGGAGTTTGCCCTGCCCATGCCACGCCATGATCTGGCCAATTACCTGGGCATGGCGGTGGAGACCCTGAGCCGCCTGTTCTCACGCTTTCAGGATGAGGGCATTATCTCGGTCTCCCTGCGCCAGATCAGCATCAATGACCTGGGACGCCTGAGCGCACTGGCCCATCATACCTGCGATTAAACGGCCAAACGGCAGGAATCCGGCCCCGATCCTGCTCAGATGGTGCGGGAAAATCGGCCTTTCTGCTCCCGGGAGCGCAGGCTGAGATCAAACACCATGCAGATATTGCGGATCAGGAAGCGCCCCTGCGGCGTGACCTGCAAGCCGGTTTCGGACAGCACTAGCAGGCCATCCCGTGCCAGGGTCGCCAGCTCCTGCAACTCGGCGGCGAAGTACTCGGCAAACACCAGATTGTACTGCCGTCCGATAGCCCTGAAATCCAGCCCGAAATGGCAGCTGAGCTGCTGGATCACGGTACGCCGCACCACATCATCCGGTGTCAGGTGAATACCCCGGCTGACCGGCAGCTGCCCCTGATCCAGGGCAAAGTAATACTCCTCCAGGGTTTTGACATGCTGACTGTAGCAGTTTTCCACACTGGAAATGGCACTCACGCCCATGCCGACCAAGTCACAATCCGAATGGGTGGTGTAACCCTGAAAGTTGCGGTGCAGGGTGCCGCGTTTCTGGGCCAGTGCCAGTTCATCATCCGGGCGGGCGAAATGATCCATGCCGATATACTGATAACCGGCACCGGTCAGATACTCCACCGCCAGCTGCAGCAGCTCCAGTTTGAGTGCCGGAAGCGGCAGGTCTTCCCTCCTGATACGCCGCTGTGGCATGAACAGCTCGGGCATGTGGGCATAATTGAACACCGAAATGCGATCCGGCCCCAGGTCAGCCACCGCAGTCAGGGTCTGGCGGAAACCGGCCACGGTCTGTAGCGGCAGGCCGTAAATCAGGTCCACACTCACCGAGCGGGCATCCACAGCCCGACAGGCCTCGATAATGGCGCGTGACTGGGACAGGGGCTGAATCCGGTTCACTGCCTGCTGCACGCGGGCATCCACATCCTGAATACCGAGGCTGAAACGGTTGAAACCGATGCGGCGCAGCAGGGCAATGGTGTCGGGGCTGACCGAACGCGGATCAATTTCGATGGAGTAATCCGCCTTTGCATCCTCTTCCGGCCCGTAAAGCTGGAAATGCTCACGGGTTTTCTGCATCAGCCAGCTCATCTGCTCGTGGTCCAGAAAGGTGGGCGTACCGCCCCCCCAGTGCAGCTGCTCCACACGCCGGTCGGTATCAAACAAGGCCGCCTGCAGGCAGATTTCCCGCTCCAGATAATCCAGATAGGTACGCGCCAGACTGTGATCCTTGGTGGCGATCTTGTTGCAGGCGCAATAAAAGCAGACGGTATCGCAGAACGGAATGTGGAAGTACAGCGACAACGGCACCGGAATCGGGTACTCATTACTGTCCCGGACACAGGCATGATAATCCGTCTCGGCAAAGGGACCGAAGGATACGGCCGTTGGATAGGAAGTATAACGCGGGCCGGCCCGGTCATAACGTTGTACCAGCTCGGCATCAAAGGCGGTGCTGTTCATGTCTGCGGCTCCAGCGCGGTACTCAGGCTGTCGGCTGTCGGCAATACCCCGTCCAGCCGCCAGCGCTCATCCGCCGGCAGCAGCTGCAGGTACCATTTCCCCGCCGGCAGGGGCTGAATCCGGCCATCCCAGACACCGGGACTGCGCTGATGCAGGTTGATGACCTGATCATAACCGGCCTGGGTGGCATGCCGGAAAGCCAGGGTCAGTCCGGCATCCGCCGGCTCGGCAGGCGGGGTCAGCACCAGACGCACCTGCTGTCCGTTCAGGGCCATACTGGCGCTTAAACCCAGGGTGGCAGCCTGCTGGCCGCGTGCCAGGGTACGGTTGATGCTGCGGCCCTCGTTATAATAATCATCGACCACCAGTCCGCTGCTGCTTTCCATGGCGATCATCAGTGTCACCATGCTGGCCACGACCACCGACAGTGGCAGGAAAATCAGCGCCCAGGGCCAGAACTGGCGATACCAGGGCTGCGTGTCTCTGCTGTCAAGATACATGTGCTTGCTCCTGTTCGATCCGAACGCGCTAACGCCGGGGACCAATAAAACGTGACTCTTCCTCCTGCTGCAGCCCCGGCTCATCCAGCGCCTGGATATGGAAGCGGATGGTCTGGGAACGTTCGGTCAGCCGGTCCGGATCGGCCACTACCCGCACCGGGACATCCAGCACCTGTCCAGCCGCAGCAGACAGGCCGTCCACGCCCAACAGCTCGGCACCTTCCAAACCGGAAACCGTGATTTCAAACTCATGGGGTCTGCGATCCATATTCAGCACCTTGAGGATATAGGTATTCTCGATGCGTCCGTCACCGCTGTCCCGGTAAAGGGCATTCCGGTCACGGATAATGTCCATTTCCAGCGGCACCCGCAGCCCCAGTGACACCAGCATGCCCAGGGTAATCGCCAGCAACAGGCCGGCATAAATCAGGGTACGCGGCCTGACGACCCGGCTGCTGCCTTTTCCCTGCATGCGGTTTTCCGTGCTGTAACGCACCAGACCGCGTGCATAGCCCATCTTGTCCATCACACTGTCACACACATCCACGCAGGCGGCACAGCCGATGCACTGGTACTGCAGGCCCTCGCGAATATCAATCCCGGTCGGGCAAACCTGCACACACAGGGTACAGTCAATGCAATCACCCCTGTCATCAGGCCGTGGCTGGTTACGCTTGCGGGAGCCGCGTGGCTCACCCCGCTTGGTATCATAGGAAATGATCAGGGTGTCACGGTCGAACATCGCGCTCTGAAAGCGTGCATAGGGACACATGTAGATACAGACCTGTTCACGCAGGAAGCCGGCATTGCCATAGGTGGCAAAACCATAAAACAGCACCCAGAACAGTGCCCAGCCACCAATCTGACCGCTGGCCAGATCGAACCACAGCTGCTCAACCGGAATGAAGAACCCGACAAAGGTCAGGCCGGTCCACATGGCAAAAAACAGCCACAATGCGTGCTTGATGGCTTTCTTGCCGATTTTCTCACGGGTCCAGGAACTGTTGTCCAGTTTGATCTGCTGCGGGCGGTCGCCCTCAATCCACTGCTCAATCCAGAGAAACACCTCGCTCCAGACCGTCTGCGGGCAGGCGTAACCACACCACACCCGTCCCGCGACCGCTGTGACAAAAAACAGCAACAGGGCGGCCAGAATCAGCATCAGGGCCAGATAGACAAAGTCCTGCGGCCAGAAAACCATGCCGAAAATATGGAATTTACGGGCTGGCAGGTCAAACAATACCAGCTGCTGGCCATTCCATTTCAGCCAGGGCAGCAGGTAGAACAGGCCCAGCAGTCCCCAGGCTGAGATGCGCCGCAGCCGGGTAAAAACCCCTTGGGTCTGGCGCGGATAAATTTTCTGGTGCCGCTGGTAAAACGAATCATCCGGCGGCGTCTCCGGCGTTTTCAACGCTGGTGTGGTCATGCTGTCTCCTTGACCTCATCCGGGAGTCACCAGCCGGCAACGGACAGGAAGTCACCGGTCCGCTATTTGTCCATGTCCGTTGCCGGTGGCGACAAACTGTCAAAACGGGTATAACTCAGGGCTGGCTTTCAGCCGGTGTCTGCCCGTCCTGTGCTGACAACCCATACACATAGGCTGCCAGCAGGTGTACCTTATCCGGTCCCAGAAAATCCTCATGGGCCGGCATGTGTCCCTGTCGCCCGTTGACGATGGTATCGCGCACGATCTGGCGCGAAGAACCATAAAGCCAGATTTTATCGGTCAGGTTGGGGCCACCCAGCAAGGGATTCCCCGTGGCATCCGGGCCATGGCAGGCGATACAACCGCGTTCCATGAACAGCTTCTGGCCGATGGCGACCTTGCCATTATCCGCCTGTGGCGTGCTCAGGCTCATGACATAAGTCACCAGTGCATCCAGTTCGTTTTCCGCCAGCATTGCTGCATGCGCCGGCATGGCACCCTGACGCCCCTTGAGGATCGAGGTTTCAATCTGCTCAGGTGTACCACCATAAAGCCAGTCCCGGTCCCGCAGGCTGGGGTAGCCGGGCGAACCGCCGGCATCCGAGCCATGGCACTGGGCACAGTAGTTCAGGAACATGCGCCGCCCTATGTCATGGGCAGCCGCATCCTGGGCCAGCTCGGGAATCGGTGTGGCAGCATACTGCTGAAACAACGGGCCATATTCCTTTTCGGCCTGCGCCATCTCCTCCACATAGCGCCCGTCCTGTGAACTCCAGCCCAGCAGGCCCTTGAAGGAGCCCAGCCCCGGATACAGCAGCAGATACCCCAGCCCGAACAGCATCGTGAGATAAAACATCCACAGCCACCAGCGTGGCAGGGGATTGTTGTATTCCTGCAAGCCATCCCACTGATGACCGGTGACCGCACCACTGGCCACCTCATCCGGGCGCTTGCGCGAGGTCCAGCGGATCAGCCAGTAGCAGGCGAAAATATTGGCCAGCGTGATCACGATCACCCAGCCGCTCCAGAATGCACTCATTGATCAGCCTCCCTGACGGATTGACGATGTACCTGCTCCTCTTCCGGATCGAAAATGGAGTCACCCAGCTGGCGGAAATGTGTTTTGCGGCGGCGGCCATAGGCCCACCAGACCACCAGCAGGAAACCGATGAACAGCAGCAAGGTCACAAGACTGCGAATATCATTGATATCCATGGGCTTACCTCCGGGTCTTCACGGCCGTACCCAGATTCTGCAGGTAGGCAATCAATGCATCCATCTCGGTCTTGCCCTGCACCGCCTGCTGCGAGGCGGCGATGTCCTCATCCGTATAAGGCACGCCCAGTGTAGCCATGGCCTTCATTTTGGCCGGGGTATCAACACCATCCAGCACATTCCCGTTCAGCCACGGATAGCCCGGCATATTGGACTCCGGCACCACATCACGGGGATTATTGAGGTGCATGCGATGCCAGTCATCACTGTAGCGTCCGCCGACACGGGCCAGGTCCGGACCGGTGCGCTTGGAGCCCCACTGGAACGGGTGATCGTAGACAAACTCACCAGCCAGGGAGTAATGACCGTAACGCTCGGTTTCCGCCCGAAACGGACGGATCATCTGGGAATGGCAGTTGTAACAGCCCTCCCGGACATAAATGTCCCGGCCTTCCAGCTGCAAGGCGGTATAAGGCTTGAGATCAGCCACCGGCTCAGTGGTACTGCGTACAAAGAACAGCGGCACAATTTCTGCCAGCCCGCCCAGACTGATCACAATCAGGATCAGAATGGCCATCAGTCCCACATTCTTTTCAATGGTTTCATGTGTCATCATGCGCATTCCCTCCCTTAATGTGCCGGTGCCAGCACAGCTTCCTCAACCGGCTTGCGCCCGGCCAGGGTTTTCCAGACATTCCAGGCCATGAGCAGCATGCCAAGCCAGACCAGCAGCCCGCCCAGGAAGCGCACGGTATAGAATGGATAAGTGGCTTCCAGCGACTCGACAAAGCTGTAGGTCAGGGTGCCGTCACTATTGACCGCACGCCACATCAGACCCTGCATCACCCCGGCAATCCACATGGAAGCGATATAAAGCACAATACCGATGGTCGTAAGCCAGAAATGCACATCAATCAGGCGGATGCTGTACATCTGATCCCGCCCGAACAGTTTGGGCAGCATGGCATATACCGTGCCGATGGAAATCATCGCCACCCAGCCCAGCGCACCGGAATGCACATGCCCGACAGTCCAGTCGGTGTAGTGGGACAGCTCGTTGACCGTCTTGATCGACATCATCGGCCCTTCAAAGGTAGACATGCCATAAAACGACAGGGAGACAATCAGGAACCGCAGAATCGGATCGGTACGCAGCTTGTGCCAGGCTCCGGACAGGGTCATGATGCCGTTGATCATGCCACCCCAGCTCGGGGCCAGCAGGATAAGCGAGAACACCATGCCCAGGGTCTGAACCCAGTCCGGCAGCGCGGTGTAATGCAGGTGGTGCGGTCCGGCCCACATGTAAGTGGAGATCAGGGCCCAGAAGTGTACCACCGACAACCGATAGGAATAGATCGGGCGATTGGCCTGCTTGGGAACGAAGTAGTACATCATGCCCAGAAAACCCGCTGTCAGGAAAAAGCCGACCGCATTGTGCCCGTACCACCACTGCACCATGGCATCAATCGCACCGGGATAAACCGAATAGGATTTCCAGGCCGTCACCGGCAGTGCGGCACTGTTGACCACATGCAGAACCGCCACGGTCAGGATGAACGCACCGTAAAACCAGTTGGCCACATAAATATGCTGCGTCTTGCGCTTGATGATTGTGCCGAAGAACAGCAGCGCATACGCCACCCACACCACGGTGATCAGAAGATCAATCGGCCATTCCAGCTCGGCGTATTCCTTGGAACTGGTAATCCCCAGTGGCAGTGTCACGGCGGCCAGCACAATCACGGCCTGCCAGCCCCAGAATACAAAAGCCGCCAGCCTGTCTGACATCAGACGCGCATGGCAGGTACGCTGCACCACGTACAGCGAGGTGCCCATCAGTGCACAGCCACCAAAGGCAAAAATGACCGCATTGGTATGCAAGGGGCGCAGGCGACTGTAGGTCAGCCAGGGAAGGTCAAAATTCAGCTCCGGCCAGCGCAGTTGGGCTGCAATCAGCACGCCGACCAGCATGCCGACAATACCCCACACCACCGTCATAATGGTGAACTGGCGCACGACTTTGTAGTTGTAAGTCTGCTGCTCCATAACAAAACAATCTCCAAACCAAGAAAAAAGCCTCACGGGTGGCACACATACCACCGCACTGGCGCCAGTCTGGGTCAAAGCCGGAACCGGCCATTTGATACAGATCAACCGGAGGCAATCCTGAAACCTGTCAACAGGAAAAGCAGGAGGAGAATTGACTTATGTCAAGACGGTGCCTGAACAGGATTTCACTCAGGCACCGGGATTTTTTACAGGGTAGCGGTGGCCAGCTTGGCTGCAAACAGCATGAAAATCGAGCCGACACTGCCGCTGGACAGGGCGCTGAGCTTGCGCCGCTTGCGGAAAGCGGCTGCCAGATAGGCCCCGGTATAGATCAGCGCTGCCAGATACACAAAGCTGAAAGCCTGCAGGGTCAGGGCCAGCACCAGAAAGGCCCAGGCCGGGGTCGGGTAGCCCGGATCAACAAACTGAACAAAAAACGATAACAGGAACAGGATGGCCTTGGGGTTGAGCAGGCCAATCACCAGCGCCTTGCGGAACGGGGCCGAACGCGACACCCTGTGTGTCAGTGGCTGTTCCAGTACCTGCTCCAGCTCCTGACTGCGCCAGTTGCGCCAGGCGCTTAGCAGCATGGTGAAACCGATATAGCCCAGATAAATTGCGCCGGCATATTTGACCACCATGAACAAAGATGGGTAGGTGTGCAGCAGTGTGGCTGCCCCAGCCGCCGTAGCCAGCATCAATATCCAGTCGGCAATGAAAATCCCGCAGGCCGCCAGCCATCCGGCACGCACGCCGCGCTGTGCCGCCAGCGACAGGACATACATGGAATTGGGTCCTGGCAGCAGGATGATCAGGATGCAACCGATCACGTAAGTCATGTAGTTGATAACGCCGAAATGTTCCATAGTGCAACGGGTCCAGCCGTCCTCAGATGAATCAGAAAAATGCCCTGCATTATGCGTGATGCCTGCACACGGTACCAGTTATCCCGTGTACGACAAAAGGCGCTTACGCCGCCGCCCCGCTGCGTGCCTGCCGCCATGCCCGCAAGCGCCGCCACAGCCAGCTGCCGCTCAGCTCCTCGCCGGTCATCAGGTAATGCAGCACGGTATGGTTCTGGCAGGCCCAGTCCATCTCCCCCTGCACCGGACGCCGGGCACACATCAGGATGCGGTCCCTGACCTGCAGGGCGGTATCCTCCGCCGGCAGCAACAGACTCCCTTCCGCACGTTTGAGCAACAACGGAATGGCAGACACCCGCTGCTCCCTGTCCCTTGGATGCCGCAACAGGTGTTCCAGCCGTACCCCACCCAGCATGCAGGCTTCAAACAGGGCCGGTGCTTCGTTCATTGATACCTGTACCTCCCACAGCAGTGGCACTTCATCCTCCACCACACCGATAATGCGGCTCAGCAGCAGGTTTACCCAGGCACGATTCTGCTGCATGGCCAGTGTCAGGAAGTCACGGATCAGGGGGGTGCGCAACAGTGCATAAATCCGGTGTGCAATCACATCCCCCCGTTTCATGGTCAGCTGGAAACCGGCACGGTCATAAATCAGGCCATTGTCGCGCTGATTCTGGCGTGCCACCATGAACAGGTCCGGATTCAGCTCGCGTGCCGTCATCAGGATCGACAGGTTGTTGCCATCATCCGGGGTACCGGCCACTACACCGGTCGCTGTTTCAACCCCTGCCGCCTTCAGGGTATCGGCCTCGGTACCCAGACCGATAATGGAGCCGCCCGGCAGCCGGGTATGGGATTCACGCACATCAATCACCTGTACCTGAATACCGGCATGCTGCAGACGCCGGTACAGGGCCTTGCCGAAACGCCCGAACCCGGCCAGTACCCAGACGCCCTTGCCCGGAAACACCGGCTCACTGAGGGTCTGGTGCGGCATGCCGCTCAGCCAGTTGCTCAGGGTGTAATGACAGGGTGCATTCAGTGCCAGTTCCAGCTGATCGGCAAAGGTCTCAAACGGATTGATGGCCTCATTGCCACCGAATGAATTGATATTGGCAGCCATTTCAGCCGTTTCGGCCCGTGCCAGCAGGCGCAGCGGCGGATTCAGCACCTCGGTACACAACGCAATCAGCAGGTTGGCCTGATCCGAATCCGTCAGGGCAATGCAGCCCATGCACCAGGGACTGGTCACACCGGCACGCTCCAGCACCACCGGCTTGGAAGCATCACCCACCATACCCAGCGGACGGCTGAGAAAATCCGTCAGCAGCAACTCGTTGATGCGGTTTTCATCCAGATCAATCACAACCGAAGGAATGCCATCATCCGCCAGTGCCTGCACCAGCGTCGAGCCGGTATCACCATACCCGCAGATCAGATAAAACGGGGTCCGCAGCTGCTGCACTGCACGCCGGAACGCATGCTCACGCCGCAGCCGCACAAAAGCCGGGTCCTGCAATACCCCGAGGGTGGCCCCGATGCTGTAAATCCAGCCAATGACACTGGCATAGATGGTGAACACGGTCCACAGGCGCTGACCTTCGCTGAAGGCATAGGGAATCTCGCCGAAGCCGATGGTGGAAGCCATGTAGCTGACAAAATAGAAGGCATGGAAAAATGACATCTGCCATACCTGCCCCTGATCATCCTGCCCCGGAATCATGACAAACCCCAGAATCGAAACCGCATAGATCGTGATCAGCACAATCAGCGGCACACGTAGCCGGCGCAGCAGGATATAGAAAATGCTCGGCATCAGCGGCGCACGGTAATGGTTTCAGCCACCAGCAGGACGACGGAGGTGATATTGGCCAGCAGCGCACCCCCCGACATTGATACGATGGAGACCATGGCTGCCGAAGTCAGGCCGTCCGGACTGACATGGGATGCATAACCCCAGAAAATGGCAGCGACCACCAGCTGCAGGTCCGCCACCAGACTGGTGGCCAGGAAAATCGCCCCCAGATGGGTCCGGTCACCGAATTTGAGCACGGAGGCAATCAGGCTCACCACCAGGGCGGCAAACAGCTCAAAGGCATGGTGATGGTCCGGATTGTCGATGTCACCGACAAAAAAGCCGAAATTCAGTGTCAGCGCCAACACGATGAAAAAACCGAAAACCACTTTTTCCAGATTCATGCCTTACCGTCCTTTAGTCACCCCGACCCAAACCGGCCAAGATTACCACGGGCAGGCAGGCGACAGCCAACCCCGCATGTCGCCAATCCGGATCACTCTCCCAGAAACCCGCCCGACTGCCGGGCCCAGAGCCGGGCATAAAGTCCCTGCTGCGCCAGCAGTTCCTGATGCGAGCCCTGCTCGATAATGCGCCCCTCATCCACGACCACCAGCCGGTCCAGTGCAGCAATGGTGGACAGCCGGTGTGCAATGGCAATCACGGTCTTGCCCTGCATCAGGGTTTCCAGCCGCCCCTGAATCACTGCCTCCACTTCGGAATCCAGCGCCGAAGTCGCCTCATCCAGCACCAGAATCGGGGCATCCTTGAGGATCACGCGGGCAATGGCAATACGCTGGCGCTGACCACCGGAAAGCTTGACCCCGCGCTCACCCACCAGTGCATCCAGCCCGCGGTTGCCCTGGGTATCCTGCAGCTGATGAATGAACTGATCCACCCCGGCCATGGCAGCGGCATGTTCAATTTCAGCCGCTGTCGCCTGCGGGCGGCCATAGCGGATATTGTCGCGCACCGAACGGTGCAGCAGTGCGGTATCCTGCGTCACCATGGCGATACTGGCACGCAGGCTCTCCTGGGTCACGGTGGCAATATCTTGCCCGTCGATCAGGATCGCCCCTTGATCCAGATCATGAAAACGCAGCAGCAGGTTCACCAGCGTCGACTTCCCGGCTCCGGAACGTCCGACGATGCCGATCTTTTCCCCGGCGGCAATATTCAGATTGAAATCCCGGATCACGCGCTGCCCGGCACTGTAGGCAAACCCGACCTGCCGGTATTCAATCGCTCCCCGGCTGAGCTGCAAAGGCCGGGCATCCTCTGTATCCTGCACCCGGTTGTCGCGTGCAATGGTCTGGATACCGTTCTGGACCGTTCCCACGTGCTCGAACAGCGACGTGATGGTGCGCAGAATCCAGCCCGACATCTGGTTCAGGCGAATGATCATGGCATTGGCGGCAGCAATCGCCCCCACCGTGGTCTCACCCTGCTGCCAGAGCCAGACCGAAATACCGGCAGTACCGACCACCAGCAGGGTATTAAGCAGGGTCAGTGCCACCGTCATGCTGAAGATATTGCGCATCAGGGCATTGAAAGCCTCGGTGTGACGACGCATGAAATGCCCGGTGTGTGCATCCTCCTGCTCGGCACTGGCAAACAGCTTTACCGACTGGATATTGGTATAGCCGTCCACAATCTGGCCCAGCAGCTGGGAGTTCGCCTCCGACAGGGCTGCCGAGCGCTTGCGCACCGGTGGCACCAGCCGCCAGATTACCAGCCCGTAGCCCGCCAGCCACAGCAGAATCGGCACCACCAGCCGCCAGTCCATGTCCATGAACAGCCACAGCACCCCGATCAGGTACATGACCATGAGCCAGACCCCATCCACCACCCCGAGCAGGGCTTCGCGCACGGAATTACCGGTCTGCATCACCTTCTGGGCAATGCGTCCGGCAAAGTCATTCTGGAAATAACCGAGACTCTGGCGTACCACATAGCGGTGATTACTCCAGCGTACCCGGTTGCCCAGCCCGACCGCGATGGCGAAATTGATGATCCCGCGTGACCACAGCAGGGCGACCGGGCGCACCACGCCGACCACCACCAGCATGGCCAGCAACCCCCAGCCGTGCTCGGTGAAAAACCGTGCCGGATCAGCGCTTGTCATCCAGTCCACCAGCTGCCCCAGATACACGTACATGAGCATTTCGGTGCCGGTGGCAACACCGGAGAGGATGAACAACCACAGCAGCAGACCGCGTATCGGCCACAGGTAGTAGAGGAAAAAAGCACGCAGCTGCCCAGGCGGCCTGCGCACCGGCTCCGGCGCCATCGGGTCCAGCAGCGCAGCGAGATAGCGGATGAACATGACAGAACAGTGTTGGTTTTTAATGCCAGCTAGGCTACCGTAGTCCGCATGAGAATGCACCGGATAATAAAAGGAAGCTGTCCATGCCATCGATAAACCACCATTTCATCACCTGCCGGAATCTTGAGATTCACTACACCGCCTGGGGCGCCCCGGAAGCCCCGAAACTGATCATGTGGCATGGTTTGTCCCGTACCGGGCGTGACTTTGATGAAATCGCCCTGAGCCTGAGCGATCATTACTACGTCATCTGTCCCGACACCCCCGGACGCGGCCTGTCCCAGTGGAGCAGCAAGCCTGAAGAAGAGTACGTGATTCCCTTTTATGCCGGACTGGCCCTGGAACTGCTGGACAAACTCGGCATTGATGAGTGCGACTGGCTCGGCACCTCCATGGGCGGACTGATCGGCATGGTCATGGCCATGCTGCCGGAATCCGCTCCCCGTATCCGGCGCATGGTGCTGAATGATGTGGGGCCGGAAATCCCCGCCCCCGCACTGGAACGCATCAAGGTCTATGCCAACATCCAGCCCGAATTCGACAGCATCCAGGAACTGCAGGCCTGGCAGGCACAGATCTACCAGCCCTTCGGCCAGAATACGCCGGCCTTCTGGCGACGCATGGCCATCACGTCATCCAGACGCAAAAGTAATGGCAAACTCGCCCTGCACTACGACCCGGCCCTGACCCTGCCATTCCGGCACATGAGCGGTGATGAGCACCTGTGGGACGGCTGGCCGCTGATTCAGTGCCCGATGCTGATCATTCGCGGTGCCCTGTCCGACCTGCTGCTGCCCGAACATGCCGAGCGCATGCTGGCTGAAAATCCCCATGCGCAACTGGTCACCTTCCCGGATGTGGGACATGCACCCACCCTGGCCAGCCCGGCACAGATTCAGGTGGTCCGGGATTTCCTGCTCGGCCCTTCCTGAATCCCGAGCCGCCATAAAAAAACAGGCCCGACATCAGCCGGGCCTGCAGGTACTGAACGTATCGGACTGATTTCAGTCAGCTGATACCGGATCCACCGGAGCCGCAGGTTCAGCCTCGTCCAGACGCAGCTTCACCTCGCGGGTAATCTCCCAGTAAACATCGGAATAATCCGCATTCTTGACCCAGGGACGCACCACAAACACGGCGTTGCCCTCCACCAGTGAATCCAGCCGCACAATGGCGGGCGGATCACGCAGCACTTTCGGATTCCGGGCCACGATGTCTTCCAGTACGCGCTGGACCCTGTCAATATCCGACTCCTTGGGCACCGTGAAGCTCATGTCCACACGACGGTTGGCACTGTTGGAAGCATTGGTGATACTGCCACTCCAGACCGCATTGTTGGGCACGATGATATTCTGGTTGTCCGGCGTGGTGATCAGGGTCGATACCAGCGTCATGGATTTGACGGTACCGCTGACACCACCGGCAGTGATGGCATCACCCATATCAAAGGGCCGGTAGAACAGGATCAGCAGGCCACTGGCAAAGTTGCTGATGGTTCCCTGCAGGGCAAAGGCCAGAATGAAGCCAATGGCACCCAGTGCAGCCAGAATCGGGGAAATGTTCACTTCCAGAGCCGACAGGGCAAACACAAAGCCGATGATCATGGTCAGCTTGCGCACCAGACCGGACATGAAACTGCGCAGCAGCCTGGACGGATTGCGCATCATGCCCAGCGAACGGCTGACAAAGAAGGACAGGATGTAGGACAGAATCCAGAATCCGAACAGAATGCCCAGGAACAGGCCGATATTCTTGAGCCAGCGTATGCCGCCTTCCTTGGATAACAACCATTTCTGAACGGCTTTTTTGCTGGTCTCGGCATCGGAAATATCGATATTGATACCGGTGATGGACTTCACATACATGCGGTACGGCACCACAATGTCATTGTCGGTACCGTCATCCTTCAGCCCCGCCGTGGTATTGATGGCATCAAAAACCGCCGTCAGGCGATCCACCAGCCCGGTACGCTGATCGCGCAGCTGGCTGGCCCTTTCAACGATGACTTCCTTTTGTGTACTCAGGTCCTCACCCATCTGATTCAGGGCTTTTTCCAGACTTTTGGGGTCATCATCCAGATTTGCCCCGGAACCCAGCGCCTGCAGGGCCTCCTGCACACCCGCCAGCACCGCTTCCCGGCTTGGAGCCTGCTCGTCTTTTGATGCCTGCTCTGGGGCCGGTCTGGATAATGCCTCCAGTGCATCCAGCTGTGTCGTGACCTGCTGTGCCTGCTTGTTGAGCCGTGCAGTCAGCAGTTCCTGCTCCGCCACTTCCTTGGACTTTGCATGCAGCGCTCCGAACCAGGCATCCTGCTCCAGCTTCAGCTCATCCGTGGACAATGGTTTGAGCATGATTTTCAGCTCATCCACCGGTATCTGCACATCATCAATGGTCACCGGTTTGGGTTCCGGTGCCGGGGGCGGCGGCGGTGGGGGTTCCGGCATTTCCAGCTTCACCACCAGCGGCTGACCGGCAGCCGTGACAGCTGCAGCCTCAACCGTGGCTTTCGCCACAGCCCCGTCACCCGACTGGCTGCCACCGGCAGTCTCCCCGGATGCAGCCCCACGTCCAGCCTTGTCAGCCGACTCACCGGAAGTATCATCTGCCTTGTCAGCCACCCTATCCACCATGCCGGGAACCAGCAGTGGATTGGCGGTTGTTGTCTGCGCCTGTCCCGGAATTCCGTACAGCAGGGCTGCCGTACAGCAAATCACACAGACAGCATGCACAAAAGGACGCCCAAACAGGCGCTCAAATTGCTTCATGGTCAATTTTCCTCAGCAAGCATTATCAGGATAAAGGTAAAGTATTATGGGAACCGGAGTAGTTTTGGCCTTCAAGGCGTTTCACATCACCGCATCTCCATCGCGTTTCTGCGCGGGTTTGGTCGCATATTGCTGTGTTTGCGTTCAAAACACTGGTACTGGACACGCCCGCCCGGCTTGCGGATACTGGCTCACTGAATCCACCATCCCGCTGCCATGAGCAAACCATGACACCCATCCCCCTTTCGCTTTACATCCATATTCCCTGGTGCGTCCGCAAGTGTCCCTATTGCGACTTCAACTCGCACCCGGCCCCGGACGGACTGCCGGAACAGGCTTATGTTGACGCCCTGCTGCAGGACCTGAGCGAAGAGCTGCCGCATGTCTGGGGGCGACGGCTGGAGTCGGTTTTCATCGGTGGCGGCACACCCAGCCTGTTCTCGGCCCGTGCGCTGGATGATCTGCTTGGCGGCATCCGTGCCCTGCTGCCCCTGCGTCCGGATACTGAAATCACGCTGGAAGCCAATCCCGGCACCTTTGAACAGGTCAGATTCCGCGATTTCCGTGCCACCGGCATCAACCGCCTGTCCATCGGTATCCAGAGCTTCAACCCGCAGCACCTGCAGCAGCTCGGGCGTATCCATAACCGTGAAGAAGCCCTGAGAGCCGTCGATATTGCACGCAGGGCCGGGTTTGACAACCTCAATCTCGACCTCATGTTCGCCCTGCCCCGGCAGACCCTGGAGCAGGCCATGGCCGACCTGCAGCAGGCTGTTGACCTTGCCCCCGAACACCTGTCTTGGTACCAGCTCACCCTGGAACCCAATACGGAATTTTACAAATACCCGCCACCGCTGCCGGATGATGACCTGAGTGCCGACATGCACCTGTCTGGTCAAGCATTACTCAGCCATTCATGCTATGCTCAATACGAAGTTTCAGCGTATGCCCGAAGTGGCCGGCAATGCAGGCACAACCTGAATTACTGGACCTTCGGCGACTATGTGGGAATTGGTGCCGGTGCACATGGCAAAATCACGCAACCCGATCATTCCGTCATGCGTTACCGGAAATTCCGCCAGCCGGCCCGCTATCTGGCACAGGCCGGCAATGGCGGCTTCCGCAGCAGCGAGCAGCACATTTCAGCCACAGCGCTGAAGTTTGAATTCATGCTCAATGCCCTGCGCCTGCGTACCGGGTTCGCGCCGGAACTGTTCACCCGGCACACCGGACTGGATTTAAGCACCCTCACGCCCGCACTGGAACTGGCCGTCAGCCGCGGCCTGCTGGCCCTTGAACCACAAATCCATGCCACAGCGCACGGCTGGCGATTCCTGAACGAAGCGATACAGCTTTTTCTTGAGGATTAGCATCATGTCTCAGGCCCTAAGCCATGCCAGCGTCACCTGCCCCTACTGCTATTCGGAAATGACCAAGGAAATCGAAGTCATCGGCGGTGAGCAGCAGGTACTGTATGAAGACTGCGAAGTCTGCTGCGCCCCCATGGAGCTGAGCATTCAGATTGATGAGGAGGGGGAAATCCGCCAGATCAGGGTCCGGCCCGGCAACGGTTAGGCCAGCGACAGCAGCCAGACAACGGGGACGGCAATACAGGCCATGCACGGGGGCAGCCTGCCGGGGGGGGGGAACCTGTCCCCGACAGTCTCAGGTCACCTCAGTACGCCGGTGCATCCACACTGGCGGCAACACGCAGGCGCTGCTCCAGCACGTCAATACGCTCCATCAGCTCCAGTGCCAGTGCTGCACCGGCCAGATTGACACCAAGCTGCTGACGCAGCCGCAGTGCAACACGTGTGCGCCGGATGCTGGTGGTCTGAAAGCGCCAATGGCTGCCTTGGGTGCCGGATGGCTCCAGAATGCCGTGCTCGATCAGCGCCTCAATCGTTTCGGCCTGCACCGAGCAGGTGCGGCACAACTCCAGCAAGGTGATTTCACTGTCCTCGTTCAGGACTTCACCGGCAAGGACGGTATTCAATTCGGATTTCGGCATGGAATCAGACCCCTCCCAGATTGGCGCGCGGGTTGAACCCGAGCTGGTCTTGCATCTGTTGATAAAGCTGTTTTGCAGCATCGCTGTCTGCCGGTGGCAGCACGATCTGCAGCACAACGTACAGGTCGCCCGCTGACTTGCCCGGCAGCCCCCGCCCCTTAAGGCGCAGTTTGCGGCCCTGATTCGAGTTGGCCGGAATGTTGAGCGTAACGGCACCGGACGGTGTCGGGACCTGTACCGAGGCTCCCAGAGCTGCCTCCCAGGGCGCAACCGGCAGGTTCAGGTACACATCCACCCCGTCGACACGGTACAGGGCGTGATCGTTAAATTCGACCTCAAGATAAAGATCACCCGCCTCACCCCCACCGGCACCGGGACTGCCCTGCCCGGCCAGACGGATCTGCTGACCGGGGCGTATACCCTTGGGAATGCGCACGTTCAGGGTATGGTCACGGGTCACAACATGCCCGTCCGGCGTCAGGTCGGGCATGCGCAGGGTCAGGCTCCGCGTGGCACCGGTATAACTGTCTTCAAGATCAATCAGCACCCTGGCATGGTGATCCTCGCCACGCATGCGGAAGGTGCGGTGCTGCTGCCCGCCCCCGGCAGCTCCCTGCCGCTGACGGGCACGACCGAACAGTTCCTCAAAAAAAGCACTGTGATCCGCCGTATCGGCATCGGTATAACCACCACCGGTAAACTCGAAGCCTTCATTCCAGTCCGGCGGTGGCCGGAAATCCTGCTGCCCGGCTTTCCAGCTGGTGCCGAGCTGATCATAGGCAACCCGTTTTTCCGGGTCCTTGAGCACCTCATACGCTTCGCCCAGTTCCTTGAAGCGCTCCTCGGCATCCGGCTCCTTGCTTACATCCGGGTGGTATTTGCGCGCCAGTTTGCGGTAGGCACGTTTAATGGCATCCTGCGTGGCATCACGCTCGACACCGATAATCTGGTAATAGTCCTTGAATTCCATACGACCGCCGTTTGCAAAAGCCGAGCCGGATACCCGCATCCGGGCATGTGGTTCTGTTGGTGAAGTGCCGGGAATCATAGCACGAGAAGCCGGGGCCGTGGACACCCGGGTGCATTACAGCACCGGCCCCACAATGGCCAGGGTATTGTTCCACAGCCGCCGGCCCATACTCCAGCCCCGCACCGTTTCCAGCGTAACGGCCTCACTGTCGGCCAGATACTGCTGCTGTCGCGCCCGCATCTGTGCCGTCACCGCGGCATCATGCAGCAGGATGTTATTTTCATAGTTGAGATCAAAACTGCGCCGGTCCATATTGGCCGAACCGATCAGGGTGATCTCGCCATCCAGGGTCAGGGATTTGGTATGCAGCAGGCCGGGCTGAAACTCATACACCTTCACCCCCGCCATCAACAGGGATTCGTAATAACTGCGGCTGGCCGCCGCGACGGCAAAATCATCATTGCGGGCCGGAAAGATAATCGTGGTATCCACCCCGCGATTGGCACTGGCACACAAGGCCGCCTGCAAGGCACCATCCGGCACGTAGTAAGGGGTGGTGATGAACAGCTCACGCCGGGCGGCATACAGCAGCGTCATGAACATCTCGGGCATGGCCGAGTTGCGGAAGGTCGGTCCGGTACCCACCACCTGTGCGGTAAAGCCCGCTTGTGGCGGCGGCATGGGCTGGCGCAGCACGGCAGCGATGTCGTCCCCGCCACTGCCCATCCAGTCACTGGCAAACAGGTGCTGATTCTGGCGTACTACCGGCCCCTCAAAACGCATCACGGCATCGACCCAGGGTGCATACCCGGCCTTGGGCAGAAACGCTGCATCGGCACAGTTCTGGCTGCCGCAATAGGTAATGCGGTTGTCAATAACCAAAACCTTGCGGTGATTGCGCAGATCGACACGCCCCTTGAACATGCGCAGCAGCGGATTGCCCACCGGCAGGGCACGGCGGGTCTGCACCCCGGCAGTGGTCATTGCCTTCCAGAGCGGACTGCGAATCAGCGCCCGTGAACCCAGATCATCAACCATGGCCCGGCAGCTGACACCGCGTCGGGCGGCACGCTGCAATGCCTCGGCCATCCGGGTGCCATTGTGATCAGCAAGCCAGATGTAAAACAGCAGGTGGACCTGCTCCGTGGCCTGATCAATATCGGCAACCATGTGTGCGATCGCTGCATCAGAATCCGCCATCAACCGGGCCTGATTACCACCCACCGGGGCATAACCGCTGATCGACGTTCCGACCCGGAACAGCGGTGCATCCTGTTCCGGTATCACTGCAGCGTGACCGGGCGCCTCCCCGCCGGGGGCTGCTTCCGGACGCGGCAGGTAATCAATGGCCTGCTGCAGCCGGGCAATGCGCCTGCGTCCGATACTGGTCTGGCCCAGCAGCAGATAACCCAGCGCGCCCACATAGGGCAGCACCAGTACCACAACCAGCCAGGCAAACCGTGATTCCGGCTGGCGATGGCGTCTGAGCAGAATGTGGCCAATACAGGCCAGGACAATAACAATATGCAGAACCAGAAGCAGCATGACAACGCACTCTTTACACTCGGGGAACCACGCAGCCCGACACAGGCCATATCTGGGTGGTTTACCGAATGATAGTAGCAGGCATGAAGCGCATCATGTGGGAATATTAAATAGACCTATCTGGGCATCGGTAACTGTCAAGGTATCTGTCGTCTGTCTGATTTTCATGCAGCTATTCGTACTACCTCGTTGACCACTGTGCGCTCTGGATTCAATGATACTTACCGGGTCGCGGCGGGATGTGTCGGAGGTGAGTGCAACTCCGTGTGCGTTATCTAAGAAGATGCTGAGTTTTGGCTTGAAATGCGGTCTGCCATACGTTATTTTTTGTTATCATATTTTATTACTGATCCCAGAATCGCGGTGGCTGACATGGAACCACAAGACAAATGGCTGACCATTGAGGAACTTTCCGGCTATCTGAAGATGAGCCGCAGCAAACTCTATCAGCTAGCCCAGAAAGGCGAGTTGCCAGGCTCAAAGATCGGAACCCAGTGGCGGTTCGACAGGGATGAGATCGATGACTGGATGAAGAGCCTTCGTCAGACAACAACACGAAAGCCTTCTTGGGGATGATTGCGATTTTCGACGGATCGTCTGTGACCCCGGTAGATAAAGGAAAAACGGAGGTCACACCATGAACCGGAAACTGAATTTTCTTGACCTGTTCGCGGGGGCAGGAGGTCTGTCCGAAGGCTTCATCCGGGCCGGATTCGAACCGGTCGCGCATGTCGAGTCGGATCAGGCGGCCTGCTTCACCCTGCGCACACGCATGGCGTATCACTGGCTGAAGGCACACGGACGCACCGAGCTGTATGCGGAGTATCTGAACGGCGACATCAGCCGCCCGGAATTCTATGAACACGTCCCTGAGCAGGTGGTCGGCTCTGTCATCAATGCCGAAATCGGTGCCGAGACACTTCCGGATATTTTCCGGCAGGTGGACGCCCTGGTGGGAAACCGGGCTCTTGACCTGATTGTCGGAGGTCCTCCCTGTCAGGCCTATTCCATCGTGGGCCGGTCGCGGGATCGGAACCGGATGAAGGGCGACAAGCGGAACTACCTGTATCTCTATTACGCCGAATTTCTGAAGCGCTACAAGCCGTCATACTTCGTTTTCGAGAATGTGACCGGTCTTCTTTCTGCCAGGGACGAGGATGGCAGCCTCTATTTCAACGCCATGAGGGACCTCTTTCTCGAATGCGGGTATGAGACCGAGTACATGACCCTGTCTGCCGAGGATTACGGCGTACTGCAGAGCCGGAAAAGGATCATTCTTGTCGGAAGAAGGGGCCAGGCCACCGGATTTTACCCGGAGCCGGACAAGTGGAACCCCGGCGTAAAGGTCCGGGAGGTGTTCCGCGACCTTCCCGCGATTGGGGCCGGTGAAGGTGTTACCGGCCCGTGTCACGTGAAGGCGTATCGCGGGACATGGCAGATTGAAGCCGGTATCCGGAACGAGGAACTTCCGGTTACCTGGCATCAGTCCAGGCCCAATAATGAGCAGGATCTGGAGATATACCGGATCGTGGTCGACCTATGGAACAGGGAAAAGACCAGGCTCGATTACAATTCGCTGCCGGACCGGCTGAAGACGCACCGACACCGGGACTCGTTCCTGGACCGATTCAAGGTAGTCGCTTCCGATCTGCCGTTTTCCCACACCGTGGTCGCGCACATCGCCAAGGACGGGCATTACTACATTCATCCGGACATGAAGCAGAACCGCTCGATCACCCCCAGGGAGGCGGCGCGGCTGCAGACATTCCCCGATGACTATTACTTTGAGAGCGGCAACGGTGTTCCGGGGCGCACTCCCGCTTTCCGTCAGATCGGCAATGCGGTGCCTGTTCTGCTGGCCCGGAAAATCGCTGACAAGCTGAAGGAGGTCTGGTTGTGAGCTCAAGCGGAACCTACAAGATACGACCGGCCGGTCGGCATATTCTGACCATCGGCCGGGACCTGATTCAGGACTGCTATGCAGCAGTCGTGGAGCTGGTGAAGAACGCCTACGACGCCGATTCGCCGGATGTGAATATCGAGTTCAGGGCAAAACCTGACCGCAGCGGCTATGCCATCGTCATCACCGATCATGGGCACGGTATGTCACGGGATACCGTCATCCACAAATGGATGGTGCCTTCCACACGGGACAAACTGGACAGACGACAAAGCCCTTCCGGCAGGATCATGCAGGGCCGCAAGGGAGTGGGCCGCTATGCCGCGTCCATTCTCGGCACGGACCTGCTTCTCGAAACGGTCACCCCCGAAGGTGAGAAAACCACGCTCCTGGTCGAGTGGAACACCTTTGAGGCCGCCACGTACCTGGATGACGTGGAGATCCTAATTGAGACAGCCGAGGTGTCCGAGCCTTCAGGAACCCGGCTGACCATGACCGGTGACGGTGAGCTTCTCGGAGAGTGGAACCAGAAGCAGTTCGACAAGCTCCGCTTCGAACTGAAAAAACTGATTTCACCAGTGAGTGCGGCCATCAGTGATGAACTGAATGACGACGAGTTCCGCATCAGTCTGGAGGTTGACGGCTTTCCTGATGTCCAGGACGTCACCGAAACCATCGAGCCCTATCCGATCTTCGATCTGTTCGACTACCGGATCACCGGCAGAATCGGTGCCGACGGAAAAGGTGCCCTGACATACTCGCTGCAGAAAGCCCGCAACACAACGGAGGATAAAATCCGGTTCGATGCCGGTGGCCCGACAGGTTGTGGGGAACTGGTGTTCGACATCCGAGTGTATGACCGCGAGAAGGAAGCCATTGAATCCCTGATTGGTCGCGGCCTCAAAGATGAATCGGGCAATTATGTCGGGAAGCTTCAGGCCAGGCAGCTTCTGAATGAATATAACGGCATCGGCGTCTACCGGAACGGATTCCGTATCCGGCCACTGGGTGATGCGGACTTTGACTGGCTGAAACTCAATGAGCAGCGTGTCCAGAATCCTTCGCTCCGGATAGGCAGCAACCAGGCTATCGGCTATGTGCAGATTCAGTCGGACGAGCTGTCCGGCCTGGTGGAAAAGAGCGCCCGGGACGGACTCCGTGAGAATACGGCTTTTACCCGGCTGAAAGAGATCACCAAGGCGGTGATCGCCAAACTGGAAGAGCGGCGCTTCGACTACAGGAAGAAGGCCGGACTGAGCAGACCCGTGCTCAAGGTGGAGAGGGAATTTGAACGACTGTTTTCGTTTGATGCCCTGAAAAAAGACATCAGGTCGAAGCTCACCAGAGGGGGGGTTGACCGGAAGACGGCTGATGAAATTATCGAGATCATCAGCCGGGATGCCGAGGACAAGAATAAGGTGGCCGATGAGATCCGCCAGACCGTTGCCATTTATCAGGGGCAGGCGACCCTCGGGAAAATCATCAATGTCATCCTGCATGAAGGCAGACGGCCGCTGAATTACTTCCGGAACCAGATACCCAATCTGCGCTACTGGTACGACTCGTTCCTGAAAACACGGGATGCCGGAAAACTTGAAACCTTCATGCCGATTGCCGAGGGTGTCGGCCAGAACGCAGAGGTTTTTGTGAAGCTTTTCAGCAGGCTTGACCCTCTCGCCGCAGGGAAGCGCACCGCCAGAAAGCCGCTGGACCTGAAGAAAACCATCCGGAACTCTCTGTCCGTTTTCGACGAGGAGATGAAGACACACCATGTGGTGGCGAAAGTCGAAGGCCCCGACGATTTTCGGTTTTCATCCTGGCAGCAGGACATCTATGCAATCTTCACGAACCTCGTTGACAACAGTATCTACTGGATGAACGAGAAGAAGGTTCCGAAGCGGGAAATCACGATTGAGGTGGTGACTGATGGTGATTCTCTGCTTCACGTCGATTATCGCGATACCGGGCCGGGCATTGAGCCAGATCTGATCGCCAGTGAAGTGATCTTTGAACCCCAGTTTTCCACCAAACCGTCCGGCACCGGACTGGGCCTGGCTATCGCCGGAGAGGCCGCGACGCGAAACGGTCTTGAATTGAAAGCCTTTGAGTCTGAGCAGGGAGCATGGTTCAGGCTGCAGCCGAAAACGGAGAGTGAATGAAATGAGCGCGTTCCGACTGCTGATTGTGGAGGATAATGACCAGGACCTCACCACCTGCCGGGATACCGTTGCCCGTTACAGGGACGAAAAGCAGCGCGAGGTTGAGCTTGTCGAGTGCAGAAGCGTTAAGGAGGCATTCGAAAAACTTGATAACTCCTTTGACGGCGCAATCATCGATCTGAGGCTTGCCGATCAGGGCGATGAAGGGAACCAGGTGGTCAGCCGGATTGCAGAATCACACTTCAGGATACCGGTGGCCATACTTACCGGCACACCTGATGCCGCCGATTCGGATTTCACTTACATCGGAGTGTTCAAAAAAGGTGACCCCGGGGCCGGATATGCGGATCTGCTGGATCGTTTCTGGGGGATTCACAATACCGGTCTGACGCGCATCATGGGAGGCCGGGGCATTATCGAGGAAACACTGAACAAGGTGTTCCGGGAAAACCTTCTTCCGCAAAAAGACAAATGGGTGGCGTATGGTGAAAAAGATTCCTCCAGGACCGAAAAAGCGCTGCTCCGCCACGCTCTGAGTCACCTGCTTCAACTCCTTGATGATGACGGGGACAGGAGTTTCCCTGAAGAGATGTATCTGCATCCGCCTCTGTCGGACAAAATCCGTACCGGCAGCATCGTCAAGCAGAAGGATGGGGATTGGTTTGCCGTGATGAATCCGGCCTGCGACCTTGTGACCCGGGGAAACGGCAACTACAAAACGGATCGTATCCTCCTTGTGGAAATCGAGAAGGAAGATGATGTGGTCGGTCTGGCGCTGGATGGCATCCAGAAGGCCGACAAGAAGAAAAACAAACTCCGGACGGTGTTCGGCAACAATCACACTGATTATTACCACTGGCTGCCGAAGACCGATTTCTTCTCCGGAGGTTTCCTGAATTTCAGAAAGCTCTCAACCATCACCAAGGATGAATTTGGCAAGAAATTTCAGGCCCCTGAGATTCAGATTTCACCATCATTTGTGAAAGATGTGGTGGCTCGTTTCTCCTCCTACTATGCCCGTCAGGGACAACCGGATATCGAGTGCGATGGTTTTATCACGTATCTGACGTCAACCCAGGAGGCCACCGGGTAATGGATGTCCACTCGCCCGAGCAGCGCAGATTCAACATGTCCAGAATCCGGGGAAAAGATACCCGGCCTGAGATGATGGTGCGTGGTTGGCTCTGGGCGAACGGATACCGATACCGTCTTCACAGGAAGGATCTTCCCGGCAAGCCGGATATCGTCCTGCCGAAACATCGCGCAGTCATTTTCGTCCATGGATGCTTCTGGCACAGACATGGCTGCCAGTCGACGACCACTCCGGAATCACGTCGGGATTTCTGGCTTGCCAAATTCAGCGAAAACGTCAGCAGGGACAAACGCAACATCGCAGCCCTGCTGGAGCAGTCCTGGCGGGTTATGGTGATCTGGGAATGCTCCCTCCGGGGGAAAAACGCGGCACCGGATCTGGTCGCTGAGCAGATAGCGGATTTTCTGAATTCGGAGACGCGTATTGCCGAGACCGGCACTCAATGGAAGACAGAAAACAGGGATGGGTGAAAAACGTACCCGGCGAGTCTTTAGCGCGGATTATAAACTGTCCATCCTGCAACAGGCCGATGCCTGCCAACACGGTGAACCGGGTGAGTTGCTGCGCCGTGAAAAGCTGTATTCCAACCAGTTGTCACAATGGCGACGTGAATTGGAGGCGGAAGGGATCGAAGGACTCAGCAAAACCCGCCCCGGCCTGGCTGCGAGCAAAAGTCCGGAACAAAAACGCATTGACCAACTGGAAAAAGAAAATGCCCATCTGCGCCAGCAACTGGACATCAAGGACAGCTGCCTTGCCCTGCAAGAAAAGCCTTGGCGTTGATCGAACAGGCCGAACGGGAGAACTTGTCATGAGCCTGATGGAACAAGAACTGCCTGATACGGTTTCGGCTTCGTCAATTGAATGTTGCAACAATCCAGTTTGTGACTTTCGCAAGAGGTCTAATAAGCCCCATTCCCCCCGGAATCCCCTCCGGTCCCATGACGATGCCCGCTCAGGGTCTGACGGGCGCTGCGTACCAGGTCAAGGGTATCCACACCCAGAGCCACAAACTGCAGTCCCAGTGACTCATAGTGCTGTGCCAATGCCTGGCTGGTGACCAGACTGCCGGCAGCCTTGCCGGCGGCACGGATTTTGCGGATGGCGGTTTCGACTGCCGCCTTCACTTCCGGATGGGCGGGTTGCCCCAGATAGCCCATACTGGCGGCCAGATCGGCAGGCCCGATAAACACACCATCCACCCGCTCCACCGCCAGAATGGCATCCAGATTCTCCAGTGCCGTCACCGATTCAACCTGAATCAGCAGGCACAGCTCCCGATCCACCCCGGCGAAGTAATCACCAATCTGATTCCAGCGGGCTGCCCGTGCCAGTGCCGTCCCCACACCGCGCATGCCATGCGGCGGATAGGTAATGGCCCGCACCAGTGTTTCGGCCTGCTCTGCCGTATCCACCATCGGAATCAGCAGGCTCTGAACCCCGATATCGAGGTATTGTTTGATCAAGGCAGGATTGCCATCCGGCAGGCGCACCACGGCATGAGCAGGCGTGCCGGCGATGGCCTGCAGCTGGGCCAGTACCGTCTGGCGGTCATTCGGTGCGTGCTCACCATCAATCAGCAGCCAGTCATAGCCGGTGTGCCCCAGCATTTCCGCCGCCACCGGATTGGCCAGCCCCAGCCAGTAGCCGTACTGTTGCTGCCCTGCCCTGAGGGCATGCCTGAAGGTATTTTCAGGAATATTCATCATCTTTCCACCTGTGCAGGCATGGGGCTGACAACCATTTTCACAAACACGCTGCCAGCCCCTGCCGGATTCTCAATAACCGTAACCATCAAAACAACTGTCTAAACAAACTGACAGGTCACATTTCCCAGCGGCCCATAATCGGCATGAATGGTGTCCCCGGCCCGGACCGGAATCGGCGCAGTGAAGGAACCGGCCAGCAGCACCTGACCCGGCTCCAGCGCCACCCCGTGCGGGGCAAAACGCCGGGCAATCCAGCAGATGCCGTTGGCCGGGTGGTTCAGCACCGCCGCAGCCAGCCCGGTTTCCTCAATCACGCCATTCCGGTACAGGATGGAGCCACACCAGCGCAGGTCCATGGCATCGGGCCGGATCGGCCTCCCGCCCATAATGATCCCGGCATTGGCGGCATTATCGGAAATGGTATCCATCACCGTGCGCACATAACCGCTTTGCGGGTGCACCCGGTGACTGCGGGCCGCAATCAGCTCCAGGGCCGGAATCACATAGTCGGTGGCATTGAGCACATCCATCATGCTCACATTCTCACCCACCAGCCGCTCCTTGAGCACAAAGGCCAGCTCGACCTCGATGCGTGGATCGGTAAAATCCGCCGTCCGGATTTCCCCACCGTCTTCAAAGCGCATGGACGCCATCAACACCCCGTAATCCGGGGTATTGATCTTCATGGTCCGCTGCATGACACGCGAGGTCAGGCCGATCTTGTAACCAATCACACGGTCGCCCTGCGCCTCCTTGAGCGCCATCCAGGCAGCCTGCACCGCATAGGCATCATCCATGTCCATATCCGGGTGCGTCAGGGTCAGGGCATCAATCTGTACCCGCTCCTGCTCGGCCCGGAACAGCGCATGCGCTGCCTGTTGTATCTGTTCTGGTGTCAATATGCTCACAGGTAATCCTGAATATTGTTACGGTTGTACTTCAAAACCGGCTCCAGCTCCTTCATCTCGAAGGACAGTGCCACCCCGCGCTGCGCAAAGCAGGCATCAAAATGCCCGCTCAGCACATCAAAGAAGGCCCTGGCCGCCTGTTCACGCGCTTCCATGCTGCGCCCGGCCCCCAGGAGAACCGTCAGGTGCACAAACAGGTGCGCCGGATTGCCGTCCGCCATGCGGTAGTCATGGCAGGCATACGCCCGGCTCCGGACTCCCTTGAGCGGGAACAGGCCGGTATCGGCAGCTGCTTGGTGCAGACTGGCGAACAGGTTCTGCAGCGCCAGGGTTTCTGCATCAATATTGTCGGAATATTCGAGAACAAAATGTGCCATGGCCAGCCCCTCAGTCTAACGGAAAGATTGCATTGATCTGCCCGGTTCCCGAACTGCCGAAGTAAGGTGTAATGACTTCCACTTTGCCCTTGTAGTCCTTCCAGCCCAAGGCTCCCAGCAGCATGGCGGTATCATGCATGTGCCCTTCACCATGACATTTCACCGCATATTCCGGCAACATGTCGATAAAGGTTTCCCAGTCACCTTCTTCCCACATTTTCACCACATGATGGTCAAACTGTTCCAGGAATGGTGACCAGACCTTATGCATAAACTCATCAGCGGCACGGCTGTCGGCAAAGCGGTGAGACAGTGAGCCACTGGCCAGGATGGCCACTTTACCATCATAGTCCTGCTCAATGGCTTCACGCACGGCCTGGCCCAACAGGCGACTGTCTTCCAGCTCATGTGAGTTGCACCAACCCGCCACAGAGACCACCTTAAAATGGTCATCCGGGCTCATGTAACGCATCGGTACCAGAGTGCCATATTCCAGACCCAGACTGGTCTTGTCATGGGCACGGGTGTTCACGCCCAGGGCATTGGCACGCTTCGCAATCATGTGCCCCAGTTCCGGGTTGCCGCTGTGGGCATAATGCAGGAACTTGATGAAATGCGGCAGCTCGTTGCTGGTATAGTCATCCTCAAAATGTTCTGCACAATTCAGGTGATAACCGGAGTTCACCAGCCAGTGCACATCGAAAATGACCAGGGTATCCACCCCCAGCTCCCGGCAGCGGCGGCCGATCTCGTGATGCCCCTCAATGGCGGCATCGCGGCAGCCCTTGTGCGGCCCGTCCAGCTCGGACAGGTACATGGAAGGGACGTGCGTGATTTTTGCAGCCAGTGCTAACTTGCCCATATCGATTACCCCTTGCCCAGGGCCGGAACCTGATGGGTTCCATGCGCCATGCAGACATTTTTGGTTTCCATGTAGAACTCGAAGCTGTAGTCGCCGCCATCGCGCCCGACACCACTCATCTTGATGCCGCCGAACGGTGATGGCAGGTTGCGGTTGTTCTCCGAATTCACCCACAGCATGCCGGTTTCAATTTTGTGTGCCATGCGCATGGCCCGGCCCTGATCATTGGTCCACAGGTAGGCGGCAAGGCCATACTGGGTATCATTGGCCAGCCGGATCGCCTCTTCCTCGGTCTCGAACGGAATCTCGGTCAATACCGGCCCGAATATCTCCTCGCGTGCAACACGCATGTCATTGCTGGCCCCGGTAAACAGGGTTGGCTGCACGTAATTGCCCTGGCCCAGCCCTTCACAACGCCGGCCACCGACCGCAACAGTCGCACCATCGTTACGGGCAATATCCATGTAGCTCATCACCTTGTCGAAATGCTCGGTATGCACCAGCGGTCCGACTTCGGTGGCAGGGTCGAGCGGATGACCAACCCGCAGACGGGCAACCCGCTCCTGCAGTGCCGCCAGGAAACGCTCGCGGATACCCTTCTGCAGCAGCAGGCGGCTGCTGGAAGTACAACGCTGACCGTTCAGGCTGTAAATCATGAATACCACGGCATCCAGGGCACGTTCAAAATCGGCGTCATCAAACACGATCACCGGATTCTTGCCCCCCAGCTCCAGATGGATGCGTTTCAGGGTGGCGGCACTCTGGCGCATGATATAGGTGCCGGTCACGGTTTCCCCGACAAAAGCCACTGCCTTGATAGCCGGGTGCTCGGTAATGCCCTTGCCCACACTCTCACCAAAGCCGTTCACCATGTTCCAGACGCCCGGCGGCAGACCGGCCTGCTCACTCACCTCGGCCAGAATGGCTGCCGACAACGGGCTGAACTCTGCCGGCTTGTGCACCACGGTGCAACCTGCAGCCAGTGCCGGGGCAATCTTCCAGGTCGCCAGCATGAACGGCGTGTTCCAGGGGGTGATCACGCCGACCGGCCCGATGGGCGTGCGCATGGTGAGGTTGCTGTGTTCCGGCTGGTACAGGGCCTGGCCGTTACGGGCTTCCACGGCCCTGTCGGCAAAAAAGCGGAAATTGGCGGCTCCGCGCACGGCAGCCTGCTTCATGAAGCGGATCGCCTGACCACAGTCAGAGCTTTCCACCAGCGCGATCTCCTCAGCCCGATCCACCAGCTTGTCGGCAAAATTCACCAGCAGCTTGCGGCGCTCGGCTCCGGGCATGTCGCGCCAGTCGGTGAAGGCATCAAGCGCGGCATCACAAGCCTGATCCACTTCGTTCTGGGTTCCGGCGGCAATCTGGCCCAGACTGCTCTGGTCCGCCGGGCTGAGATTGGTAAAAGTCCGGTTGTCTTCCGGCGTGACCCAGCGGCCATTGATGTAATGCCCGGTGGTGTTGTCCTTGAAACGTTGCAGGTATTGCGCAGCAAGCGCCTGATTCTTTGAAAGGTCTGACATGGTGTCCTCCATCGGTAGCCTTCCCAAACACCCAAACAATATAACACGTTAAATAAATAGTGCAAACATTTTTAGCTTAAAATCAACCTTAAATAGAGCAAAAAAAATCAAAAATATTTTTAAAAAACAGTTAAATAAACCAAAAATCCGGAAAAATGAAATTATTCATTTGAAAATTTAACGCATTAACTATATGCTGATCTGGCAACAACCTAATTCCAATCAGGAGCAAGCTAGCAATGCGTTTCGTCACCTATACCTACCAGAACCGGACCCACTGGGGAGCTGTTACCGGCGCCGATGATCAATTGGCCGTTGTTGACCTCGGCACAGTGGCCCCGGACCTGAAAACCGCCATAGCACAGGGCAAGCTGCCCAAAAGCCTGCCGGATAACCCGCCCCGTCTTCCGCTGGATCAGGTCAGGCTGCTGCCACCGATCCTGCAGCCGGAAAAAATCGGCTGTATCGGCGTCAACTACGCCAACCGCAACGCCGAGTACAAGGATGGCAGCGATGCCCCGAAATACCCGAGCCTGTTCATGCGCACACCGGATTCCCTGACCGGTCATGACGCCCCCCTGATCCGCCCGCCGGAATCACATCAGCTCGACTATGAAGGTGAAATCGTGGTGATTATCGGTAAGGGTGGGCGACGCATCCCGCGTGAACGTGCCTACGAACACATTGCCGGCCTGACCATCATGAATGAAGGCACCCTGCGTGACTGGGTACGGCATGCCAAATTCAATGTGACCCAGGGTAAAAACTTCATGCACTCCGGCTCGATCGGCCCCTGGATGGTGAGTGCGGATGAATTCAGCCCGGCGGATTATCAGGACATGCGCGTCATCACCCGCGTCAATGGTGAGGAACGCCAGAACGATACCACAGCCAGCATGATGTTCCCGATTGATTACATTATTCATTACCTGTCAACCTTCATGGCCCTCAAGCCGGGCGATGTCATTGCCACCGGGACACCGAACGGAGCCGGTGCACGCTTTGATCCACCGCGCTACCTCAAACCGGGCGATGTGGTCGAGGTGGAAGTCCAGGGTGTGGGCATCCTGCGCAATGGTGTGGCAGATGAAGTTGTGGAGAACTGATGCGCAACTTTGAGCGTTCCCTGCCCATGTCACTGCTGCGCGCCCGCGAGGCCGTGATGCGGAAGTTTCTGCCTCATCTGCGCGCCCATGAACTCTCACCCCAGCAATGGCGGGTGTTGCGCGCCCTGAATGAGAGCGATGAGCTGGAAATCAGCGAACTGTCGGAACGTTGCTACCTGCTGATGCCCAGTCTGTCACGCATCATCCAGAATCTGGACGGGCGCGGGCTGATCTCACGCCGGACCTCCGAACGGGATCAGCGCCGCTCGCTGATCCGGCTGACCGCACGGGGCCATGAGTTGGTAACGCTGATGTCGGTGGAATCTGAAGCCCGTTACCAGCACATCACCGAGGTATTCGGGTATGGCAAGCTGGAGTTGCTGTACGAGCTGCTGGACGAACTGGTGGAAAAGCTGGAGGCAGAGGAAAGGGAGGATTGAGCTACAGGCTGGCCCGAGCCGGCCTGCAGCCACTGGCCATATTCTCAGGCAATCACCCCGTCCGCCATCCACTCATCAATAATCGCCAGCACCCGTGCCACAAATGCCGGGTCGTTGACATGACAATCCAGTACCTCATGATCCACACCCGCGCTGGCCAGCTCGGTCTGCAGAGCCTCCAGATAGGCCGCAAGTTCCGCCGGTGCGTGCAGGTCCTGCCCCGGACGGTCCCATTCCTCAATACCCCGCTGCGGCAGCAGCACCCGCACCGGTGCACGCGCTTCGGCCAGCCGTTCAGCCATGACACCGGCAGTGGCAATCCGTTCCGGCGCATTCAGCACCACCGAACCGATCAGGCGGTTGTGGGCATGATAAGGGCTGGCACCGAATGCAGGCGGCAGGGGCTGCCACTCCGGCAGGTCCACCAGGTCCATGGCTCCGGGGGCCACCAATTGGGGAGTCCCAGCCCGCCCGGCATTGAGCAGTCGATCATTACCGGCATTGACAATGGAACCATGCACCCAGTTGGCCAGCTCCTGGGTACAGAAATCCAGCACAAGCGCAAAGCGCCCCTGAGCCGCCAGACTTTCGAATGCCCGCCCGCCCATACCGGTGGCATGAAAGACCGCCACTTCAAAGCCCCGCTGCTCCAGTGCCGGTTTCAGAGCCACCATGTATTTGAGGCAGGACTTGCCCAGCGAGGTCATGCCGATCAGCGGCTTTTGTGTCTGCGGCGGCTCCACGGCACGTGCTGCCCCGATAACGGCCCCGGCTGCCTGGCTCAGGCTGGTTTTGCAGACTGAATTCAGCCCGTACAGCCCCCCGGCCCAGAGCATCATCTGCACATCCGCCGCAATGCGCTCCGCCGGGATCAGGGCCGAAAAAGCGATCGTGGAAAGAATGCACTTCGGCACCCCCAGCGGCAATGTCGCTACCACATCCAGTGCCAGATCCGTCGCCATACTGCCACCAATCGCCAGCATGCCATCGAACGCTCCCTGTTCCCACAGCTGCCGTGCCAGGGCAGCCGCCCCCTGCGCCATCAGCTGCATGGCGCTGTTCTCGTCTCCGGAGGCAATCACCGCCTCAATGGTCACACCCGCCGCTGCGGCCACGGCATGCTTGTCATGCTCACACGGCACCACCGCATCCCCAAGCACACTCACATCCATGCGCAGACAGTGCGCCCCCTGCCCCTCTATGCACTGTTGCAGGTATGAAAGCTCATCCGCCTTGGTATCGTAGGTTCCGATCAGCAGAATGGTCTTGTCCATCCTCTCCTCCTCACTCCTCTCAGGGTGCCGTCACACTCGGCAACAACCTTCAGCACCCGGAATATTGACAACCGGCAGCGGGCCGGGCTGCTGCCAGCCCCGGTACACCGCCCGGTCAAACCTGGCGTTAAAGCTGTATCCAGGCCGTTTTCAGGTCAGTGTACTTGTCCAGCGCATGCAGCGACTTGTCCACACCATTGCCGGACTGCTTGACACCACCCAGCGGTACGGTGACATCTGCCCCACCGTAACAGTTCACATGCACCACTCCGGCCTGCACGGCGCGTATCATACGGTGGGCACGCGACAGGTTACCGGTCCAGACCGCAGCCGCCAGCCCATACTCGGTCCCGTTGGCAATCCGCAATGCATCGGCTTCATCCTCGAATGGCATCACACCCAACACCGGCCCGAAAACCTCTTCACGTGCCAGGGTCATCTCCGGCTTCACGCCGGCAAAGACCGTCGGCTGCATGTAAAAGCCGCCACTTTCGGTATGGATGCGCGTTCCGCCCGTGACCAGCTGCGCGCCCTCCTGCTGCGCATGCTCCACATGCTGCAGGTCCTTGCCCAGCTGCTCCATACTGGCTACGGCACCCACCTGGGAAGAAAGCTGCAACGGATCACCCACCCGGATGGCCTCAGCCACCCCGGTCAGCAGGGCCACAAACTCGTCATGGATACTGCGCTCAACCAGCAGGCGCGAACCGGCCACACAGACCTGCCCGGAATTGCGGAAGATGCCCATGGCCGACACCTGCGCGGTCTGTTTCAGGTCTGGCGTATCGGCAAACACGATATTGGGTGACTTGCCCCCCAGCTCCAGATAGACACGCTTCAGGTTGGAGCGGGCCGAATACGCCAGCAGCTTGCGCCCCACCAGGCCCGAGCCGGTAAAGGCCAGTACATCAATGGCCGGATGCAGCCCGATGGCTTCCCCGGCAACCCGGCCCTGCCCGGTCACCACATTCAGCACCCCGTCCGGCAAGCCTGCCTCACTGCACAGCGCCGCCAACCGCAGCAGCGACAGTGACGCACCCTCTGCCGGTTTCAGCACCACGGAATTACCGGCGGCCAGTGCCGGTGCAATCTTCCAGGACGCAATCATGAGCGGGAAATTCCAGGGCACAATGGCCGCCACCACACCTACCGGCTCACGGTGGATCAGACCCAGCACACTATCCGCCGTGGGAGCGATTTCACCATAAACCTTGTCGATACTTTCTGCATAAAAGCGGAAAGTACCGGCAGCCGAGCCAGGCTCGGCATTAAAGGCCATATTGATCTCGGTGCCATTGTCACGCACCCCCAGCACTGCCAGTGCCAGGGCTTCGCGCTCAATCAGGTCGGCAATCCGGTGCATGACCTTCTTGCGCTGTGCCGGGGCCATCCGTGACCAGCTGCCACGCTCAAATACGCCCCGCGCAGCCTGCACCGCACTGTCCACATCTCCGGCACCGGCATCGGCAATGGTAGTGAGCAGCTGTCCGTCAATCGGGCTGACCACCTCCATGACCTGCCCGTCACGGGCAGGGACCGGACGGCCATTGATAAACAGCTGTTGCGGGGCAACCTCGCGGGTACGGAGGTCGTCGATTCGGGTTTGATCAAGCATCATCACTTATCCGCTTTTTGTTTGCATCATGCAGTTTGTCATCAAACTGTTCGAGATCTGTCGGGCTGCGGCGCAGACCAACAAAATGCACGATCAGTACCAATATAATCAGGCCAAACAGAACGCCGGCAATCGGACGGTCAATCATCTCCAGCGGCGAATCCACCCGCGCCATGCTGCTGCGGAACTTGGTTTCGGCAATCTTGCCCAGCACAATCCCGAGCACGATCGGCACCGCCGGCAGGTTCAGCCGTTTGAGAATAAAGCCGAAAAGACCGAACACGCCGGCCAGCAGGCAGTCGCTAAAAGAGTTGCGCAGCGAGTACACGCCGATAAAAGACAGGGTCAAAATGATCACACCCAGAAAACGGTCCGGAATGGCAATCACCTTGATCATGAAGCGGCTGGCATACAGCAGGAAAATAATCACCAACACATTCAGGATCAGCATGGACAGGTACAGGCTGGTGACGAACTCCGGCTGGTCACGGAACAGGCCCGGCCCCGGCACCACGTTGTGTACATAGAATACCGTCAGCATCATGGCAGTCAGCTCCTCGCCGGGAATCCCCAACGCCAGCAGCGGAATCATGGCTGCCGGCGGCACCGAATTGTTGGCAGCTTCGGAGGCGACAATACCATCAGGAGCACCCTTACCGAACAGCTCCGGGGCTTTGGACACTTTCTGGGCCCAGCTGTAGGCAAAGAACTGGGACAGGAATTCCCCGACCCCCGGAACAATGCCGGCAGTCACACCGAACAAGGAAGACGGGTACAGTACCTTGGGATAACGGAACACCTCGAACAGCTTGCGGAACATCCCTGTCACTTCGGGGGCGGCAGGCCGTTTACTGTCACGCCCGACCAGTAACGTAAAAGCCTGGGAAATGGCATACAGCCCCAGTACCACCACAATCAGGTTAATCCCCGAGGACAGCCAGACCTGATCAAAAGAATAACGCTGGGTATAAGTCACGGCATCCATGCCGACATTGCCAAGAAAAATTCCCAGCCCCAACATGCCCAGCGCAATCAGGGTCTGCCCCTGATGCGACACCACCACCAGCACCATGCCCAGACAGGCCGCGAAAAAGATTTCGCGCGAACCGAACATGGGAGCCACCTTGGCCAAGACCGGTGTCAGCGTGATCAGGGCGATAATCGCCAGCACCCCGCCTACAAAGGAAGCACCGTAGGCCAGTGCCAATGCCCGTGCCGCCTCCCCGCGCTGGGTCATGGGATAGCCATTGTAGGTGGTCAGGGCATTGACCGCACTCCCCGGCGTATTGATCAGAATGGCCGGAATCGACCCACCATACATCGACGAGGCATAAATACCCAGCAGCAGGGTCAGGCCGGTAATCGGCTCCATGGAAAAGGTGGCGGGCAGCATGATGGCAATGGCGATGGCGGCCCCCACCCCGGGAATGGCACCGATGATGACGCCACCGACCGAGCCCACCACCAGGGCCAGCAATACATCCCAACGCCCCAGTATCGCCAAACTGTCAAGCAGGACTTCTGAATACTCCATGTCTCCTCCTCAGAAGTAGATGCTGAAAAAATTGCGCAAACCGGTTGGCAGGTACTCATATAAAGCACCACCGGGAATCTTGGCCTGCAGAAAGGTTTTGAAGACCAGTACAATGGTCAGCGCCGCCAACACAGAAGCCAGCAACAGCCGGGGCTCGACATAGCCCAGACGCAACGTCAGAATCGGCATAAACAGTACCGTGGCGGGCAAATAGCCCAGTGTCGGCACCAGCCAAACATAAAGCAGAAACCAACCCAGAAACTCCAGACTGCGCAACCAGACCAGCAGCTCCGGCCCCAAAGCGCCCTGGCTGGCGGCATGACTGCGCCACAGCTGCCAGAAATGCATGCTACAGCCCAAGGTCAGGGCACTCAGGCCAATCACCACCCACAGACCGGGCTGCTTGAAAAAGGGCTGGCCCCCTGAATAAGTCACCTGACTGCCGAGCTGACTCCACAACAGCAGGGAAAACAACAACAACAAACCGGTGAACCAGAACTCAGCCGTTTGCCTGGACGGACTATCCATTTGCATATGAGAGACTCCACAGCAAAGCCCCCCGGCATTAGCCGGAGAGGCCGGGTTCAGTTGATCACTGGTTGGTTTTCTCGATTTCCGCCATGGTGGCGATATCTTTCTCAATCCGGGCTTTGGAAGCCTCGGCATCCTGCCAGTAAATCTGTGCCCCGGTTTCTTCCGAGAGCTTTTTGGCCCTGTCGCTTTCCACGGTTTTGGAAGCAATCGCAATGATCCTGTCACGCACCGCCTGCGGTGTGTCCTTGCGCACAAACAGGCCGTTCCACAGCGACAGTCCCAGTGACGGCTCCAGCTCGCCAACCGTCGGCGTGTCCGGCAGGGTCGGGATACGCTCATCGGTCACGGTCGCCAGAACGGTCATGCGATCCAGGCAGGGCTTGATCTGCTGCAGGGTTGTATTCATCACGTCCACATCACCGGAAGCAATGGTATTGCAGTCCAGGGCATCAAAAGCCGCATCGGAGGCGTAGGAAAAGCCCATTTTCCGGGCCAGTGCCTTGGTAACCTGCGTGGGCGGAAGCGGATCACCGAAGTGTCCCAAAATCACTTTTTCGTTTTTGGCATGGTCCGCCAACTCCTGCATGGTCTTGTAAGGTGAATCTTTGGATGTGGCGATAACGAACGGATAGGTCAGAAAGATGCCCAGCGGCTCGAATGGGTCGGGACTCAGGTCCGGAATCCCCAGTGTCGGCCCCACAACCGGTACACCCACCACAAAGGAGCCGATGGTATAACCATCCGCCGGTGCCTTGGCCACTTCCACTGCACCGGGGAAGGGACCGCCACCGCCACCGGGTTTGTTGATCACGGCTGCCGGCTGGCCATAGGCGGCCTGCACGTCATCGGCAATCATCCGGGTCAGGACATCCTCCAGATCGCCGGGGGGGAACGGAACAATAAACGATACGGGTTTTTCCGGGTACTCGGCCATGACCGGAACCGACGTCAGGGCAAGACAGGGGGTGCTCAGAGCGAGCGCAAGTGAAAGCATTTTACGCATGGGTGTTTTCTCCTCCAAAACGGGTACCATAACTCATCGGTTCACTATAAACACCGATGGTGCAAATAATTATTGCTTTTTCCTCACCAGTGTGTCAATAATTTTTAAACGCTCCCCTGCCATGGGCGCTGAAAATCTGAAGCATCATTCCGGGAGTTACCATGCAGACTGTTGATAAAGCCTTCAAACTCTTAAGCCTGTTTTCGGTCGAAGCACCGGAAATCGGCCTGAGTGAACTGGCACGCCGTGCCGGTTTTGACAAAGCCGCCACCCGGCGCTTTCTGGTTGCCCTGCAGAAGCATCAGCTGATTGAGCAGAATCCGGATACCAAACAGTACCGGCTTGGCCCCGGTCTGCTGCATCTGGCCAAAATCAGGGAAGCCACCTTTCCACTGGAAAGCATTCTGCAGACCGCCCTTAACCGCCTGACCGAAGGAACGGGTGAAACCGCCCACGCCGCCCTGCTGGTCCACGATGTTCTGACCACACTGGCCATCGTGTTCCCGCAGCGGGCCAACCGTGTCCACCTGAACCTGGGGGAAAAACTGCCACTGCATGCCACGGCCTCGGGTCAGGTACTGCTGGCATTCAGCCCCACGGACAGACTGGAGGGCGTCCCGCCGGAACTGAGCGCCTATACTGCCCACACCATCACCGACCGGCAGCAGCTGACAAACAGTCTGCAGCAGATTCGGCAACAGGGATTCGCACGGGTATCCAACACCTACGAAGATGAAGTGACCGGGATTGCAGTACCGTTTTTTGACTCCCATGCGCTGCCGCAGGGCACCCTGGCAGTCGCCACCCCCAGCGCCCGCATGAATGCAAAACTGGAGCTGCAGATTCGCCGGCAACTGCTGCTGGAAAGCCAGAGCGTCACGCAGGCTCTCGGTGGCGTGCTGCCCGATGACTTCAGCCAGCACCTGTATCAGGAAAACGAATGATGGAGAACGCATGATGACGACCAAGGCCCTTGTACTGGATTTTGGCGGGGTGATTTCACGTACCCTGTTTGAAACCCATGACCTGACGGAGCAGGCGCTGGGCCTGCCCCCCGGCAGCCTCCGCTGGCGCGGGCCGTTTGCCTCGGACACTGACCCGCTCTGGCAGTCCATGCAGCGCGATGAAATCAGCGAGCGTGATTACTGGCTGGCCCGGACCCGCGAAGTCGGAGAGCTGGCCGGCCGGGACTGGCAGCACATGGAAGACTTTGTCCGCAGTGCCCGTGGGGCCGACCCGGAAGCCGTGATCCGGCCCGAGTTTCTGGCAGCCATCCAGCAGGCACGGGCCGCCGGGTGCCGACTGGCCATCCTGTCCAATGAGCTGGACCTGTTCTACGGCAGCGACTTCCGTAGCCGACTGCCATTCCTGCAGCAGTTCGCACTGATTGTCGACGCCACCCACACCAGAATACTCAAGCCCGACCCGCGCGCCTACCACCTGATTACCGAGGGCCTGCAGCTGCCACCCGATGCCTGTGTTTTTGTCGATGACCAGTGGCGCAATATCCACGGGGCCGAGGCTGTCGGCATGCAGACCGTGCATTTTGATGTAACCCGACCGGCAGACAGCTATCAGAAAGCACTGCACCTGCTGGGACTTTGAGGAGTAAACGAGATGAGTGCGACCCAAACATTTAAACACCTGGCTGATCATGACCAGCCCTTCTGGCACCCGATGGCCCACCCGGCTGAAATGCGTGCCAATCATTCAAAAATCTTTGTCAGCGCCCAGGGCGTGGAAATTACCGACATCCATGGCCATACCGTGCTGGATGCCGTCGGCGGGCTGTGGAATGTCAATCTGGGCTATTCCTGCGAACCGGTAAAGAAAGCCATTGCCGACCAGCTGCAACAGCTGCCTTACTACTCGTCCTTTCGCGGGACGACCACCGCTCCGGTGGTGGAGCTGGGGCAGGTTCTGCAGGAATGGTTTGCACCCGATGGCCTGAGCCGTTCCTTCTTCACCTCCGGCGGCTCGGACTCCGTGGAAACCTGCCTGCGTCTGGCACGCCAGTACCACAAAGTGCGTGGCGACCGCGACCGTTACAAGTTCATCGGCCTCAAAAAAGGTTATCACGGCACCCATTTCGGTGGTGCATCGGTCAACGGCAATGCCAACTTCCGCCGCAACTACGAACCCCTGCTGCCCGGCACCTACCATATTCCCGCCCCCTGGAGCTACCGCAATCCATTCAATTCCAGCGACCCGGCTGAGGTGGCCCGCTTGTGTGCCCGATTGCTGGAGGAGGAAATCCAGTTTCAGGGACCGGATACCGTGGCCGCCTTCATTATGGAGCCGATCCTTGGGGCCGGGGGCGTGATTGTGCCGCATGAAAGCTTCATGCCGCTGGTACGCCAGATTTGTGACAAATATGGGGTGCTGCTGATTGCTGATGAAGTTATCACTGCCTTCGGACGAACCGGTGCCTGGACCGGTTCGCGCCTGTGGGGTGTGAAACCGGACCTGATCGCCACTGCCAAGGCCATTTCCAATGCCTACTTCCCCATGGGGGCGGTCATGATCAGCGACAAGGTGGCTGACGCCTTTGAAAACAGCAAAGACGGCTTCGGTGCCATTGGGCACGGCTACACCTACTCCGGCCACCCGGTCGGCTGTGCTGCGGCACTGGCCACCCTAGCGGAAACCCGGCGGCTGAACGTGGTGGAAAATGCCGCTGCCCGCGGTGAAGAACTGCAGGCCGGCCTGCAGGCCCTGCAGCAGAAACACGAGCGGGTGGGCGATGCACGTGGCGTTGGCCTGATGGGCTGCCTGGAACTGGTAGCCGACCGGACCAGCAAGCAGCCGGCAGACAAAAGCACCATGGAGAAAGTGGCCGACACCGCCTATCAGGCCGGCGTCATTGTGCGCACCTCAAGCAACAACCTGATTCTCTCCCCTCCGCTGGTGATTACCACACAGGATGTCACGCGGATTCTGGATGCACTGGATCAGGGGCTGGCTGCCGCCGCTGCCTGAAGCCGCTGAGCACCTGACAGTCCGTGCCGTTATCGGGGATTCCCGGCAGAATCCCCGGTCCCCCTGTCCAGCATCGGACTCAACAGCCAGGCCGCAAACAGGCACATCCAGCCCGCCCAGATCACATCCGACAGGAAATGCCCCCCGGCCGCCATGCGCGTCAGGCCGATCAGGCTGCCCAGCAGCAGTGCCGCCATCAGTGCCCGCCCGGCCCACTGTGGCAACCTGCGCCGCCAGATGAACCAGAGCGCCACAAAGGCAAAGCCCACCGAGGCATGGCCACTGGGAAAAGAACGCCCCGGGCTGTGCGGAACATAGGCCAGCGGCGGGACATAGGCTGCCTGCCCACCGAATACCTGCAGCTGTATCGGACGTGGACGCCCCCAGTGATCCTTGAAGGTTGCGTTGACCAGCAGCCCCGGCCCGAGCACAAACACCAGCAGCAGGTAAAGCAGCGGTACACGCCAGCGCCGCACGCGCACAAACCGGAAACCGGCCAGAATCAGCGTCAGGGTACCGAAAACGACCGTCGCCGTGATCACGGGTACCGAATCATACAGCAGCGACTTCCAGAGCGGGTAATGATCCAGCAGCCAGTCACCATGGGCGTGATGGTAAAACAGCCGCTCCAGCCGTACATCCCAGTCCGTCACCCAGAATACGGCGGTGGAAGCCAGTACCAGATTGAACCAGAGCCAGACCTTGCGCCCGATCTGGCGGGTGATACGCCCCGGTTCCCCGGCAGCCGTCCTGCCTTTAAAGTCACTCATGACCGCTGTCACTCATGCTGCATCCCCTGAAAATCCTGCAGCAGCCAGACCTGGTAGCTACGTACAAAATCCGGATGGACTTCGGCCCGCAATTCACCGACCGGCTGCATGTGGCGGAACACAGCCTGCATTCCGGCCACCGGCCCGTCCCGATTCACAAACAGGAAGTCGGCCCCCGGCTGCTGCGGCAGACGGGTCACCAGGTCGTAATGATGGCGCAGCAAACCATCCGGGTTCCAGCTTACAATCCCCAGCCCCGCCGGACGGGCATAATAGGCCAGCTCACTCAGGATGGCACGCTCGCTGGCCAGCGGTACCGCCTGCGGATACTGCTGCTGCAGGACCAGATACTGCCGCCCGAGTTCATCCCAGCCCTTGAGGCGCTTGTAGACATCCAGACGCGCGCTCAGCGGCACCCCGGCCCATTGCAGTACCGGCTGGTAGTAATAAAGACCGAACGCCAGCCCCAGATTCAGCACCAGACCGATAAGCAGCCAGCGCCAGCGCTGTCCCTGAATCAACCACAGCGCCAGCAGCAGACTACCCGCCACATAGGCCGGGGCTGCCCAGTTGGCATTGGCACGCCCGAACAGGGCCTGAGCACAGATAATCAGCAGAAACGGCAGGGTAAAGCAAAGCAGCAGCCTGGCATGGGGCAGCTTCCGTGTCAGTGGCGGCCGGAGCACCAGCCACACCAGCAGCGGAAAAAACACCAGCCCGAACACCAGCAGCTGCCCGGCAACAAATTCGCCCAGCTCATTCCAGTGCCAGCCGGCCTGCTCCAGACTGGAAATTTCGGCGGTGTGCTGAAAAGTGGGGAAGCCGTTCTGCCAGTTCCACCACAGGTTGGGAGCAAACAACATCGCAGCCAGCAGCACGGCACTCCAGGCACGCCGGTTCCAAAGCAGCTGCCAGCGTGCACTGACAATCACGTAAGCCAGGGCGGAAACAAAAAAGATACCCATGGTGTACTTGGTCAGCAGGCCCAGCCCCAGCACCACACCCAACCCCAGCCAGTCCGGCCAGCGGTCCTGCTGCAGGGCACGCACAAACAGCAACAGCGCCAGGGTCCAGCAGAAAAACAGCACCACATCGGTAGAAATCAGCAGGGACGACAGGCTCACCGCCGGCAGGGTCAGAAACAGCACGGCAGCCGTGAGCGCCAGCCGCTTGTCCACCAACTGCCGCCCCAGCAGAAACAGCACCAGTGTCGTCAGTGGATAGAACACCAGACTGCCGGCCCGGACACAGCTCTCGCCATCCCCGCACAGGCTGGTGCTCAGGGCAATCACGGCAGCAATCACGGGCGGCTTGGAGTAATAACCCCAGTCCAGCTGCTGTGCCCAGTACCAGTACTGCGCCTCATCCACATACAGCGGCAGCGGCTGCCACAACAGCACCCCGGTCCGCCAGCCACTCAGTAATGCAATCAGGCCCAGCAGCACCCACCACGGGTGACGCAGCAGCCGTTCAGGCGTCTGCATCAGCACCGCTACTGACATTCTCCACATCGGTTCCCGTTGTTCTGGATACGGGAAGCAGCCAGCCCAATATCCCGCCCAGCAGGGCCGAACCCAGCACAAACAGGTGCAGGTTGATGGCTCCCTGGGTAGCAGTCGGCAACAGCGCTACCCCGGACAGCGGTGCAATCACCCCCGCTTCATAGGTTCCCACACCAGCCGGTGCATGGAATGGCAGCACGCTGGTCAGCTCACCACCAACCACCCCGGCAATCAGCATGTTGGTGCTGACATTCGGCACAAACTGCCCCAGCACCCAGATCAGGGTGCCGAGTTTCACCAGCCAGTTAAGCCAGGTCAGCCCCCAGCTTTTGAAAAACTGCAGCTGTGAATCCGGCAGGCCGTACATGGCCTGTTGCGCCAGTTCGCTCATGCGCCCGTCCCTGCCGGCGAAATACACCTCAACCCGGTTGCGCAGCCAGTACAGCAACAACGGCAGCAGCATCCACAGCACCAGTACCGGCACCACAAAACGCCGGAACGGTGTCACCACCAGCAGCGGATAAATCGCAAAACACAGGATGGTGTGCAGGTCCAGCAGCCGGAACCAGAGCAGTGCCGATACCGACTGCGCATAAGGCACGATAAAATAACGCCGCATCAGCAGCGGAAAGCTGGCCTCCCCGGTCCGGGCCGGCAACAGGTTGTTCATCAGGTTGTGCAGCAGGGTCAGTCGCAGCGCCGTAAGGTAATGTGCACCGATTTCACGCGGGAAATAATCCACCAGCCGCCAGGTACGCACGGCATAACTCAGCACCATCAGCCCCAGAGCCAGCAGCAGCTGCGGCCAGTGAAAAGCCAGCCAGGGCTGCAGCACCTTCTCCCAGCCCATCCAGTATTGCACCGCCGCCAGAAAGGCCAGCAGCACCAGCCAGGGCAGCACTTTTGCCACCCAGCCCCCGGCCAGCGAGGGGCTTTTGGTTTTTTCGTCTGTCATCGAAGATTCCGTTTCCCTTATAATCCGGGGCAATTCTAACCCATGGATAAGTTGTTTTGAGTAACCAAACTGCAGATAGCATCAGCCTAATTGTCCCGTTTTTCAATGAAAAGGATAATGTTGCGCCATTGGTGAAACGGGTGCATGAAGCACTGGCAGACTTTGCCCTGCCTTGGGAGCTGATACTGGTGGATGACGGCAGCACGGATACCACGCTGCAACAGCTGCAGGCTCAGCAACAGCACTGGGGTCCGCATGTTCATGTAGTCGAGCTGCAGCGTAATTTCGGCCAGACCGCAGCCATGCAGGCCGGTATGGATCAGGCCCGTGGCAACCTGCTGGTGACACTGGACGGCGACCTGCAGAACGACCCGGCTGACATCCCTGGCATGGTGGAAGAACTGCAACAGCGTCAGCTTGACCTGCTGGTGGGCTGGCGCAGGCAGCGCCGGGATACCCTGATCCTGCGCAAAATTCCCTCCCGCATCGCCAATCGCCTGATCCGCAGGGTGACAGGCGTCAACCTGCACGATTACGGCTGCAGCCTCAAGGTCTATCGGGCCGCCGTGATGCAGCGGGTGCGCCTGTATGGTGAAATGCACCGTTTCATCCCGGCCTGGGTCGCCACCACCGTGCCACCGGCACGCATCGGTGAACGTGTGGTACACCACAACGAGCGCTTCAGCGGTGAATCCAAGTATGGCATCTCGCGCACCTTCCGGGTGATTCTGGACCTGCTGTTCATGTGGTTCTTCATGCACTTCCGTGCCCGACCGGGGCACTTTTTCGGCAGTATTGGCCTGTTTGCCGGTACGCTGGGCAGCCTGATTCTGCTCTGGCTTGGAGTGGATAAATTCCTGTTCGGTAACGACATCGGTACCCGTCCGCTGCTGCTGGTCGGCGTGGTGCTGATGATTGCCGCCATCCAGCTGCTGACCACCGGTCTGCTGGCAGAAATGCTGGCACGCATCTATTACGAATCCGCCAATCGCACGGCCTACCTGATCCGGAAGCCGGACAGCAGCACCTCACGAGCCTGGCACACGCCAACGGCAAGGCCGAAAATGCAGCAGGAGTAGCCAAAACCACCCCTGTCGCTCTTTCTCTCATCGCTTTCATCAGCAAGCGGCAACCTCACGCCATGGCGGGTACCGGCTGATGCTGCTCCAGACTATGGTGCTTGCCGGGCCGTCGCAGTACCGGGCGGATGGTACTGCCGCCACAGGTTCAGGTAGTCCAGAATCCCCCTGCCATCTGCTTCCAGATTTTTGTCACGCATGGCCAGCACTGCCAGTTTGGCGGCATCATTGCCATCGGAGTTGATCGCGTAGGGGTCGGCACCGGCCTTGAGCAGGTTGATCAGGGCCAGCTTGTGGCCGAAACGCGCGGCGTGGTGTACCGGTGTCCACTGCTTGACCGTCCGCAGGTTCGGGTCGGCCCCGGCACGCAGCAGCACGTCCATCACCTGCAGCTGGCCACGGGCGGCAGCGGCATGCAGGGGTGATTCACCGGCACCGTTCTGGTAGTTCACATAATTACCGAGCCGGCCCAGCACGGAAACCAGGCCCATGTCCCCGGCCAGCGAGGCATCAAACAGCTGTTTGGCAAAACGCAGGGTCGGCTCTTTGGCACCGGCCTGAATCAGGGCATTGGCTATGCCGACATTATTGGCATTCAGGGCCTGGGTCAGGGGTGTCATTCCGTTCAGGGAAAAGTTGACATCCGCGCCCAGCTTGAGCAGTGCCTGCACCCTGTCGGCATTGCCTTCCTGCACCGCCTGGAACAGGGCACGCCCCAGCAGGCCCGGATCAGCCGCAGCACCGCCAGAGCTGAGTATGCCCACCATACCGTAATCACCACGCTCCAGCGCCTTGCCGAGTGCCGAAGCACCCTCCATACCGTAATTCGGATTGGCCCCCATCTGGATCAGGTTGCGCACCTTGTCGGTATTACCCTGCACCACCCCCTTGAACATCATTTCATTCAGGGCGGCAGGATCACGCCTGGCCCCCTTGGACAGCAGAATGCCCACCATCCCCATGTCATCCCGGCTGGCCGCCATCGACATCGGGGATACGGCACCTTCCTGGAAATTCGGATCAGCGCCCAGCTTGGTAATCAGGTTGTCGACGCGGGTGGAATCCCCGGCCTGAACGGCCTTGATCAGCGCCTTGCCCAGCGTCCTGTCGACAGCCACCGGATCCAGTCCGTCGGTATTCTTGATGATCAGATAGCCGATACCGGTATAACCGCTGTCCAGTGCCAGCTGCAGCATTTCCGGTGTGGCCCTGGCGCCCTGATCCACGTAGGCTTTGGCGCGATTGTAGTCTCCCCCGGCAATGGCAGCCTGAAGCTGGCCGGCCAGCTGCTGCTGCTGCTGGCGTTCCTTTTCGGTCCTGGCCTGTTCTTCCAGCTGGATCGCCCGCCGGGTGATGAACTGGACCCGCTGCTCGGGTGACAGGCCCGCCGGTGGCACGATATTCCACTGTTTGGCCAGCTCATCAGCCCTGGCCGCATACTCGCGTGCCTTGGCCTCGGCTTCCGCCTGTTTGGCCCGGGCTTCCAGCTGATTGACGATCCCCTGCCAGTCACGCACCTGCCCCTGGGCCGCTGCCAGACCGGCAGCATCCCCGGAGCGGCTGTAGCGGCTCACTTCCTGCTGCCAGACCCGTAACTGGGCCTGTGCATCCTGCATGGACGGCAGGTCTGCAGCCTGCACCACGGAAGCAGCCAACAAGGAGCCGGCCAGTACCAGCGCGCTGCTCCAACAAGAAACAAACCATATTTTTTTGCCAGAAAAAGAGTTCATGCCTGGTCTCCACACAAAACCAAAGCAATACGCGCAAGGCTGATGGAACTTATGCCATGGGTATGCATTATTTGATTACGATTCAAGCCCGAAAAGATGTACACCAACATACAATCCATTTAAATGGCCATTGACTATATGCAATCATTGTTAATAATGAAAGCACCTTTTATGTTCAGACTGAGGTCCGGACAGGGGTACACGCCCTGACAGCCAGACAGCCTGCTCCCAACGCATTACAATGATAACTGAAAGTTCGTCCATGCCCAGATGATACTCAATCGCTACCTGACAAAAGAAATTTTTTTAAGCTTCGGAGCCACCCTGCTGGTGCTGGCGCTGATTGTGATCGGCAACACCTTTGTACGCCTCCTGGCCAGTGCCAGCAGCGGCAACCTGCCGGTCGACCTGCTGGGCAGCCTGCTGCTGCTCGGTTCAATCAAAAACCTGATCCGTCTGGTACCGGTTGCACTGCTGATCGGCATGATGCTGGCCTTCAGCCGCCTGTACCGGGACTCGGAAATGACCGCGCTGCGCGCCGCCGGGGTGGCCCCGCGCCACTTCTACCGCGCCATTTTCACACTGGTCATCCCGTTGAGCCTGGTATTGGGCACGCTGGTGCTCTATGCCGCACCGCGCCTGGAAATCCATAACCAAGACCTGCGCCGGGAGGTTCAGCAACGCCCCGAAGCAGCCGGCATTCCGGCGGGCGAGTTTGTCACTGCCGGTAAAAGCGACAACAGCTACACCATTCTGGCCGAACACATTGATCCGACCCAGACCACCATGGAACGCTTTTTCATCCGTGTTCGCAACGGGGAAAACGAAATCCTGATCTGGGCGCGCTCTGCAATCCTGTTCATTGATTCCATCAATGCCGAAAGGTTCCTGCAAATCCTGGATGGCTACCGCTATGAAAATGATCCGGTCAAAGGCGGGCTGTCCATTATCCGCTTCGGCGAGCACGGCATCCGCATCCCGCTGCGCAATTTTACCGGCGGCAGTGATATTGAGTCGGTCGACACCCTCGACCTGCTGCGCACGCCGACCCCGGAAAGCCTGGCCGAGCTGCAGTGGCGCATCTCCATTGTGCTGTCCGCCCCGGTACTGGCCTTTCTCGCCTTTCCCTTAAGCTATACCGCCCCGCGTCAGGGCCGTTACAGCAAGATTGCCCTGGGCATCCTGATCTACGGGCTTTATGCCAACCTGCTGGCCACGGCACGCAGTATGATTGAAAAGGGGGACCTGCCCCTGTGGCTCGGTATGTGGTGGATTCACCTGATCCTGCTTGTGCTCGGCTTCTGGCTGCTGCGCAAATATTATGGAAAACCGGCATGAAGCTGCTGGAACGCTATCTGTGGAAGAATATTCTGGGCAGCATTCTGGTGACCTGGATTTCCCTGAGCCTGCTGTTCGGGCTGTTCGACTTTCTTTCCGAACTCGGGGATGTGAAGGCTGATACCCGCTACGGCACCTGGCAGGCCCTGATTTACATCCTGTACAAGCTGCCGCGCACGCTGTACACCAACTTCTCCTACGCCGTGCTGATCGGCAGTCTTATGGGGCTTGGGAATCTGGCCGCCAACAGCGAGATTACCGCCATGCGTGCCGCCGGCTACTCCATTGGCCAGATTGTCGGCACCACCCTGAAACTCGGGCTGGTACTGGCGCTGCTGGCCTTCGGCATGGGGGAATGGGTGGCTCCACGGGCGGAAACCCGGGCAGAAAACTTCAAGCTCAACCGCCTGCAGCAGGAAGTGGCGCTGTCCGAAGACGGTGCCTGGATCAAGAACGGCAGTCACCTGATTCATATCGACAGGATCAGCTCCCCCCTCGCCATGGAGGGGGTGTCGATTTATACCGTGGACGAGCAGGCAGGCGGGATCAGCCGCATCCTGCGCGCCCGGTCTGCCTACCGCAGCCAGCCACAGGGTCGCTGGCTGCTGATCGATGTGCAGGAACAGCGTCTGGAAGGCAACGATGCCAAACTGAATAGTTACCCGCAACTCGGCGAAGCAGGTCTGCTGCCGATACGCATTCTCAATATTGCCACGGTCACACCGGAACAGCTGGATGCCAGGGCGCTGGCGGAGTTCATCCGCCATCAGCAGGAAAACTCCCTCAGCAGCGAGCGCTTTGAGCTGGAATACTGGAAGCATTTCACCACCCCGCTGTCGACGCTGGTGATGCTGATTCTGGCGGCACCGCTGGTATTCGGCTTCCAGCGCCATGCAGGGGCCGGGCAGCGCATCTTCATCGGCATCCTGATCGGTATCACCTACCTGATGCTGGACAGTATCATCAGCCGTACCGGCATGCTGTATGGCCTGCCGCCGCTGCTGTCCGCCCTGCTGCCCATGCTGCTGTTCAGTGCTGCCGGCCTGCTCATGCTGCGGCGGGTGCGCTGAGCAACACGGACCGCCACACTCACACCTTCAGCCGCCCCAGACGGTTGGCATTCACCACCACCGTCACCGATGACAGGGCCATGGCCGCCCCGGCAATCATGGGATTCAGCAGCATGCCGGTCAGGGGATAGAGAATCCCGGCAGCCACCGGAATCCCGAGGCTGTTGTAGACAAAAGCCCCGAACAGGTTCTGCCAGATATTGCGCGTGGTGGCCCGTGAAATCCGGATCGCCTTGTCAATACCGGCCAGTGACCCACCCACCAGCGTCACATCGGCTGCCGCCATGGCCACATCAGTCCCGGCCCCGATGGCAAACCCCACATCCGCACGCGCCAGTGCCGGGGCATCATTCACGCCATCGCCCACCATGGCCACCTTGCGGCCCTGCTGCTGCAGGGTTTCAATCACGGCCAGCTTCTGTTCCGGCAGCACCTCGGCATGAAGCGTCCCGATACCGACCTGTGCCGCGATATGTTCCGCTACCTCACGCCGGTCACCGGTCAGCATGATCACATCCAGCCCCTGAGCCTTCAGTGCGGCGATACTGGCTGCGGCATCCGGCTTGACGGCATCGGCAATACCGAACAGGGCCAGTATCTGTGCCTGATCCGCCAGAAAGACCGGGGTCAGCCCGGCAGTATCCAGCTGTGCCAGCACATCCCGCCAGCCATCCAGTGCCAGTCCCTGCGTCTGCATCAGGCGTACATTACCGACCTGATACGCCTGCCCTTCATATTGCGCCCGGATGCCGTGACCACTGATACTGTGGAAACCGGTCACCACCAGCGTCTTGAGCCCGCGCTTGTCGGCTTCGGTGCGGATGGCCTGGGCCAGCGGGTGCTCCGAGCCTTTTTCCAGCGTGGCCGTCAGCTGCAACAGCCGGTTTTCATCCTGCCCGTCCGCGACATGGATAACCTGCAGTACCGGCTTGCCGGCGGTAATGGTCCCGGTCTTGTCCAGCACCACAGTGTCAATTGCGGCTGCCTGCTGCAGTGCGTCGCCATTACGGATCAGGATGCCCTGCTGTGCCGCCTTGCCGACACCGGCAATAATGGAAATCGGTGTGGCCAGCCCCAGAGCGCACGGGCAGGCAATCACCAGCACCGTCATGGCAGTGACCAGTGCGTAGCTCAGCTGCGGCTCCGGCCCGACCCAATACCAGATCAGAAAGGTCAGGATCGCAATCCCGACCACCACCGGTACAAAAATGGATGCCACCTTGTCGGTCAGTCGCGCAATGGCCGGCTTGCTGGCCTGGGCCTCGCGCACCCGCTCAATAATCTGCGCCAGTACGGTATCGGCACCGATACGGCTGACCTGCATCAGGAAAGAGCCGGAACCGTTCAGGGTGCCGCCGGTCACACGATCCCCCTTCGCCTTGTGCACCGGTACGGACTCGCCGGTGAGCATGGATTCATCGACGTGTGACTCCCCTTCCAGCACCGTTCCGTCCAGGGGGACCGTCTCCCCGGAGCGTACACGCAGGGTTTCTTCCAGACCGACCGCCTCCAGCGCCAGATCGACTTCCTCACCATTGCGCACCACATGGGCGATGGGGGGCTGCAGTTTCATCAGGCTCTTGATCGCAGCATTGGTCTGGCCACGGGCGCGCATTTCCAGCGCATGGCCGAAACTCACCAGCGCGATAATCACCAGTGCCGCTTCAAAATAAGCATGCCGCGCCAGTGAGGGTACTGCATCCGGAAACAACACCACGGCCATGGAGTAAAGCCAGGCCGTTCCGGTTCCGAGCGCAATCAGGGTATCCATATTGCTGCTGCCGCGCTTGAGCTGCTGCCAGGCTCCACGGTAGAAATGCCCGCCGGAATAAATCAGCACGCCCAGCGTCACCAGCCCCATGATGAACCAGAACAGGCGTCCGCTGCCGCTCAGGTCCGGCAGGACATGAAACACCATGTCCCCCAGCATCAGGAACGCACCCGGAATCCCCGCGACCCAGACCCGCCGCCACAGCTGGCGATACTGCTGCGCCTCATACTCGGCCTTTTCAGTCTCGGCGGCCTGTCCCTGCATGACCGCCGCGTCATAACCGGCCTCCCGCACCGCCGCGACCAGTGCATCCTGCTGCGGCTCACCTTTGACCAGTGCCGTGCGTTCGGCCAGATTGACCACTGCCTCCTGCACGCCGGGGACAGCCTGCAATGCGCCCTCCACCGAGCTGACACAACCGGCACACATCATGCCGGCCACGGAAAGCCGGGTTGTGCTCATAAATCCGCCCGCTCAGTCGGATAACCGGCTTTGGTGAGTACCTCAATGACGGCCTGTTCATCCACAGCACCTTCAACCGTCGCGGTTTTGGATTCCAGATCGACTTCGGCGTGCGTCACGCCGTCCATGGCTTCCAGCTTGCCCTTGACATTGCTGACACAGCCACCGCACATCATTTTTTCCACTTTGAATTTCATGTCTTTGCTCCTGTTTCGGATAATGGGGAAGGCTCACTCCCCGGATTCATTGACTCGATCAGATGGCAGATACTGTTGCCGTCCGGCATGCGATCGGGCATGTCCTCCCATTTTTCCAGCGCGGTTGCCATGCGTGCGTGCAACTGCTGCATTTCCCGGATTCTGGCCTCAATATCCTGCATACGCTGCTGGATAATGCTGCGCACATCGGCACACGGTGATTCCCCCAGTTCGGCATGCTCCAGAATCCGGCGAATGTCGGCGAGGGTAAAGCCCAGCAGTTTGGCACTGCGGATAAAGCGCAGATGCACCACATCCGCAGTGGTAAACAGGCGGTAATGGTTATCTCCCTGGGCACTGGGACTGATCAGCCCCTCACGCAGGTAGTAACGCACGGTATGCACACTGGTATTGCTGGCTTCAGCCAGCTCGCTGACGGTCAGCATGGGCATCCCTCGGTCGGATACGGTTGAACAATGCAGCCAGTTTACAACTTGAGAGCTGGTGTCAGGTCAATAATATCAGGCAGCATGATCGCCGGCAGGCGGTTGTGCCTGCGGAACCAGCTCACTCAGTCCACCGCTAATGATGTAATTACCGGCGTGGATACCGGCACCCAGGGACCCTGCAGCAGGGCCTTGACCTGCAGGTAGACCGGGCCGGTCTCGCAGGGGGTGCTGTCCGGGGTACGCTCACCGTTGGTGTAGCAGTGCGTGGCGATGGGGCAGCCTTTTCAAGGTGAAAAATTGCATAATATAAATCAATGACTTACAGAGCAAGCGAACAGCCAGCAAGGCTGAATCACGACCACCATCACGTTGTTCGATAGCTCGACAAGCAAAAATCAATGTGTTATCACGCCGAAATCGCGTTGACTGATTAGTCACCTTGAAAAGGCTGGGCGCGGGGTAACCGTTCACGCCATCTATAGCGGCTCAGGTCAGGCGTTGCGGCTCTTGGGCAGGAATCGGGAAGCGCACGGTCACGGGTTGGTTGGCTATCCCCTGAGTGCAAACCTGCCGCATCA
>Ga0116152_10000006_pt1 | contig 155498 bp, 131 predicted proteins | sample AD_UKC119_MetaG_FD_89894 | JGI IMG/M metagenome (GOLD analysis project Ga0116152, IMG submission 89894) | Active sludge microbial communities of municipal wastewater-treating anaerobic digesters from Hong Kong - AD_UKC119_MetaG | ecosystem: Engineered > Bioreactor > Anaerobic > Digestate...
AATTCTATCAGTAAGAAAACCACTGAGTTTTCAATTACTTACTTTTGTCAACTGTGCAGATGAACGGTAAAATCCTATTTTTTTCAATAAGATAACTTTCAGATGACCGGGAATTGCTGTCCAGTATAAAGCATACCATGGCGGATTTATTTGTTTTTTTACCCCGAAAACCCGGTCAACCAGCATAATTCAACAGCAAACCGGGTCATTATGACCCACCATATCGCGCCACCATGGCATTCCTGTGGCACAGACCACGGGCCAACGCAGACAACAGGCCAATATGGACATCAAACAACTCCGCTTTCTTGAAGCACTGGCGGAAGAAAAACATTTCGGGCGTGCGGCAGCCGCCTGCTTCGTCACCCAGCCCACCCTGTCAGCCCGTATCCGCCAGCTGGAGGATGAGCTTGGCTTGCCACTGATTCAACGTGGCAACCGTTTTGAGGGTCTGACGCCGGAAGGTGAACGCATTCTGGGCTGGGCAAGGCGGGTACTGGTCAATTATGCCGGTCTGTATCAGGAAGTCGCCACCGTCAAGGGCACACTGGCCGGGCAACTGCGTCTGGGGATAGTGCCTTCGGCCCTGCCCTTTTCCGCACGCCTGACCATGCCTTTCATGCGTGCCCACCCGGCGGCCTCCATCCACAGCATTTCCCGGACCGCTGACGAAATCACCAAAAGCCTGGAGTCCTTTGCCCTGGACCTTGGCATCGCCTACCTGGACCGGGAAGTCCCCGACACCCTGCAGACCCTGGAACTGTACCCGGAGTCCTATGTACTGCTGGTACCGGAGGGCGAATATTTTCCGGATCGGGACAGTGTGAGCTGGCAGGAAGCCGCCAGCCTGCCCCTGTGCCTGCTGAGCAAGGGCATGCATAACCGTCACCTGATCGAATCCGCTTTCCAGGCCGCCGGTTGCGACGTGGAGCCACAATTCCAGTCCAACTCTTTTCTGGCGCTGTATTCACATGTCAGCAATGGCTACTGGGCCACGATCGCCCCCGGTTTCCATGCCCGGATTGCCGGACTGAACCAGGGTGTGGCGGCCATCCCGCTGGTGGAACCTGCCGTGGTGCATCCGGTGGGACTGCTGTGGCGGCAGGACGAACCGCTGTCGCCACTGGTCAGTGCTTTCATCGCTCAGTCCCGGCAGCATCTGGTGGCTGAAACTCAGCCCGCCTGATTCCGCTTGAGGCGTTCCAGTGCCATTCGGGCTGCGGGCAACAGGGCACTGCCATCCTGTGCCGTACAGGCCAGAATCTCCGCCTTCATGGAACGCGCCCAGAAACGCCGGACATGGTCGGCGGTCCTGTCAGCAGCGGCCTCCTCGTTATCCTGATACAGGTTATTGCTGGCGATCTGATTAAGCATTTTAATCAGGTGTTGACGTTGGCTCAGCGGACTCATGAAAGACTCACCTCCAATGCAGAAGCAGGGGGATTGGTATAAATGACATGACGGGCCTCGCGGGCAAAAGCCACCAGATTCAGCCCGGCTGCCTGCGCCCGCTCCACAGCCAGCGCGGTAGGGGCTGACAAGGCGACCAGGCTGCCGATATTGTGGCTGCACACCTTTTGCACCATCTCGTAACTGGCACGGCTGGAGACCAGCACAAAACCCGCACCATCCGTTTCACTGGCCAGCCCATGCCCGCGGTCCTGCTGACGCTGCAGCGCACCCAGCAGCTTGTCCAGGGCATTGTGCCGCCCCACGTCCTCGCGCAACAGCAGAATATCCCCCCGTGCCGAGCACCAGGCCGCACCGTGCATGGCACCGGTCAGCGCCTGCAACGGCTGGCAGGTCGGCAACTGCAGCAGCGCGGTCTGGATTGCCGCTGCCGTCGGCAATGGCCGGGGCGTGACCGGGGGAACCGGGGGCAGCGCCTGCTGCAGTGACTCCGCGCCACACAAGCCACAGCCGGTACGACCCGCCAGGTTGCGACGGCGCTGCTGCAGCTGCTTTTGGCAAGCCGTCGGTACGCGAATCTGCATCACTATCCCCTGTGGCCGGCAGTGGTTTTCCATGGCCAGCAGTTCGTCGGGGTGATTGATAATGCCCTCAGACAGACTGAAGCCCAGAACAAAATCATCCAGCTGCTGCGGACTGACCATCATCACCACATGGGGAATGCCGTTGTAAACCAGTGCCACGGCACACTCCTCCGCCACCTGATCCTGCAGGGCCTGCTGCTGTTCCCCACGACGCAGGCAGATATCCAGTGTCCGGACAGCTGCCGGTGGTGAGGATGGCAAAGCCAGCACAATACCTGCCCGCCCCATCAGCCGTCGGCTCCCATGGTGCTCTTTGCCTGTACCAGAAAATCGTGCTGCTGCCGGTCGAAATCACGGAACTGCCGTTGCCAGCGCGATGGCTCCATCACCTTGGCAACCTGCACCGCCGTCACCTTGTATTCCGGGCAATTGGTGGCCCAGTCGGAGTTGTCGGTGGTGATGACATTGGCCCCACTGAAGGGATGGTGGAAGGTGGTGTACACCACACCCGGCTGCATCCGTCCGCTGATCCGGGCTCGCAACACCGTATCCCCTGCCCGGCTGCTGATGCCCAGCCAGTCACCGTCATGAATCCCGCGTTCTTCGGCATCATGCGGATGGATTTCCAGCACATCTTCATCATGCCAGACCTGGTTGTCGGTACGCCGGGTCTGGGCACCCACATTGTACTGGCTGAGGATGCGCCCGGTGGTCAGCAGCAGCGGGAAGCGCCGGGTACTGCGCTCTTCCGTGGCCAGATAGGGGGTAATGGCAAAATGCCCCCGGCCAATGGGGAAGCTGTCCACATGCATGATGGGCGAGCCTGCCGGGAATTCTTCATTACACGGCCACTGGATGCTGCCCAGCTCATCCAGCCGGTCATAGCTGACGCCTGTGAATGTCGGTGTCAGCTGGGCAATTTCGGCCATGATCTCCGCCGGATGCTGGTAATCCATCGCATATCCCAGTGCATTGCTGAGTTTTTGCGTCACCTCCCAGTCTTCCAGGCCAGCCAGTGGCTGCATGACCTTGCGCACCCGGTTGATGCGGCGCTCGGCATTGGTGAAGGTGCCGTTTTTTTCCAGGAAGGAACTGCCAGGCAGGAAGACATGCGCGAACTTGGCCGTTTCATTCAGGAAAATATCCTGCACAATCAGGCATTCCAGCGAAGTCAACGCAGCTTCCACATGCTGGGTATTGGGGTCGGACTGGGCAATATCCTCGCCCTGTACGTACAGCCCTTTGAAGGTACCGGCAATCGCGGCATCGAACATATTGGGAATGCGCAAGCCCGGTTCATCATCAATCGGGACATTCCACATGGCTTCGAAACGGCCACGTGCTGCTGCGTCAGAAACATGCTGATAGCCTGGCAGCTCATGCGGGAAAGAGCCCATATCACAGGAACCCTGCACGTTATTCTGACCCCGGAGCGGATTCACGCCGACGCCTTCGCGGCCAATATTGCCGGTTGCCAGCGCCAGGTTGGCAATGCCCATCACCATGGTGGAACCCTGGCTGTGCTCGGTCACACCCAGGCCGTAATAGATGGCCCCATTGGCTGCCGTGGCATAGGCACGGGCAGCAGCCCGCACGGTCTCCGGATCAACCCCCAGCGTCTCTGCCAGGTTTTCCGGTGAATTGACCGGGTCAAGGATAAATTCGCGCCATTGCGCATAGCCTTCAGTACGTCGGCCTATAAAGTCCGGGTCTTCCAGCCCTTCACTGATTACCACATGTGCCATGGCATTGATCAGCGCCACATTGGTGCCTGGCCGCAAGGGCAGATGGTAAGCCTCGCCCAGGTGCGGCGTATCCAGCAGGTCAATATGGCGCGGGTCAGCCACAATCAGTTTCGCCCCCTGGCGCAAACGGCGGCGCAATTGCGAACCGAATACCGGATGCGCATCGGTGGGATTGGCCCCGATCACCACAATGGTGTCAGCCTGCATCACGGAATCAAACGTCTGGGTTCCGGCCGACTCACCCAGTGTGGTTTTGAGGCCATAGCCGGTCGGGGAGTGACAGACACGGGCGCAGGTATCGGTATTGTTATTGCGGAACGCCGCCCGGATCAGCTTCTGCACCAGGTAGGTTTCCTCATTGGTACAGCGCGAGGAGGTGATGCCGCCAATACTTTCGCGTCCGTGCCGGTCCTGGATGGTACGCAGCTTGTCTGCGGCAAACTGCACCGCCTCATCCCAGCCTACCACTTGCCAGGGTTCCTGGATGCTGTTGCGGATCATGGGCCGTGTGACCCGGTCCTTGTGGGTGGCATAACCAAAGGCAAAACGCCCCTTGATACAGGAATGGCCGTGGTTGGCCTGCCCCCCTTTGTAGGGCACCATGCGCACCAGCTTGTCACCCTGCATTTGTGCCTCGAAGGAACAGCCCACCCCGCAATAGGCGCAAGTGGTCACAATGCTGTGTTCCGGCTGGCCGTGTTCAATCACGCTTTTTTCCATCAGGGTGGCGGTCGGACAAGCCTGTACACAGGCCCCACAGGAGACACAGTCCGATGCCAGAAAATCCTGCCCGCCCGATCCGGCACTGACCTTGGAATCAAAACCACGTCCCTGAATAGTCAAGGCAAAGGTGCCCTGCACTTCTTCACAGGCGCGCACGCAGCGCGAACATACAATGCACTTGGCCGGATCAAAGGTGAAATACGGGTTGGATTCGTCCTTGGCGGCCTGCAGGTGGTTTTCCCCGGCATAGCCGTAACGCACTTCGCGCAAGCCCACTGCACCGGCCATATCCTGCAGCTCACAATCGCCGTTACTGGCACAGGTCAGGCAATCCAGCGGGTGATCCGAAATATACAGCTCCATCAGGTTACGGCGCAGTTTGGCCAGCTTGCCATTCTGGGTGATCACTTGCATGCCCTCGGCAACCGGTGTGGTGCAGGAGGAGGGCATGCCGCGACGGCCGGCGATTTCCGCTGCACACAGGCGGCAGGAGCCGAAGGCATCGAGCGAATCGGTGGCGCACAGTCTGGGGATATTGATGTCGGCCAGCGCTGCAGCACGCATGATGGAGGTGCCTTCCGCCACGGTGATACTGACACCGTCAATGTCGAGCGTGACTTGCTTGTCGCTTTGTCTCGCCGGTGTACCGTAATCTTTATTGGGGTCGAAATACTCAATCATGCCAGGCCTCCTTTGGCGTTGCGGGGCTGAAAATCTTCCGGAAAATGGGTGTAGGCGCTGCGCACCGGAAACGGTGTCATGCCGCCCATGGCGCAGAGTGAGCCATCCAGCATGGTGTCGCACAGCTCATCCAGCAGCACCCTGTTTTTCGCCGGCTCAATGCCGTCACGAATGCGTTCAATCACTTCCACCCCACGCACCGAGCCGATCCGGCAGGGTGTGCATTTGCCGCAGGATTCAACGGCACAGAATTCCATGGAGAAACGCGCCTGTTCCAGCATATCCACGGTGTCATCAAACACCACAATGCCGCCATGCCCGAGTACCGCCCCGGCTTCAGAAAACATTTCGTAGTCCAGCGGCAGGTCAAACTGGCTTTCCGGCAGATAAGCACCCAACGGGCCACCGACCTGGATGGCACGTACCGGGCGGCCACTGGCCGTACCACCGCCAAAGTCCTCGACCAGTTCGCGCAAGGTGTGCCCGAACGGCAGCTCCACCAACCCGCCGTAACGGATATTGCCTGCCAGCTGAAAAGGCAGGGTGCCACGCGAGCGGTCACAGCCATAGGCGGCATAACTGTCAGCCCCATCGGCCATAATGCCCGGCACGGCGGCCAGCGTCAGCACATTGTTGACAACGGTCGGCTGGCCAAATAACCCTTCCAGCGCCGGTAAGGGCGGCTTGAAACGCACCATGCCGCGCTTGCCTTCCAGCGACTCCAGCAGTGAGGTTTCCTCACCACAGATATAGGCTTCGGCCCCAAGGCGGACTTCCAGGTCAAACGCCTTGCCGCTGCCGAGAATATTGTTGCCCAGATAACCCGCCTGATAGGCACGTTCCAGCGCCTGTTCCAGGGTACGCAGGGAAACCGGGTATTCGGAGCGCAGGTAGATATACCCCTGGGTGGCACCCACCGCCAGTCCTGCAATGAGCATGCCTTCAATCAGCATGTAAGGGTCGGCTTCCATCACCAGCCGGTCGGCAAAGGTGCCAGAATCGCCTTCATCAGCATTGCAGACAATGTATTTCTGCTCCGCCGGTGCATCGTGCACGGTCTGCCACTTGATGCCGGTGGGAAAAGCCGCGCCACCGCGCCCGCGCAAGCCGGACGCCTTGACGGCATCCACCAGCGCCTGCCCGCTCATCTGCAGGGCTTGCTCCAGCCCCGCAAAACCGCGCTGGCTGCGGTAATCATCCAGCGATAGCGGATCAATGATGCCAGCACGGGCAAAAGTCACGCGCTGCTGTTTGGCAAGGTAGGGAATGTCGGTGCTGAACCCCTGGCATAACGGATGACCCTGTTCCCCTTGCCAGAAGCCGGACGCGGCCAGGGCGGGCACATCGTCGGGGCTGACCGGGCCGTAGGCGACCCGGCCCAGCGGTGTTTCCACCTCCACCAGTGGCTCCAGCCAGCACAAGCCACGCGAGCCATTACGCACCAGCGTAACGGGCCGGCCTTCGGCAGCTGCCTGCTGCTGGATGGCTGCGGCCACTGCGTCCGCGTCCAGCGACACGGCGGTGCTGTCTGAAGGCACAAAAACCCGTATATTCGTCTCTGTCGTCATACCGACTCCTCCTCCCGCAATTGCGCCAGCAAGGCATCGAAACGGGCATTATCCATGCGCCCTTTGAGTTGGTCATCCACACGCACGTTGGGGCCGGTCGCACAATTGCCGAGGCAATACACCGCATCCAGCTGAATGGCACCATCGACGGTCTTTTCATGAAAATCAATTCCCAAGCACTGCCGGGCATGTTGTTCCAGGGCGCGGGAACCCCGCGCCTGGCAGGCTTCGGCACGGCAGATCTGCAGGCGATGCCGGGCCGGCGGATGGGTGTGGAACTGGTGATAAAAACTGATGACCCCGTGAACCTCGGCACTGCTCTGGTGCAATGCCCGGGCAATCTGCGGGATAGCCGACTCGGGGATGTACCCCAGCTCGCCCTGAATGGCATGCAGCAAGGGCAATAAGGCACCCGGTTGGTGGGCATGATCGGTAATCGCCTGGGCAATCACAATATCGGCGTGCGTGGCAGCCTGAACCATTCTCAATCCTCCTCCCGATAAATCATGAACCGCTTTGTGTTTCAAAGACAGCCTACGCAGGGTGCAGTGTAGATTCCAATTGAAAGCCGCCATGGCGCGATTGAGCCGATCGATCGTGACTCAGGCAGCCTTTGGCATTCCCCCGCTTTTCATGGATAATCAGCAACACCACCGTTCATCACCCAAAACCTTATATCACCATGAAAAAAATCCCCCATATCGTCATCGTCGGTGGCGGTGCCAGCGGTCTGGAGCTGGCCACCCGCCTCGGTGACTCACTCGGCAGGCGCAATCAGGCCCATATCATCCTGATCGACCGTGAGCGTTCACACATCTGGAAACCCAAGCTGCATGAAGTGGCTGCCGGGAGCATGGATTTCACCCTGCATGAAATCGACTACATGGCCCATGCCCACTGGCACCATTTCGAATACCGCATCGGCACATTGCAGCGTGTGGACCGCAAAACACGCCACGTACATCTGGCCGAGAACATTGATGCCGAAGGCCATCAGCTCACACCGGCTGCCAAAGTCCCCTATGACCTGCTGGTACTTGCCATTGGCAGCCGCACCAATGATTTCGGCGTTCCGGGCGTGGAGCAACATGCGGTACAGCTCGATACCACCGAGCAGGCCAAGCGTTTCCACCAACGCCTGGTCAATGCCTATATCCGTGCCAATACCCAGCCAGGTTCCCTGTCACCGGGCCAGCTGCACATTTCCATCGTCGGGGCCGGTGCCACCGGGGTGGAACTGTCCGCCGAGCTGCACAACAGCATCCGCGAGCTGATCAGCTACGGCCTCAGCCACCTCGACCCCGATCAGCATATCCACATCAACCTGATCGAGGCATCCCCGCGCATTCTGCCGGCCCTGTCGGAGAAAATTGCCGAAGGGGCGCTGGCGGTTCTGCAGAAATTCAAGGTCAATGTGCTCACCTCGGCCCAGGTCAGTGAGGTGACACCGGAGGGCGTGAAACTGGCGGACGGGCGCATGATTCCCTCTGAGCTGGTGGTCTGGGCTGCCGGTATCCGCGCCCAGCGCTGCCTGCAGCAGACGGACGGGCTGGAAGTCAACCGCCTCAACCAGCTGCTGGTGACGCCCACGCTGCAGACCACCAGCGACCCGGCCATTTTTGCCATGGGTGACTGTGCGGCCTGTCCGTGGGCGGGCAAACCGGAAGGCACACTGGTGCCGCCCCGTGCCCAGGCCGCCCATCAGCAGGCCCAACTGCTGAATCACTCCATTCCGCGCTACCTGAACGGTGAAACGCTGGGCAGCTACCAGTACAAGGATTACGGTTCACTGGTGGCGCTGGGTGAGCGCTGGGCCACCGGTGGCCTGATGGGCAATATCTCACGTGGCACTTTCTTTGTAGAGGGCTATCTGGCCCGCTTCATGTACAACATGCTCTACAAGAGCCACCAGATTTCCACCAAAGGGGTGTGGAAGACCGGAATGGAATGGCTGGCGGGCAAAATCCGGCGCAATACCGGCCCCAGGGTCAAGCTGCACTGAAGAGCCGCAACCAACCCAAATTGCATTCGCCCCCGTTTTGTATCATCCTTGCCAGCCCTCAAGGATGTAGCAGAACGGAAGCCGTCACGTGCGTTTGAGCAAAGTCCGCCTCGCCGGATTCAAAAGCTTTGTCGACCCCACCACCCTGGACCTGCGCAGCAACCTGACCGGGATACTCGGTCCCAATGGTTGCGGCAAGTCCAATACCATCGATGCCGTGCGCTGGGTCATGGGCGAAAGTTCGGCCAGACACCTGCGTGGCGAGTCCATGGATGACGTGATCTTCAACGGCTCATCAGCCCGCAAGCCGGTCGGCATGGCTTCAGTAGAGCTGGTCTTCGACAACAGCGACGGACAGCTTGGCGGTGAGTATGCCCGCTATGCCGAAATCGCCATCAAGCGTCAGATCAGCCGTGATGGTGCATCCAGATACTTTCTCAATGGTACACGCTGCCGTCGCCGTGACATTACCGACATCTTTCTCGGCACCGGGCTTGGACCACGCAGCTATGCCATTATTGAACAGGGCATGATTTCACGGCTGGTCGAAGCCAAACCGGAAGAACTGCGCAACACCCTGGAAGAAGCGGCCGGCATCTCACGCTACAAGGAGCGCCGGCGTGAAACCGAAACCCGCATCCGGCACACCCGCGACAACCTGGAACGCCTCACCGACCTGCGTGACGAGCTGGGCAAACAGTTGCAGAAACTGGACCGGCAGGCCAAAGCCGCCAAACGCTACACCGTGCTCAAGGATGAACAGCGCACCCTGGAAGCCAAGCTGCTGCTGCTTCAGCTGGATACGCTGCAACAGCACGGGCAGGCACTGAACCGGCAACTGCATGAGGCCGGCAACCAGCATCAGGCCTGTCTGGCCACCGTGCAGGCGCGGGAACAGCAGCTCGGGCAGCTGCGCGAACAGCAGCATGAGGTCAACGAGCACCTCAACACCCTGCAGGGGCGCTACTACCAGGCCGGAGCCGACATCAGCAGGGCAGAACAGGCCATCCGCCACCGTGAGGAGACCCGGCAGCGGCAGCAAAGTGCACTGGCCCGACTGGACGAACAACAGGCCGAAGCACACCGGCAAACAGAAGAAGACCGGCTGCAACAGCAGCAGTACCAGGCACAGCTTCAGAAACTGGAGCCGGCGCTGGAGCAGGGCCGGGAGCAGGTATCACTGGTTGAGGCGCAGCTGGCGGAAGCCGAGCAACAACAGGCGCTGCAACAGGAGCAGTGGCAGGCGATCCAGCAACGCATGACCACCCCCATGCGTCAGGCCCAGCTGGAAAAAGCACGCATGGAAGCACTGGAACGCCAGAACCGGCAGCTGGAACAGCGTCTGGAACGCCTGCAGCAGGAAAGCCGGCAACTGTCCGGCCACGCGCTGCAAACACAGGCTCAGGCCCTGACGCTAACCCTGGAACAGACCCGTGCCCGTCTGGAAGACAGCGAGATGACCCTGGACAGGGTTCAGGAACAGCTGCAGAGCGGTCAGGAACAGTTGCAGACCCTGCGCACCGCGCTGGACACCCGGCGCTCGCAGCAGCAAGCCCTGCAGGGACGGCTGGCCTCACTGGAAACCCTGCAGCAGGCCGGGCTGCGGCATGATGACCAGAGTCGCAGCCGCTGGCTGCATGAAGCCGGGCTGGCGCACAACCCGACCCTGGCCGAACAGCTGGATGTGGAAACCGGCTGGGAAATGGCAGTGGAACAGCGGCTGACGCTGGATGCGCTGTGGCTGGAACAGCTTGATCAGCTGCCGCAGGGCGATCAGGCAGGCTGGCCGGACAGCGGACTGGCAGCAGTTGAATACCCTCCTCACGCCCCAACCGGGGCAGACCTCGATACAGGCAGCACATTCCGGCAACCGGCTGATGAGCGGGGATTTACTCCGCTGGCCGGAAAAGTCCTCACCCCCCTGAGCATACGTCCGCATCTGCACGGGGTTTACGTGGCTTCCTCCCTGGAACAGGCTCTGCATGAGCGCCGACAGCTACAGGCTGGGGAATGTTTCATCACTGCACAGGGCGTGCGGATTGGTCCGGACTGGCTGCATGTGCCCGGTCAGGGAGCCGGACAAGGCAGCATCCTGCAACGCCAGCAGGAAATTCGCCGGCTGAAAGGTGAACTGGAGGTACTGGAGCAGGCGCTGGAACACAGCCGCCAGGCAACCGAACAGCAGCAGCAACAGACGCGCACGCTGGAACAGCAGCGCCAGCAGTTGCAGCCGGAAGTGAATCGCCTGCACCGTGAGGAATCGGCACAGCGCAGTGAGCTGGCGGGCCTGACGCAGAAGCTGGAACAGCTGGAACAACGCGGCTGGCAGCTGGCCCGGGATCAGGAGGAAATCCGGCAACAGCTCACACAGCAGCACACCGAACATGAAGAAGCTACCCTGGCACGCAATGCGGCCCTGGAACAACTGGAACAGCTCGAAGCCGGACGCGGGCAGCAGGAACAGGTACGCGAGCAGGTACGCCAGCAACTGGCCGATCTGCGTGCCACCCTGCGCCGGCATCAGGATACAACCCATGCCCTGGCTCTGGAGCTGGAAACCACCCGTACCCGGCTCAACAACAGTGCACAGCAACAGGTCCGCCTGCAAAGCCGGCTGGAACAGCTGCAGCAGCAGCGCACCGAACTGGAGGGCCAGATCACGGCACAGGAGCAACCGGAGGACAGGCTGGAAGAGGCCTTGCAGCAGGCACAGGAACAACATGCCGAAATGGAGCGGCAATTACAGGATGCACGCCAGCAGGTACAGGCACTGGAGCAGCACATCCGTGAATCCGGTCAGGAACGTGTCCGGGAAGAAAAGCAGACCGCTGAAGCCCGCGACCGGCTGGAACAGCTCAAGCTCGAACGCCAGTCGGTACAGGTACGCGAACAGGGGGTGGCGGAACAATTCGGCCAGACCGGCTTCGATCACACGGCCCTGCTGGCGCAGATCACGGCAACCGAGACCCCCGCCTGGCTGCAGCAGCGGCTGCAGGAGATTCAGGACGGCATCCAGCGTCTGGGACCGATCAATCTGGCCGCCATCGGGGAGTTCCGTGAGCAGTCCGAACGCCAGCAGTACCTGGATCAGCAGAACGAGGATCTCGTGGTAGCACTCAACACCCTGGAAAGTGCCATCGAAAAGATTGACCGTGAAACCCGCACCCGCTTCCGCAATACGTTTGAGCATGTCAACCGCCGTCTGGGCGAGATGTTCCCGCGCCTGTTCGGTGGCGGCCAGTGTCACCTGGAAATGACCGAAAACGACATACTGACCACCGGCATCACCCTTATGGCCCGTCCGCCCGGTAAACGCCTGTCCCGTATTCACCTGATGTCAGGTGGGGAAAAGGCCCTGACTGCCGTGGCGCTGGTATTCGCCATTTTCGAACTCAATCCGGCCCCGTTCTGTCTGCTGGATGAAGTGGATGCACCGCTGGACGAGGCCAATGTCGGGCGTTTCTGCGAACTGGTACGCACCATGAGCGAGCGGGTACAATTCATTTTCATTACCCACAACAAGACCACGATGGAGCTTGCCGAAAACCTTATCGGTGTTACCATGCGTGAACCCGGCGTCTCGCGCCTGGTTGCGGTCGATGTGGCCGAAGCGGTCAGGCTGGCAAATGCCTGAAGAACCGATAAACTAAAAATCCTCATCTCCCTGGAAAACAGAAAGCAGCCAAGGAAAACGTGTCATGGAAACAGTCAGCCTGATCATTATGGTTCTGGGAATTATTGCTCTGGTGGCGATCTACTTTCTCAGCCGCCTGTCACGCCGGGATATGTCAGGCCGCAGGAACCTGCCCCCCATCCACACTATCAACGATGGGGAAGGCACTCCGGCCACTTCGGTCATGGAAGACAACCCGGCCCTGGATGGCAAAGGACCGACGGAAAATGCCCAGTCACTGGAGGATGTGGTCAATCCGGGACGCAAGGCGCGTCAGGGGGGCCTGCCTCCCCAACTGGTGATGTTCATTGCTGCCGATGATCAGCCGGATGGTTTTGCCGGGGAGGATGTGCTGCGGGCGCTGGAAAAATCCGGGCTGATTTTCGGAGACATGAATGTTTTTCACCGCATGGTGCTGACCGAAGACGGGGAGCGCAGCCTGTTCAATGTCGCCAATGGCATCAAGCCCTGGACCCTGGAGCCGGAGGAAATGCCCGGCCTGAACACACCCGGTCTGTCCATGGTGCTGAACCTGCCCAGCCCGATTGATGACCGTGAAGCCATCCACGACTTTGTCCGCACGGCAGAGCGGATTGCCGGCAGCCTGAACGGTGTACTGAAAAACCAGAACCAGCGTCCCATTACTGCCGAGGAACGGCGCGCTTTCTTCGCCATGGGCTAAAAATAAAACAGGAGGCAGGGAAACCCGTCTGTCTCTACCTACCGATCATCCCGCCTGATTTTGCCCCTGGTTTCGGGGCCACTTCATTATCCGTCCCACAGAGCCTGCCACAACCGCATGAACCGCAGGCGAAGCCGGATATGGCCATCCGCACCGGACAGGCGGCATGTGGGTGACGGCGGGCAAGGCGATGATGGCTGCCTGGCGTTAACTGACACTGCCGGTGTGGATACTGCCACTCCAGGCCTGCAGCAGCGTATCCATACGCGCCTGCTGGGAAGCCAGCGCCTCGGGTGTCAGGCTGCCCAGCCGATACCAGTCCGCCAGCAGCGTCAGTGCCTGCTCACGGGTATCCTGCCCGGACGACTTGCGGGTCCGCATGGCTTCCGACATGTGGGCGACCTGATACTCCAGACGCGCCTGCTGAAAGGCTGGCGGGCTGCTGACATTCAGCAGCACTTCCAGCTGCAGACACAACAGCTCCCCCTGCTCACGATTCTGCGCCAGTACCTCGGGGACAGCCTCCCGTGACTTGTCCTGTGCCGAACGGGTCGCCAGCTGATCCAGCCGGGCCAGTTGCTGCTCCCGGTGCGCCCCCTGCAAACGCTGCTGCAGCGCTTTTTCGGCCTTGCGCCAGCGGGCTTCCAGACGCTCATGCTCGCGCCGGGGCAGGCCGGTGATCGCTGCATAAGCCTGCTGCAGGGAATCCAGCTGTGCACCGGCCTGCAACAGGGCCTCATCCTGCAGGTCTGACAAGGCCTCCAGCTGTACACAAACCGCCTCACGGGCATCAATGCGCTGCTGTACTTCGGCCTGATGCGAATTGCGCTCCTGCTGCAGGTGCTGGAATATCGTATCAATCGGGGTCCGGAACTGCTTCCACAGACGCTGCTCCTCCCGTGCCCGTGACGGCAAACTGATCGACCAGCGGGCCTGCAGCTGCTTGGCCGCCTCCGCCGCCTCCCGCAGGTCGTCCTGCTCCAGCAGCGCCTCGGCCAGTGGTACCAGTTGCTGGCGCTCGGCGAAATTGGCTTCACGTTCACGGTTGAAATGCACTTCCAGCGCATCCATGGCCGCATTGAAACGCTGATTGATGCCTTTCCAGGCTTTGTGTCCAACCGGCCCACACTGTTTCCACTGCTTTAAAAGTTCCCGCAGCCGGTTATGCTGCGTTTTCCAGTCCGTCACCGCCGCCCAGTCGGTTCCGGTCTCCAGCTGTTCCAGTTGCTCACACAGCTGCTCGCGGACCTGCAGGTTGGCATCGCGCGCCTGCGCCTGCTGGACAAAGTGCTGTTTGCTGCTTTCATACGCCGCCGTGACCTTGCTGTCGAAGGTCTTCCATTGCTGGCGCTGGTGGCCGGGGTCCATTTTCACCAGTTTGCGCCATTCATCCCGCAGCGCCCGGATCATGCGCGCCCGCTCCTCCGGATCAATCGACTCATCCACCTCCAGCTCCTGCGCCTTCTCGATCAGGTGCTCACGGGCCTGATCCGTACCCCAGCGCCGCCAGTCCTTGAACTCGCGCACCAGCGGTGCAGCATCCTGCAGGCGCTTGCGGATACGGCGCAACTCGGCTTCCGGCCCTTCCGCCAGCGTCTCCAGCAGACGACCGGCCTGCTGGTGCAGGTCCACGGCCTCACCATACTTTTCCGCTTCCAGATCGGCCGTCATCTGATCCAGCAGTCCCTGAATCGCCTGCAGGCGCTCATCACGCTGTGCCAGTTCACGCTGCAGGCGCGCGTTCAGGCTGTCCATGGACTGGTGAAAGCGGCTTTCCAGCCCGGCCACCGCTTCCGGCAGTCCCTGCGGACGCCGGAGCCGTACCCACTCACTCTGCAGATCGGTCAGGCGGCCGGCCTTGAGCGTGATGGCTTCATTCTGACGCAGGGATTCAGCACGCTGACACACACGCTGCAGCGGCTCCAGCAGTTCCAGATCACCGGCCACGGCATCGCGGGCGGTTTCCAGCTGCTCAAACACCGATGTCCACTGCCGTTCCAGTGTTTCCTGTATCGCCGGATCCGGTAACGGTGTGGCCGTCTCCCAGCGGGTGCGCAGGCTTTCAACTTCGGCACGCAACGATTCTGCCGCCAGCTGTTCGGGTTGTTCGCGCAACTGCGTCTCCAGTGTTGCCGCCGCCTCCAGACAGCTGACAAACACCTGCCGCAGTGGCTCCAGCTCGGACTGGCGTGCCAGATAGACCTTGAGGCGGGCCTGAAACTGGCTGCCGGCCTCGGCAAAACGCCGGCTCAGGGCCTCCGGTGCCGCAGTCTCCGCGGTCAGGGTTTTCCAGCGCTGCTGCAACACCATCTGTCGGGTACGGTCCTGGTCCCACTGATCCCGCAGCCCCAGCCCTTCCAGTGCCACACACAGGTTTTCCAGTTCTTCCAGCCGCGCCTGCTGCTGCTTTTCCCGTTCCATGCGCTCCCGCAGCAACTGACGCAGGCGTTTGTTGTTGCGACCCTGGGATTTCTCCAGCTTTTTGAGCCACTCCAGACCGGACAGGCGGCTGGCGGCCAGATACTGAATATCCTGGGAACGTTCACCATCAGCAATCCGGAATAACAGGTTTTCATCCGTGAGGGTCTGCAGGGCCAGCTTGCGCAGCCCGGAAGCCCGCCCCGTATCCGTTGCCAGCCGCTCCATCAGGGCCGCATCACCCTCAAACCACGCAAACACCATTGTCAGCCGCTCATCATGCCCTCCCGGCTCCCCGGCCAGAGACTGTACACGCTGACGGGCATTCTGCCCCAGGAAGTCGTCGCGAGCCCCCAGCTCAATCAGGGTCGGCAGGTCGGTCAGCAGGCGGATGGCTTCCAGACGCACCCCGGTATCCGGATCATTCAGCGCCAGCCGGATCAGCTCGGTACTGTCCGGGTCCAATGTGGTCAGGGATTGCAGACGAACCCTGGCATTTTCACTCTGCCACTTGGGCTTGAACAGGCCAGCAAACATGATTCACCTCGAAACAAACAGATTCAGATTCCGGGCCTACTTGACCCGCATGCCGGGCAAGGCCCCCTCATCCGGCTCCAGAATAAACAGGTCACTGCCACCGGGTCCGGCAGCCAGCACCATGCCTTCGGAAATACCGAAACGCATTTTGCGCGGGGCCAGGTTGGCCACCATCACGGTCAGCCGCTCTTCGAGCTGTGCCGGGTCATAGGCCGACTTGATACCGGCGAATACATTTCGGGTCTCGCCCCCCAGGTCCAGGGTCAGCTGCAACAGCTTGTCAGCCCCGTCCACCGGGGCAGCCCGGATGATCTTCACCACGCGCAGATCGATTCCGGCAAAGTCCTCGTAGCGGATGGTCGCACTGATCGGGTCAGCCACCAGCGGGCTGTTCCCGGCAGTGGCCGGTGCCTGATCACCACCGGCGGCACCTTCCGGTGGCTGTTGCGGGGAGCTGCCCTGAGCCGCTGCGGCATTGTCGGCCAGCATGGCGTCAACCTGGGCACTGTCCACGCGGGTCATCAGGGCCGTGAACGGGCTGATGCGGCAATCCAGCAGGGGTGTGGCCGCACTGTTCCAGCCAAGTGTCCCGGCATTCAGGAACTGCTCGGTATCCGCTGCCAGTTGTGGCAGCACCGGCTTGAGATAGGTCACGATGACGCGGAACAGGTTGAGGCCCTGGGTACAGATGCCCTGCACCTCGCCCAGCCGTTGCGGGTCTTTGGCCAGCACCCACGGTTTCTGTTCGTCCACGTACTGGTTGGCCCGATCCGCCAGCGCCATAATGTCACGCATGGCCTGATGATAGCGCCGGGTTTCATAAAGCCCGGCAATGCGTTCGGCTGCTGCGCTGAACGCCTGATACAGCGCAATATCCGGTAATGCCGCCGCCAGCCGGCCCTCAAAGCGCTTGTTGATAAACCCGGCACAACGCGAGGCAATATTCACCACCTTGCCGACCAGATCACTGTTCACGCGGGCGATAAAGTCATCCAGGTTCAGGTCGATATCATCCACGCCATTCCCCAGCTTACTGGCAAAGTAATAGCGCAGCCATTCCGGATTCAGGTGGCGCAGGTAGCTTTCGGCCTGAATGAAGGTACCACGTGACTTGGACATCTTCGCGCCATTCACGGTCAGAAAGCCATGGCAGTGCACGCCGGTCGGCAGGCGGAATCCCCCGGCCTGAAGCAGTGCCGGCCAGAACAGGGTGTGGAAATAGGCAATGTCCTTGCCGATAAAATGATGCATCTCGGCTTGGGAAGCCGGTTTGAGAAAAGCATCAAAATCAATGCCCTGACGCTCACACAGGTTTTTGAAGCTGGCCAGATACCCGATGGGCGCATCCAGCCACACATAGAAATATTTGTCGTCAGTGTCTGGAATCCGGAAGCCCCAGTAGGGTGCATCACGGGAAACATCCCAGTCGGCCAACCCCTGATCCGACGCGAACCATTCCATCTGCTTGTTGGCGATTTCTTTCTGCACCGCCCCGCTGGCCAGAAACGTGCGCAGGAAGGTTTCAAACTGTCCCAGACGGAAGAAATAATGTTCGGTCTCGCGCTCGACCGGGCGGGTACCGGAAATGACGGATACCGGGTTTTTCAGGTCGGTGGGGGCATACGTGGCTCCGCAAACCTCGCAGTTGTCACCATACTGATCGGGCGCACCACAGCGCGGGCATTCGCCCTTGATAAAACGATCGGGCAGGAACATGCCAGCCTGTTCATCATAGGCCTGGCGGATGGCGCGCTGCTCAATATGACCCTGTGCCCGTGCCGCCTGATAGATGAACTCGGAAAAATGGCGATTTTCCTCCGAGTGCGTGGTGTAGTAGTTGTCATAGCTGATATTGAAACCGGCAAAATCGCGCTCGTGCTCTTCCCGCACCCGGCTGATCAACTGCTCCGGGGTGATGCCTTCCTGCCGGGCGCGCAGCATGATCGGGGTACCGTGGGCATCATCGGCACAGACATAGTAGCACTCATGCCCGCGCAGCCGCTGGAAACGCACCCAGATATCGGTTTGAATGTGCTCAACCATGTGGCCAAGGTGAATTTTTCCATTGGCATAGGGCAACGCGCTGGTAACAAGGATTCTTCGCTGAGTCATGCAAACAACCGGATTCAAAAACAGAAAGGCAGAATAAGTTAACAGTTTGTCGGTATTACTGCTACTGCGAGTTGCCGCCTGTCACCTGCCGGCCATGATCAGGGGCATGCCCGCAAACCAAGGATGCAGGAACAGCAGGGCGGCATAAACCACCACACTGATCCCCAGCAGCTTCAGCTCGGCGCTGAATGGCGGGATGTCCGGTCTGTTCCAGGTACCATCCCGGCGGTTGATCAGGAAGATGCTGACCACACTCCAGACCAGCAGGCCCCCGAACAGCACCACGGAACGGCTGTCGCCATTGGCCAGCAGGTGCCCGAACGCCCAGACAGCCACACCAGTGAGCATCGGGTGGCGCACATATTGCCGAATCCGGCTCGGGGCATGCGCTGCGCCAAAGAGAAAAACAGCCAGCAGTATCAGCAGCATGGTCAGGTGCCGCCCCCACACCGGCGGTGTATAAACAAAAGTCGGTACTGCACTGCGCCAACCCAGCACCATCAGCACCAGCGAGAAAACAATCACCAGTGCAAACAGCCCCATGTACTTTGGCCCCAGACGCTCCAGCAACACCGCCCGCCACGCCGGCATCAGGGCCGGAAACCAGTGCACAACACTCCAGAGCAAGACTCCCAGCAACAACCAGACCATGATGATTCTCCTTCCGTAAAGCGGTAAAAAGCAGGTGGAACAGTACCTGATGGTGCCGGAACATAACACAATAACCACAACGGCGGCAGGATGGGGAACGGGATGGGTATTGCCATGAAAGCTGACAGGAATGTTCCCGCAGCACGGTTGTGCCGGGAGACCGGCCCGTTGGTGGATGGCACGTTATGGTGAGGCGGGTGGTTTTGAGGCTGGAAATCAGCCCTCATTCAGGTAGAATGGCGGCCTTACCGGTACACGGCTCTATAGTTAAATGGACATAACGGCCCCCTCCTAAGGGGCAGTTCCAGGTTCGATTCCTGGTGGAGCCGCCATTTAAAGCAAGCTCCAGACAGACAACGAGGCTTTACTTTTTATATTTCTTCCGCCAACTCCAACAAACACTCTCACCATACTTCGAGCCACCTGGAAGACACTCGCATGGCTCGCCGTCACTGTCACGATCCAACCCTTTCCAGCCCTGTCTGCGGGCATCGTAATAAGCCTGTGCCTGTGCCTGATTATCGAAGTTTTTGCAGGACACACGGGCGGCAGAGGCCGTACCGGCAGTTGTCAGCAGCATCAGGGCCAGAGCAGAAATCAGCAGAACTTTTTTCATGAAACCACCTCCTGTATTGCGGTATGCAGGGAATAATTGTACTGCTTATTTTTCCTTCAGTCTCTGTCATGAAACAGCGTCTCTCAGACAGGTTCCAAAACCCGTCAAAATACAGACATTCATGCTTCCCCCAGAAAACTGCTACATTCATATTACATTTGGCTGCTGCATTCATCTGTACAGTACACGTTTCCCGCACCATTGGCAGCTTTGCACTGGTCACATATCCGCTGGATACACCTGCACGGGCATTTTATGAATACCGGGGTTTCAGTACGTTGACGGCTGATCCGCAGCAGGCTTGGAAGCATCGGGCGTTCAATAGTTGAAAGCTGCCGTTCCATGGACCTGCTCACCAGTAGTCACTGTACCGGATCGTCCTGTGAGAGCCAGACAACACCTCAACAGACACAACCTACTCCACCACCACTTCGAATGAGACTGTCCCCCCCGACCCCGGATACAGCTTATCGCCTGTGGCCCAGCCCCACTCCAGCGTGCCATCCACTGCAGCACTGCCGGCACACAGCGGCACTTCCGGTGGATGATCGCTGCAGCTGAGGCTGCCGGGTATCAGCTGCGTGAACGCCGGCACACGGTCATGGATCACCAACTCGTCAACATTGCCATCCCCCGCATTTTCATAACGGATGGTATAGCGCAGCACTTCACCCGGCAGGGCCACATCTCCCGCCATATTGCGCGTGACATTCCAGACCGATTTCTGCAGGTCCAGCACCCCGGTGCCGGATACGGGGCTGGCCGTGACGCGGATCAGATCGGTATGCTGCTGCAGGTCATCCGGCAGCGCCGTTGTGCCGTCACCGTAACGGAAACGGCTTTGCAGTGTCAGGAGGTACTGTGCCCCGCTGGAGGCATTACCCGGTGCCAGTACTTTGCTGAGCAGGCAGAGCCGGTCACCGGCACTGAGGGCAACAGCGCCGGTGCCGATAACCGTGTCACCGCCATCCAGCCGGCCGTCACAGTTGTTGTCAAACAATAACTGCAACCCCCACGCCAGTCCGGCTGGGGTACTGTCCTCAGCAATAATGGTAAACACAACCTCACCATCGGCCGGTGTGGTAAAACGGTGCGGACTCACCACAAGGGTGCCCGGCAATACCGTCTGACTGTTATCCAGTTCAAACCCCGGACGATTAATATCACCGAAATCAATACCGCTGACATCGGCACTGCTGAGATCAAAAGCGGCAGAAACACTGGCCGTCGTGGACAGGTAGCCGGCAGGGTCTCTGGCAAAACCGGTACCGCAGTTTTCCGGAACCGGCACGGCTGCGCCGGAGGCTTCATAAACCCGGTAATTGCCCGGCAACAAATTGGTAAAGCGGTACTCGCCCCCGGCATTGGTGTCAGTGCTGATGCAGGTGCCATTGACGGTATCGTACAACACCATGGGCAGGCGGCTGAGGCCCGCCTCACCGGCATCATTGATCATGTCGACATTGGCATCCCTGAACACACGGCCACTGACCGCGTAGCTGTTGCTGATGGTCAGCAGGTAATCCTCGACCTCGCCATTGCCTGCGGTGCCGGTGGTGCCGCTGCTGCCGAGGACATCCGTGGTCAGGCGCAAGCGGGCAAAAGTGCTTCCGGCCACCAGCCCCGACAGGCGTGGCCATACCAGTGTCACCGCAGCACCGCTGAACCCGTCAGGGACGGCAACACTGCTGTACTCACCAGCCCCGAAGCTGCCATTGCCATCCATGTCGATCCAGCCATGGAGTATGGCTCCCAACCCGGTGGTGTTGGTGACGGTCACATCCAGCGGATAGCGGGTCATGCCGGTGCTCAGGCCCGGAAAGGCGGCAACGCCGTCGTCTTCCGCCCCCTCACGGCTGGCATCCATACTGGCGATACTTTCCCCTTCAGCATCGTTGGCTCCTCCCAGAAACAAACCGCTTCCCCGGCCTATTTTGTGCAATGCATCACCAAAGCTGGCCGGCGCATCGGAATAGTCGAGGCAGTCGCTGAAACCGAAACGAAAATCATCCCACAGGGCTTCCCCCGATGAGGAAGTGACATCATGGAACACAATACGCAGGTAATAGGTGGTGGAGGGTTCCAGGTAGACCGGATTGATCGACAACACCCGTGTCTGGGTATAGGCAGTGGGGGCGGTGACCTCATGATTGTCGACAATCAGTTTGGCGTTCGCAAAGTCCGGGTCTTTCGAGATCAGCGCTGAAATGTGATAGGGCGCACGTGTTGTCGTGGCCGTGATGCCGTAGCGCAGCTTGCTCAGGAAGCGGTTGCCCGTGATCAGGGCATTGGTGGTGAACTCATACTCCACGTAGTCCCCGGCCAGATAGGCCGCATTCAGGCCGGACTCACCTGCCTGCTGGACCCAGGCGCTGGTCGCATTGATGTGATAGACAATGCCCGGCCCCGGTCGCAGTGGCTGTGCCGCACTCAGCTCCGGCCCCGACACATCGGCACTCAATGGGGCAGACAGATTGCTGTGAGTCCATCCGGCCTGCTCAACCGCCGGGAAGTTCGAGCCCGGATCGATGGGGCAGGTTTCCATGGGGGCATCTGTCGGGTAGCTGGCCGGAAAAGCCGGTACCACCACCAGTGCGTAATCCTCCACCTCACCATCGTAGGCAAACACGTTGGCACGCTCGTCGACAATCACCGTACCGGGATTGTCGGACAGGTTTTCCGTGGTCAGACGCAGGCGCATAAAAGTACCTCCCGCACTCAGGCCGGGCAGACTCGGCCAGGTCAGTGTGACGGTGCCCCCCTGTACACCGTTTGCAACGGCCACACTGGCATGCTCACCCACATCAAAGGTGCCATTACGGTTCATGTCGATCCAGCCATGCAGCGTTGCAGCGGTACCGGTGATATTCGTCACCGTGGCATTGACCGAATAGCTGACGGCACCTGTCGTCAGCACGGGAAAGCTCAGCACGCCGTCATCCACATCACCATCAGCGGCAGCACTGTTGTAATCAGCCGTGTCGGTGGTCACGCCGGCACCCAGATAAAAATCCGGCACAAGCGCATGTGATGCCCCACCCAGCGTGGTGGTGGGGGCGTCGGAGAAGTCCTGTGGACAACCGCTTTGACTCAGGGGGGCAATCGAGATGCGGTCAATGGCGAAATCGTTACCGGACAGTGCAACCGAAAAATTGAAGACCTCAAGACGGTAGTTGTCTGTTGTCGGCACGGTCACATTGCTCACGGCCTGTGTCCAGTCTCCCGGCCCCTGAAATGTTTCGCCCGGATTTTTATACGACTCCATAATCGGCCCGGTCGACGTGGTGGCCACGACCAGACCATCAGACTCACGCACCAGCCGGATGCCCAGATCGGGATCGTTGGCGGCATCAACACCAAAGACGGCATTGATGGCAAAAACAGATATCTGAAAAGTCTCCCCGCCCGACAGCGGCACGGTCTGTGCAAAAAATACACCCTTCAACGCTGAACCATTGACCGCCAGGTAAGCATCATCAGCACTCCCCGTATCCGCACCATAAAGGCCGTCCCAGATATTGGGAGCGGGATGGATACCTGGCGAGCTCACCCTGGAAACCACGGTGTATTCACTGCTGTAGAGGGTGCCTGCTCCCGAGGTAGCGGTGTAGATATAACCACCCATGGCCGGTTTCTGCAGATCACGAATACCCGAAGCCAGTGTTCCGAAGGTACCACCAAACTCCCCCGACAGCAGATTGCCACAGGTCGTCGACGGTATGGGAACGACCGGTTTCGGGGCAATGCTCACCAGGTAGTCTTCCACCTCACCACTGGCTGCCACACCGGAGGGCGTCTGACACGCACCGCTGCTGCTGCAGACCCGGAAGCGGGCAAAGGTATTTCTGGGCTCGGCTGTCACCGGGACCGTGATACTCAGGTTGCTTGTACCGGTGCTGACCGGCTGGTTAGTGGCCACCTGCTCCCCGGCATCAAGGAAATCACCGTCCCGGTTCCAGTCAAACCACGCATTCAGGTAGCCTGCGGCAGACTGGATACTGACCGGGATGGAGTAGCTTTGCCCCAGATTCAGGGAGGCAGGCAGGGTCACACCATCCTCGTCATCACTGCCGCTGGTATCGTCACCGGTTGCGGTATAGCTGGCCAGTATGTCGGCATCCGCATCAACGCTTGCCCCCAGACGGATACCGCTGATGGCATGGGTGGGCGAACCGTAGCTGGCGGGCGCGTCGGAGGTATCTGCATTGTCGGATGAAAGGGTGAAGGCAGGTGCCATGGCTGCCAGCATCTTGAGCGAAGCGGCCCCTGCGGAGGTCATGCTGAAAGTACTGGCGATGCCATTGCGGAACTGTGCGGAGGCACTGAAACCATCCGGCTCGGTAGTCACCCAGGTCGGTTCTTCGTTATCGTAGCGCCCTGCCGCATTGTTGGTGAGCACTGATTGCAAAACGCTGTAGCCGCTCATGGTCTGGAAACCACCGTAACTGTCTGGCAGCCCCAGGGAGGACAGGCCCACGACCAGCAAGCCGTCATTGGCATCGTTGGGTGCCTGTCCGGCATCGAAGGAGGAGGCTGTCAGGGTGTAGTCACCCGCCATGCCGGCTCCCGCCACGATTCGGTACGGGATGGCGGAACGCACGACACCGCTGGCAGTCTGGTCGGTATTGCTGAAGACAAACGCCATCAGTATGGCATCATCGCCCGTGTTTTTCGGCGCAAATACATCCGGCAGGGTAATGGAGACCGCCCCCGATGCCGCACCACCGAGCAGGGTCTCCAGCTCGGTTTCCTTCAGGGTGACGGGATAACTTTCCAGACTATAGGCAGTCATGCCGCCAATCTGGGCATACAAGCCACCCAGGGGCAAGTCACCAACGGGAGCGCCTCCGGAGGCATTCTTCCTGTCAATGGTGCCACCACTGCCGGTCACCCTGGCGGTAATCTGGCTGCCACCGGTGGCGATGGGGCCTGCATAGTTGTCACCGAGGCCTGCACCGGTGGTATTGGTCGGGCCGCAGATGTCACCCGGCTGATCACAGTGATCACGCTCAAAGGCGGCAAAGATAAACAGGGTGCGGTTTTTCCCTGCCGGGATGGTGAAACTGCTGATGGATGGCGTACCGGTCGCACCTGACCCGGTAGCGGTGATGCTGGTGGTGTTGAGCAGGTTAACCTGCGCGGCATGGGCAAAGCAGGGAAACAGCAGCAGGATCACAAGCCAGCCGACAGGCAGCCGGTCCCACCGGAAGACAGCAGGCGGGCAGAAAACCGGTTTCCGGGTGAACAGCTGTCGCGGGATGTTCATAAATTACCTGTGCTCATGAAATGACTGACCCCTGCTGTGAACTTTCAGGTGAGGCAAGAGGGCCGGCAACGGGAAGCTGCCTGAGGTTTTTGTGAATGCATCGCTGCGAAGCCCTGCTTTTGGGTTGATCGTAACAGCCGGGCAGCGGGTTTCAGAGGTAATCCGGGGTATCTGACGGTTAGGGCGGGGTTACACGGTAACGCAACATCCCTGCGGGATTGCGGGAGAAAATACCTGATCGGGGTGTAAAACCGGGGGAGTGACTCACCCCCCGGAAGGCCTCAGTCGACAGTGACCTCATAAAATACGGCACCACTGGTGCCCGGTTCCAGCGGGCCGCTGAATGTCCACTCCAGGGCATCACCTGGGCTGCCGGGGGGTAATGGGGCAACACAGCCCAACCCGGCAGGTGTGGGTCCGCACTGTGGCATGCCGCTGATCGTGGTGAAGTCCGGCAGGCTGTCATGCACCACCAGCTCATTCACCCGCCCGTTACCCACATTGTGGTAACTGATGGTGTAACGCAGCCGTTGTCCGGGTTCGGCCAGTGATCCATCACGATCAGGGCGGTCCAGGTTCTCGACCGCCTTGGCCAGTGACAGCCGGCCTGCCCCGCTCACCGGCTCCGACGGTGTCACCGGATTGCCGGCATTTACGGTAGTCAGGTCGGTATGCGTGATGACGGTATCGGGCAGTCCGCTACCGCCGTAGCTGAAATCGGCATCAATTTCCAGAGCAAGACTCGCCCCCGTGCTCACGCCGGCCGGAGCCAGTACCTTGACCAGCAGACAAACCATGGCATCCGCACTGACCGGCAGCGCACCGGAAAGTACCGTATCACTGCCATCCAGCTGTGCATCGCAGTTGATGTCCTGAAACAGGACCACTCCCCAATCGGCTCCGGCAGGGCTCATGCCGGCGGTGTAGGCATTGAAAGTGACACTGCCATCCGTGGGGGTACGGAATACATGCGGATAGACCACGGTACCGCCGGGCAGGACGGTACGCTGGTTGTCAAGCTCGAAAGCCGGTGGTCTGACATCACCGAAGTCCATGCCACTGACATCTGCATCAGTGACCGTCACCGGCCGGCTGTTGGCGGTGCTGGAAAACCAGTCCACAGGATCACGCATCACCGGCGGACAGGCTGCCGGGGCCGGGACATTCTCACCGGCAGACTCAATGACGGTATAATTACCGGCAGCAACATTGCTGAACAGATACCCCCCGTCGGCACCGGTTCGGGTACTGCGGCAGGTATTGCCGGCGGTGTCATGCAGCACGATCGTGATATCCGCAAGGCCCGGCTCACCATCGTCAACCGCATTGACATTACGATCGGCAAACACACGCCCGCTGACATTGGCACCGGGCTGGATGATCAGCTCATGATCCTCGACCTCGCCATCCCGTGCGGCCCCGGTCGGCAGCTCAACCTCAGCAGCCACGGAAGCCATGCGCAACCGCAGGTAACTTGAACCCGGTACCGGTGCAATGGCACTCCAGTTCAAGGTGACACTGCCGCTGTCACAGGTCTGGGGATGGTTGCCGTTGCGCTCGGAATCCTCAAACTGGCCATCACGATTCAGGTCGATCCAGCCCGCCACAACACCGGTGCCGACACAGCTCACCGGCAGGCTGTAGCTGGTGTCGAGGCTGGAGAGACGGGGGAAAGGCTTCCCGGCATCTTCCTGCAGGTCCAGTTCAGCCGTATCGGCAGGTTTGCCATCCGGATCATAGTCAGGCGGCTGAGTGCCCAGATAGAGACTCATGTCAGCCGTCAGGCCGTGACGCGGACCGTCATCTGCCAGCAGGGTCTTATAGCCCGCAGGCGCATCACCAAAATCGGAACCGTAGAGGGTTACTGTCGTTGGCGTATTTTCATTGCTGTCGGCATCAGCCCCGCCACCGGTATCCATTTCATTGGCATTGCCGTCATGGTCGCTGTCAATGGCCTTGTCATCCCCCTGATTGGACAGGTCACTGTGGGGCAGGCCCAGTGCATCCTTGCCGCTGGCACTGACCTGGTTATCGTACACACCGGGCTCACCAAGCATGCTGATAACCAGCTGCAGCCGGGCTAACTGTCCGGCCGCCAGACCGGAACTGCCGGACAGCAGCTCGGTGTCGCCACTGCTGCCATTGCCGTCAAATCCGCTGTTCACGCTCAGCGAGGCCGGGCCACTGACTTTGGTCAGACTGACAAACTGCCAGTCGGTACCTATCTGGCCAAATACGGCGGCAAGGTCTTCCTTCGCACTCAGCTCGTTCAGGGTGGAAAACGGACTCAGATTCTGCAGGTAGATGTCGTAGGTCAGGGTATAGGGATTCGGCAGGGGGCCACCTGTCACCGTCACCTGTTTGGCAGCACCCAGCTGCGGGGTCTCCATCGTCACATTGCTGTCCGTATAGAGCATGCCGATCATGCCATTGACACGCCCGCCAAAGGAGTTGGACTGAACCTCGGCAGGATGGCCGTTATGGCTCAGGGTCACGGTCACTTCGCGGGTTGGCGTGTTTTTCGGGAAAACCGGTGAAAAAATACGGATGGCAGTCACCTCCGCCATATTGGCCGGGCAGCCTGCCGTACCGAAACCGGACGCATCACACCAGCGGGTTGAACCGCCTGCAAGGTTGCTGCTGTGTGACGGGTCGAGAAAAATCTGGTCTGGTGCCGTTCTGGTGTACCTGAAGGTTTCCCCCGCTGCTGAAGGAGTGACACTGACCAGATCAACTGCATTGTTGTTGCTGTTGAGGGTAAACTGGGTCGGTGGATCACGATCAGCCGTGCTGCCGACAATGTCCGTGACTGTGGGGTCATCATTGATATTGATGGTGCCATCACCGATAAAGGGCAGGAGATCGATGTAATCCCCCGCACCCACATCATTGGAGCCGATATTGGCAAACTGCAGTTTGTAGACGATATCGGTGCCGATTTCCACCAGCGACTCAACCGGAATCTTGTTGATGCTGAAAGCACCCGAATTGCCGACCGTGATGGAGCGGGTGTCGGTACGATCCTCCAGACGTGATGCATCTGCCGGAGAGTCAATCACGACCGTATTCGTGGCGGGAGTGCCATTAGGCAGGTCAAAACGTGCACGGGTGGAAAAGGTGATGGAGGGCATGGTGCTGTCCATCAGTACATTGCTGAACAACCAGACGATACGGGTACTGCCATCCGGGTTCACGGTCACACTGTCCGGTACCCGGCTGGCAGAACCGGTTACATAACCCAGTTCCGGCGGCAGGGTATCGGTCACGGTGACATCATAGGTCAGCGTCGGTGCGGGTTTGATGGTGGCACTGAGGCTGGGAATCAGTTTGAAGGCAATAATCTGGCCGGCCAGCACATTGTTGCGGCTGTCATCCGGGTCGGTGATCTTGTCGATCCGGGCAATCCCGCGTGTCAGGGTCAGGCGGTCACCATAGCCCAGCGTGCCGGTGTGGTCGACAGGATCATAAGTGCCATCACTCCAGCTGCCGGTATCATTATACCCCGTAATGGCCATGAAATTGGGCAGCAGGGTGCCGTTCTGTATTTTTTCACCATTGAGGGGATCAGTCCCGAGCGCCTTGAGATTAAGCCCCACATCCAGGGTTGCATTGGGTGGCACCGGCTCCAAGGCCCGGACCCGAACCCTGGTGACAGCGCTCGGGCCGCCGGGAACATTCTGGATATTGGCATGCCAGCCACCGGGCGAATCGGCATCAGCACAATGGGTTCCACGCATTTCGGTAAAGCGGGTCTGTCCATTGGTCAGCGGATCACCATCACCATCGGTATCATAGTAATAAGTACTACCGTTCAGGATGTCGCCGCCCGTACCGTACTCAACCACATAATTCACGGGCTCGCTGCTCTGGTATGCGCGATGGGCAAGCGTATTGTCCGTAGCCAGCGGCTCCAGGACATAGGTACGGTTATCGATCTTTTCACACAGCATGAAACCCTGGCCGGTATAAGTGCCGGAGCCTTCAGCCGTCTCCGTCATGCTGCCATACCAGAGCAATGCCCCGTTGTTGACGCCATAAACCCGTTTGCCGAATACCTGATCCGGCATGACATAACCATTACCCGCATTCAGGCTGGTCATCGGCTGCAACGTGGTGCCGCGTCCACCGGCATAATCACGGGCGTAATAGCTGTTGAAGCTGCCACGGGTGGAAATAATGCTGAAAGTGGTGGAGTCGTTGTTGGTCATATCGGTTTCATCATTGAGCAGGCCGCTCACACCTGCCGTGGTCAGTTCGCTGTAACGGTTGAAGACATTGATGGTCCCGCCATTGGCCTCCAGGTAATCGATGGGTACCCAGAGGTTGACAATCCCCGAGATGACATAGCGCTGATCGGCAGGAATGCTGCGCCCGCCGCCACCTTCAGTCGGCCAGTGATTCCCGGAGGTATCGGCACCGGTGACAGTAATGGCTATCGGACCACCGGGACTGGCCTGTGAGCAGGTGAAGGTGCCGGAGTTGGTTACTGACTGGTCAGGATTGGCGGCATAATAGGTTCCGCGGGGAGCGTAGCTATGGTTCATCTTGCCGCCGGTGTAATTGGGATAACAGCCGGGGCTGTATGCACCGGGCCAGCTCAGCAGGCGGTAGGGAAAGCTGGTGATCGAACCGTCACTGTGCTTGTGATAGAAATTGTCAGTGATATTGATCGGGGCTGCCAGCATCTCGGTTCCCTTGCCACTCTGATCAATTTTTACCAGAAATGGAAACTGGTAAATGACACCGTTATTGCCGCTTTCATCCAGTACCGTACCCCGCAGCCAGGGACCGAACAGATGGCGCTTGGTCAGGTCAAAACGTGGCCGGGCTGAAATGCTGAAGCTGTCGCTGGTGGAGGTCAGGCTGAAAGCCTGTCCGTTGTTGACATTGGTTCCGCTGAGGTTCGCCGTCGGTGCAGTCGGTACCGTTCCGTTGGGTACCGGAACGCCCGGCCGGTCACGGCTCAGAGCCCGGACTGCCAGCGGCAGCGACAGTACCGAGGCAGGCTTGATGGTACTGTCCGGGTCGGAGGCCGGATTATTGCCGGCAATATGGCAGAGCAGGGTTTGTTTGCCGGTGGCGGTATCACTGCTGACAGTGGAAGCAGGAAGTTTGCAGAACGGTGGAATATCCTCCAGTTCCAGCTCCTTCGGAAGTACCAGGGTCAGCAGGGTATCCTGCAGTTCGGCAAAGGTGCTGAACTGGACTTCGTAGCTGATCACGTCCTGGGTTCGTAGCACGGCATTGGAGGCACTGGAGTCATTACCGGGTCCGTCATCGGCATCCCAAGTCGGCGTACCGGTGGCAACCGTTACCAGCTCCATTGACAGACTGGAATCACTGGCGATTGTGCCTGCCTGAGCCGGCAGGAGGTACAGCCCCAAAATCAGCAGTATCACTACCCTGATTATCAACATGACATAGCCCTTTTGATTTTTATGTAGTTTTACAGGTGTTTCGGTGGAATGCCTTCATCCCCGACCGACCGGCAGCCCATGCATGCTCCCCCAAGCAAAAACCAGGGATGGTGCACACGACAAAAGCCCCACACATCATTTCCGAAAACGCTTCACCGCACCAACTTTCAGGATTCCGGACCGGACCGGCACTTCCCGACTATTTTCTGGTAAAAATAATCATGCCGGCAGGAAAAAGCCTCAGCGACACCCAATCAGCTGCCAGACAAAAAACAGACCGGCTGACTGCACCCTGTTCATGAGACCCCGGATAAAAAAACAACACCGGCAGACAGTTAGCACCAGATACCTTGGTTTCAGGAATATTCGCCAGTTTGGGCAAATTTTCGCACCCTGAAGCTTGCTACCCGATGAAGGAGAACTTATCCCGTTTTATTTTTTAATATGCCAATCAATTTCTTTTTGAATAAAACCTAAAATACGGCTACAATTTGACCAGGAAGAATAAATAAGCAAGAGCAATGGATGCTGGGCACAATAATAGCAACAGGCTGCGCCTGCTTCCTTTCCCCTGTAAGCAGGCGTTACTTTTCTCCCGAAATCACCCCCCGGATCAGGCCTCAGGTTTTCGGCAGGGTAACCCCGCGCTGGCCCTGATATTTTCCGCCCCGATCCCGGTAGGAAACATCACACACCTCATCAGACTCAAAAAACAGCATCTGTGCCACCCCTTCATTGGCATAGATTTTGGCCGGGAGAGTGGTGGTATTGGAAAATTCCAGCGTCACATGGCCCTCCCACTCCGGCTCCAGCGGGGTCACATTGACAATGATGCCACAGCGCGCATAAGTCGACTTGCCCAGACAGACCGTCAACACCGAACGCGGGATGCGAAAATATTCCACCGTGCGCGCCAGCGCAAACGAGTTGGGCGGGATAATGCAGACATCGCCATCAAAATCCACAAAGCTGTTTTCATCAAAATGTTTGGGATCGACAATGGCCGAATTGATATTGGTGAAAATCTTGAATTCACTGGCACAGCGTACATCGTAACCATAGCTGGAAGTGCCATAGGAAATAATGCGCCGCCCATCCAGCGCCCGCACCTGCCCCGGCTCAAACGGATCAATCATGCCTTCCCGTTCCGCCATGCGCCGGATCCAGTGATCAGACTTGATGCTCATCGCTGCACTCCTGCACTGCCCTGACGTGCAAACGGAATGCGGACAAAAGGCAGACTGACACCACCACTGAGTTCATACTGCACCTGACCGTTCTGCAGCACCCCCGGCAACAGTCCCAGCACCTCGCTCAACTGCAGCTGGACCGGAATCGCCAGTGGTACCGTCTCGCCGGCATTGATATTGCGCTGCTGCAACTGCTGGCCGCCCGCCACCGCCCGACCGTTCAGGCGCAAGGAATAATCAATACCGCGCAGGGGCAGGGGAAAGGGGTTGGGGTTGCTGATATTGAGCAGCACCACGGCACTGCTGCTGGCGAGGGAAACATTCTGCAGCGCCACATCCTGCACCGAAACCCTGGGCGTCTCCATCACACCGGGCAGGCCGGCGGTGCACGCCTGCAGCAGCATGGCCAGCAGCAGGCACAGGAACATTCTTATTGGCATGATAAATCCTGTTTTAACAAAAGCCCCCATCATAAAGGAATCCCGAACCGGACCGCCATCAAAAACTCCGCCCCAGAAACAGGAAAGGCCGCACCTCATAGCCCTCGGTTTTGCCCACCCCGACAAACGCCGGTCCCAGCGGGGTATCCGCTCCCACAAACAGGCTGCCGGACAGCAGGGTAGTATCCAGACTGATGTCACCGGCCTCACTCCAGACATTGCCCGCCTCCAGGGTCATACCGGCAAACAGCTGCCCCACTTCCGCCAGCGGCATCAGGTTGTACAGGTAGGCACCGGAGACCATCAGCTTGTGGTTGCCCCTCAACTGATCCTCCGGAATACCGGACAGACGCCCGATGCCACCGAGACCGGGCTTGTTGAAAAAGGCCGGACTGTCATCAAAAGTGGTTCCCAGCTCGGTACGCAGCCTGATCCGGTTTTTCCCCTGCAGCCAGGCAAAGGTGCTGTCAATATCCAAACGCTGGAAGTTCTCATCCGAACCCAGGCTTTCCAGTCCCTGGGTAAAGGTAAAACCGAGACGCCTGCCCTGCCCCGGAAACAGGTCATCGTCCGTGGTATCAATACGGTAACTCAGGTGCGCCCCGGCAGACACCATATTATCCAGCTCATCCAGATTGGCACCGGTCTTCAGGGACGGATCCATGTGGCGCAGGAACACCCCGAACCGTGCCTCACTGTCGTTGCCGAACTGCCGCCCGATATCAATCTCGCCCCCGGTCTCGCGTCCGCGTACTTCAGCCAGCCGGCTGGAGCCGACATAGGCATAATAATCACGGCGCTCATGCCAGATTTTCGGATCAATAAAGGCATCCCATTCCGGGATGGGCTGATACAGTGCCGATTCCAGACGCTGGGTATCACCCAGAATCGCCCCCACACTCCATTCTCCGCCCCGCCCGTTGATCCCCTTGCGGACATAGCGTGCCCCGAGCTGATAGGCCGCGTCACCCTGCAGGTCATCCGTCAGCGACCAGCCCAGACGCAACCCCTGGCGGCTGGTCGAACTTTTCACGGCATTCACCACCAGCACATGCCCTCCCGGCTCCTTGTCAATGCGATGATCCACCAACTCGAAATACCCCAGGCTGTAAATGCGGTCGAGCCCGCGCTGCAACTGCTCGGGATTCAGCAGGTCTCCCACCCGGATACCCAGCTTGTCACGCAGTATCCAGTCATCCAGCCCGGAATCATTATGGATGTCCACCCGGCTGATCCGCACCCCGGACAGAATGCGCTTGCCCTGAACCTGAGTATACTTTTCCGTACCTTTCCGGCCCTGTGGTGTCTGGCGTGCCAGCTGCTGCAGCTGCCCCAGCCGGGCGCGGGCGGCCTGTTCGCCCAGCGGGATGGTTTCCCTGACCTTGTTGAAATCCAGGTTGCCGATATTCTTCACGGCAGGCTCAATCAGGATATCCTGTGGCCGCATGCTGTCAATCTGGGGCTGGCTGGTCTTGAGCATCATCAGCTGCATGGCCTGATAGCTGATGTCGAGCGCGGAATGCAGTTGTGACTGTTTTTCCAGAAAGGTCGGAATATTCACCACAATCAGAATGTCAGCCCCCATGGCACGGGCCACATTGACCGGAACATTATTGGACACGAAGCCGTCAACCAGCAGACGGTTGTCGATCCTGACCGGGGAAAACACGCCGGGAATGGCCATGCTGGCACGTACCGCCTGCGGCAGGTTGCCATGATCCAGCACCACCTGCTCACCTGTTTCAATATCGGTGGCCACAGCCCGGAACGGAATCGGCAGACGGTCAAAGTCGTTGATGTGGCCCACCGGTGCCAGCAGACGACGCAGTTCAAACATGAGCTTCTGCCCCGCAACCAGCCCGCCGGGCAGGCGCAGGCCATCCGGGCCGATACCGAGTTCAAAGGTCTGGAAGAACCCCGAGCTTTCCTGTTTCTGGTGAAATGACAGCTCGGACCGTGGCTGGCCATCCCGGAACAGCTTGATCCAGTCCAGCTGATACACCACCTTTTCCAGTTCGTCCGCACTGAGGCCCGAAGCATACAGACTGCCGACAATCGCTCCCATACTGGTACCGGCAATCACGTCAACCGGAATATTATTCTGCTCCAGTACCTTCAGCACCCCGACGTGGGCCACACCGGCAGCCCCGCCACCGCCCAGCACCAGTCCCACCCTGGGACGCTCCGCACCCGGTACCACGGACGGCAATACCAGACACAACAGCAAAACCAGCCTGATCACGGCAGTTTTCATTTCAACGCCCTACCCAACAAAGCCCGATAAAAAAGCAGGCCGGAATAACCGGCCTGTGGCATTGACAATATTGTAGAACAGGCTGCGAATGATTTACACGCTCTGAATTTTTATACTCGGAAAACGGGAACTATAGTCCTTACCCTGCAGGGCCAGTTTGGCGGCAGCACGACGGGCAATATCATGGTACAGCCCGGCCACCTTGCCATCAGGGTCAGCCACCACGGTCGGATTGCCGCTGTCGACCTGTTCACGGATGGCGCGGTCCAGCGGCAGCCCCCCCAGGTAGTTGACCTGGTACTGTTCGGCCATGCTCTGCCCCCCCCCCTCGCCGAAGATGTATTCAACATGCTGGCAGTTGCTGCATACGTGCATGCTCATGTTTTCCACCACTCCGAGAATCGGCACCTCGACCTTCTCGAACATCTTCAGGCCCTTGCGCGCATCCAGCAGGGCAATATCCTGCGGGGTGGTGACAATAATGGCCCCGGATACCGGTATTTTCTGTGACAGGGTCAGCTGAATATCGCCAGTGCCGGGTGGCAGATCCACCACCAGATAATCCAGCTCGCCCCAGTTGGTATCATTCAACAGCTGTTCCAGCGCCTGTGTCACCATGGGACCGCGCCAGATCATCGGGGTATCTTCCTCAATCAGGAAACCGATGGACATGGCCTTGAGGCCGTGGTTCTGCATCGGCTCCAGACTGCGGCCATCATTGGAAACCGGTTGCCCGCTGATGCCGAGCATGCGTGGCTGGCTCGGGCCGTAGATGTCGGCATCCAGCAGGCCGACACGGGCACCGTCCGCATGCAGCGCCAGAGCCAGATTGACTGCGGTGGTGGATTTACCCACCCCGCCCTTGCCCGAGGCCACGGCAATAATGTTCTTGATGCCCTCCTGGCGCTTGAGGGTTTTCTGGACCGCATGGGCGATAATCCGGGTTTCGACCTGCACCCCAGCCTGGCTGATCCCCTGCGCCGCTTCCAGCACCTGTTTCACCTCAGTGGCAAGCTCTGCTGCATAACCGCCACAGGGATAACCCAGCACCAGCTGCACCGAAACCGCCGACCCATTGATGGCAATATCCCCGATCACTTTGGCACTGACCAGATCCTGCTCCAGATACCGGTCCCGGACCTCACCCAGCAGCGCTTCCACCTGCTCACGCGACACATCGGCCATGCCGACCCTCCTGAATCTCTGTTGAAAGTCCGGCGGATTTTACATGAAAGCAGCAGGTCGCAGGAATAGGACCATTGGGGGACCGGGTATCACCCGGTGTCATGGCAGCAATTCGTGCCCCGTCGGTCCGGCAATACCGAAAGCCTCAGCCAAAAAAGCTCTCCAGCCCCTGTACCGATTCCAGTGAGGCCATACCGTCACGGATATCAGCCTCAATGGCCCGTTGCAGCGCGAAACCGTTGTGCTGGCGCAGCGCCTCCAGGGCTTCCTGATGGCGATCAACACGGTAATTTTCGCTCAGCCCGTGCTGGGCCAGACGCAGAAACGGCCCCAGTTGCAGCCACACGCTTTCGATCAGGGGCACCGTCACCGGTACCGGATGCTGCTGATAGAGATAACGGTGAAAAGCCTGATTGGCCAAGGTCCAGGACTGCACGTCATCCGGCAGACTCAGGCTCTCATCCACCACCCGGTCCAGACGCTCCAGCTCCAGCAGCTCGGTCTCGTGCACATACGGCATGGCCTTGAGCGCCGCATGGGACTCCAGCACGATGCGCAGGTCATACAGCGCCTTGAGCCGGGGCGGGGTCATTTCCGGAATCATGACCCGCCGATTGTTCCGGACGGCAACCGCCCCCTCACAGGTCAGGCGGTGCAGCGCCTCGCGCACCGGCATCGGACTGACACCGAGTTTTTCCGCCAGCCCGCGAATGGTCAGGCGTTCGCCGGGAGCAAAGCCGCCACACAGGATATTGCGACGCAGGGACTGATACACCCACTGGTTGATCCCCCCGACATCAGGCCGCTCCAGCGTCTGCAGACGGCTGTCATCCGTGTCCATATCCCATCCTCCTTCCGCTTTGCTGCCGCTTCAGCCATCCGCCTGGGCCAGTGCTGCACGCTCCTCGCGCTGACGCCGGGTTTCCGCCTGCTTGGTGATCAGGGAGGTCAGCACCACCCCGGTCGCCACTACCAGAATCAGGATGGTGGACAGGGCATTGATTTCCGGGTTGAGGCCCAGACGCACCTGACTGTAGATTTTCATCGGCAGGGTGGTGGAAGCCGGGCCGGAGGTGAAGGAGGCAATCACCAGATCATCCATGGACAGGGTGAAGGCCAGCAACCATCCGGCGACAATGGCGGGCAGGATAATCGGCAGCGTTACCTGCCAGAAGGCGGAAAACGGGGTACAGCCCAGGTCCAGTGCTGCTTCCTCCAGCGAGTGGTCAAACGAAACCAGCCGCGAAGACACCACCACCGTCACATAACAGGTGGCGAAGGTGGTATGGGCAATCACAATGGTCCAGTAACCCCGGTCCATGCTGATGGCGACAAACAGCAGCAGCAGCGACAGACCGGTAATGACTTCCGGCATCACCATGGGTGAATAAATCATGCCGGAAAACAGCATGCGACCCGGAAAACGCCCGGCCTTGTTGAGTACCAGCGCTGCCATGGTACCCAGAATGGCAGCCAGTGTGGCACTCAGCAGTCCGACTTCCAGCGTGACCCAGGCAGCGTCGATAAACATTTGATTCTGTAGCAGGCTGCCATACCAGCGTGTGGAGAATCCGCCCCAGACCGTCACCAGCTTGGAGGCATTGAAGCTGTAGATGATCAGCAGCAGGATCGGCAGGTACAGAAAGGCAAAACCGAAGGTGATCGCCGTGGCATTGAACCAGGAAAAGCGGTTGATACTCATCGGGCAGCCTCCTGATTACGCTCCTGCATGCGCTGGAACAGCATGATCGGCACCACCAGAAACAGCAGCAGCACCACCGCCACGGCAGAAGCCACCGGCCAGTCGCGGTTGCCGAAGAACTCGGCCCACAGGGTCTTGCCGATCATGAGGGTCTCGGAGCCGCCCAGAATATCCGGAATCACGAACTCGCCCACCGCCGGAATGAATACCAGAAAACACCCGGCCACCACCCCCGGCAGCGACAGCGGGAACGTCACCTGCCAGAAGGCCCTGAGCGGTGTGCAGCCCAGGTCCATGGCTGCCTCCAGCAGCGTGCCGTCCATCTTCTCCAGCGAGGCATAAAGCGGCAGGATCATGAACGGCAGGTAGGAATACACAATGCCGATATACACAGCGGTATTGGTGTTCAGAATCATCAGCGGCTGGTCAATCAGTCCCATTCCCTGCAGCAGCGAATTCAGCAGCCCCTCATTCTTGAGGATGCCAATCCAGGCATAGACCCGGATCAGGAAACTGGTCCAGAACGGCAGGATCACCAGCATCATCAGCGTCGGACGCCAGGCGGTGGGGGCACGCGCCATGCCATAGGCCACCGGATAACCAATCAGCAGGCACAGCAGGGTCGAGATCAGCGCAATCCGGAGACTGTTCAGGTAGGACAGCAGATAAAGGTCATCCTCCAGCAGGAAGGTGAAATTCTCAAAGTCCAGCCCGGACCAGAACTGCTTCACCCCCTCCCAGCCCTGGCTCCAGTCCATGACCGGCAGGTAGGGCGGCATGGCCACAGCCGTATCCGACAGGGCAATCTTGACCACAATGGCAAACGGCAGCAGAAAGAATACCAGCAACCACAGGTAGGGCATCCCGATCAGCAGTACCCGCCCCCAGTTGATCCCCGAACGCCTGGCCGGCATGCCTCAGCCCTCCCCGTCGGGCAGCAGCAGCGCTGCGGTGGTGGTCCAGGACAGCCAGACCCGGTCCTCCCAGGTGATTTCACGATTATGCAGGCGGCGCTGGTTGGTGGCCTGGGCCTTCAGCGTCGTGCCGTCATCCAGGCGCACATGGTAAGTTGAGGTATTGCCGGAATAGGCAATGTCCCAGACCAGGCCCTGTACCCGGTTCAGCTCACGCCCCGGTTCGGCAACCGGCTCCTGCTTGCTGACGCTGATTTTTTCCGGGCGGATCGCAAGCCAGGCCCGGTCACCACGCTGGAAACGGCTGCTGGCGGACTCTTCCTGTACCTTCATGCTGCCGGCACCCTCGAAACTGAGCGTCCACTCACGTCCCCCACCGTCAGGCAGGTCGGCACAGCTTGCCAGCTGACAGGGATGCAGGTTCACATCCCCGATAAAGTCGGCCACATAACGCGAGGCCGGACGCTCGTAAATCATGGCCGGGGTGTCCACCTGCAGCACCCGTCCCCTGTCCATGACCGCAATGCGGCTGGCCACGGTCATGGCTTCCTCCTGATCATGGGTCACGATCACAAAGGTCAGCCCCAGACGCTCCTGCAGCCCCATGAGTTCAAACTGGGTCCGTTCACGCAGCTTTTTGTCCAGTGCCCCCAGCGGCTCGTCCAGCAGCAGCAGCTTCGGCCCCTTGGCCAGCGAACGTGCCAGTGCCACACGCTGCTTCTGCCCGCCCGAAAGCTGGTGGGGCTTGCGCCGGGCAAACTTTTCCAGCTGCACCAGCTTGAGCATTTCATTGACACGCTCCTGAATCTCGGCTTTGGGGCGTCCTTCCTGCCGCAGACCGAAACCGACATTTTTTTCCACCGTCATGTGCGGAAACAGGGCATAGGACTGGAACATCATGTTGACCGGGCGTTTGTTGGGTGGCACGGCTGACATGTCCTCCCCGCCCAGCAGTATCCGCCCGCTGGTCGGGGTCTCGAACCCGGACAGCAGGCGCAGCAGGGTGGTCTTGCCACAACCGGAGGAACCCAGCAGGGCATAGAATTCACGTTCATAAATAGCCAGGCTCAGGTTGTCAATAGCGACAAAATCACCAAAACGCTTGGTGACATTTTCAAACCGGATCAGGGGTTTCTGGGCGGAATCGTTCCAGGGGGCAAAGACGTTTGACGGCTCGGCATTCAGGGATACACCCATCGGTTAACGCCCTCCTTCTTGCAGCGGCAACGGGTATTTAAACCGCCTTGCAATGTTGCATAAAGCCACAGTCAAGTCAATGTGTGATCACACCCGCCAGCTTCAGGACCGCGCACAACATCAGCATGCTTGAAAAGCTTTCATTTCCCGCCCTACAATAAGCTCCCGATGTGATCACACATTTCAGCCTTGTCAATTTATTCTGTCAATTCATCATGAGCAATCACCGCTATCACTCCGACTCTGCCTTTACGGTTGACACCCCGTATGGCATTCACCCCGAAGCCACTTTTTCCGGAGCCCTGAGCCTGTTCCGGCGACGTTACTCCCGCGATCTGGAGCAGGCCGATCTGGCCATTCTGGGTGTGCCGTTTGATACCGCCGTCACCAACCGCCCCGGTGCCCGCTTCGGTCCCCGCGCCCTGCGCGCTGCCTCCAGCCACCTGTCCTGGGGACGGCACTGGCCTTGGGAGTTTGATCCGTTTGAGACCCTGGCGGTGGTCGATTATGGTGATGTTGCCTTTGATCACGGACGCCCGGCAGAAATCCCCGGCATTATCGAGGACACCGCCCGCCAGATACTGCAGACCGATACCGCCCTGCTCAGCCTTGGCGGTGATCACTTCATCGCCTATCCCCTGCTCAAGGCCCATGTGGAAAAACACGGCCCGCTGTCACTGGTGCATTTTGATGCCCACTCAGACACCTGGGGCGAGGATGGTGAAGACGGGCGCGTAGATCATGGCACCATGTTCTATCACGCCACCCGCGAGGGGCTGGTTGACCCGGCACGCTCGGTGCAGATCGGCCTGCGTACCACCAACGACAACCCGCTGGGCTTTAATATCATTGATGCCCGCCAGGCCTGCAGCCAGTCCGCCGCCGACATTGCGCGCCAGATTCACAAGATCGTGGGCAAAAACAAGGTCTACCTCACGTTTGATATCGACTGTCTGGACCCGGCCTTTGCACCCGGTACCGGCACGCCGGTCTGCGGTGGCCTGAGTCCGCGCCATGCCTTTGACATTCTGTGGGGGATGCGCGGTATTCAGGTGGTGGGCGCCGATCTGGTGGAGGTGGCCCCTGCCTATGACGTGGCCGAAATCACGGCACTGGCGGGTGCACATCTGGCGCTGGAATTCATCTGCCTGATGGCGCACTGGAAACGGGAGCACCCGGCCACCTGAAACAGCGCGCCCAGACTCAGCGACCCGGCAAGTACCGTCTCACCGGGCAAAGACGGCAGGGGGCAATACATGCCTGCACCCCCACCCTCGAATACGGCGTTGACCTGTTGGTTTACTGGTCCAACCCGGCCCTGCCGGCTAGTCGTCCGACTGGCTGCCCGGTGACAGGTAATCATCAAAATGCTGGATATAGTCCTCCAAGTGCTCTGCCAGCATCTGGCGGTACTCACCGACAAAATACTCGATGATATTCATTTTCTCGGCAGCCAGCTCCTGACTGCCGGTGAAATCAGCTGCACTGGTATAAGCATTGAAACGTGCCACCCCGAACATGGAAGAGGCACTGACATCCCCAATACTCACCTGCTCACTCAGCTGGCTGTTGGCCAGATGGATATGGGCATCGGCACGCTCGAAAAAGGCCCGGTCGGCATCACTCATTTCATCCATGGATCATTACCTGTCTGACTGAAAGGGAGCCATCATACCCGAGACGCCGGGGATTGTGCTGACCATTGTGCAGCAGCGCTGCCAAGACGACAGGCCGGATAATCCCAATGCACCTCACAGCCCGCCAGTGTCAGGGGAAAACGGACCCGTTGTGCCGCTCCCCAGTCCGTCTGCTCGATCCGGGGTGCCCGATCCGCCGCCGTCTCCGGTGCCAGCGGTTCAGGCCGGTTATCGTGTCCGGCGGCCAGCAGCAGTTGTGCCGTGCGGGCCAGTGACAGCCGGGCCTGTACTACCTGCCCCTGCTGTTCACACTGCCGCAATCCCTGCAGCACGGCAGCGGCCAGCAGATAGCCGCAGGCATGATCCAGCGCCTGCACCGGCAGGGGGACCGGGCGCTCGGCCCCGGCGTGTGTCATGCCAAGGGCTGCAAGGCCGCTGCTCATCTGCACCAGACTGTCAAAACCCCGTCGCCCGGCCCAGGGGCCACTCCAGCCATAGGCATCCAGTGCCACATCAATCAGGTCCGGGTTGCACGCATGCCGCTCAGTCTCCCCCAGTCCCAGCGCGTCCAGTGCCCCCGGACGATAGCCATGCAGCAGTACATCCGCCTGTGACAGCAACTGCAGCAGGGTTTCCCGACCCTGTGTCGAGCGCAGGTCCAGACGGGCACAACGCTTGCCCAGCGTCACTTCGGGAATCACGCCCGGCTCATCCCAGTCAGGCGGATCAATACGCAACACCTCGGCCCCGAAGCCGGCCAGAAACCGCCCGGCTACCGGTCCGGCCAGCACACGGGTCAGATCCAGAATGCGGACACCCCGTAATGGACGCGCCGGATCAGGTACCGGAAGCGCCGGCCCGGCTCCTGTCGCTGCACGGGAATGCCAGCGTACCAGTGGCTCGGCAGCCACTGCCCGGCCCTGGGGATGCACCCGCCAGTCCGCCGGGCTGCGCATGGTGGCGGCACAGCCACCTGCTGCGACCACGGCAGCCTCCAGCTCGTCACAGTCCCGGTGCCGCACACGTTCCGCCAGTGCACTGCGGTCACTGACCGCGCCCAATACGGCCAGTGCCGCCTTGCGATGGGGTGCGGCATTGGTATGCAGGCGAATCCAGCCATCGCGCCCGGCATAATCACCTGCCAGTGCATCCCAAAGCCCCGGCAGCTGCCAGCCCTGCGGTCGCAGGCTCATGCCGAACCAGAATGAAGCCAGACGGCAGTCTGTCGTGACCGGTGTCGGCTTCCCCTGCCGGTAAAGTGTCAGCAGTCCGGCGGCAAACCCCATGCTGGCGGCGGCCAGTTCAGTGACGTAAAAGGGAGAACGCAGTCCGCCCTGCCCGGTCCAGTGCATGGGCGGCAGGTTCTCCACCCCAAAGGCATCGGCCATTTGTTGCAACAATGCTGACAGTATCGGTGATGAAGGCATGACTTATCCATTTCGTTAACGGCAACAGGCATCATCCTAACACGGGCAGGCAGGCTGTCAGCCCCGTATTCCTGCAGGCATTCATGCATTGACTGCCCGGACATGACCGACTGGTCATTCCGGTTTTGCAAACCCCGGAAAAGTGGTATTTTTGATACAGCTAGTGACTAGCTGTGATAATTTGTAGTCAACTTTAATAAATTGTCGGCGGGACAGCAGGAAAATGGTATCCATAATTTCAAGACGGCTCGTACTGGCGTTGGTGATTGTATTCGGGGCTTGCAGTGGTGGTGTGCTGGCAGGGACGCTTCCCGGCATGGTGAACGGACAGCCGCTGCCCTCCCTTGCACCCATGCTGGAGCGGGTGACGCCCAGTGTGGTCAATATTGTCACCGAGGGCAAACAGAAGATTGACGAGAGCCTTGCCAATGATCCCTTTTTCAAGCGATTTTTTGGCAATCTCAAAACCGAACAGCAAATCGCAGGCACCGGCTCCGGTGTCATTATTCATGCCAAACTGGGGCATATTTTAACCAATTACCATGTGCTGGAGGGGGCAGACCGCATTTTCATCACCCTGAATGACGGGCGAAAATACAACGCAGCCATTGTCGGGGTTGACTCACGTGCCGACCTGGCCATTTTAAGCATCCCGCCAGAGCGGCTGTCCGCCATCCGCTTCGGCAACTCGGATCGCCTGAGAGTGGGTGACTTTGTGGTCGCCATCGGCAATCCGTATGGCATCGGTCAGTCGGTCACCTCCGGCATCATCAGCGCCCTGCACCGCAATCCCGGCATTGGGGAATACGAAGATTTCATCCAGACCGACGCCTCCATCAACCTCGGCAACTCCGGTGGTGCACTGGTCAACCTCAACGGTGAGCTGATCGGCATCAATACCGCAATATTGGGGGGGAACAGCGGCGGCAACATCGGTATCGGCTTCGCCATCCCCATCAATACGGCAGCCGGCATTATCGACCAGATTGTGCGCTACGGGCAGGTTGAACGCGGAATGCTCGGTATCGAAGTCAGTAATGTCGACCCCAAAACCGCGGTCGAATCCGGCCTGAGCAACAACCGCGGAGCCCTGATTGAGCGCGTGTTTCCGAACTCGTCCGCTGCCCGGGCCGGACTGCAGGCCGGCGACATCATCATCCGGCTGAACAATACCAACATCAACGGTGCCAGTGACGTGAAAGGCCTGATCGGCTCCATGCGGGCAGGCTCCCTGATCGGTATCGTCTTTGTCCGTGCCGGAAGAACCCGGACCACACGCACGCATATCGGTACTTCAGACCCCGGAGGGCAACCTTTCTGGGAGGGAATCGGTGCGGAAAAAATGACGCAATAACCGAAGATTGGCGCTTTACACAACGCCAAAAAATACGATAAAGTTGGAACCAGTAAAGCTTAGGTTCATCTAAGTTAATGGATGTACCCTGCGGAAGGGACAGACGCTTTCCGCAATAATGGAAGCCTGACGTATAAAGCGCTAAAGCCCGGCGCTGTCTTGTCTTCCTTGCGGAGACAGGTTTGGTGTCCCCAATCCAGGCCTGTTTATTCAACCCCGGCTTTTAGACCCCCTGTTTGGCCGGGGTTCCTTTTTTTTTTTTTTCCGAGCATAAACCCGCTCCAGTGGATAGCTACTGAACTGGGGGGTTGTCCGGCGTTTCAGCCTCCCTGCCCAGCCAGTACTCCAGTTGCCCCCAGAGTGTTTCCAGTCCATCACCACTGTCCGCCGAGAATGTCTGGACGCTGATCTCGCCCGGCAGGGCATTCAGCTCCCGCCGCACCTGCAGCAGCGTATTGGCGGCCGGTCCACGCTTGAGCTTGTCGGATTTGTTCAGGAGTACATGCACCGGCAACCTGCGCTGGCTGGCCCAGTCCAGCAGCAGCCGGTCATGCCCGGTCAGGGGATGGCGGATGTCCATGATGATCACCAGCCCGCGCAGACAGGCCCGCTGCCCCAGATAGGCTTCAATGAAGGCCTGCCATTCACGTCGTACCGGATCAGGCACTTTGGCATACCCGTAACCGGGCAGGTCAACCAGCTGGGCACCATCCGGCAGGGAAAAAAAGTTGATCAGCCGGGTCCGTCCCGGAGTCTTGCTGGTACGCGCCAGTCCGCGCTGGTAACAGAGCCGGTTGATGGTACTGGACTTGCCGGAGTTGGAGCGCCCGGCAAAGGCGACTTCAGCACCACCTTCCGGCGGTAAAGTACCGGCGTGAGCGGCACTTTGCCGAAAAACAGCCTGCTGAAAATATGGATTCATATATGAGAGTTCTCTAATATTTTTGTGAAATGGGTCCGGATTATGATATACAATCCCGTCATTCCGGGGCGGGTCGTTGTCGTGTATTGCTGCAGGCAAAGCTCCCTGACCGATTCAATTCGCCCACTGGGCCGTACTCAATGCGTTATGTGATATTTTAGGAGCAATTCCGGATGAAGAAAACACTCATCATGACCCTTGCGGGATTCAGCCTCGCCATTTCCAGCCTGACCTGGGCTGCCGAGCCGGCCCTGACCGGAGATCCGGTTGCCGGCAAGACCAAGGCAGCCATCTGTGTTGCCTGTCACGGTGTTGATGGCAACAGTACCAATCCGGAATGGCCCAGCCTGGCCGGACAGTCTGAATCCTATATCATCAAACAGCTGCACAACTTCAAGGCTGAACAGGGCAACCCTGATGGCCGTTTCAATGCCAGCATGTCACCGATGGCGGCTCCCCTGAGTGAGCAGGACATGATTGATCTTGCCGCCTATTACGCCAGCCAGCCCGCCAAGCAGGGCGAGGCCGACCAGACCCAGGTCACGCTGGGTGAACAGGTCTACAAGGGCGGCAACAATGCCTCCGGTGTGGTTGCCTGTGCGGCCTGCCACGGTCCGAACGGCAACGGCAATCCGGCGGCCAGGTTCCCCGCCATCGCCGGGCAGCACGCCACCTATACAGCCATTCAGCTGACCGCTTTCCGCAAGGGCGAACGTCATAATGACGCCGGCAAGATGATGCGCAATATTGCCAACAAGATGAGTGATGCCGAAATCACGGCAGTCTCGGAATACATCGCCGGCCTGCAACGCTGACCTTTTCTCCTGATACCGGTGCAGCCCTTCACCCCTGAGCGGCTGCACCGGGTAACGGTTTTCACATGCCATCCCGACAAAATCACAATCTGGGCCTGGGTTTGCGCCTGACGCGTTTTCTGGGCTCCATGCCACTGGCCATTACCCTGCTGGTCGTGCTTGCCATTGCCTCCGTCATCGGCACGGTGCTGCAGCAGAACAAGCCCTATGCCGACTACGAGATCAAGTTCGGCACCTTCTGGTTCGAGATTTTCCGCACCCTCGGTCTGTATGATGTGTATTCAGCCCTCTGGTTTCTGCTGATTCTGGCTTTTCTGGTGCTCTCGACCAGCATCTGCGTGGTACGCAATACCCCCGGCATGCTCAGGGAGCTGCGCCGCTTTCGTGAACAGGCCCGGGAAAAATCCCTGCGCCTGATGAAAAATACCAGCTGCCTGGTCCTGAACCAGTCACCGGAACAGGTGAAGCAGACTGCCATGCAGGCCATGCAGGCAGAAGGTTTCCGGGTGCGCGAACATCAGGGTAAAAACCACCGCACGCTGGCAGCCATGAAGGGAGGAGCCAACCGCTGGGGCTACTGGCTGACCCACATCGGACTGGTCATCATCTGTCTGGGAGGACTGCTGGACAGCCGCCTGCCCCTGATGATCGGCGAGTGGCGCGGTGTGATCAAACCGGAAATCCGCAATATTCCGGCCTCGGAAGTGCCACCGGAAAGCCGCCTGCAGGCTGGCAACCATTCGTTCCGGGGCTCGGTCGACATTCCGGAAGGACGCCAGGCCAATATCATTTTCCTGCCGGTACGTGACGGTTATCTGGTTCAGGAGCTGCCTTACACTGTTGAAGTCAAGGCCTTCCGGGTCGAGCACTACGCCACCGGGCAGCCCAAGTCGTTTGAAAGTGATCTGGTCATTCATGACAAGGACCTGCCTCAACCGCTGGAAACCACCATTGCGGTCAACCACCCCCTGGTGTACAAGGGCACTGCCATCTATCAGGCCAATTTCGGTGATGGCGGCTCGGAAATCAGCATGAAGCTGCATCCGCTGCTGATGACCTACCCGGCCATGGACCTGACCGGCAATGTGTTTCAAAATTACAACCTCAAGGGTGAAGATGAATCCTGGCGTCTGGAGCTGACCGATTTCCGCCTGTTCAACATCAACCCCACGGTCAACGAGTCCGGCGAGACCGAACAGCGCAACATGGGTCCCAGTTTCACCTTCAAACTGCGCAATGCCGCTGGTGAAGCCGTCGAATACACCAACTACATGATCCCCGTCCTGCTGGACAACCGCCGCTACATCATCAGCGGCATGCGTAAAAGCCCGGCTGACCCGCAGCGTTTCCTGCACATTCCGGCTGATGACAGGGGCACCACCGCCCGTTTTTTCCATTTTCTGACCAATCTGCAGAATGAAGCCATACTGCGTCAGGCAGCAGAACAGACCACCCGCTCAACCATGGCGGGCACCGAACTGGGCAGCAATGAACAGGTTGCCGGTACCGTGATTGACTCGATGGTCAAACTGACCCGGATTTTCATCAGCTCCGGTTTTGACGGCCTGCAGCAGGACATCATGGCGCGATTCCCGCCCGAACAGGTGCAGAATGTCACCGAAGCCTTTACCAAGGTCCTGCGTGCCTCACTGGAAAGCGTGTATCAGCTGACCCTGGAACAGGAAGGCGTCAAAGCACCCGGCGACAGTGACTGGCAGTTTTATGATGACAGCCTGAGCGCCATCAGCAACCTGCCCCTCTACGGTTCCCCCTGGTATGTCCAGATGACCGGATTCCAGCAGATTGAAGCGTCCGGGCTGCAGATCACCCGTTCCCCCGGCATGAATGTGGTCTACTTCGGCAGCGTCCTGCTGACGATTGGGGTTTTTCTGCTGTTTTATGTTTCACATCGTAGAATCTGGTTTTACATCAAACCATTGCCGGACCAGCAGACCGAACTGCTGCTGGCAGGCAGCGCCAACCGTCATGAGCGCGAGTTTACGGCTTATTTCACCCGGCTGACGGGGAAGCTGCAGCAGGTGCTGGCTCCCGAAACCGGTGGCAGCGCGACGGATGCTGCCGGAAACGATGAACATCGCAACACTGAGCATGGGAGGTAAAACCATGTCTGTTCCGCAACAGGCCATGCAGGACGTATTTGCCCGTCCAGGCCTGCTCCAACGTCTGAAAGCCAGTGACTGGCTCTGGGCCGCCCTCGTGCTGGCCGGCATTGCCTATGCCTTTGTGACCTATCGCCATGCCATGGACAGCTACGAGCAGTCTTTCCTGATCCTGAGCGCACCGGCGGTGCTGGCGTTGGGCTTTTACTGGCGTCCCAGCCAGCTTTACGTGCTGGCAGTGACCCTGCTGAGCCTGTTCGGCATCTGGCTGTATGGTGGCAATTATGCCAATGGTGAAACCGTATTCGGGCTTAAATACCTGTTCTCCAGCCAGTCTGCCGTGATGTGGATGAGCGCCCTGTTTTTCCTCGCCACCGCCTTCTATTTCACCGGACTGGTATCCGGCAGCGAATTCATCAACAAAACCGCCTCCGCCATTACCTGGACTGCGCTGGTCATGGGCCTGACCGGTCTGATGGTGCGCTGGTACGAGTCCTACCTGATTGACCCGGAGTTCGGCCATATTCCGGTCAGCAACCTGTATGAAGTCTTCATCCTGTTCTGCGTCATCACCGGCCTGCTGTACCTGTATTACGAAAACCATTACCGCAACCGCAGCATGGGCGGCTTTGTGTTGCTGGTGATCAGTGCTGCCGTCGGTTTCCTGCTCTGGTACAGCTTTGCCCGTGATGCCCATGAAATCCGTCCGCTGGTTCCGGCCCTGAAGAGCTACTGGATGAAAATCCATGTCCCCGCCAACTTCATCGGCTACGGGGCCTTCGCCCTGGCGGCCATGACAGGTACCACCTACCTGGTCAAACAATATGCCCTGAATCATCATCCCGACGGCCTGCTGGCACGCCGGCTGCCCAGCCTGGAGATGCTGGATGAAATCAGCTACAAGGCCATTGCACTCGGGTTCGCCTTTTTCACCATTGCCACCATTCTCGGAGCCATGTGGGCAGCTGAAGCCTGGGGCGGATACTGGTCCTGGGACCCCAAGGAAACTTGGGCCCTCATTGTGTGGCTGAATTATGCTGCCTGGCTGCACCTGCGCCTGACCAAGGGCTGGACCGGCACCCATATGGCCTGGTGGTCCATTGGTGGCCTGCTGATTACCCTGTTTGCCTTCCTGGGCGTGAACATGTTCCTGTCCGGCCTGCACTCCTACGGTGAACTTTAAACAGGCATATCAGGTCAGAGCCTGTTGAATCCGCCGCCATCGTAACGGCAATCTTTGATACTCATGGAGAATGGAAAATGAAAAATGTGTTTAAACGCCTGTGGGCCGGGCTGGCCGTCTGCCTGTTGACCATGGGTACGGTGGCAGCGGCAACCTATACCGAGGGGGTACACTACACCAAGGCCAAAACCGAGCTGCCGACCCGTGCGCCGGAAGGCAAGGTCGAGGTGGCGGAAATCTTCTGGTACGGCTGCCCCCACTGTTTCCACCTTGAGCAGACCATGGCCAACTACCAGACCCAAAAGCCGGAAAATGTAGCATTTATCCGTGTTCCGGCCACCTTTGATCAGTGGGTGGTTCAGGCCCGGCTTTATTACATCGGCCAGATTCTGGATGCCGACGGCTCAAAACACATTCATAGCAAGATTTTCAATGCCATTCACCAACAGCGTCGCCGCATCAACAATGATGACTCCATGCGCCGCTTTTTCAAGGGAGCCGGTTTCGGTGATGCCGAGATCAGTGCAGCCATGAAAGATCCCTCCGTCACCACCATGCTGAACTATGCCCAGCAGATCACCAGCCTGTCCGGTATTGACTCCGTCCCGGCCATTATCGTCAACGGCAAGTACCTTACCAGCCCCAGCATGGTGTCAGGTAACGACGAACTCATCAAGGTCGTCAACTACCTGACAACGCTGGAATCCCGGTAAGGAGACGCCCGGCATGAGCATGCGCCAGTTCAGCCTGATGGATCGGATTCTGGAAGAGATTGACCAGTCCCTGCGTACCGTCCATGCCCGTCCACCGGTCACGGAACGCCCCAACCCGGCCCGGCAGGTGGCCGAAACTGTCGAGCTGAATTCGGACGAGCGCCAGTGCTCGGGGCGTCTGATGCGCGTTAATCATGCCGGTGAAGTGGCTGCACAGGGTCTGTATCGCGGGCAGGCCCTGACAGCACGTCTGGAGGGTGTCCGTACCCAGATGCAGCGGGCCGCTGATGAAGAGAATGACCACCTTGACTGGTGTGAGCAGCGCCTGCAGCAGCTGGGCAGCCATAAAAGCTACCTGAATCCGGTCTGGTACTGGGGGTCTTTCTCCATGGGTGCCGTTGCCGGTCTGGCCGGTGACCGCTGGAGCCTGGGATTTGTCAAGGAAACGGAAGATCAGGTTGGGCGGCATCTGGAGCAGCATCTGGGCCGCTTGCCGGCCAGCGACCTGCCCAGCCTGGCAATCGTGAAACAAATGCAGGAAGATGAGCGCCGTCACGGTGACCAGGCTCAGGCAGCAGGTGGCAAAAGGCTGCCCTGGCCAATCCGCCGGCTGGCCATGCCACTGGCCTCAAAAGTCATGACCACACTCAGCGCCCGAATCTGAGGCGCTGATATGCTGGTGGCAGCCACCTACGCATACCGAGCATACCGGCCGACATACCTACCTTCCACCGTTGCTAATCCGTCGCCCACTCAATGCGCTGGTAGCCAAGCCGTTGTGCCAGTTGCAACCCCAGCATCCCCGCAAGCTCCAGTGGACCGTCCTCAATTCCCAGATCACGACACTGGGTCACCTCCAGCCCGGCATAGCCACAGGGGTTGATGCGCCGGAACGGTGACAGGTCCATATCCACATTCAGGCTCAGGCCATGGTAGGTCCGGCCACGGCTGACCCGCAGTCCCAATGCCGCGATTTTCTTCCCGTCCACATAGACGCCCGGTGCGTCACGGTCTCCACGGGCCCTGATGCCATGAGCAGACAGCAGGCCGATTACCGCCTGCTCCATGCCCATGACCAGCTCACGCACTCCCAAGCCATTGCGGCGTACATCCAGCAGCAGATAAGCCACCAGTTGACCCGGTCCGTGATAAGTGACCTGCCCGCCCCGGTCAATCGGCAGCACGGGAATGGAACCGGGATCAAGCACATGCTCCTTTTTGCCATTGCGTCCGAGCGTAAAGACCGGCTCATGCTCCAGAAACCAGAGCTCATCCGCCGTGTTTTCATCCCGTTGACGGGTGAAAGCCTGCATTTTTTCCAGGATGGGCTGATACGCCAGCTCACGACCCAGCACGCGGGCCGTCAGAGTGCCCACAATACCAGCTCGCTGGTTTTCAGATCCTGGTAAATGGCATCAATCTGTTCCTTGCTGGTGGCCCGGATGCCCAGTGTCAGGGACTGGTACTTGCCACGGCTGCTCTGGTGAAATCCGATCGCTTCCGCCTTGAAGGCCGGGTCATGCCGTGCAGCAACCGTACTGACAAAATCAACGAACTCATCACCGGCAGGGCCGGCAACCTTGATGGGAAAATCACAGGGAAAATCCAGCTGCAAGCGCGGATCAGTGCCAAAGTGCTCATTATTCATCGTTATTCCCGTCCGGGTCCAAATCTATTCAGCGAACAACTTCTGGACACTGTCCACAATGCGTCGCCACCAGCCTCCCTCGCTGACATCTTCCAGTGCCAACAGGTTGGTCTGTTTTAATATCTGGCCATCATCGGAAAAAACAATCTTTCCCAGCACATCTCCCCGCCGGATCGGTGCATCAATGGAACGGTCAAACTGCACCACGCCCTTGAGCTGGTCATACCGTCCCTTGCGCATGCTGACATACAGGTCATCCATCACCCCGCCTGCGACTTCGGTCTTGTCACCCTGCCAGACCCGTACCTCGGACAGCGCATCGCCAGCCTTGTAGAGCTTGTGGGTTTCAAAAGTCCGGAAACCGTATTCCAGCAGGCGCTGGCTGGATTCGGTACGACTCTGCTCACTGGATGCCCCCAGCAGCACCGAAATCAGGCGCATATTGTCACGCAAGGCCGATGCTACCAGGCAGTAACCGGCAGACTCCGTATGACCGGTCTTCATGCCATCAACGGTCTGGTCACGCCACAACAGCTTGTTGCGGTTATGCTGTTTGATATTGTTGTAGGTAAAGTCTTTTTCACTGTAGAGCTTGTAACGCTGGGGAAACTCGTGAATCAGGGTACGGGCCAGCGTCACAATGTCACGGGCGCTGGTGTAGTGCGTCTCATGTGGCCAGCCGGTCACATTCTGGTAGTGGGTATTTGTCATGCCCAGTTCCCCGGCCACCTCATTCATGCGTTCGACAAAAGCCTCCTCACTCCCGGCCACATGCTCGGCCAGAGCGACAGCCGCATCATTACCGGACTGGATAATCAATCCCCGCAACAGCTTTTCCAGCTGCACCTTCTTGCCCACTTCCACAAACATGCGCGAGCCTTTCATCTCCCAGGCTCGCTGGGAAATCAGCACCTCATCATCCAGTTTGATGGATCCCCTGGCCAGCTCACGGTACAGGATATAGGCGGTCATGAGCTTGGTCAGGCTGGCAGGCTCGACCCGGGCATTCTGGTTATAGGCCACCAGCTCCTCACCACTTTGATAATCCACCAGCAGAAAACTGGTGGCATCCACATCCGGTGCTCCCGGTGCCAGCGACACCACTTGGGTGGCATCCGGCTGTTCCACCTCCGGCAGCGTTGCCGTTTCACCTTCAGCGCCAAAGGCTGCTGTTGCAGACAACAGCAGGCACATGCATAAAACCCTTTTCAACATCCCTTTACCCTGATTATTCACTGCCACAAGTCAAGCCGGGGTTACTGATTGACTCCGATGACCCGGAAGGTCGCCAATCCGTTACTTTCCAGCATATCTTTCACATTATCGATCTGGTCCTGGGTATACAAAGGACCAACCCTGACCTGATGCATTTTCTGGCCCTGCTCAATGGCACTGGCCAGCTCGGTCCTGCTCAGGCCCACCGAAGTCAGGCGCACAAACATGTCCAGTGCCTCCTCCTGATCCCGGTAGTTATTGACCACCACATAATAATTTTTGCCGCTGCTGCGGGTTGCCCCGGCACCACCCGCTACCGGTTGCCGGCTGCCCGTGCCATCGCGTGCCGGTGCACGCATTGGTGGCTTTGGCGGCTCCTTGACCGCAGCATCCTCCAGCCCTTCCACCCGTACCGGTGCAGCCTGCTGGCCCCGCCCCATCCCCAGGGCATTGGCCGCAGCAAAGGACAGCTGGATCAAACCGCCGCCGTCAAAAGGCCCGCGGTCATTGACCCGCACCACCACCGACTGGCCATTCCCGAGGTGTGTCACCCTGACATAACTGGGCAGGGGCAGAGTCCGGTGTGCCGCTGAAAAGGCATGCATGTCAAAGGTTTCACAACCGGCTGTTTCCATACCCTGAAACTCGGCCCCGTACCAGCTGGCCAGGCCTTCTTCGCGATACCCGCGTGCCGAAGGCAGCACCTGATAGGTTTTTCCTTCCACCACATAGCTGGCGTCATTACCGCAGCGCCCCCCCGAACCGGAATTGGCATCAATGTCCAGGGGTGAATCCAGTGCACCGGGCTGCAGCCCTTCACGTTGCCGGTTGCCACAACCACTCATCAACACCAACAGGCAAATCAGTACCCCACATTGAAAAAATATTTTGTTGTTCATCGTTATTATCATTGTGAAATTGCAAATTGCAGCAAGCAGACTGCCCACCGGGCACCAAACCCCAAGTGCAGAATAACACGGCACAGTCTAACACAGGCTTTATGTCAAAACCCATGACCAGCAAAGCCCGGATAGCTGTCGGATGCCGATGCAACAACAATCCGGGCAGTACTCAGTCATCGCCATGATAAACCCGCTTCCTTTTTTTCATGCCCATCAGAATGCCGAAGGCTGACATTAAGGTAATAATGGAAGTCCCCCCGTAACTCACCAGCGGCAGAGGCACTCCCACGACCGGCAGCAGACCGCTGACCATGCCGGTATTGACCAGCAGGTAGATGAAAAAAGTCAGGGCCAGACTCCCGGCCAGCAGGCGGGCAAAGGTATCCGCTCCCTTGGAAGCCAGATACAGGCCTCGCCAGATGATGAACAGGTACAGGGCCAGCAGCAGGCAGTTACCCAGAAACCCGAACTCCTCACCAAAGACGGCGAAAATAAAATCGGTATGGCGCTCGGGCAGGAAGTCCAATCGTGACTGATCCCCGTTCAGCCAGCCCTTGCCATAAAACCCGCCGGAACCAATGGCAATCTTGGACTGGTAAATATGATACCCGGTCCCGAGCAGATCCTGTTCGGGATTGAACAGGGTCAACACCCGCTGACGCTGGTACTCATGCATGCCATAGTGAAACATCAGCGGCGCACTGATGCCCACCGCCAGCAACGCCCCACCGATCAGCCACCAGGACATGCCGGCCAGATAGATGACAAACAACCCTGAAAGCGCAATCAGCAACGCCGTGCCCAGATCAGGCTGTTTCATAATCAGCAGCATGGGAACAAACACCAGCATCAGGGCAATGACAATATCCCAGAAGCGCGGCGGCAGCGGCTTTTCGGCAAAGAAATAAGCCACCATCATCGGAACGGCGAGTTTCATCATCTCGGCTGGCTGAATGTCCACCCCGACATACAGCCAGCGTGTGGCCCCCTTCTTGGTCTCGCCCACCAGCAGCACCAGAATCAGCAGGATCAGGCCGATGCCATAGGCCCAGATGGCAAACTGTTTCAGGGTTTTGCTCTGAATCTGGGAGAACAGCATCAGGAATACCAGCCCGACCATAAAATGCATGCCCTGGCGATAGACAATGTCAATCTCGCTGTCACCGGCACTGAACAAGGTCACCAGTCCCACAAACATCAGCAGCGACAGGGCCGCCAGCAGAATCGGATCCACCCGCTGCAGGGCGCGGACCACATAAGGAGGAAACAGGGCCGAGATCACTGCTGTGTCACCTTTTTATTATTGCCTGAAGTTATGCCTGTACGGGTGATATTGAGCGGCGTTACGGATTCTCCTTCCGGACTCTGCCCACCCTCGCCCTCACCGTCCTCATCACCGTATTTATTCAGGAGGTAGGCATCCAGTATCTTGCGCCCGGTGGGGGCGGCCACCTTGCTGCCACCGCCTCCGTTCTCGACAATGATGCCAATGGCAATACGCGGATCCTCCATCGGGGCAAAGCCGACGAACAGGGAATGGTCATGCAGGAATTTGGCCAGCTTGGAGGCATCATAACGCGCATTCGGGGCAATACCGAAGACCTGTGCCGTACCCGTTTTGCCCGCAATCAGGTAAGGCGCATCCTTGCCGGCAGCTCTGGCGGTACCGAAACTGGCATGCATGACATCCACCATCCCCTGGATCACCAGATCCCAGTGAGCGGGATCGCGTACCGGTACCTGCTCCAGAACTTCCGGCTGTATCACCTGCTCGGGCCGGTCTTTGGAAGAGCGCACACTGCGCAGAACATGCGGACGTATCCGCCTGCCGCGCGTCGCCACTGTCGCCACTGCATGGGCCAGCTGCAAGGGAGTGGCCAGCCAGTAGCCCTGACCGATGCCGATATTGACGGTATCTCCCGGATACCAGAACTGCTTGTGGCGTTTCTGCTTCCACTCCGGCGTCGGCATCAGGCCGGCAGACTCCGAGGTCAGGTCGATACCGGTCTGCTGTCCGAAGCCGAAGCGGTTCATGTAACCGGAAAAATTCTCCACGCCCATGCGGTAGGCAAGATCATAAAAATAGGTATCACAGGATTTGGCAATGGCCTCCTGCGCATTCAGCGAACCGTGCCCGACCTTTTTCCAGCAGCGGTAACGGCGCTTGTGGCCCGGCAGCTGGTAAAAACCGGGGTCATACACGCGCCGGGCCGGCCAGATCACCTTGTCGTAAAGGCCGGCAATCGCCGCCATGGGCTTGATGGTGGAGCCGGGCGGATAAGCCCCCTGCAAAGCCCGGTTGTAAAGCGGGCGGTCCGGATCATCGCGCAAGGCAGTATAGTTTTTGTGGGAAATACCATCCACGAACAGGTTGGGATCAAAGGTGGGCACGCTGGCCATGGCCAGTACCTCCCCGTTGCGGGGGTCAATGGCAACAATCGCACCACGTTCATCCTTGAGCAGGTTCTCCGCCGTCACCTGCAGGCGCATGTCAAGACTCAGAACCAGATCCTGCCCGCCAACCGGGTCCTTCTCCTCCAGTACCGCGATATGCCGGCCATGGGCATCAACCTCCATAAGCTGATAGCCGGTCTGGCCATGCAGGCGATCTTCATGTGCCGCTTCGATCCCGATCTTGCCTACATGGGTGGTACCGGCATAGTTCTCGCTGTCCAGCCGGGTCAGGTCACGCTCGTCAATACGCCCGACATAGCCGATCACATGGCTGGCAATGCTCTTCAGGGGATAGAATCGCTGCATGCGCCGCACCAGATTGACCCCCGGAAAACGCGAGCGGTTGACGGCAAACATGGCCACCTCTTCCTCGGTCATGTTTTCCTTGAGCACGGTTGGCTGGTAACGGCTGCCACGCCGGACCTGCTGATTGAAAACCCGCAGCTCCTTTTCCGTCAGCACCACCACCTTATTCAGGCGCTCCAGCATCAGCGTCAGATCACTGAACCGCTTTCGGCCGTCATTGTTCTGGTCCGGCACCGCATCCAGCACCACCTCCAGCACATACTGGGCACGGTTATCGGCGATCATGACACCATTGCGGTCATAAATCTGCCCGCGGGTGGGCGGCACGGGAATCCGCTTCTGGTAGTTCTGCTTGGAAAGCTCGGTATATTTCTCGTGGTCCCTGACCTGCAGGAAGTAAGCCCGGGCCAGAATGCCCAGCAGTGCGGACAGAATAACCAAGGCTGCAACAATAACCCTGGCATTGAACAGTTGCTGTTCATCCCGCTCTGTTTTGATTGACAGGCGCTCGCCCATAATGATGGAAATCCGGTAATTATTTTGAAATGGGAGCCCGATACCTGAAGGCCCGGACCCCTATCAATCCGGGCACAGAACTGAAAACCGAATGCTCAGGTTTCAGCCATTGTCCTGGTAACGGCGCACGCTGGCCAGAATTTCCTTCTTTGCCGCTTCAGCATCGCCCCAGTCACCCACCTTGACCCACTTGCCAGGCTCCAGCTCCTTGTAGTGTTCAAAAAAGTGCTTGATCTGGTCAAGTAACAAGGCGGGCAACTGGGTATATGTTACGACATCCTTGTACTGTGGTGCCAGCTTGCCCGCCGGAACGGCAATAATCTTGGCATCCACGCCGCTCTCGTCCTCCATCTGCAGCACACCCACCGGGCGTGCGGGAATGACACAGCCATGCACCAGCGGTGCCGGTGTCACGACCAGTACATCCACCGGATCACCATCTTCGGACAGGGTATGCGGGACAAAACCGTAGTTGGCCGGATAGAACATCGGTGCGCTCATGAAGCGATCGACCATCAGGGCTCCGCTCTCCTTGTCAACCTCGTACTTGACCGGATCGGACTGGGCCGGAATCTCGATAATCACATTGACGGACTCGGGGACATTCTTGCCGACTGCAATATTGTCTATATTCATGCCATTTCACCTCGGATAAAGACGCTCAATCAAAAAAATGTCGCTAGTATAGCCGGACTTGAATCCAACTTGCACTGCAACATGTATTTGAGTATAAGAACTGACTTGATTGGAGTCATACTGAAGGTGAATACCCATGCGAATCGTCCTACTTGGTGCCCCCGGCTCGGGGAAGGGAACCCAGGCGCAACGCCTGACCGGCATTTACAACATTCCGCAGATTTCCACCGGTGACCTGCTGCGCGCTGCCGTCAGTGCCGGCACGGAACTGGGCCGGCGTGCCAAGGCTGCCATGGAAGCCGGCGAGCTGGTATCCGACGATATCGTTCTGGGCATGATTCGTGAGCGCCTGCAGCAGCCGGATGCAACCAATGGCTTCATTCTGGACGGTTTTCCGCGCAATCTGGCTCAGGCGGAAAGCCTGGACGCCCTGCTGGCCGAACTGAAGCAGCCCCTGCAGGCCGGCCTGCTGATTGATGTCGACAATGACATCCTGATGAAGCGCCTGACCGGACGCCTGTCCTGCAAGGATTGTGCCGCCGTCTACAACCGCTATTTCTCCCCGCCCAAAAAGGAAGGCGTGTGCGACAACTGCGGCAGCACCAACCTTTACCACCGTGCCGATGACAATGAGGAAACCATCGGCAACCGCCTGAAGGTTTATGAAACCAGCACGGCCCCGCTGATCGGTTACTATGAAAGCAGGGGAAAACTGAAGCGCGTCAATGGCGTCGGCTCCATGGAAGACATCAGCAACGCCATCCAGGCAGAGCTGAACAACCTGTAGGCGGCCTTTCCCACTCATGTCCAACTCACTCAGTGAACAGCTGCTCAAAGCGGGCCTGATTACCCAGGACCAGATTGACAAGGCGGCGCAGCAGAAGCAGCAGCGCAGGGAAAAAGCGCGGACCGACAGAACCGGCAAACCGGCACATAAAGGCAAAAGCAGCAAACCGGGGCCAGTCCGCTCCGGACCGGCTGCAGCTGCCACCCCGGCAGCAACGGCACAGTCACCGGCTCCGGAGCAGTCGAAACCGGCACGTCCACGCAGAAAACCCAGCGACCTGGAGCAGTTCTACAAAGAACGGGCCGAGCTTGAGCGCCATGAACGCGAAGCAGAGGAAAAGCGCCGCCGCGAGCTGGCAGAACGCAAGCGCAAGACCCGCAAGCAGGTGCGGGAGCTGCTTGCCGGAGCTGCACTCAATACCGAAGGCGCCGAAATCCGCTATAACTTTGTGGTGGGCGAGACCATCAAGTACCTTTTTGTCACCCAGGCCCAGCAGCAGCAACTGGCCCGGGGCGAACTTGCCATTACCTTCATGGACGGCAAGCGCTGCCTGATTCCCAAGACGACGGCGGCAGCAATACATGCACTGGATCCGGACAAGCTGGTGATCTTCTGCCAGGATGACGGCTCCCATGCAGAGCCGGACTTTCAGCTTCCACCCGCCACGGGTGAAGAAGACCATACCTTGCTGACAGAAGCAGCGACAGTCACCGTATCAGGCGGTGCGGATGCTGCGGTTACCGGCACACCAGCCGCAGCAGCTGCCGACAACGGGACTACGGCTTCTCCTGCACCAGGGCCGTAGCCAGCCGGTACAAGGCATTTCTGGGCTGCCCGGTCAGCCGGGCAGCAATTTTCGCCGCCTGACGTACTGACAGCCCCTCTTCCAGCAGAAGCGTCAGCAATGCCGTATTGTCCTGTTCTTGAGGCCGGGTCGGTTCTGCTCCCGCCAGCATGACCACAAACTCGCCCCGACGCAGATTCTCATCCGTGCGCACAGCCTGCAACACGGTTTCCACCGTTCCCCGACAGACCTGTTCGAAACGCTTGGTCAGCTCACGGGCCAATACCAGCCGGCGGGTCCCCCCCAGCGTCGCCAGCAGATCCGCCAGCAAGGCCTCGATCCGGTGGCTGGACTCATACACCACCCAAGTACGGGGTTCCGTGGCCAGTGCCTCCAGCACCTTGCGCCGGGCACTGCTGCGGGCCGGCAGAAAACCCTCGAAGCAGAAACGGTCGGTGGGCAGACCGGCTACCGACAGGGCAGTAATCAGGGCACTGGGACCGGGCACCGGAATGATCCTGAAACCGGCCTGTGCCACTGCGCCCACCAGCTGGAAACCGGGATCGCTGATCAGGGGGGTTCCCGCATCACTGACCAGGGCCACACTGCCACCTTGTGCCAGCACAGCCAGCACTTCCGCCACCCGACCGGCTTCATTATGGTCATGCAGACTCACCAGACGGTTCTGTATCCCGAAATGACTGAGCAGCTGGCGTGTCACACGGGTATCCTCGGCATAGATGCAATTCACTGCCGCCAGCACCTGACAGGCACGCCGGCTCATGTCATCCAGGTTGCCGATCGGGGTCGCAACACAGTAAAGACAAGGCTCAGCCACCGATCGCCCACCACCGGCAAGCCGGAATTTGTTTCACAGGACAGTTCAAGGTATCCTCCAGACAAAGACTAAACATTAAATATAACCTGGGGCTGTATTAGCCCGGCCTGTATCAGTTGACAGGCTGTCGGCAATCATCGGGCATTATCGGATAAAAATGAAATGATGGGCATCAGAATCAACACATCTCCTTTTTTCGTATTATGGGGTTTGCTGGGCTTGTTGCAGTTGCAGGGCTGCAGCCTGAATCCAGACACGGACCCGGCCACTACCGACCCGGCAGCGGTTTCCACACTCCCTTCCCTGTCGGATGGCACAACAAACCAGACCCGGAACCGTCAGGGCGGCGACAAACCGGCAGCCACCATTGAACAGGGTAATGCCCTGCTGCAGCAGGGCAAAAAGCAGGCAGCAGCCACCGCCTATTACGAGGCAGCCTTCAGCTACCCGTCCCCGGAACGGGAACGGATCATTCTGCAGGCGGCGGAAATCACGGCCTCCCTGGGCAACCAGCGCCTGACCAACAGTTATCTGGACCGCCTCTCCGGACGGCATGTTCAGGGTGAAACCCGTACCCGCTTCCTGTATGTCAAGGCACTGCTGGCACTGCAGGACAAAAACCCCGATCTGGCCCTGCGCCTGACACCGGAAAACAGCACCGGGCTCTCTAGGGGACTCGGTGACAAAATCCGTCTGGTTCGCCAGCGTGCCCGGGAAATGGGAGGAAAAACATCCGGGACCGGAAACGCGAGAACAACACCGGACAACAATCCGCGTATTCCCCATTATGACCTGAACCCGCAGGAACATGACCAACAGCCAGCGGATACTCAGACCCAACCTGCCCCGGTACTGCCGCTGGCAGTCAACCGCCTGGCCGTGCTGCTGCCTCAGGATGGTTCACTGGGTGCTGTTGGCAGGGAAATCTACCAGGGCATTGAAGCGGCACGTGACAGCTACGGCCAGGCCATGCGCACCAAACTCTATCCGGTCAACACCACCAACGCCCTGCAGCAATACCGGCAGGCCATCACCGATGGTGCCGACATGATCCTGGGGCCGCTGGACAAGGAATCGCTGGCGGTTCTGCTATCCCGTCCCGCTGAGCTGGATAAACCGATACTGAGCCTCAATTATCTGGAAAATGAGGGTAATACACCCGGTACCGTGTATCAGTTCGGCCTCTCTCCCGAAGATGAAGCCCGCCAGATCGCCCGTTTCGCCATTCAGCGCGGCCAGCACAGCGCGATTGTGCTGACCCCCGATTCCAGCTGGGGCAGCCGGCTTGCCGGAGCCTTTGAGCAGGCCTATACCGGCTTGGGTGGCCAGCTTGCCTACCGGGGCCGCTATGCCAACAACAATCCGTCTACCTACCTCCGGCAGGTTCAGGAAGCCCTGCGTGACGGCAGGGGAGCCGGCATGGTCTTTCTGGCTGCCGCCCCGACCCAGGCCCGTCTGCTGCGCCCGCTGCTGCAGGATCAGGCCGGGCTGCTGCCGGTCTATGCCACCTCACACATTTTTTCCGGCAAGCCCGAACCCGGCAAGGATGCTGACCTGGATGGCATCATCTACACCGAAATTCCCATGGTGCTCGATCGGATCAAAGGTGACGGTGGCAGTCTCGATAACCTCAAATACCCGCGCCTGTACGCCATGGGTATGGATGCCGTTGCCATCGCCCGCAACCTGTCCGGTCTTGCCAGCCAAAGCCCTGAGAACCTTGTCGGTAAAACCGGGCACATCAACCTGAACAGCCACCGTGCCATCGAACGCCGGCTGGAATTTGCCACCTTCATCAACGGCATGCCCAGCCGCCTGGGCAATTGATGCCCAATACCCGTGCACGCGGCCTGGCTGCCGAGGACCGTGCCTGCACTTATCTGCAGGCACGGGGACTAAAGCTGCTGCAGCGCAACTACCGCCTGCGCAGTGGTGAAATCGACCTGATCATGCGTGATGACACGCATCTGGTCTTCGTCGAGGTACGCTATCGCAACAGCAAGCGTTATGGCGGTGCCCTCCAGAGTGTGGATTTCCGCAAACAACAGCGTATCATGCGTACCGCTCAGCATTTTCTGCTGTATAACCCTTACGATTTACCGGTACGTTTTGATGTGATCGCCCTGGAAGGCCAGGAGCTCAGGTGGATTCAACATGCATTCGAAGTCGAACTCTGACACCAGTGACCAGAACAATGACGCCATTCTGCGGGTCAATCTTCTGCGTGAAGCCAGCCCCTATGTACGCAAACACCGTGACAGGGTCTTTGTCATCGCTTTTCCCGGTGATGTGATTGAGCTGGGTAATTTCAGGCGCATTATCCAGGACATTGCCATTATCGCGGCACTTGGTGCCCGCATTGTCCTGGTCCACGGCACCCGTCCCCAGATTGATGAGCGCCTGCAGGAACTGGGGCTGGAGCCCGAGTTTCATGATGGTATCCGCATTACCGACAAGCTGGCCCAGCGCGCCGCCCAGGAAGCCTGCGGCTATGTGCGCATCCAGGTGGAAACCCTGCTCTCCTTCGCCCTGAGCCATGCCAACTCCTCCAGCGACGGGCAGAGCATCAATAGCGGCAATTACGTGACCGCCCGACCCATGGGGGTACTGGACGGAGTTGACTACGGCTACTCCGGCACCATCCGCCGCATCCATACCGCCCATATCCGCAAGCAGCTGGAAAGCGGACACATCGTGCTGCTGTCCCCGATCGGCTACTCCCCGGCAGGCGAGGCCTATAACCTGCGCTATGAACAGCTGGCCGTGGAAACCGCTCAGGCTCTGGAGGCCGACAAGGTACTGCTGCTGAGCGAGACGCCCGCCAATCTGCCCAACTCCATGACCCTGGAAGAGGCTTACCAGTACCAGGATGCCCATCCCCGGATGGCTGCCATTATCGAGGCTCTGGAAAACAAGGTAGGGCGCATTCACCTGCTGGATGCCCGGATTGATGGTGCTTTGCTGCTGGAGCTCTACACCCGTGATGGCATCGGCAGCATGATTGCCGCCAATCCGTTTGAAACCATCCGTGCAGCCCGAATTGATGACATCCAGGGCATACTGGAAATCATCCGGCCCCTGGAACAGAAGGGCACCCTGGTCAAACGCTCACGCGAACAGCTGGAGCTGGAAATCAATAATTTTCTGGTCGCAGAGCGGGACCAGCAGATCATCGGCTGTGCGGCACTGTATGACACGGATGATGCCGGCACGGGTGAACTGGCCTGTCTGGTGGTCCATCCGAATTACCGTACCTCCCAACGCGGTGAGCAGCTGCTGCAGGCCATCATCCGTACCGCCCGTAAACAGGGCAAAACCCGCCTGCTGGCCCTGAGTACCCAGACCTCAGACTGGTTCACCGAGCGTGGTTTCGTTCGCGGTACCGTGGAGGAGCTGCCGGCCAATAAAAAACAGCTTTATAATTTTCGGCGTAACTCACGGATTTTCTTCAAGGAAATCTGACAACAGACAGCGTGCAATGCGGACCACATCCCATGTGGACGGACGGGCTGGCGACGCCCGTCCGGCAAATGGCCCCGGCTGTTGCCATCAACCCTTAAAACCCCACCAGTCATCAAAAATTGCAACAAATTAAGCAACAGTTGATCTAAGTTAGGGTAAAGTCAACCCAAACAATAAAACGCGCACCCGCGATCAGAGTGTGAGAGGTAAAGCGCATGAAAGTACCCGGCAATATCAGCATCAAGCCATCCATCCAGTTCAACGGACGCCTGTTCGACAGCATCCGGCAGACCTTCGGCTTTGTGCGCACCAGTCGTGACTGGCTCTGGCAGAAAGGCATTGCCTGGCTCAATGCCATCCCGCCCAGTGAACAGCATCATAATGTCTTCTGCCACTTCAAGTTTCTTGAACGTGAAGTCAGGCCCGGTGATGTCATCCTGTTCGCCGGCAAAACCCGGGTCAGCAAGGCGATCCAGATGGTCGCACTCTCACCCTGGACCCATGCCGCCCTCTATATCGGCCGCCTGAACGACATTCACGACCCGCAGGCCCGCCAGAAGCTGCAGCAGTTCTATCAGGGCGACCCGAATGACCAGCTGCTGGTCGAATCCCTGCTCGGGCAGGGTACCATTGTCACACCACTGCATGAATACCATGATGAGCACCTGCGCATCTGCCGCCCTTCCGGCCTGGACTGGCGTGATTCGGATCAGGTGGTGAACAGCGCCATTGAACACCTGGGTCTTGATTATGATGTCAAACAGCTGCTGGACCTGGCCCGCTTCATGTTCCCGTATGGCATCCTCCCGCGGCGCTGGCGCTCCTCCCTGTTTCGCCACAATGCCGGCAAGCCGACCCATATCATCTGCTCCAGCATGATTGCGCGCTGCTTCCAGCGCGTCAATTACCCTATCCTGCCCATTATCAACACCCATCCTGATGATGCCAAAGTCCGCTTTTATCATCGTAATTTCAGGCTGTTTACACCCAGCGACTTTGATTACTCGCCTTATTTCGAGGTGATCAAGTACCCGGCCTGGAATTTCAGTGACCAGCCGGTCTACCGTACCCTGCCCTGGCATTTTATTGATCAGGCCGACACCGCCCGGCTGGAAAAAGACAAGCGCTTCCCGGACAAGAGCCTGATTGAGCTCAATCCCACCTCCTGAACCACTCTGGCTGCAGCCAGATCAAGGCCACGCCCCCAATGCGTGACTTTGATCTCGCTTTCAGCATCCGCAAGCCGAAATGATCCACCGGCTCCCGTATTAAATGCTGACAATCTGTACCGGTTTACGCTAGAATCGATCGGAAAAATCGAACACTCCGGCATCCTGTGATTTCAACGCGGATCAGCCGGGTATTCATGCCGCCAACAGCAAACAATACAAATCGGGTTCGTGTCCATGAATCATGGATACCCGGCAGGCACGAAGTTCAGGTACTTCAGGCCTGCACCCGAAACAAGTCGGTGATATGGACAAATTCAGGCATTTCCGTTTATCCGTTGATGAACACCAGATTTTGTGGTTGGGTATTGATGCCTGCGGGAAAAGGCACAACCGGCTTGACGCTGAAATACTGGACGAACTGATCACCATTCTGGGCACTCTGCAACAGGCCGACCATAAAGGTCTGATTTTTCATTCACCGAAACCGGGCAAATTCACTTCCGGCTTTGATCTTGAGTTACTGCAGCCGCGTGCGACGACGGGCCTGATAGCCGACCTGCTTCATCAGGGTCGGCAAGCCTGCCAGCTGCTGGCCAGCCTGCCATTCCCGAGCCTGGCACTGATTGAAGGCAACTGCCTGGGAGCCGGGCTGGAACTGGCGCTGGCCATGGACTACCGTCTTGCGGCTAATACCCGGCTGTATCTGGGCTTTCCCGAACCCTATCTGGGCTATCATCCCTGCCTGGGCGGTACCGAACGCTGGATGGCACAACAGGGTCCCATGGCGGCCCTGCCGCTGCTGCAGGGCCGGAGAATGGAGCCGGAACAGGCCCTGCAGCTGGGGTTGTTGACAGCCTGCCTGCCGCCACAACAACTGCATGCCGCAGCGGTTGACCTCATCCTGCACCAGCCGGCAGCAGCAGGCCGGGGGCCATACCTCATGAACCTGCCCTTTCTGCGCCCACTGGCCGCCTGGCGTCTGGCCCGGCAGCTGAAGCCGATTTTTGACCCTGCTCACTATCCCGGCCCCTCGCATCAGCTGGCGCTCTGGAAAAAGCATGCCGGCAATCCGCAGCAACTGTCCGTCATGACAACCCGCTCCGCCAGCGAACTGCTGAAGACCCGGACAGCGGCCAACCTGATCCGTCTTTACCTGCACACCTCCCGGCTGCTGGCCTGCTCCCGCCTGTTTCCTCATCCTGAAGCCCCTGTGCACATCATCGGCGATACCCGACCCGCGCTGGAACTGGCACTGCAGTCAGCCCGTCATGGCCTGCCGGTCAGCCTGCAGGTACGCCGGGATATAACAGCCGAACTGGTGAAGCTGGCAGCCGCCCGGCTGAGGCTGACCAGAGACCATCCGCATGTCACTGCACTGCTGGGCAATATCCGCCTGGACAGCGAAGGAAAAAACCTGCATCAGGCCAGACTGCTGCTGGAAGCCAGCAGTGACAAGGCCGAACGCCGCCGGGAGAAACTGGTACTGCTGGAGCAGCAGGCGCACAAGGATGCCATTCTGGCCTGTACGGTGCAGGAGCTGAGCCTGGAATGGCTGAGCTTTGAAATGCTTGCCCCGGAACGTCTGGTGGGGCTGCATTTTTTCAATCCCCTGCCGCATCAGCCCCTGCTGGAAATCATATTGCCCTCGGGGCAGGTGCCGGAAGGGAACCGGCACCCCTGTTGCGGCTTTGCAGCACGCATCGGAACCATACCCCTGCTGCTTCGGGATACACCGGCCCATCTGGTGCACCGCCTGACCCTGACCTATATCCTGCAGGGTATCAGCTTCCTGCAGCAGGGCATGCCCCTGAAAGCCATTGATCGGGCCGGCAGAAGCTTCGGCATGCCATCGGGGCCGCTGGAACTGGCGGATGGTATCGGCCTGGATGAGTGCTGCCGTCTGGCAGAGGCCATGGAAAAGGCTTACCGGATCAGGATCCCCGTACTGCTTTACGATCTGGTCCGCCAGGGCAGGCTGGGCGAAAAGTCAGGGCAGGGATTCTATCGCTACCGCCGCGGTACCCGGCTCAAACCGGACCCGGAACAGGGACAGCAGTGGGAAGGTGACGAGAAGTCCCTGCAGGAGAAGCTGGTGAACGAAATGCTGGAGGAAGCCTCCATCTGCCTGGAAGAGGGCATCTGTCATGAGGCGGAACTACTGGACATGGGTGCAGTCTTTGGAACAGGTTTTCCAGCTTTTCTGGGCGGGCCGCTGCAATACAGCCAGCAGCGCAACGGACAACTCAACAACAGGCAAACAGCATGAACCTACCTACCGTCAAACAACTGCGCTACTTCGTGGCCCTGGAAAGCTACGAGCACTTCGGACGTGCGGCAGAGGCCTGTTTTGTTTCCCAGTCCGCCTTCAGTACCGCCATCCGCGAGCTGGAATCCACCCTGGAAGTGCAGCTGGTCGACCGTACCAACAAGAACGTCACCATCACCCACATTGGCCGCCAGATTGCCGTTGAGGCCCGACGCTGCCTGCGCGACATCGAGGGACTGGTGGAGCTGGCTCGCAGCAACCAGCAGCCGCTGACCGGTGAGTTGCGGGTGGGAGTCATCCCCACCGTCGCCCCTTTTCTGCTGCCGGAAATCATGCCCGGCCTGCGTGAAGCCTATCCACGCCTGAAGCTGTACCTGACCGAAGACATTACCCAGCGGGTATATGACAAACTGATGGATGGTGAACTGGACCTGATTATTCTGGCCCTGCCCTATGCCCTGCGCAATGTAGAAGTCGAACCCCTGTTTCAGGATCGTTTTTTCCTGGCCTGCCGGGAAAATTCCACGCATGTCACACACGAAGACGGCCAGTTCAAATCCGATGACCTGGCCCCTGAAAGTGTGCTGCTGCTGGAAGACGGCCATTGCCTGCGTGATCACACCCTGGCCGCCTGCCACCTGCAGCAGGACATGGACAAGATCAGCCGCTTTTCCGCCAGCAGCCTGCTGACGCTGGTCCAGATGGTGGATGCCGACCTGGGGGTATCCTACCTGCCAGAGATTGTGATCGGCTCACCCCTGCTGCAGGGCACCCAGGTCAAGCTCTGGCCTACCGGCGAGAACAGCTTCCGGGATATCGGCCTGGCCTGGCGGCGCGGCAGCGCACGAACCGAAGAATTCCACCAGCTTGGCGAAACCATCCGCCAGCTGCAGGCCCAATACGGCTCCTATCCGCTGAGCCCCGCTGAAACAGACGAAACAAGCCGGGAAAAAACCGGAACAGGAACGGATAAGCCTACTGAAAACGGGCATCCAGCGCCTGACGTGACCTGAAATACGTCAGAAACGGCGGATTCCGCCCCGGCAGCAAACGGATGGAGCGCTCTTCAAAATACGCCAGCTCACTGCCCGGTGAACGCACCCTGATCTGCACCCGGTAAACCGGCTGCTGCGTATGATCCAGAAAAGCCACACCGAAGGTCGGCTGAACCCAGGCTCCCTCCGCTTCATCACGCTGACGAATGTAATCATCCACCAGTGCCTGCTCACCTTCAGCCAGCAGCAGCAGGATATGACGCGGAGCCAGCATCGGATTGATCCCCTGCCCCTGGGAACTGACCGACAGAAAGCGCGCCAGCTTTTCATACAGTACCGGTGTCATGCCCAGTACCTGCTGCAGTTCCTCAATGCGCTCAAAGGGCGCATCTTTGGCACCGAAAGCCAGCCCCTCACCCTGATAGTCCCGGTCCTCCGCCCCATTGAGGTGCTTAAGGTCATCACTGTCACGAAAATCCTCAATCCGGTCCAGCAGGGTCTGTGCCTCCTGATCCACCACCCCGACCTGCTCCAGAACTTTCTGCAGCAACTCACGGCTGGCGCGGTTAATGTCGATCAGGCCGTTTTCACCCACAACCCGTATTTCCGCCTGATACCCGCCATAATCCCAGCTGCCGGCACCACCACCCACAGCCAGGGCACGCTCGGCGGGCGGCAGAAACAGCTGCATCACGGTATAATGGGTGGCTGCTTCAGCAAAGGCACGGGCCTGGGCACTGGTGCGGGCAAAGCTGACCATGCTGGTTTCCGTGCGTACCGAATAAACCAGTGCCGCCGCCAGACTCATCATGACCACAATCATCCAGATCACCATCAGCAACGCCACTCCCCGCTGATGGTGGTATTGCCGCCGCCGGCCGGCCGGCCTAACCTGCCGCAACATATTCATCCACCTGTGGCAGGTCAATCACCAGCTCCGGCCATGGACGCCGCTCACGATCCTCAATCCGGATACGCAGCAGCAGTGGATAAACGCCCTTTTCCTCCCAGCTATCCTGCCAGTAAGGGTCTTCATCCATGGATTCGGACGCATAATACCCGAAACGGATATTTCCAAGTCCGTCGTACACCAGTACCGGCTCGGTATCTTCAAAAGCCTCATCCCAGCCCATGTCGGGGCGATAGGGCGCATAACGCATCTCCAGTTTCTCGCCCTGCTTTCCGGATGCAATGCCCAGCTCGATCAGGTAGATCCCGCCATGGTGCTGCAAAGGCTGCAGCGGGGCGGCATAACGCACATACCGGCTGCCGCCCTCAAAAGCATAGACCGGCCCCTTGTCCCCCGGAATGCGCACCACCATGGTCTGACTGAGCTGGCTTCTGAGAAACTCCCCGATCAGGCGCATGTCTTCGGTACGGTTGATGCGGGCTTCAGTAGCATCCCAGCTGCGCCCGATGGTATTGAAGCCGGAAAACAGGGCCAGAAACAGCAGCGCCATCAACACCAGAGCCACCATCATTTCCAGAATGGTGAATCCGGATTCGGACTGCCCGCGTTTTCCCGCCATAATCCGGCTCACTTCAACTCCCCGAAGCGTAACGAGGAAAGATTGAATTCACGCTGGCCGTTTTCCGATGCCCAGAATACCTGCACATTAACCTGATAAGGCTGGACCGAGAGTGAAAAATCCTCCTGCTTTTCATCCAGCTCCACCGGCTCCATGCTCACATTCCAGCGATAGGGCGTCCCCTCTTCCGAGCCGCTGACACTGCCCTGCTCCACCGGTATTTCGGTACCAACCGCCTGCAGACGCGATTCAGCCACCTGTATGGCAAAGCTGTACTCATCCGCCAGCGCGGCACTGCGCATATTGCTGCCAAACAGCTGCAACAGGGTACCCACTACCAGCCCCATCATCACAAAGGCCACCATAATCTCCATCAGGGTGAAACCATGCTGAAGCGGTACTAACGGCCTGCAGCACCCGATTCGGCATGCTTTACTCCGCCGGGGGAACACCGGAGTCCGGGAAATAAAGCACTGCCTGGAAAATCTAGAGAATGCTGACACGGCCGGTAATCCATTCGACATTGACCTTGAATGACTGCTCATTGGCCTCCAGTTCCACCGAACCGCCGGTTGAGCTGCCATCCGGGAAAAAGCGGATACTGCCGGTAGCGCCCGACACTTCCGAAGCCGCAGTATTCAGTTTGGGCGTGATACTGGCATGCAGCTCGCGCCGCTGGCTCTGGTCACTGCCGCTCCAGAAGGTTTTATTGCCGGTATCCATGGACCAGGTCATCGGGGTCTGGCGCAGGATGGCTACACTGCGGGCGTGGCGCAGGCTGGCAGCCACTTCACGCGCCGACTTGCGCAGAACCGGCCCCTCGGACAGGGAGGTGGCGACCACCCCCATCAGCAGGGCGGCCAGCACCAGTACCAGCATGACTTCCAGCAGGGAAAACCCTGAATGTGGTTTCATGAGCAATATCAGTGCAGTTCGGGCCGGTTGGGTCCGGACTCCGATACCGGTTTATTTGACCCAGAGGCTGATATCGGCGTCATCCCCTTCTCCACCGGCAGCCCCGTCAGCACCCAGGGATACCAGATCATAAGGCTGGCTGTTGGCTCCCGGACGCTTGTACTGGTATTCATTATTCCAGGGATCGACCGGCACGCTGCCTTTCTTGAGATAAGGGCCGTTCCAGCCCCGCGCACCGGCAGGCGCGGATACCAGCGACTTCAGGCCCTCGGAAGAGGTCGGATAGTTACCGACTTCCAGCCGGTACATATCCAGGGCGGCACTGATATTCTCGATCTGCACCTTGGCGGACTGGCTCTTGCCACGACCCAGGTATTTCATGGCCTGCGGTCCGACAATACCGGCAATCAGGCCGAGAATAACCAGTACGATCATGAGTTCAATCAGGCTGAATCCACGCTGGTGCGGGGTGGACAAAGGCTTCAGGGGTTTGCTTGACATGCCAGGCTCCTTATTATTTTTTCAGATTGGTTTGCTTTCACAAAACCACTTGTGCAATGTATTTTTTCATTATAAAACCGCATTATTCATGCCGTTGATAATGCTGCTATTTTACCAGGTCAGCCATATTGATCATCGGCAACAGAACGGCCCCGATAATCACCAGAATGGCCACCGCCATGATCAGGATCAGCAGTGGCTCCATCAACGCCAGCATCTGGCGCACGGCGGTCTTCACTTCATCATCATAAATGGAGGCCACTTCATGCAGCAGGTCCTCCATGCGCCCGGTTTCCTCCCCCACACGCAGCATGTGCAGGGCGTAGGCCGGAAATACTTTCTTGGCCAGCAGGGTCCGGGTCAGGCTTTCACCCTGCTTGAGGCTGTCTGCCGCCTCACCGACCGACCGGGCCATCACCCGGTTGCCCATGGTGTTCCTGACGATCTGCAGGGCTTTCAGCAACGGCACGCCATTATGCAGCAGGGTACCCAGACTGCGGGAAAAGCGTGCCATTTCCACCTTGCCGGTCAGATCCCCGACCAGAGGCCAGCGCAGCATGGAACGATCTAACCACATTCGGGCTTTCTCATTCGTTAACACATACTGTATCAGAACCAGCACAACAAAAATCCCGCCCAGCAAAACCCACCAGTATTGTTTCAGCCCCTCCCCTGCTGCCATGACCACCTTGGTAATGGTCGGCAGTTCCGCCCCCATATCGGAAAACATCTGGGAAAACTGCGGCACCACAAACAACAACAGGGCAATAATCGAGACCACCGCCACCACAAACAGGATGGTCGGGTAAATCAGGGCTGAAATCACCGTGCTGCGCAGCTCCTTGGCCCGCAACAGGTATTCCACCAGCCGGGCCAGTGCATCATCAATCGAGCCGCTGGCCTCACCGGCACGCACCATATTGACATAGAAACGCGAAAACTGGCCGGTTTCCTCCAGTGCATCGGCAAAATGCACCCCGCTGCGCACCTGTGACTGAAGCGCACCGATCATCCGGTGCATGGCAGGCTTTTCCAGGATTTCCAGCTGGATGCCCAAAGCCCGGTCCAACGGCAGCCCGGCCTTGAGCATGGAAGCCAGCTGCTGGGTAAAGGCCACGATGTCCGGCTGGGTCAGCTTGCCACTGCCGAACAGGCCTCTGCCGGCAGCTTTCGGCCTGACAGCGCGCTCCCCGCCGTCACCACCCCGGGAGGGTGCCACCCTGACCGGAATCAGCCCCTGCGAGTACAGGTTTTCCACCGCCTGATTTTCACCATTGGCCTCCAGTGTTCCCTGCTTGTGCTCCCCGGCAGGTGTGACAGCCGTGTATTCAAACAGTGCCATTCGGTGTTTCCTCAGCGACCCGCAGCACTTCCTCCAGCGTGGTTACTCCCTTGAGCGCCTTCAGCAGGCCGTCTTCATACATGGTGCGCATGCCGCCGGTACGGGCATGCTCCTGAATCACGCCGGCATCATCATGCTTGAGAATGCTGCGCCGGATGGCATCATCCATCACCAGCACTTCATGAATGGCACTGCGCCCCTTGTAACCGGTCTGGCCACAGGCATGACATCCCTTGGCATGCCAGAGGCGCAGTTCCCCCTCCGGCTGGTAAGTGCGCAAACCCAGCTCTTCATCAATTTCCGGCAATACCGGATGCGGTTCACGACACTGCGGGCACAAGCGCCGTACCAGACGCTGGGCCAGAATGCAGTTGACTGTCGAGGTAATGAGGTAGTCCTCGATTCCCATATCCAGCAGGCGGGTGGCACCACTGGCCGCATCATTGGTGTGAATGGTGGATAACACCAGATGCCCGGTCAGGGCCGACTGGATCGCAATACGGGCCGTTTCCACATCACGCATCTCCCCGATCATGATCACATCCGGATCCTGACGCACAATGGAACGCAGTGCATCGGAAAATGTCAGCCCGATCTTGGGATTGGCCTGAATCTGGTTGATACCTTCCAGCTCGTATTCCACCGGGTCTTCCACCGTCAGAATCTTGTTCTCCGGGGTATTGAGCTGGGTCAGGGCCGAATACAGAGTGGTGGTCTTGCCGGAGCCGGTGGGGCCGGTGACCAGAATGACGCCGTGCGGCTGGGCCAGCTCATGCTGAATGCGATCGTAATTTTCCGTGGAGAAACCCAGTGCACTCAGGTCCAGATTGACGCTGTTTTTGTCCAGCAGACGCATGACCACGCTTTCCCCGTGCATGGTGGGCACGGTGGAAACGCGCATGTCGATCTCCTTGCCCTGGGCCTTGAGCTGGATACGTCCGTCCTGTGGCAGGCGGCGCTCGGCAATATTGAGGCGTGCCATGAGTTTGATGCGCGACAGAATGGCTGGCGTCATCTGGGCCGGGGGTGAATCCACCTCGTGAATCACACCGTCAATGCGGTAGCGCACCTTGAGCTGGTTCTCGAACGGCTCGACATGGATGTCCGAGGCGCGCATGCTCATGGCCTGGGTCATGATCTGGTTCACGATCCGGATTACCGGGGCCTCGCTCGCCATGTCCTTGAGGTGTTCGATATCATCCAGCTGGGCACTGTCACCCGTGATTTCAAACTCCTCCTCAACTTCACTGCCCTGATCACCATAGAGACTTTCAATGGTGGCACGGATTTCGGAAGGCAAACCCAGATAGGGCCTGACCCTTTTTCCGGTTGCCATCTGAATCGCCTGATGTGCAAACGGATTGAGCGGATCGGCCATGGACAGATGCAGATAGCCATCATCTTCCTTCAACGGCACAATTTCTGCCGTACGCAGGTAATTGAGGGAAATGGCCAGATCGGGAACCGGCGTAGCGGGATAATCACGGGTCAGCGCCAGCGGTACGCGCAGATGCCGGGACAGCACCACAGCCACTTCCTGCTCGGTCAAGAGGCCAAGGCGCACCAGCACACTGCCCAGCGGCTGATGAATTTCAGACTGGGCACGCAGGGCACGTTCAAGATCGGACTGGCGGAGCTTGCCCAACCGGACCAGACGTTCGCCAAAGCGCAGGGGGGGTGATTCTGAAGCCGTCGCTGACATAATAATACTTGGGTTATTGTTATGATTGTACAGGTGCCACCGGCACCCTTTCCGGCAGTCCCGGAAACAAGCCCTCGATACTGCCATTTATAATTTTTATTTATCAGGGAAAAACATGCAAGCTGTTTTTCCCTGACGGCTGCCAATACAGCCAATACCCGGATAGCGTGTATTACATGGCAGGCGAGTTCATATAAACCGCACTGCCGATACCAACCACCATCATGCCAATGAAAGCGATAATGCTGATCAGGCTCAGAATCCCCATCAAACGCCAGAAACCGGCCTGATGCTGCAGGGCCAGTTCCAGATCAGTCACACTCAGTCCGGTGACGGCACGCTTGATGGCCCCGGCATAACGCAGCAGGTATAACGAGGCAACAAAATAGATAATGGCCAGCACCAGATACAGCACCCCCACCCCGATCATAACCCCCCCACCCATCATGCCCGCCCCGTCCATGCCTTCCAGGCCGGTAAACATGGTCGAACCCATCAGCATGGAAACTGCCGCCAGTACTATAAAGGCGGTGCCGATAAAGCCCAGGATGGCCAGCAGCAGCACCCAGGGACGGGTCCGGCGCAATGAAGCAATGATACTGTCCGTCATGACTCCGCTGCCACCACTGATATCATGAACCACCGACTGGGGTGGTGCATAGGCGTCTTGCACGCTCATATAGTCTCCTTTCTCGCTAAAACTGAAATATACACAATCGAATCATTAAACAAACTTAATGATAGCCCAGAACGGGGCACCCTACCCGACAAACCAAACCCGCTATGCCAGTGCAGTCTGCAGCCGGTCTGTAAACGGCGACCAGCCAGCAAAATGCCCACATTCAGCGGAAACAAAACCGGCCTACAGCAGTCCAACAGGATTATCCGCACACCCGGCAACCACCCAACCAGTTTTTTTTGTGAAAAATGCCCGGCTTATGCAACAATCCGGAACCCCCTGACTAAAGAAATCAATAGATATGCAGCGTTTATCTTTGCCCCTGACCCTGGCGCTCCTGACGGCAACCCCGACCCTGGCCCAGGACAGCAATCCTCCGGACAACGGCAATGCCCCGTCTGCCACCAAACCTTCCATCATGATCGTGCTGGACGGCTCCAACAGCATGTGGGGGCAACTGGAAGGCATCAACAAGATCGTGACAGCACGGGAAAGCCTGAAAGCCCTGCTGGCCAATTCCGGGGATCAGATCAATTTCGGCCTGCTCACTTATGGTGACAAAAGGAAGAAAAACGGCTGTACCGACTTCACCCTGGTCAGCAAACCGGAAGACTATGACATGGTCGACATGCTGAAAAATATCTACAAACTCAACCCCCGTGGCCGTTCCCCCATCTCGGCGGCACTGGAAACTGCCGCTGCCGGCCTGCCACGCCAGAATGCCCATGTCCTGCTGGTCAGTGATGGAGAGGAAAGCTGTGGCGGTGATCCCTGCGCCACGGCAGCCCGGCTGGTGGAAGACAATCCCGGCCTGCGGATTGATGTAATCGGGTTCCGGGCCGAAAAGGAAGCACAGCTCGAGTGCATTGCCGAAAATGGTCAGGGTGCCTTTGTGGTCGCAGACAACCATGAGCGCCTGAATACCCTGCTGGCCGGTGTTGAAGCCCGCGGTCTGCCGCAAAACGGTTCCATAGCCGGCACATCGAAGGACCCGTCCGGCACCGACAAGGTATCCCCCGGCAGTCTGGAACTAACCATCCGGGCCAATGGTGCTCACGAACCACTGCGGGCCAATTACTCCATTTACAACCAGCTTAACCAGAATATCGTCAACTTCACCTCCCGCACCGAGGTGAACGAATACCTCAAACCCGGCACCTACAAAGTCAAGGCCGTGTGGAAAAACTATAATCAGACCGAAACCGTCACCATCCAGCCAGGCAAAGCCAGCCAGCTGCAGTTTGATGCCGGCAACCTGGGTGCCATCCAGCTGGCGGTACTGGATCGTCAGGGCAAACCCCTGAATGTCAATCTTTCCGTTTATACCAGTGGTGGGGATTTCATCTCCCAGACAGTGCTGCAGAACCAGTTACAGGCCCAGCTGCCGGTCGGACGCTACCGGGTCAAGGCCAATCTGGAGAAGCAGGAACAGGAGGCGGTACTGGATGTCAGCCATGACAATACCAGCACCCACACATTCCGGTTTGAAAACCGCTGAAATGGCCGGAAATCCCTGTAAAAAAACGACAGAAGGTACAGAACTCCGCACTTGCTTTGCGGTCCAAAAAGCTGGATAGTGCTTGCGGATATTTCCGTAAACACGAATTCAACTAATAAAATGATCTTAAGGAGTTTCCTACATGAAAAAAGCAGCTACTTTAACCATTGCAGCCGCTTTAATTGCCAGCGTATCACTTGCCGGTTGTGTCCCCGCGAGCAATGCCCAGCTGGGTTCCACCACGGGTGCTGTGCTGGGTGGCGTACTGGGCAATCAGGTCGGTAAAGGTGATGGCAAGGTTGCAGCCACCATTGCAGGAACCATCATCGGCAGTGCCATCGGCGGCCAGATCGGTGCCCGGTGGGATGCCTATGACCAGCAGAACGTCAACAATGCCGTTTATACCGGTCAACCCAAAACCTGGCAGAATAACGGCTATTCCTACACGGCCACACCCGGCAACACCTACCAGAGCTCCTACCAGGGCTATAATACCGAGTGCCGTCCGGTAACCGTTGCAGCACGCCTGCCTGACGGCCAGTACCAGAACATTCAGATGAATGCCTGCCGTGATGGCAGCGGCGTATGGCGTCAGGTCAGCTGATCGACGGCAATGCCACCACGCTGACATGAGTACGAAAGCGGCTTCACGGCCTGACTGTGAAGCCGCTTGCTCATCACGGCAGTTATCATGGCCGTCCTTGGCACTGGCACTCAGTCATCAGGCTTGTTTCTGCCATAGGTACGCTCTACATAAGCCTGCACCAGATTCTGAAATTCGCCGGCAATTCCGTCTCCCTTCAGGGTCACCGTCTTTTCGCCATCCTCATAAACCGGTGCCACCGGTACCTCGCCACTGCCCGGCAGACTGATGCCGATATTCGCATGCCGGCTTTCACCCGGCCCGTTCACCACACAACCCATCACTGCCACCGACATGGACTCCACCCCGGCATAGTGCTGCTTCCAGGCTGGCATCCGGGCACGCAGCCAGTCCTGAATCTGCCCGGCCAACTGCTGGAAATAATCGCTGGAGGTCCGTCCACAACCGGGGCAGGCAACAACCTGCGGGGTAAAGGAGCGCAGACCCAGTGCCTGCAGGATTTCCTGTGCCACAATGACTTCTTTGGAGCGTGATGCACCCGGCTCTGGTGTCAGGGAAATACGGATGGTATCCCCGATGCCTTCCTGCAACAGCACTGCCAGTCCCGCCGTCGAGGCCACAATACCCTTGCTGCCCATACCGGCTTCGGTCAGCCCCAGATGCAGGGGGTAGTCACAGCGCCCGGCCAGCGTCCGGTAGGCCCGGATCAGCCCCTGCACTTCGCTGAGCTTGCAGGACAGGATGATATGATCATGCGCCAGCCCGTAATCCTCTGCTTTGGCAGCACTGTCCAGGGCCGATTCGATCAGCGCGGCATGCATGACATCATTCAGTGTCTGCGGGTGTGCCAGCCGGGAGTTTTCGTCCAGCTTGCGCGCCAGCAGTTCCTGATCCAGTGAACCCCAGTTAACGCCGATGCGCACCGGCTTGTCATAACGGCAGGCAAATCCGATCATGCTGGCAAACTGCTCATCCCGCCGCCGTCCCCGCCCGACATTGCCGGGATTGATGCGGTACTTGGCCAGTGCCTCGGCACAGGCCGGTTCTGTCGCCAGCAGCTTGTGTCCGTTGAAATGAAAGTCACCAATCAGCGGTACATCACAACCCATGCGATCCAGCCGCTCCCGGATTTCCGGCACGGCAGCCGCCGCCTCCTGGCTGTTGACCGTGATTCTTACCAGCTCGGAGCCCGCCTGTGCCAGCTCTGCACACTGAATCGCGGTACGCACGGCATCAGCGGTGTCGGTATTGGTCATTGACTGCACCACCACCGGTGCGTTGCCCCCCACCAACACCTGCCCGACACGCACGGCAACCGTTGGATGGCGTGGACAAAGGCCCTGATCCGACATGAGACAAATACCTCCCAAACAGTGAATACAGCCGCATTATGCCTGATTGCCCGGTTAAATTCACAGCCTTGCCGGTCCATCCCGAAAGTGCTCTACCTGCTGCACGGGTTCTGGACAAAATCAGTCCTGCCCCGCATGATAGTGCCTGAGAGGGTGCATAGAAGTACAGCCAGTCAGTGTGATCAGCTTCGATAAAGCCGGCACGGGCCAGAATGATCACAACAGGGCAATTGAAAACGCGAAAACGTTCATATCCTGCAACAACCAGAACACATCAGGATCAGCAATGCAGAAGCACTATGGCCAATATTGAAACCCGACTGGCGCTATGGCAGGAACAGGGGCTCCTGAGTGCCGACCAGGCACAAGCCATTCGTACCTTTGAAAGTGAAAACAGCCCCTCACGCCGCCACTGGTGGCTTTACAGCCTGTTGATTCTGGGGGCATCCATCATCGGGCTGGGTATTATCTCCCTCATTGCCGCCAACTGGGCCGACATCCCCGATACGACAAAACTCGGTGCCGACCTGTTGCTGCTGTCGGGACTGGGGGCCGCATTGCTGTGGCAATACCGCCGCCCGCAGGGCTGGTGGTTTGAAGCCCTGATTACCGCTTTCATGATTCTGTGCCTGGCCAGCATCGGCCTGATTGCCCAGATATACCAGCTCAACGGCAGCTGGTTTCATGCCCTGCTGTTCTGGTCCGTAATGACACTGCCAATCACCCTGTTCTCGCGTCAGCTGTTTGCCCCCTTCCTGTGGGGCACCCTGTTTTTACACGCCCTGGTCTGGAGCGGTGTGGCACTGTTCACCAATCCGATGGAAGACACCTACCGCTTCATTGCGCCGCTGTGCCTGTTTGCACCACTGCTGGCAGTGACGCTGTACGGCCTGCTGAGACCTTTCAAGGCGCTGGCGGATTTTCGCAGTACCTTTTTCTTCTGGTTCCAGATCAGCGGTCTCATGGCACTGGTCGTGATTGATCTGGCACGCTCCGGCGGCGAAATGCGCAGTTACGAACTGAGCTGGTATCTGCCGGCCTATATTGCCGCTGTCGCCCTGATACTGCTGATCCTGAGCAATTCAGGCTACCGCATGCTGAACAAGGTGCTGCTGGTCAGCTGCATTCTGTTGCTGCTGCTTTATTATCAACCCGACATTCTGTTCAGCGGCAATACCCGCTACACCCATGCCGGCATGGATCATGCCAGCCCGTTCAGCTTCTGGCAGGCAGACGACATCCGTGCACCGATACTGAGCATCCTGATCCTGTTCCTGTATGCCACCCACGCCGGCAATATCGGTCATGCACGCACCTTCAACATCATCACCTTCCTGATCGGGTTGCGCTTTGTGATTCTGTACTTTCAGGCCATGGGCGGGCTGGCCGCGACCGGTGTCGGGCTGATCATGTCCGGCGTCATGATCATCGGCATCGCCTGGTTCTGGCACAAAAGCCGCAACCGCCTGCAGCGCTGGAGCAAGGAGCTGAATCCATGAGAGGCAATATCTACCTGCTGCTGGCGGCCATCCTGCTGCCCATTGCCCTGCTGACAGGGGAAGCATGGACCAGTCACGGGAAAAAATATCATGGCGAGACACTGGTGCTGCCGATACAGGGCTTTGATCCGCGTGACCTGCTCAAGGGGCACTACCTGCAATTCCGGATTGATTACGGTCTCAAAAGCGATACCGGCTGCCCGGCCAGTGACATCAGCGCAAGCCTGTGTCTGGCACCGGAAGTCCGGGTCTATCCCGAGGACGAACTCCCGCCTGCCTGCCAGCGCTTTATCCGCGGCAACTGTGACGGCAGTGAACGGTTCCTGACCGGGCTGGAACGCTTCTACATTCCCGAAACCGATGCCAAAGAACTGGAAAACCTGATCCGCCAGCCGGATACCGGTGAGCTGGTCATCAGCCTGAATCCACAGGGTGAGGCCCGCATTCGTGACCTGCTGATCAACGGCAGACCCTGGCGCGAGGCCCTGCAGCAGCCCGCTCACCGCTGAAAATCCGGAAGCGTCAGCGGCCGCTATCCCAGCTCCGGGACATGGATCACCAGGTCCGTGACCGGACAGCCAACGCAGAAAAGCCCCATCCCCTGTGCCTGATCCGACTCAAACAGGGCCAGCGGAAGTCCGTCCGGATAGACCATGCGTCCCTCCAGCACCTGCCCGAGACAGGACCCGCAGACGCCCCCGCCACAGCCCCAGGGCAACTGCACGTCCTGACGCAGGGCAGCCTGCAGCACGGTCTCACCGGCCCTGGCCTGAAACTGCTGGCCGGTATTGCTGATCCGGACATGAAAAACCATCAGGACAACATCAGGCGCATCAGGGTGAAAAGCGGCACGGGCTGCGAAGCTCAGAACTGGTAGAAAGCCTGATTCAGGTAGTCAGCCACCTGCTCCAGGTCCTCATCAAACAGACGGGTTCCCAGATTGGCATCACAGCGGCGCACCTGGGCCAACAGCTGATCCCTGTTACGGATTTTGCGGTCAACACGACTGTAAGCACCGGTATCATGACAACTGATACAATTGGCGTCATGCAATACCTTGCCCGGATGCTGGTCCAGCGGGAGGGACTCCGCCATCTGCTGGCTGCTGCCGTCGGCTGACTGTCCTGCTGCGGCATCGGCATCCTGCTGCTCTTTGGAAGCCGGATCACCACACCCCCCCAGTATCAGCACCAAAGCCAGTATCCATCCGGTTCTCGCCAAAACGCTCATAAATCCCTACACCTCATTATAATCATTGGTTCAGTCAATTATTTTCAGTACCAACCGGACAGACAGGCTCCCCTGCTGCACACACTTTCAGGATGCCAGCAGGCCTTGTACCCCGGCTACCAGCACCCCGACCACATCCTGATGACGTTCAAAAAACACCCTGCCCGCAGTGCCCTGCTGCTGTGCCAGCAGCGGATCGGCCAGCCATAAGCGCAAATGATGTTCCAATTCCGACGAGGATTCAACCAGGGCCGCCGCACCGGCATCCATCATATCCGGATACAGGTCGGCAAAATTGTGGACATGCGGACCACTGAGTACAGGCAGGCCCAAAGCCGATGCTTCCAGCGGGTTGTGTCCACCGACCGGCACCAGACTGCCACCGATAAAAGCCATGTCACTGGCCGCATACCACATCAGCAGCTCGCCCATGCTGTCTCCCAGCAGCACTGCAGTCTGCGGCTGCAGCATCATGCCCTCGCTGCGCCGCACCATGGACAGCCCTGCCTCCCGGCACAATGCCGCCACGGCCTCAAAGCGTTCCGGGTGACGTGGAGCCAGAATCAGCAACAGGGCCGGATAATCCCGGCGCAGGCTCCGGTGTACGGCCAGCAGCAGGCGCTCCTCACCCTCATGGGTGCTGCCGGCACACCAGACCTGCCGGCGACCGCTATCGGCGCGAAATGCCTGCCCGGCTGCAACCAGGACCGGGTCCGGCTGCAGTGCAAACTTGATATTCCCCGCCACCCGCACCCGTTCCGGATCGGCACCCAGGTCCCGGAAACGCCGGGCATCGGTTTCATGCCGGGCGGCAATTACACTGACATGCATCAGGGTCTCCGCCACCAGGGGGGCCACACGCTGATACGCCGTTGCAGAACGTGCCGAAAGCCGGGCATTCACCAGCATCAGGGCAATATCGCGCTGATGGCAGGCGGCATACAGGTTGGGCCAGATTTCGGTTTCCATGACCAGAAACAGCTGCGGACGTACCCGCTCCAGCAAGCGTGCCATCGCCCCCGGCAGATCATAAGGCAGGTAGGCATGCCCGACACGCCCGTCAAACAGGCGTTTTACCGTCGCCGAACCGGTAGGTGTGGTAGAGGTCAGATACAATTGATAGCCGGGCAATGCCTTCAGCAGCGCCTCCACCAGTGCACGGGCGGCCATGGTTTCCCCCACGGAAACCGCATGCAGGCAGATAAGCGGCCGTTTATCCTGCGAATCCGGGGGCGGCACCAACCCGAGGCGTTCCCGCCAGCGCCGGCGGTATTCCGGTTGTTTGAGGCTGCGCAGCAACAGACGCAACAACAGCAACGGCAGCAACAGATACAGACACAGGCTGTAAAGCATGCGCGCCAGACTCACTGCAGCACTCCCCCCATAACCGCCGCCAGCCACCATCCGTCACGACTCACCTGTTTTGACATCCTGACTTCCCTGCCTTTGCTTTCAGCCACTTGTGGCATTTCCGATCCGACATGCCGGCAAATCCCGTCATGCCTTCCAAACCAGCCAGCCCGTTACAGAAACAGGTTGCCAGACTACACCATAATCTGATTATATTCAGCTTGTGGCCTGCCGGGCAGGCATCCGGGTAGCGCTGGTGTCCGGCTGTAAAAGCAGACCATAAAATGTATGAATGCTACATTATCTGGACTAAAAAATAGTGGAGGAAAGTTCCATGATCATGAAAAAGCTGTGGAAAATGGCACCTGTCGCCGCCTTGCTGGTGGGCATGATGGCTACACCGCTGGCACAGGCTGAGGATGTCATCAAAATCGGGGTCGCAGGTCCGCATACCGGTGCCTATGCCGCCTTTGGCGAGCAGCTGTGGAAAGGTGCCGAGGCTGCTGCCAATGACATCAATGAAGCCGGCGGTATCGATGGCAAGAAAATCGAGCTGGTCAAAGCCGATGATGCCTGTGAACCCAAACAGGCCGTTTCCGTCGCCAACCGTCTGGTTGACAGTGACAAGGTCGTCGCCGTGGTCGGGCACTTCTGTTCGTCCTCCACCATCCCCGCCTCGGAAATCTATGACGAAGCCAATATTATTGACATTACCCCCGCATCCACCAATCCACAGGTCACAGAGCGTGGCCTGAAGACCGTCATGCGCACCTGTGGCCGTGATGACCAGCAGGGGAATGTCGCCGGTGACTATATCGTCAATACACTAAAAGCTGAAAAAGTCGCCATCATCCATGACAAGGACACTTATGGTCAGGGTCTGGCTGATGCCACCAAGGCCAGAATGAACGAGCTGGGCCTGGAAGAAGTGCTGTATGAGGGCCTGACCCGGGGTGAGAAGGACTTCAATGCCCTGGTCACCAAGATCAAGTCGGTGAATGCCGATGTGGTCTACTTCGGCGGCCTGCATTCCGAGGCCGGCCCGCTGGTACGCCAGCTGCGCGAACAGGGCTCCAAGGCCATTTTCATCTCCGGTGACGGTATCGTCTCCGAAGACTTTGTGGTCGCTGCCGGTGGTGGCGAATTTGTGGATGGCGTGTTGTCCACCTTTGGCCGTGACCCGCGCACCATTCCGGAAGGCAAGGAAGTGGTCGACAAGTTCAAGGCTGCCGGTTATGAGCCGGAAGGTTACACCCTGTACTCCTATGCCGCCATGCAGGCCATCACGGATGCCATCAAGGGTAGTGGCAGCACGGATGGCGACAAGCTGACCGCATGGCTGGAAAGCAATGGTGCCAGTACCGTCATGGGCAAGAAGGAATGGGACGAGAAGGGTGACCTGAAGGTCTCCGACTATGTCATGTACCGTTGGGACAAGGACGGCAAGTACACCATGATTGAGGAATAAGGCCTGACCTTTACCCAATCAGGGCCACACGGCCTGCCGGGGGAGAGCGGCAGGCCATTCCCGTCCAACAAAGCGTCCTTCCGCAACAACCTTTCGGTGCTCAACAATGGAATCACATATTTTTGGTCAGCAGCTGGTCAACGGACTGGCGCTGGGCTCTATTTATGGCCTGATCGCGGTCGGTTACACCATGGTGTACGGCATTATCGGCATGATCAACTTCGCCCACGGCGATATCTACATGGTCGCCGCCTACATTACCGCCATCTGCATTGCCGTCCTGAGTTTTTTCGGTATCAACACCGTCGCCATCGTGCTGCTGATCACGCTGGCGGTCACGATTTTCATCACCGCGCTGTACGGCTGGAGTATTGAACGCGTGGCGTATAAACCGCTGCGCAACTCCACCCGTCTGGCTCCCCTGATTTCCGCCATCGGCGTCTCGCTCATCCTGCAGAACTATGTTCAGGTCAGCCAGGGTGCACGCACTCAGGCTGTCCCGACCATGATTCAGGGTGCATTCCGCTTCGGCTCCGAAAACGACTTTTTCCAGATCACCTACATCCAGACTTTGCTGGTTGTCGTGTCCTTCCTGAGCATGGCCACCCTGACCTGGATCATCCAGAAAACCTCACTCGGACGCCAGTGCCGTGCCGTGCAGCAGGACCGCAAGATGGCCTCCCTGCTGGGCATCAATACCGACCGCATCATTTCCACGGTATTCATCATGGGTTCCAGCATGGCGGCCATCGCCGGGGTGCTGGTCACGCTCAACTACGGTTCGTTTGACTTCTATATCGGCTTTGTCACCGGCATCAAGGCCTTTACTGCTGCCGTGCTCGGCGGAATCGGCTCCCTGCCGGGTGCCATGCTGGGCGGGATTATCCTCGGCATGTCCGAATCCCTGTTCTCGGGGCTGGTCAATACCGATTACAAGGACGTATTCGCCTTCTCCCTGCTGGTCCTGGTGCTGATCTTCCGCCCCAGCGGCCTGCTTGGCAAACCTGCCGTGGAGAAAGTCTGATGTCGGGCACGGTACACGACAACCCGAAAGTGGCCGCCCTCAAGGAAGCCCTGCTTTCTGCGGCCATCACCTTTCTGGTCATGGCTCCCGTCAGCGGCATCGTACTGAAGGGGTATGATTTTGAGGCGGACTTCACCGTTCCCCTCTATGCCGCCCTGATCGTGTTTGCCCTGCGACTGACCATTCTGCTGCTGGGACAGAATGAAACCGGGCGCAAAATTCTGGACCGCCTCAGTCCCGGCAAAGGCGGCGGTGTCACGGTTGCCAAACCGGGCGGTATGGTCTGGCTCAGGTTTGCACTCCCGCTGCTGTTCATTGCCGGGATTATCCTGCCCTTTTTTCTGGGCAAATACTGGTTGACCGTCGTCATTCTGGCCATGATCTATGTCCTGCTGGGACTGGGCCTCAATATTGTGGTCGGGCTGGCGGGCCTGCTGGATCTGGGCTTCGTCGCCTTCTATGCCGTGGGAGCCTACATGTTCGCCCTCGGCTCCCAGTACTGGGGTATCGGCTTCTGGACGGCCCTGCCCCTGGCGGCGGCAACGGCAGCCCTGTTCGGCGGCATGCTGGGCTTTCCGGTGCTGCGCATGCACGGTGACTACCTTGCCATCGTCACGCTCGGTTTCGGGGAAATCATCCGGCTGGTTCTGAACAACTGGACCGCATTCACCGGCGGCCCGAATGGTGTCAGCGCCCCCAATCCGACGCTGTTCAACCTGGAGTTCAGCCGCACCGCCAGAACCGAAGGCAATGTCCCGTTCCATGAGTTCTTCGGCATTCCCTATGACAGCGGCCTGAAATACCTCTTCATTTATCTGGTCCTGTTTATGGTGGTCTGCGCCATGATCTATTTCGTCAACCGCCTGCGCCTGATGCCCATGGGGCGTGCCTGGGAAGCGCTGCGTGAAGACGAGATCGCCTGTCGCTCCATGGGGATCAACCACGTCACTGTCAAGCTCAGCGCCTTCATGATGGGTGCCATGACCGGTGGCATCGGCGGGGTGTTCTTTGCTGCCTATCAAGGCTTTGTGAATCCCAGCTCCTTCACCTTCTTCGAGTCGGCCCTGATCCTTGCCATTGTCGTCCTGGGCGGCATGGGCTCGGTTGTCGGAGTCATTATCGCCGCCCTGGTGCTCACCATTCTGCCGGAAGCGCTGCGGGACTTTGCCGATTACCGTGTGCTGATCTTCGGCATCCTGATGGTGGCGATGATGATCTGGAAGCCGCGCGGCCTGATCCGCATTCATCGCCCGTATTTCACCGTCAGGGGAGGCAAAGCATGAGTCTGCTGCGCGTCAATAACCTGACCATGCGTTTTGGCGGTATCCTCGCTCTCAACAACATCAGCTTCGAGGTTCAGCCGGGTTCCATCTCCGCCCTGATCGGCCCCAACGGAGCCGGCAAGACCACGGTTTTCAACTGTGTCACCGGTTTTTACAAGGCGACCGAAGGCCGTATTGACCTGAACAACAATGGCCGGCACACCGATCTGGTCAAGGTTCTGGGTGAACGCTTCCGTATCGGCGATTTCTTCAACCCCAAAGCCTTTGGCGACCGCCTGTATTACAAGGCGCTGGGTGGCTCACACCGGGTGGCGCAGGCCGGTGTGGCACGCACGTTCCAGAACATTCGCCTGTTCCGGGAGATGACCGTGCTGGAAAACCTGCTGGTCGCCCAGCACAACCGCCTGGACCGCAACATCATCCGGGGTGTGCTCAAAACCCGGCATTATCGTGCCTCGGAACGGCAGGCACTGGAAACCGCCATGCACTGGCTGGAGATTGTCGATCTGGGAGCCGATGCCAACCGGCTGGCCGGGGAACTGCCCTATGGGCACCAGCGCCGCCTGGAAATTGCACGCTCCATGTGCACCTCACCCTGCCTGATCTGTCTGGACGAACCGGCAGCGGGCCTCAATCCGCGTGAAACCGATGAGCTGAGCCAGCTGATCCGCACCCTGCGCGATGACCATAAGGTCACGGTCCTGCTGATTGAACATGACATGGGGCTGGTCATGGAGATTTCCGAGCATATCGTGGTACTGGATTACGGGCAGGTAATTGCCGCCGGTGATCCGAAGGCCATCGAATCCGACCCCAAGGTACTGGCAGCCTATCTCGGTACCGAAGAGGAGGAAGAATCATGAGTGAATACATGCTGGAAATTCAGGATGTGAGTGCTTCCTACGGCCCGATTCAGGCCCTGCGCGGTGTCTCCATGGATGTGCGTGAAGGCGAAATTGTCACCCTGATCGGGGCCAATGGTGCGGGCAAGTCCACCCTGCTGATGACCATTTTCGGCGACCCGCAGGCCTCCTCCGGCTCAATCCGGTATCAGGGCCAGGAAATCACCCGGATTCCCATGCACGAGATCAGCCGTCTCGGCATCGCCCAGGTACCGGAAGGCCGGCGCATTTTTCCGGGCATGAGTGTGGAGGAAAACCTGCGCATGGGGACCATGCCCATCGGTGATGAACATCAGGAGACCGACCTTCAGGCCATGTTTGCCATGTTCCCGCGCCTCAAGGAGCGTCGCAACCAGCGGGCCGGAACCCTGTCCGGGGGTGAGCAACAGATGCTGGCGATCGGCCGGGCACTGATGAGCCGCCCCCGGCTGCTGCTGCTGGACGAACCCAGCCTGGGTCTGGCTCCCCTGATCGTGCGTCAGATACTGTCCTCACTGCGAACCATCGCGAATCAGGGCACTACCATCTTTCTGGTGGAACAAAACGCCAACCACGCACTGCGGCTGGCCGACCGGGGCTATGTCATGGTCAATGGCGAGATCAAGCTTTCCGGTACCGGTGAAGCGCTGCTGGCCAACCCGGAAGTGCGTAACGCCTATCTCGGCGGGCACTGACTCAGGGGCCTCCCCGTCCCCTGCATGCGACTGCCGATGCAGGGGACAAAATACCTCAGCCTGACCGGCTGCAATATGCTGTTCGTTTCTTTCTCAAGCAGACGGTTCCCCCTGCCCGTCCGGCCCGGTTATTGCCACCAACCCGCCCTATTTTCATACAAGATAATGCAGAAACACTGTCACGGCAGCCTTGGCAGTTGGTCCGGATACGCCATCTGTGGTAAAAGGAGGGCGAATACCATACAAAAGCAAAAGCGAAGGAGGAGCGCTGATGGAGGCTTTGGGTTTGAGTATGGAAATGCTGGTGGTGCTGGCACTGCTTGCATTCACCATATTTCTGTTTGTTTCTGAAATTGTGCGGGTAGACCTGGCAGCCATTATCGTGATGGTGCTGCTGGGTATTTTGAGCGTGATTCCCGGTCTGGGTGAGCTGGCTGACCTGCGCCATCTGTTCGACGGTTTTGCCAGTAATGCCGTCATTTCCATTATTGCAGTAATGATTATCGGTGCCGGACTGGATCAGACCGGTCTGATGAGCCGTGTGGCACAGACCATTGTCAAGGTGGGCGGCAATACCGAAAAGCGCCTGATCGTGATCATTACCAGCACGGTTGCCTTTATTTCCTCCTTCATGCAGAACGTCGGGGCGACCGCCCTGTTTCTGCCGGTGGTTGCACGGGTCTCGAACCGGACCGGCATTTCCATGTCGCGCCTGTTGATGCCGATGGGATTCTGCGCCATTCTGGGCGGGACCATGACCATGGTGGGTTCATCACCACTGATTCTGCTCAATGACCTGATTCTCGGTGTCAATCCGTCATTACCGGAGCAACAGCGCATGGAAACCTTCGGGCTGTTTGCCGTCACCCCCATTGGTGTGGCGCTGGTACTGACCGGTATTGTCTATTTCATCATTGCCGGCCCCTGGGTGCTGAAGTCCGGTGGTGAAAAGCAGAATCGGGACAGCAGCCAGGACCTTTACGCCTATTTCGAGCGCATTTACGCCCTCAATCCGACCACCTTTGAAGTGGTGGTGAAGCCGGACAGCCCGCTGGTGGGCATGGACATTCTGGAAGTCCTGTGGAATTACAAGATCAATATCATCGGCATTCATTTCAAGGGGCGTACCCGCATGGAGCCCCCCCCGGATATCAAGGTGGAGGCTCCGGCCCGGCTGGCGGTGATTGCAGACCCGGCACACCTGCAGGCTTTCATTGAAAAAAACCGGCTGGAGATTGACGAGTCGGGCAATACCTTTGTTGAAGAGCTGAGTTCCGAAAAATCGGGCCTGGCGGAAATCGTGATTCCACCGGATTCCGACCTGGTGGGTAAAAGTGCCAAAGATGTCGGCATCCGCAAAAACTACGGCCTGTCGATTCTGGCCCTGTTTCGTCATGGGGTCTGTTACAGCAGAACCGCGACCGAAATGGAAAACGAGGTACAGGATGATATCGGCAAAATGCCGTTTGAGGCCGGTGACACCCTGGTCTGTCACACCTCCTGGAATTCCCTGAGCCGCCTTGAAAAAATGCATCGCAAGGATTTTGTCGTAGTCACTTCCGGTTATCCCCATGATGAATTCCGCCCGGATAAAACCCGCCATGCACTGCTGTTTTTCCTGCTGGCCATCGGCTTGATCCTGTTTACCGACATTCGCCTGTCCCTGTGCCTGCTGATCGGTGCGCTGGGCATGATCCTGACCAATGTCCTGTCGCTGGATGAAGCCTACGAGTCGGTGAGCTGGCGCACGGTTTTTCTGCTGGCGAGCCTGATTCCACTTGGGGAGGCGGTGCAGAACACCGGGACTGCCGCCTGGATCGCGAACGGTATCGTCAGTGTGATGAGTGGCCTGCCGATACTGGCCTTACAGGCCGCCGTTGCCATTCTGGCTACTGCATTCTCGCTGGTGATGTCAAATGTGGGGGCCACCGTACTGCTGGTACCGCTGGCGGTGAATATTGCCCTGGCTGCCGGGGCCGACCCGGCATTGTTTGCCCTCACGGTGGCACTGGCCACTTCCAACTCCTTTATTATCCCCACCCATCAGGTTAATGCCCTGATCATGGGGCCGGGGGGCTACCGTGTCGCGGACTTCATGCGAGCCGGTGGTATCATGACTGTGCTGTTCCTGGTTGTACAACTGTTCATGCTCAATCTGATATTCTGAAAATCCGGAATCATCAAATTATCAGGCAGGTCCTCCATGGCGCAGCAATTCGACCAACTCAGTACCCGACTCATCGACTTCATCCGGGACCAGAAAATTTTCTTTGTCGGGACGGCGCCTGATGACGGACGTGTCAACCTGTCTCCCAAGGGCATGGACTCGCTGCGGGTACTGGATGCGTCACATGTTGCCTGGCTCAATGTTACCGGCAGCGGCAATGAAACCGCTGCCCATGTGCAGGAAAACGGGCGCATGACACTGATGTTCTGTGCCTTTGAAGGGAACCCGCTCATTCTGCGCCTGTACGGCAAAGCCCGGGTCTACCACCAGCATGACCCGGAGTGGGCAGGCTGGTATGAGCGCTTTGAACCCATACCGGGGGCAAGGCAGGTCTTTGTACTTGATATTGATCTGGTCCAGACCTCCTGCGGCATGGCCGTCCCCTTCTTCGCCTATCAGAACGAGCGCAATCAGCTGCGTGACTGGGCCACCCGGAAAGGTGAAGACGGCATCCGCACCTATTGGGAGGAAAAAAACCGGCTCACCATTGACGGCAAACCGACCGGTGTGCTGGGAGGAACACCGCTTGTTAACAAGCGCTAGCCCGCATTTCTCACACGCCTCTGCCAATGAGGCATAGTCGCACAGACTACTGCCCCTGCAACTCATGCGCAAAAACCCCCGCCACTGCATCCAGCCCGTCCGCCAGTTCCAGCACCCGGCGGTGGTGCGTGAACAGCAGCACCTGGGTACGGGTCGCCAGCTCGGCCAGCACCTCCAGCCCGGCACGGGTGCGCCGGTCATCAAAGCTGATCAGGATATCGTCGACAATAAACGGCATCGGTTCCCCGGTACGGAACTGCTGCTCCAGCGTCGCCAGCCGCAACGCCAGATAAAGCTGGGCACGGGTTCCCTCACTCATGCAATCCACCGGGACTTCGGTGTTATCCGGGCGCAGGCCGAGCAGTACCGGTTTGTCATCCGTACCCAGTTCATCGCGCAGACCGGCATAGGCATCCAGTGTCAGGCAGGCAAACAACCCGCCGGCACGGGACAGCACCGGGGCCTGGTTTTGCTGCCGGTACGCCTCGATGCGCTGCCCCAGCATCAGGGCAGCAATCTTCAGGCGCAGGTACTGCTCAGCCCCGGCACTCAGGCTGGCCAGATGCTGTTCGGCTTCTTCTGCCGCATCCGCTGCCGCCGCACCACCGGCCTGAGCCTCCATGCGGTTCTGCAGGGTCTGGCGCTGGTCACGCAGGCTGTCACGCTGCCGATACAACGCATCCAGCACCCCGTCGACCGGTTCCAGCGCCGCTGCTGCCGTATCCAGATCGACCACGGCCGCTTCCTGTTCCAGCGCTGCCAGCGTCAGGCCATCCCCATTACGCCGCAGCTCCTGTTCCAGCGCTTCAAGCTGACGCTGCAAGGTCCGTCTGGCACCGGACTGCTCCCCGGCCTGCTGCAGACCGGCTTCATCACTCACCTGAGCCAGCGCCTGTAACTCCGCCAGCCGCTGTTGTGCTGCCTGCCGGGTGATATCCGCTTCATGCAGCGCTTCCCGCGTCACTTTTTCGGCATCACGCATTTTCTCCAGCTTTGCCCGCGCCTCCCGCGCCTGGCTCAAGCCCTGATACAGCTGCTCGGCGATCCGTTCCGGGGGCTGCCCGGTGCAGTCACAACCAATCCCGGCAGCAAAGGCGAACACCTGTTCACCAAACTCGTCCCTGTCCTTGTCCATTCCCCAGAGACGGCGGCGTTTTTCTTCAGACGCATCATACTTTTCAAAAAACAGCGCCAGCTGCTCCAGGGTTTCCAGCGCCTCTTCCGGATGTGCCTGCGTACCCAGCCCCAGCCCGGCAATCGCCTGCTGCCATTCTTCACCCCATGTGGCCAGATGTGCCTCGATGGTGGCCAGACTGTCCTGCTGCCGGTCAATGCGCTCGCTGGCTTCATCGCATGCCTGCTGCCACTGCACCTGCCGGTTGCGGCGTTGTTCTTCCTGCTCAATGCCCTGCTCACACGCAGCCAGCAGGGTGCTCAGTGAAGGCAGGTCAGCCTGAGGGGTGTTTTTTTCTGCTGCCGGATTGCCATCAGCCAGTTGTACCGCCAGTGTCTGGCGGTGTGCCGTGTGATCAGCAGCAAGGTGCGTCACCTGTGCCTGTGCCAGCCGGGCCTCACGCACACCAGCCAGCAGGCTGTCCACCCGTGCCAGCCATTGTTTCATTACCGGCGGCTCAGCAGGCCGGATACCCAGCGGCCACCATTCGGCCTCCCAGTCGCGCTGCAGGGACTGCTGTTCCTGCCGGCCCTGATCCAGACGCTGCTGCGCGGTCTCAAGCCGCTCGCCCAGCATCCGGATACGCGCTTCCAGCGTGCTGCGTCGGGCCACCTGATCCGCTTCCAGCCGCAGGCGGTCAGACAGGTGATCAGCCTCTTCCAGCTGCTGTTCGTACCGGGCGGCATCCGGGGGAGCCTCCGCTGTTTCCGCCTGCACGGATGCCGCCTGATCAAGGTAGTGTCGGCGAATGGCCTGCCAAAGCTGATCCCGCCGGGTGCGGGCTGTCCTCAACTGCTCCAGGGTGGGCACATCATGACCGTACAGCAAAGCGGCCAGTTCCTGTTGTGCCTGTACCTGCTCATCGCCCAGTTCCTGCTGCCTGTGCGCCTGCTCCCGCAGCTGTTGCGCCAGTGTATGCCAGTGCTGCTCGAACCGATCCAGCGTGGCCGGAACCGGCAGGGCAATCTGCGTGAGGCTTTCCAGCGTACCCTGAAAACGCCCGAGCCGCTGGAACCGGCTGTCGACTTCCAGCTGTCGCTCAGCAGCCTGCTGATGGGCCTGAGCCAACAGGGCATCGAGATCACCCGCCCTGCGTGCGGCGGCCACAGCGGCTTTCAGGGCCGGCAGGTCCGGTGGTGTCGCGGGCGTTTCCGGCGCTTGTGCCTGCAGCTGTCGCCGGTCGGTTTCGGCCTCTTTAAGCATCCGGGCGCTGCTTTCGCGGCGTTCACTCAACTGGCTGTATTGCCGGGCCAGTGCAGCAATGCGGTGTTTTTTCTTCAGCAGCGGGCGCAAGGTGGCAGCAGCGTCATCCAGACGCAGCTCGGGGTGAGTCGCCTTCAGCAACTGGGTCGCCTCATTACGCAACAGGCGACGCTGGCCGTCCTGCTGCGGGCGGTCAAGCAAACTTTTTTCAATGGCTCCCAGCGCCTTGTGCAGGGCCAGGATTTCCAGCTCACGCGCCAGCAGTTCCTCAGGGACATTGAGGGCCTGGATTTCAGCCTGCTGGTTGTCCAGGTGCAGCTGTGCCTTGCGTCCGGCTTCTTCGGCCTGTTGCAGGCGGCTTTGCGCCATGCGGCACTGTTCCGGAAAATCCTCGGCCAGCAACCGCACCGTTTCCTGTGCGGCCAGCTGCTGCAGAATCGCCTGCCGCTCCTGCAGCGGCCCCCGGATACGCTGCAGGCGCTGCAAACGGCTTTTCTCCCGGCTGTGGGCGCTGATGTCGGCCTCGACTGCCGTGATCTGTTCCAGTGTCGCGGCCAGCTGCTCCCGCAGCGCGTCCCATTCCCGTACCGGCAGGCTCAGTTCACGCACCCGTTTACGGGCATTGCGGAAGGCGACAGCAGACTGGTTCACCGGTCGGGTGGAGGCACGCGGTTTGAACAGCGCCTCCGCCTCCTGCTGCAGGCCGTTCAGGGTGGTACGTGCACTGGCCACCCCGAGTGCAGCACTGAACAGCGCCTGCCCCAGATCACCGGACTGCTCCAGCAGCTCCCTGCCCCCGGCTTCCAGACGCGTATGGTCAATACCATACAGGCGGGTGAACAGGGCTTCATCCAGACCTGACGGCAGGAACGGTCCCAGCACGGCATCATCCAGGGTTTCCACACCATCGGCGGCAAGCAGCGCCCCCTTGTTGCCCTTGCGGCGCCGGAATGCCAGCGTGTGACCATTCTGCAGCCGCAGCTGACCGCCGATGCGCAGTTGGGCGTAGTCATGGCGATAGTTGTCGGGGGTACGCGCCGGAATGCCGAACAGCCAGGCGATAATGGCACGCAGCGCGGTGCTTTTGCCGGCCTCATTGTCACCGTAGATCAGGTGCAGGCCGGCAGAGCCAGCAGACAAATCCAGGGTTTTATCCGTAAAGCCGCCGTAGGCGATCAGGTCCAGACGGTCGATTCTCATCCCGGGTCTCCAGCGCTCAGCAGCCGGCCGACCAGCAGCCGGCGGGCTTCATGGATCAGGCGCTCCAGATTTTGTGCATCCCCCAGATCCAGCGCTGAATCAGGAGCCAGCGCTTCCGGCGGCAGTTTCTGTTTCAGTTCGGCCAGTGCATCGTCCAGGCCGTCGATCTGCCCGGCCTGTGCCGGCATGGCCAGAATGTCATGCAGCAGCCGGGCCAGCGGCCTGTCTTCCGCAAGGGCATCATCCAGGCTCAGGCGTTGTTCCAATGCCAGCTCCACGCGCTCGATCCACAGGTCATCACCCGCCGTTTCAGCCGCGAGGGCACGAATCTGCTGCTCCAGCCGTTCGGGGTAGGCACCCAGCCGGTCAGCCAGCGGTGTCGCACCCTGCAGGCACAGACGCAGGGCCAGCGGGCGTCCGTCCGCTGCAGTGACTGCATCCGTCAACACCTGCCGGAGCCGGACCAGCAGGGCAGGCATATCGGCAGCATCACCCAGGTCGACGCCACAGCGTTCCCAGCGCAGCACGTCCAGTTCGATCGGCTCCACAGCAGCGCTCCCCCCGGCAACCGTGACCAGTACGCAGCCCTTGGCTCCGGTTTCGCGGCTGTGTCGCCCCTGAAGGCAGCCGGGGAAGACTATCCACGGGTCGCGGGCGACGAACTCCTGCTGGTGAACGTGGCCAAGCGCCCAGTAGTCATAGCCGGTAGCACGCAGGTCATCAATACTGCAGGGTGCATAGGGTGCGTGGCCCTCACGTCCGTCCAGGCTGGTGTGCAGCAGGCCGATATTGAAGCGGCCCGTTTCCGCCGGCGGGAATCCGGCGGCCAGGTTGTCGTGTACATGCCGGGTTTCAAAGCTGCGCCCGTGGATCGTGACCCGGCAGGTATCCAGATGCACGCTTTCCACCTGCCGTGCACCAAGGATATGCAGGTTGGCGGGACCATCCAGGGCTTTGGTCATGCGGTTGGCAGCGTCGTGGTTGCCCGCGACGGCAAATACCGGGATGCCGTGTTTACCCAGTCGTCCGAGCTGGCGGCTCAGGAAGATACCGGTGCTGTAGTCCTTCCAGTCACCATCGTAAATGTCACCGGCCAGCAGTACAAAGGCAACCTGCTCGTCAATGGCACGCTCGACCAGATTTTCAAAGGCCCGGCGGCAGGCTCCGCGAATGGCGTCCACCGGAGCGGTGTCATGACGGGACAGGCCGCGCAGCGGGCTGTCGAGGTGGATGTCAGCGGCGTGGAGGAATTTAAACATGGAATTCTTTTAAAAAACGCCGAGGCGGTGCATCAGGCGTTCCGGTTACGTGAGTTACTTTTGTGCTTTAGCGTAATTTGTCGGGCCGGGCGGTGCAAGTGCCGGTATCAACCCGTCCCGGCAAACCCGTACCGCACACCATCATTCCCCCGATACGGTACCTCACATCACGGCTTGACCATATTCACACCATTACAGACCGTCCCGGTCATCCGTTCAGGGTATTCGGACAGCAGAATCGAGTGGGGCATTGTCCGGTTCAGATAGGCATTGTCCCCTTGTGTCAGGACCCTGAAACTGTCCTCCTTGCGCAATTGCCCCAGCTCCCGGGCAAACACCTCGGCAAATGCTTTCATGCCCGGCCGGCGGATATTCACAACCAGCCCGGTATAAGCGGTGGAAAACGGCGTGGATACCGTGAAAAACTGCCCGGTTTCCCCCGGCAGGGCCTGTGCCTCCCGTTGCAGCTTGTCAATCTCGCCCGCTTCTTCCAGCACATAATCCGCCCGCCCCAGCCGCAACACGGTAAACTTGCTGACCACCTCCGCCACCGTGATCACCTCCACATCCTCCAGCCCGGTCAGCCGGTTAAACAGCTTCCGGTCCACGGTCACAATCCGTTTGCCGATGAAATCCTTCAGGGTTGTCGGCTCCCGCAGCCTGGGGGACTCGGCATAGTAATAAGCCAGTATGGTGTAATAACGATAAACGATCATCTTCATCTGGCAGCGGATACCCGGCTCAAAAATATAATTGGTCCCCACCATCATGTCGGCATTGCCGGCCTCCATTTCGGCAACGGCACGCCGGAACGGCATCAATACAAAATCCGGGGTCAGATTCAAACGCTGAAACAGTTTGCAGGTCAGCTTGCTGTCACCCCGTTCCAGCCACTGCTGAAACGAGATGCCCATGGGGTACTCCAGTGCCAGCACCTTGACCGAACGGATACCCTCTCCTGCCCCCACGCCCTCTCCGTCGCACCCCATGGCACGCACCGGAACGGGACACAGCAGCCACAACACCATCAAGGCATAAAAACCGATGGAAACGGACAGTACCTGAGTCACAGGCTGTATAAGCTTGTCCACTGACACCTCCTTTTTATATTTCGTTTATGTTTGTATTGCCATTCCCGCCATTTTCATGTCTGTCACGGCCCGGCAGCCGATGGCGCTGCCGGCGGGCATGGTATGTCACTGGCCTGTGAGGCCAGATCGGGAAACAAAATGGAAGCCGGTACCTGCCCGTCCAGATAGGACAGGTCATCCCCGACCAGCGTGCTGAAACCGTCTTCAGCGCGCAGGTGCTCCAGCTCCAGTGCCAGTCGCTCAGCCAGCGCGGCCATGTCGGGGCGGCGGGTATTCACCACCAACCCGGCATACGCGACTGAAAAGGGGGTGGAAACACTGAAGAAGCGCCCGTCAGCGCCTGCTCCCGCGTCACCCGGTACCTCATCAATCCGGTCCAGCTGCCCCTCCTCTTCCAGCACGTAATCCGCCCGCCCCAGACGTAATACGGTAAATTTGTTGGCAACCTCCCTCACCGCAATGATCTCCACATCCACCAGCCCGGTGACCTGACTGAACCATTTGGAATCCACCGTGACGATTCTTTTTTTACTGAAATCCTGCAGCGTTTTCGGTTCCCGCATATCCGGTTTGCGGGCATAGTAATACGCCATGATCTTGTAATACCGGTAAACAATCGTTTTCAGGTGGCAACGCACATCCGGCTCAAAAATATAATCGGTGCCCACCATCATGTCGGCATGACCCGCTGCCATTTCGGCAAACGCCCGCCGGAACGGCATCAGCACAAAATCCGGGGTCAGATTCAGACGCTCAAACAGCCGGCAGGTGACTTTACTGTCGGTCCGTTCCAGCCATTGTGCAAACGAGATGCCCATGGGGTATTCCAAGGCCAGTATCCGCACCGGACGGGCAGCCTGCCCTGCAGGAACCTGCCCCCCCCTGCAATCGAGCGCATGAGCCGCAACAGGCAGCAGCCACCACAGCCCCATCAGAATAATGGCCCGGAAGCAGATGGTGCGCTGTCGTTTTGGCTGTCGTGGAGGCAGGCAGTGCACCACAAGACGGGTCATAACAGGCTGAATCATGAATCACCAATGGGTGGAGGCTGCGGTGTGCAGTCCGTCCCGATGATCTTTTCAGGGTAAGTGGACAACAGAATGGAAGTCGGTATGCGCCGATCCAGATAGGACGGGTCATCCCCGACCAGCGTCCTGAAACTGTCCTCATCACGCAGGCGGTCCAGTTCCCGTATCAACTGATCAGCCAGCTCAACCATACCGGGACGGTTGACATTCACCACCAGCCCGGTATAGGCCGTTGAAAAAGGCGTGGAGACACTGAAAAACCGCCCCGTGTCGCCGGGCAGCGACCTGGCTTCGGGAATTTTTCCGATCTGGCCGGCTTCCTCCAGCGCATAATCAGCCCGGTTCAGGCGCAGCATGGTGAACTTGTTGGCAACCTCGGGGATCGGCATGACCTCCACTTCAACCAGCCCGGTGAGCCGCTTGAACAGCTTCAGGTCCCCGGTCACAAGCCTTTTACCGTTGAAATCCTGCAGTCGGGTCGGTTCATGCCGGTGGGGTTCCGTGGCATAGTAATAGGCCAGAATCCGGTAATGGCGGTAGATGATCATCTTCATGCGGCAGCGGATGTCAGGCTCAAAGATATAATCGGTACCGACCATTATATCGGCATTGTCCGCCGCCATTTCAGCAAATGCCCGCCGGAACGGCATCAGCACAAAATCCGGTGTCCGCTTCAGGCGCTCAAACAGCCGGCAGGTGACTTGGCTGTCGGTCCGTTCCAGCCACTGTTCAAACGAGATACCCATGGGGTATTCCAGGGCCAGTACCCGCACCGGACGGGAGTCATCCGTGTCGGGTATCGTTTTTCCATCACACCCCAGGGCATGCGCAGCAACGGGAAACAGCAGGCACAACACCAGCAGGATGCCGCCCGCCGGCAGCCGGATACCCTTACCCTTCACAGACCAGCCCATATAACCCTGTCCTCCACCCTGTATGCCCTCACTACCTGCCGGCAGACGGCTGGTAACGGTTGTCACAGATCACTGCATCCTCCGATGCCCCTTTCGGCCCCGGCGACTCAAGCGACAGAATGGAACGTTGCGGTTCCTGCTGCTCCAGCGCATACGCCGGGTCATGCCGCACCATCGCCCCGAAGTCACTCCCGGCACGCAGCTGTTCCAGCGCCGCCTCAAGCTCCCCGGCCAGTTGCTGCATGCCGGGGCGACCGACATTCACCACCAGACCGGTGGCGGCTATGGCAAAAGGCGTGGCAACACTGAAAAACCGGCCCGGTGCCACAGCACCGGAAATCTCTCCGATCCGGTCGCCGGTAAAGCGCTTCTCCTCGCCCGCCATGGCCAGCGCATAATCGGCCCGACCCAGGAGCAGAACGGCAAACTTGGCCTCGATATCCAGAGCGGAAATGATCTCCACATCATCCAGCCCGGTCATGCGGCTGAATATTCTGGGTCCCAGGGTGGCAATGCGCTTGCCGGCGAAGTCTGCCAGCGTAGTCGGCTCCTGCGCCTGCCGCGCTGTGGCGTAGTAATAAGCCAGCACCCGGTAATACCGGTAAGGGATCATCTTCAGGTGACAGCGGGTTTGGGGCTCAAAGATATAATCCGAGCCGAGCATGATGTCGATGTCGGCATTATCAGCCTCCATCTCGGCAAATGCCCGTGCATAGGGCAACAGCACCAATTCCGGCTTCAGGTACAGGCGTTCAAACAAGCGGCAGGTGAGCCTGCTGTCAACCCGCTCCAGCCATTGATCAAGCGTCAGTCCGAGCGGATATTCCAGCGCCAGCACCCTGACCGGGCGAGCGGCCTGTTCCGGGCTGCCCGCCCAGCCACAAACGGCTTTGGCACTTGAAACCAGTGGAAACAGCAGCAGTAGCAACAGAATGGCAAAACCCGAACAGACCGATGATTTGCGCTTCACAGCACCTCCGCGAGAACCCGAACCCTCCAGATACCCCGGGCAGAAAGGGGCAGAACCGAGCCTGTTTTACGGGGTCATTGTTCTGACAGGCTGCAGTTTGTTGATTTTCTCACAATCCGGGCAGGACAGGCAAAATTTTCATAAATAAAGCGGTAATGCCATGAAAATCTGTTGTAGACTGGCAGGCAGAAGCTGCAGATGCACGCCAGTCAGGTGCCACACCCCGAACCGGGAGATGTCCGGCAACCCTGTATCGGCAGGGACAGAGGAACAGAGGATATGTCGGACATTGCTGATGCGGTTGATGTTCATCCTGTCAGGCATCTACAGCCTGTTTTGCCAAAGGCTGCCTGTCCCAAGACAGTGCTGCGGTTGGTCATGCCTTGCCTGAAGTGCCAGATAATGGCTTTTTGAACATCCTGAATGCAGGGACTCTCCTATGGAAGCATTGACAGCAGAACTACTTCCAGTTGATCGGACTTTCCCGCCACCGGACAGGATCAAGATCCTGATCATTGATGATGAAGCCCCGTTGCTGAAATTTCTTGAAGGCATTCTGGTTAATGCCGGTTATACCGTCATTGCCGAGAAAAACCCGGTCAATGCGGTCAACCTCGCCATCTGCATGCAACCCGATATTATCGTGCTGGATGTCGTCATGCCGGAAATCGACGGGTTTACCATCTGCAGGCAGCTGAAACAGAATATTCTGTTCAAAAACATTCCCATCATATTTCTCACCATCTGTGACCAGATTGATGACAAAATCCGCGGACTGGAGTCCGGTGGGGTCGACTACCTGATCAAACCCCTGGACAGCCGCGAGGTACTGGCCAGGATCAAGAAGCATATCGAGATCAGCTGGGTCCGGCTCTCACTGGAAAAAACCATCAGGGAAAAAGAAAACCAGCTGCAGACCCTGAAATCAAAGCTCGACAGGGCCAGCAACTTCATCATTCACTTTGACTCACCCTATCAGAAAATCCTGAGCACACTGGAAATCGGCATTATAAAAATCAACAGGGACTTTACCTGTCTGGTGGCCAATGCCTCGGCGGCCCACCTGCTGGGCTATGCCGATCCGCAGGACATGATCGGCAGACCGATACTGCTCAAGCGGGAGAATGAAAACAAAAGGCAGTCCGACCTGCTGTCTGCTGCGGGAAAGCTCAGGAAAATCGTCGCCACCCGAAGAATCAGCCTCCTGACCAGAGACAACAGGCAGCTGCCGGTGGAACTGGACATGACCCCGATCAATGATGAAAATCCGGGCGAAACGGCAGTCATCAGCTTCAATGACATCAGCGTCGAAAGGTCGATGCAGCTGGGGGTCGCCTCACCAGCCTATAAAGACCCCCTGACCGGACTGGAGAACCGAACCGCCTTTCAGGAAATACTCAAACACGAAAACATGCTGAGCGGCAGTACCACATGTTCCCAAGCCGCCATTTTCATCGTCGACCTCGATTACTTCAAGGAAGTCAATGACAGCTTCGGCCACCTGACCGGTGATCAGGTCCTGTGCGAAATCGCCAACCGCCTCAGCAGCGCCATCCGCGAGCATGATCAGGTCACCCGCCTGGGCGGTGACGAGTTCGGCCTGCTGATACGCAACTTCAATACCCTTGATGACCTGGAGCAGCTGGCCAGACGGCTGATTGACAGAATCAGGGCACCCATCATCCTTCCCAACGCCACCGTCAACCTGTCCGCCTGTATGGGTATTGCCATTCTGGACTGCTACATGCCTCACATTGACGATATTTTCAACCGGGCCGACATGGCGCTCTACAAGGCCAAGGAGCACCGGCAACAAGGCTACTGCCTGTTCCAGAAAGAAATGCTGGATGAGCTTGAGGATGAACTGCTGTTGGCCAGGGAACTGCCTGAACTGCTGGAAAACAATCAGCTCTATGTCGAATACCAGCCCCAGTTCGCCGTCAACGACAGCCGCTATATCGGGGCAGAAGCCCTGGTGCGCTGGAATCATCCCAGCAAGGGCCGACTGCTGCCGGTCAGCTTTCTTCCCATTGCCGAGAAACGGGGCTTTCTGCGTAATATTTCCAATCATTCGCTGAAGAAAATCTGCGAACAGATTCATGAATGGAAAGGCCAGCACATTCAGTTCGGCAAAATTTCCGTCAATATTTGTGCGGCACAGCTGAATGACAGCAATTTCTTTGATGAAATCACCCTGCTGTTTGAGGAGTACGAGATCGACCCCAATGACCTGGTGTTTGAACTGACGGAAAATACCCTGTTCAGTACCAATGCACAGACCAAACAGAAGCTGTCCAAGCTGATCCAGCTGGGGGTCCGCTTTGCCATTGATGACTTCGGTGTCGGCTTTTCCTCAATGCAGTTATTGAAAGACCTGCACAGCGACATTATGAAGATTGACAAAAGCTTCATTGCAGAGATAGAAAGCAGCGAAAAAAGCCGGACCATCATCAAGTCGATTATTGACCTGAGCAAGAACCTGAAGATGGATGTGGTGGCTGAAGGGGTCGAGAACCGGAATCAGCTGAGCTTCCTCAAAGCCTGTGGCTGTGATTCTTTTCAGGGCTTCTACCAGAGCAAATCGGTCGACGCCAAAACCCTTGAGCAACACTTTCCCAGAGCCTGAAACCTCATGCAGACAGCAGACGAACTGGCGCACTATTCCATACCGGGCCTTGACCTGCAGGCGGGCCTGCAGCGTGCCGGTAATGCACCGGATGCCTATCTGCGCTTTCTGCACAGTGTGCATGAACACGGCAGGCACTACCGCAACAACCTGCAACAGGCACTGGTGGAACAGGACAACAGCAGACTGCATCAGCAGCTGCATGGGCTGCGCGGTGTTGCGGCAACGCTGGGTGCCGTCTCGCTCGCGCGGTCCTGTTCCCGACTGCTGGAGGAAAAAACCATTAGCCTGGGTGAAATCCCGCCCCAACTGATCAGCAGTGTGTTTCATGAGCTGGACCGGCTGCTGGCCGGTATCGGGCAGTCCGGCATTCTGACACACAAGCCCGTCATCCAGGCTCCCCAGAACCTTCAGGCCGGCCCGTTACAGGCTTTCACACTGGTTTTCATCGAAGATGATGCGGCACTGAGCCAGGTATTCCTCGGCGAGCTGAAGAAGCATTTCGGTGCCGTGGTCTGGCTGGGGAAAAAGCAGGAGGCCCTGGATTACCTGATACGGCAGGAAACCTTCACCCGCTCCATCATCCTGTGCGATGTGCAGCTGCCGGACGGTTCAGGTCTGGATGTCGCCAGAGCCATTTCCCGGCGGGAACCTGACACCCTGATCCTGCTGACCAGCGGTGCGGCCATCCCTGCAGAAGACCTGAGCGGTATCGAAAACAGCATTCAGCTATTGAAGCCGTTCAGCGTCATGGACATCCTGAACCTCGCCAAAGGACTCGCCTTTAACCTTCTTGGCCAGAAAACTGCCTAACTGCAGCAGGCTGATGGGGCGCTTCAGGCACAGGTCTGCAGCACTGCCATCAAAGGGCATTTCCGTCAGGGGGCTGCTGATCAGGACGGTAATGGCGTCAGGATGTGCCGTTTTCACCGCCTGCAGCAGTGTGCTGCCCGCCCCGTCAGGCAATGTGACCTCACTGATGACCACATCCGGGGCCGGTGACTCGCCAAGCCGGGCCATTGCCTTTTGATGTGTATTCACCACCGAGACCGTGGCCCCCTGGGAAACCAGAAACACACGCAGGATTTCACAGAAGTCGGTGTCACTGTCGACCACCAGTGAGCGCTGCCCGGCCAGGCTGTGCCCCGACAGGGACTGAGGCCGGTATTCCGAAGCCGTGTGATCCGGATTGATCGGCAGAATCAGGCTGAAATGGCTGCCCCCGGTGTCGACTTCCCGGTAGATAACCTGTCCGGCAATCTGCTGAACAAAATTATTCAGGGTCCATAACCCGAGTCCGGTCCCCCCCTGGCCCGACTTTGTCGTGAAAAACGGCTCAAATAATTTCGAACGCATGGAAGCCGGAACCCCCGGTCCATTATCAATCACATCAATACAGACATAGGTATTATCCTTATTCAGCTGATGCCGGATTTTAAGCTGCGGTGGCAGGTTCCGGATAATAACGGAAATATCCCCACCACTTTCATCCAGTGCCTCATTGGCATTCTTCACCAGATTGATAACGGAGGACAGCAGCATTTCCTTGTTGATACTCAACTCCGCACGGGTCAGGCATAACACCACCAGACTGTTTTTCCTGCTCACCAGAACCGGCAGAATCTCTTCCAGTTCGGCACCGAATACATCCATTCTCAGCATGGGTGCCGATTGCGCCGTTTTTCCGGAATAGCGCAGCAGCTGCCGGGTCAGCAGGCTGGCATTGTGAACCGAACGTTCGGCAACCCGCAGCCGCTCCCTGACTTCATTGGGCAGGGCATCGGATGCCGAAATCAGTTCAATGGCCCCCGAGATGACCACCAGTGAATTATTGAACTCATGGGTAATGCTGCTGACCTGCCTGCCGAGCGACTCCATGCGCATGGCTTCCAGCAGGCGCAGATTGACGACCTCCGCCTCCCGCATCATGGTGACGACCTTGCCGATATGATGCTGCAGTTCATAGCCCAGCTGGTTCACCGCCGAGACCACATCATCAATTTCATCCCAGCCGGCATAGGCAAACGTGTTGCGGTCTATTTCCAGCTTTTCCACCGGCACCCGCAGCGTTTTTCCGGAAGCGACAAAATGGCTGATGGTTTCCAGGTGCTTGTTGACCAGCATGCGGAAAGCAAAAAAACCAAACAGCAGCAGACTGATCGACTTGACAAAATTGCTCAGCAGGCGGGTGGTGGCAAACTGGTAGACCTGTCGGAACGCCCAGTCAAGGTCGGCATAAAGCACCAGATCACCCAGGTAGTTGTTTTTTCCGCTTGCCCGGATATAAACCGGTACGTCGCTTTTGATGATCACATCACCGGTCGGTACCACGCCTGAACTCAGCATCAGGGTATCACTGTTGATTTCCACGGCCATGACACGCTCATCCAGCGTGATACCATCCAGAATCAATTGAGCCTGAACCTCGTTATACTCCCACAGGGAACGGCTCAATGCACTCAGGTAAGTGGTACTGATGCGGTCCAGGGTATGATTCAGGTCATACCGCAGCCCCAGGTAATAGTCGTATATCTCGGCTGTCGTTATAATCAGTGACAGGGTGGCCCCGAACAGGATGGTCCAGGTCAGATACTGACGGGACAGGGGGGAAGAGAAAACCTTTCTGCCCTGATAATGGATTACTGGCATGTCAGATGTCCGTGCAAAGGGGCACAACATATTTGCTAACGGCTTCGGCAAGCAGAATCAACCCCTGACTGGCCGGATCGGGGTAACATGGAAAAACGGGTATAAGCCTGCCCATGCCTGAAGCATACAAGGCTTCATTGGCCTGTCATAGCGGTGCATGACGGTAACAGTATGCCAATAGACCCTGCGCCCTGACTCCTGCGTGGCAGTCACAGACAGGTATTCGGCAGATTGTAAACAAATTGGTCTTAAAAATGATCATTTCGACTTGTTAAAAGTAAAAAAAAGCATTATTGTCAACAAAAGTTGCAACAGCCAACTTGTCGCCCTTGTTTGTGCCTATCCGGCACGCAGGCAATGAGGAGTTACCTTCAGTAAGGTGAGGAGACCTAGCATGAGCTACAAAGCCGAATACCAACGTTCCATGGATGATCCGCAGGGGTTCTGGCGTGAAAAGGCCGAGGCCCTGAAGTGGTTTACGTTCCCGAAAACCATTCTGTCCCAGGATGAGCACGGCATCTATCGCTGGTTCAAGGATGGTGAGATGAACACGGCCTACATGGCGCTGGACCACCATGTCGAGGAGGGTCGGGGCGAACAGCCGGCACTGATTTACGACTCACCGGTCAGCAATACCAAAACCCGCGTGACTTACCGCGAGCTGCGTGACCAGGTGGCCAGAACCGCCGGCATGCTGCGTGACCTGGGTGTTGAAAAAGGCGACCGGGTGATTGTCTACATGCCCATGATGGTGGAAGCCGTGGTGGCCATGCTGGCCTGCGCACGTCTGGGAGCGGTGCATTCCGTGGTATTCGGCGGGTTTGCACCACCGGAACTGGCAGTGCGGCTGGAGGATGCACAACCCAGGGTCATCCTCTCCGCCTCCTGCGGCATCGAGATCAGCCGCATTATCGAGTACAAGCCGCTGCTGGACAAGGCCATCGAACTGTCCTCACACAAACCGGATGCCGTGGTGATCTGGCAGCGCCCACAGGCCAAAGCCAGCCTGAACGGCGAGCGGGATCATGACTGGGCCGAACTGGTGGCCAAAGCCGAACCGGCTGATCCGGTCCCGGTCAAGGGAACCGACCCGCTGTATATCCTGTATACCTCCGGCACAACCGGCAAACCCAAGGGCGTGGTGCGGGAAAACGGCGGTCATGCCGTGGCCATGAACTACTCCATGCAGGCCATCTACAACGTGGATAAAGGCGATGTGTTCTGGGCCGCCTCGGATGTGGGCTGGGTTGTCGGCCATTCCTACATTGTCTATGCACCGCTGCTGCGGGGCTGCACCACCATTGTCTATGAAGGCAAGCCCATCATGACACCGGATGCCGGGGCATTCTGGCGCGTGTGCGAAGAATACGGGGTCAAAACGCTCTTCACGGCCCCGACCGCCTTCCGCGCCATCAAGAAGGAAGACGCCAACGGCAACTTCCTCAAGCAGTATGACCTGAGCAAACTGACCACCATTTTCTCTGCCGGAGAACGCCTGGACCCGCCAAGCCAGGAGTGGCTGATGGAAAAATCCGGCAAGCCGGTCATCGACCACTGGTGGCAGACCGAAACCGGCTGGGGCATTACCGCCAACCTGCGCGGCATTGAGCCGATGCCGATCAAACTGGGTTCCTCCACCGTGCCGACCCCCGGCTTCAATGTGCAGATTCTGGATGAAGGCGGTCAGCCGCTGGCTGCCGGTCAGCAGGGCTACATTGCCATCAAGCTGCCACTGCCGCCGGCCTGTCTGGCCACGGTCTGGGGCAATGTGGACAAATTCAGGGAAAGCTACCTGTCCATGTTCCCCGGCTATTATGCCAGCGGGGATGGCGGCTATATTGACGAGGATGGTTATGTCTTCGTCATGGGCCGGGTCGATGATGTCATCAATGTCGCAGGCCACCGCCTGTCCACCGGCGAGATGGAAGAAGTGCTGGGCGGTCATCCGGCGGTTGCCGAATGTGCCGTGATTGCCCGTGACGATGACCTCAAGGGCCAGATTCCCATGGGGCTGGTGGTGCTGAAATCCGGGGTGGAGGTCGACGAGGCGGTACTGGGCAAGGAACTGGTGCAGATGATCCGCAGCAGTATCGGTGCCATCGCCTGCTACAAGGATACCTACATCGTCAAGCGCCTGCCGAAAACCCGCTCGGGTAAAATCCTGCGCAAAAACATGCGCCAGATGATCAATGGTCAGGCCTATATCGTGCCTTCCACCATTGATGATCCGGGCATCATGCCGGAGCTGGAAGAACTGCTGACGCAACGGGGTGTGATCGGATAAAGCCCCCGCCAATACCTTTCACCCCTCATCGCCTGTCGCCGGGGGGTGTTTACGTCAGCCTGGTACTGCCGCCTGGTGTTGCCCCCTGCTCCACCGGTACCAGGCGCGGAAAATACAGCGCCAGCCCCACACCCCGCAGCAGCAGAAACAGCATCAAGGCCCCCCACAAGGCATGATTCCCGCCATGGGGCAGCCATACCCAGGCCACCACCACATACACCAGCCAGGCCAGTATCACGGTATCACGCATCAGCCGTGTTTCCGTTGCCCCGATATAGATGCCATCCAGCTGATAACTCCAGACCGCGACCAGCGGGGCCAGCACCAGCCACCAGCGGTACTGCCCGGCAACCGCCAGCACCGCAGGAATATCGGTCATCAGCCTGATAATCGCTTCTCCCAGCAACGCATAGCTCAGGCTGATACCGGCAGCGACCAGCAGCGCCCACCAGGTGCTGGCACGCACCGCCTGCAGAAACGCCACCCGGTTCCGGGCACCGTAAGCGCCGCCCACCAGCGCTTCTGCTGCATGGGCAAAACCATCCAGCCCATAGGCAATCATCTGCAACATATTGATCAGGATGGCATTGGCAGCCACCACCACGGTTCCCAGCTGGGCACTCTGGCGGGTGAAAAAGAAAAAGGCACTGGTCAGAAACAGGGTGCGGATGAACAGATCGGCATTCACCGCCAGCAGACGCCGCAAGGCCCCCGGCTCCAGCAAGGCCGCCCGGCCCGGCCAGTGCAGAAAACCCCGCACCAGCCACAGGCCGACACCGGCAGCCAGGTATTCACTCGTAACCGACGCCAGGGCGACGCCGGCCACCCCGGCATTGAAAAACCACACCAGCACCACATCCAGCACGATATTGGTCAGGTTCAGCACCAGTTGCAGCAGCAGGGCCAGACGCATCCGCTGCAGCCCGATCAGGCAGCCCAGCAGGGTGTAGTTGATAAAAGTGGCCGGTGCACTCCAGATGCGAATGGCAAAATACGCCCGGGCATGCCCGGCAATGTCCGAATCCGGGCTCATCAGCCAGAACGCCATCCGGCCAATCGGCACCTGCAGGAGAATCAGCGCCAGCCCCAGCACAATGGCCATCAGCAACGGACGCATCAGGGCCAGACTGACGCCCTGGCTGTCCCTGCCCCCATGAGCCTGAGCCACAAAACCGGTCGTGCCCATACGCAGAAAGCCGAATACCCAGAACACACTGCTGAAAATCACGGCCCCGACAGCCACTGCCGCCAGATAGGCCGGGTCATCCAGGCGTCCAACCACAGCCGTATCCACAATACCGACCAACGGCACCGACAGGGTGGAAAGAATAATCGGCCAGGACAGGCTCAATACCCGCCTGCGCCAGGCACGCGGTGTTCGGGGAAAATCGTCAGTAATCATGTTTTCAGTGACTCAGTCTATCCGTACGGCCTTTATCACCGCCACCTCATCTCGCCGCATCAGGGTTGAGCAGTGCCTGCCGGTCGATTTTACCGGTACCGGTCTTGGGCAGGGTTGATGGATACTCAAACAGGCGCGGTGATTTGTAAGGGGTGAGCATGGCTTTCACATAATCGCGCAGCTTCCGGGTCTGGGCCTCATCCGCCGTCACACCATCCACCAGCACCACAATGGCACGCAAGGCCATACGCCGGTCTTCCAGCTGATGAGCCAGCACGGCACACTCATGCACATCCGGGTGCTCGTTCAGGCAGCGCTCCACTTCCAGCGGCCAGACCCACTGACCCGATACCTTGATCAGGTCATCGGCCCGCCCCTGAAAATAATAATAACCGTCACGCTCGATAAAACGGTCACCGGTATTGATCCACTCCCCCTGCATGGTGGCACGGGTTTTGTCCGGACGGTTCCAGTAGCAGGGTGCCGAAGACTGGCCGCGCACCCGCATGATCCCGTCCTCACCTGCCGGAACCGGTTCACCGGACGGCGTTTCCAGACGCACTTCATACCCCGGAACACAAGTGCCTGCCGCCCCGGAACGATGATCATCCAGCGGATTGGAAAGGTAGACATGCAAAAGCTCGGTAGACCCCAGCCCTTCGGTGGGACCATGCCCTGCGAGCCGTTTCCAGGCCTGGTAAATGTCTTCGGAGAGAATTTCAGCCGCCGACATGGATTGACGCAGGGAAGACAGGTCACGTGTTTCCACACCGGGGCTGCGGGCCAGCGCGGTATAAAGGGTGGGCAGCCCGAAAAACACCGTGGGCCGATAGCGCTCAATGGCATCCAGCACGGCATCCGCCGTAGGCTGGCCCGGCAGGTACAGGGTGGTTGCCCCGACAGAAAACGGAAAAGTGATCGAATTGCCGAAACCGTAGGCAAAGTAGGTTTTGGGTACCGAAAAGCAGATGTCATCCGGATACAGCTTCAGGACATGTGCTCCGAATGAAGCCTGGGTATAGGCCATGTCGTGATGCAGGTGGACAATGCCCTTGGGCCGCCCGGTGGAGCCGGAGGAATACATCCAGAATGCCATGTCATCCGCCGTGGTATCGGCCACTGCCAGTGCGGTCGGCTGATCCTGCAGGAAGGCATCGGCTGTCACCAGCCCGCTGCCATCACCGGATGAAGTATTGCCATTGACCACTACCACGGTTTCCAGAGCCGTGTCCTGACGGGTTTCGGCACCAAAACAGGTTGCCAGTGATGCCTCGGTCAGCGCTATCCGGGCACTGGAATCCTGCAGAAAATACTGCAGCACATCCGTCCGGGTCTGGATATTCAGCAGGACCGGCACAAAACCGGCCCGCACCGCCCCGAAAAAAGCCGCCGGATAGACCGGTGTATCATCCAGAAAAAAGGCAATGCGCTCACCACGCATCAGCCCGGCAGCCTTGAAGGCATTGCCCCAGCGTCCGGCTTCAGCCACCAGCGCCCGGTAGGTCATTGAACCGGCCGGTCCGATCAGGGCCGGCTTGTCCGGATTGCGTGCCAGATTCTGCCACAGGATTGCCGAACAATTCGGATGCGCGTGTTTATCAAAACCGATCTGGCGTGCACCGGGCGTCTCATCGGGTACCGGATCGCTAATCACGCCGGCAGCGGCAGTTTCCGCCTCGTACCGCGCCATGAACCCCGGAGCCAGCCGGCGCAGCCGTTCCCTGTCGACCCGTCCCGAGCGGGTGATATAGTTGAAACCGAATTCCAGTGGCGGCAGTTTCATTTTCTCCCCGAAGGACTCGTACCAGTTGGCCGAGGTATTGGCCGCATCCACAATCTTGCGGGCAATCGGTGGCCGTTCCCGGTTATAGGCAGCCAGCGCCTGATCCACATCCCGATGCGCAGCCAGTGCATGCACCAGGGCAATCGCATCCTCCATCGCCAGCCGGGTACCGGAACCGATGGAAAAATGTGCCGTATGGACCGCATCCCCGAGCAGCACATGCCGCCCGGCAACCCAGTTGTTGCACCACAGGCGCGGGAACTGCCGCCACATCGAGTTGTTGGTGATCAGGGCAGTCCCCTTGAGTACCGCCGAGAACAGGTCGGAACAGACACGGGCACTGCTCGCCTCATCCATGGCATCAAAACCATAAGCCCTGTAGACCGCATCGCTGCACTCAACAATGAAGGTACTCCGGTCGGGAGCATAGCGGTAATGGTGGGCGTTCAGCGCCCCCTTGTCGGTTTCGATAAAGGTCTGCGTCAGGGTGTCAAACGGGATGGTGGCACCGAACCAGGCGAAATGATTGTCAAAGTGCTCAATGGTCGGCTCGAACCCGGCTTCAAAGGTACGCCGTACCCGTGAATTCAGGCCGTCAGCCCCGATGATCAGGTCGGCTTCCAGTTCATCTACAGCCGTCACCGGTGTGCCGAAGCGTAATGGGATGGCCAGAGCCTGGGCCCGGCGGCGCAGAATTTCAATCAGCTCCAGACGCCCGATGGCAGAAAAACCCACCCCATCCAGCACCACCTGTCCCTGGGGGTGATTCAGGGTCATATTGCGCCAGCGTTGCATGTGTGGCGTGACCAGCGCGTGGGTTTCCGGATCGTCGGCATTGAGAAAATCCAGCGCCTGATCCGAGAATACCACCCCGAAGCCGAAGGTCGCTCCCTGCGGGTTCTGCTCCGTTACGCGCACCTGGACTTCGGGTAGCAGACGCCGTAACAGAATCGCGGTATAAAGTCCCGCCGGACCGGCTCCGATGATTTCAACACGGGATAGCTGACTCATGGTTCTCCTCCATAATGCAATGCTTCGGCACCTCCCTGGCAATACGGTGTTCCGACGATACGTCAGGGGGCCTCTGAACAGTTTCCATGAAACCGGTCACGGCAAGTAATAATGAATCGGGATGGAGCCATATCTTTTTGAGTATACCGTATCCGGAGCAAGGCCTCCTGATCATTCCGGCTGTCAGGCCAGCCATACAGGAATCCGGTGGCAAAGGCATCATCGGCATCTTGGCTCCCCTGCCACGATTATTCAGCCAAAAAAATCATCAATTTTTTCCAGGGTAGGCTATATTCATCAGGCAGCTTTCCGTGCAAGAAGAAGGCTGATTCGTTATTTGAAAAGGATTTTTATCATGAAAAAGACCCTTCTGGTTACTGCCATCATGCTGTTCTCCGCCAACGCTTTTGCCGAGGCCGAATGTGCCCGGGAGACACTGACTGACCTGCGGGCCCTGACGCCGGAACAGGCGGATGTCTGTGCCAAGGCAACCGAGGTTGACCTGACGGGAAAATATGACAGCCTGCAGGTAAAATTCAAGGAGATCGGTAATGACCTTGAAGACATCCTGAAGTCTTCGCAGCAGAACTGGGTGGACATGCGGGAACATAACTGCGCCATCGTCAATCAGGTGATTCCGACTGATGAAATATATGGCACCAATGCCATCCGCGCCCGTAATATCTGCTACATCATCATGAATACCCAGCGCAGTGACTTTCTGGCACTTTATCTGTAAAAAACCGGCAAAAGCCAAAGCCAAAGCCAAAGCCAAAGCCCGCGACATTGCCATGGCTGGCGCGGGCTTTGGCCATGCCTAGCCCGCAGGCACCCGCAGCGTTGCCGGTGCCTGCGTCCGGTTCAACAAGGCCAGTACCACAATCGCCGGCAGCGCCAGCAAGGCAAATGCCATGCCCACACTCTGCCAGGCCGCGATATATCCGACCATGACCGGCAAACCCAGCGCCGCCAGACGCGACCCCATGGTCATGGCTCCCAGCATGGCTGCACCGCCACGACGTGATGCCCGGGCCGCGTTGTCATACATGGTCGGGAAAAATACCGAAACCCCAAGCCCCGCCAGTACCAGCCCGGCAAACACCCCGTAGACCTGATCCACAAAAGCCACAACAGCAATCCCCAGAAACGCCAGCAGGCAGGCCACGGACAGGGTGCGCGCCTGCCCGAAACGGTGCATGACCTCATCCCCGCCCAGCCGCCCGATCATCATGCCGGTACCGAAAACAACAAACCCGAAGCTGGCCAGCTGGTGCGACTGCTGCAGGTCATCACGAATCCGGAAGGCCGACCAGTCGCTGCTGATCAGCTCCGGGGTGATAGCCGCTGCACCAAGCACGGCAAAAATCCCCATACGTCCCCACTGCGCCATACGTCCAACGGTCTCGGTATGCGGCTCCGGCTCGGCCAGCGGCTGCTTCAACCCCATGACCACATAAGCCAAAAGTCCGGCAGAAATCAATGCCAACATCAACAGTTGCTGCTGCAGGCTCCAGCCCAGCGCAATCGCTGCCGCCGCCCCCAGACTGCCGCAGACGGTGCCGATGCTCCACAGGCCATGCAGCCGGTTCATCACCGGCTTGCGCGCCCGGGCGGACAGCTGCGACCCCTGGATATTCATGGCTACATCCACATAGGCATCCAGTGTCGCCATCGCAGCCAGTATCAGGGCAAAAACCCCGAGTGTGGGGCTGAAGGCAATGAGGCCGACAGCCGCAATCAGCAGCACGGCACCAAAGACCATCACGTGCTTGAGGTTGAAACGACGGCAGACCCAGTCCACCGTCAGGCTGCCGAAAATACCACCCAGCATGGCCATACTCATGGCCTGGCCGAGCGCTTCAATGCTCACACCCAGCTGATCACGCAACTCGGGCAGACGTGGCACCAGTGAAGAGAACAACACACCGTTGAGCCAGAATTGCAGGGCAATGGAACGCAATGCCCGTACATCAACAGGATTGGATTTCATTAACGTTAAAACCGCTTTGGAAAACGGTATCTTAGCAGATGATCCTGCTGTCCTGCCAAACAGAAAATCCTATCCGGGGACAGAATGATATCCCTCGCCCGAAAGCGGCCACGACACGACCGGCCAGTTCCGCCGCTGTTGGCATTCTCCCTGCCGATTCGATATATTGGGCACGGTAAAAAATCAGGGTCAGTTACGGAACCTGCATGAAAACACTGCTCCATTCGCCAATCTGGTTTTTCCAGCTTTTCACCACCGCCAAATCCTTCAGCGCCAACCCGATTCTCGGCAGCCCGCTGCTGAACCGGCTGGGTCTGCATGTGCTGCGTGTGGTACTGGCGCATCTGGTCATGCAGTCACGCATGTGGCTGCTGCACTGGCGCATTGACCCGGCCGACCGCAAAAGCTTCCGGGAACAGGGTTTTATCATGAAACCGAATTACTTTGCAGCAGATGATTTCCAGCGCATGGAACAGGAACTGCGCCACTATCAGGGCCACAGCCGTACCTATCTGCAAGGCGATACCCGCACCCTGCGTACCCTGCTCCCGCCCGAGGCGCTGGAGCAGCTGCCCTGGACCCGCAAACTGCTGGGCAACCCGGCTTTGCTGCGCCTTTTGTGCTATACCAATGGGCATCAGCGTCATCCGCTGTTCAACACCGAACAGATTTTCAATGGCACTCGCACGGGGGCCGGGGAAGACCCGCAGAAAAAACTGCATGTGGATACTTTCCACCCCACCATGAAGTTCTGGCTTTATCTGGATGATGTCGATCTCCATAACGGTACCTTTGTCTATATTCCCGGCTCCCAGCGCCTGAGCTGGAAACGCCTGCAGTGGGAATACCGCATGAGTATCCGTGCCCGTACCCTGCCCGACCTCTACGCCACCCGCGGCTCATTCCGGGTTACGGAACAGGACCGGCAGGCGCTGGGACTGCCGGAGCCACGTGCCTTTGCGGTACCGCGCAATACCCTGCTGATCGCCAATACCTTTGGCGTACACGGGCGTGGCAGGGCGGATCCCGGCAGCACCCGGCTGGCACTGTGGGGCATGGGGCGCACCAATCCTTTCCTGCCGTTTCCGGGCACGGGCCTGCCGGTGTTCAACCGCCTGCAATACCGGGTACTGGCGTGGCTGGAAAACAGGAAATAAGGCCCCGGCATCATCCGGCCCGACCGGTCCGGAGTCAGCCACCGAACCGGTTATTATCCCGGCTTGAGTGTTTAGCGGAAGTCACTGCATGAAATTTGCCACCTTCAATCTGTTCCAGTTCGTTGCTCCCGGTTATTACTGGTATGAGCGTCACCCGCGCTGCACCTATACCGCAGCCGAATGGCAGCAGAAGCAGCGCTGGGTCGGCAATCGCCTCCGGGATATGGATGCCGATGTGGTCGGGTTCCAGGAGGTGTTCAGCATCCCGGAGCTGAAGGCCCTGTGTCAGGAGGCCGGCTATCCGCATGTGGCCATCAGCGACACACCGAAGACCCGGCCCGATGATGCGCAGGTGTTTGAGGCATCGGTCGTGGCATTGGCCTCGCGCCATCCACTGGAACGGGTGGGAACCGTGATGCCGGCCCCTGAAGTCATGGCCACCCTGCACCTGGGGGCGGATTTTGCCTTCAGCCGCAACCCGGTCAGTGCCGATGTGCTGTTCCCGGATGATACCCGTGTCACAGTGCTGGTTGTGCACCTCAAATCCAAACGCCCGACAACCGAAACCGTGGCCTATGCGGAGGACACTCGCTGGCCTGAGCGGGTGCGTGATACCCTGGAGCGGCTGTCACGCGGCAATGTCGCCTCCATGCTGCAACGCGGGACTGAGGCCACCCTGCTCTACCATCATGCCTGCCGGCTCTGGGCCCGCTCACGCGCCTGGCCGGTGGTGGTGCTTGGTGACATGAATGACGAACCCGATTCACCGGCCTTGGCGGCCCTGACCATGCGTGAACGCATCCAGCAGATCGGTACCACGGATGCCGAATACTGGCCCGAGGAAGTCAAGCGCTACCTGCACGATCATCGCCTGACCGACAGTTTCCGGGTCGCGCCCAACATGCGTCAGCGAGTGCGCCCGTTCACCCATGTCCATCGCGGGCGTGGGGACTGCATTGATCACATTTTGGTATCCAACGCCCTGAATCCGCTCAATCCGGCAGCAGTGGCCGAAGTGGCACATTATCAGGTCTGGAACCAGCACCTGGAACAGGACGGGACCGACAACCGCCTGCAATCAGATCATGGTCAGGTCTGCATCGATATCATTCCCGCCCTGCGTCCCGACAACACCCCGCCGAACCCGGCCATCCGCACTCCGCAGGACGTGATGACCCGGCAGGATTTCGTCGACCTGGCCGGGGGCGTATTCCAGTCCCACAAGCATTTCCGCCAGTGGGGCAGCCAGGATAAATGGGAGCAGTTCTGGTCCTTCTTCTTTGATACCCGCCACGGCTGGGTTCCTTCCGTCTATGGCAGCACGCCGGTGGATGAGCTGTACCAGAAACAGAAGCACAGTATTGAGCATGTGATCCCGCGTGACTTTCTGGACCGTTACCTGACCCGCCAGCGCTGTCCGCGTCAGGTGCGCTATGGAGCCAGTATCAATCCGCTCAATTTTGCCCCTTCCGAGCGCGGTCTGAACGCCAAACGCTCCAACTTTCCGTTTGATCTGGACGGCGACCGGGTGGTGCGTCCGCGCCACATGAAGCTGGACCCGGAAAGCTACAGCAGCGGGCTGGATGCCGACAATGAATGGGTGATTCCATCCCGCAATCGCGGTGATATTGCCCGCGCCATTCTGTACATGCTGCTGGTCTACGAAATCGACGAGCTTTATAACCGCCATATCGATACCCTGGTGCACTGGGCCAGGATTGATGCCCCCAGTGCCTGGGAAATCGCCTACAACAACTGGGTTCATACCCGGCTCGGTATCCACAACCCCTTTATCGATGAGCCCCAAAAGGCACTGATCCTGCTCAATAACCGGGAACTGATCCAGTCGATCGGGGTACGGGACTGAAAGCCGGCCTGCCCTGATGGTCCAGGCGCTCGGGACCATCAGGGAACCATCCATCACCTGCCGGTAACCATCCGGTACATTCCCCCATCCTGCCGATACCCGAGTCGTACTACAGTTCAGGCTACCCTTGCTTCCGACAATGCGAAAGCGCCAATTTTCGAGAGTCAAACCAATGGATTATTTCAACAGCACCGGTCGTCCGGCAACCAGTACCAACTTCAGTCCATGGACAGGCTCAACCAGTCCGTCCACCACCTCAGTATCCTGGAACAACAACCAGAATCCGGTATTCAGCCAGAATGATCAGCAGCAGCTGTTACTGACACTCATTCTGCAGTTGCTGGCCCAGCTGACCCAGCAACTGCTCAGCCAGCAGGGCGGCAATCAGTCACAGGCCGATACGGGCAGCAGCCCGTCACAAGCCAGTCAGGCAGCTAACGGCCAGCAGAGCAGCACACGCGCAGACACAGGGTCGGAACCAGACACAACAGCAGCACCTGCGCCGACACCCACTCAGACTCCAGCGCCTGCGCCGACACCTACCCAGGCTCCGGTACCAACCACGGCTCCAGCGCCTGCCCCGATCCCGGTGCCCACTCCGACTCCTGCACCACCACTGTCTCCTGCTCCAGCTCCGACACCCACGCCAGCGCCAACTACAGCTCCGACACCCACGCCAGCTCCGACTACGGCTCCAGCGCCTGCTCCGATCCCGGTGCCCACTCCGATTCCTGCACCACCACTGTCTCCTGCTCCAGCTCCGACACCCACGCCAGCTCCGACTACGGCTCCAGCGCCTGCTCCGATTCCGGTGCCAATTCCAGCACCAGCGCCAGCACCGACACCCACGCCAGCTTCTGCGCCAGCACCAACTACGACTCCGGTACCCACGCCAGCTACAGCCACGGCAGCCGCTGCCAATGGCCAGAAGGTCATTGATGTCTATCTGCTGGGTGGCCAGTCAAATGCTTCGGCACTGGGTGCGAAACGTCTGGAAAGTGCACTGGAAAATACCCTCGGTGCTGATACCGACACCCATCAGACCAATGTCTTCTCCTATGCCGTAGGCGCTACCAACCTCTACAGTCAGTGGAAAGGCGACGGTACTGCGGATGCCGGCAAGGATGGCCCGATGTATAAAACCTTCCAGTCCCGGCTCGACAGTTATATGAACAAACTGCGTCAGGACAATCCTGATGCCCAGATCAATATCAAGGGCATGTTCTGGCATCAGGGTGAATCCGATGCCATTGCCAACCGGGGAGCCCAGTACGAGGAAGACCTGACCCGCTTCATTCAGGATGTACGCGCCACCACCGGCGTTAATGACCTGCCTTTCATGATCGGACGCCTGAACGCCATCAGAAATCATGAACCGATCCAGCAGGCCCAGGATGCCGTCGGGGCCAAAGACCCCAATGCAGTTTCCGTGAATCTGGAAGCCCTGCAGCCCATGGCCTCCGGCGTACACTTCACCAAAGCGGGTTACGACACCATGGCCCAGCTGTTTGCCGAAGCTTACAAGGCCGGTTTCACGGCCTGATTCTCACAAAATGACAGTGATACCGGCTCTCCCGGCATCACTGCCAGCGCCAGGCACTCATGTCCCGATGAGCAAAGGCTCCAGCCCTGCCCGGTGGCACCGGAAGCCGCCAGCAGCAGCCCGGACTGGGGTGGCAGTTGCGGCTGCCACTCCCACCAGCCATCCCGCAGCACCGCCCCGTCACCCGGCTCCATACCGGCTCCCGACCCCTTGACACGGGCCTGCAGCAGCTGCAACCCGGCCTTCGAGACCTGCCAGTCCTCCTGCCAGCCGGTTTTTTCCACTGAGTGGGTCCAGGACAGTGTGAACAACGACACGGCCAGGGTCAGGGTTTTACCGGCTGTGACAACACACAGGCTCATCCGGCTGCCAGTGCCGGTTTGCGCGACCGCTGCCAGACCAGGAACCCGAACAGCAGGCTCAGGGCCAGACCCAGCTCATCCGTGACGGGCAGTGCTGCCACCAGACTGAATGCTGCCGCCATGGCCAGCAGGCGTAGTGGCCAGCCCAGATGTACTGCCAGAAATCCGATCACCGCGGCCCCCCAAAGCCCGATGGCCAGTACCGCCTTGAACACGATGTAGGCCACAGCCAGCGGATAACCGATGCTGGCTGCCAGCGGTCCGCCATCCTGCAGCATGAGTGCCGGGGTATAAACAGCCATGAAGGGAATGACGAATCCGGCAGCAGCCACCTTGATGGCCTCCATGGAAATTTTCAGGCCGTTTTCACGGGCAATCGGTGCTGCGGCGAAACAGGCCAGTGCTACCGGCGGGGTCAGGTCGGCCAGAATGCCGAAATAAAACACGAACATGTGACTGACGATCAGCGGCACCCCCAGCGCCAGCAGAGCCGGGCCGGCAATGGAGGAAGTGATGATGTAGTTGGGAATGGTGGGAATCCCCATACCCAGCACAATGCAGGTAATCATGGTCAGCACCAGCGACAGAAACAGGCTCTTGTCCCCGACGGACACGATAAACTGGCCGAAAGTATTGGCGGCCCCGGTCAGCGTCATGGTACCGATAATAATACCCACAATGGCACAGGCCACCCCGACCGGCAGCGCGGTTTTTGCCCCTTCCGCCAGCGAATCGCGACAGACTACCAGGGTTTCACGTCCCCCTTTGAGAAACGCATTCCACGCAATCAGTACCAGCAGCGCGATAATCAGTGCCGTCATGCCGAAGCGGAAAAAAGCCGCAGCCACCAGCCCGAGCCCGATCCAGAAGATAATGCGCAGGACTCCCTGCGGCAGACCCAGCACCGCCGAGCCACCCAGAATCAGCAGGACCGTCAGCGCCAGACCGACCGTTCCGGCAAACAGCGGTGTATAGCCGGAAAACAGCAGCGAAACCAGCACCAGCAGGGGCAGCAGCAGATACCAGCGCTTGCGCAATGCATCACGCACCGAAGGCAGCTCGGCATCGCTCAGGCCCTTGAGCCCGTACTTCCCGGCCTCCAGGTGCACGATCCAGAAGGCACTGGCAAAATACAGCATGGCCGGAATCAGGGCTGCCATGACAACCTGGTGATACTCCACGCCCAGTGTCTCGGCCATGATGAAAGCGACCGCGCCCATGACCGGCGGCATGAGCTGCCCGCCCATGGACGAAGTCGCTTCCACACCACCGGCAAAAGCCGCCCGATAGCCAAAGCGTTTCATGAGCGGAATGGTGAACTGCCCGGTTGTGACCACATTGGCCACTCCCGAGCCGGAAATGGTCCCCATCAGCCCGGAAGAAATCACCGAAACCTTGGCAGGACCGCCGCGCCGATGGCCAACAAGCCCCATGGAAATATCGGTAAACAGGGTGATCATCCCGGCTTTTTCCAGAAAAGCGCCAAACAGGATGAACAGGAAAATATAGGACGAGGATACAAAAACCGGAATGCCGTAAATGCCCTCGGTCCCGAATGTCATGTGATCAATCACCTGGAAAAAATCATAGCCACGGTGATTAAGGGGGGATGGCAGGTACTGTCCGAATAAGCAGTAGGACAGAAAAAGACCGGCAATAATGGGCAGGGCCGGCCCCATAACCAGCCAGGTGGCAATAAACAGGGTCACAAGTGCCGTGACTCCCACCACAATATCACGCGGCAGCGGATCACCGGCACGCATCAGCAGCGGCACATATTCAAACCACTGGTAAGCCGCAACGGCGACCCCGGCAAATGCCAGCACCCAGCCCAGCACACGATACCCGCCATTCCAGCCACCGGCCTCGGCCATAAGCGGAAATACCAGCAGCATCAGAAAACCGACATGCACGGCGCGCACCACCTGACTGGGCAGATCCAGCAGGTGCGCGGCTGTCAGTATCTGAAAGGTTGAAAAAGCGACCGCCAGCCAGAACAGCAGGCGTCCGGTGGGGGTGGCAGGAAAACTGCCACCCAGCGCATCATGAGCGGACTGGCTCACATCAGGCCCTTTTCCTTGTAAAAGCGCTCAGCACCCGGATGCAGTGGTACCGGCATCCCCTTGATGGCATCTTCCAGCTTGATGGCACTGGCAGCCTTGTGGGCCGCCACCAGGGTTTCCAGATTTTCAAACAGCAGTTTGGTCATCTGGTAGGCGGTTTCATCCGATACATCGGCATTGGTGATCAGGAAATTCACCACCGCAACGGTTTCCACATCTTCGTCCTGGCCCTCATAGGTTCCGGCCGGAATGGTCGCAGCAATGTAAGGTGCACCAAGCTTCTCCGCTACCGCCGCCGGTACTGCCACCATATTGATGGACAGCGAGGTGGACAGGTCTTTCAGGGAGGCAACCCCAAGACCGGCAGACTGCAGGGTGGAGTCGAGCTGACGGTTCTTGATCAGCTCCACCGATTCGGCAAACGGCAGGTACTCGGTCTTGCCCAGATCGTCATAACTCATGCCGTCAGCCCCGAAAATGGCCCGTGCATTGAGTTCGGTACCCGACTTCGGTGCCCCGACGGACAGGCTTTTGCCCTTGAGGTCTGCCAGTGAGTGAATGCCTGCCTCTTTGGCTGCAACAATCTGGATGTAGTTGGGATAAACCGCAGCAATCCCGCGCAGTTTGTCGAGTTTGCCCTTGAAACCGACCTCGGTATCACCTTCCCAGGCCAGCTTGACCGAATCCCCCAGCGCCAGGGCCAGCTCGCCTTTGCCCTGCTGCAGCAGGTTCAGGTTTTCCACCGATGCCTTGGTGGACTGGACCTGGGTGCGGACATCCTTCATATTGTCGGCATAAATTTTGGACAGTGCCACACCCAGCGGGTAGTAAACCCCGGAGGTGCCGCCCGTCAGGATATTGATGAACTCCTCGGCCTGCGCCTGCATGGAACCCAGCCCCAGTGTCAGGGCTGTCACACCGGCCAGCAGGCTTCGGGTAATACGGGTCGGGATGCGTGTCGTCATGTCATTGTCCTCCTGATGATGGATAATTCACGGATCAATCCGATCCATCCATTATTCACAGTTTTGAGCGCCATACCAGCCCCCGCTCACATCCGTACCGGAATCCACCCCACCGGAAACGGGCTGAAATGAACCAAACCGGCTTTCCTGCATCCAATCCTGTCAGCCCCCGAAACGGACGGAGCCTGATGAAACCCTTTTTTCTGTCCATCCTCCTGATGCTGGCCGCATTGTTGCCTGGCTGTGAGGACAGACGGCCGCCAACCGCCATGAATAACCTGGAACTGCACTACCATACTTCAGCCGAAGTCCGTTACCTTGACATCAATCTGGTCCATGGGCGTCTGGATTATACCTTTCTGCCGGATGCCGATACCCGCTGTGCCCGCTCCGTCAGCGCCACGCCCTGCTGGAACCGGGATGACCTGCAGACCCTCAGCCGCCAGCTTGATCGGGCCGAACTGCAGCAGCTGTACCAGACCGTGCTGGACTGCGGCATTCTGGCCCTGCCACAGCAAGTGTTCGGCGAAACCGACCGGCGTCGGCGGGCCTATGTCACCCGGCTGCAGGTCAGTGCCGATGGTCAGACCCGTGATCTGGTCTACCGCAGCAACCCGCAGGCTGCCGCCAAACCGGCCGCCTTTGCCAGACTGGAACAGGCCCTGCTGCAACAGGCACGCAGCCTGTCAACCCGCTGAGCACGAATCACGCTGAACCCGGCCCCTCGCCTTCCCGTCCCCGGCCTCAGTAGCCACGCTCAAAGTCGATACGATATTTCAGTGGCTGTCCACTGACAAAATGGCGGTAATTGTCGATAAAAATTCCGGCAATCTGACGGGCAAATGACAATGCCGAATTGTGCGGGGTAATCAGCACCTCCGGCTGGTCCCAAAGCGGACTGTCAGCCGGCAGGGGTTCGCGTTCGAACACATCCAGCACCGCCGCCCGCAAGGCTTTGCGCCTGAGTGCCTGCAACAGGGCAGCCTCATCCAGGGCCGTGCCCCGGCCCACATTGATCAGCACCGCCTCCGGCTTCAGGAGAGCCAGCCGCTGCGCATTCATGAAACCACGCGTGGCCGGTGTGTCGGGCAGCACCATAACCAGATAATCCACCTGTGGCAGAAACACTTCCAGCTCATCCGGGCCGAACACCCGCTCCACCGGCCCAACCGCCTGCGGGTGATTCCGCATACCCAGTACCCGCATGCCGAAATGGGCTCCCGTAGCAGCAATATGGCGTCCGATCGAACCCAGCCCGATCACTCCCAGCGTCAGCTCGTTCAGGCAACGGTAGCCCGGATAATCCATGCCAAGCCAGACATGCTCGCGCTGGGCCTGATACAGTGCCATCATGCGCCGCTCCACTGCCAGCATATAGGCAAAAACATACTCACTCATGGGGGGACCGAAGACATCCCTGACATTGGTGAGTCGGTAATCACGCCGCAAACCCGGCTGGCAAAGCTCATTCACGCCGGCCGCAGTGGATTGCACCCAGTCCAGCCTGCCACACTGCGCCAGCCACGGAGCAATCAGGCCCGGAGAACCCAGCAGAAGGTTGGCAGAACGAGCCGGTTCCGTCACCTGCTGCAGCGATGTGGCGGCATGGACCTGCAGATTCGGCAGGCCGGCAGCCGCAATGCGTGCAGCGTAATCATCTGCCTCGGCAGACAGCACCAGCAATTGGTTCATCGGGTTCACAATCCCGCCCCCCTGAAATATGCAGAATAAAAAAAACCGGAAACCGGAGCAAAGCCCGGCATTCCGACGATCAGCACTTTGGTCAGCCCCAGTTCATGTTATTATATTGTAACCAAAGGTATTAGCCGGAGATATGCCTTGTTCGGTTCGGATGGCCGCCCAACAATGATCAAAACAATGAGGATATCCTGATGAATTTCCAATCCCGCAAATATTGCCTTTCCCTGATATTACCTGTCGTACTCGGCCTTCTGTCAGTCAGCGCCCAGGCCGAAATCTACAAGTGGATTGATGCCGAAGGCAAAACCCATTACAGCCAGACACCGCCACCACCGGAAGTCCAGTCCAGGGATATCGGTGAAGAGATCGGTCTGGCTGCCGGCAAACCATCCGGAGGTCATGCCGGCTCCACGGCCACCGCCAGACCCGAAAAAGCGGAGCAGGAAAACGAGCTGGATCAGGCCCGCAAGGAAGGCGAAGAAAAGCGGGTCAAGCACCAGGTTTTCTGCGACCAGCAGAATGCTGCCCTCAAACAGCTGCTGGCCAATCCGGTGATTCGCTGGAAAGCCGGAGATGAAGACAAGATATTGTCTGCCAAAGAACGTGAAGAAAAAATCACGGCATTCCAGGACAGCATCAACAAATACTGCAGCCCTGAAGTGCTGACGCAAAGCAGCGAAGTCCAGAATCGCTGAACGGCGAACACTGAATACCTGCGCCGCAGGGAAGCGGCCTGGAACAGCCCGGGACACACTTTACAGGTCTGTCCGCAACAGGACGGCCTGGCCCTGAACCCCGGTTCTGCAGGGAGTTTTTCTTTTCCCGCCTTTTAGACGCCCGCTCGAACGATGTGATATAAACATTGCATGCACTCTCAAAAAAACTCTAAAGGAATAATCAGGCATGCACAATCTGGACTCGCTAACCACCAGGGACATCGCATTGCTGCTCGGCAATCCTGATCCCGCCACCTGCTCCCCGCCATCAGCCCCACACCTGTCTGTTGCAGAATTTCGTCAGGCCGGTGTACTGGTTCCGTTTGTACGCCATGACAGCCGCTGGCATCTGCTGTTCATTCGCCGTGCTGAAGCCCGGCACGATCATCACAGTGGTCAGGTGGCTTTTGCAGGCGGCAAGCAGGAAAAAAGCGACACGGACATCCGGCATACCGCACTGCGCGAAGCACACGAGGAACTGGGTATCCGCCCCGAACACGTCTCCCTTCTGGGCCAGCTCGGCTCCCAGATCAGCTACAGCGGGTTTCTGATCACGCCAGTGGTCGGCTATCTGGACTGGCCCTACCAGCTCACGCCGGAGGTCAGGGAGGTCAGCCGGGCCTTCACCATTCCGCTCAACTGGCTGGCTGACCCCGGCAACCATGAAATGCGCCCCCGTCAGCTGCCCAATCTCAATCAAACCATTCAGGTTGCCTATTTTCAGGAGTACGACGGTGAGCTGTTATGGGGAGCCACAGCACGCATGGTACTGCAGCTGGTGACGATCCTGCGGGGTCATGCCCCTCTTTCCCGGCAGATCCGGACAAGCCCGGAGATCAAAAACCAGGCCAAACCCCGTACACCGGCACCTGTTTCGGTTCCCGGCTATCCGACGAACGGTAGGGGTAATCCAGACCCGGCATAACGTTAAAAAATTAGCCAGAAACGTTATACCTCAAGGCCTGCACCCGTTCCGCAGCGGCTTAAGGGTAAAATACCGGGCCTGGAATTCCGGCTATTCCAATCGGGGATATTTGTGCTAAACTGCCCGGATCGTAGAAAAGTTATTATGTTCAATAACTTATCTACAACACATGTTGTTTTTTGACCACGAAACAGGTCTGCCGTGATTCTGGAGGTGAATTATGAGCATCATACTAGGTCTCTTTGTCCTGGTCCTGTTGATTGGATTCGTCTGCTACTCAAACCGATGTACGGTTAATCCGGGACGCTCCCTGCCGACAGAGATATCCAAGCAGTAACCAATAAACTGCAGATTTTTTTACCATCAAAGATACACTTTTCACCCCGGTGCCTGAACTCAGGCATCGGGGTTTTGGCTTTCAACGGGTCAGACTCGCAAACAGCAGCGGCAACTGCGCTGGCAACCGCTCCACCTGATCGACAATGGTATAGTGCCCCTGCCCGAAAATGCGCTTCACGTACTCATCTGCCTCACGGTCCAGTGTCAGGCAATAAGATAACACCCCCCGTGCATACAACGCCTCAACCGCCTTGCGGGCATCCAGACGCAGGTACTGTGGATCACGTTCATCAATATCGGCAGGCTCCCCGTCCGTCACCAGCAGCAGCAGTTTGCGTCGTTCCGGCTGTTTCAGCAGGGACTGACCGGCATGGCGCATGGCGGCTCCCATGCGGGTCGACAGCTGGCCACTCATACCCGCCAGCCGCGCACGGGCTTCCTCATCAAAAGGCTCGTGAAAATCCTTGAAACGGTAGTACTGCACATCGTGACGGCCATCCGAGGAAAAACCGTGAATGGCAAACGGATCACCGATCCCCTGAATCGCCGTCGCCACCAGTGCCGCAGCCTCACGGGTCAGCTCCAGCACGGTCTTGTCCGAACCCTGCATTTTCTCGTTGGTGGACTCGGACAGATCCAGCAGCACAAGCACGGCCAGATCCCGGCTCTTGATCACATTGCGCATCGTGATCCGGGTATCGGGCTGTGACCCCATGCGCATGGCCACCATGGCATCAATCGCCGCATTGATGTCAATCTCGTCGCCATCCTCCAGCCGGCGCTGGCGCTGCACACCCGCCGGCTGCAGCAGGTCGATAATCTGCCTGATACGAAAGGCCACCGGGCGGTATTCCAGCAGAATGCGATCAATCACATCCACATCGGCCTTCCGGGGACGACGCTCATAGACCGTGGCCCAGTCCGGGCGGTGCAGCTGCACCTGATAATCCCATTCAGGGTAGTGGAACGGATCAGAAACCGGCTCCCTGCCCCACATCCGGTTATAACTGACACCCTCATCCTCATAGGGAAACAACTCAGTGGCACAAACCCAGATTTCCTGGGCATCATCCCCGGCATGCTCGACATCGACCTCATTGGCCATCTCGATGGCACTGACATATTTACGCACCTGACGCTGGCTGGCCGGCAGGTATTCCGCCCCCTGCGCCCAGTCAAGCGCCTCACCGGACCAGACAAATCGGTTGTCATCCCGGTAGGGAATACGGATTTTCTCCAGAATGCGCAGGGACGGCACTTCACGACGCTGAGCCAGAATATTGAACAGGTCCAGCCCCAGATACCAGGAAAAACCATTATCCATGGCACTGTCGGCAATCCGGGCATGAAACCGGGCCACGACGGCATCCAGGGTCTCGTCACCGACCCGTACCCCGGCATCCAGCAGCGCATGTGCCACCTGCTCCAGTAACAGCAGGGAGGCATGCTCAACCTGCGTATCACGTGCCATGCCCAGCAGTCGGCCCCACAGTTTTTTCAGGCCCGGAAAATCCCGTGCTGCCAGGTATTCAACCCGTGCATCCTCCACCAGACCGATGAAAAACAGCTGTGCCGGTGACAGTTCCTGCATGCTGATGGCCGAGCGGGTGTACATCAGGTGGGCAGCCATATGGGCAGCCGTGGCACGATAAACCTCCAGTCCGGGAATGTCACCCATCGCATCCACCGCATCCGGCAGGTGCAGAATCCGGGCCTCCAGATAAGGGCGGAAATTTTCCACATCAGCGGCTGCCGGGCGCAGAAAGAAATCCCGCCCCCACAAGGCACGCAGATAGAAATTCAGTTTGCGCTGGTTATCAATGAACAGGGTTCCCCGGCGCTCCCTGCGGATCATGGCCCGCGAATCCTGCGTATCCAGATCAAAATAACGGCTCAGGTTGGCCAGATCACGCCGGTAGGCTTCGGCCCCGAACAAAGCCCAGCGCCGGAGTCCTCCCAGGGTCAGCTTGCCCAGCAGTTCGTCCATGTGATTCAGCATCGGCCTCAGGCCGCGCGGTGCCCTGGCGGAAAGCTGGTGCAGGAGCTGCAGGTAACTGCGCAGCAGCTGCGCATCCCCCAGACGGCGGGCCGCCACCGGCAGGCTGGTGAACATGAGGCCGACCACTTCACCGGACACCATGGAGGACAGCTTCATGGCTGCACTCAGCACCTCACGGATGATGTCTTCACCACATTCCCGCACCACCGACGGCAGGCTTTCCAGATAGCTCAGCACCAGTCCGGGGCCACGTCCCAGACGCAGCAGGCCGCGTGCCCCTTCCAGATAGTCAGCCAGCCCCACCGGCGACATGATGCGTGCCGCATCCTGGAACAGGGCCTCCAGCACCTGGGGCTGTCCCGGTGCCAGTTGCTGAATCAGGTCCTGGTAATCCTCAATCGCGATGCTCATCAGGCACTCCTGTTGATCGGTACTGTCGGCTCATGCTCCGGTAGCGCCGGAAAACGCGACCGGCATGGGCAAGAGCCAGATCAGGGAACCGGCCTCAGCCAAAAAAGGTGTTTACCGCAGCATCCAGGGTATCACGCATGTCCGGATCATCCGTCAGGGGCCGTACCAGCGTCATGGAACAGGCCGCCAGCGGTGCCACACCTTTATGGATCAGCTGCCCGGCATAGACCAGCAGACGGGTGGAAATGCCCTCATCCAGTCCGTGCCCCTTGAGGTTGCGGGCACGATGCGCAATCTGTACCAGCTTCTTTGCCGTTTCAGGCTCCACCCCGGCTTCCCGTGCCACAATATCGGCTTCAATCGCTGCCTCCGGATAGTCAAAATCCAGTGCTGCAAAACGCTGTTTGGTTGACTGTTTCAGATCCTTCATCAGGCTCTGGTAGCCCGGATTGTAGGAAATCACCAGCTGGAAATCCGGGTGGGCATTCACCACCTCACCTTTCTTGTCCAGTGGCAGCTGACGGCGATGATCGGTGAGCGGATGAATTACCACGGTGGTATCCTGACGCGCCTCCACCACTTCATCCAGATAGCAGATGGCCCCGATACGGGCAGCCACCGTCAGCGGTCCGTCCTGCCATCGGGTCCCTTCCCGGTCGAGCAGGAAACGCCCGACCAGGTCGGAAGCGGTCATGTCCTCATTACAGGCCACGGTAATCAGGGGACGCCCGAGCCGCCAGGCCATATACTCGACAAAACGTGATTTGCCACACCCGGTCGGCCCCTTGAGCATGACCGGCATGCGCACACTGCAGGCCGCTTCATAAAGTGCCACCTCATTACCCACCGTGCGATAAAACGGCTCTTTTCCGACAATATACTGTTCGGCATCAACAGGAAGATCAGACATGCAGTTTGCTCCTTTCCGGCAGAATCAACAGGCTACTCGTCATCAGCCACTTCAGCTTCACCGGACCAGCCGGCGGCACGGGCCAGCCTTACGGCTTCGGCATGAATGTGCCGGTGGCGCCCGGCCAGCTCCGGCGGCAGGTGACTGACCAGACAGCCATACCGGTCCCAGGCATCATTCACGCGCCCGGACAGGGCATTGATCTCGGCAAGGGTCCAGCCGGCTCCCGTTTCGCTCTTCGGAATCAGCCCAAATACCCAGGCATCACGAATCATCCGTCCAATGGTGGTCATGCCGCCATTGATGTCCTGATCGACACCGACATAGTGTTCCGGTCTGCTCATGCCATGCTGTCCTGAAAGGCCTGCTGCAAGTCAGCCGGGCCTGCTGCTGTCCGGGTTATGCTTTCATTAATGTGACTGATGTGAGTGCCGGGGTGGCTCAAACCGGCCTGCCCCGGAAAATGACCATGGCCGCCCCTTGGGACTGGGCGAAGTTGTCATACCCGACCAGACGCACATGATGATCGGGATTGGCCTTGCGGCAGGCGGCAGCCTCGGCCAGAATCTCGTCCACATCCGTGGAGCCGAACATCGGCAGCTTCCACATGTACCAGTAGTGGTCGAAGGCATTCTCCGGCTCGGTATGTTCGACAGCCGGGTTCCAGCCCTGATTGACAATATACTGGACCTGGGACCGGATTTTGTCCTCATCCATGGCCGGCAGGTAGGAAAAGGTTTCAAACTTGCGGCTGGCCGGGTCGGAAAGCCGGCTGCTGTAATCTTGCATTTCGCTCATGTTTCTCTCCAGAATCGGTTTCAGGCCGCCCCCGCCCCGTCAGGCAGGCCCAGGGACGGCTTCAGATGATGATTACCTGTGGGCAACGTCCAGCTTGTCGACGGTATCGAACTCGAACTTGATCTCTTTCCAGGTTTCCATGGCAGCGGCCAGTTCGGGGCTGGACTTGGCCGCATTGCGCAGCACCTCGCCACCCCGCTTTTCCAGGCCCTCTTCACCATTGCGGTTACGGTCCTCGACGCAGGCTTCCAGTGCCACGCGGTTGGCAGCTGCACCGGCAGCATTGCCCCAGGGATGGCCCAGGGTACCGCCCCCGAACTGCAGCACCGAATCATCACCGAAGATCGTGACCAGCGCCGGCATGTGCCAGACATGGATACCACCGGAAGCAACCGGGAAGACACCGGGCATGGAGCCCCAGTCCTGATCAAAGAAAATGCCACGGGAGCGGTCTTCCTTGATGTAGCGGTCACGCATGATGTCGATCCAGCCCAGGGTGGCATCGCGGTCGCCTTCGAGCTTGCCGACCACGGTCCCTGAGTGCAGGTGGTCGCCCCCCGACAGGCGCAGCAGTTTGGTCAGAACCCGGAAATGGATGCCGTGATGCGGGTTGCGATCGAGTACGGCATGCATGGCACGGTGAATGTGCAGCAGCATCCCGTTGTCACGGCACCAGTTGGCCAGACCGGTATTGGCACACCAGCCGCCGGTAATGTAATCGTGCATGATAATGGGAGCACCGATTTCCCGGGCATACTCGGCACGCTTGTACATTTCTTCCGGTGTCGGGGCGGTCACATTGAGGTAATGCCCCTTGCGCTCACCGGTCTCACGTTCAGCCTTGTCGATGGCCTCCATAACGAAATCGAAACGCTGACGCCAGCGCATGAAAGGCTGGGAGTTGACGTTTTCGTCATCCTTGGTGAAATCCAGACCGCCCCGCAGGCATTCATAGACGGCACGCCCATAGTTCTTGGCCGACAGACCCAGTTTGGGCTTGATGGTACAGCCCAGTAACGGACGCCCATACTTGTTCATGATGTCACGCTCGACCTGGATACCGTGCGGCGGGCCGCCACAGGTCATGACATAGGCAACCGGGAAGCGCACATCCTCCAGACGCAGAGCACGCACGGCCTTGAAACCGAATACGTTGCCCACCAGCGAGGTGAAGACATTGACGACCGAGCCTTCCTCAAACAGGTCAATCGGGTAGGCAATAAAAGCATAAAAACAGGTATCGTCACCCGGCACATCTTCAATGGCGTAGGCCCGACCCTTGTAATAGTCCAGATCGGTCAGCAGGTCGGTCCAGACCGTGGTCCAGGTGCCGGTGGAGGATTCGGCAGCCACAGCCGCAGCCGCTTCCTCCCGCGGGACGCCGGGCTGGGGAGTGATCTTGAAACAGGCCAGGATATCGGTATCCGACGGCGTGTATTCCGGCATCCAGTACGTTTCACGGTACTCCTTCACACCGGCATTATAAGTTTTGACGGCCATCAAGTGCCTCCTCTCATGCAATGAACGATTGTCGGTAGCCGCCTGCCACCAGGCAGCTGATGGAGGATTATTATAAGGCCACCAGACATAATTAAAACTCAGAGTTATGCTAGAATAATATAAGCAATGCTTATGTTTTGATGTTTTTTATGCACCTGACCTTACGCCAGATTCAGATATTCGAGGCGGTTGCCCGCCAGGAAAGCTATACCCGTGCTGCAGAAAAGCTGCACATGACCCAACCGGCCGTATCGATGCAGATCCGCCAGATGGAACAGTATCTCGACATACCGCTGTTTGAGCGCCGCGGCAGACGCATGTGCCTGACCCATGCCGGACGTGAGCTGCTGCACTATGCCGGGCAGGTTCTGCATGCCTACAACGATCTGCAGGTTGCTATTGAAGGCATGCAGCAGGTGGACAAGGGGCATCTGGCCGTCTCCGTCACCACCACGGCCAACCACTTTGCCACCAAGCTGCTGGCCGACTTTACCCGCCGGCACGAAGGTGTGACAGTCACCCTGGATGTTTCCAACCGCCGTGCCCTGCTGGAACAGCTGGAAAACGGGGAGCCGGACCTGGTGATCATGGGGGAAGCACCCAAAGGCTATAATCTGCAGTCCGAGCCCCTGATACCCAATCCACTGGTGGTGATCGCCAATCCCGAGCACCCCGGCGTCCAGCAGGCCTGGATTCACCTGGAAGACATCATGAGTGAGCGGTTTGTGATCCGGGAACAGGGCTCGGGGACACGTACCGCCATTGAGAAGCACCTGCGCGCTTATGGCTACAGCTGCCGGACCTCGCTGGAAATGCGCAGCAATGAAACCATCAAGCATGCCGTTGAAGCCGGACTGGGGCTGGGTATCGTCCCCCTGCACACCATCCAGCCGGAGCTGGATTCCGGGCGGCTGCGGGTGCTGAATGTCGAGTCATTCCCTATTCAGCGTCATTGGCATATTGTTATACGAAAAGGGAAACGCCTGTCTCCCGTTGCCCAGGCCTTTCGGGATTTTGTGCGCCAGTCAGCCAATGCGCTGATTGTCACGCCGGTGACCCCGGCCTGAAACGAATGATCTGCGGGGCCCGGTGTTCGGGGCATTGCTGCATGAAGTCACGCCGGTCACGCGCCAGCAGGGTCTGAGTGGCAGCAGCAAATTCCCGTACCATCCGCCGCATGGTGTCACGGGCCTGATCCTGATACCAGACATAACGGAAAGGTACCGGCTCATCCAGACGGGTACGTGCCCAGGGCTGAAAATGCTGCCAGGCAAATTCAATCTGGCGTCTGCCATGGCGGTCGACAAAAATGATCTCCTGTTCATCCAGCACGGCCAGATACTGCATGCTGCGCACCGGAACAAAAACATGATCCCGAGGTGCATGCTGCAGCAGCAGACGGGCCTGATTATAGACGGGGCCAGGCAGGGTTCGGGCCTCATGCCCCAACGCCCTGTTGCGGTAGAATGTTTCAGTCGCATGCATGATATGGGTACCGTATTTATCCGTTTGACACAGCCGGAGAAAGAAAATGGATGTTTTCAAGTTTAGCTCTGGTAAGCTCATCCGGACAAACGCGCAGAGGAAGTCATGATGAAACACCATCTTCAAGGGCAACCCGTCCGCATCGCAGCGGGGGTAATGCTTTACGCCATCAGCGGGCTGCTGCAGGCTGCCGACACAGATGCCGCCGGCACCCCCCGTTTTCCGGACGAGCTGGCCACAGCACCGGCAACCACCGCTCCGGCACAGGCCCGCCCCGGCTATCCGGGCTATCCTGCCGGCTATTACCCCTACAATCCCTATCTGTATAACCGGTACCTGCCGGCCTACCCGTATGCCGGTGCTCCCGCCTACCCGCCGGCTACGCGCCTGTATGCCTACCCCTACGGTTACGTTCCTTATGCTGCCGCCTACCCGCAACAGCAGGCCGGCCCGCCGCAGGCTCCGCGCTACGCCAGTCCCTACAACCCGAATCTGGCGGCTACTCCCGGCCCCAGACCACCACCACCGCCCCAGCCCAAAAAAGAAACCAAACCCTGGGGTGATACACGCCATATATGGCCGGATTTTTACACCAATTTTACCGGTGATTTCTGGGACAGGATGATCAATGCGCCCTCTGAAATGGGCTACATGCCGGGTGGCTGGCGTTTTCCATCCTTCAGCTCGCCGGACCCGGTCACGGTCGGGGATGCCGTGGCAAACCAGGTTCCACCGATTCTGGATGAAAGTGCCAATTTCATGAATTTCACCCATTAACTATTAAGCAATCAAGCAGGTGCAGCAGGACTGCCACCGGTAGAAGGGCTTGCCGGCCTGTTAACCAAACGAGGATATAATAATGAAGTCGGGTCGACTGTATGTTTCAGGACTAATCCTGATGAGTTTCACGGGGATGATGACAGGCTGCAGCAGCACGCCTGCAAGTAACAGGACAGCCAGCCAGGATGCCAGCCTCAGGCAGGCTCCCGAACCGGCACCGGTACCCGTGGTCCGAAAAGCAGAGCCGCTACAGGTAGCGACAGGCAAATCATCAGCCAATCCGGTACCGACACGTCAGGACAGTCGCTATCTGGCTGAAAAAAGCCGTCAGGAGAACCTGCGCCTGCAATACAACCGCAGCTGGGTCCAGGAGCGTGAGCAGGCTCAGGAACAGGCCAGACAACAACAGACGCTTCAGGCTCAGGCCAGAAAAGATGCCGAACAGGCACGCCAGGCCGCCGAACAGGCACGCCAGGCCGCCGAGCAGGCCCGGCAACAGCAGGAGCAGCAGAAACAGCAGCTGGTACGCCAGCGGGAACAGCAGGAACTCGCCCGGCAACGGCAGGCCTATCATGACCGCTACCAGCAACAACAGGCGGCACAAGCACGCCAGCAGCAGACCCGGCAGCAGCAGGCGACACAGACCCGTCAGCAACAACAGACAGCAGCACAAGCCCGTCAGCAACAACAGGTGCGCACCGCCCGGCAAACAGCCGGCAACAGCCATATCGGTTACGGTGGTCACGGCAGCGGTAACTACCATGCCGAGCAGATCAGCGGGGACTTCGCCGGCAACAAGGAGCTGTACGCCTTTGTCGAAAAGATGGTACGCAAGGACGGCTTTGATCGTGGCTACCTGTATGGTGTCTTTTCCAGGGTCCGCAACCGGGATGAAGTAGCACGGCTCTGGGCCGGCAACAACGGGGGCGCAACGACACCGGGCGGCTGGTATAACTACCGTGCAAAATTCGTGACGCCCGACAATATCAGGAAAGGCACCCAGTTCTGGCAGCAGCATGCAGTCCACCTGCAACGTGCTTCCCAACGTTACGGTGTTGATCCGGAATACATTGTCGGCATTATGGGCGTGGAAACCCGCTGGGGCCGGATTTTCGGCAAACACCGTGTCATTGATGCCCTGACCACCTCCGCCGTGGTCAACAAACGCCGCAGCAACTTTTTCTTCAGCGAACTGGAAAACTACCTGCTCATGACCCGCAGCGAGCGCATGGACCCGCTGGAACCCATGGGTTCGTATGCCGGTGCCATGGGTTACGGCCAGTTCATGCCCAGCAGCTTCCGCAGCTTTGCCGTCGATTTCGATGGAGACGGTATCAAAGACCTCTGGAATCCGGTGGATGCCATCGGCAGTATCGCCAACTATTTTGCCAAACACGGCTGGCGTAACGGGCAGGCAGTGGCCGTACCGGCACAGGTTTCCTCCCAGGCCTATGCCAGCATGGCTGACGGCTACAAGGTGCTTTACTCACCTTCGCGGCTGGAAAAGAACGGTATTCAGCCCGCCAGCGGTCAATGGAGCAAAACGCCGAGGACCCATCTGCTGGCCCTGACCACCGTACCGGGGGGCGTCAAGGAACCCTGGATCGGCTATCACAACTTTTATGTGATTACCCGCTATAATCACAGTAACTACTATGCCATGGCGGTACACCAGCTGGCACAGTCGGTTAAACAGCAGGTCGGTGGTTATACCTACGCCAGCCGCTGATCCGGGAAAGTGGAGGGCTGGTTCAACATGAGCTAGCCTTCACTTAAAAGTTTTTGCAATTAAAATAAAAAACCTTGACTTTTGTCTGCATTTTAACCAAAAAGGGCCGGAAAATGACATATCACAAAGTTTTTTCTGTTTTTTTACTCTTTCATTGCACTGCAACAGTGTTATCCTCTAGCCGCATTTTCCAGTGAAATACAGTATTGCTTATGAATACACTCACCTTTAGTGAGGCTCGCCACCTCGTGGCTCGCACTGGGCTTGGCGCGGAGTGGGGCAGCATCAAAAAGTTGGAAGGCCTGCCCGTACGGCAGGCAGTTGAGTTTGTTCTCAGCCCGCAGCCTTCCTATACCAAACCGCCGCCTTACATGACACCCTGGCGACAGATGGAACCCATGCGAGGCGAGGCCATGCAGCGCAAGGATGCTTGGGTGCGTGCCAAAAAGGAGGGAGAGAACCTGCAGGCCTGGTGGATAGACCAGCTGCTGACAACGCGTTCTCCCTTTACCGAACGCATGACCCTGTTCTGGCATAATTACTTCACCTCCTCCCTGCAGAAAACCCAACAACCCAGCCTGCTGTATCGGCAGAACCTGATGTTGCGCCAGAATGCACTGGGTAATTTCCGCCAGTTACTGCGTTCCGTTGCCCGTGATCCGGCGATGCTGGTTTATCTGGACGGTTATAAAAACGTCAAAGAAAGCCCCAATGAAAACTTTGCCCGCGAACTGCTGGAACTGTTCACCCTCGGAATCGGCAATTACACCGAACAGGATGTACGCGCTGCAGCCAGAGCCTTTACCGGCTGGGGTGTGAACCCCGACAATGGCCATTTCATTTTCCGTGCCAACCAGCATGACAGTAGCCGCCTCATTTTCCTGCGACGGGCCGGCAGCTTCAATGGTGATGACATCATTGAAATCCTGCTGCAACACCCGCGTACTGCGGAGCGCGTTGTGGAAAAGTTCTGGTATGAGTTTGTCAGTGATGCCGGTCCCAACCGTCGCACGGTGATGTCCTGGGCCAACCAGTTCCGTAAAGCGGATTATGACATCAAATCCCTGCTGCGTATCATTCTGAACAGCCCCGAGTTCTGGTCTGCCTCCAATCGCGGCAATCTGGTCAAATCACCGGTCGACCTGCTGATTGGTACCGTGCGCATGATTCCCTACCCGCGCCTCAGGAACAGCGAGATGGTCAACTTGTGCCGTCTGCTGGGTCAACGCCTGTTTGACCCTCCCAGTGTCAAGGGCTGGGAAGGGGGTAATGACTGGATCAGCACCCAGACACTGCTGGTGCGGGCCGCCTATCTGGCCAAAATTTCACGTGGCAACCTGAATGCCCGTGTTGATACCGGGTTACGGCTACCGGCCAGGGAAGGACAGGAAATGCTGGACTGGCTGCTGGCTGTGCCACCCGTCAATCCTTTGCCATCCGTTCCGGGACAGCGGCGTTTGGCACATTCATTGTTGAGGGATCCTGCGTTTCAGGTTTCCTGACCTGATCAATAAAAATAATCGCAGGATAACATGTGTAAGTTTTAACCGTTAAGGGTAGTTTACAGTTTATGGATCGACGTCATTTTTTGAAGCTGGCCGGAGCTTTGCCAGCTGCCGGGTTTGTGCCTGAAGTTCTGGCTGCCCGGCAACCTTCACCCCGCCAGAACCCGCGCAAGCTGGTGCTTGTCAGGCTCAAGGGCGGCAATGATGCGCTGAATACCCTCATTCCCTGGTATGACTACGATTACTACAAAAAACTGCGTCCCCGCATCAGCATGCCGGATCAGGTCAGGAACCTGGAAAAGTACCAGTTGAAAAACGGTGGACAACAAAGCCTCAATCCTTGGCTCAAAGACCTGATGCCCTGGTGGGATAAGGGCCAGCTGGCCTGTATACAGGGTGTCGGCTACCCGAACCCCATCCTGTCCCATTTTGAGTCTGCCGACATCTGGGAAACCGCCTCTTTTTCAACGACCAACCGGGGCTGGCTTTCACACGTCATGCCCGGTTACAAACGCGATCTGCACGGCATCGTGCTGGGTGGCGAAGAGCTGGGGGCACTGTCCGGCAAGGACTGCTATGCCATCTGCATGAAAAGCCCCGAAGTCTTCCTGAGCCAAACCAACCTGGTTGATCCGGTCCAGACAAATCGCAGGCTCAACCCGGCCCTGTCCCACCTGACCAATATTCAAAGTCAGGTTGTCTCGGCCAGTAACCAGCTGGCAAGCAAAATGAGTCGTCCTCGCCCGATAGGCCCGTGGCGTGCCCGCAGTGAAATTGGACGACAGCTTGAGTCAGTGGCCAAAATGATCGTCAATGGCATTGATGCCCCGGTCTATCTGGTGGAGCTTGATGGTTTTGACACGCATGCCAATCAGCTGCGGGAACAGAACCACCTGCTGGAATACCTTGGTGTAGCGCTGAACTCGTTTGCAGAAACCATGGTACGCCATGGCCAGTGGAACAATACCCTGGTTCTGACCTATTCCGAATTTGGCCGCCGCGTGGAAGAGAACCGGGCTGGTGGTACCGATCACGGTGCAGCCTCCCTGCAACTGGCGATGGGCGGCAGTGTCAGGGGCGGGCTGTATGGCGAGAAACCCAACCTGCGTCGTCTTGACAATGCCGGTAATCTGCGCATGAGCGTTGACTTCCGCCAGGTTTACGGTACCGTTGCCCAGCGCTGGTTCCGCCAGAGCAACCCTTGGGGTCAATTAGGCACATTGCCATTTGTGTGAGGTTTCGGTTTACTTCATAATCGTCCCTCCTTAAACGACACGGTTATAAGTCGGACTGAAACAACATGTGGTTCAAAAATCTGTATCTCTACAAACTGCAGAAAGATTTCCCGCTTTCTGCAGAACAGCTGCACGAGCAATTGCAGTCCCGTACCTTTACACCCTGCGCCAAAGACCAGCGTGAAAACAGTGGTTGGGTTTCTCCTCTTGGACGCCATGCCGAATCAATGGTTCACGCAGTCAACGGATTTATTTTGCTGAGCATGTCGCATCAGGAACGCATGCTGCCCGCTTCAGTGATCCGGGAAGAGCTGGAAGAGCGCGTTGCCGAACTGGAAGAGCGGGAAAACCGCAAGATCGGCGGGCGGGAGAAAAAGTCCATGCGTGAGCAGATCGAATTTGAACTGCTGCCCCAAGCCTTCACCCGTACCCGGAAGCTGGACGCCTGGATCGACACGCAAAACCACTGGCTGGTCGTGAATACGGCCTCTGCAGCCCAAGCAGAACGCCTGACCGGCCTGTTGCGCAAAACCATTGACAGCCTGCCGGTCAGTCTGCCCGAGACCAGCCAGTCTCCCGGCGTGCTCATGACCCAGTGGCTGACCGAAGGCGTTCCACCGGCTCCCTTTGAACTTGGCGGGGAATGCGAGCTGCGTGCCGCCAGGGATGAAACCAGTGTGGCCGTATTCCGTAATCACGAGCTGATGGGCGAAGATGTCCAGTCCAGCCTTGCTGCCGGTAAACAGGCTTCCAGACTGATGCTGGTCTGGGACCACAGGATCAGTCTGGTACTCGGTGATGATCTGCTGATACGCAGGCTCCGGTTCCTGGACCTGTTTGATGAACAGATGGATGAACATGATCCGCAATCAAAAGCCGAGCAAATGGATATTGAATTCACCCTGATGACCGCTGAAGTCTCGCGCATGCTGGCCGATCTGTTCAGCTGCCTCAATCCGGTTCCTGCTACGCAGCCCTGAACCCGCTTCTCCATACCTCTTGCGGGATTCTGACAGCAGCCTGCCAGCTTGTTATTATTGCCCTCCCCACTTCCAGAGGAGTACTTCATGTTGATTTCAAGGACTGGACTGCTGGCGTTGATGCTGGCAGGCAATATTGCCGTTGCGGACGAGATATGGGACAGCAATAGCGGACAGATTGTATACGAAGCTGAAATGGGACCGACCGCAGTCTGGACTTACGGCACACCACAGGAACCGGGAGTTATCTACCTGCTGGGGCTGGCCAAAGTCTATGAAAACCGGGGCAGCTATACCGGCTACTGGGCCAAAAATACTGCCAGGGAAAAATGCGATACCGTGCGTCCGGGGGTTCAGGGACAAATGACACCTTACTGGGGCCGCTTCAATGTCACTTTTATTGACAAAAACTTTCCGTCACGCTGGGAAGCCACCTGGAGTTACTGTGACGGTGAAGACCAGCCCTTGAAGGTGGAAGCGAAACCACGACTGGGCACGCAACCCCAGGGGAATTAAGCCCACCCTGCCCGGCAGATCATAATGGATAGTGGCGGGTGCCATCTTCAGGCTGCCCGTCCTTCGATGCCCGGAAACGCATCCTCCGTCTGTGCCTCAGCCAGAATCCAGGTCACAAAGGCGTTGACGGCATCCAGGTTGGTGCTCGCCGATTGCGGGCGGATCACATAATAGGCATGATCCAGTGGCATGCTCAGCGGAAAGGGTATGCACAAACGGCCTGCCTCAATATCATAGCGGGCCAGTTCGTCCATGCTCAGCAGTACCCCCTGCCCGTCAATGGCAGCCCCCATCGCCAGTGATATCTGGTTGAAGTGAATGCCGCGCTGACTGTCCACATCCTCGACCTTGGCCAGCTTCAGCCACCTGTCCCAGCTGGGCCGGCCGATATAAGGCGTATCATCATGCAGCAGGGTATGGTAACGCAGGTCAGCAGGCGTTTTCAGCGGATGCTCCGCCGCCCGCAACAGGGAAGGATGGCACAAAGGAACCGCCTCGACGGAAAACAGTTTGTCCACCAGGCAATCGGAATAGCTGCCGGTACCAAACCGTATCATGACATCAATATCATTGCTCCTGAACAGCTCATCCAGTGAATCGGTATTCTCGCTGGCATCAACCAGGCGTGACTCCCCACTGATGCGCAGACTGATCTCCGGGTATTGCTGGGAAAAGCGGTACAGGCGTGGCACACACCATTTGGAAGCAAAGGAAGGAGCCATCCAGACACTGAGTGTTTCGACACTGACCTGTGAGCGCATCAGGCTCACGGCATCAGCCAGACTGTTGAATCCCTCACGCAGCTTGGGCAGGGCCGCCTCACCGGCCTTGGTCAGGGAAATGGCACGGTTATGGCGCTCCACCAGGGGAAAGCCCAGAAACTCTTCCAGATGCTTGACCTGATGACTGATGGCAGCACGGGTGACATAAAGCTCTTCCGAGGCTTTGGTAAAACTCCGGTGCCGGGCCACGGCTTCAAAAGCCTTGAGCGCGTTGAGTGGAGGTAGTTGCTGTGGCATGGTTTGTATTAAAAATTGCTAAAACAGTAAAAGCCGGACCAGCCGACTGGCAAACCGGGCCATGATACCTGTCATTGATCACCGCATCCATCATTCACACATTTTTCCAGCTGACAGTCAATACTGTCCGCACTGATGACCGGGGGTATAAAAACACCAGTCAACCCGATCACACCAGGGACCTCAGCCAGTGCCGGATCAAGGTTTATCAAGGCTCAGTACTTCATCAACATTCATGCCACTGGCTGGCTGGCGGTCATAGAAAAAACTGAAATCACCGCTGATTTTGTCGGCATCCCCGTTCATGGCCACCCACTCGACCACATACTCGCCAGGCTCCAGACGGACCGGCAGATCGACGGCAACCGAAAGTGCCGGCTTGCTCGCCGGATCAAGCTTAATCGGGGTTTCATGATCCTTGCTGTCAATCATGACCAGACTCACCAGCTGTACGGCTTCTTCAAACTCCAGGGAAATCTGCTCCGGTGCAGACAGGTCTGACAAAGCAGCTTCCGGGAGAGGTTTGAGCGACAGAGGCTGATTGAGTGCCTGGGAGACATTGCTGAGCACCAGCAAAGTCATTATCGAGAAAGGGAGTGCAAAATGACTTGTAAACTTCATGATGACCTTGGCCTGTCCGGGCCTGTTATTATTGGTTTTCAGGGTCCGGTTCATGCTAGCAACAGCAGTCAGGCCACAGGCTGAATATCAGGGTAAAGCCCTGAAATCCGCAGTCAACACCCGTCGGGCCTGCGCCAGTGCCATGCGCATGCCTGTTGCCTCTCCGACCAGCAACTGGTCAGGAAACTCAAAAAACCATACCGAGGTTTTCCCGGTTTCCTGCGGGGCAAGAAAGGCTTCCTTCCCGTCCTGGAGAATGGCAAAGCGGATACCGCGAATATGCTGGTTACTGACCAGATCAATGCGGGCCAGCCCTGCTTCACTGTTCGCACGCTGCAGACTGACCTCCAGATCGCCGTAACGAAACCGGCATTGCCCGCTGACCAGCCTGCATTCACCCAGCTGTTCCAGAGGTTGCACGCTGATCTCCTGCCGGCTGGCTTCAGGGGTATCCGGCTTGACCCAGATATCCATCAGGCCATAGCCCAGAATCACCAGAAACGGAGCAACCACAAGGGCGATACGCACATGGGGGTGCAATCCCAGATACCAACGCAGCATGCAAACTCCTAAACACTCAGAACGGGCTTGTTCGGGCCGGTATCATACCATCAACCACCGGCTGGCGGGCAGAACAGTATGCAATATGCACACCGCCATCACAGCAATGGCCCCGAAAAGTCATGACAGCAGACAGTAAAATAACAGGTAACATAAAAAGTAACCTTTTTTAACCTTTGACAGGTTTCTGCATTACCTGATAGTTTACTTTCTGATCAAAAGCAGGTGTGATACAACGTTGATAATTGATATTGAGCAGGCGCCCCTCCTGCATCTGCGAACGGCTGATTTAAGGCAGACCGGTTTCCACTTCAGGCAGGCCTGTAAACCGGGCTTACCTGTTTTTCCAACGCCAGAGTTATACTCAAAATCGAGATGATAAAAATAAGCCCATCAGTGCCCATAATGCCAGATTCCTTCCCTACAGGGATCTGGCATATTCTTTAAGGAACCGGGTAAATTCCTTGCCGATTTTCGGATGCCGCACACCATACTCCATATTGGCTGCCATATAGCCCAGCTTGGAACCGCAATCATGGCTTTTGCCCGTCAGGTGGAATGCATTGACCTGATACTCGCGCATCAGCAGGTCAATCGAGTCGGTCAGCTGAATTTCATCCCCGGCGCCCAGCGGAGTTTTACCCAGCCACTTCCAGATATGCGGGCAAAGTACATAACGCCCGACCACAGCGAGTGAGGAAGGAGCAACATCCGCTTCCGGCTTTTCAATAATGGCGCTCATGGCAACGGAATCGCCGGCCTCCAGCACATGCCCGTTGATGTCCACGATGCCGTAGGAGGAGACTTTCTCACGCGGCACCGGCTCAACCATGATCTGGCTGATACCGGTTTCGTCATAAATATCCAGCATGCGGGCCAGATTGTCGGTTTGCAGGTTGGAAGCCATGTCATCAATCAGAACATCCGGCAATAATATGGCCACCGGTTCATCACCGACAACCGGGTGGCTGCACTTGATGGCATGTCCCAACCCCTTGGCCTCACCCTGACGCACATGCATGATGGTGACATCAGAAGGACAGATGGAGCGCACCTCTTCCAGCAGCTGACGCTTGACCCGCTTCTCCAGCATGGTCTCCAGCTCAAAACTGGTATCGAAGTGGTTCTCGATCGAGTTTTTACTGTTGTGGGTTACCAGGACAATTTCCTTGAGCCCGGCCTGGACACATTCGGTCACGATATACTGGATCAGGGGTTTGTCGACAATCGGCAGCATTTCCTTGGGAATGGCCTTGGTCGCCGGCAACATGCGGGTCCCCAAACCGGCAACCGGAATCACGGCCTTGCGAATTTTATGCCTGCTACGTGTCAACATGATGCGCCGTCCTTTATTGGATTCTGTCCAGATTTGTGATGGTTGCTGATTGTACCGGTCTGGCAGTGCCGAACCCCAAAAATCATCAACAAAAGTTTAAGCATTCCCTGCCCTGCTTTCATGCCTTCCCGCCTAACGGCAAAGCACTGCCGTGCTGGCCTGACACAGGCTGAGCAATGTTGCCGGGGTCAGCTCGATTTCCAGTCCGCGTCGCCCGCCACTGACAAAAATGGTATCAAATGCCAGTGCTGATGTATCCAGCACCGTAGGCAGCTTTTTTTTCTGCCCGAGCGGGCTGATGCCACCGAGCACATAGCCGGTAGTTTTTTCAGCCAGTCGGCCATCTGCCATCCCGGCCTTTCTGACGCCCAGTATACGGGCAATGGCTTTCAGATCCAGCTGACAGGGTACCGGAATAATACCTACCGCCAAACGGCGCGTATTACCATCCAGCATCACCAGCAGGGTCTTGAACACCTGCCCGGCCTCCAGACCCAATGCCTCGACCGCTTCCATCCCATAGGCCGTATTGGCAGGATCATGCCGGTATTCATGGACCTGAAAAGATACACCGGCCTTTTCCATCGCAGTGAGTGCGGGCGTCACGCCGATTTCCTGATCATGACGGGATGCCAGTATGCCGAAAAAACTGGACAAAAGCCAAACCCATGCCTTCAGTAACCTGCTCCGGGTGCGGTAAAACCAAACAACCCGGCGTACTGGCGCAAAGCATAACGATCGGTCATACCGGCAATATAATCGGCAATGGCACGTGCCTTACCCGCTTCGCCATTCCGGGCAGCATAATCCGTGATCCGCTGTTGATATTTGGGTGGCAGCAGGCGGCTGTCTTCCATGTAAACCTCAAACAGCCCCTGAACCACTTTCCGCGCCCGCCAGGACATGCGATAGACCTGTGGATGCTGATACAGATTGGTCATCAGGAAACGCTTGAGCACGTTCTTGCGCGCCAGCAGCTCCCGACTGTAGCACATCAGCGGCTCGGCATGAGCACGTACTGCATCAAGATCATCCACACCGGCGGCGGCCAGCGCGGCCTGACTGCTCTGCACCAGATCCGTCACCATCAGGCCGATCAGGCGGCGCAGGATTTCATGCACCAAACGCCCACCGGCTAATTGCGGATACAATCCGCTTACCTCCCGCCAGACCGACTCGAACAGCGGCACCTCGCACAACTGCTCCACACTGATCAGCCCGGAGCGCAGACCATCATCAATGTCGTGATTGTTATAGGCAATTTCATCCGCGATATTGGTCAGCTGCGCCTCCAGCGAGGGCTGGGTTTTATCCAGAAAGCGCTGCCCCACCGCACCCAGCTCCCGGGCATGGCGCAACGAACAGTGCTTGAGAATGCCCTCACGGGTTTCAAAACACAGGTTCAGCCCCGAAAAATCGGCATAAACCTCCTCCAGTACATCCACGACGCGCAGGGATTGCAGATTATGTTCAAACCCGCCGAAAGACTGCATGCAGGCATTCAGGGCATCCTGACCGGCATGGCCGAACGGCGTATGCCCCAGATCATGCGCCAGAGCAATCGCCTCGGTCAGGTCCTCATCCAGTGCCATGATACGGGCAACACTGCGGGCAATCTGGGCCACCTCCAGCGAATGAGTCAGGCGGGTACGGTAAAGGTCACCCTCGTGATTGACAAAAACCTGCGTCTTGTACTCCAGGCGCCGGAAAGCCCGAGAATGAATGATACGGTCACGGTCACGCTGGAATTCGGAGCGGTAGCGCGGTGCAGGCTCCGAATAACGCCGCCCCTGGCTGTGAGCCGGCGTGACCGCATAAGGAGCAGCCATTACAGCTCCCGCATCAGAACCCGCTGCAGGGCATCCGGATCAAACTCGCTGGTAACGATCCCCTGCCCCAACCCGGTCAGCAGGATCAAACGCAGCGTCCCATCCAGCACCTTCTTGTCCACCGTCATATAGCGCGAGAAATCGGCTGCGGTCATATCGGCTGGCGGATCAACCGGCAGGCGTGCACGTGCCAGCAGATGGCGTACAAACCGAACCTCGTCCGCTGTCAGCCACCCCATCAGCCCGGACAGCTCCGCCGCCATGACGGTCCCGGTGGCAACTGCCTCTCCGTGCAGCCAGTTGCCATAACCCATGGCCGCCTCGATCGCATGCCCGAAGGTGTGCCCCAGGTTCAGGACAGCACGCTGGCCAGTCTCAAACTCGTCAGCGGCCACCACCTCGGCCTTGTGTTCACAGGAACGCAGGATGGCATGGGTCAGGGCCTGCGGGTCACGCGCCAACAGGGCATCCATATTGGCATCCAGCCAGCCCAGAAACGCCCGATCCCGGATCAGGCCATACTTGATCACCTCCGCCAGCCCGGCACTCAGCTCACGGTCAGCCAGGGTCTGCAGGGTATCGGTATCAATCAGCACACTGTTGGGCTGATGAAAGGCACCGATCATGTTCTTGCCCAGGGCATGGTTGACCCCGGTCTTGCCGCCAACGGAGGAGTCCACCATCGCCAGCAGGGTGGTTGGCACCTGAATAAAATCCACGCCACGCTGAAAGCAGGCCGCTGCAAAACCGGTCATATCGCCAATCACACCACCACCCAGTGCAATCAGGGTAGTACGCCGGTCGGCATGCTGCTCCAGCAGGTGGGTGAAAATGCGCTCTGCTGTTGCCAGCGTTTTCCAGTTTTCACCATCCGGCAGAATAAGCGTGCTGGTTTTGAGCGTTGCCGTCATGCGCTGCAGCGGCTTCAGATAAAAGGGTGCAATGGTTTCATTGGAGATGATCACACAGCTGCGTCCCCGTATGGTCCGGGTCAATAATTCAGCGTCGCCGGCCAGCAGCCCCTGACCGACATGAATCGGATAACTGCGTTCACCAAGATCAAGATTGAGCGTTTTCATGGGGCAAGGGAGCCTGTAGTTGGGATAATCTGTGGGACAGGGTACGCACCAGCTGTGCCACCCGCTGCTTGCCGGTCGGCAGGATAATGTCCGCCACCTCGGCATACCAGGCTTCACGCTTCTGCAGCAACTGCTGCAGGGTAGCCAGCGGATTTTCAGTCTGCATCAGGGGACGGTTGCGATCGTGTCCGATACGGGCATAAAGCTGCTCGGCACTCGCTTTCAGGTAAATGACGGTGCCACCGGCCTTGAGACTGGCACGGTTGTCAGCCCTCAATACACTGCCGCCTCCGGTCGCCAGCACAATACCCTTGCGGGAACAGAGCTCACGAATCACCTGGGCCTCACGCTCCCGGAACCCCTCCTCACCTTCAATCTCGAAAATGGTCGGGATATTGACCCCGGTTCGCTGCTCGATAACTTTGTCCGAATCATGGAAATCAAGCCGGTAGTGCCGGGCCAGTTGTCTGCCGACTGTTGATTTTCCCGCGCCCATGAGGCCAACCAGAATGATGTTCGCTTGCATTCAGGCTTTATGCCAGCAGTGGGCGCGGGAATCAAGGGCTATCTGTCAGGCATCAAAGCCCTGCGGTTTTGCTGTCCACAATCGTGGGTGTTACGAAAATCAACAATTCACGCTTGCTTTCGCTTTTGTTGGTTTTCTGGAACAGCTTGCCAACCACCGGCAGATCGCCCAGCACCGGCACCTTGGTCACACCATCAATGCGGTTTTCTTCATGCACCCCGCCCAGCACAATGGTCTGGCCATTCTCGACCAGCACCTTGGTCTGGATTTCACGCGTATCGATACTCGGTACGTTTGCATAAATCTGACCCACGGTATCCTGGTTCACCCGCAGATCCATGGAAATGTGCTCATCCGGGGTAATCTGCGGTGTGACCTCCAGACTCAGCACGGCTTTCTTGAAGGACACACTGGTGGCACCGCTGGAAGAGGCCTCCTGATAGGGAACTTCCACACCCTGCTCAATCAGTGCCTTGGTCTGGTTCGAAGTGATTACGCGCGGGGTTGCCACGATTTCACCCTTGCTTTCAGCCTGCAGGGCGGACAATTCCAGGTCCAGCATGAAATCCGAAGACAGAATGGAGAACCCGAAACTGCCGGCTGCACCCGTGACCGGCAGGTTCACACTCAGACGGTCATTCAGGCTCGGCATGGTGATTGTCTGGGCGGTTGTCGATGTTGCTGCGTCAGCGGCGGAACTGAAATAACCGCTGGTTCCCGCAATATGGCCAGTGCCGATACCGACCGAATCACGGTTGCTCCATCTCGGCGTCACGCCAAACTTCGTTCCCAGCTCCTTGCCGAACTCATCATTGGCAATCACGATGCGTGACTCAATCAGAACCTGCTGCACCGGCACATCCAGGACCTTGATCAGGTCACGGATTTCGGCCACCTGCTCGGCGGTATCCTGCACCAGCAGCGTATTGGTGCGCTCATCAAAGGACACATTGCCACGCTTGGACAGCAGGGAATGACTGGCCTCATCGGCTGCGGTTGCCGAACGGGTCTTGATCAACTGCGCCAGATCAGCCGCCTTGGCATAATTGATCGGAATATATTCGGTAATCAGCGGCTCCAGTTCTTCCTTCTGCTTCGCCAGCTCCAGGGCCTTGGCATCCTTGGCTTCCAGCTCGGCCTGTGGCGCAACCCAGATCACGCTGCCATTGGCCCGCATGCCCAGATTCTTGGACTGCAGCACGATATCCAGTGCCTGATCCCAGGGCACATCCTTGAGGCGTACCGTAATGTTGCCATTCACGGAGTCACTGACCACAATGTTCTTGTCGGTGAAATCAGCCAGCAGCTGCAGGACGGCACGCACTTCAATATCCTGGAAATTCAGGGAAAGCTTTTCACCATTGAAAACCTTTTTCTCCTGCTCACCCGGACGCCGCTTCTCCGGCTTCTTGCGGGCCTCGTCGACAAAAACCGTCAGAATATTACGATTTCTTTCCGTCCGGTAGGTGAAGTCCTTGCTGGCATTGATAACGATACGGCCACTACCGCTACGCTGGGAAATCTGGATTCCGGACACCGGGGTGGCGAAATCCGTTACGTCCAGACGCTTCTGCCACTGCCCCGGCACATCCACGCCCTGCAGCACCAGATTCAGCACATTGGAACGCTTCTCGTCAGATACCTGCACATTGGCATTCGGCAGCGTGATGATGATACGCCCGCCCCCATTGGCCTCACGCCGGAAATCCACCGAACGCAGGGCATTGACAGACTGCTGCTGCCCCTGCCCCAGCTGACGCTGGACCGGTTGCTGCCGGGCCGGCGCAGGTGCGACATAAGGTGACGGACGCGGCTGGACCGGTCGGGTTACTGCTGTCGGTGGCGGCACTTCCGGCAGCACCGGAGCCGGACGCGGCTGAGTATTCACGTAGGTCGGTCTGGGCACCGGTTTCGGTACAACCACCGGAACCGGCCTGTTAACCACTTTCGGTGGCGCAGGCTGGGTGGCAGGATTGGCCTGCCCCGGATTCTTGTACCACAGATAACTGTCATCAATCCTGCCAGTACCCGCTGTTTGTGGCTGGACATTCCGGACCTTCGGTGCAGGCTGGGAGACCCCGCCCTGAGCCGGTGCATCAAACATCAGGATCAGGTCACTACCCTGTACCTCGGCGCTGTAATTCACCAGTCTGTCCATGTCGATGACCAGCCGGGTCTGCCCCTTGTTGCCGGCAGCCTTGACCGACTTGACCACACCGCTGTGGGTGGCATTGTTGCGTGCGGCAGGTGCCACCTCGATACCGGGGAAGTCGAATACCAGCCGGGCCGGATTGTTAAGGACAAAGCCCTTGGGAATCTGGACCGGGGTATTGAAACTCAGGTGCACTTCGGTTTTGCCGGTGCTTGCTGCATTAATACTGATATTTTCCAGCTGCCGGGGAGCAGCCAGCACCTGGATTGCCCAGGTCATAATCACCAGAGAGCAAACGGTCTGCTTTATTATTTTCATTGTTGCCAACCTTATCAACGAGGTTTCCGGATTAATTTTCGGGACTGGAAATCACCAGTTCGTTTTCACGTTCTGTATAGCCACCAAAGCCGTTTTCAACCACTTCAGCCAATTTGATTCTGGTGTCCCTGATTTCAGCGATCCTGCCATGATTCTTACCCATGTAGTTTCCTTTCCGGACACGATGCACCGCTCCGCTGGGGATGCGTACCAGGGCCCACAACTGACCCTCCTTGTAAACGGTACCCACCATGCGCAGACTGTCCAGCGTAAAGGACTCCATGAACTCGGGCACCCGGTTTTTATCAAGCAGCACACTTCCCGTGGGCTCTGCGGTCTTCGGATCTTCGATCACGGTGATATTGAAGGGATCCCTGTCATGACCGGGATAAATGAACCGGACATAGGGTTTGATCACCGGGATCGGCTCGATGGCTCTGGGTGGACGAGCCTTGACCTCATCGATATAGCCCACAAGATCGGACATGTCCTGATTACACCCGGAGACCAGTGCGACCAGACACAAAAGGACAGCCTGCTGTCCATTATTTCCACCCCAATATCTCGAATTTTTCATGCACTTCAGCCTGCTCATGTGTTACTCATGACTTCCCTGCCGCCAGCTGGCCAGTGAAATCACTGCCTTCCAGATAGCGATAAGTCTTGATCAATGCCTCCATGCGTAAACGTCTGCCACGCTCTGTGGCAGTGGCTGATGATGCCGATAATGCCGGCTTTTTCCCCTTGTTTTTGTCCTCCTCGGGTGTCAGCCCGATATTGTGAATCGTCACGATCCGGGGCAGACCGGAAATGTCACTGACAAAGGTGGCCAACTCCCTGTAGGTTCCCATGGCGATCAGCTTGATAGGCTTTTCGGCATAAAACTCCTTGACCTCTTCCTTCAAAGGCTCGAACAGTTCAATTTCCAGTCCGTTGGAAACCCCTTTTTCCGAAATGTCCAGAATCAGGGCCGGAATTTCCGTATCACTGGGCAGCTGCTGTACCAGATTGCCAAACGTGTGCTGCATCTCTTCCAGCTGTGCCTCATAAACCTTAAGCTGACTGGCCCGGCGCTGCTTGGTCTCGAAGGTACTGCGCAACTCCTGCTCACGGCTCTCATAACCGGCCAGCTGCTCAATGCTGCCGGCGATGACCAGTTTGTAGCCCAGGAACAGGATAAAACCCATCAGCACCAGTAATACCAGTATCTTGACCGGCCAGGAGACACTGGCCGGATCATCCGCCAGGTTGTTAACTTCCTGAAGATTCATTACCACCCTCCTGAGCCTGTTTCAGCAACTGGTTGACATCAAGCTTGAAATCCCGCAATGGTGTTGCACGTCCATCCTCGCGGGCCACCGAAATGATGTTCAGGTTGGAAGAACTCAGCCAGGGCGACCCGTCAAGGCGGTTCATGTAACTGGAAACCCGAGCATTCGACTCGGCCTTGCCTTCCACATGTACCACGGTACCACTCTGCTTGAGCTGGTTCAGGTACATGCCATCCGGCATGGCAGTCGCCATCTCATCAAACAGGTGCACAATGGCCGGACGGGTACTCTGAAGGTTCTCGATCACCTCCATGCGCCCCAACAGGGCCTGCTTGGTGGCATCCAGTTTTTTGATCTGCTCAATCTGCCTGTCCAGCTGGGCAATTTCATTTTCCAGATAACGGTTCCGCTCCTGCTGATAAGCCATGGCGGAATTCATGTAGAGATTACCCAGAAAGACCAGTCCGGCAGCCAGCAGGGCCGACAGGCCCAGCAGGGCGAAAAACTGTTTCTTTTTCTGCTCACGCTCTTTATCGCGCCATGGCAGCAGGTTCAAACCGGCCATCAGCCCACTCCTCTTAATGACAACCCGGCAGCAATCAGCAGAGCCTGCATGTCACCGGTAAACCTGACGGGTGACACCCGAGAGCCCAGAGCCACCTGGGTAAAGGGATTGACGATCTTGACCGGTGTACCGATCACGGACTGGATCTGTTCGTCGATACCGGGAATACGGGCACAGCCGCCGGAAATCAGTATCTGGCTCACGCTTTCACGCTGACTGGATGCGTAATAAAACTGCAGAAAACGGTGCAGCTGACGCACCATGTTGTCCTTGAACGGATCCAGTACTTCCGAGATATAGTTCTCCGGCAGATTGCCTTCCTTCTTGGCCAGGCCAGCCTCCTGCCAGGTCAGGCCATAACGGTGCATGATCTGCTCGGTGAGCTGGCGGCCACCGAAGGACTGCTCGCGTGAAAATGTCAGACGCCCCTGCTCAAATACCGTGATACTGGTCATGGTGGCACCAAAGTCGATCACCGCCACCGATTCGTACTGCTCCAGCTCGTTGGTGAGCTTGCGCAGCACATTCTCCAGTGCGTGGGTTTCCGTATCCACCACATCCACGGTCAATCCGGCCATCTCGGCAGCAGCCACCCTGACTTCCACATTTTCCGAGCGGGTACCGGCCAGCAGAATGTCCAGCATGTCCGGGTTGTGGATCGACGGCCCCAGAATCTCAAAGTCATAACTGACCTCATCCATGGAATACGGGATATGCTGATCGGCCTCCATCGCCATCTGGGCCTCAATCTCCGCAGGCGGGACCGAAGCAGGCAAGGTGATGATCTTGTTGATGGCCATGGCGGTCGGAATCGCCAGGGCACAATGCTTGAGACGGGTACGGCTTTCACGCATGACCTTGCGGATGGCATCACCAATCGGCTCCGGCTCGATAATATCCTTCTCGTTGGAAACGCCTTCGGGCAAGGGAGCCACCGCATAGCTTTCAATGCAGTATTCACGGCCTTTGCGCCCCATTTCAACCAGCTTGACCGCAGAAGAACTGATATCCAGTCCAAGCAAATTCGATTTTCGATTCAGGAATGAAAACACGGGCATTCACACTTGGTTATTGTTATATGTTGTCTTGTGGCTGCCCCCCGGATGGAGGTAGCGCTTCATCCAAAAACAGTCTACTCCGGTTACTCAAATGACGTGTTGGTTTCAGATAAACGGGGACAGTTTAAGCATCTAAAAAGTACAAGCACCGTTCATCCTTTTATCTGACAAACTTGCACAGAACCTGTACAGAATAAGCATCAGAAAAACAAATACAGGCTTGATTTGTCATCATGTGGTTCTTCAGCAAATTTCTGCCCGCCCTGTTCAGTACACTTCTGACCGCTGCGTTTCTGGGTTGCACCGGTCTGACCTTGGTTTACCTGCATTTTGCCCCCGAGTTACCTGACAGCACCGCATTGCATCAGGTGGAGCTGCAGGTACCGCTGCGGATTTACTCGCGTGAAGAAAAGCTGCTGGCAGAGTTCGGGGTCCAGCGCCGGCGTCCGGTCGACCTTGACGAGATTCCGGTCCGCCTGCGCGAGGCATTCATTGCCATCGAGGATGCGCGCTACTATGACCATCCCGGTATTGACTTCAAAGGCGTGCTGCGCGCCCTTTACAGTGTGGTCAGCACCGGCCAGTCGTCCCAGGGCGCCAGCACCATCACCATGCAGTTGGCCCGCAACATTTTTCTGGGACGGGAAAAAACCCTGGAGCGCAAACTCAAGGAAACCCTGCTGGCAATCCGGCTGGAGCAGACCCTGCGCAAGGATGAAATCCTGGAGCTTTACCTGAATAAAATCTATCTGGGTAACAATGCCTACGGCGTGGCGGCGGCAGCGGAAACCTATTATGGCAAGGAAAACCTGCAGGACCTGACGCTGGCCCAGATGGCCATGATCGCCGGGCTGCCGAAAGCCCCCTCACGTTACAATCCGATTGCCAATCCCAAGCGGGCCATGATCCGGCGTGACTACATCCTCAAGCGCATGCTGGAACTGGGCTATATCGATGATGAAATGTACCGGAGTGCCGTCAGCGAGCCGAATACTGCCCGGATATACAAGCCCCAGATCGAGACTGATGCCCCTTATTTTGCCGAAATGGTACGCTCCACCATCGTGGAAAAGTACCAGGACAAAGCCTATACCCAGGGCCTTCACGTGTTCACCACCCTGGACTCCAGACAACAGCAGTACACCACGGAAGCACTGCGGCAGAACCTGCTGGACTATGACCGCCGTCATGGTTACCGGGGAGCGGAAGATCACATTTCACTGGATAGTCTGGCCGGGCGGGAGGAATGGCTGGACAAGCTCTCCGGCTACCCGAAACTCGGTGGCCTGCTGCCGGCCCTGGTGATCGCCAGCAACAACCGGGAGGCAAAGCTACTGCTGCAGAACGAAACGACCATTACCCTGAATCTGGATGCTGTGCGCTGGGCCCGCCCCTATGTGGATGTCGATCACCGCAAGGCCGAGCCCAGAAAGGTTTCGGATGTCCTCAGTCCCGGTGATATTGTGCGGGTGCAGCACATGCCCCCGTCACCCTCTGTCACGGACGAGAAGCCGTCGTCAGACACTGCCGGCCCCGAATGGCTGCTGGCCCAGTTGCCGGCAGTGACCGGTGCCATCGTCCTGATGGACCCTTATGATGGTGCAATACGTGCCATCAATGGCGGTTTTGACTTCCACCTCTCCAAATTCAACCGTGCCACCATGGCCATGCGCCAGCCCGGTTCCAGCTTCAAACCCTTTATCTACTCGGCAGCCCTTTCCCGAGGGATGACCCCCACCAGCATTGTCAATGATGCGCCCATCACGGTTCCGGGTACCAACTGGAAGCCACAGAACTTCGGTGGTAAATACATCGGCCCGACCACCCTGAGCGAAGCACTGGCCAAATCCCGCAACCTGGTGTCCATCCGCCTGTTGCGCTCCACCGGCATAGATTACAGCATTGATTACGCCACCCGTTTCGGGTTCGAGCCGGAACACCTGCCACGCAATCTGACCCTGGCACTGGGTACCGGCCTGACCAACCCGCTGCAGATGGCAACAGCCTACTCTAGCTTCGCCAATGGCGGCTTCAAGATCAATGCCCATTTCATCAACCGCATTGAGGATAACAAGGGTAAGGTCCTGTTTGATGCTACTCTGGAAATCCCGCGTGCCTGTGGTGACAATCGGGAAAGCTGCCCGATTGTGCGCCCGGAACCAAAGCTGGCCGGTGACAAGCGCAACAGTGCCCCGGACACCAGTCCGGAGACAGCAGAGAAAGCGGGACAGGACAAAGCTGATGATGCGGAAGCCGTTGCAGCCGGCCAGCAGCGGGCACCGGTTGCTCCCCGAATCATGCTGCCGCGCACCCACCGCCAGATTGTCAGCATGATGGAGGGTGTCACCGCAATCGGCACGGCTGCCAGCGTGCGCCGGATACTGAAACGCAAGGATCTGGCCGGGAAAACCGGGACCACCAATGACCAGAAAGATGCCTGGTTTTGCGGTTTCACCCCCGATCATGTTGCCGTGGTCTGGTCCGGTTTTGATAACATGTCGGAACTGGGAGAGAAAGAAACCTCAACCCGGGTTGCCGTACCCATGTGGATCAAACTGATGAAAAATGTCCTGAACCAACAGCCGGAACACCAATGGCCTTTTGCGCCTGACTTGAAACAGGCCGGACCCGGACTGAAAAAACCGGCTCTGGGCCTTGATAGTGTGGCAGATACTGAACCGGAAACACCGGATGATGTGACTGAGCCACCAACCCGGCAGGCCCGGTACTTTGAATATAAAAGCGTCCCGACTGAAGTCCGGCACATGGAGCCGGCCTCCCTGCCTGTTACGGCAGCTACCCGGCGCTATGGCAGCACGGCACTCACCCCCCGCCCACCCAGCCCCCCGAAAATTGAGCAGGTGGAAATTCCGGAGCAGATTTTCTGATGATACCTGAAAAAAGCCTGCGCGAGCTGATCGCGGATGAAGCAGCCCGCCTCATTTATGAAGAAGGCTACCGGGACTATCGGCTGGCCAAACAGAAAGCGGCGGCACGTCTGGGAGCAGCCAACCAGAGCCAGCACCAGCCCGGTAATGATGAAATCGAACAGGCCCTGCATGCCTATATCCGGTTGCTGGACCCGGCGCTGCAGGCCACCCTGCTGGCACAGCACAGGGCAGTGGCTCTGGATGCCATGGAGTTCCTGCAGAATTTCCGCCCCATGCTTGTCGGTGCAGCCCTGGAAGGCACGGCAGGCCCCCACTCGGCAGTCACCCTGCTGCTGAGTGCCAATCGTGCCGAAGATGTGATTTTTCTGTTGCAGGACAATAATATCCCGTTTCAGATTCATGAGCGCCGCCTGCGCTTTGGCAAGAAACAAGCCTACTACCCGCTGCTGCGCCTGTATGCGGATGAGGTTGAAGTGGAACTGCTGGTATTACCGGACGAAGACCGCAATGCCCCGCTCAGCGCCATCACCGGACGCAGCACCCGGCGTGCTGATCGCAAAAAACTGCAGGAACTGGTGCAGGAGCAGCAAAGTCAACACCAGCTGATCACCGAATAGGTAACAGCACTAAAACAGTGCTTCAGTTTGGCAAAACGGACTGGACTCAGCCCCGCTGACGCCCGAACTCATGGACCGCATCCACCAGTACCCGGACATGTGCCGGATCAATGTGCTGATGAATACCATGGCCCAGGTTGAAGACATGCCCGCCGGATGGGCCGAAATCGCTGATAATGCGCCTGACTTCAGCGCGGATGGCTTCCGGTGGTGCATACAGGACGGAAGGATCCATATTGCCCTGTAATGCCACCCGGTCACCAACACGCGCCCGTGCCTCGCCGATATTGACGGTCCAGTCCAGCCCCAGGGCATCACAACCGGTGTCAGCCATCGCCTCCAGCCACTGCCCTCCCCCTTTGGTAAACAGGATGACAGGAATGTGCTGCCCCTGATAGTCACGGGTGAGGCCCGCAACAATACGCTGCATGTAGGCCAGGGAAAATGTCTGATAAGCCTGCGGTGTCAGTGTCCCGCCCCAGGTATCAAATATCATCACGGCCTGGGCACCGGCAGCAATCTGGGCATTCAGGTACAGGACAATGGTATCGGCCAGTTTTTTCAGTAACAGGTGCAGGGCCTCGGGCTGGCCATAGAGCATGCCTTTGACCCTGGCAAACTCCTTGCTGGAACTGCCTTCCACCATATAGGTCGCCAGAGTCCAGGGACTGCCGCTAAAGCCGATCAGGGGCACCCGCCCATTCAATGCCTTGCGGATGGTGCGCACAGCATCCATGACATACCCCAGCTCCTGTTCCGGGTCCGGAATACCCAGCGCCTGAATCGCAGCCAGATCACGCAACGGGCGCTCAAATCCCGGTCCTTCGCCTTCGGCAAAATACAGGCCCAGCCCCATGGCGTCCGGAATGGTCAGAATGTCGGAAAACAGGATCGCAGCATCCAGATCAAAGCGTTCCAGCGGCTGCAGGGTCACTTCACAGGCCAGCTCCGGATTCTTGCACAAATCCAGAAAACTGCCGGCACGCTGGCGGGTGGCCCGGTACTCGGGCAGATAGCGTCCGGCCTGACGCATGATCCACACCGGTGTGGTGTCGACCGGCTGCTTGCGCAGCGCACGCAGAAAACGATCGTTCTGAAGGGGTTGGACTACGGATTCAGGCATGTCACATTCGTGTATGGCGGATAAAGGAAGGATGGGCCGGGGGTGGGCTAGCTGCCCAGCCGGGCCTTGACCCGGGCACTGAGCTGGCCAATATCGGCCCGTCCCTGAACCTGGGGCTTGAGAATGGCCATGACCTTTCCCATGTCACGCACGGAAGTGGCACCGGACTCGGTCAGTGCAGCAGCAATCAGGGCATCCACCTCACCGCTGGACAGGGGAGCGGGCATATAGCCCTGGATCACCCCGATTTCAGACTGCTCCTGTGCGACCAGATCGGTACGGGAAGCAGCGTCATACTGACGAATGGACTCCCGGCGCTGCTTGATCATCCTGTCAAGCGTTGCCAGTACCGCGACATCATCCAGCTCGATGCGCTGGTCCACTTCCTGCTGCTTGATGGCGGCCAGCATCAGGCGAATAACGGCCAGACGGGCCTTGTCACCAGCCCGCATGGCCGCTTTCATGTCTTCAGTGATCTGTTGCTTGAGACTCATCGGTACAGGATCAGTACATTCTGACCCGACGGTTCAGGTCACGGGAGATACGCTTCAGGTTACGCTTGACGGCAGCTGCACGCTTGCGCTTGCGCACGGAAGTCGGCTTTTCATAAAATTCACGTGCACGGACTTCGGCTACCACGCCGGCCTTTTCGCAGGTGCGCTTGAAACGACGCACGGCAATTTCGAACGGCTCGGACTCTTTGACTCTGATGCTAGGCATAATTCTCCTGTTACTGATCTCATCTGTCTGAAAAAATGAAACATATTGGCCCCAATCTACGGCCATTTTAAGTAAGAGGACGGCATTATACCGACGTGGCAATTAAATGCAAAAAAAGCAGGTAAATTCGGGTGTGACCGGAAGTGATGCCAGCCAATTTTAAGCGGCCTGTCGGGAAGAGAGGTTACTCCAGTAATCGTTCCATCCCCCATTCAGTCGGGTGACCCGCAAAGCCAGCATGGGATCAACATTTTCTGCTTTCCACCAGGCACCCGGCTTTTTCAGGCGAGCCTGCACGACA